>MTKX01007543.1_pt1 | contig 220790 bp, 177 predicted proteins | sample 1042771 | NCBI WGS metagenome assembly MTKX01 (sample SAMN06212183, study PRJNA360534) | anaerobic digester metagenome | biome: Wastewater treatment plant; material: sludge; isolation source: anaerobic digester fed with sludge from wastewater treatment plant | place: Denmark: WWTP Randers ...
CCTGGGGGAGGCGCTGCGCGGCGCCGACTGCGCGGCGGTGGTCACCGCCCACCGGGAGTACCTGGCGCTGGACCCGGCGTGGGCGGCGACGACGATGCGGACGGCGGCGGTGGTGGACGGGCGGAGTGCGCTGGAGGCGGGGGCGTGGCGAGGGGCGGGGGTCGGGTACCGAGGGCTGGGCAAGGGCCAATGACCCACTATTTGATCACTGGTGGCGCAGGCTTTATCGGCTCTCATCTGGCCGAGCTCCAGTTGGCGCGTGGCGAGCACGTGACAGTTGTAGATGACCTGTCAACGGGGTGCTTTGAGAACATCGCCCCATTGGTGGAGCATCCCCGTTTTCGCTTTGCTCTCGACACCATCACCAACGAGGTGGTGATGGACCGGCTGGTGAGCGAGTGTGATACGATTGTTCACTTGGCCGCTGCGGTGGGCGTGGAGTTGATCCTTAACGACCCGGTGCGCGGTATCGAGACCAACGTTCTGGGTACGCACGCCGTGCTAAAGGTTGCTGCTCGCTATCGCAAGAAGGTGCTTGTCGCCTCGACCTCCGAGATCTATGGCAAGAGCGACCGCGTGCCCTTTGCAGAGGATCAGGATCGTGTACTGGGCGCCACCACTGTGGCCCGCTGGAGCTATTCCACTTCCAAGGCCGTCGACGAGTTTCTGGCCCTGGCGTATCACCAACAGATGGGCCTGCCGGTCGTTATCTTTCGGCTGTTCAATACCGTAGGCCCGCGGCAGACGGGGCGCTATGGAATGGTCGTCCCCCGTCTGGTCCAGCAGGCCCTGGCCGGCGAACCCCTGACGGTCTACGGCGATGGCAATCAGAGCCGCTGCTTTCTTCATGTCCACGACGCAGTGCGAGCCATCGCCTCCCTGGCGAGTTGCCCCGAGGCTGTGGGCCAGGTTTTCAACGTGGGCTCCACAACCGAAATCTCCATCCTGAGCCTCGCACGTCGGGTGCTGGCTGTGTCCACCGGCAACGGTGACGAAAGGCAGATCCATTTTGTGCCGTACGCGGAGGCGTATGGCCCTGGGTTCGAAGACATGCAGCGCCGCGTACCAGATGTGTCCCGCATCCAGCGAGTTACCGGCTGGCGGGCAGAGTGCGGCCTGGACCAGATTCTGGCCGACGTGGCGGCCTATCATAAAGCGCAAACGGGAGGCTCATGAAGTGGTTCTCTATCTCGTGACCGGCGGTGCGGGCTTTATCGGCTCCCAGTGGGCGCCACCCTGGTCTGGCGTGCACCCATCCTGTCGCACATCCACTCGAACCTCACCACCATTGAGCAATCCCGTGAGGAGTTGATGCTCTTCACCTGGCCTGAGTGGCCGCTCCAGGACGCGGTGCGCCGCGAGATCGACCTCTCCGGCGCCGTGGCCCGCTATCGGCACGCCCTCGGCCTCGATGCCGGCAATGAATCGGCCAATCGCCGCCTGGGCCAGATCGAGCTCTCACTGGGGCAATACGATGCGGCCCTCGATCATTTGCGGGCCGCCTACGAGGCGCGGCCAGGCAATGCCACGGTCCGGCAGCTCTACGGCGAGGCCCTCATCGTCAATGGCCACCAGGCCGAGGGCCAGGCCCTGTGGGCCACCGTGCCGAACGAACAGGGCCAGCTCCACATTCGCGCCTATTGGTACAGACACATCGGCGATGAGGAGCGGGCCGCCTGGATGGCCGAGGCGGCCGCGCAACCGTGAACGGCCTGCGCCTCTACCTCTCGCGCCAGGCCAGCAGCCTGGGGCGCTACGTCTGGGAGCAGCTCATCATGGGCCTGTGCGGCTGGGTTCCGGCGGTGGTGGGCATCGCCCTCAGGGCCGTGGCCTACCGGCTGATCATGAGACTGGAAGGCATTGTCGCCATCGAGAAGGGGGTGCGCATCCGGTTTGCCGGCAATGTGCGCCTGGGCAAGGGGGTCTACCTGGATGAAGGCACCTACCTCCACGCCTGCCCCGGCGGCATCGACATCGGCGAAAACACGCTGGTGATGCACGGCGCCGAGCTGCACGTCTACAATTTCCGCGGCCTGCCCCACGCCGGTATCCGCATCGGGCGCGATTCCCTCATCGGCGAGATGAACGTCCTGCGAGGGCAGGGGGGGATCACCATCGGCGACCGCGTGTACACCTCGCCCCTGGTCCAGATCGCGGCGGTCAACCACGTCTTTGCCGACCCGGGCCGGCCCTTTGTGGAACAGGGGATCACCGCCCGGGGGATCACCATCGAGGATGACGGCTGGATCGGGGCCGGGGCCATCATCACCGATGGCGTGCGCATTGGCCGCGGCGCCGTGGTGGCGGCGGGCGCCGTCGTCACGAGGGACGTTCCGCCCCACACGGTGGTCGGCGGTGTGCCGGCCCGCCCCATCAAGGCCATCGAAGCCGGCGGCCCCCCACCCCCGGAGGAGGTGTATTTCTAGCCATGGCCGAGCTGCTCTCTGTCGTCATACCTGCTTACAACGAAGAGGATGGCATTGCGCCCATCGTGGAGCGGGTTCTGCGCATCCGGCCGGCCCTGCGCCAGTGTGGTGCCGAGCTGGAACTCATCGTCGTCGACGACGGCTCCCGCGACCGCACGGCCGAGATCGTGGCCCGCTATCCGGAGGTGTGCCTGGTACGCCATAGAACCAACCACGGCTACGGCGCTGCGCTGAAGACCGGCTTTGCCCACGCCCGCGGCGAGTGGCTTGGCTTTCTCGACGCCGACGGCACGTATCCCCCGGAGCGCTTTCCGGAGATGCTGTGTGCCGGCCGGGAACAGGGCGCGGACCTGGTCATCGGCTCGCGGATGGCGGGCGCCGACAGCCAGATGCCCTTCAGCCGGCGGGTGGGCAACCTGCTCTTTGCCAACCTGGTGAGCCTCATCGGCAACTGCCACGTCTCGGACAGCGCCAGCGGCCAGCGCCTCATCCGCCGCGAGGCCCTGCGGCGCCTCTATCCCTTGCCCGACGGCCTCAACTTTACGCCGGTCATGAGCACCCGCGCCATCCACGAAGCCATCAAGATGATCGAGGTGCCCATCCCCTACGCCGAGCGCCTGGGCCGCAGCAAGCTGACCATCGTCGGCGACGGTACTCGCTTTTTACAGTCCATCGTCTGGACGGCCTTGGGCTACAACCCGGTGCGCATCCTGGGCGGCCTGGGCCTGGCCTGCATCGGCCTTGCGGCGCTCCTGGTGCTGGGCCTGGTGGCCGTGCGGTTGCGGGGCATCCAGGAGCTGGGCACCTGGGGCACACTGGCCGTCTTTGCGGCGCAGGTGTTGGGCGTGGCCGGGGTGAGCATCTTTGGCCTGGGGGCGACGTTCAACTACCTGGTCTCGCTGTTCTACCAGGAGCCCGTGCGGCAGGGGCTCTTTGGCAAGCCCATCTTTGATCCACCCCTGGACCGGCAGTTTGGCTGGCTGGGCCTCGTTGCCATCCTGGCCGGGTTGTTGATGGGGGGTGCGAGCCTGGCCTTTGGGCTCTCGGGCTGGCCGGTGAGCAAGCTGTGGCTCTACCTGCTGGCCGGCGCCATGCTCGTCCTGGTCGGCCTGCAGCTCGTCATCTCGTGGATCCTCATGCGCATCCTGGAGGGCCTGAACCAGCGAGAGATGCTCGTCTCGGCCGACCTGGACGGCCGGCCCGCGGACCGCTCCGGCGATGCGGCCGAAATGGCGGCGGTCAGGACCCCATGACCTCCGGAGATCTGTCGCACAACCGCGGCGCGCACCCCGTGCCCCGGCTGCCCGAGGTACGCTTCCCCCAGGTGCCCCCGGCGCTGGGGACCGTGCCGGCCGAGGCGCGCCCCGCCGGCGCCGTCGACGTGCTCCTGGTCAACCCGCCGGCGCCCGACGGGGCCATCTGGATCCGCAGCCAGCACCGGGTGGGCCGCCGCAGCCGCGAGAACATGATCTGGCCCCAGGTGAGCCTGGCCCAACTGGCCGCCCTGCTCCAGCCCGCCTACAGCGTCGAGGTCGTGGACGCCATCCCGAGCCGAATGAGCTGGCAGGCCTTCGAGGCGCTCCTCCGCGAGAAGCGGCCGCGCTATTACGTCACCCAGGTGACGGCGCCGACGCTGACCAACGACATGCGCGGCACCTTCCTGGCCCGCTCGCTGGGCGCGACGACCGTCGCCTTTGGCACGCACGTCACGCCCATGCCCGTCCAGACGCTGGAGAGCTTTCCGACGCTGGATTACGTCCTGCGGGGCGAGCCGGAGCTGACGCTCGTGGAGCTCATCGAGACGCTGGAAGCCGGGAATCGGGACGGTGGAGAAGTGGGCCAATTGTTGAGGCGGTGGGAGGGGCTTTTCCGGGCCACCGACCCGGCCTGGCAGCCGGCATCCGCCGCCCGCCATCCGCTCGCCGACGTCAAGGGGCTCGCCTGGCGGGATGGGGGTGAGGTGGTGGTCAATGCCGACCGGCCCCTCATCCCGGACCTGGATGCCTTGCCCCTGCCGGCCCATCACCTGTTGCCCTGGCAGGCATACCGTGCGCCGGGCATGCGGGGGCCTTTTGCCTTTGTGGTGCCCAGCCGCGGCTGCCCGGCGGGCTGCACCTTTTGCATCAAGCACGTCAGCTATGGCCGGGCGGTTCGGGTGCGGTCGGCCGAGAACGTCCTGGCCGAGCTGCGGCTGCTGTGGGGCATGGGGCTGCGCAACGTGCACATGTACGCCGACCTCTTCACGGTGAACCGCGAGCAGGTCATGGGCATCTGCGAAGGCATGGTCGGCGAGGGGCTGGACTTTCGCTGGATGTGCAACAGCCGGGTGGACCACGTGGACCCCGAGATGCTGCGGGCCATGCAGCGCGCCGGCTGCTGGATCATTGCCTGGGGCATCGAGAGCGCGAACGACGGGGTGCGCCGCCGCGCCCACAAGGGGATCGACCTGGAGCAGGTGAGCCGCGCCCTGCGCTGGAGCCGCGAGGCGGGCATCATGAACTGGGGCTATTTCATCATCGGCCTGCCCGGCGAGACGGAGGAGACGATCCAGGAGACGATCCGCGCGGCCAGGGACCTGCCCCTGGACATGGCCCTCTTTCACATCGCAGCCCCCTACCCGGGCACGCCCTTTTTCTTCGAGGTGGTCGAGAACGGCTGGTTCCGGCCGGGCACGTCGTGGGAAGAGGTGGACATGGACGAGTCCACCGTCCTGGACTATCCGGGGCTGCCGGGCGAGCGGATCGAGTATTGGGCGCGGCGGGCCTTTCGCGAGTGGGCCCTGCGCCCCGGGCCGATGTGGACCTTCGTGAAGAGCCTGAAGGATTGGTACACGGTCAAATCGGCGGTGGATGCGGCGTGGCAGGCGTTGGGATGGGCGCGATAAATAAGGTCGCGGACGGGATCATCGCTGCCGAGCCGCTTTTACTCTTCGTGGCGGTGCCGCTGCTGATCTTTCCCCAGGGCTACCTGTGGCAGTGGCAGCAGGGGGTTTTCCACTATGCCCCCATCGAGGATCCGGCCTTGCGCTACCCCGGGCTGCTCTCCTGGATCGGGCTGGGCCTGGCGGCCCTGCCCTGGCTGGCGCGCTGGCTCCGGTGGGGGCGGCCCATGCGGCCCACGGCCCTGGACGTTCCCATCGCGGTCTACCTGGGGACGGCGGCCCTCAGCCTGTGGCCGTCGGTCGACCGGGGCCACAGCCTGAGCTTCTTGCTGGTGTTGGTTGCCGGGGCGGCCGTCTATTACGCCGTCGTAAACGGGGTGACCGACCAGGCGCGACTGGGATGGGCCGTGGGGCTGTATCTTGCTGGGGGACTGGCGCTGACCATCGTGGGGTTTCTGCAGACCGACTGGAGCAACGTGGCCGAGGCCTCGCCGCTGCCCGTAGTGTACAATTGGCTCCAATCCGTGCCCCACCTGCTGGGTCGGACGCTCAGCAGGGGGATCACCGCCGGGGCGGCTGTGCTGTTTGTGCCCCTGAGCCTGGCGTTGGCCGTGGCTGCCCCGCGACGGTGGCACCGAGCCCTGGCCGCCGCGGCGACCCTGCTTACAGTCGCCTTTCTGTTCTTGAGCCAGTCGCGGGGAGACATCCTGGCCCTGGCCCTGACCATCCCTGCCCTGGGGATGTGGCTGCTGCCGGGGGGGCACGTTTTGTTGGTATCCACCCTGCTGGGCGCCTTTGCCCTGCTTGCAGGCCTGGTGCTCTACGCGCCCGACGTGGTGGCCCAGATCGCAACCTCGTATCCCAGCCGGTGGCAGGTGTGGGAGCGGGCGGCGTACATCATCCGCGATCACCCATTCACCGGCATCGGGCTAGATACCTTCCAGCACGTGGCTCAGAACGTTTATCCTTACGTTGACTTTGGCTGGAATCGGTTGCCCATGGCGCATAACCGGCTGCTGCAGGTGGGTGCCGACCAGGGGGTGGTGGGCCTGGTCGCCTTTGTGGCCCTGATCGTGTTATTCTATTGGGCCAATCGCCGCACCTGGCAAGCGGTCCAGACCCGGGCGCAGCGTGCCCTGGCCCTGGGCCTGTGGGGCGGGTTCACGGCTTTCATGCTCAGCAGCGTGTTGGACGATGGCGTGTTGACCGGCCGCGCGGGCCTGGCAGTCTGGTACCTGCTCGGCCTCGGCATGGCCCAGGCGCACCTGGTTGTGAAGGAGAGGGATCTCGCCAGCGCCGCATCGGCCCGCAGGCGGCTGGGCCGAACTGAGACCAGGGGTCTTGTGCCGGCGGCCGGCCTGCTGGCCGCTGCCCTGGCCATCCTGGCACTGTCGCCCGTGGTGTGGCACAACCTGGGCAACGTGGCCCGCAACCGGGGCTGGCTGGACCCCGAGCTGACTCCCGATGCGCGACAGGCCCATGCCTTCAAGGCCCTGTCCTTCTACCAGAGGGCCGGCACGCGGGCCGGACGGGATTGGGGAGCACTGTCTCTCCTGTCCTCTCACCCCCCGCGAGGCGGCACCGACTCGGCTTTCCTGCAGGCCGTCGCCGGGCAGACGCCGGGGGAGCAGTCCATCGCGACACTGGAGCTTGCGGCTGGCCGGTTCCCCCACGACCGTTTTGCCCATTTTTACCTGGGCGAGGCCTACCGGCTGGCCGGCCGCCTGTCCGAAGCCGCGGGCGCGTATCAGCGGGCCGGTTTTCCCGCCGAATGGGCGATCGTAGAGGCGCGGAGCCGTTGGGACTATGGCCGTGGAGACTATGAAGGAGCTGTGGCGCAATTGACCATCGCCACGCTGATGGAGCCCAATTCGGTCGATGCGTACAAAGCATTGGGGCAGTGCTACGCCAAAGCCAGGCAGTTCTCCCAGGCGAGAGCGGCGTACGAGCGAGCGCTGCAACTCGAGCCTGGCAATGCCTCGATCCGGCAAGAGTTGGACCAAGTCTTGAGCCAGTTGGATTGAGCGAGTCGTGAAGGAAGAGATGCGCGGAGCTTCGCGAGGCCAAAACGTCGCAGTGTTAAACCTGTACAATCGAGTTGTCTTGCTCGTTGTGCTGCTTCCCGCATTTCCCTGGCACGTTGCCGGCACCGGCGTGGCCCATGCCCAGGAGGGAGAGTGGAGCACGCCGGTCAACCTTTCAAACACGCCGACGAAATCCTGGATTCCGGCGATGGCGGCGGACCCATTTGGCAACGTCCACGTAGTGTGGGGCGAGTGGCTGGACAACGACGGCGACTGGGGCGATGCCATCTATTATACCATGTGGAACGGCCGGGCCTGGTCGGAGCCCAACGACATCCTGGTCTCGCCGCAGGGTGCCGTCGCCGACCTGCCGGCCATCGCCGCCGACAGTCAGGGACGGCTGCACATGGTGTGGGAGGCTCAACCAGGCATCTTTTACAGCCAGGCCTGGATTCAGGATTCACCCTGGCTGTCGACGGCCTGGTCTCCGCCTGTAGCCATTAGCAGGGTTGGCCGGGGCCGCGCCGACATCGCCGTGGGCCCTGACGATGCTGTCCACATCGTGTGGATCGATCCTCCGGTGGACGTTCCCGTGTTGGATGGAGAGTTGTGTCCCGATTGCGGGGACGTCCGTTATGCCGGCTCGTCCGATGGCGGGCAGACCTGGTCATCCCCTGAGAACCTCTCGAATTCGCCCCAGAGGGCAGCTTACCCCTTCCTGGTCGTGGATGGTCAGGGTGTGATCCACGCCGCGTGGGATGAGCACAACGCGGCCGACCAGGCCATCACCGGAGCCTACAGCCGCTCGCTGGATGGGGGCCAGACGTGGTCCGAGCCCTGGGACGTCGGGCGAGACGTGGCATCGGAAACACTAACCGGACTAAACGTTGGTTTGGGAGCTAACGGCCACGTTTTTCTGACGTGGCAACTGTGGCACGCTCCAGGACTGTTTCTACGTTGGTCCGAAGACCGGGGTGACACATGGTCATCCATCGTCCAGCTTTCCCAGGTCAATGGCCTCGGCGGCTATGGCTACCTGGAAACTGCGGCGGACAGCGCAGAGAATCTGTTCCTGGCCTTTGCCAGTGGCTCCTATGAGAATAAGGAGGTATACGGCGGTTTGTGGGCCGGCGGCGATTGGCTCCATCTGTCCAACCTTTCGAACTCGGAGGTCCACTCGCAGCGTCCCCGCCTGGCGGTGAGCGAAGGCAACGTCGTGCACCTGGTCTGGTTTGAACACACATTGGGCCAAGGGACGATCCACAACGAGGGAAACATGGAGATCTGGTACAGGCGGTTGGAGACCGGCGCCCAGCACCAGCCTCCCCAACCTCTGCCCAGCCGACCGCCAGCGACCGCTACACCGGAACCTGCTACCCAGGCTACTACGGCGGAGCCGACGGCGATGCAGACGCCGTCGACCCCTTTGACGGGCGACGCGCCCCGATCGTCGGTCGACACCACTGTCGCTTTGACGATAGGCATGGCGGCTACGCTGGGCATCATGGGCCTCGTCCTGGCCGGCCGGCTGTTGTCGAGCAGGCGCTGAGGAACACGATAGGGTTGCATGAGAGAGCATATCGTAAGCTCGGAAGCTAGAAAGCGAGAACGGACGCGCGTGGCGCGCTCTGTCCAAACGTTGATCAGCAGGTACGGCATCTGGGTCGTGCTCCTGTGTGTGCTGGCCGTCTACGTGCTGTCACTGACGCCGCACATTGGGCCGTCTGACAGTGCCTGGTACCTGGTTTTGTCCAAGTCCATCGCCACGGGGCAGGGCTATAGAAACCTTCAGCAAGTTGCTACAGCCCCACACACGCACTTTCCGTTCGGCTTTCCGCTGCTGCTGTCGCCCGTGTGGCTGCTGTTTCCGAGCTTTCCGGACAATGCCTATGCGTTCAAACTGATCCCTGTCCTGTTTGGGATCGCTTCCTGGGTGGTGTTCTATCTCTATCTCCAGCGCAACAGCAATCTTGGTGTGCCGCTCAACCTGGCAATCGTCTTGATGAGCGCGCTGACGCCAATGATGGTCTTTTTCGCTGCCCAGGAGTTGATGTCCGAGACGAGCTACATGTTCTTCTCTTTCCTGTCGCTGCTGCTCTTCGAGCGCGTCGCCGGCGGCAAGGGCTCGCGCAGGCTGGCCTTTGGCCTGGCCATCGTGGCCCTGACGATGAGCTATTTCGTCCGCACGGTGGGCCTTAGCCTGCTGATCGCGGTCGTGCTCTATTTTGTCCTGAAACGGGATTGGAAACGCGCCGTCCTGACCGTAGCGCTGTTCGGGGTGTTGATCTCGCCCTGGATCATGCGCAACCTGTCGGTGGGCGCCTCTCCCCTGGGTGGGGACTATGGGCAGGACATGTGGCTCAAAGACTATGCCCGGCCCTATTTGGGCTACATTGAAAGCTACTGGGAGTTGATCCCGCGCGTCCTCCGAAATGGTTACGAGCACATGAGCAGTTCGCTGATGTGGATTTTCTTACCTCAACTGGGGCCACGGCAGCCGACCAGCTTGCCGGCCTTTCTCTATCAGGGCTGGGTCAAAGCGTTCCTTGGATTCGTCATCATTGGCCTTATCGCCTGGGGAATGGCAGTCGAGGGGCGGCGCCGGAAAGAGGTCCCGCTGCCGGTTTTGTACAGCGTGGTGTACATGGGGCCGGTCTTGCTCCAACCGTGGGTCGGGGTGCGCAACCTGATCCCTGTTATGCCGATCCTGTTTTACTGCTTTTTCGTCGGGCTGGGGGCCCTGGTCGCCGGCGGACGCTTCCTGTTCCGTGGAGCTACCGCGCAATGGGTGAAGAGTGCCACGGCGATGGCGGCGGTGGTCATGTTGATCGGCTTTGCCAGAAGCGATAGGCTCCGGATTCACACCGGATTGGCGCACAACCTTGAAGGCCATGCAGATCCGGTTGAGCAGAGCTTTGGTGAGGCCTGTCACTGGATTGAGGCAAATGCTCCTGAAGACAGCCGGCTCTTGACCACGTTGCCGTTATGGCTCTACCTCTACACTGGACGTGCGCCCTACCCCTTTCCTGCTGGAAGCAGCCGATACAATCCGGACGAGAATTCCCCGGAGCGGATGTTGGACTCGGTTACTAGCAACAGCGCGGACTATTTGATCCTGCAGCCAGAGCGACCCTCGTATGATGGTGGCGTGTACGATCGGGGGGAGGATCCACTTCTCCTCCAGACAGCTCTTCTCTTTCCAGATCGCTTTCGACTCGCCTACGAAACGACTGCTTGGCCGCACACACTAATCTTTGAATTGACTGGCTCCAAAACACCATGACCGACTCGGACGATGGAAGGGTGAGGACATCATTTGGGTCGAGCCTGGAGAGCAGGGCCATCCGTGGCGTGTTCTGGAGCGGGGTCGAACGGCTAGGACCGCAGGCGGTTCAGTTGGTCGTCTCTATCGTCCTGGCACGGCTGTTGCTCCCCGAGCAGTTCGGCCTTATCGGCATGCTATCGGTTTTCCTGGCGTTAGGCCGTGTCTTTCTGGACAGCGGGTTCGGTTCGGCGCTGGTTCAGAAACAGGATGCCACCGAGGTCCACTACAGCTCGGTGTTCTATGCCAACATTGTGCTCAGCCTGGTCGCCGCTGGGATCCTGTGTTTGGCCGCGCCTTCGATTGCACAGTTTTACAGAGAGCCGCTGTTGACGCCCCTCACCCGTGTCCTGTCCCTCAACTTTGTCATCAGTGCACTGGGCCTGATCCAGGTCTTTCTGATGACGAAAAGGCTGGACTTCAAGACTCAAACCAAGGTGAGCTTGCTGGCTTCCCTTGGCTCCGGCGCGGTGGGTATCGGGATGGCCCTGCTAGAGTTTGGTGTTTGGAGCCTGGTGGCCCAGAGCGTGAGCCTGACCTTGTTCAGCACCCTCCTCTTGTGGACCTCTAACGCCTGGCGCCCCCGGGCGGCCTTTAGCCTGGCGGCCCTGCGCGAGCTCTTTGGCTTTGGCTCCCGCCTGCTGGCCTCCGGTCTTCTGAATACCCTATTCAGCAACATATACAACGTGGTCATTGGCAAGCTGTTTGCCCCCGCCGACCTGGGTTACTACACACGGGCACGCACTCTCGAGCAACTTCCTTCAGAAACACTGGCCGGGGTCGTGGGCAGGGTGACCCTGCCTCTCTTCTCCGAGATTCAGGGAGATCCTGCCCGGGTCAGGAACGTCTTCCGAAAGGCGCTCAGGTCTTTGGCCTTGATCAATTTCCCGCTCATGATCGGGCTATTGGTCTGCGCCCGACCCCTGGTGCTGACGCTATTGACGGAAAAGTGGGCTCCGGCGATCCCCTACCTGCAGTTACTGTGCATCGTGGGCCTTTTTTACCCATTGCACACGATCAACCTCAATGTGCTGCTGGCGCAGGGGCGTTCCGACCTGTTCTTTCGCCTGGAGGTCATCAAGAAGGTCCTGATCGTCATCGTCCTGGCTGTGAGCTGGCGTTGGGGGATTCAAGCCATCATCGTTGGCCAGATTATCCTCTCCATAATCGCCTACTATCTGAATAGCTACTACACCGGCCGGATCGTGGGGTATGGCTTGGGAGCGCAGGTTCGCGACCTACTGCCGTACCTGGCTGCGGCAGGGACCATGGGAGCCGGCGCCTTTGCCCTTACCTGGCTGCCTCTGGCCCAACCCTGGCTCCTGCTGTTGATCCAGGTCGCAGCCGGCGGCCTGATCTATGGTCTTTTGTGTCGCGGCTTCCGGCTGCCCGTGTTTATGGATGTCTGGGGCATCTTCCAAAACAAGGTCGAAGCCCTCAAGGCGGTTCGGCCATGAATCGGCGTGACTAGCAGCATCGGGCTATCTTGACCCGGAGGTAATCGATGATCAACGTTACCAAGACCTACCTGCCGCCCCTGGAAGAATATGTAGAATACCTACAGGGCATCTGGGAGCGCAACTGGGTGACCAACCACGGCCCACTGGCCAAGGAGTTGGAGGCCAGGCTCAAGGAATTCCTGGGAGTAAGGCATCTCTTTTTGGTGAGCAACGGCACCATCGCCCTGCAAATTGCCATCAAGGCCCTGGAGCTACAGGGGGAGGTCATTACGACCCCCTTTTCCTACGTCGCCACCACCTCCAGCATCGTCTGGGAAGGGTGCCAGCCCGTCTTTGTCGACATCGACCCCGAGACCTTGTGCCTCGATCCCGAATTGATCGAAGCGGCCATCACGCCGCGGACGACGGCCATCCTGGCGGTGCACGTCTATGGCCATCCGTGCGACGTCGAGCGGATCCAGGCCGTTGCCGGCCGCTACGGGCTCAAGGTCATCTACGACGCCGCCCACGCCTTTGGTGTGCGCTATAAGGGCGAATCTCTGCTCGTCCACGGTGACGTCGCTACGCTGAGCTTCCACGCCACCAAGCTATTTCACACCGTCGAGGGGGGCGCGCTGGTCACGAATGACGACGAGGTGGCGCACCGTATCGCCTATATGCGCAACTTTGGGCACAAGGGGCAGGAGGATTTCTGGGGCTTGGGTGTCAATGGCAAAAACTCGGAATTGCACGCGGCAATGGGCCTGTGTGTCCTGCCCAGGGTACCGGAACTCATAGCAAGGCGAAGAACAACAAGTGATGCTTATGATGGGTTGCTGGCAAGTAGCGGCTTGTCTAGGCCTAAGGCAGCAAGTGAAGTGGCATACAATTACGCGTATTATCCAGTCCTGTTCCCATCCGAATCGCAGTTGCTGGCAGCGCGAGATAGTTTGAACTCGCATGATATTTTCCCGCGCAGATACTTCTATCCAGCTTTGACTGAGTTGAATTATGGAAGGCCCGGCCATATGCCGGTGGCTGAGGATGTTGCGGCTCGGGTTCTCTGTTTGCCGCTGTCACACGATTTGGCGCCTGACACGGCACTTTCAATTTCTGATGTGATCGCCCAGGTAATGGCGGTCAGCTTACCGCTGTATGCACTGCAGCGTGCAGCGGCAACATCTGGTGATTGATGACGCGCGGCCACTTACATTCTGTCTACGTATTCTCAGTGGACGTCCCCGGGACTAGCCTCCTGCTCTCCTGCCGCGCAATGTCCGGCATACCCAGCGACGCGCCTCTATGCGGGTTGAGTTAGAGGAAGAAGAGGAGGCTTTGTCGAAATGAAGAGACTACTGATTTTGGGTGGAACGCATTTTCAGATACCAGTTATTGAATATGCAAAGTTGCAGGGGCATTATGTGATCACCTGCGATTATCTGCCAGAAAACCCCGGACATGCTTTAGCGGACGAATATTACAATATTAGCACAACAGATGTCGAAGGTGTACTCAAGCTGTCCAAGAAACTGAAAATAGATGGAATCTTGGCGTTTGCATCTGATCCAGCAGCACCTACAGCCGCTTATGTATCAGAAAGAATGGGCCTACCGGGCAACGAATTTCGTGTTGTTGAAACAATGTCTGAAAAGGACAAGTTTCGGGCTTTTCTGCTAGGTAACGATTTCAATGTCCCGTATTTTAAACACTATACTGAACTGGACTCGTTGTTGAGTGATTTCGAAACTTTTGATCGACCTATGATACTCAAGCCAGTTGATTCTTCGGGGAGCAAGGGAGTCGCGAAGCTCGGGTCTTACGAAACAATCGGCGCTGTTTTTTCTGAAGGAATGAAGTTTTCTCGATGCAAGAGAGTGATCGTTGAAGAGTACATTGACGGGCCACAATTCCATGGCGATGCTTTCGTCAGCGAAAATCGAGTTGTTTTCTCATACCTTGGCGATCATTTCTTCGATGGGATTATGAATAACTCGACGATGTACCCCTCTCAATTTCCAGATAAAGTCATCACAGAGATGGAAAATGAGGTACACAGGTTCATCACATTGATTGGGTTTCAACAAGGAGGCATCAACGTCGAGATTCGACGCTCGAATAGCAATGGTAGCTTTTATATAATCGAGATAGGTCCAAGAAATGGTGGACATTTGACGCCGAATATTATTCAATATGCTTCAGGCTTCAACTTTTTTAAGGCAGCGGTGGATGCGGCGTTGGGATTCGATTTCGACCTGCAGCCTACCTGTAAGCAAGGTCACTATGCAAATCTGGTCCTCTATTCCACGAATTGTGGCCCCCTTAAAGGGATTGATATACATGATGATATGCAGAAGCATCTGTTGGACATATGTATCTACAGACGGATAGGCGAAGAGATCTTGCCCAAGGGAGGTTCGAATACTGCGGTTGGAACACTGCTATTGAAATTTAGTACAGCAGAGGAAATGCATCACTACATAGGCAATTCCAACCGGTATTATCGCATAAGCGTACACTAAACCGATATGAACGGGAACCACACATTCCACGTGCAAAAGCATGTAGGAACCACGTTGACCTTACTTCAAAGTGGCCTTCATGGCGTTAAGGCAGGAACGTTGACCCAGCGGCTTAAAGTAATTGGTTTTCGTGATGTGTTGAATACTAGAATCGTTCTCGAGCGTCCAGTGGATGGCGGTGTTAGGAGCGGCTTATCCGAGCATGCGCCTGCCAGTGGCTGGACATCGGGAAAGATGGACCTTGCACCTCCAGGAAAAGCACTGTTTAAAGGGAGTTGACGATGCTCGATGAAATTCAGGTCATATCAATTCATGGCGTTCCCAGATCTGGGACGACCTGGCTTGGTCAAATCTTCAACAGCCATCCAGGAGTGGCCTACAGGCATCAACCACTGTTTTCCTATAGATTCAAGGATAGGATTGATTCAAGTTCGAGTGAAGAGGAGGTTCGAGCTTTTCTTGAGGATCTTTTGGCAGTTGATAACGACGACTTTATCCTGTATAAGAGGGATTCCTTAGCTAACCTCGCTCCAGAAATGAAGAAGGATCGCTATCCAACTCACCTGGTGATGAAAATGGTTAGATATCACCATCTCATTGAGAAGCTAATTGCCGATGTCCCGGGGATCAAGATCGTTGGGATTGTGCGAAACCCATGTGCTGTGATCAATTCCTGGTTACAGGCACCAAAAGAGTTTCGACACGGATGGGATCCGATGAGTGAGTGGCGATACGCGCCTAGTAAGAACATGGGCCGCATCGAGGAGTACAATGGCTTCGAGAAGTGGAAGCAGGTGGCCTACATGTTTTTGGACTTGCAGACGAGGTGTTCCGAAAGCTTCTGCCTGATTCAATACGAGGATTTGGTTGATCGGCCCGTAGCTGAGACCGAGAGAGTCTTCCGATTCGTCGGTCTTGACATGCATCTTCAGGTATCGGAGTTCATCGCAGTCAGCCGTAGTGTGCACAGCGGAGATCCTTACGCTGTGTTCAAGCATCCTAGTGTGAAGGACCGTTGGGAAAAAGATCTGGATCCGAAGATCAGAGAAGAAATCTGTAGTGAGATTCAGGATTCCAGCTTGGCCAGATTCCTCCTATGAAGATCAACAGCAGGCTGCTGTAGTCCCTTCCTGGTCATTTGGTATGAGATCAAGAGGCACCAAGTGGATTGACTCTACCCTGACGCAACGCGTGTGCCATGTGAGGCATGTAGAGATCGATCGTAGAAGGACTCTTCATCCAAGTGAGGAATGCGATTTGGGGCTCATCTTTCGCGCTTTTGTGCTAAGGGCCAGAGGTAAAGTCGAGTGAATTTTGAGCAGTTTGTGAACAGATATCAGAGACGCCCGGTGGTTGAATATAAGAATAACGTACTCCATGCTATCCCTAATCCATTGGTGACAGCTAGAGTAAGTACTTACAACCATATCGACTATATAGCCGAGTGTTTGGAAGGCATACTAATGCAGAAAACCAGCTTCGCCTTTGAGATCTGCATTGGCGAGGATGAGTCCAGTGATGGTACACGAGAGCTATGCATAGAGTATGCCCAAAAGTATCCAGAAAGAATCAGGTTGTTCCTTCATAGTAGAGAAAACAATATCCACATAAACGGAAGACCGACTGGACGCTTTCAAAGTCGATACACATCCTACATGGGCAGAGGCAAATACGAAGCCATATGCGAAGGCGACGACTGCTGGACCGATCCGCACAAACTGCAGAAGCAGATGGATTTCCTGAAGGTGCATCCTCAGTGCGTGGTGTGTTTTCACAATGTCTTGATGAGGTACGAGGATGCTAGCCGAGAGCCGCGCATGGCCTATCGCCCCAAGGGGATGAATCCGATTGCAGCGCTTGCAGACTTGCTTTGGTCCCCTCTGCTGGTTACCTGTTCTGTCCTGTTTCGCAATGACCTTGTGCCCGAGTACCCGGACTGGTTCTTCGAGGCACCGTTTGCAGACTGGCCACTTTTCATTCTGCTGGCCCAGCATGGTGATCTGGGATACCTCGATGAGGTGATGGCTGTGTACAGAATCCATCCGGGGGGTCGGTATTCTGGCGCTGACCGGGTTACCCGCCTGGAACAGCGGCTTTGGTTTCTGGAGCGCATGCGAGAGTATTTGAGTGCGGAGTATCGCGAAATCCTGGAGCAGCTCATCCTGATGTGCAATGTTGACATCGAGATGGTGAAGCACTCCATGAAGTTGACCGATGGCGCAGTACAAAACCGAGTGGCTTCGGCTCGCGCTAGGCTGAAAACTGAGTCGAGAGCAGACCGGGTGGAGCAGTTGTGGACCAAGTGGTATATAGCCCATGCTTTCACGGCTCACGATGTTGGCGATCTTGCCAGTGCGCGGGGTGCGATTCTGGCAGCGCTGCGAAGCGATTGGCGAGTACTGCGAAATAGAGGTTTGGTATCGATTGCGTTTCGTGCGTTTGCCGGGCAGGCTGCATGGGGCGCGGCGAGGTCTATGAGTCGACGGCTTGGGGTGGGCGGGCATCGGTCCGGTCTTGTGGAGACCAAGGAGCGACGTACTCGCGCAGACCGATGGCAGCACAACTGACGGCAACGTGGAGATCGTCTGTAGGTTCGAGTCCTGGCTAGCCCATTGGGTCAGCGAGCCAGACATTGGATAGTGGATTTCCATTGGGACTCTTATGATTGCACAATTACATACCCCAGTTGACAACTTTAAGAGAGGTCCTTCATGCTGTGAGTGGCCTGGATGAAGAGCTGCACTACTGACTGGACTATGACTTCTGGCTGCACTCAGGGAGCGAATTTCGAGTAAGACTCGTTCCCAAAACTTGCCCAGTACCGCATGCACCGGGAATGCAAGACGGTCTCGGGTGATGAGAGCCGATGGCGCGAGTTCTTCAAAGTCATTGAGAAGAACGGCGGACTGGTCTGCCGTGCGCAACGCCCCGCGCCACATAGCTCTTGCAAGAATCGAGTTTCGCGAGGGCCAATGAGATCTGCACGTCGCCACTTGGTTCGCACAGTTTGCTTCGCCCCGTCGAATCTGACCAAATCTTGGGTTTTGCAGCCGCTCCCGAGGTCTCTCTTGGGCAGCCGGACTGTCCTCTACGCCAGAAAGTGGAACCAACATCTGGCTACGACCAGCAAACTAGGAAAGAGCTGATGAGAACCGATGAGTTAAGAGATTCAGTGGAAGCCGGCATTGGCTCTGATTCGACTGAATTGCCGCCTGATCTTTCGACCTTGGTCTCGATTGTAATCTGCACCTATCAGCGACCCGCGCTCTTCGCGCAAGCTCTAAAAAGCGTACTGGAGCAGAAGAGCCTGGAAGTGAGTGCGTTCGAAGTTGTAGTCGTAGACAACGACCCACACAACGGGGTTAGAAAGGTTGTCGAAAGGGAGCGCGCTCAGTCAGCTTGTCCAATCCAGTACGTTCCAGAAGCAAGGCAAGGGCTCTCCTACGCCAGAAACACTGGAATCCAAGCCTGTCGAGGTGAGTTTGTTGCCTTTCTTGACGATGACGCGCAAGCGGATTCCCGGTGGCTGGATGCCATGATGGAGGTCTACCACCGATATCCTGAGGCTGTAGCCGTCACAGGTAAGGTCGATCCTATTTGGGAGATACTTCCGCCAGAATGGTTTGACAGGCACTTCAGGCAGGCCGTGTGTGTGGGTGATTGGGGCGAGAGAATTAAAGAACTTTGCTATCCGAACGGCTGGATCTGGGGTGGCAATTGTTCCTTCCGGCGCTCCGTGTTTGAACAGGTTGGGATGTTTCGTACCCACTTGGGAAGAACAGGTGAGGTCTTGTCCGCTGGTGAGGAAACAGATCTGCAATGTCGCATCGAGCAAGCTGGTGGAAAGATATATTATACACCCGGGGCTGTGATCCACCATTACGTACCGGCTCACAGACTGACTCTAAAGTACTATCTGAAAGTGCGGTATGGGGGTGGCCGCGCACATTACTACTTGGACCGAACGTATCGGGGCAATCTATATACGCGGAGAAAGACGGCGGAGCTCTTGCTTAAGGCGCCTTTCCGTGCCGCCTCTCTCCTCATTTCACACCTAACCGGCAACACCCAACGGGCCTGGGCGCGTGCCGGGCTTCTGAGCTTCACACAAGGGTACGCAAGCCAGAGCATTGTGTGCATGTTGAGAAGGCAAAGCGACTAGGGTACCGGCTTCATTAAGGTTTGAGCTTATGTGCAGCAAAGATAGAGATGAATTGTAATGTCGCTGTTTAGGGGGATACAGAGGAAGGTAGGCGGTGGGACCTGGCTGCGGGCCGGCGTTGTCGCCGTCTTCTTCCTGGCCGAAGCCTTTATCGGCCTGGCCCGGTGCGGCATCGTGCCATTGCCGCTGCCGCCGACGGCGCTGATGCTAGTGCCGGTGGCCGTCTGCCTGGTCGCCCTGTTTCTGCTCCAACTCGAGCTGGGTATCGCCCTCGCTCTGGCCTCCTTCCTGGTGTCACTGACGGTCTTTTCCTTCGGGTCCTTCAGCTTTGGCCCGATGCCGTTCCTGGTGTTGCTCCTGTTTGCGCTGTACCTGGCGCGGGGACTGGTCCGCGAGCGCAGGGTCGAGCTGCAGGCCCCGGGGGCGCCGGCCCTGCTCCTCTTGGTGCTTGTCTCGCTTGCATCAGTGGCGTTGGCTTACGTGGCGCCAGACCCCAACCTGGCCCGAGGCAGGGATTGGAGCCAAGGCCACTGGTGGATCGGCTACCAGGCCATGGGCATCTTTCTCTTTTCCTACACGTGGATTGCCTACGTCGTGGCGGCCAACGGCCTGCGGTCCAGGCATTGGCTGTGGGTGGCATACGGCTGTGCCGTAGTAGTATGCGCCTGGGTCGTCGTGCGGCCCTTGCCGGGCTATTTTGCAAACCTGAAGGGATTGGGGCAGATCTTGACCGCTGGCGGTCGGCTGGAGGAGTCGGCCAGCGGCACTGCGGCCATGCTGCTATCCCTATTGACCTTCAGCTTGCTACTTTACGTACGTCGACCGATGCTCCGCCTGGCGCTGGGCGGGCTGTTGGCTGTGTCTCTACTGAATCTGCTGATCTCTTATTATCTCAACACCTGGCTCGGTTTTCTGGCGGGGGCGGCCGTCGTCGTCCTGAAGCGTTCCAGGAAAACCTTCTTGCTGCTCGTCCTTGGCCTGCTTATCGCCGGCATCCTGGCAGCCGACCTCCTGGCCATGATCCACGAGCAGCGCTTCAGCGCGCCGGGACAGGGGGACCTGCGCCGCCTGGAGATCTGGTCCGATGCGCTCCGGGTGTGGCTCAAGAGGCCGCTACTGGGAGTCGGCAATGCCAATCTGGCCACCAACTTTCTGGCCTATGGCTCACCGGGGGTGAGCTACTGGGTTACCATTGGAAAAACCCATCCCCACAACACCTACCTGGGCATCCTGGCCGAGAACGGCCTGCTGGGCCTGGGCTGCGTGGTTTGGCTTGTGGTTGCTTATGTTGGAGGCTTGTGGCGGTCCATTGACGAGGTGGTCGACGAACCCTTGCAGGGCCTGGCTGTGGCCTGTCTGGCGGTTTTTGTCGCGGGGGCCACTACGGCGATGTTTGCCAGCGGACTGCTGCCGATCTATTCGGCCGGTGGGGCGGGAGGCAGCAACGTGAACGGCATGGCCTATACTTGGTTGTTGTGCGGCTTGGGGGTGGCTGCGACGCGGGTGGGTCGATGCGTGTGAGCATTGTTGTCCCCACCTACAACCGCCGTGAGATGGTGGTCCAGACGATCCGCTCGCTTTATAGCCAGACGTATCCGCTAAGCCGCTTGCAGGTCATCGTGGCAGACGATGGTTCCACCGATGGAACAGAGCAGGCGATTTCCGCTCTGGATGCCCCATTTCAACTACAGTATCGATGGCAGCCCAACAAGGGGAGATGTGCTGCCAGAAATCTGGGCATTCGAGCGGCGCATGGCGACCTGATGCTCTTTCTCGACGGAGATATGGTGGCCGAGCGCCAGTTGGTCGCCGAGCATGTTGAGAGCCATCGTACCCAGAGTGATGTGCTGGTCAGGGGAGACATAAGACTCCTGCCTAGTTTGCGAGAGGCGACACCCTTTGCCCGTATTGCCCTCGCTGAATTGGAGAAGAAGTGGGGACAGCAGGTTGATCAGGATGGATTTTTGCCGTTCACTCAAACGCTTACAGGAAACCTTTCTATTAAAGCCGAGCATCTATCGATCATGGGGTTGATGGACGAACGCTTTGATCAAGGCTATGCGTGGGATGACGTGGATTGGGGCTATCGAGCCCATCGCCTGGGACTGCGATTGCTCCTGAATTTGAATGCCGTGTCGTATCACAATGATTATGCCGCCACCGATCTCCGAGCGTACTGTAGGCGGTCCTGTCTTGCCTCTCGGACGGCCGTGACCAATCTGTTCGCCAAGTATCCAGAGCTGGAAGGGACGAGGCCGATGTTTGTGGACAAGATGCCGGTTAATTGGTATCTCGATTCACCTGCTCTCATCGCTCGCAAGCTGGCACGCAGGTTTGCATCCTGTCGCATCAGTCTGAGTCTGCTAGAGTGGATGGTCCGGGTCCTTGAGAGGCACTGGCCAGAGCCTTTAATCCTGGGTTCCTTGTATCGCTGGGTGATAGGTGGGTATACCTACCAAGGGTACCAGGAAGGATTGCGAGAGCGTGAGGGTTTGGAAGATGACGCAGAAACAAGCCATGCTTGACACGGAGCAGGAGCGGGCCGCCACTGAGGACGGGTCGATTTTAGATTTGACCATCTCCATCATCAACACAAACAACCGAGAGATGGTTATGGACTGTCTCGGCTCGGTCTATGGCAACACACTCCGATCCAGGATGGAAGTGTTTGTCGTGGACAATGCATGTTCCGATGGTAGTGCTGAGGCGATCATCGCCGATTTCCCACAGGTCAAGCTCATCCGCAACGATCAAAAGCTCGGCTTTTCTACCAACAACAACATGGTCTTCCAGCAGGCGAAGGGCCGGTATCTGCTGATGCTGAACGACGACACTTTGGTCCAGCCCGGTGCGCTGGATAACATGGTCGAGTTTATGAATGCCCATCCCGAGGCGGGCGCGTCAGGGGCAAAGCTACTAAATCCGGACGGTACCAACCAACCAGCTTTTGATGACTTTCCTGGTCTGCGTGACTTTATTCAGCCGCTCTGGGCAAGGCTCCGACCAGGTAGATGGGACACTGTTGCCCCAAAGAAGGTCAGTTCGGTCTCGGGAGCTTGCATGCTGGTGCGGAGGAAAGCTGCTTTCACGGTGGGTCTTTTAGATACCGCTTTCGATCCTCTATATGTGGAGGAACGCGAGTGGTGTTATCGTATTCGCCAGCAGGGCTGGGACATCTATCACTTGCCTTCAGCCCGTGTGATTCACTTTGGGGGACAAACCTCCAAACACACCCCCGAAGTCATGACCCAGCATGTTTATACCCATCGTCTACTCTTCTGCAAGAAACACTATGCCCTGCCCGAAACGGTGCTCTATCGGATAACACTCTTTATCGTCTCGCTCCTCAAGGCAGCCGGCTGGGGCTGTAAGGCACTGTTGGAGCCAAGGAAGACCCGAAAGGGGGCTATTCAGAGGATGCACTGCCACCTGGTCATTGCCAGGAATGCCTGGTCATAGACAGGATTGGTACCAGACTATGAACATTCTACACTTTATTGATCATGCCCTGCCGTATCGAGACGGCTACGCTGCGCGTACGCACTATGTACTGCGTTTCCAGAGAGAGATGGGCTATTGCCCAATGGGTGTTACTCTGCCGGGTGTCCAAAGCCGGCTACTGGGAAAGAGGGGCTTGTCCCCACAGGCTGTGGACTGGATCGACGGAATTCAGTACCGCCACTTCCTGGATACTGAACAAACCATAGTGAGTCTGGCGAAGAAACTTTTCTCTCTTCACTTCTTTGAGAGACTCAAGACGAAAGCCAGTACTATCTACCATGTACCAAGTTCCCAGCGTACTAGCTTTTTTGCTCCCTTGGTTGCTTCTCACCGTCGCAAGGCTTTGTCACAGTACTATCTTCCCATCGCTCGCTCGCTTGGACCATTCGACCTACTGCACGCCCATTGGCCTCCTCTAAACGCGCACTATGCTCTGATGGCGGCTCATCAACTTGGCCTGCCTATCGTCTACGAGATCCGCTGTCTTTTCGAGGACACCTTGGTTGCGGTTGGGGAGACGATCGCCAACTCGCCCATCTATCAGCAGCGGCGTCAGGCAGACACCAATGCTGCGCAGTCTGTCGATGGCGTAATCACCATCTCTGAGCAACTGAAGCGTGACTTTGCCAACCGAGGCATTCCAGAGCAGAACATTTATGTCGTGCCCAACGGGGTGGATACTCGGACCTTCACTCCGATGCCTCGTGATGAGGAGCTCGCCGAGCAGTTTCAGCTAAATGGCAAGATGGTTATCGGGTTTATCGGGTCTCTTAAGAAGTATGAGGGTCTCGGACTTCTGCTCCACGCTATCCGGCATATTCGAGATACCGTGCCGGAGGTCAAAGGCCTGATCGTCGGCGGTGGGCCGGAGCTCGCTGCCCTGAAAGCCGAGGCCAGTCGTTTAGGGATTTCATCGCTTGTTCACTTCACTGGCGAGGTTCCCCTGGCAGAAGTGCATCACTACTACTCTCTTATCGATGTCTTTGTCATTCCTCGCCTTGATCAACGGGTCAACCAGTTGGTCACACCACTCAAACCGTACGAAGCTATGGCGATGGAGAAAGCGCTGCTAGTGAGCAATGTGGGCGGACTGACCGAGATCATCGAGGAGGGGCAGACGGGAGTCAGTTTCAAGGCTGAGGATGTCAATGCTCTAGTTCAGCAGGCAAAACTGCTCTTGAGAGATGATCTCTTGCGCAGAAGATTGGGAAGGCAAGCTCGAGAATGGGTCGTGCGAGAGCGTGACTGGCAGGAAGTTGTAGGTAGGTACCGATCTGTTTATGCTTGCGTTTTGGAAAAGCACGCGCGAACGCGTCCCTCCTCTTCCAGCCCTGATCACCTTGCTGCCGTTGAAGCCAAAAGTGCGAATATGGAGACCTAGCATGCGGATTCTCTTCGTGACACCATTTGTGCCATCGCGGCAACGCCCATCACCGTTCAACCACATCAAGCTGCTTTCCAAGAATCATAGGATTGTGCTAGTTGCCCTCTTTCAGACCGCACACGAAGCCAAGATCTTGGAGAGCCTGAAGCCTTACTGCGAGTCCATTCATCCCGTTCATCTTGGCGCCCATGAGGCTTATCTAAACTGTTGTCGCTTCCTCATGTCGACTGTGCCACTGTTCGCTGGCTACTTTCATTCCACAGCGCTACGCAGGAAGGTTGAAGAGTTGGCAAGCAGCAATGGCTTTGATCTGCTGCATGCCCAACACATCCGCGCTGCAGGACTTGTCACCCATGTGAATGACCTGCCGAAAGTGTTTGATTCTCAGGACTGCATGACTATGCTCATGAAGCGTCATTGGAAGAGAAGACCCAACTTTGTGAAGGGCCTGCTCTACTTGACGGAATGGCTGAAAATGCAACGGTATGAAGCGGAAGTATGCCGGGCGTTTGACAAGATCACGGTCTGTTCTCCAGTGGATCAGCAGTTTTTGAGGGAAATGAATGCGGCTCTAGACATTGACCTCCTATTCAATGGTGCTGATCTGGAGTATTTTGCACCATCGGGAGAACAGTCCGAGGCTTGTAGTCTGGTCTTTGTCGGGCGGTTGAGCTACTATCCGAACCGGGATGCTCTCCTATACCTGTACCGAGATGTACTGCCGCTGATTCGGAAGCGCTTTCCGGCTGTGAAACTTTGTGTCGTCGGTGGCGGGCTGCCTTCCAACATAGAAAAGGTACTGAAGGCCGATCCAAATGTGGAGATGGCGGGGCATATGGATGATGTTCGCCCCTTCCTGCGGCGAGCCACTGTCTCTACGGCTCCCATGCGCCTCGGAGCCGGGACGAATTTCAAGATTGTGGAGGCTTTGGCCATGGGAGTCCCGGTAGTGACTACCTCTCAGGGCTGCGAGGGGCTGGCTGTTGTTGCGGGACACGATCTGGTTTGTGCGGACACCAGAACTGCATTTGCCGAGAGGGTGTGTGAACTGCTGGACGACGCCAGTAAGCGACGCGAGTTTGCAGCAGCGGGGCGGCGGTATGTTGAGACGTATCATAGCTGGGAGGTGATTGTAAGCCATCTGGAGTCCATCTATGCTGAGGTGACATCATAGGTGCCGTGCGTTTATTGCTGATCTCAAGCAGAAGGCTCGATGCGTGGCTGCTAGTTAAACTAATGCCAGGATGAGATCATGGTCTTGAGGGCAGAGTATGTGGTCCCCATCCGTGTCGCTTTGGAATCATCCTGACACAGGGGATCGTCTCCAACACTAGTAATTGTCAGAAGGGCAGGAAGCCATGGAGAGGAATGCGATAATCGTTCCCACGTATAACGAGCGTGAGAATATTCGCGAGCTGGTACACAGTATCTTGGGACTCCGGCTGGGATCCAGAGTCATTATCGTGGACGATAACTCACCGGACGGGACGGGCCACCTGGCTGGAGAGTTGGCAGCGCAGCTACCAGATGTGGGGGTCATACACAGGCCCCGCAAACTGGGCCTTGGCACAGCTCATGCCACAGGCATCAGAGCAGCTCTTGCAGGTGGTGCGACGAGTGTCGTCACGATGGACGCCGATTTCTCGCACGATCCTTGCTACATACCTGCCCTACTGAATGCGCTAAACGACTTCGATGTTGTAGTAGGCTCGCGCTATGTTCCTGCGGGCGCTGCCCTGTACTGCGCCCTGCCTCGGAGGGCGCTAAGCCGCGGAGCCAATCTGGTTGCTCGGATAGTGCTGGGGCTTTGTGTTAAGGATTCCACATCGGGCTTCCGGGCTTACAGCAGGGCTGTGCTGGAATCGATAGGCATGGATGAGATAGTTTCGGAGGGCTATTCATTCCTCATAGAGGTGCTATATCGATGCCAACAACGTGGTTGGCACATAGGCGAGATACCGATCGTTTTCAAAAACCGGCAGCGGGGTGCATCCAAGATCTCCAGGTCCGAGATCTACAAAGCCGTTCGAACAGTGGTACGGCTGGGCAACGAGCGATCTTCAGGTCAGTTCCGGATCGCTTGGCCAAGAACGGGCGATGAGCTATGACTAGTGGCGAAGCCCCAGCGGCTACTAGGAGCAGATGGCACTCCACTTTGGTATCAAAGAAGGAAGTAGTGCTGCTGGCGTTGATTATGGTGGTTGGCGCAACGCTTCGTTTCTACAAGTTAGCAGCAAAGTCCATTTGGGTCGATGAGGCAATCCAAGTCGCGTTGGCAAAACAGGATATACCAACGCTTTTTAGAGACTATCTCAATCAGGTTTCCGGAACAATAGCAGGGAACGCCTACCAACATGACATCACCACTGCCCTCATACTGCACCCCCTGGCTTCTCTTGACGACAGTGAATTCTGGATGCGTCTAATTCCCGCACTAGCGGGTATATTGTCGATAGCCCTGGTCTTTCGTTTGAGCCAACTTCTGTACGACACAAGACTCGGGTTGCTGGCCGCATTTGTTTTCGCAATCTCGCCCTATAGCGTGTGGTATTCCCAGACAGCGAGACCGTTCGGTTTCAGCCTTCTTTTTAGCTTGATTTCTCTGGTTATGTTTCTTTTGGCGCTAAACAAGAGGCATGCGAGATATTGGGTCTTGTACACACTTTTCAGTGCGTTAAACATCTACGTCTTCTATTTCGGTATATTCTTGATTGCGTTCCAAGGTTTGTATCTGCTGTTTTGCCAAAGAAAAGACCATCGGGCATGCAGGACTTGGCTCTTCAGCCAGATGGCGATGTTTGTATTTCTGCTACCTGGACTGGGGTTGTTCTTGAGCCAACTAGTCAGGAGAACGGCAAGTTCAAACGTGTCTATGGGTCCAGAGATGCTGGTCTCTCTTGGGGCACCTTGGTATGCTTTTGCTGTAGGGTCCCTGAGTCCAAGTGTCAGGAATCTGCTTATAGCCTTGCCCGCCGTCGTCTTTGGAGGGTTGATGGTCCTTTGCGGGTTCGTGCGTGATGGAAAATCCACGAAGCAGAAGTCCTTTTTAGGACTCTATCTACTTGTGCCTTATCTCTTGAGCCTCCCAGTACTGCTTGGAATGGGAAGCAAGATCCCGATGGCAAGGGCGCTAATATTCATCTCACCGGCCTACTACATACTCGTTGCTACAGGAATTTTGAGCTGCCGCGAACGCAATAAGGCAATTGTGTTTCTCTCTCTATTCACAATCTTTAGTGCGATCAGCCTCTTGGCCTATTACAAGACAGATATTTACTCGGGAATACGAAGGGCAGCGGATCACATTCGCGAACATGCGCAAGAGACGGACGCTGTTTATTATCTCGGCACACATGAGCAGCTACCGCTAAAGTACTATCTTGGCGATGCGATACCTGGCTATGGAACCTGGCAGTGGGAATCGCTTAAAGAGGGGCTCGTTGGGGTGACCATCGAACGGGTATGGGTGGTTGACTACCAGCAGCGATCGACAACAGAGCTTGTGACCTCGTCGTACCTTGGAGGGCAAGTCGCTCGTGGATCGGCATCCGAGTTGATGGGCCAAAGGTTGGCAGACCTGAGTTTGAGAAGAGTGGAAGAGATCAACTTTCAGAGTCAGAACCCTGTCAAGCTAATTCTCTATGCGATGGATGAAAAGGAGTGACTTGTTGTCTACATACACTTCTGCAGAACGACGACTGCGCGGCTCATCTCATCAGGGCGAGCATCCCGCAGAACAGGCTAATGTGTGTGTGGAATCCGCTGAGATCAAGGCAGGCGCGGGCCGGCTTAGAAAAAGTCCTTGCTGTGGATCACGATCCTGGCTCTTGGGTTGCGCCTGGTTTACGTTCTGGTGATTGGCAAGGAGAGTCTGTCATGGGGTGATGAATTCTCGTACGACTCCCTGGCTAGCCGTCTAGCGACGGGGCAGGGCTTCGTTCTTGCCGGAGGCAACCCGACCCTACTTCGCGCCCCTCTCTATCCCATGTTGTTGGCCGGCGCCTACGTCCTCTTCGGCCACAACTACATGGTGGTAGTGCTCTTACAGGCCGTGATTGGCGGCTTGACCGCACCACTGCTTGTCATATTGGGAAGGCAGCTTGTCAAAAGTGAAGGCATGGCGATAGTGGCCGGCTTCATGTTTGCTTGCCATCCTCTGTTGATCTTTGCTGCGGGCTTGCTCTATTCCGAAACGGTTTACCTGTTCATCCTGATGATCTTCACTCTGATGTGCCTGAGGATGGTGAGGGGTGGCGGTCACATGGGATGGGCCCTGAGCTGTGGAGTAATACTGGGATTGAGCGTGCTAATGAAGCCGAATATGCTGTTATTTCCGCTGGCCCTTTTCACTTGGCTCTGGTACTCCCTGAAACGCCTTGACCGCGCGTGTCTGCTGAGTGCCGGGGTAGTCCTGGCAATGACCGTCGTGATCCTACCGTGGACCTGGCGAAACTATACGGTGAGTGGAGCAATCGTCCTTGTTTCGGCCAACGGTGGCCTGAATCTTTGGCAAGGAAACCATCCGGAAGCAACTGGTGCGGCATATCCACTGGATCAAGTGGATCCTCTGCCAGGTTGCTCGGAGGTGGAACGAGACGCTGTCTACCGGAGCTGGGCTTTGGATGCGATACGATCGGATCCCGGCCGGATTTTAGCTTTGTTACCACGCAAGGCGGTCAAATTCTTTGCTCCGCTCGAAACCTCCAATCGAGGACGAGTCTTCCTGACCTTGGCTCCTGTGATAACGGCAGGTTGGGTTACATTTCTATTGATCTCCTTCGTTGGCTTGCTGATGACTGTGGGCCGTTCCACCGACTGGGATCTGGTGTACCTGTTGATTCTTTATCCCCTGTTGGTGGTACTCGTCTTCTATGGCGCTACGCGCTATGGCATGGTTGTCTATCCCTACCTCTTCCTGCTCGCCTCGGTTCCTCTTGGGAAGATTGTCAAACGCCTGGGCATTCTACAGCGCACTCCTTTTTGATACAGTGGAGAAGAAAAGGATCGAGCATCATGGAGATCACGGCTAATCTGACGGCATCAAAGGTGCGGAGGAACGCGAACTCGGTGGTTCAGCGGCACTTCTTTGTGTTCGCGCTGGTAGTAGGGGACATGGTTGCCCTGGCCCTCGCCTTTACCCTGGCCTACCTGGTACGCTTCTACAGTGGCCTGCCCCTCTTTGCCGACGTCGAGCCGACGGTTTCCGGCCACCTGCTCTCGGTGGTCTACCTCGTCCCCGTCTGGCTGGCCCTCTTTGCCATCCTGGGCCTCTACACCGAGCACAACCTGCTGGGCGGCACGCGGGAGTATGCCCTGGCCTTCAATGGCTGCACCCTGGGCACCGTGCTGGCCATCACCGCCACCTTCTTCCTGGAGATCTGGACGGTCTCCCGCGGCTGGCTCGTCCTGGCCTGGCTCCTGGGCTTTTTCTTCGTGGGCGGGGGCCGCTTCCTCCTGCGCCGGGCCGTCTACGCCCTGCGGCGCAGGGGCTACTTCCTGTCGCCGGCGGTCATCGTCGGGGCCGGCGACGAGGGCCAGGCGCTGGCCTACCAGTTGCAGACGTGGCAGACCTCGGGCCTGAAGCTCGTCGGCTTTGTCGACGACGAGCGGCCCGCCGGCCGGCCGGTGCTCAACGGCCTGAAGGTCCTGGGCGCCATTGCCGACGTGCCCGCCCTCGCAGAGCGCCATGGCCTGGCCGAGCTCATCGTCGCTTCGTCCGACGTGCCCCGCCACGCCCTCGTGGAGCTGGCCCGGACCTATGCCCTGTCGGACGGGCTCAAGGTCCGCCTGTCTTCCGGCCTGTTCGAGATCCTGACCACCGGCGTCCAGGTCAAAGAGGTGGGCTACGTGCCGCTCATCGGCTTGAACAAGGTGCGCCTCAGCGGCGTGGAGTTCGTGCTAAAGACGACCCTGGACTATGCCCTCGCTTTGCCGGGCCTGGTCCTCCTCTCGCCGCTGCTGCTGGCCATCGCCCTGGCCGTCAAGCTCGACTCGCCCGGGCCCGTGTTTTACCGGCGGCGGGTGATGGGCCGCTGCAACAAGCCCTTCGACGCCCTGAAGTTCCGCACCATGCGCGTCGACGGCGATGCCATCCTGGCCGCCCGCCCCGAGCTCCAGGCCGCGCTGTCGGCGAACCACAAGCTCAAGGACGATCCGCGGGTGACGCGGCTGGGCGCCTTCCTGCGGCGCTGGAGCCTCGACGAGCTGCCCCAGCTCTGGAATGTGCTGGTCCGGCAGATGAGCCTCGTCGGCCCGCGGATGATCTCGGCCGTCGAGCTGCGGGAGTATGGCAAGTGGGACATGAACCTCATGACCGTCTGGCCGGGCATCACCGGCCTGTGGCAGATCAGCGGCCGGAGCGACGTCAGCTACGAGGAGCGGGTCCGCCTGGACATGCACTACATCCGCAATTATACCATCTGGCTGGATCTGCAGATCCTGCTGCGCACGCTGCCCGCCGTCCTGAGGGGCAAGGGAGCATATTGAGCCGGCAGATGTTGGCCACCACGGAGCAAAGAGGGACCTGGAGTGAGCGATGTTGATCGTACAAACCCCCCTGCGCATCAGCTTTTTCGGCGGCGGCACCGACTTTCGCGGCTTTTACAGCCGCGAGGAGGGCTGCGTCCTGAGCGCCGCCATCGACAAGTGCATCTTTGTCGTCGTCAAGCGCCGCTTTGACGCCCGGATTCGCGTCGGCTACACCCGGACCGAGCTGGTCGAGCGGCTGGAGGACGTGCAGCACGACCTGGCGCGGGAGGCGCTCCGCCTGTCGGGCGTTTGCAGCCAGGTGGAGATCAACACCCTGGGCGACATCCCCTCGGCGGGCTCGGGCCTGGGGTCGTCCAGCACGGTCGCCGTCGGCCTGCTGAACGCGCTGCACCACCACCGTGGCGGGCCCCGCGATCAGGAGGCGCTGGCCCGGGAGGCGTGCGAGATCGAGATCGAGCGCCTGGGCAAGCCCATCGGCAAGCAGGATCAGTACATCGCCGCCTATGGCGGGCTGCGCTTTATCCGTTTCCTGCCCGACGAGTCGGTGGTGGTGGAGAGCGTGGACCTGCCCGAGGACGGGCGGCGGCGGCTGAACGAGCACCTGATGCTGTTTTTCACCAATCACACGCGCCGCAGCGAGAGCGTGCTGGCGGAGCAAAAGGCCAACATCGACGAGCGCATGGACGTGCTGCGCGCTCTGAAAGAGATGGCCCATCGCGGCCGCGCGCTGCTGGAAGCGGGCGACCTGGACGCCTTTGGCCGTCTGCTCCACGAGGGCTGGGAGCTGAAGAAGCGGATGGCCAGCAAGATCTCGAACGGGAGCCTGGACGCCATCTATCAGGCAGCGCGCCAGGCCGGCGCCCTGGGTGGCAAGATCACCGGGGCGGGCGGCGGGGGGTTCTTATTGCTCTACTGCCCGCCCGCAAAGCAGCCCCAGGTGCGCGACGCCCTTCGCGGCCTGCCCGAGCTTCCCTTCCGCCTGGAGGCGGACGGCAGCAAGGTCATCTTTAACTACCGGCGCTGATGATGGATCCGAGGTTGGGGCATAGGGAAGCGATCGACCGGCTGCTGCTGTGCTGCGCCCGTCGCGAGCTGGACGCCGGGACGCAGGAGGATGTGCGGGCGCTGCTGGCCGGAGGTGTGGATTGGGGAGCTCTGCTGGCGGCGGCGACGCGGCATAACCTGCTGCCCCTGCTGCGCCACCGGTTCCACGAATTGGGCGTGGCCGTCCCGACGGAAGTGCGGACGGCGCTGCAGACGGCTTACTACCGGTACCTGCTGGAGAGCGACCGGCTGCGGGCCGATCTCGGGGAACTCGTGGGCGCGCTCCACGAGCAGGGGGTGGAGACGCTGGTGCTAAAGGGCGGCGCCCTGGGCACGGCGCTCTATCCCAGGCCAGCGCTGCGGCCCATGGGCGACCTGGATCTGCTGATCCGGCGCGAGGCGATCGGCCCTGCCAGGGCCGTGTTGGAGAGGCTGGGCTACCGGCCCTCGACGGCGCTGCCGGCCGAGGCGGGCGATTTCCCCTGGTTTCAGGGGGGTGAGGTGGAGTACGTCCGGGTGGACGAAAAGGGCAGGGCGACGACGATCGACCTGCACTGGCACGTGGTAACGGTGGCCTGGTACCGCTACGCCTCGGCGCTGGACATCGACGCCCTGTGGGAGCGGTCTCGGCCGCTGGACCTTGGGCGGGTCGCGGCCAGGCAATTGTCACCGGAGGACACGCTGATCCACCTGTGCCTGCACCTGGCCATCCAGCACGGCTACGAGTGCCTCTTGCTGCACTACGCCGACATCGACTGGCTGGCCGGCAGCGGGGCGCTCGATTGGCCGTGCGTGGTCCACCGGGCGTCATGTTTCCGGGCTCGGGCGCCGGTCTATTGGGGCCTGGCACTGGCCCGGCGCCGGCTGGGGACAGAGGTCCCGGCCGATGCGCTGCGCGCGCTGCGGCCATCGGCCCATCGGCGCCGGCCGGTGGAGCGGCTGCTCGCCCGTCAGGAACGGACGCCCGGCGGGGACAAGAGCGTGGCACGAAACCGGTTGCTGCGCCTGGCCCTCATCGACAGCCCGGCCGGCGCAGCACGCATGGTGTACCGGACGCTCTTTCCATCGCGCGAATGGCTCGCCGCCCGCTACGGCGACGACGGCCGCTACCGCCTGCTGCACCCCTGGCGGGTCATACAGGCGCTGGCGCGGGGCGTGCTGCGTAACGTGGAGCCCATCGGCATCTTTTACGTTCGGAAGTAGGTAGAGCGGCACGCGGCACGGATCTACCAGGCGGCCGACAACAAGGAGACGTCGCATGAACACGATCCAACAATACATAAACGACATCAAGCGGACCCTGGACAAACTCCCGTATTTCGCCATCGAGGAGACCATCGCCCTCCTGCACGAGGCCCGGCTGCACGGTCGCCAGGTGTTTATCATGGGCAACGGCGGCAGCGCGGCCACGGCCTCCCACTTTGCCTGCGACCTGGGCAAGGGCACGCTCATGCCTGGCCGGCCCCGCTTCCGGGTCATTGCCCTCACCGACAACGTGCCCCTCTTCTCGGCCCTGGCCAACGACTTTGGCTACGACCGGGTGTTCGTCGAGCAGCTGGCCAGCCTGGTGCAGCCCGGCGACGTCGTAATCGGCATCTCGGGCAGCGGCAACTCGGCCAACGTGGTCAATGCCATGCACCTGGCCCGGCAGGTGGGCGCCACCACCGTGGGCCTGACCGGCTTTGAAGGTGGGCTTCTCCGCCGCCTGGTGGACGTCTGCGTCCACGTGCCGAACGACTGCATGGAGCAGGTGGAGGACGTCCACCTGATGCTGGAGCACCTGATCTGCACCGAGCTGCGCGAGTCAATCTGTGCGGACCAGGCGCCCCTTTCCGAGCGCGCCCGCGCCGTCGAGATCGGCCTTCGCCTGGCGCAGGAGGCCTTTCAGCTGGGCGGCGTGCCTGTCGGCGGTGAGTGAGCCCCATGGAGTGTATGAAACTTGACATCTGATCATCAGTTCTGCCCCTGGCTGGGCACCGAAGAAGATCGCAAAACTCGCTATGCGGAGCCGATCGAGGTCCATCTCTGCTACGCCCGCAAGGTCCCGGCTGCCGTCGATGTCGACCACCAGGCCCAATACTGCCTGTCTGAGGCTCACCGCGACTGCGCCAACTACCTGGAGCCGCCACCGGCCGAACCACCTCCGCCCCTGATCCCTTCCGAGGACGAGGTCGGGCCGCCTCCACCCCGTTTCTCCCTGTTGCAGGCACTGCTCTGGGGCCTGGCCATCGTCGTGGCGGCGGCCGTGATCTATTACTATGGATCCGCGTTGCTGGGGCCACCCCCGGCAGCGACGGCATGGGACGCCGCTTCGCCGACGCCGTCGCCGACGGCGTCCGTTACCCCATCTCCCACGCCGGCTCGAGCCCAGGACGCCTCGACGCCGGTGCCGGGACTGGACCGGCCGTCGGCCACGCCGACGCCCTACCCCGACGGCGTCATCTATACCCTCTCGCCCCAGGCGGGCGCAGCCGGCTGGGTGGCCGGCGACGAATCGCGGGGCAACCACCTGGGCGATTCCTACATGTATGCCGGCACCTTTGGTGGTGTGACCTACCACGGCATCTTTCAGCTCGACCTGCGGGTCGTGCCGCGGGGGGCGACAATCCACAGCGGCGTGCTGGAACTGACCGGCCTGGATGCCCAGCGCCTGGGCAGCGGGGGCACGTGGGAGGTGCGCATCCTGGCGCGCGATGCCGACGCCGACTGGAGCCGCGGCACCTTCCAGGACGTGCACAATGCCGCGGTGCAGTGGTCGCTGACGCCTGCCATGACGGCCGGCGAGCTGGCTGCCGGGGAGACCCGGGCGTTTGCCCTCTCGCCCGATGTGCTCCGCGACCTGGAGCAGCGCCTGTTGGATGAGCACTATACCGTCTCGGTCCGCATCGACGGGCCCCTGGCCGGGGAGGACAGCCTTTTTGCCTGGGACAGCGGCTCAGGGCCGTCGAGTAACGGCTACGGGCCCCGCCTGGTGCTCAACACGGGGCCGGCGCCGCGCACCCCCATTCCCACCGGCCCCCTGCCGCCGACGCACACGCCGACGCCCTCCGCCACGCCAACGGCCACCGAGACGCCGGAGTGGTTCGTGGTGACCAGCACGCCCACACCAGAGAATGCCATGACGGCTGCCGCCGTGGCGTTGCGGGCCACTGCCCTGGCGACGACCACGGGCACGCCCACCCCGCTGCCGCCCTACGTGGCGACGGCCACGCCGGACTATGTGGTGGTCACTCGCACGCCGACACCGGCCAACCAGGCCACCGCCGTCTACCTGCGGGGCCTGGCCACGGCCAACGTCATACTCACGGGCACGCCCACGCCGCCCCCGCCCAACCTGGTGACGGCAACCTTCACGCCGTGGCCGACGCGCACGCCGCCTTACCACTGGCTGGACGAGCTGGCGGGCACAACGACGCCGACACCCACCCCTACCCCGACCACGCCGCCCATCCCGGCCGGCCTGGCGGGCAAGATCCTCTTCCTGTCGGACCGGGGAGAGCAGGGAGCCGTATACATGCTCGACCCCGGTTCTGGCCGGGTGGCCTTGCTGACCGCGCGCTGGCCCTACGACGTGGCGATGCAACGTGAGAGCCTCTCGCCCGACGGGCTATCGCGCGCCTACGTGCAGAACGACGGCCGCAACGTGCCCCAGGTCTATGTTCATTCGACCTATTATGGCAGCTCGTGGCAGGTGACCTACAACACGCGCATGAGCTACGACCCGGTCTGGTCGCCGGCCGGTGATCGCCTGGCCTTTGTATCCGCCGAGGGCGGGAACGACGAGCTGTACGTCATCGGTAGCGATGGCAACGGCCAGCAGCGCCTGACGTTCAACCAGTGGGAGTGGGACAAGCATCCCTCCTGGTCGCCCGACGGCCAGCAGATCGTCTTCTGGTCCAACGAGGGCAGCGGCCGCCGGCAGTTGTGGATGATTAACGCCGATGGGAGCGGGCGGCGCACCCTGTTGGAGAGCGAGTATAACGACTGGGACCCGGTATGGGTCAAACCGTGACCGGGAGTGAAGGACGCACGACCGACTTGCAACGCTACGCCACATGGTGTATACTGGTCGGAGATGAGACGTGCGCTGCCAAAGCAGAGCGATGCCCTCATGGATTCAGGCCAGAGGCGGAGCAGTCGCCGTGGACCGCGGAGGGGCGACGCGGTTCAGCATCCCCACCTGAGATGAGACAAAGAGTGAATCGAGTATGGAACTTGGTGACTATGTAAGGGTTCTCTGGCGTTGGGCGTGGCTCATCGTGCTGGGCGTGGCCGTCGCCGGCGTCTCTACCTACCTGGCCGTGCGGGATCAGCCGGCGATGTACGAGGCCCGGGCCAGGCTGATGGTGGGCCAGGTACTCCAGGACCAGCAGCCCAACCAGGCCGACTTCTGGCTGGCCCAGAACCTGGCGCAGAGCTACAGCGAGATCGCCAACGGCCGTATGATTCGCGAGGCGGCCCGGGAAGCGTTGGGCCTTCAATGGCTGCCGGGCTATTCGGTGGCGCAAGTGCCCAACACCCAGTTGCTCGATATCTCGGTCACCGACACCGACCCCCAGCGGGCGGCCGCCGTGGCCAACGAAGCGGCCAACCAGCTCATCCTGAACAGCCCCACCAACCCCGGTCCGGAGGAGGCGCAACGCCGGGAGTTCGTGCGCCGGCAGCTCGACGACCTGGAGGTCGACATCGACGCCACCAAGGCCGAGATAGAGCGCCTGCAGGGCGAGTTGGGCCAGATGTTCAGCGCCCGCGAGATCGCCGACACGCAGAACCAGATCGCGGCCCTGCAGCAAAAGCTCAACAGCCTCCAGATCAACTATGGCCAGCTCCTGACCGTGATTGGCCAGGGGGCGGTCAACACGCTGTCGATCGTGGAACCGGCCGTGGTGCCCGACGGCCCCCTTCCCTCGAGCAAGATGCGCACGGTAATGCTGGCCGCGGCCGTGGGCCTGGTGCTGGCCCTGGGCACCGCCTTTCTGCTGGAGTATCTGGACGACACGATCAAGACCCCATCCGACGTGGAAAAGGCCATGCACCTGACGACGCTGGCGGGCGTCAGCCGCATCCCGGGCGACCGTTACCGGGAGAAGCTGATCACGGTCAAGCATCCCCGCTCGCCCATCTCGGAAGCCTACCGGGTGCTGCGCACGAACCTGCAGTTCTCCAGCCTCGACCACCCGGTGCGCACGCTGGTCGTGACCAGCCCCAACCCGGTGGAGGGCAAGAGCACGACGGTGGCCAACCTGGGCGTGGTGCTGGCCCAGGACGGGAAGAGGGTTATCCTGGTCGACGCCGACCTGCGCCGGCCAGTGCAGCACCGGGTGTTCCAGGTAGAGAACGACCGGGGCTTGACCGACGTGCTCCTGGACGGAGACGCCCCGCTCGAAGGCCATCTAAAGCCGACGGGCATCGAAAACCTGCGCCTGCTGAACACGGGCCCTTTGCCGCCCAACCCGTCGGAGCTGCTCGGATCGCAGCGCATGGTGAAGCTCATCGCTCGCCTCAAGGAGGAGGCGGACGTGATCCTATTCGACACGCCGCCGTCGCTGGCCGTCACCGACGCGTCGGTGCTAGCCGCCCAGACCGACGGTGTCGTCCTGGTGACCGATGTGGGGCGGACGCGGCGCAACCTGGCCAAAGAGTCGGTTGAGCGGTTCCAGCAAGTGGGCGTCAACCTCTTTGGCGTGGTCCTGAACCGGCTCAAGCCGGGGCGGGGGGGCCATTACTATTACTACTATCACTACTACCATGGCGATGGGAACAAGCACCGGCGGGGGCTGGCGAGGTGTCTGCCTCGGTTGCGGCGGAGGTCAAAGGAGTAGGCCATGGAAGACAGCGCCGTTCCTCAACACGTTGTTGCAGACGCGGGGCCGGAGCCTGATGCATGTTACACCGTCCGAGACGAAGTGGCCATTGAAGATTTCGACGATGGTTCGTTGGTTCTGCTGTGCGAGCAACTCCGGCTCGTGGAGTTGAATCCGATTGCACGGGACGTCGTTGGCCGACTGGACGGGACATGCACCGTGCGCCAGGTGGCGGGGGCGGTGGCCCAGGCGTATGGAGAACCGTCGGATCGAGTCCTCTCGGACTTGCTGAACTTGCTGACCGACCTGGAACAGGAAGGCGTGGTCAATCGTTGTGATCATAACGGAAAGGAAGGAGCAAGTATGGACCAGACGAAACGATACCTGGCCAATCCGGATGTCTCCTGCCGAGAAGAAGGTCCGGATGGTGCGCTGCTATTCAATCCGGACACAAACGATCTACTGGTCGTCAACCCCACCGGCCTGGTGATCTGGCAAGCCCTGAGCCAACCGCGCACCCAGGAAGAGATCGTGGTACACCTGCGGGAAGCATGCTACGATGTACCGGCCGATCAGGTAGCCGCCGACGTCGACGAGTTCCTGTTGCAGACACTGCAACCCCAGGGATTCGCCGGCGAGGTTACGGGTTAGGGACCCTCCCACATGGAGCAGAACCTGACCGTGCCGCCGCCGGGACTGATGCGAGCACCCCGCTCGGTGGACATTGCCATCACCGGCCGCTGCAACCTGCATTGCAAGTACTGCTTCTACGCCGACGAGATGGCGGCCCTGCAAGACCTGCCGACCGAACGCTGGCTGGCCTTCTTTGAGGAACTGGGCCGGCTCGCCGTCCATCGCGCGACCCTGACCGGTGGGGAGGTCTTTACCCGGCCCGATCTCTTTGTGTTGATCGACGCTATCATCGCCAACCGCATGCGGTACGACATCCTCAGCAACGGCACGCTCATCACCGAGGACGTGCTGGCCGAGTTCGATGTCGGCAAACGGCGACTGCGGCTGGATTCGATTCAGGTGTCTATCGACGGCTCGTGCGCCGAGATCCACAATCGGAGCCGCCCCAACAGCTTTGAGCGGGCGCTGCGCGGCCTGCGCCTGCTGGTGGACAATGCCTTCCCGGCTACGGTGCGGGTCACCATCAACCGTCACAACGTGGACGATTTGGAGAACATCGCGCGCCTGTTACTGGAGGATGTTGGTCTGCCAGGGTTCAGCACCAGCGAAGCCTTCCCCATGGGTTCAGGAAAGTGTTCGGGCGAAAGCGTCATCCTGGCCCGCGGCCAGCGGCAGCAGGCCATGGATTCTCTGCTGGCCCTCAATGAACGCTACGACGGCCGCATCAGCGCCCAGGCGGGCCCTCTGGCCCTGGCCCGGCAGTTCGCCGACATCGAGGCTCGGCTGGCCCGGGGCGAGACCGAGATGACGGGACGGGGACAGCTGGCTTCCTGTGGCGGCGTGTTCCAAAAACTCGACGTCCAGCACGACGGCACCATCGTCCCCTGTCACCTGCTGCCTACCTTGACCATGGGCGTCATCGGCGAGGTGAGCCTGCAGGATGCCTGGTTGCACCATCCGGGCATCAACCGCGTGCGTCGCCGGCGCGAGATCCCCATCCGCTCGCTGAAGACCTGCCAAGACTGCCCATACGCGGGATTCTGCAATGGTGGCTGTCCCGGCACAGTCATGATCCAGACCGGGGAACTGAACAGCCGCGACCCGATGTCATGTTATCGTATTCATATCGGAGAGGATGCTTATGACGCTCTGTGAGCCCGTGGAATCGGGCACAGCCGCTGAGGAGGAGCACCATGGCCTGGACCTGCCGGAGGGCGTGCCGCCGCTGACGTCCTTCTACCTGTACCTGACCACCGGCTGCAATTTGGCCTGCCGCCACTGTTGGATTACGCCGACGTTTGTCAATGGCGAGCCCGATCCGGGCCATTACCTGGAAATTGATCTGCTCAAGGAAGCAGTGGAGGAAGCGAAACCACTAGGCCTGTGCCAGGTCAAGCTCACAGGCGGCGAGCCAACTCTACACCCTCACTTTGTTGAGCTCGTTGATATGCTGACAGCCCAGAAATTGCAGATAGACATGGAGACCAATGGGACTCTGATCGACAGCGCTCTGGCCCGCTATCTGAGGGAAAAGGCAAACTTGCGATTCATGTCCATCAGTATAGACGGTGCCTGCGCTGAAACACATGACAGATTTCGGGGCGTCCCCGGTGCTTTTGAAGCTGCCTTAGAGGGGCTGAAACACCTGGTGAATGTCGGCTATGGCAATGTACAAGTGATAATGTCACTTTATCGCGGAAACATCAGCGAACTGGAACAGGTAGTGCGGCTCGCAATTGAGCACGGCGCTGGCTCGTTGAAATTCAACCCAGTGATGTGCAGCGGACGGGGAGTGGGTATGCATGAGCGGGGCGAGGCGCTCGACTTTGGCGAAGTTATGGCCTTGACACGCCATATCTACGGAGAGCTGCAAACCTTCGCGGCTATCCCACTGAAGATTATGCTCCCACCAGCACTGTTGACAGTAAGAGAACTCCTACAGATAGGAGATGGAGGAGGAGCTTGCCACGTTCGGTACATTATGGGACTGCTGGGCACCGGTGAGATGGCGCTGTGTGGCATTGGACGCAATGTGCCCGAGTTGTGTTTTGGCCACCTGGGACAAGATAGTGTACGAGAAGTGTGGTTGTCCGATCCTGTCCTGCAGGAGTTGCGTCAGAATCTAGAGGGGCCGTATCCCGGCATTTGCGGAGACTGCATTCACGCCCCACGGTGTCTGACACACTGTGTAGCCCAGAATTATCTGGACAGCGGACATTTGGTCTGGCCCTCTAGTCTCTGCGCTGAAGCCGACCGAAGAGGGGTGTTCCCAATATCTCGGAGGAGAAGCGGGGAAAAACGACTTGGAGTCTCGAATGCGAGTGCATGAAGCTTTGTGTCCCTCAAACGGTCTGTTGGTACATGCCGCCGCAGTGTGCACGTCCAAGGGCGCTCTTCTCTTGCTGGGACATTCCGGTGCAGGGAAAAGCACGCTCTGCCGGCTATTGTCGGAGCAGTATCAAGTCTTGACTGATGATCTCGTTGTCCTGACACGACAACAGGATGAGACATGGATGGTTGCCGATCTTGGGCAAACTGTGAACAGATCTTCCCAAAAGCAAGTGCCTCTGTATGCAACCGTGCGCATCTTCCAATCCAAAACAACGCGCTTGAGATCTGCTTCGCCTCGCCAAGCTTGCCAGCATCTAACGGATGCCATATTTGAACTGGTGGGAGAGGACAAGGAGGAGTTGTCACGTATCCGGACGTGGTTTGCATTTGCCGCGGAGATTTCGAGAAGGCACACTGGCTGGCAGCTTTGCTTTCGGCGCGACCCAGAAGTGGTCAAATTCATTAGCGCTGAGTTCGGGTCAGGATTCACCGCAAATCAAGAGCGAACGACTGACTGAGAGAAAGGAGTGAAAATGAAAACCAGAGTCAGATATGAGAAGCCCACGGGACTACCTATTGGGAAAGTTGCTCCAGTAAAGGGACAGACTCCGTGCGGAGCCACCGGATTTGATCCCCAGGTGGTGCCAGCGTGTACAATGCCAGGCTACATTGCTACCTCTTCATGCAGCTTTGGCGAAACAGTAACCGAAGGGTGGTGCGCATCTGGTAACGTCGCGACCTATGGCAAATGTCAGAGTGGAAGTAGTCCAGGATTCTCTTGAGACAGGATGACGGGACGAGCCACTTCGGAACTCGCATTTCTATCTCAGCAGAGTCGTAGCTTCTGGTGTGCGCCATGATCCGCACTTATGAAGGCAACAGCATGACTGGTGTGTTTCAGCCATCTGACCGCCTTACCATTGAGGTCGCTGATATCCAGGACATACGGCTTGGTGATATTGTCGCCTTCGTTCAATCCGATGACATACATAGTCCCGAAGAGTGGGTACATCGGGTGATCGCCGTCAAGTCATGCGGCCTGGTCACGCGCGGGGACAATAGTCAGCATTCCGACCCCACGACAGTAACGGCTGATAAGTTGCTAGGACGGATAACCCACCTCGAAAGGGATGGAGTCATCCGTCCGGTGCGTGGCGGTCGCTTAGGGCTGTGGCGCGCCAGGCTTCTTCACGCCTGGCAGTACGTTCATCGGCTGGGGCGGCGGCCATATGCAGCGTTGCGCGAGAGCCGACTGATGTCCTACTTGTGGCGACCACACATTAGCCAGGTCCGTCTGACCACGGATGATGGTCCTCTCATCAAGTTCCTGTATAAGGGCCGGACGGTGGCCCGTTGGTGGCCCGAGGCCGGTCGCTTTGAATGCTGCAAGCCATTCGACCTGGTGATCCTCCGCCCGGATGGGGCATGAATTCCTGGCTATCCTACCTGAAACAGGGGCTCGCCAGAACTTCCCCGGAGGATCGCCTCGCCGCTGCGCAGGGCTACACCGGCGCCCGGGCAAACCTTCAGAACCTGAAGCCCTTCGTCGCCCGCCACTGGCGCAAGGGCGCGCTGGGCGCACTCCTGATCCTGCTCAACTCGGGCCTGGCGTTTCCCCAGCCGCTCATCACTCGCTACCTGATTGACGACGTCATCCTGGCCGGGCAGCTCCAATTGCTCTTGGGCGCCGCCCTGTTGTTGGCCGGGGTCAAGGTATTGGCCATGTTGGCCAGCACACTGCAGCAGTTTTACTTTACCCGCTTCGAGCAGGAGGTCCTGCTCGATGTGCAGCACGACCTGCTGGGCCGCACGCTGCGCTTCCCCAAGTCGTTTTTCGACGACAAGGAGGTCGGCTACCTCATGTCGCGCCTGTCGTCGGACGTGGGGGGGCTGCGCTGGTTCTTTTCCAGCACGCTGGTCACGGTGGCGAGCAGCAGCCTGCGCCTGGTTGGCGGCGCAGCGTTCCTGGTCTACCTGGAATGGCGGCTGGCCGTGGCTGCCCTGGTCATCCTGCCCGGCCTGGTCGTCGCCATGCGCTACTTCTCCGGCAAGATGCGGGCCCTGAGCCACCGGGGCATGGAGCAGCAGGCCCAGGTGTCGCGCCGCATGCAGGAGTCGCTCTCGGCGGCGTCGCTGATCAAGGCCTTTGCCTCCGAGGAGCGCGAGGTGGACCGCGTCATGTCGGAGCTGCGCGGCGCTTTCCAGATTTCGCTGGAACGGGTGGCGGTCAATTCCCTGGCCAACCTGGCCATCAGTTCCCTGGGCGACGTGGCCCGCGGAGTGGTACTCGTCGCCGGCGCCTACCTGATCATCACCGGCAATTGGACCCTGGGCTCCCTGCTGGCCTTCCAGTCCTACCTGGGCTACGTGTACGGTCCGGCCCAGTTCCTGGCCTCGACGGGCCTGCAACTGCAGAACGCGCTGGCGGCCCTCGAGCGGGTCTCGGCCCTATTCGAGATCGTGCCCGAAGAGAGCGGCAGCGGCCTGCCGGTGGATCGGCTCCGGGGCGAGGTCGAATTCAAGGACGTCTCCTTCTCCTACGACGGCGGCGAGCCGGTCCTGGAGGGGGTCTCGTGCCTGGTGCGCCCCGGCGAGCGGGTGGCCATCGTGGGCCCCAGCGGCGTGGGCAAGACCACACTGATCAGCCTCCTGCTGCGCTTCTACCAGCCCACCGGGGGGGAGATCTGTTTCGACGGCCGGCCGGCCGCAGACTACGAGCTGGCCTCGCTGCGTCAGCGCATCGGCTACGTCTCGCAGAGCACGCTGCTGCTGTCGGGCACCATCGGCGAGAACCTGCGCTACGGAAATCCCGACGCCGGCCACGAACAGGTCGTGCGGGCGGCGAGGGCGGCCGGCATCCACGAGTTCATCGCCGGCCTCCCGCAGGGCTACGAGTCCCCCGTCGGCGAGCGGGGCGTCAACCTGTCGGAGGGGCAGAAGCAGCGCCTGGCCATCGCCCGGGCGCTTATCAAGGACCCGGACATCCTGGTACTCGACGAGCCCACGTCGGCGCTGGACAGCGTGGTAGAGCGGTCGATCTTTGACGCACTGCCCCAAATGGTTCGGGACAAGACCCTTTTCGTCGTTGCCCATCGACTGGCCACCATCCAGGACTCGGACCGCATCCTGCTCCTCAACGAGAAGCGCCTGGTGGGAGTCGGCACCCACGACGAGCTGTTGCGCGCCAGCGACTACTATCGGTCGTTGGTCGCCAACCAGCTGATTCTGATGCCCGCTCAGTAGCGGGCAGGCTCTCGCCGCATGGGACGGCGATCGGCCGACTCTCCTCAGGACAGCCCATTGCAAGCAGCCGTTTTCCTGGACCGAGATGGTGTCATCAACCAGAACCGGTCCCGCTATGTCCGGACGTGGGAAGATGTCTCTTTTCTCCCGGGTGTGTTTCCGGCTCTCGCCCGCCTTTCGAGCACGTCTTTCTGCGTTGTACTGGTCAGCAACCAGTCGCCCGTCGGCCGGGGTATTCTGAGCTGCGCACAGGTGGAGGCCATCAACCGCCGGATGGTGGCCGAGATCGAGCGTCACCGGGGCCGGGTAGATGCCGTCTACTACTGCCCCCACCGGCCCGACGAGGGCTGTGATTGCCGCAAGCCCAATCCAGGCATGCTGCTCCGGGCAGCCCGCGACCTACATCTGGACCTCGGCCGCTCGTACATGATCGGCGATGCGGTGAGCGACGTGGAGGCGGGCCTGGCAGCCGGCTGCTCCCCAATTCTCGTGCTCACCGGCCGGGGCAGCGACCAGCGGCCCATCCTTCACGAACGTGGGTACGACCTTGTTCCCGTGACGGCCGACCTGGCAGGCGCCGTGGAGCTCGTACTCAACGACGCCGGGCAGAAACCATGGGAGCTACCGACCATCCTCCGCGATCGCTGACCGGGGCGGCAGCCACCGCCCCAACCCAATGGAGACTACGATGCAGCCAGATGATCCCTTACATCGACGTTTTGCTCGAAACTCCCTGTTCGCCACGCGGCGCATCCCCGTCGAGGAGGTGCCTTGATGATCACAAAGGCGCCGTTGTCTCAGCCAGGCCTCGTCCGCGTCACCTTCGAGTTGCCCGAATCTGTCTCGGCCGAGCAGGTGAGCCTGGTGGGCGACTTTAACGGCTGGGATGCCCGGGCCACGCCTCTCCAGCGCGAGGGCGAGGATGCCGACTGGCTCGTCGTCGTCGAGCTGAAGGCCGGCTGCCGCCATCGCTTTCGCTATCTCATCGACGGCCAGCAGTGGCTCAACGACTGGTACGCCGACGACCAGGTCCGGAACCCCTACGGCTCCTTCGACTCGGTCCTCGACCTGACCGCCGTCGCCAGGGGGACGGGTGCCGGCCTGCCCTGAGTCCTCCCGTCTGGTTCAGGGCAAACGCGCTGCCGCCTCCGATGCCATGGCCTGCCGTCGGAGGCGTGCCAGTTGGTGCCCGGCCCGGCCTGTGGTAAGATGAGGACAGCCCGGGTCGCGCGAGGCCCGGCGGACATCCAGGGGAGGGACGAACATGAAAGTTCTCGTAGCCTACGCCACCTTTGCCGGCGCCACGGCCGGCGTCGCCGAGGCCATCGGCCAGGAGCTGGCAGCCGGGGAGAGCACGCAGGTGGACGTGCGCCCGGTAAAACAGGTTGACGGCCTGGCCTCGTACGATGCCGTCGTCGTGGGCAGCGCCATCCGCGCCGGGCAGGTGCATCCCCAGGCCCTCGCCTTTCTGCAGGCCAACGCCGATGCCCTGGCCCGGGTGCCCGTGGCCTATTTCGTCGTCTGCCTGACCATGAAAGAGCCCACCGAGGAGAATCGCTGCACCGTCGCCGCCTATTTAGACGCCGTCCGGGAAAAGGTGCCCACGGTGCAGCCCGTGGACGTGGGCCTCTTTGCCGGGGCCCTGGATCCCGGGAAGCTGCCCCTCGTCGCCCGCGTGATGATGAAGGCCATGAAGGCTCCCGCGGGCGACTACCGCGATTGGGACGCCATCCGCGACTGGGCGCGGTCGCTGCGGGCCAGGCTCGTGGCGTAGGTCACCGGCTCAAGAGACCGGAATCGAAAATCCGGTGTGGGGAGGCGCCAGGGTTTTTGCCCTGGCGCCCTTTGTGTTTTCGGCGGGTTAGCGGGCCTGCCTTCTGTGCCAGATGGCCCACGCGAGGATGAGCGCCAGGAGCGCGACCAGGGCCGCGGCGATGGCCGGCCAGTTGGTGCTCGCGGGGTGGGGCGGCGGCAGATCCAGGGCTGTGGGCTGAGGGAGTGCGGGCGCCTCTCCCCGGGCGGCCGCCGCCACGGGCACCTGGGCCGCGTTCTCGGGCCCCAACTCTTCCACGCCGGTCTCGATGCCGTTGGCCCGCAGGATATGGGCCGTCACCTGCCAGTACTCTTCCTCGGTCTGGGCACCCGGGTCTTGCCACGGCATACGCTCGCTGATGTAGGCGTGCAGGCTGGCCGCGGTCTCGTAGCGGGCCATGACGCTCTCGCCCACCACCGGCGGCACGTAGCGCACCAGCTCAAAGCCGTGCTCGGGATGGTTGGCGCCGTGGCACTTGGGCTGCCAGCAGTTCTGGTCGCCCTCCGCCCACGCCGAGCGCCACTCGTCGGTCAGCCCCTGGCCCCGGTCGCCGTGACACGACATGCAGACCAGGTAATAGACCATGGCTCCCAGGTCCGCCTGACCTGGCTCGGCAGGCATCTCTGGGGCCGCCAGCCGGTCCTCGGTCGGAGTGGGCATTTCCTGGGCCAGCGCCGGCGGCGCCACGAGCAGGATAAGCAGCAGCCCCAGGCAGGCCACCTGCCAGAGCCGGCTCCTGCCGCCATCACCCTTGGTCGTTGCTTTCATGCGTGCCTCGCCTTTCCGTAGCCCGCGCCAGGTGTGTGAGCGCGGCCCTGCCTTGCGTCCTCCGGAGTATAACACCGAGCGCATCCCCTGTCAAAGAGCCGACCTCTCCCCCGGCGCGATCCGGCCCGCCTGCGCTTGGGCCGCACACCGTCCTGCGTCGCGCCGTCCCGACACTTGCGCCCCCTGGCGCTGCCCCNNGACCGTCCTGCGTCGCGCCGTCCCGACACTTGCGCCTGCGCTGCGCGCACACTTGCCCGCGCTTGTCCCCCTGGCGCTGCCCCGGGCAAGTGTGCGCGACAGCGTCAGGAGGCAGCGCCAGGGGGCGCAAGTGTCGGGACAGTGCGGGACAGGTGCCTGCGAGGGGAGGGGAGCCTCGCACTCCCCCCTTCCCGTGTCGGGAAGGGGGATCGGGGGGATAGGTGACTTGCCATCCCGCTCCGCTTGTAGTACACTACGCCGCGGGAGATCCGCCTGTGGGCAAGAGCTTTACCCTGCGTCCACTGCGGCCCGACGATGGACCGGCCGTGGAGGCCCTGGAAAAGCAGACGCCCGATACCGGCCTTGTAGGGTTTTACACCCGGTACCACCACGACGCCTATGCCACCCGCCTGGCCCTGCAGCCTACCGTCGTGGGCGTGGTGGCAGAGGTTCCGGGGCACGATGGGCTGGCAGGCATGGGGGTCATGACCACAGGGCAGTGCATGGTGGATGATCGTGTCGTGCCCTATGCCTACCTCACCGGCCTCAGCGTCCACCCCGACCTGCGCCGCAGAGGCATTGGCAGCGCCATAGCGGCCTGGCGCCTGGAGACCGCCCGCTCGCTCCTGGGGGATGATGTCGTCGTCTTTGCCGGCATCCAGGGGGGCAACACCGCCTCGCTGCGGACGGCGGCCACGTGGATGAGCCAGCGCCTGGACGGCCGCCTGAGGGTGGCCGTGAGCCCGGTGCGCTCCCGCCCACCCCGGCGGGCGGAGGGCTTTGACGTGCGCCTTGCCCTGGCCCAGGACCTGGAGGAAGTGGCCCGCCGGCAGAACGAATTCTATGCCGGTTTTGACCTCTACCCGCGCAAATCGGCCTCGGATCTCCAGGAATGGCTGGCGCGGCGGCCCTTTGGCCAGCCCATCAATCGCTACTACCTGGCCACCAACCAGCAAGGTGCCCTCCTGGCCGGCGTGGGCATCACTCTGGAGGGGATGCTCATTACCAACCAGGTGGTGCGCCTGCCACGGATCCTGCGCCTGGCCAACGCGCTCCTCCGCCTGCTCTCGCCCGACGGACAGGTCCGGCGGGCGAACGGCCACTGGCCCTGGTTCCTGGCCGGTCAGGAGTGGGCCGCGGCCCACTTATGGCGGTCGGTGCTCTGGCTCGTGCGCCGGCAAGCCACCCTGGCCATGCTCTTTTTCGACCGCCTCGGTCCCGTGGCACGTGCCATCTCCACGCCCTGGTACCTGCCCCAGGGCGGCGGCACCCTGGCAGTCTGCAGCCCCGAGCCCCTGAACCCCGAGCGCCCTCTCTACATAAACAATATGTTCGAGTAAGCTCCCACCGGTGCGTTGCAACTGCCGCGGCTGCAATGCACCTGGGCTCGAGTCCTAGACGATCCCCGCAGTCCGCAGGCGCACCACGTCGCCCTCGTCGTAGCCCAGCTCGGCCAGGATCCCTGCGGTATGGTGGCCCAGGGACGGCGCCGCTAGCCCGCCCGGTCCCCGCACGCCCGGCGACAGGCGGACGGGCGATCCCGGCAGGTCGCCGGCGAGCATGCCCAGGGCCTGGACCGGAGCGGAGGCCAGCGCTTCGCCAAGGGCGAGGACCGGCTCGCAGCAGGCATCCACCCCGGCCAGGGTCTCGACCCACTCCTGGCGGGTCCGCGTGCGGAACAAGGCGCATAGGGCGTCGTAGGCCGGCTCGCCTGCCACGGCGGGTGCCATTCCCTGGTCGGCCAGGTCCATGCGTCCCACGGCGCCACAAAAGGCCTGCCAAAACTCGGGCTCCAGGGCCGCCAGGCTCATATAGCCGCCGTCCGCGGTTTGGTACAGGTTGTAGCTCACCCGGCCACCCGTCAGGTCGCCCGTGCCCCGGGCCACCGGCTCGCCGGCCAGCAGGCGGGTGACGTCCAGGCGCAGGCAGGCCAGGCTGCTGCCCAGTAGCGAGGCCTCCACCCGCTGCCCGAGGCCCGTCTGCTCCCGGGCCAGCAGGGCGCCCAGGATGCCGATGGCTGCCCACAGGGCGCCGGTGACGTCGGCCATTTGCGCCCCGGGGATGGCAGGCGGGCCTCCGGCCGGGCCGGACAGGTCCAGCAGGCCCGCCAGCCCGATAAAGTTCAGATCGTGCCCGGCCCGCGCGCGATAGGGGCCGGCCGGGCCGTAGCCGGTCAGCGAGCAGTAGATCAGGCCCTCGTTGGCCCGGGCCAGGGCGTCGTAGCCCAGACCCAGGCGCTCCATCACCCCCGGCCGGAAGCTCTCCAGCAGAACGTCGGCGCCCTCGGCCAGGCGTAGCAGGATTGACCGCCCTTCCTCGGCCTTCAGGTTCAGCGTCAGGCTCTTTTTGCCACGGTTGAGCGTGCGAAAGATCAGGCCCTCGCCGGTCTCCGGGTCGAGGGGCGGGACGGCGCGCACCCAGTCGCCGCCGCCAGGGCGCTCGACCTTGATCACCTCGGCCCCCAGGTCCGCCAGGATGGCGCCGCAGTATGGGCCGGGAAAGAGGAGCGACAGGTCCAGGACGCGCACCTCAGGCTCCTTCGTAGCGCCCGACGATGGTCACGCTGCTGATGTTCATGTGGGGCATGCCGCCCAGATTGTGGGTCAGGCCGTAGCGCAGATCCTGGCGCTGGCGCTGCCCGGCCCGGCCGTGAAACTGAAGATAGAGCTCATACAGCATGCGCAGCCCCGAGGCGCCGATGGGATGGCCGAAGCACTTGAGCCCGCCGTCGGGCTGGCAGGGCAGGGGGCCGTCGATGTTGAAAAACCCGTCGAGGATGTCGCGCACTGCTCCGCCCCGCTCCGAGATGTGCAGGTCCTCCATGGTCACCAGCTCGGTGATGGAGAAGCAGTCGTGCACCTCCATGAGGCTGATCTCGCGCCGCGGGTCGGTGATGCCGGCCTCCCGGTAGGCCACAGCGCTGCACTTGCTGGTGGTCAAGAAGTGGTCGCCCTCCCAGGCGTTGTAGCCCATCTCCTCGCCGCTGGACAGGGCCAGTTGCAAGGCCTTCACCGCCACCGTGTCTGATTTGCCCAGCCCGCGGGCCACGTCGGGCGTGGTGACGATGGCGCACGCCGCCCCGTCGCTCACGCCGCAGCAGTCGAACAGCCCCAGGGGATGGGCGACGATGGGCGCGGACATAACCTGGTCGATGGTCACCGCCTTGCGCAGGTGCGCCTTGGGGTTGAGGACGGCGTTGGCGTGGCTCTTGACCGACACCTGGGCCATGGCTCGCTTCAGATCCGTCTCGGCGATGCCGTGCCTGGCGGCATAGGCCGTGGCCAGTTGGGCAAAGGCACCCGGGGCGGTGATGTTGGGCATCCACTGCCAGCCGAGGGCGCCGGCCATGGAGCCCCAGTTGGGCAGCCCACCAAAGCCAATGTCCTTGAGCTTCTCGACCCCCACGGCCAGGGCAACGTCGTAGGCCCCCGAGGCCACGGCGTAACAGGCGCCGCGAAAGGCTTCCGTTCCCGTGGCGCAAAAGTTCTCTACCCGGGTGACCGGGATCAGGGGCAGCCGCAGCGTCAGCGACAGGGGCAGGGCGCTCTTGCCCACGTTCACCTCTTCCATGCAGCTCCCGAACCAGGCCGCCTGGATCTCTCCGCGGTCGATGCCCGCGTCCGCGATGGCTTCTTCAAAAGCCTCGACCATCAGTTCCTCGGCGCCGGACTCCCAGCGCTCGCCAAAGCGCGTGCAGCCCATGCCGACGATCACCACCTTGTCTCGGATTCCGGTAGCCATGGCCCCCTCCTGTGCGCTTGCAGCTAGCGCAGCTTGAACAGCTTTTCCACGAGCTGCGATTTCAGCATGTCCCCTTCGATCTTGAGCCGGCCGCTGGTGAAGGCCTGCATGGCCGGCAGTTGCCCGGAGGCAAACTGCACGAAGTCGCCGGCCGTCATCTTGAGCGTCGTGGTCGGCCGGGGATGCTGCCCCTGCTCCACGACGCACGCCCCATCCTTCACGGCGGCAAACCACTCCCCGCCACCCTCGCCCGACAGGCTGAACTGGAAGACGGCATCCACCCCGGCCGCGGCCCCCGGCTGGAAGCAGCCGGGCAGGGCCTGGAAAAAGGCCGCGGCGGTGGACACCCCCGTCGCTTCGGGCTGTCCCGCGTCCCGGATCTCGGCGGCGCGGCCCGCGCGCTCTTGCTCGCGGGCCTCGTATTCTCGCACAAGGGGCACGGCCTTCCAGAAATAACCGATGATGCCCCGCTCCCGGTCGACGTGGTGCCGCCGAAAAACCATCCGCGCCGGCATGCCGACCTTGACGTCCGCCAGCTCGCAGTCGGTGAAATCGGCCATGAGGCGGCCGCCGTCCTCGAACTGCACCATGCCATAGATGGCCGGCGGGTTGGGGCTGACGGCCAGCATGTCGCCGGTAAAGCTCTTGATCACGGCGGGCCTGTCGGCGAACTCGTAATCCTCCTGCGTGTGCGAGGCGCCGCATTCGGGGTTGACACAGATGTCGGCCTTGGGGAACTGGGGCGTGCCGCAGGCGGTACAGCGGCCGCCCACCAGCCCCAGGATCATCTTGCGGCTGCGCCACAATGTTGTCAGGGAGGTCTGGTAGGTGCCCTCGGCGCGTATGCCGGCCTCGGTCTCGATCAGGTCTCTGAACTTCAGGAATTTCATGTACTGGTTGACGGTCTGCTTGTCGGCCAGGGAGCCCTGGACGCCCTTTTTGGCCGGCAGGTTTCGGATGCCCTCGGTCACGCGGAAGCAGAGGGCGTCGCAGCCCTGCCCAAAGCCGGCCACCACCAGGCGCTGGCCCGGCTCCGCGTCCTGCAAGGCATGGGCCAGCATGACCAGGGGATGGGCCGCCCCCGTCTCGCCGCAGATCTCGTGGAGGTTGCCCGCGATCTTGTCCGGCCTGGCGCCGATGGCCCGCCCGATGCCGGCGTGCTCCCGGGCGAAAAAGCAGGGATAGATCACGCGGTCCACATCGTCGATGGCCAGCCCCAGTTTATCCAACAGGCCCTTGATGGCCTCGGGGATGATCTGCGAGTAGCCCTCATCCCGGATCCAGCGCTCTTCCCAGGTATAGTCGAATTGCTGCCCCGTGGCGCGATAGTGGCTGACGAAATCGCGGGTCAGCGAGTGGGCCCCTTCGAACTCGGCAATGACCTCGTCGTCGCCGACGAGGAGCGAGGCCGCGCCGTCGCCAAACCACATCTCGTAAAACGAGCCGGAACGGGTCTCGCGCCTGTCGGCGGCCGTCACCAGCGACCATCTGCCAGAGCGCGCCCCGTCCAGGGCGGCTATCAGGGCGCTGGTCCCGGCCTTGAGGGACGAGCTGACGTCGGCGGCGACGATCTCGTCGCGCAGGTTGAGCGCCGTAGCCACGATGCCGGCATTGAGCCGGTCGGCAAAGGGCAGCGTCGTGGACGCCACGTAGAGGGCCTCCACCCGTGCCTTGTCCTGTCCGGCCAGGCAGTCGCGGGCGGCCGCCACGGCCATGGTCACGCTGTCTTCGTCCCAGTTGCACATGGCCCGCTCGCCCTGGGCGAACATGGCCACAGCCGGCGCGAACCAGCCCACTTGCTGGTAGATGCTCATGCGGTCCATGCGCAGCCGTGGAATGTAACCCCCGTAGGAAACGATGCCGATCATGTCCATCCTCCCCCTCGTGATGCACATGCGCGCACAATCCGGGCGGATTGTGGCACGTCCTTGCCGCTTGCCAGGTTGCAGTTCCTAGAATGCCCGGCGTTGTGCCTCCTCGCGGCTGACCCACTCCACGATGCCGCGGTCCATGACCGCCTTGTCCTTTTCCACGTCGATTGTCCGCCAGAAGGCCCGGGACACGCCCTCGCCGCCGTCCTCGGCCTTCCAGATCTGGGTCTTGATGGGCCGCCCCGGATAGAGGGGCCGGCTGAAGCGGTTGCGGAGGCGCACCAGGCGCTCCGGCTCGCCGGGGAACAGGTGCTTGACCACGGCCCGGCAGGCAAAGCCCAGGGTGCACAGGCCGTGCATGATGGGCCCTTCGAAGCCGCTGCTCCGGGCGAATTCGGCGTCGACGTGCAGGGCAAAGGTGTCGCCCGACAACCGGTAGATCAGCGGCTGGTCGGGCGACGGATGGGCCATCTCCTCAAAGTCAGGCTCGCCCTCCGGCATCTCGAAGGCCTCCCGGGGCCCCGGGTCGCCGCCGAACCCGCCGTCCAGCCGGGCGAAGAGGGTCACGACGTTGGTATAGAGCTTGTGGCCGTCCTCGTGGTCGGTCTCGACCTCGCCGACCACCAGGGCCCCTTTTCCAGGGCCCTTGTCATAGATCGCGCAAATCCGCCCCTCGCTGAGCAGCCGGGCGCCCCCGGCCGGGATGGGGCTGTGCACGATGAGCTCGTGCTCGCCGTGGACGATGCCCGCCAGGTTGACCCCCGAGGCGGCGAAAAAATCGGTCAAGAAATCGTAGGTGCTGAGGGTGGCAAACGTGGGGATTGCCTTGAGGCGTTCTTCGTAAACGTACTCCAGCTCGTCAAAGCCGGCGCCGACACCCAGGCCGTAGAGTGCGAGGTCCTTCCAGGTGTACTCGCTCTGCACCGGCCCGATCGTTTTGCCCACCGCGTCCAGGTTCAGACCCATCGATAGGTCACTCCTTTCCTCCTTGCGCCTGGCTCAACGCGTTGCCCCCCGCCCGTCCATGCCGGCGGGTCCTTCACATGGCTGGAACCTCCCTATCTCTCTGTCTTGGAGCCCGGTCACAGCTCCTGCCAGCTACCGCTCTCGGTGTCAAAGCGCTCAAAGGCGCCGTTCTCCAGGTGATACACCCAGCCGTGGAGGACCAGCCTGCCCTCGCGCTCGGCCTCGCGGACGGGGTCGTAGGAGCGCAGGTTCTCCAACTGGAGCAGGACGTTTTCTCGAACCGTGGCCAGGTGCTGCTCCTCGGCGGGCAGGCTGCTGGCCTGGACCCTGGTTTGGGCCGGGCGCGCGTTTTCGATCCAACGGGCGATGTGGGGCTCGCGGCTCCAGTCGGGCGGGTGGTCCAGGGCCTTGATGCCGCCGCAGTCCGTGTGGCCGCAGACCACCAGGTGCTCCACGTGCAGGTGCAACACGGCATACTCGACCGCGGCGCCCGGCCCTACCTCGCCCAGGCCAAAGGGCGGGACGATGTTGGCCACGTTGCGCAAGACGAACAGGTCGCCCGGCTCGGCGCCGGTGATCAGCTCGGGCACCACGCGCGAGTCGGAGCAGCCGATGAACATCACCTTGGGCGCCTGGCCGCGGGTAGCCAGGGTCTCGTACAGCGCCCGATTTTGTTGAAAGACCTCGGGGAACCGGCGTGCGCCGGCCAGAATCTTGTCCGTAGGCATCCCTTCTCCTCCTTCTAGCTAGCTGCCCCACCCCTCAGACGTGGGCTCCTCCAACGCCGGGGGCGGCCCGCAGCAGCTCTTGCGCCGCCCCATAGGGGTCCAGCTCCCGGGCCACGATGCGGTCCACCAGGACCCGCAGCCCGTCCGCCCGGCTCGAGGCCAGCACCCTGCGCAGCGCCTCCTGCTGGATGATGGTCTCCAGCTCGGCGGCGGCCCGCTCCCGCTCCCGCCACTCGAGGCGGCCGGTCTCTTTCAGGTGGGCGCGGTGGGCCAGGATGGCCGACGCCAGCTCGGGAATGCCCTCGCGGCGGGTGGCTACCGTTTTCTGGATGGGCGGCCGCCAGCGCTCCTCGCCATCTTTGCCCGCGGGCGGGTGCGTTCCCTCCCTGCCGCTCCGCCGCTCCTTCCCGCCCTGGACCACCTCCATCAGCCGCCCGTGGTGCATGACACTTGCGGTCCCGGCGGTGTCCAGGTCGAGCATCATCCGCAGCGCCATGACGGCGTGGTCGGCGCCCTCCTGGTCGGCCTTGTTCACGGCAAAGACGTCGGCGATCTCCAGGATACCGGCCTTGATGGCCTGCACGTCGTCGCCCAGGCCGGGCACCTCGACTACCACCGTGGTGTGCGCCGTCCGGGCGATATCCACTTCGGCCTGGCCGGCGCCCACCGTCTCGACGATGACCAGGTCAAAGCCGGCGGCGTCCAGCACTTTGACGGCGTCGGCCGTGGCCCAGGCCAGGCCGCCCAGGTTGCCGCGGCTGGCCATGCTGCGGATAAAGATACCGGGGTCGCCCGACAGGTCCCGCATGCGGATGCGGTCGCCCAGGATTGCCCCACCCGTGAAGGGGCTGGTGGGATCCACGGCGATGATGCCGACCGAGCGGCCCGCGGGCTCCCCTTCGTGTCTTAAGTGCAGGGCAAGGGCGTTCACCAACGTGCTCTTGCCGCTGCCCGGCGGCCCGGTGACGCCCACAATGTGCGCGCGCCCCGTATGGGGATGGAGGGCGGCGAGCATCGCGTGGGCTTCCGCGCCGCCTCCCTCCACCAGGCTGATGGCCCGCGCCACGGCACGGCGCTTGCCGGCCAGCACGCCTTCCACCAACTCGCTCAACTCCCGTTCTCCCCTCTCCGCCATGCCCGGCTCTCTTGAGTCCGTCAAGCCACGTTCTCGCGGATAAAATCTACGATGGCGTCGGTCGGAGTGCCCGGGCCAAAGACGCCGCGGATGCCCATCTTTTGCAGCCGCTCCACGTCCTCGTCGGGAATGATGCCGCCCGCGACGACGAGGACATCTTCCATGTCGTTCTCGCGCAGCAGCTCCATCACTCGAGGGAACAGGGCCAGGTGCGCCCCCGACAGGATGGACATGCCCACCACGTCCACGTCCTCCTGGATCGCCGCCTCGGCAATCATCTCCGGCGTCTGGCGGATGCCGGTGTAGACCACCTCCATGCCCGCGTCGCGCAGCGCCCGGGCGATCACCTTTGCCCCCCGGTCGTGACCATCCAGCCCCGGCTTGGCAACCAAAACTCTTATCTTTTTGTCTGACACTACTACCTCCATGCTCGCGTTTGTTCAGGAAGTGCTACGCTAAATCGGTGCCATCACCATCCGGTCGCGGAGGCGCTTGACCATAAGCTCCTCTTCCCCCTGGATCCACTCTCCCAGGACCTCGCGCCAGATGCGATGCAGTTCGGCAAAGGGCTTGGGCTCGTAGCCCTGCCCCTGGAGAAAGGTGCGCACCGTCCGGGGCGTCCAGGCGGGGAGCACCATGGCATTGGCCTCACACATCAGGACGCCTGCCTCGGCCTCGATAGCCTGCAAGAGCCTGCTGCCCGCCCCCTTCCGGTAGCGGGCTGGCGCCACGTGGAACAAGTCGGTGATGCACACCAGGTTTTCCACCTGCCAGGCGGCCACGCCCACCACGCCGCTGCCGCCGGTGGCCACCCACAGCCCCTTGCTAAAGAGCCATTCCATGGCCGTGGCCTCGTTCACGGCCAGGCGCGAGCGGCTCGACTTTTTCACGACCCGGACGATGGCTGCCAGGTCCTGGCGCCCTGCACGACGGACCTCGATGCTCTCGGCCCCCTCGATGCTCTCGGCCCCCTCGACCTCCTTGTCGCTCACCTGCTAGCTCCCCTCGTCGCCGCGTGGCAACTGCTCCCACGCTGCCTCCACCCGGGCGCGCAACTGCGCCAGGGTTCCATCGTTGACCAGCACCCGGTCGGCGAGGGCCGCCTTCTCCTCCTGGGGAGGCTGGGCGTCGACCCGGAGGGTCGCCTCGTCGTGGGTCATGCCGCGCTCGCGCACCAGCCGCTCGATCTGCACCTTGCGGGGGGCCGTCACCACCCACAGCGCGTCGTAAGCCCGGTGCATGCCTGCCTCGATGAGCTTGATGGCCTCCACCACCACCACGCCGGCCTCGGCCGCGGCAATGCGCCTGCCAACCTCCAGGAGAACCGCCGGGTGAACGGCGGCTTCCAGGCGGGCCAATGCCGCGGGATCGCGAAAGACAATGTCGCCCAACCGCCGGCGGTCGACGGTACCGCCCGGGTTGAGGATCTCCGGGCCAAAGGCATCCACCACGGCGGCATAGGCCGCGCCGCCCGGCTCCATCACCTCGTGGGCTACCCGGTCGGCGTCGATGACAGCCGCTCCCAGGCTGGCCAGCATCCGCGCCACGGCGCTCTTGCCGGTGGCAATGTTGCCCGTCAGGCCGATGAGCGTCCGCCGTGGGGTCATCCTGCCAGCTCGGACCACAATTCGAGGCGCTCCTGGAGCTGGCCCTCGATCTCGCGGTAGAGGGTACCCAGCTCGTAGACGCGCATTGCCTCCTGCCTGGCGCTGGCCTCGCCGATCTCGTCCTGGAGCGCCTGCACCTGGTGCTCCAGGCGCTGGATCTCGGCTTCCAGCTCGGCCACCTGTTGCCGCCGCGCTTCCTCTTCCCGGCGGGCACGCTGTTGCTCGCGGCGGGCCTGGCGCTCGTCCACGGAACGCTTTTCATTCGATTCCTCGGGAGCGGGCTCTGGGTTCTGCCGGGTGCGGGCCTCCTGGTATTCGGCCCACGTGCCTTCGAACACCTCCAGTGCCTGCTCTTCCTCATTGATGATCCACAACTGGCTCGCCAGCCGGTCCACCAGGTAGCGGTCGTGGGTGACCAGCAGGATGGTGCCCGCGTACTCGTCAAGCACGCTCTCCAGGATCTCCTGGCTGGCAATGTCCAGGTGATTCGTGGGCTCGTCGAGCAATAGGAAATTGGCCCGCTCCAGGACGAGGCGGGCCAGTGCCACGCGGCTGCGCTCGCCGCCCGACAGGGAGCCGATGCGCTTGAACACGTCGTCGCCCCGGAACAAGAAGCGCGCGAGAAAGTTCCGCGCCTCGGCCAGGGGCAGATTCTTGACCTCTAGCACCGCGTCCAGGGGCGTTTTGTCCGGATCCAGGTCGCTGTGTACCTGCGCGAAATAGCCGATCTTCAGGCTGGCACCCAGGCGGGCGTAACCGGCCAGGGGCGCCACCTGGCCGAGCAGGGTCTTGAGCAGGGTCGTCTTGCCCGAGCCGTTGGGCCCCAGCAGGGCGACGCATTTGCCCCGGCGCAAGTCGAGGTCGGGACAATGAAAGAGGGGGTCCTCCCGCTCGTAGCCCACCACCAGGTCCTGGGTCCAGAGCACCTTGTCGCCGCTGCGCAGAGGGTCCTGAAAGCGCAGGCTGATGGTCTGCTCCTCTCGCGGGCGTTCCAGGAGTTCCTGCTCTTTGAAACGCTCCAGCCGCTTCAGGCGGCCCTTGGCCTGCCGGTGCAACTGCCCGGCAATGTTGCGCTGGATAAAGTCCTCTTGCCTGGCGATCATCTCTTGCTGGGCCTGGTATTCCCTCGCCAGGCGTTCCCGGCGCTCTAGCCGCTGCAGCGTATAGTGCGAGTAGTTTCCGCCATAGACCTCGATCTGCCCGAAGGCCAGCTCCCACACCTTGCGCACGACGCGGTCCATGAAATAGCGGTCGTGGGCCACCAGGATCACGGTGCCCTCCCACGTGTTCAGGTAGCCTTCCAGCCACTCGATGGCCTGCAAATCCAGGTGGTTCGTGGGCTCGTCGAGGAGCAGCAAGTCGGGCGACTCCAGGAGCAGGCGAGCCAGAGATGCTCGCGTCTTTTGCCCGCCGCTCAGGTGGGCCACGGGCAGATCGTGCTCCTCCGTAGGAAAGCCCAGGCCCATGAGCACGTGGCGGGCGCGGTCCTGGTAGGTGTAGCCGCCCTGGGCCTCAAAGCGCTCTCGCAGGGGGGCATAGGCCTCCAGCGCTTCCTGGGCGGCGGCCGGGTTGGCCATCTGGACCTCCAGGTCGTGCAGGCGGGCCTCCATGGCCCGCAGCGGCTCGAAGACAGCCATGATCTCTTGCCATAGCGAGCCGTCGCCCTCCAGGCTGGCGCCCTGGGGCAGGTAGCCGATGCGCAGCCCCTTGGCGCGGTGCACCCGGCCGCTGGTCGGCTCCTCCAATCCGGCAAGGAGGCGCAGCAGCGTGGTCTTGCCCGTGCCGTTGGCTCCCACCAATGCGATGCGATCGCCGCGCGCCACGCTGCACGATACGTCCCAGAACAGGTCTTGGGGGCCGTAAGATTTGGCCAGTTGTTCCACAATGACGACAGACATCGAATCCGTTTCTCCAGTCGGCCATTATTATACCATACGGCGCAAAGGATACAACTTGTCTGCGGTCTCTTGCCCCGGCGCGTACCGTCATTGGACAGGACTTGACGGTTTTTCGGAACTATAGGGATGGCAGAGGGCGATAAACCGCGCCGGGCTTTATCCGCAGTGCAAATGCTGTCCAGATCAGGGCGGAAAAGGCAGAGGGGAGGTCCAGAGGGTCGGATCGACGCCCTGCTCCTGGAGATAGGCTTGGCCCACCAGCAAGAGGTAGAGCAAAATGGTGGCCAGGGTGTTGTTCAAGGCATGGATGGCGATGGCGACCCACAGCGAGCGGGTGTATTCGTAGGCCAGGGCCAGGGCGATGCCGATGACAAAGCTGGCCGCGACGACTCCCAGCGTGTCGATATGGCCGAAGGCAAAGACCAGCGAGCTGATGGCGACCGCCGCCGAGATGCCGAGCCGCTGCCGCAGTGCGGTGTAGAAAAAGCCCCGGAAAAAGAGCTCTTCGGCCACAGGAGCGAAAACGCCGGCCCCCAGCAGTGTGACGATAAAGTGGGTCCATGACAGCTCGCTGCCCAGGAGCAGTCCGAGGCGCTCCTGCATCCCTTCCAGCCCGCCTCCCAACCACTGCTGCACGAGGACGCCAATGATCCCTCGCAGTGGTAGAAGGACGATGGTGATACCGGCGACCAGCAGCAGCCACCACCACTGCCATCTTGGCGGCGCAATCCCCAACTGGGCCCAGGTGAGCTTGCCCGGCCACAGCGCCAACAAGAAGGTTCCCCCGGCGAAAAAGAGAACGTTCAGAGTGTAGGCCTGGAGCATGTATGGCACCGAACCCTCACTCAAGAACCCGCGCTGAACGACCAGTGCAACGCCCAGGCCCGCGGCAAAGAACAGACCCATGACCAGCAGCGGGTAGAGCACGAGCTGAAGACGGCTGAAGGAAGCTTGTTTTGGCCCGGCGCTGTGTTCGTTCATGGCAAATCCTTTCCCGCCAATTATACCATTGCTTGTTCGCGATGACCAGATCGGTTCCGGCCCTCCTGGCCCGGCTGCAACTCCTCTTGCACAGCCCGCATGATAGCGCAGTTGACCGCCTGTGCGTTTTGGCCTATAATGGGGCCAGATCATTGGCCGGCTATGGCATCGCACTGCAGCTCCCTGCCGGTACCACCCCATGCGTGCAGGGCATATCGCCCTGACAGGAGGACAAGCGTGATACGTCTGACCGACAGTGAATCCGGCAAACCCATCGGCACCATCAGCGAGGCGCAGCTCGAGGTCTTACAGGCCCAGCTCGAAGAAGAGGACAGCGGCGACCAGGACTATTATATCGACACCGGCACCCTCGTTTGGTTCGAGAGCGAGGACATTGATGCCACCCTCACGGCGCTGCTGCGCCAGGCCCTGGGCACCCGCGAGGGCATGGAGATCCGCTGGACAAGGGACTAGGTTGTCCTGGCATGCCCGGCGGTCTTGATCGCGCCGGGCGAACGTGGTACAATAGCGGCAGCATAGGAGCGAGGAGAAGCGGATGGAGCATTTCGAAGGCACGTTTCACGGGGATGGGGGCATCGAGTTGTACTACCAAGGTTGGTGCCCGCAGGGCACCCCCAGGGCGACCCTGGCCATCGTTCATGGCTTTGGCGAGCACAGTGGGCGCTATGGCAACGTCGTGAATTGGTTCGTGCCCCGCGGCTATGCCGCCTATGCCTTTGACGTGCGGGGCAATGGCCGCTCGCCCGGCCCCCGCGGCTACGTCGGCCGCTTCGAGGAGTATCGGGAGGACCTGAGGGCCTTTCTCGACCTCGTCCGCGGCATTCAGCCCGACGGGCCTCTGTTCCTGCTGGGCCACAGCCAGGGCGGCCTCATCGTCCTGAACCATGTGCTCCACGACCCTTCGGGGATCGACGCCGTGGTGGCCTCTTCGCCGGCCCTGGGCCGCCTGCCCGTCTCGCCGTTTCTCCTCGTCCTGGCCCGAGCCCTGTCCCGGGTCTGGCCGACCTTTCGCCTGGCCACGGGGCTGGACGTCACCGCCCTGTCTCGCGACGAATCGGTGGTGCAGGCCTACGTCGCGGATCCCCTGGTGCACAACATGGGCACGCCGCGCCTGGGCACCGAGTTAATGGCGGCCATCGAGTGGACCCAGGTCCACGCCGCCGACCTGTCGCTGCCCTGCCTCATCGTGCATGGCACCGACGATCGGATCTGCCCCTGCGAGGCAAGCCAGGCCTTTTTCGAGCGCTGCACTTGCGCCGGCAAGGAGCGCCTTACCTACGAGGGCGGCTATCACGAGTTGTTCAACGACCTCGACGGGGAGCGGGTCCTGGCCGACGTGCAAGCCTGGCTGGAGAGCCACCTGGAGCCAGGTGGCAGCCGCGTGGACTAGCCCATGTTCGAAAGCCGCTCGCAGATCACCGGGCAGCAGCGCGAGAGGCGGCTGCCTGCCCTGGCCTTGTCATGGCTCTTGCTTGTGGCTGCGGCTCTGGCGGCGCTGTCGTGTACGGCAGCCGGCGACGGGAACGCGACTGTTTCGGCAGCCACACAGACGGCGCCGGCGGCGACCCTGGCCCCCTCGGTCACCCCGGTTCCGCCGGCCCCCAGCCCCACCGTGCTCGCGCCCTCGCCCGGTGCCGCGCCGACGCGGGCCGCCACGGCTACCCGCCTGCCTTCCCCCACCACGAGCCCGACCCGCCCGGCTGCCTCGCCGGAAGTCAGCCCTACCGTGGTGTCTCCCGTCTATGCCTGCCCGCCCACCATCGTGCCCGGCGAGACGCCCGTCTACCGCTACCGTGTCCTGGCCACCTATCCCCATGACGAGACTGCCTTTACCCAGGGCCTGGTCTATACGGACGGCATTTTTTACGAGGGCACGGGGCTCTACGGCCGCTCCAGCCTGCGCCGGGTAGAGCCCGAAACGGGGGAGGTGTTGCAGATCTACCGGCTGCCGGCCCAGTATTTTGGCGAGGGGATTGCCCTCCACGGCCGGCGCATCCTTCAATTGACGTGGCAGCCTGTGGCAGGCCAAGATACCGCCGGTTTTGTCTACGACCGGGACAGTTTTGAGCTGCTGAACACGTTCTTCTATCCCACCGAAGGCTGGGGCCTGACCCACGACGGCACGCGCTTTATCATGAGCGACGGCACGGCGACGCTGCACTTCTGGGATCTCGAGACCCTGGAAGAGATCGGGCAGGTCCTGGTGCACGATGAGATAGGCCCCGTCCCCTGCCTGAATGAGTTGGAGTACGTCCAGGGGCAGGTGTATGCTAACGTCTGGCAGACGGACTATGTTGCCGTCATCGACCCGGCAACCGGGAGCGTGACGGCATGGATCGACCTGGCGGGGCTGCTGGAGAGCGCGGGACCGGCCCCTTCCGCCGACGTGCTGAACGGTATAGCCCACGACGTCGAGGGTGAGCGCCTGTTCGTCACGGGCAAGCTTTGGCCCTGGCTGTTCGAGATCGAGCTGATCGAGCCCTCCGCGCGGATCCATCTGCCGCTCATCGGGGGGTAGGCCGGGGTGGTCCATCGGTTGCTGCCTTTGCTCTGCCTTGTGTTTTCCGGTATAATTGAGGGCAGGGCAAGTCGTTCATGAGTTCACCGCGGGGCGCAGGGTGCTGCTCTCCCGCAGAAGAATATCGGGCGGTATGATCGTCGTGTAGCCAAGACGCGCAACTCAGCCTGGTCCACGAGAGGGGAAAACGATGAAAGCTGTTGTGATGGCTGGCGGTGAAGGCTCTCGCTTGCGGCCCCTGACCATCGGTCGCCCCAAGCCCATGGTTCCCTTGGTAGCCAAGCCTGTCATGGGCCACATCCTCGATCTGCTGAAACGCCACGGCATCACCGAAGTCGTGGTGACCCTACACTTTATGCCCGAGGCCATCCAGAGCTACTTTGGCAGCGGTACCAGCATGGGGATGCACATCAACTATGCCATCGAGGAGACACCCCTGGGCACGGCCGGCAGCGTGAAGAACGCCCAGGAATTCCTGGACGAGCCCTTTATCATCATCAGCGGCGACGCCGTCACCGATATCAACCTCCAGCAGGTCATCGACTTTCACCAGTCGAATAAGGCCGAGGCCACGCTGACCCTTTACCGCGTGCCCAACCCCCTGGAGTACGGCGTGATCATCACCGACGCCGACGGCAAGATCTCCCAGTTCCTGGAAAAGCCATCCTGGGGCGAGGTCATCTCGGACACCTTGAACACCGGCATCTATGTCGTCGAGCCCCAGGTGCTGGACCTCATTCCGGAGGGAGTGCCGACCGACTGGAGCAAGGACGTGTTTCCGCAGATGCTCCAGGAGGTACGGCCGCTCTACGGCTACATCGCCGGCGGCAACTGGACCGACATCGGCGACATTGCCGAGTACATGCGCGCCACGGGCGACGCCCTCCACCGCCGCGTCCAGACAGAGGACCCCGGTCAGCACATCGGTGGCGACGTTTGGGTGGGCAACGGAGTCGAGATCGCCCCCGATGCCCAGCTCTACGGCCCCATCTACCTGGGCGATGAGGTCAAGGTCAAGGGCGGCGTGATCATCCACGGGCCGACGGTCATACGCGATTATACGATCATTGACAACCGGGCCCACATCGACCGGACGATCATCTGGCGCAACTGCTACATCGGCGAGGGAGCCGAAATCCGAGGCGCCATCGTCTGCCGCCAGTGCACGGTCAAGAGCAAGGCCGTGCTCTTCGAGGGTGTCGTCATCGGCGACAGCTCCATTGTCGGCGAGGGCGCCGTGGTGCACGCCAGCGTCAAAGTCTGGCCCGAAAAAGAGATCGAGCCGGGCGCCACCGTCAAGACGAGCATCATCTGGGGCGCCCGCGGCCGGCGCATCCTCTTCGGGCGCTTTGGCGTCACCGGCGTGGTCAACGTCGACCTGACGCCCGAGTTTGCGGCCAGGCTGGGTGCGGCCTTTGGCGCCACGCTGCCCAAGGCCAGCACCGTCACTATCAACCGCGACCCCCACCGCAGCCCGCGCATGATCAAGCGGGCCGTCATCTCCGGCCTGCCCTCGTCGGGCATCCACGCTCACGACCTGCGCTCCATGCCCATTCCCGTGGCGCGCTATTATACGCGGGCCAGCGGGGCTGCCGGCGGAGTCCACGTCCGCCTGTCGCCCTTTGACCGGCGCGTGGTGGACATCCGCTTCTTTGACGGTCAGGGCCGCAACCTGAGCAAAAACGCCGAGCGCAACATCGAGCGCGTTTTCTTTCGGGAGGACTTTCGCCGCGTTTACCTGGACGACATCGGGACCATCGAATATGCGCCCCAGGTGGTCGAGACCTACGTTCGGGACTTTTTGCAGGTCGTCGACGCCGAGGCCATCCGCCGTGCCCATTTTCGCATCGTCGTAGACTATGCCTTTGCCCCCACGGGCGAGGTCCTGCCCCAGATCCTGAGCCAGTTGGGCGTGGAGGTGGTGCCCCTCGCATCCAACGTCGAGGGCGACAAGATGTCCCTTTCCCAGCAAGAGTTCGAAAAAGAGCTGCGGGAAGTGACCTTGATCACCGGCGTGCTGGATGCTCAGTTGGGCGTGCGCCTCGATGTGGGCGGCGAAAAGATCTTTTTGGTGGATCATCACGGCCAGTATGTGCCCGAGACGGCGGCCGCGGGGGCCATGGCCGAGCTGGCCCTGCGCTCGAGCCCCGGGGGCACCATCGTCGTGCCGGTTCACATGCCCAGCCTCTTTGATCGCGTCGCCGCGGGCCACGGGGGACACGTGCTGCGCAGCAAGGTGGACTCGCACGACCTCATGAACGCGGCGGCTCGCGAGGGCGTCATCCTGGCCGCAGACGGCGGCGGCAACTATATCTTTCCCGAGTTTCAACCGGCCATCGACGGCCTCATGGCCACCGTCAAGCTGCTGGAGTTCCTGGCCCGGCAGCAGACCTCCCTGGCCGACGTCGTGGCCTCGTTGCCGCCCTACCACATGAGCCATAGCGTCGTCTCCTGCCCGTGGGAGGCCAAGGGGCGCGTAATGCGCCTGCTGAACCAGCAGTATAAGGACCGCCGCGCCGAGCTCATCGACGGCATCAAGATCCTCCTCGGCGAGGACGAATGGGTTCTGATCCTGCCCGATCCCGATTTCCCGCGCTTTCACATTCATACCGAGGCGCGCGACAGCGCCGAGGCCAAAGATCTCGCCGATCGGTACGTGCGCATCGTGGAGGGCCTGCAGGGCTAGCGCGCACCGCCGGCGCCGAGGTTGCGGGGGCCACAGCGGATTCCCGCGGCGATCATGGAGGATCCATGCACCCGACACTGTTCACCATTGGCAACTGGAGCGTGCCCACCTACACCGTGCTCCTCGACCTGGGCCTCATCCTGGGGTTGGTGCTGGCCTACTTTGAGGGACGGCGGCTGCTACAAAGCGGCGAGACCGGCCTGGACCTGGGGTTGTGGGCCATCATCGGCGGGGTGATCGGCGGCCGGGCCGCGTACGTCATCGCCAACCTGAGCGCATTCCAGGAGGAGCCCATTCGGGCCATCCGCCTATGGGAGGGCGGGCTCTCCTTCCACGGCGGCGTGTTGGGCGGCCTGCTGGTGTTGCTCCTCTTTGCCCTGTTTCGCGACCGGGGCTTGCCGTCGGGCAGGAACTCGTTCTGGCGCCTGGCCGACGTCCTGACCCCCGGCGTCGCCGTGGGCATTGCCTTTGGCTGGGCTGCCTGCCTCATGGGGGGCTGCGCCTACGGCGCCCTGGGAGAAGGCTTTGGCTACGCCGTGCTGCCTGACCTCTTTGGCGTGGCCGCGCCACGGTTCGCGACCCAGGCGGTGGCCCTGGGCTTTTCCCTGCTGCTGGCGGCCGGCATATGGCTGCTGCGCGGCCACTGGCCCTTCCCCGGGGCCTCGTTCCTGCTGTACGGCCTGCTCTATTTCGCCGGGCAGTTTTTCCTGGAGTTTACCCGCGGAGACGAGGCCATTTACCTGGGCTCCTTGCGCCTGGCACAGATCATCGACCTGGTCCTGGTTCTGGCTGCTGCCCTCGGGCTCCTTCTCCTCTGGTGGCGGGGCGAAGAGGAACCGGCCGGGGAGGAGGTGTTGCCGTCGGACGAGCAGGAGGCGCTGCCGGCCGACGTGGAGGAGGCTCCTCCGCCGGACGAGGACGAGGCTCCTCCGCCGGACGAGGAGGAGGCGCTGCCGCCGGACGAGGAAGTGGCGCTGGCCGCTGGTGACGACGAACCGGAGGACGGCGAGGAGGGTTGAACCACTGAAGGAATGAGGGCACTGAAGCCACTGAGGGCCGGTTTCAGTGTCCTCAGTCTTTCAGCGCCTCAGTGGTTCGACCGGCACTTTACCCCCTGGCTCGTAGACGATGAACCGCAACTGCCCGGCCGGGTCGTGGAGTTCCAGGACGCGGCCGCCGGGCAGGGCTTGCTGCACGAACGCCAGCTCGGCGGATCGCTCGGGCAGGAAGAGGTACACCGACGGGCGACCGGCGTCAAGGGCAGGCGGGGCCGTCAGCGGCTCGACGACGTCCTGCCCGAGGATGGCAGGCGCCAGGAAGGGAATGGTGCCAAAGCTCCAATAGAGGCGCGGCGCCCCGAACAGGTAGGCTGTCGTGCCGGGCTCCACGTCGCGCAGGTAGGTGCCCATCATCGTCGCCGTTTGCCCGTTGTCGCCGCCATAGTGCCGCAGGGGGCTGAGGTCGTAAAAGTAATAGCGCAGGTTGGCCGCGCCCAGGGCCACGATGAGGAGCACCAGGGCAAGCCTTTCCCAGGCCCGCGGCAGGACCAGGAGGCGCCAGCCCAGGTGCACGGCTCGATCCATGCCCAATGCCACCAGGATGGCCACGGCGGGACTGGCGATTACCAGGCGCTGGCTGGAGGGAGGGCTCTCGGTCAGCATGCCGCCCGTGACAATGACGGCCCAGAACCAGAGCAGCAACAAGAAGTCTCCCCGCCGGCGCCAGTGAGCCACGGCCCAGGCCATGCCCAGGACGGCGAGGATTCCGGCCCCAAAGGACAGGAGGGGCCTATCGGCTCCGTACCAGACGGTGCGATCGGGAAAGACGTGAAAGGCGCCGGCTGCGCGCAGGAACTGCTCGGCCAGGAGTTGGGGCGCGCCCTTGCCCGTCAGCTCCACCTCTCGCTCCAGCCAGCCCGACTGAATGATGCCCACCTGGTTGACCCGGGCGTTCCATTCGTTGGGGTGGACGCGGGCATAGGCGAGCATGGGCGCCGCGGCGATGAGCAGGGCCAGGGCCAGCAGTCCCAGGTGGAGGCCCAGGCGCCCCGCCTGCCCCCGCTGCCGGATCCAGACATAGCCGGCGTAGACCAGGGTGAGGATCGGGAGCAGCCGAGCGCCGGTGTAGAAATAGACGCCGAGCCCCATGATGAGGCCTGCCGCCACAAAGCTGCGCCACGCTGCCCCCTCGCTTGTCTGTGGCTCCTCCGTGCTCCGGGCCAGCCCTCGGTCCAGCGCCCACAGCGCCAGCAGGACAAAGAGGGCATCCCAGATGTTGTTCGCTCCCAGCCGGCTGTAATGCAGGTGGTAGTCGTAGGTCGCCAGGAAGGCGGCAGCCAGCAGGGCCACCCGCCGTCCCCACAGGCCGCGGGCAAAGAGGTAGAGGATGGGCACCGTGGCCGCGCCGGCCAGGGCGGCCGGCAGCCGCAGGGCTGCCACGTCGTTCCCGGCCAACCACAGCGACCAGGAAAGCGGCCAGTAAAAGAGGGTGGGCATGGACATGTAGCCCATGGAAAAGGGGTTGCGCAATTGTCCGTTGAGCACCTGCCGGGCGAGCAGGCCGTGCCATGCCTCGTCGCCGCCCAGGGTAAAGGGCACCTGCCCCAGGGCCACGCCGCGCACCAGGAACGCCACCAGCGTCAGGCCCGCTACGACCGCGACTTCCAGCCGGGCCGCCCGATCCAGCCGCGCAAAGCGTGCCGGCCACACCCGCACCCGCCGACGCACGGCGGGCCAGCCCAGGCCCGGGTGTTTCACGAGGGCAGCCAATGCGGCGGCGGCTGTGCCCAGGGCCCACAGCAGGGCCACGTCGCCGCTTGCCTGGTCGGGAGCCCGGTCGCGGGCCAGCAGGCCGGCAGCCAGGGCCAACAAGGCACCCAAGGCCAACAGGCCGGTGGGGATGGGCCACTGCGCCAGCCAGCCAGGAAGGGCCGGCTGCCAGCGCCGCCCGCTCGGCCGCGCCTGTGCCGGCCTGCCCAGGCGCCAGGCGAGCAGGAAGCACGCCGCCCCCAGGATGTGCAGCACCAGGCCGTCCCAGGCAAAGTCTGGCCTGTAAAAGAAATAGCGCTGCCCCTGGATGGTGAGCACCAGGGCTGCGACGAGCAGCAGCCAGGCCCCCACACGCCGGCCACGCGTCACTGCGTTTCTCCTTCCACGGTCCGGTCCCGGATCAGGTCTTCCTGGCGACGAAAAAGAGATAGGCTCCCACGGCCGGCCGCGGCTCCTCGTAGAAGGGCCGCAGGGTTCGTTCGGTGAGGGCCAGATTCCAGCGCGTCGGCACCAGGATCCAACGTCCAAGCAGCTTCCTGGTCACCAGGCTCGGTAGCCCCAGGTAATGGCCCAGGTCGAGGGCGTGGTGCGCCCGCCTGGAAAAATAGGGGAACCAGTCCAAAAGCGTGAGGCCGGCCCGGTCCAGACGGCGCTGCCAGGTCTCGGGCCCGTCGCAATGGTGATGCCGCGAGATGCGGTTGAAATATCGTTCGTAGGCGCGGGCCGCTCCCTCGGCGCCCAGCCGGCGCAACAGCGTGGGGAAGAAGAGCAGTTCGGTGAAATGATCGCCGGGCACGCAAAAGATAAACCTGCCGCCAGGCCGCAGTACCCGCGCAATCTCGGCCACCACCGGCTCGACGGCCGGGATATGCTCCAGGACCGAGTTGCTGACCACCGTGGCAAACCGTTCGCAGGCAAAGGGCAGGGCATCGCCGCAGGAGCGGGCCAACACCCGGTAGGCGCAGCGCGAGCGGGCCTCGGACAGCACGTCGCCGGCGGGATCGATGCCGGCTGCCAGGGGCGTGGGCAGCGCCAGGGAGGCAAAGTGGCCGTCGCCACAGCCCACGTCCAGGACGGGCTCCTCCAATGGCAGAAGATCCTGGTAGAACCGCGCTTCGACGGCGCGCAGCAGCCCCCGAAAAGCGGGCAGGTCCTTGAGATGTTGCCAGAGAAGGTCGTCGTCCTTGGCCATCTCGCTACCGGTCGATGAGCGACCGAAACAATGCCTCGTAGCCTGCCACGGTCTGCTCCAGGCTAAAGGCTTCCTCGATCTCGTGGCGCGGCCGGATATACACGCCCGGCTCCTCGACGATGCGGGCGATGGCATCGGCCAGGGCGGTCGAGTCGCCGATGGGCGTCACCTCGCCCATGCCCGTCATGCGGGGCGGCTGGCGGACGCCGGGCAGGTTGCTGGCGATGGAAGGCGTGCCGCACAGCATGGCCTCCACCTGCACCAGCCCAAAGGATTCGGTGGAATTGAGGCTGGGCACCACGAGCACGTCGCAGGCGGCGAAAAAGGCCGGCATCTGCGCCTGGCTCAGCACCCCCAGGAACTCCCAATGCTCCGGCCCCAGATCCTCGATGAGGGGCATCAGCCGCCGGTAGTAGGCCTCCTCGCCCATGACGTCCCGGTACTGGCCGGCAAAGAGCACCTTGAGCCGCGGAAAGTGCTCCAAAAGGCGGGGCATGGCGCCGATGAGCACCTCGACGCCCTTTTCCGTGGCCAGGCGAGCGGCCATGCCCACCACCGGCCTGCCCTCCAGGTCGTGCCTGGTGCGAAAGGCCTCCACCTCCGCCCGCTCGGGAGCGGGCATGATCACGGGCGGGGGAATGACCTGCACCTTGTGCAGAAAGCGCGACAGGAAGTTGGAATGCTCGGCGAAATCCCGGGTGTAAGCCACCACGGCTTCGGCCATACGCCCCGCAGCGTAATTGCTGGCAAAGACCACCCGGTCCACGATCCGGTTGAACCAGCCCTGGGGCAGTTGCAGGTCACAGTGGTAGGTGAGGACCACCGGCCGGCCGGCCAGGCGCCCAAGCCCGGCCAACAAACTGGCCTCGAATTGGGGCAGGTGCGCGCTGACTATGTCGTGGCGGCGAATGAGGTTCCAGGCCCGGAAGGGAAAGCTGGGCATGATCACGCCCTTGCTCACCCGAAAGAGCACGGGCACGCGGATGACGCGCACGCCGTCCAGTTGCTCGACGAGGGGCAGGGCCCGGTCGTAGCGAGAGGTGAGGACGGTCACTTGATGGCCTCGCCGGGCCAAAGTGGTCGCCAGTCTCTTAACATAAATTGTCAGGCCGCTGACGTGGGGATGGTAGTAGGTCAGGACGAGAAGGACTTTCACGGTAGCTCTTGAGCCTCCGTTGCGATCCGCTTCTGAATTTGCGCGTAGGTCAGGTTTTGCTGGGCCATGCCCAGGAGCCCCAGCAAGCTGTAGACGATATAGACCACGGCGTGGGCTACCAGGGCATAGCTCAACGCCCGCTCGGGCGCCATGCCAAAGAGCACCATGGTCTCCCGGCCCAGCAACTCAAAGACCCCGATAAAGCCGGGTGACGAGGGGACCGTCATACCCAGGGCCGTGACGGAACACATTGCCAGGCCGGCGACAAAGGGCTGGCTGGGCTCAAAGGCCAGCAGCACCACCCAGTAAAAGCTGCTGATGGTCGCCCAGATGAGCGCCGACCACAGGACCAGGGGCGGCCCCATGCGCAGGGTGGTGATGCCCGCCAGACCGTCGATGAGTGAATTGGCCACCCCTACCAGCTTGTCTCGCCCCGGCCAGGGCGGGTTTGCCAGGAACTGCAGGCGCGTCCTGGCAGCCAGGCGCTCGCCCAGGCGCTGGACGGCGTCCGGTTCCGGCCAATGGACGGCCAGCAGGATGCGGTCCAACAGGGCCAGCGTCCAGGCCCGGCGCCGCACCAGTGCCACAAAGATGACCACGGCGACGAGGGCTGCCGCGCCAATCACCAGGCCGGAGCGTACCATCCAGTCGGGCAGGGGGGCCGACGAAGACTTGCCGGTGCTCACCAGGAGCATGACCAGGAAAAAGCCGCCTACTGCCGACAGGGCGTCCAGCACCCGCTCGGCAACGATGGTCGAGAACGCCGTCGTGCGGCTCACCTCCTCCGTGTCGCCGATGAGGTAGGCACGGGCCACGTCGCCCAGTCGGGCCGGGAACACGTTGCTGAGCAGGTAGCCGATGTTGATCACGGCAAACAGGTTGCCCACCCGCAGCCCGGAGAGAGGGTAGAACAGCAGGCGCCAGCGCACGGCCCGCAGGAAGAGAAACAGCACCAGGGGCACGAGCGAGGCGGCCAGGAGCCAGACGTTCACCTCGCCCAGGGCGTCCCATACGCTACCCAGGTCGACGCGCCGAAAAGCGAGGACCATGGCAACCAGGCTGATGACAATGCCGATCCAAAAACGCGCTTTTTTCAAGATCCGCTCCCTCAAGCGGCCAATTATAGCATCCTTCGCCCCGGATGGCGAATCGCCAACCCCCTTTGTCCTTGCCGGTCTCTGCGCTCCCACCCACAGCCATCCCCCATTTTGACACCCCACCCCAAACCCGGTATAATAACCGGCGGTATGGGCCGCTAGCTCAACTTGGCAGAGCAGCTGACTCTTAATCAGCGGGTTGGAGGTTCGAGTCCTCCGCGGCTCACCACTGGCCGCCAGTCTCCGGGACTGGCGGCTGTTTCGTAAGCCGCCAACAACCGATAAGGGCCGGAAAGGAAGATCGCCATGCACGACCACCTTCAGAGCTACCTGGACTTTGCCGTGGAGACGGCCTACCTGGCGGGCCGGCTGACGCTGGGTTATTTTCAGGGGGACCTCCAGCCGGAGCTCAAGGCCGACAACTCGCCCGTCACCGTTGCCGACCGCAAGGCGGAAGAGCTGATCCGGGACCGCATCGCGGCGCACTATCCCGGCCACGCCATCGTGGGCGAGGAGTTTGGCACGACGGGCAGCGAGGGCGCCAGCCATCGCTGGTTCATTGACCCCATCGACGGCACCAAGGCCTTTGCCCGGGGCGTGCCCCTCTATGCGGTCCTCCTCGGGCTCGAGATCGACGGCCAGGTTCGCGCCGGTGCCGCCTACTATCCCGCCCTGGACGAGATGCTGGCCGGCGCCACCGGCCTGGGTGCCTGGTGGAACGGCCGTCGCGCGCGGGTTTCAAATGTGCAGCGCCTGGACGAGGCCTACGTCTCCTGTTCCGACGTGGGCGGCTTTGCGGCCCACGGCCGGGGCCGGGCGTGGGAATGGCTTCAGGCCGCCGTATACCATCGCGTCGGCTGGAGCGATGCCTACGGCTACCTCCTCGTCGCCACCGGCCGCATCGAGATCATGCTCGATCCGTCGATGAATGCCTACGACTGCGGTCCCTTCCCGCCGATCTTTCAGGAGGCCGGGGGTTACTTTGGCGACTGGCAGGGCAACCCGAGCATCTATGCCGGCGAGGCCCTGGCCACGACCCAGGCGTTGTTGCCCCAGGTGCTGGCGCTGATCCGCGAGGCCGAAGCGGACTCAGCCTAGCTTTTTTGGCACGACGAACCAGTTGTGGGGAATGCCGGGCATCCCGACTGGAATAACCGGAAAGGGCCAGCGCCCGTGCGCTGCGCGATCCAGGCCGCGCCCTCCTCGCCCGCCAGGAGGAGTGCCCGGGGATCCTCGAAGAGGCGGTCCTCCCGCGCGTGCTCCATGGCGCGCACGCTGGGAGCGGTCAGTTAGTCGGGTTCAATACGGCGTTCCTGTTGATACCGTGAAATTGCCTGGCGCAGTGTGTTCACGGCCAGTGCCGCGCAATGGGCATTCTCTTCTGGCAAGCCGTCCAGTGCCCGGACAAGATCCTCTGGATCTATTTCGCTTGCCTCCTCCAGGGACATCCCCTGTTGGACGGCTCTCCCACGGCAGAGCAGATCTTGCCAACCTTGACCCCTGTCGTCCGGGCCATGGGTGCCAACCTGACCCTTTTCCAGGTTCCCATCGCCTACAGCTCCGGAGCGATGACAGGCGAATTGTATCTCCCCCTTCAGGGGGTGCTTGAGACGGCGGAAGCGGAGTCGCGGGCGTATCTGGGTGCTGTTGCCGGCCGCCTGGCGGCGCAGGGGCTGGATGTGACCACGGCGACAGCCAACGGCTCCGTGGCGAACTGCATCATCGAGTACGCCGAGGCCAATCGGGTGGACTTGATCGCCATGTGCACCCATGGCCGGACAGGCCTGGCGCGATGGGCATTGGGCAGCGTCGCCGATCGGATCCTACGGGCGGGTAGTACCCCGATCTTGCTCGTGCGAGCCCGGTGATGGTTCATGGATCGTAACAGGAGGTTTTGTTCCGCACTCGCGCCTTTTCCTTCGGGCGTGAGCGGGACGACGACCGGGCGGCTGCCGTCTGGCTTTACTTTCGTGCCTTCAACGCTTGCCGCGCCACGTGCCGGCGGTGGGCATGGTCATGCGAAAGCGAGAGGAGAAGATAGAGTTGATCCACTCTGCCGAGGAAGCAGAGATTCGTTCGCCGAACAGGGATCAGAAAGGGGAGAGAATGGTCCGTACCAGAGGCCTGCGTGAGACACTGCATACCAGCGGCCGCCGGCTCACCCGTCAACGCCGGCTGGTGCTCCGGGTGCTGGAAGAAAGCAGAGAGCACCTGGACGCCGAGAGGCTCTACGACCTGGCGACATCCTTGGATCCCAATATTAGCCTGGCGACGGTGTATCGCACCCTGGCCATTCTTAAAGAGATGGGACTGGTGGAGGAACACCGACTGGGTGAAGGGCACGCCCACTTTGAGGCAACCCGAAGCACTCCTCATTATCACTTTACGTGCACTGCGTGCGGCCGCGTGATCGAGTTTGATGCACCGCAGGTTGCAGAGGTCGTTGAGCGCCTGAGCAAGCAGAGAGGACTACAGGTCACCGGTGCCCACTTCCTCGTGACGGGGCGGTGTACCCGCTGCCAGGACGAGGGGGAAGCAGTTCCGGAGAAGCCGCAGCCATAACCCGAAAATAGGGCCGACAAAAGGACTCGGGTGGAGCCACCAATTTGCGGTCCAGGATATCGGGCAATAGAACATTTGAGCGACCACGTTTTTTGTGGTACAATGCGTGTATGGACACGGCGACTTTTTTGAAGCAGCTTGCCAGCCTGCCCGGCTACAAGGGCCAGGTGGTGCACGTGGAGCACTTGCCGGCGCGCAAGGCACGCTACGGGCAACTGGAGCGGCCCTTGCCTGGGCCCCTCCAGGCCGCGCTCAAGCGTGTAGGCGCCGAGCGGCTATACAGCCACCAGGCCCAGGCCATCAACGCCGCTCGCCGCGGCCAGCACCTGATCCTGGCCACGGGCACGGCCAGCGGCAAGACGCTGGCCTACAACGTGCCGGTCCTGGAAGCCATCGTCGCCGACCGCAACGCCCGGGCCCTCTACCTCTTTCCCACCAAGGCGCTGGCCCAGGATCAGCTCCGCAGCCTGGCGGCCCTGACCGAGGGCGACGTAAGGGGCATCCGCTTCGGCACCTACGACGGCGACACGCCCCAGGCGGCCCGCAGCCGCCTGCGGCGCGAGGTGAGCGTCCTGCTGACCAATCCCGACATGCTCCACGTCGGCATCCTGCCCAACCACAACCTGTGGGCCGGTTTTTTCGCCAACCTGCGCTTTGTGGTGATCGACGAGGCCCACGTCTACCGCGGTGTCTTTGGCTCCCACGTGGCCAACGTCCTGCGGCGGCTGTGGCGCGTGTGCGCCCGTTACGGCGCCGCGCCGCAGATCATTGCCTGTTCGGCCACCATCGCCAATCCCGGCGAGCACCTGCACCGGCTGGCGGGCATCGAGCCAGTGGTCATTGACGACGACGGCGCGCCGGCCAGCGCCCGCGATTTCGTCCTGTGGAACCCGCCCTTTGTCGACGCGGCCCGGACGGCGCGGCGTAGCGCCAACATCGAGGCGGCGCGCCTCCTGGCGCAACTGGTGCAGGCCGGCGTGCGGACCATTGCTTTCAGCCGCGCCCGCCGCGTGGCCGAGCTGATCCTGCTCTATGCGAGGCGCATCCTCCAGGACCAGGCCCCCGCCCTGGCCGACCGCATCCGGGCCTATCGGGCCGGCTACCGGCCCGAGCAGCGCCGCGAGATCGAGCACGGCCTGCGGGCGGGGGGCAACCTGCTGGGTGTCACGGCCACCTCTGCCCTGGAGCTGGGCATCGACATCGGCGACCTGGATGCGTCGCTCCTGGTGGGCTATCCGGGCACCATCGCCAGCCTGTGGCAGCAGGCCGGGCGGGCGGGCCGCGGCACGCGCCAGGCTTTGTCGCTGCTCATCGCCCAGGACAATCCCCTGGACCAGTACTTCATGCGGCATCCGCGGGACCTCTTTGGGCGGCCCCACGAGCACGCCCTCATTGACCCGTCGAACCCCTACGTGCTGGAACAGCACCTGCCCTGCGCTGCCCACGAGTCTCCCCTGTCGCGCGGTGCGGAGGAGGGCGAGGCGGCCCCTGTCTTCCAGGAGAGCTGGGGGGCGAGGGCCAGCCCGCGCCGGGCGCTGCCCGGCGGGCGCAGGGGAGGGCGTGCTGTCGCGTCGGGGGCGCCGGCGCCGCGGACGGCGGGTGCCAGCCTGCCAACCGGCCTGGCAGCCGGCGACGACGAAGATCTGTTCGGCCCCGGCTTTGTGAGCGCCATGGTCACGCTGGAGGACAGCGGCCGGCTGATCTACCAGGGTGACCGCTGGTACGCCCGGGCCGGCTCCTATCCGGCGGAAGACGTCTCCCTGCGTGCCCTGGCCGGCTCGCGGGTGGCCCTGCTCAATGCCGCCGATGGGTTCCGCATCATGGAAGAGATCGAGGCCACCTCGGCCCTGTTTCGCGTCCATCCCGGGGCCGTCTACCTGCACCAGGGCGAGTCGTTCGTGGTGCGCGAGCTGGACCTGGACATCGGGCACGCCATCCTGGAGCCGGCACAGGTCAACCACTACACCCAGCCCCGCGAGATCAATGACGTGCGCATCGTCCGTTCGCTGGCACACAAGCAGTTCGACGGCGCCACGACCTATCTTGGCACGCTGCGGGTCACGCAGCAGGTCATCGGCTACCGGCGCATCCAGCAGTTCCGCGAAGAGGTAATGAGCGTGGTGGACCTGGACCTGCCGTCGCAGACCTTTGAGACGGTGGGCGTGTGGTGGGACGTGCCCGAGGCCATCATCCAGCAGGTGCGGCGCAGGCGCCTGGACCTGGCGGGCGGGCTACACGCCATGGAGCACGCGGCCATCGGCCTGCTGCCTCTCTTTGCCATGTGCGACCGCTGGGATATTGGCGGGCTGTCTACCCCCCGGCACCCCGACACCGAGGCGGCCCAGGTCTTTATCTACGACGCCTTTCCGGGCGGCGTCGGCATCGCCGAGAAGGGGTTCGAGCTGGTCGCCGACCTGTGGCGGGCGACCCACGACGCCGTGCGAGACTGCCCCTGCGAGGATGGCTGCCCCAGTTGCATCCAGAGCCCAAAGTGCGGCTCGAACAACGAACCCCTGGACAAGCAGGCCGCCGTTCTGATCCTGGCCGAACTCCTCAAACGCTCGTAGCCCTCCAGGCCTGGCCGGCCACGGCAATCCGCCGTCTGTTTGGCGCTTGCCGGCCCGGACGTCAGGACCTAGTCTTCCACGGTTTGTGAAAGCGGAGACCTGCCAGGGGGCGGTGACACGTTCGGGTCTCGGCGCGCTGCTCGCCGGGCCAGCAGGTTGATGATATAGAATCCGCCAACGAGGAGCACGGAGAACGCCACCACGGCCAGCTCGAAATATTGATCGAGAAAGACCTTGACGGATTCGCCAAAGATGAGGATCACCAATCCCACCAGGAAAAAGCGGCCACCCCGCCCAATCGCCGAAGCCAGCATAAAGCGCTTCAGGTCGAGTCCGAACGCTCCCGCAGAGATGGAAAAGAGCTTGTAGGGAATGGGCGTAAAGCCTGCGAGGCCCACTGCCCAGACGTCGTAGCGCCTGTAGTAGTTTTGTACCAGGCTGACCTTTTCCTGCTTGAAAAAGCGTTGGAGCAACGGGCGTCCGCCTTTGTCGCCAATGTAATAGCCCAGGAGCCCGCCGGCCAGCGACCCGCCTGTCGCAATAGCCGCGAACAGCAACGCCCAGGCCGTCCTGGCCAGCGCCAGAGGGATCAGCAATACGTCCGGCGGTACCGGAAAAAACGACGATTCGGCAAAAGCGATGGCAAAGAGCGCCACACCTCCATAAGGAGACGCCGCCCAGCCAGCCGTCCACTCTATCAGGTCCCGTAGAAACTCCATGCTCGCATTTCTCCTGGTCCAATGCTGCGCCTGGTCCTGAATGACCGGCCTCTCTGCGGCAAACAAAAAGCCAACACTTGCCCCCTTTGGGCGTCGTGTTGGCTTACCTGGCGGCTGATCTGCTCCCCGCAGGGGAGCCTATCCTCCTCCCTGTCCGCCACACAGTGGCTATTCAGTTGCGCGACAGGAGTCTAGCACAAAAGGGCAGGCCTGTCAAAAGAGGCGAACCGGCAGCCCGCCATCAGCCGTGGCCGTGCCCGCGCCGCTATTCGCGAAACCCGGCCTCCAGATTCTCTGCCAGGGTCAGGACAAGGATGCGCTCCCCTGTCCGGATGCTCAGATCGCTGTGCAAGCTGATCATCGATACACCGGTTATGGTCTCGATGGCCTCTTCCACGACGGCCCGGCTGGTCTCTATCAGGCGGTTTCGCAGTTGCTTGAGCAAATGCCGTCCATTGGGATCGCCGGTCAACCTCTCCTCGGCTGGGGTCAGCACACCTTTCAGTCGAATTAGAATCAGATCTTCGACGATCCAGACCCGCACCTCCTTGGGTCCCCGCCCCATCTGCTCTCGCTCAAAACCGGTGATCATGGCCGCAATCTGGGCCTCTACCTGGCCTTTGGTTTGTCGTGTTGGCATTTCGTCTTCCTCGCAGAGTTTCCAGGATAGGCCTTCCCGGCCGGGTCGCACCAGGCGCGCCACGCACGACCGTTCGGCAGCGGGTGCGCGCTGCGCTGCTGCCTCGAGGCGACATCACGGACCACGGATGAGAGTCATCGCCTGGCAAGCATTATACAATGATCTGAAGATGGGGGCAAGACGCTGGCCGAGCTGCTCAACCTCAGAGGTTCTATTCGGCCTCGCCCGGGCCCTGCCGGAGGCGAGAAATCCAACACAGCCTTGACTTGATTTGGGGTCACTGACATGATAAAATACCGTTACTGGTAGCAGCATCAACAATCCTTGCATCCGCACCGTCGAATAGGCTGTTCATAGCAGAACTGTTTTGCCTTTCCTGCGTATAGGTCAATAAGGACATAAGAAGCCGAGGAGGCCCCAGATAGGGGCCTGGGACGCGGTGCATGGCTTGTCGTGTTCAAGGGGGGATGGGATGAAGACGCAGAATGACCTGGTGGTTTGCGTGCGCAATCTGGTCAAGCACTATCCCGGAGTCAGGGCCGTGGACGATGTCTCTTTTGACGTCTGCCAGGGCGAGATCTTTGGGATGGTGGGTCCAAACGGCGCAGGCAAGACCACGACGATCGAGTGCCTGGAGGGACTGCGCCGGCCCGACGGCGGAATGGTCCAGGTGTTGGGCCTGGACCCCTTGAAAGATCGCTATCAACTGCGAGAACGGATCGGCGTCCAGTTTCAGTCGGCTGCCCTGCCCGATCGCATCAAGGTCTGGGAAGCACTGGACCTCTTTGCTTCCTTCTACCCCCGCTCGTTGGACTGGCATCTGCTGCTGGAGCAGATGGGGCTGGCAGAGAAAAGAGATGCCTACTTTGCCAAGCTCTCGGGCGGGCAGAAACAGCGGGTCTTTATCGCGTTGGCGCTGGTCAACGTCCCCGACCTGGTCTTCCTCGACGAGCTGACCACCGGCCTGGACCCCCAGGCCCGGCGTGCGATGTGGGACCAGGTGCGGTCCATCCGCGAGCGAGGCACCACCGTTTATCTCACGACCCATTTCATGGAGGAAGCGGAGCGCCTGTGCGACCGGGTGGCAATTGTTGACCACGGCCAGCTCGTTGCCCTGGACGCACCTCAGAACCTGATCGCTTCGCTGGGCGCGGAAAACCACGTCGTCTTTGAGGCGGAAGGACGCCTGGACGTGGAGTCGCTGCGCGCTGTTCCGGGCGTCGGCCGGGTTGAGCGAATCGGCGAGAGAGTTGTGGTTTATGGGCAAAAGGACGGGCTGGTTAGCGGCGTGGTAAACGCCCTCGAGGCTGGGGGCATTCGCTTTGAAAACCTGCGCACTGAGCAGCCAACGTTGGAAGACGTATTCCTGGCTCTGACCGGGAAAGAGATGCGCAGCTAGGAGGCATCCCATGGTTGGCTTTCGAAAACTGACGCTCGTACAGGCCAAACTCTATCTCAGAGAGCCCATGTCCGCGTTTTTCACACTGCTTTTTGGTCCATCCCTGCTACTGCTGCTTGGCTTTATCTTTGGGAACGAGCCCAGTCCGGCGACCGGCGGTCTGGGTTACCTGGATCAATCCGTACCGGCCTATATGGCCATTATCATCGGCATTGTGGGGTTGACAGCCGTGCCTATCACCAGCGCAACCCGACGGGAGATGGGCGTGCTGCGCCGTTTCTCGGCCACCCCACTGCGTCCGCTTGCCTATTTTCTAACGGATGTGCTCGTGCCCTTTCTGATCACTCTGTTGGGCATCCTGCTTCTGGTACTGGTGGGTGCAGTTGTCTTTCGCGTTCGCTTTGAGGGCAACCTGCTCAGCCTGTTTGCGGGTATTGCCCTGGGCGCGTGTGCCTTTTTCGCCCTGGGCTATGCCCTGGTCGGGCTGGTTCCCAGCGCCCGTGCCGTAACGCTCATCGGCAATGTAGTCCTTTATCCGCTGATGATCTTTTCCGGGTCCGTCGTCCCATTGGAGGTCATGCCCGACGCGGTACAGTCCATCTCTCGCTATCTGCCCCTTACCCACTTGGTGACTTTTCTGCGAGGCCTGTGGTCGGGAAACGGCTGGGGCGAGCACCTCGTCGAGGTGGCCGTCCTGGCTGGCATCGCCATCCTTGGGACGCTAATCATCGCCCGAACCTTCCGCTGGGAATAAGGCCGTCGCTCTCCTCTCCCCCAGCCAAAGGACGGCGGGGAACCGAATAGAGCCTCTCCTCCCTTCCCTCCCAGGGAAGGGGGGCCGGGGGGGTTGGGTCCATTTGCCCGGCCGCGCAGAAGATGATATAATACCCCCGCTTTCATTTCTGATCTCGTGTACGGTGAGCCCATGAAGCTAAGCCTGGCCGAGGTAGAACACGTTGCCGATCTGGCCCGCCTGGCACTGACCGCCGCGGAAAAGGATCGCTTCCGCGAACAACTTTCGTCCATCCTGGCCTATGCCGAGCGCCTCCAGGAGCCGGACACCACCGGCATTCCCCCGACTGCCGCGGTGTTGCCCCTGACTAACGTCCTGCGCGACGACGAGGTGCGGCCCAGCCTGCCCATTGAAGACGTCCTGGCCAACGCCCCAGAGGCCGAGGAGCGCTTTTTCCGCGTGCCTGTGGTGCTCGAGGACCAGGAATGAGCAATCTGCCAGCCCTGTCCATCGTCGAGGCCGCGGCGCTCTTGCGCCGCGGCGAGATCACGTCCGTCGAGCTGGTGGAGGCCATCCTGGAGCGCATCTATGCGCTGGACAACGATGTGCGCGCCTACCTCACCCTGGCGCCCGATATGGCCCTCGAACAGGCCGCCGAAGCCGACCGGCGCCGCGCGACTGAGGCCGACCCTCCAGCCTTGCTGGGCATCCCGCTGGCCATCAAGGATGTCATCTGCGTTGAGGGTTTGACGACTACTTGTGGGTCCCGCATCCTGGAGGACTATGTCCCACCCTTCAGCGCGACCGTCGTCGAAAGGCTGCGGGAAGCTGGTGCCGTCATCCTGGGCAAGACCAACACCGACGAGTTTGCCATGGGCTCCTCCACGGAAAACTCGGCCTATTTCGCCACCCGCAACCCCTGGGACCTGGAGCGGGTGCCGGGTGGCTCCAGCGGCGGCAGTGCGGCTGCCGTGGCGGCGGGCATGGCCCCGGGTGCCCTGGGCTCCGACACGGGCGGCAGCGTGCGCCAGCCGGCCGCACTGTGCGGCGTCGTCGGCCTGAAGCCCACGTACGGCCGCGTCAGCCGCTGGGGATTGGTGGCCTTTGCGTCCTCTCTCGACCAGATTGGGCCCCTGACCCGCACCGTGGGCGACGCTGCCCTCCTCCTGAAGGCCATTGCCGGATATGACGACCGCGACTCGACCTCCGTCCAGGCCCCGGTGCCCGACTATACCGAGCTGGGCGACGGCCTGCGCGGGCTGCGCATCGGCGTGCCACGCGAATATTTCGTGGCGGGCATCGAGCCCCAGGTGGAGGCGGCCGTGCGGGTCGCCATCGAGACGCTCGTGGATCTGGGCGCGCGCGTGGTGGATGTTAGCCTGCCCAACACAGAGTACGCGCTGCCCGTCTATTACCTGGTGGCCCCTGCCGAGGCCTCGGCCAACCTGGCCCGCTACGACGGCATGCGCTTTGGACTGTCGCTGCGGGAAGAAGAGGAAGACGGCGCCACCGTGCCGGATCTGTGGGACACCTATTGCCGGACGCGCGGCCAGGGCTTTGGCCCCGAGGTCAAGCGACGCATTATGCTCGGCACCTATGCCCTCTCCGCCGGCTACTATGACGCCTACTACCTGCGCGCCAGCCAGGTGCGGACCCTCATCCGCCGCGATTTCGATCAGGCGCTGGAGAGTTGCGACGTCCTGGTGGCGCCCACCACGCCCCGCACCGCCTTCAAGCTGGGCGAAAAGGTGGACGATCCACTGCAAATGTACCTGGAGGACATCTATACCCTGGCCCTGTCACTGGCCGGCCTGCCCGGGCTGTCGCTGCCCTGCGGCTTTGACGCCGCCGGGCTGCCCATCGGCCTGCAGATCATGGGCCGGGCCTTTGACGAGGCCACTATCTTGAGCGTGGCCCACGCCTACGAACAGGCCAGTGACTGGCACACCAGGCGGCCGCCCCTTGCCCTCTCTGGCGAAGGAGGGTAGCCTGTCCGTTTCCTGGGTGCCGGTTGTGCACGAACTCACATCTCTCGGAGGGTTACGAACGCTATGAAAGTCATCATCCCCCTGGCGGGATTCGGCAAGAGAATGAGACCTCACACCTGGTCCAAGCCCAAGCCCCTGGTAAATATCGCCGGCAAGCCGGTCCTGGGCCACGTCCTCGACAAGCTCGCGGATCTTGACGTCGAGGTGGACGAGCTGATCTTTATCGTCGGCTGGCTGGGAGAACAGATCGAGGAGTACTATACCGCCGCTGGCTATCCCTATCCGGCCCGCTACGTGGAGCAGAGGGAGCTTCTGGGCCAGGCCCATGCCATCTGGCTGGCCCGCGAGGCGCTGGAAGGGCCGGCCCTCATTATCTTTGTGGACACCATCTTTGAGGCCGATCTGTGCGACCTGGAGACCTCGGGGCTCGATGGCGTCCTCTACGTGCGCGAAGTGGACGATCCCCGGCGCTTTGGCGTTGCCATCCTCGACGACGAGGGCATGGTCACGCGACTGGTGGAAAAGCCGGCGGGCATGGACAACCGCCTGGCCGTCGTGGGCGTGTACTATGTCCACGATTCCGAACGGCTAATCCGCGCCATCGAGGAGCTGATGGAGCGCAACATCCAGACCAAGGGCGAGTATTACCTGGCCGATGCCTTCAGCCTGATGATCGAGGAGGGCGCTCGCTTTGGGGTGCGCGAGGTCTCGGTGTGGGAGGACACGGGCACCCCCCAGGCTGTGCTCCAGACCAACCGCTATCTGCTGGAGCACGGCAGCGACAACGGCGGGAAGGTGGCCGCTTACAATTCGGTCATTATCCCGCCGGTGTACATCGCCGACTCGGCCCGCGTGGAGCATTCCATCGTCGGCCCGTACGTCACCGTGGCCGAGCATGCCGTGGTGAGGAACTCGATCGTGCGCGACTCGATCATCGGCGAGGCGGCCTATCTCGACTGCACCATGCTGGAGGGCTCGCTCATCGGCCACGAAGCCGTGGTGCGCGAGCGCGCCCGGGTGCTCAACGTCGGCGACTCGTCCCAGGTGGACCTCTCGCCTTTTGACGACTGACGAGATGCCCGGCAAGGTCGAATGTCACTCGGGGCATACCTATGCCCAGGAGCCGCGGGCCTTTGCCTGGGAGGGACAGATGCTCACAGTCGACGAGGTTCTTGACCGCTGGCGGCTGCCGGCGGGTCCAACGTTCCGGGTTCGGACCGCTGCCGGGCAGGTCTTCGACCTGCACTATGCGGAGGCCGAGGACCAATGGCACATCCGTCCCCTTGGAGGGGAGTCGTGATCCCATCGTCGCTGCTGGGAATAAACTGACAAAGGAGGTCTAAGGAGAATGAGGAGCTTTGTTTCCAGGAAGGTCCAGGCGGTGCCCCCCTCTGGCATCCGTCGTTTCTTTGACATCGCGGCCACCATGGACGACGTTATCTCCCTGGGGATCGGCGAGCCGGACTTTGTCACACCCGAAGCGGTGCTTCGGGCGGGCGCCGACTCGCTGCTGGCCGGCGAGACACACTACACGTCCAACTCGGGCATCCGCGAGCTGCGCCTCGCCCTGGCCGAGCAACTGGCGCGGCTCTATGGCGTGGAGTACGATCCGGAGACCGAGCTGCTCATCACGGTCGGCGTCTCCGAAGCCCTGTACCTGGCCTTTGCCGCCACGCTGGACCAGGGTGACGAGGTCCTGGTGCCCGAGCCCTGCTTTGTGGCCTACAACCCGGAAGTGATCTTTGCCGGGGGAGTGCCCGTCAACATCTGCACCAGCGTGGAAAGCGACTTTCAGCTCCTTGCGGCGGACGTAGAGGCTGCCATCACGCCCAAGACCAAGGCCCTCCTCCTGGGCTACCCCAACAACCCCACGGGCGCGGTGATGACCCGCCAGCGCCTGCTGGAGGTGGCGCAGGTGGCAGAAAAGCACGACCTGCTGGTCATCTCGGACGAGATCTATGACCGGTTGGTATACGGCATCGAGCACACCTGCTTTCCCACCTTGCCCGGCATGCGCCAGCGCACGGTGCTCCTCGGCGGCTTTTCCAAGTCCTACGCCATGACCGGCTGGCGAATCGGCTACGCGGCCGGCCCGGCCGAGATCCTGGGCGCCATGCGCAAGGTGCACCAGTACACCATCATGTCGGCGCCCACCGTGGCGCAGCACGCCGCGCTGGAAGCCCTGCTCCACGGCGAGGATGCGGTGGAAGAGATGCGCGCCGAGTACGACCGCCGCCGGCGGCTCATCGTCGACGGGTTGAACGCCATCGGCCTGGACTGCTTTGAGCCGCGGGGCGCCTTCTATGCCTTCCCGTCCATCGCCGCCACCGGCATGAGCGACGAGGTCTTTTCGGAGCGCCTGATCATGGAGGAGAAGGTGGCCTGCGTGCCCGGCAGTGCTTTCGGGGCTTGCGGCCAGGGACACGTGCGCTGCTCCTATGCCACTGCTTACGAAAAGATCGAAGAGGCGCTGGAGCGCATGGCGCGGTTTGCCCGGCGCCATGGCTAGAGCGCGGAACCGGCTGCCCGGCGGATATCGCTCTACACAGCCTATCACGCAGGAGTGTGATTAGATGACCGAAACTGGCAGCCCTGGTCGGGTATTTGAATCGACGCACCCGCTGGTGCGGCATAAGCTGAGCGTCCTCCGCCAGGCAGACACGGGGGTGCGGCGCTTTCGGGAGCTGGCCTGGGAGCTGACGACGCTCCTGGCCTACGAGGCCCTGGCCGACCTGGCCGTCGTGGAAAAGACCATCGTGACGCCCCTGGCCGAGACCACGGGCTATGCACTGAAGGAGCGCGTAGCCCTGGTGCCGGTCCTGCGCGCCGGGCTGGGCATGGTCGACCCCATCTGGAACCTGCTGCCCGAGGCGCAGATCGGCCACATCGGTCTCTATCGCGACGAAGAAACGCTGGAGCCCATCGAGTACTATAGCAAGCTGCCTCCCGCCAGCCAGGTGGACGTCTGCCTTGTGCTGGATCCCATGCTCGCCACCGGGGGCTCGGCCGTGGCCGCTTGCAACCTTCTAACCCGGTCGGGCATCCACCGGATCAAGTATCTGGGGCTCATCGCCGCCCCGGAGGGCATCGCCCGGCTGCACGCGGCCCATCCCGGCGTCGACATACACGTCGCCGGCGTCGATTGCTGCCTCAACGACAAGGGCTACATCGTCCCTGGCCTTGGAGATGCCGGAGACCGGCTCTTTGGCACCAAGGCCGACGACGCCCGCGTTCAATGAAGGAAAGAGGATAGAAGCGGTTGAACAAAGAACTTCAGCGTCCCTCCTGGGACGACTATTTCATGCAGATCACGTTGCAGGTCGCCAGGAGGAGCACCTGCCCGCGGGCGGCCGTCGGTGCCGTCCTCGTCCGCGACAAGCGCATCCTGACCACGGGCTACAACGGCGCCCCGGCAGGACTGCCCCACTGCACAGAGGCCGGCTGCCTGATGGTCAACGGCCACTGTGTGCGCACGCTCCACGCCGAGCAGAACGCCATCATCCAGGGCGCCCTCCACGGCGTGGACGTCTCGGGCAGCACCCTGTACGTTACCCATCAGCCTTGCCTGGTGTGCGCCAAGATGATCATCAACGCCGGAATCGAGCGCGTGGTGTACGGCGGCGAATATCCGGACGAGATTGCGCGGGGATTCCTGGAGCAGGCCGGCATCAGCCTGGAGCACTATAACTCTGGCCTGACGCCATAGACGATGAAAAAAGCGCCGCAGGAGCTACCGGNNCGCAGGAGCTACCGGCTCTTGCGGCGCTTCGGGGGGGTGCTTACTTTTGCGCGAACTGCATCAGGCGTTCGCGCCCCACGAGCCCGATCATGCGGCTGCCGTCCGTCACGGGCAGCAGGCTCAGGCCGTCTTCCATCATCCGCTCCAGGACGTCGTAGGCTGACTCGCCGGCATTGGCCGGCTTGAGGTTGCTCAGGGGGGTCATGATCTGGCGGATGGGCGTCCCACCCCAGCGTTGCCGGGGCACCTGGCGGATCTGGCCTAGCGTGGCCACACCCTCGGTATCGTAGCCGTCGGTCACCAGGAAGCAGTTTTGCCCCTCAGGCACCACATAGTCGCGCACCACCCAATCCAGGCTCAGGTTGCTGTGCACCGGCTGGCAGAGGTTGCCGGCAAAGTCGCCCGCGGTAAAGCCCTCCAGGGCCTCGCGCACGCGCACCTGGCTGATTGCCTGGCCCGCGGCATTGCCCAGGAACCAGCCGATAAAGCCCAGCCATAGGCCGCTTGCCCAGTTGCCCAGGATAAACATCACCCCACCACCCAGCATCATGAGCACGCTCATAAGCCGGCCGGCGTTGGCGGCCCAGCGCGTGGCGCGGTTCATGTTGCCCGTCAGACCCCAAACCAGCGAGCGAAAGACGCGCCCGCCGTCGAGGGGAAATCCGGGGATCATGTTGAACACGGCAAGGGACAGGTTAATGGCCCCCAGGTAGAGCCCCAGGCCCGCCATGGGCGCCAGCTCCAACGCCTCTCCACCCAGCCAGACTGCGCCAAAGGCCAGGGCCAGGAGCAGACTGGAGATGGGCCCCGCAATGGCGATGAGAAACTCGGACAGAGGGCGGTCGGGCTCGCGGGAGATGTGGGCGACGCCGCCAAAAATGAACAGGGTGATGCTCTTGACCGGCACGCCCCATGCCAGGGCCACCGCGCTGTGTGCCAGCTCGTGGGCCAGAACGGACCCAAAGAACAACAGGCTGGTCACCACACCCAAGGTCGCATACGCGGCCGTCTCCCAGCCAGGGTAGCGCGCTGGAAAGTAGCCCGTGGCCAGCGACAGGGTAACCAGGGCAAACACGATAAACCAGCTATAATTGACCCCAATGGGGATCCCCATGATCTTGCCAATTCGCAATGAGCTTTCCAAGGCTCACCATCCTCTCATTCTCATCATTCTCAATCGTCGGCCGGCGCGGTTCCGTGCCGGGTCCTGTAATTACCAAGAATTTTATCACAAATTCGTTAGAGGAGTATTATCGCCGCGTTAGAGTTTCGTTAAATGCTTGCAATTTCGCGTCGCTGTGGTATAATGACAATCCACTGGCGTAGCAATATCACCATGGCTGAAGCGGGTAACCATCGACGCGCAGGAAGGGGGTGGTCCGTCCGCAGAACGCGCGCTCTGAAGCTCGTTTCCACTTGACAGAAAGGAGAAAGCATATGGACAGTCTTGTGGGCTCCCTGCGGTTGGGGTGGCAGGCTCTCCTCCTGAGAGAAGAGGCGTACGATAGGATGCGCGCTGCCGCCAGCCCCGTCGTCAAGGGACTCGTCTTTATCCTCGTCCTCGGGCTTGCCATCGCCCTCCTCGGGTTCATCGGCAATGTCCTTGAATGGGCGACGACACCCGACTTGGTGGCCATCAAGGACACGGTCTTTGAGCACCTGACCCAGATGCCCTGGTGGGAGATGGCCGGGGGTGGCAGTCCCGAGTTCCGCCAGCAGTTTCAACGCTGGTACGACTGGAGCTGGAACCTGGGCCTGACCCTGGGTGGGCCCAACCTCGGCTACTCGGCGGCGAACATTGTCCTCATACCCCTGGGCCTCGTCGCGCGCTGGCTGATCTATGGCCTGCTGGCTTATGTCTTTGCCCGCTGGTTGGGCGGCACCGCCGACCTGAGCGAGACGCTGGGCGTCCTGGCCCTGGCAGCCGCGCCCCAGGTCTTGCGCGCCCTGACCATTCTTCCCTACGTCGGCGTGGGCAGCCTGATCGCCATCTGGGGTATTCTGTGCGCCTACGTGGGCCTCAAGACGGCCCATAACCTGCCCTGGCACCGAGCAGTGTGGGCCACACTGCTGCCCTTCCTGCTGGCCCTGCTCGTCCTGCTTCTCGCCGCGTGCCTGGGCAGTGCCATATTCGCCATCGCGGTCAGAGGAGGTTCGTGATGAGCAGCTTGTTTAACACTCTGTTGCGAACGGTCATCCTCGACGACTCGGCCTATCGGGAATGGCGCGAGCGCCCCAACGTCTTCCTGCGGGGCATCGTCCTCATCCTCATCGTCTCGCTCATCGCCGGCCTGGTGGGCTTTGGCATGCGCCTGGTGAGCGAGGTGCAACCGGTCGATGCCGACGAGATCCGCGAGGGCATCCGCGAGTCTTTCGAGATGCAACGGCAGTTCAATCCTGGCTTCCAGGACCCGGAGGTTTATGAAATGGCGGAGGAGATGGTGGACACGATTGTGGCCATGATCGTGGACATTGCCAACATCCGGCCGCCTCTGCCCGTGGGCGTCGCGGGCTTTTTCTCCGCCCTGGGTGCCTGGCTGACCGGCGCACTGTCGTCCATCGGCGGCTGGCTGTTCTACGGGGCCCTGGTCCTCGTTGCCGTCAATCTCCTGGGCGGCAGCGCCAAGCTACGCGATTTTTACGGGACGGTGGCCGTTTTTTCCATCCCCGGGCTGATCGGCTTGCTGGGGCCCATCCCCTGCGTGGGTGGCATCCTGGTGTTCCTCGGCACCATCTGGGGGATCGTCATGTACGTCAAGGCGACCTCCGTCGCCACGGGCCTCGACATCGGCCGATCCGTCGTCGCCGTCCTGGCTCCCTTTGTGATCCTCCTATTGCTGGCGTTGGCTCTCACCATCCTGTTCGTGCTGTGGATGGTGATCATCTTATAGCCGGCCGGTTCCCATAGCCACCGGGTGGCAGCGCCGGGCAACGCCTGGCGCCGCCACCCGGTCTCTCTTTTCTCCACTTGACCGCATCGTGGCTTGGTGCTATACTTTTTCGCCCGTTGGCCGCGCAAGGATCGGAGGGCACCCATCGTGATCGAGCCAAACTGGGACGTTTCCCACCTGGCCGTCGGTGATGACCTGCACGTGCAGGTCATGAAAGAAGGCGGCCGCCCCTTCCGCAATTGGACAACCGTCATCGAGAGCGTCGAGCCGGGACGGCTCGTCACCTGGAGCGCGCCCGGCCAAGTCATGCGTACCCGCATTCGCCCCTTGGACGACAGCGACTTTCGGGTCCGTGAGTGGCGCTCGCCCTGGGGCATGCGCAACGTCTATTGGGCCGGCCGGCCCTACAACCTGCTGGAAATATACCACGCCGACGGCCCCCTCGAAGAGCTGTACGTCCACGTAGCCGGCCCGCCCACGCTTGGGGACCATCACCTTACCTGGACCGACTACGAATTGGACGTTGTCATGCACCCCGGCGGCCTGCCCAAGATCGTTGACGAGGACGAGTTCGCCGCGGCGGTCCTCGCCTATGGCTACTCCCCCGAGTTCCAGGCTGCCTGCTACCGGGTCGCCCACGCTGCGGCCGCCCTCCTGAAGGCCTGGACGCCGCTTTTACCTCCGGCGACGCGCTATTAGGCGCAATGTCACCCGCCAATCTGTGAAATGTATCTCAAAATGTATCCTGGGCTTGTATCCCGGCACATTGACAGCGGAAAGCCTCTCCGTTAAACTGGTAGAAACCCTTTCCATCCCGCGAAACGCGCGATGGAAAGGCTGCCGAGGAAACCAACAATGAACGCAACCAACGGCCAGGACCGCAACGGCAACCGTAAGAAACGGGTGCTCATCCTGGGCGCCGGCTTTGCCGGCCTCCAGACTGCCATTCACCTGGACAAAATTCTGCCCAGGGACGACGGCGTGGAGATCATTCTCGTCGACCAGAATCATTTCCATCTCTTTACGCCCATGCTGCACGAAGCGGCCAGCGGCGTCATCCAGCCGGGGCTGATCATCGCGCCTGTGCGCCGGGTGCTGCGCAACCGGCGCCCCATCTTTGTCCGCGATCGGGTGGACGCCATCGACCTGGACGAGCGGCGGGTGCGCCTCTGCCGGGGCGAGATCGACTATGACATCCTGGTCATAGCTTTGGGGTCGGTGACCAACTTTTACGGCATTGACTCGGTCCGCCAGCGCGCCCTGGAGATCAAGAACGCGGACGATGCCGACGAGGTGCGCTGCCGCGTCGTCGAATCCTTCGAGGCGGCCACGGGCGAAGCGGACCCCGAGCGGCGCCGGGAGCTGATGACCCTGGCCGTCGTCGGCGCCGGCTGCACGGGCGTGGAAGCCGTCGCCGAGTTCCACGAGTTCCGGGAGCACCTGCTCCGCGAGCAGTTCCCCGAGCTCGACCCCCACGAGATGCGGACCGTCCTCGTCGAGGTCCAGGACCGGGTGCTGTCCACCTTTGACGAAGGCCTGGCACGGTCGGCCCACAGGCGTATGGAGAGGATGGGCATCGAGATCTTGCTGAACCATACCGTCACCGGCCTGAGCGAGCGCGGCCTGGAGTTCGCCTCTGGCCGGCCGCCGCTGCCCTCGGCGGTGGTCGTCTGGGCGGCCGGCGTCGCGGCGTCGCCCCTCGTCCAGGATCTGCCCCTGGAGAAGGACCGCATGGGCCGCGTCGTCGTCGGGAGCGACCTGGCGGTGCCAGGGCGGCCGGGCGTCTATATCATGGGAGACGCCGCCCACGCCCGACATCCCGAGACAGACGAGGTGTACCCGCCTACGGCACAGGTGGCCTATAGGCAGGCGCCAACGGTTGCGGCCAACATCGCCGCCGACCTGAACGGGGGCGAGCACAGGCAGTTCGACTTTACATATATTGGTGACCTGGTGTCGCTGGGCAAGGGTTCCGGAGTGGCCAACCCCTATGGTTTAAGGCTGCGGGGATTGCCGGCGTGGCTTATGTGGAAGTTCTACTATCTGCTGGGCCTGGTGGGCTGGCAGAACCGCCTGCGCGTGGCCCTTAACTGGATCCTGGCCCTGCTTTTCCCAAAGAGCAGCGCGCTATCCTACGAGTGCTTCCAGGATTGTGACGAGGACGAGGCGGCAGCTGGCTCGGGGAGAATGGTCGACCCGGTTGCAGGGTCGGCGTCGGAACGGGCTTTCAGGAGCCGGCGACTCTAGAACGAGTACCCCAGGCAGGAGTCGAACCTGCGACACATGGTTTAGGAAACCACTGCTCTATCCTCTGAGCTACTGGGGCATGTGGGAGTAGTATAGCACAGGACGGCCCGTCTCACAAAATGCGGTGTCGGTTTTGGTGCGGCCTTTCCTCACCTCGGCGCTCTCCCCACCGGAGAGGGTCTGTCGCCTGTCAGTCCGTCGAGGTGGTGCGTGTCGTTGAGCAAGGTTACCGCCGGCCCGCGCCGCTGAAATTCCAGGATGCTCAGCGAGCTGTTGCTCAGGCGAAAGGGCTGCGGCCGGCGTGGCGGTATGTTCAGGGCACAGCAGATCAGCATCGACAGCGTGCCACCGTGCGATACCAACCCCACCACCTCGTCGCCTTGGTAGCGGCCGCGCAGGTCAGCCATCAGGGATGATACGCGCCGCTGGAAGACGTCCAGGCCCTCCTCGCCCGGGAAATCTACAGGCCCGCTGCCCTGCAACTGCTGCCAGACCTCCGGAAACAGCCCCTCGACGTCAGTCCACACAACGCCGCTGAGCCGCCCGATGTCGTACTCCAGCAGCCGCTCGTCCCACGTGACGGGCAACTCCAGAGCTGCCGCTACGATCCCGGCCGTCTCGGCAGCGCGCCGCAGCGGGCTGGCAACCAGGGCCGCCAGTTGCCAGCCCTCACGCCGGAGCCGCTCGGCCACCAGGCTGGCCTGGGCGCGGCCAAGCTCTGACAGTGACGTATCATAGTGTCCCTGCATCCGGTGCTCGGCATTGCCCATCGATTGCCCGTGACGGATCAACAATAGCTTCATGGTGCTCCTGTCCTCGAGGTTTGCGCTGGACTATAACAGGCTGATGGGGTCGACGTCCACCTGCCAGCCCAGGGGCAGCACCAGGTCCCGCAGCAGGGGCATCGGATCCCGGGCCCGGACCACGATCTGCCAGCGGCTGTGGCCTGCCAGGCGGCTGTAAAAGCAGGGGGCCGGGCCCACGAGGGTCGCTGCCGTGCCCAGGCGGCGGATCTCGGCCGCCAGCCAGCCCCCCATGCGCTCCGCTTCCACGCGGCAGCGATGGGCGTCGGGATCGCTATAGCGCAGGGCCACGAGGCGGCTGTAGGGGGGGTAGCCCAGGTGGCGGCGATAGGCAGTCTCCTGCTGGTAGAAACGCCGGTAGTCGTGCTGCGCCGCGGCCTGGATGGCATAATGCTCGGGGTTGTAGGTCTGGACGATGACCTGCCCACCCCGGTGGCTGCGTCCCGCCCGGCCGGCAACCTGGGTGAGCAATTGAAAGGTTTGCTCCGCGGCCCGGTAATCGGGCAGGTTCAGCGCCGTGTCGGCCGAGACGACGCCCACGAGTGTGACCCGTGGCAGGTCGAGCCCCTTGGTGATCATCTGCGTGCCGACGAGCACGTCGGCACGGCCGGCGGCAAAGGCCTCCAGGAAGCGCGCGTGGTCGAGCCCACTGGCCGTGTCGCTGTCCCAGCGAAGCAGCCGGGCTTCGGGCCATGCCTGGCGCACCGCCTCTTCGACCCTCTCGGTGCCCAACCCAAAATAGCGAATGCGGCGCCCGCCGCAGGACGGGCAGGAGCGGGGCGGCGGCTGTCTCCGGTTGCAGTGGTGGCAGACCAGGCCCTCGACCGCCGGCCGTCTTGCCGCAACCTCCGGCTCGTCCTCGGGCGACGGGCCATGATAGGCCAGGGGCAGGTCGCAGGCCGGGCAGCGGACCACCGCGCCACAGTCGCGGCAGAGGACAAAAGTGGCGCTGCCCCGGCGGTTCAGGAAAAGCATGGCCTGCTCGCCCGCCTCCAACGTGTGCCGCAGCGCCTCTGCCAGGGCGCGGGAGAAAATGCCCCGGTTGCCGGCCCGCAGCTCCTGGCGCAGGTCGACCAGGCGTACCGGGGGCAGAGGCGCCGTGCCGGCCGACCCGTTCCCCCGGGACGGCAGAACGCGCTGCTTCAGCTCCAGCAGGCGGTAGGGCGCCTGCCGTTGCCCGGGCCCTGCCCCGCCGCCCGCCCGGAAATAGGTCACCAGGTCGGGCGTGGCGCTGCCCAGCACCACTGCGGCCCCGGCAATGCGCCCCAGGGCGATGGCGGCGTCGCGGGCGTGATAGCTGGGCGCCGGAATGGGGTCGTCCTGCTTGTATGACGTGTCGTGGGCCTCGTCGAGGATCACCAGTCCCAGGCGCTTGACGGGCGCAAAGAGGGCCGATCGCGGACCGATTACCACGTCGGCCTCGCCGCAGCGCACCCGGTTCCAGGCAGCGTAGCGCTGGCCCTGGCTCAGCTCGCTGTGCAGCACCGCCACGCGCCCGGGAAAGCGTGCCTCGAAGTGCTGCACCGTTTGCGGGGTGAGGCTGATCTCGGGCACCAGTACGATGGCGCGCCGGCCGGCGGCCAGCGTAGCCTCCAGGGCCTGGAGATAGAGCTCGGTCTTGCCCGAGCCCGTCACGCCGTGGAGGAGCGCCACAAACGGTTCTTCGCCGGGCCGCCGGCGGTCCAGCTCGGGGGCGATGGCCTCCCAGGCACGCTGCTGCTCGGCTGTAAGGCGGGCGGGCCGCTCCTGTATCAGCGCCGGCCGGTCGTGCTCCTCGGCGTGCAGGCTGACGAGACCCCTCTCGGCCAGCGAGCGCAGCGTCGACAGGTCGGCCCCCGTCTCGGCATAGAGGCCACCGACCCACACCCGGCCCGGCCGGCCCCGCAGGGCATCCAGGACCGCCCGCTGCTTCTCGCCGCCCCGCAGCGCCACCACCCGGTCCAGCACCTCGGCGGGCGGCAGGGCCAGCAGCACCAAAGGCTCCTCTTGAACGCGGCAGGCCAGGCCCTTTTTCTCCAGGGCGGTGATGATGGCGGAGCGGATGCCGGTCTCGCGCAGAAAGGACCGCAGTTCTGCCGTACCGCCGCGGGCCAGGAGCGCCTCCAGGGCCTTGGCCTGCGTCGCCGCCGATCCCGCGTCGACCGGCTGTGCCCCTGCCCGGGCCGACACAACCGTTCGGCGCGGGGTCAATCGCACCCAGCTTCTCTCCGCCAGGCTATGGACCGTTGATGCGCCGCACTCGGCCAGCTCGCAGACCTGGTTCAGTGTCAGGGGCGACTCGGCGCGGCGGGCGATGATGAGCAGCGCGTCGGCCTGCTTGGAAGGGTGGCCCAGGCGGGGCACCTCCGCCTCCAGCGTCTCGTCGTCGGCCAGCACGCGGACGTATTGTACCCGCGGCGGCGCAGGCTGGGGCGGCACCAGGGTAGGCTGCACGTCCACTAGGCCCCGGTCGGCGAGGGAGGCCAGCAATCCCTCGGGATCGTCGGCCCGGATCTGGTTGAGCAGCGTGCTCTGTCGCACCCGGCCGCGGCGCCGCTGTAGCAGCCGCAGGACGTCTTCTTCTTCGGCGGTTAGCCCATCCGGCGGCTGTTGCCGCGCCGAGCGGCAGACGGTGATGAATGTACGCTCTTCGAGGCCGGGGGGCAGCGTCAGCCGCAGGGCCCGGTTCAGCGGTGCCAGGTACTCGTAGGCAATCCAGCGGGCGAGGGCGATCTGGGCCCCGGTTACCACGGGCAGCGGATCGAGGATATTCCCCACGTCGCGGATCTCGACGTCCGGCGAGAGGCCCGGAGGCGGCTCGTCCATCAGCTCGACGATGACGCCCAGGGCGGTGCTGCCGCGCAGGGGTACCTGCACCAGGTGCCCCACGGCGGCCTCCTCTCGCAGGCCCTCGGGCAGCCGGTACGTCAGGCTTTCCGCACCGCTTCGGCCTCGCTGTGGATCGGCGCCCGGCGGTGGGCGCCGCTGGATGGGCCGGTCGACGACGACGTTTGCGTACACTACCTGTCCCGGGCTTCCTGGTAAATGGCCGCGGCCATGTAGCCGACGCAGTACTGGCCGCGCCTGCGCTCGCCGGTCACTTCGGCCGAGTTGGTATGGTACAAGATCTGCACGGCGTCGGCGCCCAGGGCGCGGGCGGCGTGCACCACCGTGAGAATCGGCAACCGGCCACACACCGTGCTCTGGGGAGCCATGAGCCGGGCCGTGAGCGCCTGCACGTCCATGGCCGCCAGGGCCTCCCGCACGGCTGCGTCGCGGCGCGCCACCTGCTCATAGTCGTCGATGTGGTGCAGGTCGGAGCTGGCCACGAACAACACGCGTCCTGCCTGCTCGTCGCCGCGGGCCCTGGCGATTTCGGCCAGGTGCGCGGCCAGCTCCCGGGCGACTTCCGGCTCGTCGGCGCTCATGAGGATAGGAACCAGGCGAAAGGTGCCCAGCTCTCGCTGCATGAAGGGCAGTTGGATCTCGAGGGCGTGCTCGGCGTCGCCCCGGATGCGGTTCAGGGGAACGCGCTCCGCAAGGGCCTCGATAAACTCCTGATCCAGGGCAACCTCTCCCAGGGGCGTAGCATATGCATCTTCGGCGCTCGTTGCGTAATCGCCCACCCAGGCGCGGTGGCTCGGACCCAGCAGCACGACCGTCTCGACCTTCCGCCCCGCGAGCTGGCGGTACGCATAGGCCGCCGTCTGGCCGGAGTAGGCATAGCCGGCGTGGGGCGCGATGAGCCCCAGCAGCACCCCGGGCACGGGCTGTTGCTCCACCGCCTGAAGGTAATCGTCCACGGTGCGGGCCAGGGACCGCTCGGTGCCAGGGTACCAGCTCCCGGCAATGACCGGCCGGCGAACGCTCCGTCCCGACGTGCTCATGCGTCACCTCCTCGCCCTTCCCAGGCGCAACGACTCTGGGCTTCTGTATCGCGTGGCCCTATTATAGCATACTTCCCGGGGCGCGGAAAAGGCAACCCCCACCCTTGTTCCCGCTTTGACAGGAGCGCTTTTCCTGTGCTACAATCGTCAGGCCCGTTCTGCTGCCATGGTTCAAAACCGGTGCGGGAATGATGCCGGAAAGCCTGTGCAAGCCCGGGCAATTTTTCTCCATGGAGGAGACCGTGAACGGCGTGGAGCAAATGGCTGTCTCGCTGGCAGCCTCTCGTTCGAGATCGTTGCCCATCGTCATGGGCGTCGTTTTCTGTGCCCTTGCCGTCCTGGCCTTGATCCTGGCCGCACCTTCGCTGGCAGGTCCGCTGGCTGGACCCTCGCCCGCCGAGCCCCTCGATCTCACCATGTCCAAAGATGCCTCTCCGGCCCGCGTGGCAAGCGGTAGTGTCGTCACCTACACCGTCGTTTTCACCAACAACACCGATCAGGTAAACACGCTGGATGCCATTACCGACACCCTCGACGCCTCCCTCTCCTTCGAGGGGGTGCTTGCCGGCAGCGACGTGCTTGTCGAGCCGGTGCCGGCGGGCGAGGGCCTCGTCTGGGAAGGGCCCCTCGACGTGCCGCCCCACGGCACGCTCACCCTGCTGTATCAGGCCCGCGCCGCCGAATCGACCGCCTGGTCGTATCCGTGCAACAGCGTGGAGGCCGCCGCCGGCGACGCTCGCCTCGGCCCCGAGGAGGCATGTGTGACGGCCGGCCCGGAAAAGATGTCTCTCTTCCTACCCCTGCTCACCAACCGCTTCCGCCTGGCCCACTTTACGCTGGCCAAAACGGCGAGCGCGGCGGTGGTCGAGCCTGGCGCGCTTGTCACGTACACCGTCACGGTCGAGAACATTGGCAGCCAGCCGGGCACCCTCGCCACGGTGGTCGACGCCTTGCCGGCGGGCTTTGCCTTTCACTCCATGGCCCCCGGCAGCGATGTGACGGCAAACCCGCTGGGCACGAGCGGCACCATCACCTGGAGCCCGGCCGAGAGCGTGCAGCCCGGCGCCAGCCTGCAGCTCATCTATCGCGCCACGGCCAGCCAGACGCCGGGATCGTACGCCAACCAGGTGAGCATCACCTCGAGCGATGTCCTCCATCTCGACGGACCGGCTTCGGCCGTCGTCAACGTCGGGGTCATTCCCAGCCTGGTGGATCACTTTGAGGCCGGCATTGGCCTGTGGACACCGTTCCTGAACTACCATCGCCTGGAACCCGGGCAGTGGTACTGGGGGCCCACCGACGGCTTTGGCGGCTCGGGGGCTGCCACCCACAATTGCTGCGTCAGCCCCGACAAGGAGGCCGCCGATGCCCTGTTGATGTATTTGGGTGCCGGAGCCGAGAATTGGACTGACTACCGCGTCGAGACCAAGTTGCTTCTGCGCGGTGGCGTGGACAAGGAGCACAACTGGAGCCTCATCGACGGCGACCCCATCGGCCTCTGGGTGCGGGGGCAATACGAGTACGAGGAGGGGGTCACTATCCGCGCCCAATGGGTCACCGGCTACTATGTCGTCGTTGCCGGCAAACCCGACAGGGACAACCTGGTCGTGCGCCTCACCCAGATCCAGACCCTGGACGACTGTGTCGGAGACGCCTGCGAAAATCCGCAGAACCTCTACTGCTTTAACAACGTGTACGTGTTGGCCGAGACCCCGCTGTACAAGCCCTTCTATCGCGAGCAGTGGTACAAATTGGCCGTAGAAGTGCGCGGCCCGAGGACTGTTGTCTGGCTGGACGATGAAAAGGTCATCGACCATGTCGACACCAAGGAGCCCTTCTTGAAGGGCACCGTGGGCTTCAAGACCCACGAAACCTGGACGGCCAGCTTTGACGATCTCATCGTCACGCCGCTGTACTAGGAGCCCGGCACACGTGTTGACACTGCCTGGCATCTATGTTACAATCGCCTGGCTTTGCCCGCCAGGCTCGCACGGCTGGCCGGACGAGGAAGCCGGCGCCATGCGATATCAGAGAGGAATGGAGGCAAACCCCGATGATTGTCGTGCGCCTTGAAAGGTTCAGGACCCTGCTGCCCTGGACCACTTTGCTCCTGCTGAGCCTGGTCGCGATTGGCCTGCTCGGCAGCGGTCTGCATCCCACGCAGGCCCTTGCTCCCAACCAGGACGTACAGATCACGAAATCGGTGAACGTGGCGTCGTTGCTGCCCGGGCAGACGCCCTATCCCCTGTACACTGTCATCTTCCAGAACAGCGGTGAAGAGGACCTGGTTCTGGACACCATCATCGACACACTGCCTGCGGGCTTTGAGTTTGGCTGGGTGAACTATACCCTCAGCGACTGGGACGTATCGCCCTCAGATTCCGAAGCCCCCGAGGTCGTCTGGACCGAGGACCTGACAGTGCCCGCGGGCGACCAGGTCTCACTGGTCTATGCCGTGCGGGTACCCAGTACCGTGCCCAAGGACGTGGTGCCCTACGAGAACACGGTGGTGGCCCGGGCCAAGGACGGCAGTCTCGTGGGCGAGGCTACGGCATCCCTCATCGTCGGCCAGGTCGACCTGGCCCAGGATATGGTCGCATCTTCGACGGAGGTAATCAACGGCCAGCCCGTGACCTTTACCATTATCCTCAGCAACAACGGCGAGGTGCCTGGCACCATCGACCTGGTCACCGTTACTTTGGACTCGAGGCTGGCGTACGCCGGCGTGGTGCCGGGTGGGGACCTTGGTGACCCGGTCGAGGCGCCGGACGGAACCCTCGTCTGGGAGGGACCCATCGTCCTTCCGCCGGGCTCGGACCTCACCCAGGCGTACACGGTGGACACACCCTCGGACGAGAGCCGCTTCGATGCCTGCAACAGCCTCGAGATCAGCTCCGGCGAGGGAGCGCCCTCGCCGGTTGAGGCCTGCGTCACGGTGCAGCCGGAGCGTGTCCGTCTCTACCTTCCCGTCGTGTTCAACGATTTCCGCTATGCCTGGCTCCCCGTGGAAAAGAGCGTGTCTCCCCAGGCCATCGTGGTCGGCACCGACGCGGAAGTTGTCTACAGTGTGAGCATCGTCAACGAGGGTGATACGACGGGCACCTTGCAGACCATCGTGGACAAGCTGCCCGCTGGAATGACCTTCCTGGGCATGGCGCCCGGCAGCGAGGTGACGGATAACCCAAGCGGTACGACGGGGACCATCACCTGGAGCGGCAACTGGTCGATGCCGCCCGGCAAGCGGCTCGACGTCAAATACAGGGTGCGGGCCAACGTTCCCGCGGGCCAGCACGTCAACGAGGTGACCATCACGGCCAGCGCCGCCGAGGTGCCCAAAGAGCCGGCCGTTGCCACCCTCCAGGCCGACGTACCCATCGCCGGCCTGGTGGCCAGCAACGATGGCCCGACCCCCAAGGGAAAGCCGACAATCCTGACTGCAAGCGTATCGGCCGGCAGCAACGTAGTCTATACCTGGGACCTGGGCGATGAGACCACCGCCACCGGCAGCAGCGTCAGCCACGTCTATCCCGAGATCCAGACCTACGTGGCCACGGTCACTGCCAAGAACAGTGTGAGCGAGGCCAGCGCTACGACGACGGTCACGGTAGAGCCGGCAGTGCTTCTGGAGGAGCACTTTGACGACGGGAGCGTTGGCATCGGGCGCTGGACCAAGTTCATGAACTACTGGCGCCTGGAAGAGGGCCAGTGGTACTGGGGTGCAAAGGATGGCGTGGGCGGTAGTGGAGCTGCCACCCAGGATTGCTACCTGGGCGGCAAAAAGATGGCGGAAGATGCGCTGTTGATGTATCTGGCGCCCGGTGCCGAGGACTGGACGGACTATCGCGTCGAGACGGATCTCCTCCTTCGTGGCGGCGCCGACGAGACGGAGGACGGCACCGTCTACCACATCGACGAGGGCGGGTACCCCATCGGCCTGTGGGTGCGCGGTCACTACCAGGACGTGGGCAAAGAGGACACCGCCGGCTGGGTGACGGGCTACTACATCATCGTCGGCGGAAACCCGACCCGCAACAGCATGTTCGTTCGACTCGCCCAGTTGCAGACCCTCACCGACTGCTGGGGCAATGCCTGCAACAACCCGGGCAACCTGTACGACTTTAACAACCCGTACATCATCGAGGAAATCAAGCTGGAAAAGACCTTTGCCCGCCATACCTGGTACCACCTGGCCGTCGAGTTACGCGGCAACAACATCAAGATCTTTTTCGAGGACGAACTGGTCTACGAGTGGAATGACCCGAAGGAACCCTTCCTCACGGGCACCGTCGGCTTCAAGACGTTCAAGTCCGAGACGGCCAGCTTTGACAACCTCATCGTGACCCCCCTCGATTGAGCGGAAACGGATGTGTACCAGGCAATGACGTCGGGATCGAAGCATCCTGCAGAGCCTGAGAACAATGGTTCGCTGCGGGCCGCGCACGGCGCGGCCCGCAGCGGTGGCTCGCGCCCGGCCGGCACCTCCACCGGGCGTGCCATCCAGTCCCTGCCTGCCGCCGCCACGCACGTCCTGGCAGCGGCCGTGGTACTGCTGGCCTTTGGGCTGCGGCTGCGCTACGCGCTGCAGCCCGAGCCCTTTGTCGACGAGCCTACGTCGCTGCTGGTGGCCGAGGCTATTGCCCGTACCGGCATTCCCCGGCTGCCTTCGGGCCTCTTTTACGGCAACGATCTCCCCTACTCCTACCTGTTGGGCGGCCTCGTTGCCCTGGTGGGCCCCAGCCTCCTGGCCGCGCGCCTGTTGAGCGTGGCCGCCTCGGTCTTGACGACGGGGCTCGTCTACCTGGCGGGCCGCCGCCTCGTGTCGCCCTGGGCCGGCCTATGGGGGGCGGGGCTGTTGGCTCTCAATGCCGAGGCCATCCTGTGGGGCGGACGGGCCAGGGCCTACGGGCTGCTGGGCCTGCTATCCTTTCTTGCCGCTGCCACGTTCTTCGGGGGCTTGGCTTCGGGCCGCGCCGCGCTGCGGCGCCTGGGCCTGGCCCTCCTCGTGCTCAGTGCCTTTGTCCATCCCGAGGCGGCCCTGCTGTTGCCCGCCTTTCTGGCCGGCAGCCTGGTGGTGTGCGGCTGGCGCTGGTGGCTGCGGCCGGCGCCCCTCGCCGAGGTGCTTCTCGCCGCCCTGGGCCTCGCCAGCCGCTATGGCCTGCAACTGGCCCTCGCCCGGGGCCTCGTCGGCGGCTTCGAAACCATGGCCGGCAGCCGGCCGCCCTTGCAGTGGGCCGGCGATCTGCCCGACCGCGTGCAGTCGGTCCTGCCGTTTTTTGCCGAGGCCGGTCGTTGGCCCCTGACCGTCATGGCGGCGATTGCCCTGGCTGCGGCGGCCTGGCGCCTGGGACGAGGGCGCCGGGACGGACGCGATCGGGCGGTTCTGTTCTTCTCGGCCTGTCTCTGGCTCGTGCCGCTGCAAATGGTCCTCTTCCTGGGCAGCACCTACCAGGGCACCCGCTACCTGAACCTGCTCCTGTCCATCCTGGCCCTCCTCGCGGCCCGCGGCCTGGAAGAGATGTTGCTCGTGGCTCTTGCGTGGCTCTCCTCAGGCCGCCCAGGGGCCGGTAGGCAGCCTGCGCGGGCCGGTGGCGCCGGCCGGTGGGCGGTCCTGCTGGCCTCCCTCACCCTGGTGCTGCTGCTGGGGGCGATGTTGCCCAGAGCTCTTGCCGCCTCCGCGACACAAGAAAGGGGCTATCGCTCGGCTTTTGACGTCGTGGCCCGCTACTGGCAGCCGGGCGACCGCGTGGCAACCGTTGCTCCAGCGGCGGCGCAGCTTCTCCTGGGTCGCAGCGACTATTTCGCCCTCGGCCTGGAGTACGAGGAGTTTGTCTACCGCGACGCCGCAGGCCGGCTGGTGGACCGCTGGCTTGGCTCGCCCCTCATCCGCGCCGCCGATGACCTGGAAGCTGCCCTGGCCGATGAGGGCCGGCTGTGGCTCGTGGCCGACGAGTCGCGCTTTCGCCAGCGCTTCGAGCCCAACTTTGTCCGTACGGTGTGGGATCGCATGGAATTGGTGGGCTGCACGGCCGGGGTCCTGGTGTTTCGGTCCATCCCCGCCGTCGAGTCTGCCGTCTCCCGGCCTTCCGGCGCCCTGTTTGGCGGCGCGCTCCTCCTGGAGCGTTACGACCTGGGCACGGCTGCCAACCGCCCGGCAGGCGGGCAGTGGGGCGACCTGCTGGCCGTCCCGGGTGAGGGGCTTGATCTCACGCTGCACTGGCAGGCCAGCCGGCCCCTGGCGCGCACCGTGCATGTCTTTGTTCACGTCGTGGGCCAGGATGGGCAGCGCCTCGCCCCGGCCGATGGCCCGCCGCTGTCTGGCCCCGCGGGGGCCCTGCCCATGGACCACTGGCCCGTGGGCGAAACCTTGCCCGACCGGCGGCTGCTGCCCTTGCCCGCCGATTTGCCCCCGGGCCTGTATCGCTTGGAGGTGGGCCTATACGATCCCGCGACGGGCGATCGTCTGCCCGTCGTCGCCGGCGAGGGGCACGTCGTCGAAAGTGCCCTCATCCTCGAGTTTTTCCGGGTGCCCGGGCCCGGCGGCATGGATCTGCCGCCTCCCGACGAGGCGCTGTCCCTCGAGCTTAACGGGGAAGGAGACCGGGTGAGCCTGGTGGGGTACAGCCTGGGGCGAGGCCCTGTGGTTGCCGGCGGCAGCGTGGACCTCGTGCTCCACTGGCAGGCCGCGGAGCGCCTCCAGGCCGATTACACGGTCTTTGTCCATCTCCTGGACGACGAGGATCGCATATGGGGGCAGGGCGACGGCCGGCCCGTGGGGGGCTACTATCCCACCGGCCTCTGGGATCCGGGCGAGGTCGTCGTCGACAGGCACCGGATTGCCGTCGATCCGGGAGCTGCGCCTGGCATCTACCGCCTGGCCGTGGGCCTCTACCACCTGCCCACTGGCCGGCGCCTGGCCGCGCCAGACGGTGACCGGCTTATCCTCACGGAGGTGGAGGTCGGGCCATGACGACGCAGCCCGGAGCCGAGCATGACAGCGAGCGGCCGGACCGCAGCCCGGCATTCGCGATCCTGTTGCTGCTCGTCACGGCCGTTGGCTTCGGCTTCCGCCTGGCCTACGTGCTCGACGTTCCCTTCTTCGTCGACGAGTACCTCCAGGTGCGCGCCGCCGAGCGGATCGTGGCTCAGGGCGTGCCGCTGCTACCCTCGGGGAACTTTTACAGTCACGGGCTGCTGCTCTCCTACCTGGTCGCCGGCCTCGTCGGCCTGGGGGCCCGCGCCGATTGGCTGATGCGGCTGCCGGTGCTACTGCTGAGCACGGCGTCCATTCCCCTCACCTATTGGCTTGGTCGCCGGGCCCTGTGNNCCGGCCTGGTGGCCGCGGCCGCCGTCGCCATGGCCGGCGACGCCATCCTCTGGGGCGGGCGGGTGCGGATGTACGCCCCCCTGCAGTTCTTTGCCCTGGCGCTGACTGTTGTGTTTTACGTGTGGGTCGTCGAGGAACGGGACCGGCCCCTCTGTCGCTGGCTGTTTGTCCTCGCCTTCTGGGGTGCCCTCTTTTGCCACGCCGAAGCAATGCTCCTGCTCCCTGTCATGGGCATCTGGGCGCTGCTGCAGCGGGGCTGGCGCTGGTGCCTGCGGCTCCCTAACCTGGCGGCCTTTGGTATCGCTGCCCTGTCCATCGTCGTCGAAATCCTATTGCGGAGGATTGGGCCACCTGTCCAGGCGCGTGTGGCGCCGGGCGTTTTCGAGCCCCAGGTGCGCCAGTACCTGGGAGCGGCCATCGACTGGCCCGGAGTCGTCAAGATCGTCCAACCCCTGTTCCTTGCGCCTGAGCGCCTGGCGGCGACGCTGCTGGCCCTGGCCGGGTTGGTCTGGCTCCTCGTGCGGCTCGTCCGGTCGCGGCGGCTGCCGGCGGCAGGGCGCCATTGGCGCGCCCTCGCCTACCTCTATGCTCTGCTCCTGTTCGTGCTCCTGATGCTGCTCTTTGTCGTGGACCCCGAGTGGAAGAGCCCGCGCTACGGCCTGATGTTGCTGCCTCACTATTTCCTCGTCGCCGCTGCCGTCCTGGCTGTCGTTGGTCGCGCCATTGCCCGGCTCCTGCCGGCCGCCGGCAAGGGGCTGCCGCCGTGGCTTGCGCCCGCCGCCGTCATGGCCCTGGTCATCGCCGTCTCGTGGCCCTCGGCGGTACGGGCTACCCGCGAAACCGTGCCCGATTACGAGTGGGCCTTTGCCATCGTCGCCGAGCGGGACCGGCCCGGAGATCAGATGATCACTTTCCTCTGCCCGGCGGCCTTCTGGCACCTGGGTCGCTGTGACTACCTGGCGGCCCCCACCGACTTCTCTGGATTTGCCGTGCAGCGGGAAGGGCGATGGGTCAGCGGCTGGGATTTCGTCCCCATCGTCGATTCGGCCGCCGGGCTGAACGCGGTCCTTGACTCGGCGCAGCGGGTCTGGTTCGTGGTCGACGAAGGGCGCCTTGCGGGTCGCTACGACGCCGAGTTCCTGGAGACGGTGCTGGCGAGGATGGATCTGGTGGCCCATGAGCGCGAGATGGCCGTCTTTTTCGGTCCCCGCTAGAGGCATCCCGGAATTCTCATCTTTTTCTAATGATGGGTTAATCCTCGTCTAATCTAAAGGGGGCATAATGGCCTTCAATAAGATAGCCATCTTCCTTAATCAGTGTAGTTTTGGGTCAGGAAACCGGTCTCAGGGGGAGGGGCCGGTTTCTTGATTTCCCCGCCATTTTTTCACGTTCGGCAGGCGAAGGGTAGAGAAGCGCGGGCAGCCCCGCTCAGGGTATCGTCGTCGAGCCGAGGAATAGCCTGCCCTCCGGAACCGGCTCTCCGCTCAACATAACAGGCAAGCGCTCCAGCGTATCCCATCGATACAACCCGACATAAATGCGATATTGGCCCGGTGGCGCGGGAATCAGGTGCACATCGACGACCGTCTCGCCGGGGCTCCAGATAGAAGTCGGGTAGGCGCCGTCGAGGGGTTGAGCGTCGATCTGGGCCGCGAGCCGATCCGCGGCGTCGACCAGGTGTACAAAGACGGTATAGTCCGTGCGAGGCACGGCGCTCGCCTTCCAGAAGAGGCCGACCTCCAGGCCGGATGCTCGCGGGCTCAGCGTATAGCCGGTGAGGTCGATCTCGTCCCCGAAACTGGCCTTGATCGACTGGCCTGGAACGGCCTGGCTGGCCGGCAGGGCAATCTTGCCTGTGGCCACCGTGGCATACTCGTCGCCGCTCGCCAACGGAATCCGTGCCTGGCTCTCCAAATCCACGATACCACAGATGAGCCGGTAGGGCCCCGGGGCAAGGTCCGCGGGGATGGGGAGCCGGTAGCTCAGCGGAACGATCTCCCCGGGCTCCCAGGCACGGATCCGGTAGGCGCCGTGGGTGGGCCAGTCGTGGACGCCGAGCCTCGCCTGGTCCTCCCGGTCGAGGAGCTGCAGGAAGACCTGGACGTCCTCTTCTATCCTGGTCCTGGGCCTCCAGTACAGGGTGACCGTCAGGGGCTCACCGGCCACGAGATCGCCCACGTGATGCCCGGCGAGGTCCAGCCCATTGCTGAACGATGCGCTTTCACCACTTATCTCGGGCTGCTCGCCGCGCCAGCGGGCCGGGAAAACGTGGGCGGCCAGGGCGCCGTTGGTGGCCCGCAAGGGTTCTTGTGGGCCCATGGGCTCGACGCTGCCGGGTACGGGCGGCAGCAGGTAGGCCTTGCCGTCTTTCAGCAGGGTCCACTCTCCCTCCATGTAGCCGGCGGGTATCCCGTCCGTTGTCGGCCGTTCCGGTTCGGCAGGTAAGACAACGGTCACGACGTCGCCGGGATCGAGGGGCACCGGGTAGCCGCCCGCGCGGTGTGGGAAAGCGTCGGCCAGCAGAAAGGCCAGCGGCGCGCGTTGATACTCGCTGGAGGGCAACAAGAGCGCCGAGTCGACGTGCGCGGCAATATAGTCAGCTTCTGCGACCTCGACCAGGCTTGCCTGCCATTCGAGCCCCTTGCTGCCGTCGATTCGCGGGCGCACCTGGGTTGCAAAGTGCCACTGGCTTTCGATGCCGGCCAGCAGAACTGCGACCGGCAAGAGGTGGGCAACTGCACTGGGCACGCGGGGCCGCTCTTCCAGCCAGGACCACAACAGGGCGCAGCCGAGGCCGGCGGCAAGAAAGACAAACGGCGCCGCGGGGAATACCCGCGTGGCCGACGGCCACTCGCCCTCGACGATGAGCAGATCGGGCAGCAGCATGAGCGCGGCGAGGGCGAGGCACGCGAGCCGTCCGGCTCGCCGCCTGGCGAGGCTGGCGGCCAGGGCCAGGGGCAGCCCCAGGAACAGGATCGGGGTCAGGAGAGGGCGACCGGAGAACGGGTTGTAGCCGTTATCCCAGCGAAAGCCAAGCATGGTCACTTGATGGGCCAGCTTGGAGACGAGGACTGACCCGGCTTGTGGCAGAGACAGGACGAACGGCTGGTCCGAGTTCTGGGTCCGGGCCACAAAGGCGTGGGGCACGCGCAAAAAGAGCAGCCACTGGGGCAGAGCGACCAGGGCTGCCGAGAGGGCAGCCAGGGCCAGGCCGCGCCAGCGAGCCAGCAGTTGCCTGTTGGCGACCAACGCGAGGCCGCAGGCAACGGCCAGGGCGACGGGAAACCAGCGGGCAACGATATAGACGTATTGGCTCAGGCCGACGAGGCCCCCGGCGAGGACGAAATCCAGGTGCCTTCCGCGCCGCAGGCCGCGCCACAGAAACATGACCGCGAGCAGCTCGACCGCGGGTAGCAGAGCGCCCTCGATGCCATAGCGGCAGTAGAGGTTGAAGAAGGGATCCAGCGCCATCCCCACGGCAGCCACCAGCCCGGAACGCCGGGCCACCACGCTGCCTTCCTGGTGAAAGAGCTCTTTGCCGGCCAGGTAGGCCGCGGGCACGGCCAGCGCCCCGCCAAAGGCCGTCACACCCCGCAGGGCCGCGGGCGTGAACCCAAACAGGGCAAAGGCGAAGGCCTGAAGGTAGACGATCAGCGGCTGTGGGCCGGCCTGATGATAGATGTAGAGCGGCAAGATCTGTTCCTCGATCAAGTCCAGGGCGTGGAGGCCCAGGCGTGCGGCGTCGCCATTGATCCCCGGGGGCGCGGAGGAGAAATGAAAAAGCTGTATGCCAAGCCCGAGCAAGAGCAGGAGCATCGGCACAGGGTCCAACGGGCTCTTTGACTTGATAATGTCGTCTTGTTCCGGCATTGGCCTCATTGTTCCTCACGGAGCAAGGGCGACCAAATAGGGCAGCCCTGCCTCCGGCGAACGATGTGCAATCTACCACAAAAGGGGTTGGCCGTCAAATCGCCGGTTTTCGCTTTACAAAACGCCGGTTCTGTGGCATGATCTCGCAGGGAGGCTGATCGATCATGTCCATCCGCAAGCGCTTGACGCTGGCCTATACGACCGTCCTTGCGACCGTGATCATCGTTTTTGCCACGGCGCTCTATTATCTCTTGACCCTGAACCTTCTGACTGGCATCGACCGCCAGTTGGAGGCGACGGCGGACCGCGTCGTAAGCTCGACCCAGGTGCGCATCTCGCCTTTGTCCCTCGGCCGCGTGCTCGAAGTGCCCAACCTCGATCTCCTGACCTTGCCGGGCCTCTACATCCAGGTGTATGATGTTTCCGCGGGTCTCATCGTGGACCGCTCTGATACCCTGGGCGAAGGTGCGTTGCCTCTGGAAAGCGCGACGAGGGATCTGGTCCTTTCGGGCCAGTCCAGCATCGAGAGCCTGGAAGTCGGCAACCAGCGGATGAGAGTCTCCAGCTCGCCCCTCCGGGTCGACGGCGAGGTGGTGGGTATTGTTCAGGTGGGCACGTCCCTGGTGCAGGTGGACCAGACCCAGCGGCAGTTGCTCAGTATCCTGGTGATCGGAGGCCTGGTGGCCATTGCCATCTCGGCGATCCTTGGCGCGCTTCTGGCCCGGGCCGCCCTCGATCCCATGGACCAGATCACCCAGACGGCCATCGCCATCTCGCACACCGAAGATCTAAGCCGCCGGCTGGCCGTTCGCGGCCCCCAGGACGAGGTGGGGCGCCTTGCGGCCACCTTTAACGAGATGCTGTCGCGGCTGGAGACCCTGTTTCGCACCCAGAGGCGCTTTGTGGCCGACGTTTCCCACGAACTGCGCACGCCCCTGACCACCATCCAGGGCAACGTGGAGCTCTTGCGGCGGGGTGCCGCCGAGGATGCGGAGGCGCGGCGCGAGACGCTGGCCGACATCGAAACCGAAGTGGCGCGCATGTCGCGCCTCGTGGCCGACCTGCTGCTCCTGGCGCGCATGGACGCCGGCGTGGAGCTGGACGTGGGCCCCGTGGAGCTCGATACCCTCCTCCTCGACGTCTATCGCCAGGCACAGGTCATGAGCGATGGCACCGATGTTTGCCTTGGGAACGAGGATCAGGCGGTTATCCAGGGCGATGCGGATCGCCTACGGCAGCTTTTTCTCAACCTCGTCGACAACGCCCTGAAATACACGCCGCCCGGCGGTTGTGTTACTCTGTCTGTGCAAAAGACCGAGGGCTGGGTCCGGGTCGTGGTAGCCGATACGGGGGTGGGCATCCCACCGGAGGATCTGCAGCCCGGGCCGTCGGGCGTGCCCATGATCTTTGAGCGGTTCTATCGGGCCGATCCGGCCCGCTCGCGGGGTGGGACGGGCCTGGGCCTATCCATCGTGCACTGGATCGTGCAGGCCCACGGCGGCCGCATCGAAGTCGAGAGCAGCGTGGGCAGCGGCAGCACCTTTATCGTCTGGCTGCCGGCATAGAGCCTAATCGGACTCTTCTTCCGTCTGGTCGAAATTCACCAGGATATCGATGTCCGCCTTCTGCCTTTCTTCTGCCAGGATGGCCAGCATGGCTGCCTGTTTTCGCTGTGCCAGCACACTGGGCTCGGCCTCGCGCATTGCCCGCTCCAGGACGGTGATGACTGTAAAGCCGTAGCGCGTCTGGATGGGAGCGCTGAACGCGCCGGGCTCCAGCGACATCGCCGCCGCGGCAAGCTCGGGCAGCATCAGTTCCGGCGAGAACCAGCCCAGGTCTCCTCCCGAATCCTTTGTCTGTTCGTCCTGCGAGTAGCGGGCGGCCAGCTCCGCAAAGTCTTCTCCAGCATTGAGCTTGTCGACGACTTCCTGGGCTTTGGCGGCATCGCCTACGACAATGTGGGCGACGTGCAACTGCTCTGCCAGCGGATCCACCTCTTGCACGTTCACGAGGGCGCCCAACATCAGGGTATCGTGGATAACCTGCTCAAAACTCCTATCCGTGAAGCCGTTGGCCTCCAGGTAGGCCTGCCAGCTATCGTACATCTCGCCTGCCTCGATCTCGGCCCTTTCGGCGTCGATTTTGGACTGGACCTCTTCCCCGCTAATGGCGATCCCCTGATCGGCGGCCATCTTGCGCAGCAGCCACCGGTCCACGGTCTGGGTCAGGACGTCGTTTTGAAGCTGGCCAAGCCGTAGCTGCATGGCCGCATCGTTCCAATCCACGTTTCCCTGGCGGCTGACAATGCGCAGCGCCTGACGCAAGCTGGGCTCGTAGTATTCCCAGGTGATCTCCTCACCATTGACCCTGGCCAGGGGGGTGTCCACTCGCTTCACGTATTGCATGGCCGTCTCCACCGGGGACGACGCGCTGTCATTGCCTGGATCGGAAGGAAGGTCGCCGGGGGTCGGAGCGGCCATCGTGGGTGAGGCGGCCTCCGGTGCGGTGGTCGGGGTAGGCGTATCGGGCGCCTCCGTCGGCACGGCCGGCGAGCCGCAGCCCACGGCCAACACGACGATGGCGCTGAGCAGCAGAACGGACAATCGCTTGGCGGGCATGTCTCTGTCTCCTTGGTTGCACCCACGGCTACTCGATCCCCAGGTGCAAGGCCGGTGCATTTTACCGGCATCACCCGCTTTTGTCAATTTGACACCACCTTGCGTCGATGCTATAATCGCCCCTGCTCGCTCGGAGGCCGTACTGCCCAAACAAATCCGCAAAAGAAAGGATTGTGTATGGTACACAGTGCAGTGTTGAAGGGCTTGCTGATCCTTGCAGTTTGCACCACGTTTTTCCTTCCGGCTGCGCCGGGCGTTTTCGCGCAGGCCAACCTGTTGGACAATCAGGCTGTGAGCGGGTGGGAAGTCGTTCCCATCGGCGACACCGCCAGTCTCTACGCCCTGGACATGCTCAGCGACTCCGATGGCTGGGCGGGCGGGACCGGCGGTCTGGCGCTTCACTACGACGGCACCAACTGGATTCCCGTACCCGGAAGTTTTTCCGACGTCATCTTTGCCATCGACATGGTCGACTCCAACCTGGGCTTCGGCACCACCTATCAGGGCAACATCGTGCGCTACAGTGGAGGCCAGTGGCAAAAGGACGTGCACCTCAGCAACGGCCTGTTGACCGGCATCTCGATGCTGGACGCCAACAACGGTTGGGCCGTCGGTTACCTGGGGGATATCTATCGCTACCAGAACGGTACGTGGCAGGCTCACACCACGTTGCCTTACCTCTTCCAGGCCATCGACATGGTGGCCCCCAACGACGGCTGGATCCTTGGCCGCACGGGGGTCATGCTCCATTGGAACGGCAGCTTCTGGCAAGTCATGAGCACGCCGCAGAACGTCTGGTTCCTCGACGTGGACATGATCAGCGGCAGCGACGGGTGGGCTGTGAGCAACGAAGGGCTTATCTTCCACTACGACGGCACCTCCTGGTCGTCCGCTACCACCCCGGTGCCGGGCATCGCCCTGTGGTCCGTGAGCATGAACAGCAGCACCGACGGCTGGGCCGTGGGCGAGGGCGGGACCATCATCCACTATGATGGTACTTCCTGGAAACAGGTTGCCAGCCCGGTGACGGAGGAGCTGCACGCCGTGGACGCCCTCAGTGAGAGGGACGTCTGGGCAGTGGGCAAATCGGGGACCGTGTTGCACTATACCGGTGGCTGCGACCTCAGCTCCTCTACCCTCACGGTCAGCACCAAGCAGTGCTCGGAGGGTGACCCGGTGGCCTACACCATTCGCGTCCGAAACACGGGCACGATTCCCGCGTCGGAAGTGGTGGTCACAGACCCGCTGCCGGCCAACGCCGCCTACCTGGGTAGCCCCACGACGACTCAGGGCGTGATCCAGGGTACCGATCCCCTCGTCGTCGCCGTCGGCGACGTGCCGCCCGCCGGTGAGGTCACCATTTCGTTCCAGGTGACGGCCGGCAGTCCCGGCCAGGTGTGTTGGTTCCTGAGCAACCAGGCGAGCATCTCCGCTGCGGGCGAGGATACCATTGCCCGCCAGGTGGTGACGTCTGTTGGGGACTGCCTGCGGCTCCATCTGCCCTTGATCATTCGCTGAGGGCTTGGCGCGAGTTCTGATAGGAGATGCGTCGCGGGCTCGCAGCAAGCGTTTGGGGCTGCGAGCCCACTCTCTGACATAGACCGAAGTAGCAGGCCAGCCCTGAAGGGCTAGATATTCCGTCACATCGCAGATCCTGAGCGAGACAAGAGCAACGCAAGGCACACGGGCTGTCGCATGCCTTTGGCAGCCCGGTGCTTTTCGTTGTCGGCCCGGCAAGCGTCCGGTGACGATACCACGGACAGACAGAAATAAGTAGGATCGGGGGCTTGACAAGCGCCCCGCTATCCAGTATAATGACGGGGAGTTCAAAGGTCAGCATCCAGGTGTCTAGGTACGTCTGGAGCTGCCGGAGGGCTCGGTGCAGTTCCACTACCCAGTCTCTGAGAAAGGAGGTTCCCCATCGCATCTGGCTGCAAGCCACAGCCACAAGTCACCCAAAGCTTGTGGACCCAGAACTAACCTGATTAAGGAGGAATACACAATGCGTCGTGTTCTGTATGCGTTGGTCGTTGTTGCAATGCTGGCCATCCCCGCCAGCGCTGCCTTTGCTGTCGAGCCGGAGCAGGTCATCGCCGGCGGCGAGTTCTACCTCGGCGAGCTGGTCATTGTCGAGGCCGGTGGCTACGTTCCCGGCGAGCGCGTCGATGCGTGGCTGTACCAGCCCTCCACCCTGGGCGGCGTCTGGCCGTTGGAAGCCCAGGCTGCCCCGGAGGGTGCGTGGTGGATGGAAATCGGTGCTTCCGAGCAGCGCCGTTGGTCCTTTGCCGAGACGGAAGGGACCCCCTTCGCCACTGCCGATGCTTTCGGCATCTGGAGTGCCATCCTTATGCTCCCCCGCGATGAGGTCTGGTTCCCCTGCAGCTTCCCTCTGAAATGGAAGTGCAACTACCAGGTTGCGCCCGGTGAGTGGGAGCTGCACTCGCCCATGACCGTCAACTACATCTTCCCGCCCGAGGTTGCTGGCCTCGCGTACTGGCCCTGGATCGATGTCTTTGGCGATGCCGCGGACCCGGCCGACACCGTCGCGCCGCTGGAAATCGACGTCTTTAACTACGAGTTCCCGGTTCACGGTCCCCAGTTCGAAGTTGTCATCACCGGCTACGACTGGAAGTGGACCGACATTCCCTAATGGCCTAGCTCATGCGATGGGAGCTTGCCCTTGAAGTCGCTCCGGGTCACCCCAGCTGTCAGCTACCTGGATTGATCAGAGGGTTACCGTTACCAGTGGACTGAAAACGAACTGCATCGGAAGTGGGGCGTACTCCCCGCGGGGAGTACGCCCTAACCTTTGAGATAACCCTGTCCCATATTCGTCGAAACCGTCACATAGGAGAGGATGCTGTGACTTATAGGCGTTCTTGTGGTCGATTGTGTCTGGCGGCTATTATTTTGGCGGTCGTGGCCTCCCTTTTCCCCCTCCCACTTTATGCCCAGGACGAGCCGGCCTGGGTGATCTACCCTTCACCCCCGGCCGGAACACTCTACGCAGTGGATATGGTCCATCCTGGCGAAGCCTGGGCCGGCGGGACCTTTGGCTTGATGATGCACTACGACGGCAGCTCCTGGGGCCAGTCGTGGTTGAATTATGAGGACCCCATCGTGGCCATCGACATGTTGCCCGATGGATCGGGATGGGCAGCCACCTATAGGGGCCATGTCCTGCGATACGGGGGAAACTCCTGGCAGCAAGCCGGTTCCATCATGGTCGGCGTCGATTCCCTCAAGATGCTGCACGGCGGCGAAGGTTGGGCCGTGGGCGGGTCCTACGATATCTATCACTATTCGGGTGGTTCCTGGGACACCCACCCCTCTCCCCTTCAGACCTGGCTCAGTGACGTGGACTGCCTTGCCGAGGACGATGCCTGGATCGCGGCCCGTGGCGCCATCTTGCACTGGGATGGCTCCAACTGGCAGGTGCACAGCCAGGCGCCCAACGCCGCGTGGCTGCGCGGCATCCACATGATTTCTGCCACCGACGGCTGGGCTGTCGGCACCAATGGCACCATCATGCATTATGATGGAACTACCTGGAACGCGGTCGAAAGCCCTACTGCCATGCGCCTGGAAGACGTATTCATGGTCGATGCCGAAAACGGCTGGGCTGTGGGCGAGGCAGGGCTCATATTGAGGTACAATGGCAAGCGATGGCGGGTCCAGGCCAGCCCAACCTTTTATGATCTGAATTCAGTTCATATGGTCAGCGACTCGTCGGGTTGGGCGGTTGGCAGGCAGGGCGTCATCCTGGAGTACCGCGTTGGCGGGGCCTATCCCCCTACGCCGACGCCCGAGCCGCCGCCGACCCACACACCGACCGCCGGTCCGACGGAGACCTTCACGCCCGCACCCACCAACACCCCGAGCCCAACCAGACCGACCGACACACCCACAGCGACACCGGAACCCAGCCCTACATTCACTCCGGTGCCCCCTACGGTCGACAGTGGGGCAGCGGCAACGGCCACAGCCGCCGCCAGTTCCTCGGCGCCAGCCGCTCCCACCCAGCCGGGGGCGCAGACCTCGCCATCGGGGGCAACGGCGACCACCCTTCCCGGTACGCCTGCCACGGACCAGACGTCCGAGCCGGAAGGCAGCGATGCCCTGCCGGACCCTGAGGCCACTGCCACGCCCGAAGCCATTGCCCAGGTGACCGACCAGGTCCAGGGGACGCCGGAACCGCCGGGCGTCGAGAGCCCGGAACCGGCAGCGACCCTCGCTCCCACCGTCGTGGCTGTCGCGCCCTCGGAGGGAGAGGCCGAAGAGGCGCGGGGAGCCACCACCAAGGCCCGCAACCTGGCCGTCGTCGGCATCATCCTGGTCCTGGGTGTCGGCGCCGTCGGCGCAGTTGGCGTGGCCCTCGTCGCCGGCCTCTGGCTGCGACGCAGGAGGATGTGAACCTGGAGAGCACGCGGCGCAAGGCCAGCCTGGCCGCCGGGCTGGCCTTGCTTTTCATCGCGCTGGTCACCCGCTACACGGCGCTCGGGTCCTTTTCCTGGCCCGACGAGCAGACCTGGTTAGAGCGGTCGTCGGCTTTTGTCCTGGCCCTGGAACGTGGTGACCTGGAGGGCACCTATCTGACCGACCATCCCGGCGTGGTGCCCATGTGGGGCTTTGGCGCGGCCCTGGCCCTGCGGGCCTGGGTCACCGGCGACCACGCAGCCCTGGAAGCCCTGGCTGCCGAGAACTACCAGGGCGACTATCCGGCCCAACTCGCGGCGGCGGCAACCTTTACCGTGATCTTGACCTCGCTGGCCGTCGTGGCTGCCTACGCGTTGCTGATTCCCCTCGTGGGCCGCGCAGGCGCTGCCCTGGGCGGCCTCTTGCTCGCCCTGGACCCTTTTTACCTGGTCCACTCGCGCATCGTCCACGTCGACGGCATCCTGGCCAGCACTATGCTGCTCTCGGTGCTGGCCCTGCTGCTCTATTTGCAGCGGCCGCACCGGCGCCGGTTCCTGTTCCTGTCCGGCCTCCTGGCCGGGCTGGCCCTGTTGACCAAGACCCCGGCCCTCTTCTTGATCCCCCTCACCGCCCTGGCCCTGGGGCTGCAGTGGCTGTTGCGCCGCCTGGGCCGCGAGGCGTGGGGGAGCCTGGGCCAGGTGGCGGGGGCCTTTGGGCTCTGGCTGGCTTCCGCCGCCGTTTCCTTCTGGCTGGCATGGCCCGCGGCCTGGACCAACCCCTTCTTTTTCGTCTATCGTATCTATCGCGCCTCGCGTTGGGGGGTCGTCGTCTCCCACGGCAGCAACTTTTTCCTGGGCCGCGTGGTTGACGACCCGGGGCCGCTCTTCTACCTAGTCGTCCTGCCCTTCCGCCTGTCACCCCTGGTCATGATCCTCCTGCCCCTGGCCCTTGTGGCCCTGTTCTTTGCCTGGCGCCGGCGGCGCGACGTCCGCCTGCCCCTCGTCAGCCTGGCTTTTGTCGTCTTTTTCACGGTGATGGTTTCGCTGGCGGCCAAGAAGGGCGACCGCTACCTGCTGCCCGCCTTTCTGCCCGCGGCCATCCTGGCCGCCTGGACGTTGAACGCCGGCCTGGAGGGGCTGTCGGCCCGGCTGCGCGGCTCCCGGTGGCCCGGGTGGCTGCCGTACGCCGGGGCAGCGGTCTTCGTGTTTCTCGTATCCCCCATCTGGCTGCGGCTGGCGCCGCACTATGGCGCCTACTTTAACCCCCTCGTCGGTGGAGGGCCCGCAGCCGAAGGCGCCTTTGCCTTTGGCCAAGGCGAGGGGCTGGAGATGGCCGCCGAGTATCTGAACCGGCAGGAGGCCATCGAGGAATCGCTGGCCGTCACCTTCTATCCGCCCCAGTTCCGCTACTATTTTGACGGCGAAGCCACGTCGTTGCGCCGCGGTGAATGGGACAAGACGTGGCTCTTTGCCGATTACGTCGTGTTTTACATAAGTCAAGTCCAGCGCCAGGAGCCAACGCCCGAGCTGGTCGCGTTTTTCCTGGCCCAGGAGCCCGAGTACGTTGCCCGCCTGGGGGGTGTGCGGTTTGCCCGGGTGTATCGCACGCCGGTGCTCCTTTCGGGCCAGCCCCCGGCCGTAGAAGAGAGCTTCCTGGATCGGCGCCTGGGCGACGAGCTGGGCCTGGCCGGCCTGGCCCTGAGCGACGAGGGCCTCAGGCCGGGCCAGGAGCTGTACGTGACCCTTGCCTGGCAGGCACTGGTGCAGATGGGCCTCGATTACGAGCTCGAGTTCCGGCTGGTGGACGGCGAGGGGCGGGTGCTGTGGGCGCACGCCGGGCAGGCCTTTGACGGCTATTCCCTCACCTCCTGGTGGCGGCCAGGCCGCACCCAGTACCTGCGATACAAGATCGGACTGCCTGCCGGCCTGCCGGCCGGGACGTATCACCTGCTGGCCGGCGCCCGGGATCCGGCGACCGGTCGGGCTCTGCCGCCCCACGGCCCAGGCCTCGACGGCTGGCCCGATCAGCTTCTCGTCCGCACCTTCCAGGCGGAGGGCCAATAACCCCAGAAAAAGAGCGAAGGAGCCGCGGCTCCTTCGCTCGTCGAGTCATTTACCTGCCCGGGGGGGGCATCACGCGGGGATGCTACTCGGGCGGTTGCGGCCTCCATGCCGGGTTTCTCTCGTCCACCGTCCCGTCCGTCACCCGCGCCTGGTTGCTGCCGTCGGCATCCATGACGTACACGTGGAACACCGAAGTATCGCTGCCGGCACGATTGGAGATAAAGGCGATCTTGGCGCCGTCGGACGACCAGCGCGGTTGGTTGTCGAACAGGGGGGCCTTGGTCAGGTTGGTCGAACCGTCCGGGTTAAAGGGATTGACGACTACGATGTCGTAGCTGCCACTATCGATCGGGCGGTAGGCCGAAAAAGCAAGCTTGGTGCCGTCTGGCGACCAGGCCGGAGCGTGGAAGGCGTTCGAATCGCTTTCCATGATGGTCGCGATCTCCTTGGTGTTGACGTTCACCCTGTAGACGCCACCTCCCTTGCTGTGGCCCTTGTCGCGGTACTTGACGTAACCAAGCCACTGGCTGTCGGGCGACCAGGTCAGCGCCGCGTCCTCGAAGTAGCCCTTGTCGGTCGGGTCTTCCGTGAGGCGCTGCCAATTGCTGCCGTCGGCGTTCATGACGTACACTTCGGCGAACTCGCGAAGGCCGCAGATAAAGCCGATCTTGGTTCCGTCCGGCGACCAGGCAGGATCGTGGCTCTGGCAGACCCGATCCGTCAGCCGCTGCACGTTGCTGCCGTCGGCGTTCATGGAGTAGACCTCCCAGCGTTCCTCCTGCCGCAGGGAGTAGAAGGCGATCCTGGTGCCGTCGGGCGACCAGACCGGACCGCGATCGTCCTTGGGGTGATTGGTCACATTTACCCTGCCGCTGCCGTCGGCGTTGGCCACCATGATCTCGCCCACGCCATCCTGGAAGTGTACCCATGCGATCTTGGTGCCATCCGGCGAAAACTGGGGCGTAGTATCTCCGCCTGCCATGTTGCTGACGTTCAGCAGGTCGGTGCCGTCCGAGTTGACAGCGTACACCTCGAGGTTGCCGGGATCCTGCCGCTGGAAGGCAACGCGGTAGGGCGTTGCCGGCGGCTCGGGCGGCTCGGTACGGATGATTAGTGGCAAGTAGGCGCGAAACTTGCGCTCGCGCAGCGTGACGCTGGCGGACATGGGCGGCACGTCGTCGTCGGGACTGGTCACCTGCACCTGGTTCGTGTGGACCGAGTTCACAGCGCCTCCGGTAGTTACCCGGTAGCGAAGCTCCAGGCTTTTCCCGGGCCCGACCTCCAGGTTGCTCCAGGTGAGCACATTGCCCTGCACCTGGGGATCCGGTCCCGCCAGCATGGACTGGAAGCGAAAGTCTGTGGGCAGGGTGTCGACGATGGTCGTCAAGGTTGCAGTGGTCGTACCACTGTTGTCGATTCTTACCGTATAGTCCAGCGGATCGCCCACCTTTACCTCGCTGGCGCTGGCCGTTTTGCTGCCCTCGAGGATTGCGCCCAACACGGTTACCTCGACGCTGGCCTCGACGGGGTCTCCGTCCTCGGGGAGGACGGTTACGGTGTTGGAATAGACACCGGGCTGCACGGTGCCTTCCACGGCCACGTAATACACGAGACGGAAGCTCGAGCCTTTGTACACGTCCTCGAGATTCCTCCAGACGAGGGGGCTTTCGCTTGAAGGCTCGCCGCCCTCTTGCCAGCCGGCGTAGGAGAACCCTGCGGGCAACGTGTCGGTGATGGCCTGTAGGGAGATGTCTTCATCTCCCGTGTTGGTGATGGTGAGGGTATATGCAATGTCGCCACCGGGTTCGACGGCAGTGGGTGCCGCGCTCTTGGTGACGGTCAGGGGGAGTTGTTGGGCCGAAGCCGCGAGCGCAACGGACAGGCCGGCCAGCACGAGCAGGAGACCGGCAAGCCCCAGCAGTGCGAGCCGGCCCCCAAACGGACTGGGACCTCTTCGTTCTTGCATCTTTGCATTCCTCTCTTTCCTGGATGGCACTTGCCCCATTGGCAAGGTGCGGGTATAATAGCACAAAGGACACAATTTGCCAAACATCTTCGAGCAAGGGAAGATCGTACAGAGACTGATGATGACCTTCACGCGTCGGGAAGCCCCAGAAGCGCTGCCTGCTTCCGCCAGGCGAGCCGGGCAGGCGCTGCCCCTGGCCTTGCTGGCCCTGCTGGCCGCCTTTCACCTGACCAACAACTGGCTCTGGCGGGCCGCCAACGAGGTCATCTTTGGTGCCGACCGGATGTATCACCTGGTCAGCAGCCTGGCCTACTATGATATCCTGAAGGCAGGCGTCAATCCGGCCAGCCTCTTTGACGCTCTCACCCTGAGCGGCTATTACCCGCCCCTGGTGCACCTGACGGTTACCGTCTCCTACGCGCTGTTCGGCGTCTCGGCCGACGTGGCGGCCATGACAAACAGCATCTACCTCGTGCTCTTTTTGCTGGCGGTCTATGGCATCGGCGAGCGGCTGGCGGGGCCGTGGATTGGGCTGGCGTCCGCCGCCCTGGCCTCTCTGTTCCCCATCGTCTTTGCCATGAGCCGCTATCTCTACATCGACTTTGCCCTCGCGTCCCTGGTGGCCGTCAACGTCTGTCTCCTGCTGCGCAGCGAGGGTTTTCGCCGGCGCGGTTATAGCCTGCTCTACGGCTTGAGCTTTGGGCTGGGCATGCTCGTCAAGTGGACGTTTGTGGTGTTTGCATTGGCACCCCTTCTCGTCGTGCTGGCATCGCCCGGTATGCTGGCTGCCGTCTTCCGCACGCCCGGCCTGCGCCCGGTGTTGGGGAACCCGCGGCGATGGCTGGCAGCCGCCCTGCTGGGATTGGCCGTCACCGCCCTCTGGTTCCTACCCAACGTGCAGGCCGCGGTCAGCCTGCCCCTCGGTTATGGCCTGCCGGCCCTGTCGTGGCTGTCGTGGACAGTTACCATCCGCCTCCTTCTGGCCTCCTTCGCCGGCTCTGCCGGGCTTCCAACCTCTGGCGCCGCCGGCCAGAGGGCGGCCAACCTCCTCGCTTCTCTTGCCCTGGCCGTCAGCGTGGCCGCGGCCTGGTACCTGACCCGCATCGACTTTGTCCAGGACTTCTGGGCCAACGCATACGGCAAGCCGACGGGCCGAGCCTGGGGTTTTTTGCCCTACCTGAGAGACTTGTACAACGAGCATCTCTCGCCGCTGTACGCCGGCCTGCTGCTCCTGGCCCTGGTGGGGCTGGCCTTCTGGCGCTGGCGCAGGACCCGTTCCTGGCGCCGGTTTCTGGCCCTGGGCGTCGACGGTTGGGCCTTGGTCCTGTGGGTCGTGTTTCCCTACGTCGTCTTTTCCACGCGGGTGAGCATCGTCCACTCGCGCTACATCATGCCCATTCTGCCGCCGCTGGCGCTGGCCATCGCCCTGGCCCTTGGTCGCCTGCGTCCGAAATGGCTCCGGGGACTGGTGGTGGGACTCGCTCTGCTGCCCGGTCTCGTACAGTTCGCCGCCCTCTCCTTCGACGCCCTGGCGCCACTGCACGAGCGCCTGCCGCTGGCCGAGGGCCTGTCCATCCAATTGCCGGCCTCGGGCCGTACCGACCGCGGCTTTGCCGTCGTGCCCGACATCCTTCGGACCGTCGACGAGGAGCGCCGCGGCGACACGGCTAGCCTGGGGCTGCTGGTCAACATGCAGCAGATCAACAACCAGCACTTTGCTTATGACGCCTACGGCCGTTACTCGCACCTGCTCAGGAAGGAACTGGCGACCGTCGGCACCGGCCACGGCGTGTACGGCGAGCTGTTTCAGTGCGACTTTGTCCTCGTCGTCGACCCGCCGCCCCACTATCCCCGCCGGCCCGAGGCCGAGGCGACCATCAGGCACCTGCTGACGACACCGGACGACACGTTTCACCGGGCCTTTGACGTCATCAAGACCTATCCCCTGCCCGACGGGCAGCGCCTGCTGCTCTACGCCCGCCGCTACGAAGAGGCCTCCCTGGCCGCCCAGGCGGATTACGAGGCGCTGGCCGGGGCATTGCTGCCCGTCGCGGCGCCGGGCGATGCCGTGGTCGTTTCGCCGCCCGAGGCCATCTATGCCCTGGCGCGTTACGGGGATGGCTCGCTGCCCTTCTACCCCCTGCGTATGGCGGACGGCGCCACTCCCGACGGCGAGGGCGCCGCACTCCTGGACAAATTGGGGCGAGACGCAACCCGCATCTGGGTGGTCGTCGACACCCAGGCAAGCCCGGGCGCGGGGCTGCAGCCCTGGCTCGCGTCGCGCGCGTACCGGGCCAGCGACGCCTGGCACGGGCCGCTCGAGCTCTTGCTCTACGCGCCGGCCGGGCACGGCGCCGGCAGCGTCGACCTGGCGCCCGGCGGAAGGGGCTGGCGGAATGGGATCTCTTTGGAGCAGGCCCTTGCCCTGGAGGGTGAGCTGTCGCCGGGGCAGATCCTGCGCCTGGACCTGGCGTGGCAGGCGGCCGAGCCGATCCCCGAAGCCTACAAGGTCTTTGTCCATCTCCAGGCGGCCGGCGGGCGCCTGGCCGCCCAACGCGACGCCGAACCCCTGGACGGCACGCGGCCGACGACGGGCTGGCATCCGGGGGAGACGATTGCCGACCGGGCCGGCCTGTGGCTGCCCGCGGACCTGGCCCCCGGCGAGTATCGCCTGCTCCTGGGGCTCTATGACGCCGTGACGGGCGAAAGGGTGCCCGTCGGCAGCGGCGAGTCGGACAGCTTCCCGCTGGCCGTGGTGCGCGTGGAGGGCGACGTCGCCCGCATTCTAACCCTTCCCGGGAATTGACACGCGCCGGATTCTCCCTATAATCTTTGAGGGACAACGCTCGATGACGCATACTGTGAAGCATCGTACGCTCTGGCTGGCCCGCCTGGCCCCCTGGTTGCTCATTGGCGGGCTGGTGGTGTTTCACGCCGTCAACAACTGGATCTGGCTCCAGGAAAACGTCACCTGGACCGGATGGGACAAGGCGCGGCACCTGGCCTATAGCCTGTCCTACACGCAGATGCTGAGCTCCCTCAGCCTCGAGACGCTGTTCAAGGTTGCGGTCCACGATCCGGTCCGCGTCCCTCTCTTTCCCGCCTCGGCCTCCATCATGTACCGGCTCTTTGGCTACACGGAAGACGTGGCGACCATGATCAACGTCGTCTACATGGTGATTGCCCTGGCCGCGACCTATGGCATCGGCCTCCGCTGGGGTCGCTCGGCAGGGATGCGTGGGCGGGCGTCTCTCGTGGGGCTGGTTGCCGCCGCCTTGCTGGCCCTCTTTCCCATGTTCTACGCCATGTCGCGCTACTTTTACATCGAGTTTGCCCTGACGGCCATGGTCACCCTGATGGTCTATTTGTTGCTGGCGACCGACGGCTTCCAACGGCGGGGCATGTCGCTCCTCTTTGGGCTCGTCTTGGGCCTGGGGATGCTGACCAAGCGCACGTTTGGCGTCTTTGCAGTTGGCCCCATGCTGGCTGCTCTACTGACCTCTGGGGCGCTGCCCGAGCTGTGGCGGCGTATCCGGCAGCGGCCGCGGATCTATCCCAAGAACGCCCTCCTCGCCCTGGTCGGGGGCCTCGTCCTGGCGGCCATCTGGTTCGTGCCCAACCGCGAGACGGCGCTCACGCTTACCCTCGGCGATCTGCTCTTTTTTGCCTGGTGGCTGCTGGCCGCCCTGGCCATCTATTTTGCCAGCCTGCCTTCCGCCCCCCTGGCCAACGGCCTGGCGGCGCTCTTCCTGGGTGCCGGTGTAGCCTCTACCTGGTATCTGGCGCGCATCGAGTTCCTGCGGCGCGTGGCCGTGTACGGGTACGGCATCGACGATCCCCGCGGGCGTACCCTGAGTCTGGGAGACGTCAACACCTACCTCTATTACATACGCAAGCTGGGTAACGAACATCTTTCCCTCGTCGTCTTGACCCTGCTGGTCGTCGTGTTCTTGCTCGTGGCGGTGGCCGCCCTGCGCCGGCCCGGCCCGGCGCTTCGGTCCATCCGGCAGGCGTCGCCCGAGGCCTGGGTCGTGCTTGCCTGGGCGGGTGGAGCCTATGCCATACTCACCCTGTCCATCTACCAGGAGACCCGGGCCCTCACCCCGGCGCTGCCTGCTGTGGCGCTCCTGGCGAGCGCCGCCCTCTACAAGCTCCCCTGGCGCCGGCTGCGCGCGGTCTTGATGGCGGTGCTTCTTGGCTTTGGCCTGGTGCAGTTCTTTGTCGTGTCCTACGAAGCCGCCTATCGCCTTCTGCCGCCCGTCACCTACCAACTTCCGGCCTGGGGGCGCACCACGTCCGTCGCCCAGGGCGTCTACATTCAATTGCCCGACGAGGGGAGGACGGACAGCGGCTTCTGGATCCATCCCGACATCCTGGATCGCATGGAAGACCGGCGAGGGGAGCTGGGCTACGAGCTGTGCAGCGTCGGCCTGCTTCTCAACTCCAGCGAGGTCAATGCCGGGGCCTTTAACTATCTCATCCTCACCACCTACCCGCAGTTGCGCTTGGAGAGCCTCATCGATCGCTTTGACGAGACCTCGCCCTTTCGCCGGCTCTTTGACCACCAATACGTGGCCCTGAAGCGGGTCAACTCGGACATCGGCGCGGTGCAACAAGAGCTTATCGAGGAGATCCTGGGCGGCTCGCGGCCCCTCTTTGACCAGGCCTTCGAGCTGGATACGACCTACCACCTGCCCGACGACGACACGGTCTATCTCTACCGCGCGCGCTACCCGCTGCCCGCCGGCTATCCCGAGGAATATATCAAGCGGGCAGCCGCAAGCCTGGCAGGCCGGACCCAGGCAGGGGATGCCATCCTGGTCACGCCCCGGGAGATAGTGGCCCCCTTCCTGGCGCGGTACGAGGGACCGGCCGAGGTCTATTTCGCCAGCGAGGAGCGGGCCGAGCTAAAGGCCCTTGCTGCCGGGCACCGGCGCGTCTTCCTTGTTGTCGGCGATGGGTCTGCCGGCCTGGTGCAGGGCGGTGCGGAGAACTGGCTGAACGAAAATGCCTTCCGCGCCAGCCACGAGTGGTCCGACAGCCTGCAATTGATCCTCTATGGCACGGGCGCCGGCGAGATGGCCGCCGCACCCAACGTCCAGGTGCCCGCCACGATTGGCGGCTCGATCCGCTTCCTGGGCTATCACCTGCCGGCCGGCGACTGGCACGCCGGCGACATTGTTCCGTTCAGCCTGTTCTGGCGGGGCACCGAGGGCCTGGGCGAGGACTACTCGGTGTTCGTGCATCTGATGGCTCCCGACGGGCAGCCTCTGGCTCAGAGTGACTCGGCGCCGGGCGGCGGCTCGCTGCCGACGAGCACCTGGAGCCCTCGCGAGACCATCGTCGATCGCCGTGGGCTGCTGCTGCCTGCCGACCTGCCGCCCGGACGCTATCCCTTGCGCCTGGGCCTCTATCTGCCCTCCAGCGGCGAGCGATTGCCTGTGGCGCTGCCGGGCGAAGGCGCGCCTGGCGACAGCCTGCTCCTGGGCGACCTGGTCGTGACGGCGCCGGATGGTTGACCTGCCGCCCGTAGCTCTTCCGCCGATGAGCAGCGAGTAGCCCCACGGTGAACGGCTGGCACACTGGCAGCGTTTTTACAGTATTCGTGACAAGCCAACCTATTTGCTTTTGGCTTGACAGTTTGGCGGTCCTTTGTTATACTTCTGGCGCCACATCTTGCCAAAAGAGGGTGGCGGGACCGTTCCCGCATCATGCTGAGGAACTGTGATTTTGTTGTTCTGATGGCACACCGACTCGAGGTACAAGCAGAAAGGGGGTGAGGCGCAAAGTCGAAACAACCGGCGGTATCTTGGCAATAGATCCAGACCAAACTTAGGAGGAGAACAATGTTTGGTAAACGAGCGGTAACGACAGTACTTCTGGTTCTGATGATGGTGGCCTCCATCCTGGCGGCCTGCGGGCCGACCCCGGAACCAGCAGCGCCGGCCGCCACGGAGGCTGCTCCCGAGGCGACCACACCCTCGGAGGCCCCTGAGGCAACCACGCCCCCGGAGACAGGCCAACAAGATCTGCTCGACCAGGTCCTCGAAGCTGGCAAGCTCGTCGTCTCCACAGACCCCAACTACGCGCCGCAGAGCTTTATCAACGACGCCGGTGAGTTGGACGGCTTTGACGTCAAGGTGGCCGAAGAAGTCGCCGAGCGCCTGGGTGTCGACATCGAGTTCGTCACGCCCGAGTGGGATCTGATCACTGCGGGCAACTGGGGCGGTCGCTGGGACCTGAGCATCGGTTCCATGACCCCCACCGAGGCCAGGGCTGAGGTCCTGTGGTTCACGGACCCCTACTACTACACGCCCGCGTCCTTTGCCGTCCACAGAGACAATACCGATATTCAGGAGCCTGAGGACCTGGCGGGCAAGACCCTCGGCCTGGGCACGGCCACGACGTATGAAGCCTATCTGGAAGGGACCCTGGCCATCATGGGTGGCCAGATCATGTACGACCCGCCGGCCGGCATCGAGATCCAGCCCTATTCCACCGATGCCGAGTCTATCGAGGATCTGCAACTGGGCGATGGCGTCCGCCTCGACGCCGTGATGTCCGCCCAGCCCACCATCCAGAATGCCATCGACCAGGGCCTGCCCCTGAAGTACGTGGGCACCCCTGCCTTCTACGAGCCGCTGGCATTTGCCCTGGACAAGAGCCGAGCGCCTGCCGACCAAATGCTCGCCCGCCTCAACGAGGTCATTGCCGAGATGCACGCCGACGGCACGCTGGCCGATCTGTCGACGCAGTTCTACGGCATTGATATCACCACGCTGATCACCCCCGAGGAGGGCGAGGCGCCCGCGCCGGTCGGTGGCGGCGGCACGTTCATCTTTGGCCGCGGTGGCGACTCGGTCCAGCTCGACCCGGCCCTTGTCACCGATAGCGAGAGCTTTCGCGTGACCGGCCAGTGCCTGGAGCCCCTCTACCAGTACGAGCCCGGCTCCACCGTGCCCATCCCCGCCCTGGCCACCGAGTGCACGCCCAGCGACGATGCAACCGAATGGACGTGCGCCCTGCGCGAGGGTGTCTCGTTCCACGACGGGACCCCCTTCAACGCCGACGCGGTGGTCTATAACTTTGAGCGCTGGCGCTTTACCGACCACCCCCACCACTACCCCAGCCAGGTGTTCGAGTACTACGAGTACATGTGGGGCGGCTTTGACGATGCCAGCACCATCACCAGCGTCGAAGCGCTGGACGAGTACACGGTCAAGTTCACGCTGAACGCGCCCCTGGCTCCCTTCCTGGCCAACCTGGCCATGGACATATTCGCCATCTCGAGCCCGGCGGCCATCGAGCAGTACGGCGAGGACTATGGCCTGCCATCTTCCGGCTGCGTGGGCACCGGCCCCTTCAAGTTCGTGGAGTGGGTCGAGGGTGACCACATCACCGTCGAGGCCTACGACGACTACTGGGACGGCCGCCCGCAGATCGACGAGATCGTGTGGCGGGTGATCCCCGACGACTCGGCGCGCTTCCTGGCGCTGCAGGCCGGCGACATCCATGGCCTCGAGCAGGCCGTGGTCGAGGACCTGACCGCTGCCGAGGCGGACCCCTCGCTGTACGTCGTGACCCGCCCGGCCCTGAACACCGCCTACCTGGCCTTCAACTACAAGATCGAGGAGATGAGGGACATCAACTTCCGGCAGGCGGTGGCCCATGCCATCAACCGCGAAGGCCTGGTAGAGAACTTTTACGGGGCCTATGGTGAGGTAGCTACGAACTTCTTGCCGCCCCTCGTCTGGGGTCACAACGACCAGATCGAAGACTATGTCTACGATCCGGAGCTGGCGCAGCAACTGCTGGCCGATGCCGGCTTCCCGGATGGCATCAGCGAGGTGACCGTGGCCGAGGACGTGCTCGATGCTGAGGGCAACGTCGTGCACGCCGCCGGCGACACGCTCCCGCTCCGCCTGTACTATATGCCGGTGACCCGCTTCTACTACCCGAGCCCGAGAGAGATCGGAGAGGCGATGGCCGCCGACCTGGCCAGGGCCGGGATCAACGTGCAGCTCGAGCTCGCCGGCGACTGGACGACCTACCTTGGCATGCGGCGTGACGGCCTGCTCATGGGCCTGTACATGCTCGGCTGGGGTGGCGACAACGGCGACCCGGACAACTTTATCAACTACTTCTTTGGCTTTGGCGGCGACGACAAGGTCGGCGACGATCCGTCCCAGTGGACCAAGTCTCTCGATTCGCGGGAGGGCTGGTACAGCAACACCGAGGTGGCCTACCTGGCTTACCAGGCGTCGATTAACCCCGACCAGGCCGAGCGTGAGGCATTGTATCAGCAGATGGAACAGATGCTGCACGACGACGTTGCCCGCCTGTGGGTTGCCCACAACAACACGCCCCTGATCTTCTCCAGCAGGGTGAGCGGCTACGTGGCGCAGCCCGTCGGTGCCGACTACTACGAGGGCGTAGTGTTGGAGCCCTAGCTATGTTCCTGTATACCTGTTCGAGGTTGAACCGGTAGCAGCGTAAAGGACCACCCGAGGGGGGTGTGGCTGTGCGCGAGCATGCTGCCACACCCCCTGACGTCCTAGTTGGAGGTATCCTTGACCCGTTACTTGATCCGACGCCTCATCTCGGTGCTCCCCACCCTGGTGGGCGTGACCATTGTAATCTTTATGTTCCTGCGCCTTATCCCGGGCGATCCTGCTGTCGCAATGCTGGGCGAGCACGCGGCCAAGGAGAACGTCGAGCGCATCCGGGAGCAGCTAGGCTTGAACCGGCCCCTGTTTTTGGACCGTGATGCGCTGGCCGAAGGTGACATGCCGCAGTTTCTCAGCAGCCAGTATCTGCTTTACCTCGGCCGACTTTTCCGCGGCGACCTGGGTCAGTCGATCCATCGCCGCCTGTCCATCAACGAGACTCTGAAAGAACGCTTCCCGGCGACAGCCGAGCTGGCTCTCATCTCGATTATTATCGGCGCGATTGTAGGGGTTGTCGCCGGTATCGTCTCGGCCGCCAGGCGCAACTCGGCCATTGACACTACGACGATGCTCGGCTCCCTCGCCGGGGTGTCGATGCCCATCTATTGGTTGGGCCTGATGTTGATCATGCTCTTTGCCGTGGCACTGAAGTGGCTCCCGGCCGGCGGCCGGCTGGATCCGGCCGTCAAGCTGGAGACTGTCACCAACTTTTACGTCCTGGATAGTATTCTCACCGGCAACATGGAGGCCCTGACCGACAGCCTCAAGCACCTCTTCCTGCCTGCCATTGCCCTGGCTACACATCCGATGTCGATCATCGCCCGCATGACCCGCTCCAGCATGCTGGAGGTCCTCCAGGAAGACTATATCCGGACGGCCCACGCCAAGGGCCTGCGCGAGCGGATGGTCCTCTCTCGCCACGCGCTAAAGAATGCATTCTTGCCGGTGATCACCATCATCGGCCTGCAAACGGGTGTGCTCCTGGCGGGCGCCATCTTGACCGAGACCATCTTTTCGTGGCCGGGCATCGGCAAGTGGATCTATGATGCTATTTTGGCCCGCGACTATCCCGTCGTGCAGGGCGGCACACTCCTTATCGCCGTCATCTTTGTGGTGGCCAACCTGCTGGTGGACCTGTCCTATGCCTTTCTAGATCCGCGCATCCACTATGAGTGAGGATTCTATGTCTGACGTACCGTTGACCCCCGGCCCACAGCGGGCAGAGGCCGGAGATGTTGGCTTTCGCGATTTCGCCATGCGCAAGCATCGCAGCCTGTGGGGCGATGCCTGGCAGCGGCTGATCTCCAGCACCACCGGCCGCGTTGGCCTGGCCATCGTGGTCATCCTTGTCCTGGGAGCCGTGTTGAGCCACTTTTTCTGGGAGTATAATCCAAAGACGGATCTCGACTATGGACTGAAACTCAAGCCTCCCAACCTGACCAGGACCGAAGAGATCGACTCCATCCATCCCTTTGGCACCGACAAGCTGGGGCGAGACATCTTTCGCCGGGTCGTGCATGGCGGATGGAACTCGCTGCGGGTCGGCCTCGTGGCCGTCGGCATTTCGCTGATCGCTGGCGGTCTCCTGGGCTTGCTGGCCGGTTTTTACGAGAGCATGCCCCTTGGCCCGGTGGGCAAGGTAATCCTGTTTGCCGCCACGGGGCTCATCTTTGGCGCGTCCATAGCCTGGCTGTCCCGCCAGACTTATCAGGTGCTCCTGTTTCTCCTCCTCGCCGGTGCGGCCCTCTTTTGGGAGAACCTATGGCGCGGCAAGCCGCAGCGCAGCGCTGTCTTTGGCCTGGCCGGGTTGCTGTTGGGCGGCCTGCCGGGCTTGATGGTCGGGCCGCTGGTGGGCCTGGTCTGCGGCCTGGTGGGCATGATCGGTGGTTTGATTCTGGCCATGTCCCTCAGCGGGAACCTGGTCTCGAACGTCATCATGCGCGTCATGGACATCATCCTTGCCTTTCCCGGCATCCTCCTCGCCATCGCCATCGTCGCCATGCTGGGACCCGGGCTGGACAAGGGCATGATTGCCATCGGGTTCGTCGGCATCCCGGTCTATGCCCGGCTGGTTCGCGCTTCTGTTCTGTCGGTCATCCAGGAAGAGTACGTGACCGCTGGCATGGCCGTGGGCGTGGGGCAAGGGCGCATCCTGTTCCGGCACATCGTGCCCAACACTCTCTCGCCCATTATCGTTCAATCGACCATGGGCCTGGCGAGCGCCATCCTGTGGGCAGGAGCCCTCGGTTTCCTGGGGCTGGGTGCCATTCCGCCCGAGCCGGAATGGGGGGCCATGCTGGGCGACAGCTACAAGTTCCTGACCACCGGCGCCTGGTGGGCCGTTACCTTCCCCGGCCTGGCCATCATGCTCAGCGTCCTCGGTTTTAACCTGCTGGGCGATGGCCTGCGTGATGCATTGGACCCGCGGCTGCGGATCTAGTCCGTAGTCCCCTCGTCGAGGAGAGGAAAAAGTAGTCAATGGATAGTTCAATAGAACAGGTCGGGGACAGGCACGGCCCGCTGAGGATTGCCATTATCCTCGTCGCCATCACCAGCGTGTTGAGCCTGTTGTACGCCGTCCAGTACTACCTCGGTGGGCCGGTCCGGTTGTCGGTAGTCAGCCCCTTTCGCGACGTCGCAGTCAATCCAGAGGGCTCTCTGGTTGCTGCCGGGGCCGAAAATGGCATTGTCTACGTCTGGGAAGTGCCGCCGGGCTTTGACACGATTCTCCCGGCCAGCTTTGACCTGGCCGAGGAAAAGCGATGGCCGGAGCACCGTCTCAGGGGGCATCGGAGTGCCGTGCTGGCCGTCGCCTTTACCGGGGATGGCTCGGCCCTGGTGTCCATCGACAGCAGTGGTCGCATCCTGACCTGGGAAGGCCCCCTCGGCGCGCCCGCCGTCGAAGAAAACCTGGGTGGCCCCCTTGCCGCCGCGGCCTTTGACGCCAGCGTGTCGCGGATCGCCACCCTGGGCCAGGACGGCCAGGTACGCGTCTGGGACCTGGGGAGCGCCCAGGAACTCCAATCCCTCGGCCCCGTGGACAACGGAGCCTTTGCCGTTGCTCTCTCGAATGACGGCACCCTCGTCGCTGCCGGCGACGGCACCGGCGTGCGGATCTGGAGCGTTTCGGGCGAAGCGGTACAGGAGCTGCAAGGCTACTGGCAAGATCCGGAGGCCGAGGAGGATTGGAAGGGCCACACCAAGGCGGTGACCGCCCTGGCCTTTAGCCCCGACAACGAGCTCCTGGCCTCGGGCAGTGCCGACACGACGGTCATGTTCTGGGAGGTCGAGACCGGCGAGATCCGCTGGCCCGCCGAGGGCCACTGGGCCACGGTGACGAGCATGGGCTTCGAGCCGAGTGGCGACTTCTTGTTGACGACCGGCCGCGACAACACCATTCGGAACCTGCGCACGGCGGGCGGCAAGAGCACCGCCTCGTACACCGGGCACCTGAACGCCGTCATGGCGGCGGCATATGGACCCATTCCTGACACCGTCGTCTCGGCCGGCGGCGATGGCACGCTGCGGGTCTGGGGAGCGGTCAACCAGAACGCCCTCCACATGGAATGGTCGCGCTTTGGCTTCCAGCCAACCTGGGGCGGCGCTCTGGCGGGCTGGATGCTGTTCAGCGGCGTGGTGGGGATGGTCGCCGTGTGGGGCATGCGCCGCCGGAACATCTGGAGCCACCTCCTGGCCATCCTCCTGTTCCTGGTGGGCCCCATCATCATCCTGGGCTTGCCCTTGTTGGAAGTGCAGTCCTATCCCATCATGTTGGGCACCAAGCTGTCCATCTCCTGGCCTCTCCTGGCGCTGGTAGCCTGGTACGTCCTTCTGCTCGTCGTCCTGCTCCGCGGGCGGGTGGCCGGTGTCTTTGAGGCACCGCAGGGTGCCGACCTGTCGCAGCAGATCATGGTCAGCCAGCGAACCCGCGGCACCCGGCTGGGCATTTTCGGGCTGGCCGTCTGGATCGGCCTGCTGGTCGTCCTCTACTCGGTCCTGCGCCGTTTTAACCTCGACATCGCCTTCATGGGCCACTTTTTCTCGTTCATCATGGCCGGCGCGGGCCTGACGGTAGTCGTCTCGGCAGCCTCCATCGGCCTGGCCATCGTCCTGGCCATCCTGGGCGCCCTGGGCCGCCTGTCCAACAACCCTATACCCAACGGCATCGCCAGCTTTTACATTTCGCTCATCCGCGGCACCCCTCTCTTGGTGCAGATCTTTATCTGGTACCTGGGATTGCCGCAGTTGGGCATCATCCTCAAGCCGTTGACCGCGGGCATCCTGGCCCTGGGCGTGAACTATGGCGCCTATATGACCGAGACGTTCCGCGCCGGCATCCAGGCCATCGGCAAGGGACAGCAGGAGGCGGCCCAGGCCTTGGGCATGACGGGATCACAGACCTTCCGGCGGATCATTGTGCCCCAGGCGTTTCGCATCGTCATCCCGCCCATCGGCAACGATTTCATCGCCATGATGAAAGACTCCTCGCTGGTCTACATCATGGGCGTCTGGGAGCTTACCTTCCGCGCGCAAAAGATCGGCCGCCAGAATTTCCGGACCATGGAAACCTTTCTCATCGCCGCGGCCTTCTATTGGCTCCTGACGGTCGTGTTCCAGTTCCTCCAGGGCAAGCTGGAGGACTACCTGGCCCGCAGTGAGAGGAAGTGAGAGGAGATTAGAATGGCGGAACCCATGATCAAGGTGCGTGGCCTCCACAAGTACTTTGGCCCTCTCCACGTCATCCGGGGCGTCGACCTGGATGTGATGCCGCGGGAGGTGGTGGTCATCATCGGGCCGTCCGGTGGGGGCAAGAGCACCTTCCTGCGCTGCCTGAACTTTCTCGAAGAGCCCTCGGCCGGGTCCATCGAGATCGACTCGGTAGAGATCCGCGCCCGGGAGCCTGCGCGCGAGCAGCGCCGCCACATCCGCGAGATCCGGCAGAAGGCGGGCATGGTCTTTCAGCAGTTCAACCTCTTTCCCCACATGACCGCCCTGCAGAACATTATCGAGGCGCCGGTCATTGTCAAGGGCTGGTCCAAGGAAAAGGCGACGGCCAAGGGCGAGGAGCTGCTGCGCTGGGTGGGCCTCTCGGAGAAACGCGACGAGTATCCCTCCCGCCTGTCGGGCGGGCAGCAGCAGCGGGTGGCCATCGCCCGCGCCCTGGCCATGGAGCCCAAGATCATGCTCTTTGACGAGCCGACCTCGGCCCTCGACCCCGAGCTCATCGGCGAGGTAGTGGACGTGATGGAGCGCCTGGCGAACGAGGGCATGACCATGGTCGTGGTGACCCATGAGCTACACTTTGCCCGCGACGTCGCCGACCGTGTCATCCTGATGGCCGAGGGCATCTGGGCCGAGATGGGCACGCCCGACGAGCTGTTCAAGAACCCCAGGGAAGAGCGAACCCGCCAGTTCCTGGCACACATTCTATAGTCGGAGCGGGCTTATGACGAAAAAAGGTGCCGCGCGCGGCACCTTTTTTGTCTTGAGCCCGCCGTTCGCAGGGCACGGTTCACCGCGCCAGCCGCCTGGTGACCACCATGGCCATATCGTCGAACTGCTCGCACGTCCCGGTGAACGCCGCGACAGAGCCTGCCAGGGTGGACAGGACGTCCTGGGCCGTCCCACTGCCTTCCTCGAGGAGGAGCCGGCGCAGACGCGGCATCTCGAAGCGCTCGCCGCTGGCCTGGGTGGCATCGGGCACGCCGTCGGTGTAGAGCAGCAGCAGTTCGCCCGGCGCCATCTGCACTGTTTGCTGCTGGAAGGGCGCGTCCTCCAGGATCCCCAGGGCCATGCCCGTCGGATGGAGCTCTTCCAGGCGGTCGTCTCCCACACCGCCCGAAAGCAGCAGCGGGGGATTGTGGCCGGCGTTGACGTAGGTCACCTCGCCCGTGGCCAACCGGATCTCGGCGCAGAACAGCGTCACGAACATGCCCGCCGTCGAGTCGGCGCAGATCAGCCGGTTGGCCCGCTCAATTCTTTCCACCAACCCTGTCGGACCTGCCAGGCTGGCCCGCACGATGCTGCGCGTCAGCGCCATGAACAGGGCCGCCGGCATGCCCTTGCCGCTGACGTCGCCGATGACCAGCCCCACCTCGCCCTCGCGGGCGGCGAAAAAATCATAGTAGTCGCCCGAGGTCTGGCGGGCAGGCTGCCAGGCGGCGGCAAACTCCCAGCCGGGTACCTGGGGCGTGGTCCTCGGCAGCAGGCTCGCCTGCAGCTCGCGAGCGACCTGCATCTCCCGCTCCATCCGGCCCTTTTCCACCGCAACGCGGTACAACCGGGCGTTCTCGATGGCGATGGCCGCGCTGTGGGCGATGGAAGACAGGAGTTCCAGGTCGTCGGGCGTGAACAGGCCGGCTTGAAGCCTGTTGTCCACATAGATCACCCCTGTGATCCTGTCCTGCACCTTCAGGGGGACGCACAGGATGGACCGCAGCCCAAGGGCCTGCACGCTCACCCGCAGCGACAGGCGGTCGTCGGTCTGAGCGTTGCTGGTCAGCAGGGGCTCGCCCTCCCGCGCCACCCGCTCGACCACCCCCCGCGAGATCTGGAACTCCGGGTCCTCGATCGTCTGGTGGTCCATTCCCCGGGCGACGCGAAAGACCGGCGCGCCATCGTCTTCCAGGAGCATCACAAAGCCACGCTCGGCCCGCATGAGCTCCACTACCTGGTCCATGACCCGGTTGAGCACCAGGTCAAGGTCCAGGGAAGAGTTGAAACTTTGAGACACGTGATACAACAGCGAGAGCCTGTCCGTTGCGGGACGGGCCGGGTCTGAGCGCATGGCCGAATCTCCTGACGGGCTCAAGATTTCTGTCGTCATTATAGCGCAAAATATCGCGCCTGTCAACGAAGGCCGGCACGCCCCGGCTCTCTGCGCGCTGCGCGACCACCCGTGAGCCCTCGGGTTGCGGGATGGTGCTTCGCCGGGTAGTGTGCTATAATGGGGCGAGGAAGGGGAAAGGCTATGATACGACGTACCTGGCTCCTGCTGTTGGTCTTGCTCGTTGCCTGCTCGCCGCGCACGTCCACCCCGACGGCTACGCCGCCGGCGTCCAGCCCGACGGCTCCACCGCCCAGCCCGACCACGCCCCCTCCGACGCCGCCCCCGGTGCCCGCCGCCTGGTGGCACGATGACGTCTTTTACGAGTTGTTCGTGCGGAGCTTTGCCGACAGCGATGGCGACGGGAACGGGGACCTGCAGGGCCTGATGGCCCGGCTGGACTACCTGAACGACGGGGATCCAGCGGGAGGCCAGGACCTGGGCGTGACTGGCCTGTGGCTGATGCCCGTCTTCTCCTCGCCCAGCTACCACGGCTACGACGTGACCGATTACACGACGGTCAACCCCGACTATGGCAGCAACGACGATTTCCGCGCACTGGTGGCCGAGGCCCACCGCCGCGGCGTGCGCGTCATCGTCGATATGGTTCTGAACCACACGTCCGACGAGCACCCCTGGTTCCTGGACAGCGCCTCAGGGCCGGGGGCCGAGCGCCGCGATTGGTACATCTGGGCCGACGCGAACCCTGAATATTCCGGCCCCCAGGCGCAGGTGGTGTGGCACGAGAGGGATGGCGACTATTACTATGGTTTCTTCGAAAGTGGCATGCCGGACCTGAACCTCCAGAACCCCGAGGTGACGGCCGCGCTCTACGAAGTGGCGCGCTTCTGGATCGAGGACATGGACGTCGACGGCTTTCGCCTCGACGCCGCCCGCCACTACGTGGAGGAGGGCCGTACCCAGGTGCACACCGAGGCGACTCACGCCTGGCTGCAAGAGTTCTACCGCTACAGCATGGAGCTGGACCCCGAGCTCCTGACCGTGGCCGAGGTGTGGGACGTGAGCGACGTGGTGGCGACGTACGTGGGAACGGACGTGGACCTGGCCTTCGAGTTCTCCCTGGCCAAGGCCATCCTCCTCAGCGTCAACGAAGGTGGCGTCACCGCCCTGGCCTCGGCACTGAAAGAGCTCCAGCGCCTCTACCCCCGCGGGGGTTACGCGACCTTTCTCACCAACCACGACCAGGACCGGGTGATGAACGTCTTCAGTCGCGACGAGGTAAAGGCGCGGCTGGCGGCTACCATCCTCTTCACCCTGCCCGGCGTGCCGTTCCTCTACTACGGCGAGGAGATTGGCATGACGGGCTCCAAGCCCGACCCGCAGATCAGGACGCCGATGCAGTGGACGGCCGGGCCGCAGGCAGGCTTCACGACCGGGACACCCTGGCAGCCGGTCAACGAGGGCTACGAGGAGCGCAACGTGGAGGCCCAGGCGGCCGACGCCTCCTCGCTCCTCAACCACTACCGGACCCTCATTGCCCTGCGGCAGGCCCATCCCGCCCTCAGCAGCCTCAACCTCCACGTCCTGGACAGCGCCGGCCGGACGGTCCTGGCCTACCTGCGGACCACGGAGGAAGAGGCCATCCTGGTGGTCCTCAACCTGGGCATAAGAGAGACGGATGCCTTTGCCCTGGGCAGCCGGGAGAGCCCCCTGGCGCCCGGCCGCTACACCGCCCGCGACCTGCTCACCGGCAACGAGGCGGAGGCGCTCGTCGTCGCGGAGGGTGGGGCCGTGGAAGGCTACCAGCCCGTGCCCGTCCTGGCCCCGCAGGGCGCGCTGATCCTGGAGATGGCGCCGGCATTGCCCTGATCCCTCACCGAGTCGGCCGAGTGCGGAAAGCGGGTGACAACCTCAGGCCGTCCGAGCGGGAGTAGGCGCGCAAATCCGGCCAGGCGCGCCCTTGAGCCTGGCCCGTCTGGCCGCCGGCGCGACAAAGCACGCCGCGGCCAGCCTGCGCCCGCGGTCCTTCCCGGTGCTCTTGTCCGTGGAAAGTTGAAAGCTATGCGGAGATGAGATCCGAATCGACCAGGTAGTCCTCTTCTTCCACTACGACGTCGTCTTCAACGTTGTCAACCCATTCGAGAGCAGGGGGATTTACGCGGATGACTTCCAGATCTGCTTCACACTGGTCGCACATCGCCGGCTGGCCCAGCCACGGCTTCCGCCCCAGGTAGATCCTCGCCCCGCAGTCTGGACAGTAGGCAAACGCCATCGTACTTACTCCTTTACACGTCCCTTTCGTTGTTGCGGTATCGAATTACAGCAACTATAGCTCACGGCCGTCTAAAACGTGCATAAAAAGGGTCCGAATAATGTCGCAAAACTGGATCGAGTGTGAGAATTCTTCTATTCTTCATCGCTCACTTGCGGATCGAACGAGTAGCCGATACCGGGCAGGGTGAGGATGTAGCGGGGGCTGCGCGGATCGCTCTCCACCTTGGCCCGCAGGCGGCTGACCAGCCCGCGCACCAGGTCCTTGTCGCCGTGGCCACTGTAGCCCCAAACGCGCTCGACGATGAGATCGGGCGAGAGGATCTGCCCGGGGTGGATCATGAGGGTGTAGAGCAGTCGGAACTCCAGGTGGGTGAGTCGCCGCGGCGGGCTGCCCCGGACCTGAACCGTGCGTGCTGCCGGATCGAGGGTCAGGTTTTCCATGTTGAGGGTGAAGAGGCTCGAAAGGGGAACGCTGCCCGCGCGCCGCAGCAGGGCGCGCAATTGCGCGATGAGCAGGCGGGCGCTATAGGGCCGGCAAACCACCAGGTCGGCGCCGTTCTCCAGGAGATCGTACTGCAATTCCTCCGTCGCGTTCTCGACAATCATCACCAGCAACACTTCTGTCTCGGTACGAATTCGCCGCACGTTCTCCGCGCTGTCGCCGCCTACCGCCGCCAGCACCAGGTCGGCCGGGCGCTCCTGCCAGGAGTTCATGGCCCGTTCCAGGTCGGCCGCGGTCGTGACCGCCACGCCGGCCCTCTGGAGCGCCAGGGAGAGCACGGCTCGCTCGTCCGAGTTCGACGCGATCAGCAAAGCGTACATGCCGAATTTATAGCACTCTTATGGCGAGTTGTCAACTCTGCAAGCGAAAGGTTTGACCCTGGCTTGTGCCCGGCGCGGCGCCTACCAGCGGGGGCAGCGACGCCGGGAGATGACGGCTGCCAATCCGCCGGCTGCCAGCCCCGCCTCCAGGGCCGCCTCCGTTGCCTCCCCGTCCTCCGGATCCACGACGTGTACCGGCCGCGCGCCAGCGGCAGCTACGAGGGCCGCCAGGTCGACGGGCGGTCGAATCCGCCCCTGAATGTCGCGCCCCGAGGCCGGGTGTGGCTGGCCGCCCGAAAGGGCCGTCGTGCCATTGTCCAGCACCACCACCAGCAAGGGCAGGCCGGCCTGGGCCGCGTCCACGAGGCCGGCCAGGCCGCTGTGCAGCAGGGCCGAATCGCCCGCCAGGGCCACCACCTTTTGCGGGAGCCCGCTGCGGACCAGCCCCGCCGCCAGGGCAATGCTGCCCCCCATGCCATACTTGGCGTCGAGGATCTGCCAGGGCGGCAACTGCGCCCGGACCATGCAGCCGGTCTCGCCGGTGACGAGAAAGGCCTCCCGGCCGCCATGACGCTCCATGACGGCCGTCAGTGCCCGCAGCAGGGGAGTGTAAGGGCAGTCGTCGCACAGGGGCTGGCGGCTGGGCATGGTCCTCTTGCCTTCGTCCACGGGCGGCCAGGGGTGCCCGGGCAGGAAGGAGGCCAGCGCCGCCCGCAGCTCGGGCGCCTGCAGCTCGCCCGCCCGGGGCAGATGGCCGCTCGCACGCCCCAGGATGGGCAGTGACAGGCCTGCCCGCTGCGCCAGCGCCTGGATCTGGACCTCGAGGAAGGGAGCCGTCTCTTCGACGACGAGGATCTCGTCCCGCTCCCTCAAGAACGACAGCAGGCGTTCCTCGGGCAGCGGGTGCAGCGTGGCGAGGGCCAGGACCGACAGGGGCGACTGATCCGGCGCCGGCTCGGTGGCGCCCGGGATCCCCAGGCCCAACTCCCGCAGCTTCTGATAGGTGCCGCCCGCTGCCACGATGCCCTTTCCTCCGCCCGCCACCTGGTCCAGCCGGTTTAAGGGTGATGCCTCAAAGACTGTCCGCACCTTCTCCAGGCTTGCCTGCAACTCGCGGTGCAGCGCCACCACGCGAATGGGTAGCACGTTCCAGCGTTCTGGCTGCCGGTCAAAGGCGGGCGGGCGCGGCGGGAGCGGCGGAGAGGGGCGGGGCGCATTCTCCAGCGTGGCCTGAAACATGGACAGCGTGAGGCGCACGACCACCGGCACCTGGAACTGCTCGGAAAGCAGGAATGCCTGGCCCATGGCCGGCGCCAGGTCCTCGACGCGGACCGGCTCCAGGAGAGGGACTTCGGCCGCGGCGGCCAGGGGGCGCGAGTCCTCTTCGTTCTGGGAGCCCCAGCCGCCGGGGTCGTCGCCGACGAGCACCACCAGCCCCCCCGGGCCACCGGCCAGGTTGGCGACCATGAGCGAGTCGAGGGCCACGTTCAGCCCGACGTTTTTCATGCAGACCAGGGCGCGCTGGCCGGCCAGCGAGACGCCCAGGGCGGTGTCAAAGGCCGACTTCTCGTTGCTCGCCCAGTCGATCTGCACCCCGTCGCCGGCTACCCCCTGGGCTTGCAGGGCCGCCATGGCCTCGACCACCGCCGTGCTGGGCGAGCCCGGATAACCCGTGACCAGGCTCACGCCCGCCTCGAATGCTCCCCATGCCAGTGCCTGGCTGCCGTTTTGTCGCAAGGTCATATGATGTTCTCCGTTGTCGAGCTCTTTTCTTTCGTTCTCTGCGTGGCTCCGTCAGGGGCGGACGAGAACCTTGAGGGCTCCTTTGCGCCCGGCGTGCTCGAAGGCAGCGGGGGCCTGATCAAGGGAGTATTCGGCTTCGACCAGGGACGAGACGTCAACCAGGCCCTGCACCAACAGGCGTAGCGCGGGGGCAAAGGGACCGCAGCGCGAGCCCACCACCCGGATCTCGTCCACGACCATGTCCGAGAAGTCGACCTCTACCGGCCCGTGGTAGGTGCTCTTGAGGACCAGGGTACCCTCGGGCCGGAGCATTCGCCGGCCGGCGGCAAGGCCGCCTGGCTGGCCCGTGCACTCGACGACCACGTCGGCCTCGCCGCCCTCGCCCTGTCCGTCCAGGCGGGTCTCGATGCCTCGGCGGGCCAGGATGGACAGCTTGGAGGCGTGGCGGCCGACGACCGTCAGCCTGCAGCCGGTGAGGGCCAGGACCTGGGCCACCAGGAGCCCCAGCTTGCCATCGCCCAGGACGACGACCCGCTGCGATGGCCCCAGGTGGACCTGCTCCGGGATACGGCAGGCAGCGGCCAGGGGCTCGACAAAGACGGCCGCCTCGTCGGGAATGGCGTCGGGCACGGGATGGAGGTTGGCGCGGGGCAGGCAGAAATAGTCGGCCAGGGCGCCGTCGCGGCCGCGGATGCCCAGCGCCGTGCGCTCGAAGCAGTGGCTCACCCGCCCGGCGCGGCACATGGCGCAGGTGCCGCAGCCGATGTTGATCTCGCCCACCATGCGCCGGCCAAGCAGCTGGGTGTCCCCGGCGCCACCCACAGCGTCGACGATGCCGACAAACTCGTGGCCCGGCACACCTCGAAAGCCGGCATAGCCGCGCAGGATCTCCAGATCGGTGTTGCAGATGCCGGCCAACAGGGTGCGGATGCGCACCTCGCCTGGCGCCGGTTCGGGCACCGGGTAGTCTCGCCCCAGGCGCAAGCCCTGCTCGTCGACGAGGACGGCGCGCATGGTGCGCGCGGGGTTAGCGGCGGTGTCCATAGAACGTCGCCCGCGTTTCTTCCAGCACGATCTGCTCCAGGCACAGGGCATAGTCCTCCGGATACCAGGCCATGGCCTCCTCGGCCATGGTCACCACCCGGGCGCGTACAAAGCGCGGCGTCGTAATGCCCGCCAGGGAGACACTCTCCACCTCGAGCTGGGGCCGGCAGTCCCGCGCAACGAGGGTGCCTTGCAGGTAGGCGTCCACCTGCAACCCCAGAACGGACACCTTGCCGCTGATGCCCAACCCGTTGTCCTGGAAATCCACCTGGATGTCACGGTACGGCAGGGCCGGATTCTCGACCCACAGGGTCTCCATCTCCCGGTTCAGTGCCTCTTCCTCGTAGCGAATCTGCACCGCGCGCCCCGGGGCCGACTGCTCCATCTCTGCGTTCAACCCTTCGAGGCTGTGAAACTCGGGATCGACCAGCAGCAGGGGCACGCTCACGATCTGAGAGGTGGCAACGACCGGGTCTGCCCTGGCTGCGATGGGTGGGTCGGCGGGGCCGGTCTTGCTCCCCGGCTCCAGGTCCGCTTGTTCCGTGGCGGGCACCGGGCTGCCGGCAGTGGGCAGGGCAGGCTCCCCGGGCTCGTCGTCGGCGTTTGAAGGAGCGACGGGGCCGGACGGCTCCCCCGTGCTCGGCGGCAGGTCGGTCGCCGCGCCGAAGGGCGTTGCCGCCGGGCTCACCTCGGGTGGAGCGCCGTCCGTGGCCTGGACCAGCGCCATGCTGCTTTCGCCTTCCGGCTCGTGGGCTCGCGGGGGCAACGTCGCCGGGTCGGCCCCGGCGGCCTGGATGAGTTCCATGCGGTCGCCTGTCGCGCCTGCCCACGACGACACGGCCGTCGCCTGGGCGTGGCGCACCATGGTCTCTACCCCCAGGTCCACCTGATCGCTGGCGCACAGGCCGACGACGTAGGCGATGCCCACCCACAGGGCGAGGTTGCCGGCGGCGAGCAGCCCCATCATGGCCCAGCGGCGGCGGCCGCTAAACATCGGCTTCCTCCACGGCTACGTGCTCCCCTTGCGGCTCTTCCATCTCGGCCACAAGGGCGAGGAGCTTTTCCAGGGTCGCCTGTGTCACCGGGCGCGACGGCAGGAAGGGACATGCATAGTCCTGGCCGTCGGGCTCGTGGGGGCGAGCCGTCGAGGGCTCGTAGGTGCCGATGCGCCGCGCCAGGTCCATGATCTCGGTCTTGTCCATGCCGATGAGGGGCCTGAGGATCGGCTTGGAGATGCCATGGGAAACGACCTCCAGGTTGCTCAAGGTCTGGCTGGCAACCTGGCCCAGAGAGTCGCCCGTCACCAGGGCCGAAGCGCCGATCTCCTGGGCAATGGCCGCGGCGCGGGCCAGCATGGCGCGCTTGCACATGATGCAGGCCCAGCGTTCCTGGCGCAGTTCCCGCAGCCGCTCCACCACCGGCGCCACGACCTCCCAATGGGACAGGACGATGGGCTTGAGGGGGTATCCGTAGGCGTGGCGGTTGAGGGCGTCGACGATGGACTGCACGCGGTCGGCCTGGGCCTGATCCAGACCAAAGTGCACGGGGACGACCCCACAGCCGCGCTTCATCATCAGCCAGGCGGCCACGGGCGAGTCGATGCCGCTGGAGAGCAGGGCCACTACCTTGCCCTGGCTGCCCAGGGGCAGGCCCCCGGGGCCCGGGATCTTGGCTCCGAAGAGCAGGGCGCGGCCGCGCTGCACCTCGATCCCGATCTCGACGTCGGCGCCTGCCAGGCGAACGCGGGCGCCGGTGGCCTCCACCACGGCAGCGCCTACCTGGCGCTCTATCTCGGGCGATATCAAGGGGAACGACTTGTCGGCCCGGTTGGCGGTGACACGAAAGGTGCGCTCTCCGACGCCCTCTCGCCGCGCCAGGGAGACCGCCTCTTCGGCGATGGCCTCCAGGCGCGGTGGCACCACCGCCACGGGGCTCAACGAGACGAGGCCGGCGACGCGCTGCACGGCCTCGACGGCGGCGTCCTGTTCCTCCACCTCCAGGTAGAGGCGCTGGCCTTCCTGCCACACCCGCCCCTCGATGCCGTTGGCCTTCAGGGCCTGGCGCACGTTATGCCTCAGCCGGCGCGTGAAATAGGCGCGGTTCTGGCCCTTGAGGCCGATCTCGCCGTAGCGCAGCAACACCAGGCCCATTACAGCCAACCCTGCTCTCTGTACCAGCCCGCCGTTTCCTGCGACGCCGTCACCAGGTCCCAGCGGGGGGCAAAACCCAGTTCGCGGGCGGCCTTTTCCCCCGAGCATAGCCAGTAGGGGGCCCGGAGGTCTCGCACCCGCTGGTCGTTGAGAAGCGGGGGCCGGCCGGTGAGCCGGCACTGAACTCTGGACCAGGCGGCCATGGGCGGCAGGATGGCCAGGGGCAGGCGAATCTGGACCGTGCGGGTGCCCAGAGCCCGAGCGATGGCCCGCGAGAACTCGGCGTGGGTGTGCGACCAGGCGCTGCCAAAGTAGATCTGGCCCCCGGCCAGGTCGTTTTCCAGGGCGAGGAGGATCAGGTCGACCAGGTCCCGGACATAAATGAGGCTCATGGCCCGGTCGCCGTTGCCCAGTTGCAGGTCGAGGTGGCGGTTTACCAGGTAAAAGTAGGACAAGAAATCGCGATCCCGCGGGCCAAAGACGGGCGCTGCCCGCACGATGGTGAGGGGCAGGCCGGGAATGGCCAGGAGGGCCTGCTCGGCAGCCAGCTTGCTCGCACCGTACCAGGTGACGGGGTGCGGCGTGCAATCCTCGTCCAGGTAGTGGCCGGCGGCCGGCGACGGGCCTGCCGCCGCCTGGCTGGAGACAAAGAGAAAGCGCCGCAGGCCGGGGCTGGCCTCCAGGGACGCCCGGGCGAGGGCCTCGCTGCCCCGGGCATTCACCCGGAAAAAGGTCTCCTCGTCGGGAGCCCGGGTCAGGGCCGCGCAATGGCACACGGCCGCGACGTCCTGGCAGGCCTCCAGGAGGCCGATGCCCTTGCCCACCTCGGCGTACGCCAACTCCACAGGAAGGGCGCGGATGAAGGACAGGTCGCTGGTGCGCCGCACCATGCAGCGCACCCGGTAGCCCGCTTCCAGCAGCGCCTCCACCAGGTGCGAGCCGACGAACCCGTTGGCGCCGGTGACCAGGATCGTAGCGTCGGGCTTGATCACAGGCCCTCACCACCTTTTGGGGCGCGTGGATTCAGGGAGAGGAGTGCGGGAATCGGCGAGGCACCCCGGGGAGCCAGATCCCAGGGGATGCCGGCTGCACCCTGCGGCAAACGGACGTCAAGTCGAAACGCAATCATAAGCGGGCTGTTTCTGCGAGCGTCACGAGCCCAAGTCTACCACACCGTGGGCGTTTTGTCAATCGTTTGAGGCGGCGATGGGCAGCCCGGCGCCTTGCACGCCCCTTCCCGCCGTGCTATAATCTCGCTGGCGGCCGGGCCGTGGGATGCATCGCACTTGCCTCGCATCCCGCGGCCGAGATCGGCCGCCAGGAGGCCAAGATGAAGCGCGAGTATCCCGAGTTTCCCATTGTCGGCGTGGGCGCCGCGGTCGCCGACGCCGGGCGTATCCTCCTGGCGCGCCGGGGAAAGGAGCCTGCCCGGGGACAATGGACCTTTCCCGGAGGGGCCGTCGAGCTGGGCGAGTCCGTTGAGGACGCCGTCCGCCGCGAGGTGCGAGAAGAGACCGGCCTGGAGATCGAGCTGGAGCGAGTGCTCGTCGTCGTGGATCGCATCGAGCACGACGCGGGCGGCCGGGTTCTCTACCATTACATAATCATCGACTACCTGGCACGGCCGGTGGGGGGCAGCCTCCAGGCCGGCGACGACGCCGACGGCGTCCTCTGGGCAGAGTTGGCCGACCTGGAGCGCCTGGAGATGACCGAGCCGGCCCGCGAGATCGCCCGCACACTGCTCCGCGAGCAGCAGGCAGGCGGGTGAGCCCCCAGTCCAGGACTCCCAACGCGCACACACCAAAGCTGCCACCCACTGGAAAGCGGGTTATGGGGTCCCTGCGGCGTGGTTGGGATGTGCCCGGAGCAGAGCCTGTACGGCCGGCAGGTCGGGGAGGCCGCGCCGCCCGCCCAGGGTCTGGCAGTTGAGTCCGGCGACGGCGTTGGCAAAGGCCAGGACGCGGGGCAGTTCCCAACCCTGGAGCATGGCGTACACAAAGCCGCCGTGGAAGGCATCGCCGGCGCCTGTCGTGTCCACCGCCTGAACGGGGAAGGCGGGCATCGAGATCGGGCCCCGGAGCGCGGCCCCCGGCGTCGCGGGCCTGGTCCACGCCTGACAGCCCGCCTCTCCCAGGGTCACGACCAGCAGCCTGGGGCCCAGGCTCAGGAGTTCCTCGGCCGCCCGCGACGGGTCGGCCTGGCCGGTGGCCTTCCGGGGGAATGATTCGGCCACCACCAGCCAATCCACCAGGGGCAGCAGCTCCTCCAGGCCGGGGCGGGGATGGTTGCCGTCAAAGCTAATCGGGACGCCGGCCTCCCGCGCCCAGCGGGCCGCCTGGATGGCCGCCGGCAGGAACTGGCCGTCGAGGTGCAGCGCGCGACCGGCCTGCACGTAGCGCCGGTCCTCCTCGTCCAGGGCCAGGGCCGCGGGCGACACCTGGGGGCGACAGACGATGGCCCGGCGGGCGGTTTCCTCCTCCACCAGGAGCAGGCAGACGTTTGTCCCCGCCCCGTCCCTCATGCGCAGGCGCGAAACGTCCACCCCCTCCGCGATGAACAGCTCCCGCAGCCAGCGTCCTTCCTGGTCGTTGTCCAACACCCCGATGTAGCCGGCGGGAACGCCCAGGCGCGCGATGGCCGCCAGGGCGGTGCCCACCGGGCCGCCCCCGTCGTGCACCAGGGCGGTGGCGTGGGTCATGCGCACGTCGTCAAAGACGGGCATGTGGGGCACGACGGCCAGGATGTCGTAGGGGCAGTACCCCAGGCCGACCACTGGCGGTGCTTCTCTGGTCATGGCTGCAGACCTCTCCCTGTTACAACGATGTCCGGTAGGCATAGTTCTGGGCGCACAGGGCCAGCAGCTCGCGCTTGGCTCCCCGCCGCGGAATCGTGACCCGCACCCGCCGGCCGGTGGCCCGGCGCAGCGCCTGCTCCACGGCGGCCGGGTCGGGCAGATGGTTGACAATGATTTCGTCGGGTGCCCGCCGCGCATAGCGCGTGAGGACGAAATGTTCGCCCGGCGCCGAGCCGTTGGCCTGCTCCAGCGTGCAAAGCGACAGCCCCTGCAGAATGCCCCGCCGCACCGTGGCGACCAGCACCGCCTCGCCGCCAAAGAAGAGCACGTCCTCGTCGTGATCCACCTGGCGCTCGACCACCTGCGGGCTGAGGGCATGCTCCAGTGCTCCCAGGCGCTCTTTCATGCGTTGAGCGATCTCGAACTCCAGGCGGTCGGCGTGGGCCAGCATCTCCTGGCGAATCCCTTCCAGAAGCTGCGGCTGCGGCCGCGAGAGAAAGGCCGCGGCGCGACGCACCGCCGCCGCGTAGCCGGCCGCCGAGACGCGCGCTTCGCAAATGCCGCTGCACTTGTGCATGTGGTAGCGCAGGCACGCCCTGTGCGGCAGTTCCTGGCAGGTGCGCAGTTGAAAGAGCTCGACCGCCACCTTCAGGAGCTGGTCGCGATAAGGCCCGCTGAGATACGGGCCAAAGAATTGGGCGATGGGCGCGTCGGCCAGTTCCAGGTTCAGGCGCCCCCGGCGATAGGGCGCCAGCCGCGGCATCTCCTCGTCGGTCAGCACGATGTAAAAATAGCCGCTGTCCTCGTCCTTGAGCATGCGGTTAAAGGGCGGTTGGTGCAGCTTGATGAGATTGTTCTCCAGGATCAGGCTTTCGACCTCGGTGCGCACCAGGATGACCTCGACCTCGGCCACGCGGGCGGCGAGCCTCGCCGTGCGGCGGTCGCGGCTGCGGGGGCGAAAGTAGGAGGAGAGGCGCTTGCGCAGGTTCACCGCCTTGCCCACGTAGAGGACGTGCCCGCCGCCATCCTTCAGCAGGTAGCAGCCGGGATCGGCAGGGTAGCGTTTGGGATCAAAGATAAAGGCAGCGTTGGGCGACATCGGACCGCGTCGGCTCCAGTCTTTCTCCGGAGCGGGCTCTTACGAGCCTGTCAGGACCCGCCCACCATGCGGCGGAGCTCCGCCTCGTCGATGACCGGCACGCCCAGCTTTTGCGCGCGGTCCAGCTTTGACCCGGCCTTTTCCCCGGCAATGAGGTAGTCGGTGTTGCCGCTCACCGAGCCGGTGACCTTGCCGCCGTGGGCCTCCACCACTGCCCGGGCCTGTTCGCGACTCATGCTCGGCAACGTGCCGGTGATGACAAAGGTGAGTCCCTCCAGGGGCTGCGGCCCGACGGCCTCGGCCCGCTCCGCCTCGGAGCGCACGCCGGCCGCCAGCAGCTTTTCGACGACGCGCCGGTTGGTCTCGTGGGAGAACCAATCGACCACGCTGTCGGCCAGCTTGGGTCCGATGCCCGGCACCTGGCGCAGCTCTTCGCTGGATGCGGAGGCCAGCGCCTCCAGGGAGCCGAACTGATCCATGAGCAGCTCGGCGACCGTGCCACCCACACCGCGGATGCCCAGGGCGGTGAGCAGCCGGTGCGCCGGCCGCTTCTTGCTGTCCTCGATGGCGGCCATGAGGTTGTTGACCTTCTTTTCGCCAAAGCCCTCCAGCTCGAGAAGCGGCTCGGGCTGGAGGTAGTAGACGTCGGCCACGTCTTTCAGGTAGCCCAGCTCGACGAACAGCTCGGCCTGGCGGATGCCAAAGCCCTCGATGTCCATGGCTCCCCGGCTGACGAAATGCTCCACGGAGCGCATCAACTGGGCGGGACAGGAGGCATTGACGCAATAGATCGCCACCTCGCCCTCGGTTCGCTCCACGGGCTCGCCACACGCGGGGCAGGTCTGGGGCATTTGCCACGGTTCGGTGCCTGGTGGGCGCAGCTCGACGACGGGATACAGGACCTGGGGGATGACCTCGCCGGCGCGCTTGATGACCACCATGTCACCCTCGCGGATGTCGCGCTCGGCCACATAGTCGGCGTTATGCAGTGTGGCGTTGCTGACGGTCACCCCGCCAATGCGCACCGGCTCAAGCTCGGCGGCAGGGTTGAGGGTGCCCGTCCGGCCGACGTTGATGACGATGCGCTTAAGGCGGGTGACGGCCTCGGGCGCCGGATACTTGTAGGCCGCCGCCCAGCGAGGTGTGCTGCCCACGGCTCCCAGGCGCTCTTGCAGGGCAAAATCGTCGATCTTGACGACCACGCCGTCCGCCTCAAAGTTCAACGTGTTGCGCACCTCTTCCCAGGCGATGCAATACTCCACAAGCTCGTCAAAATCGGTGAAGCGCTGGATATGGCTGCTGACGGGAAAGCCCATCTGCCCCAGGTAGTCCAGGGCCTGGCCCTGGCTGCCCAGCGTGGGACCACCCTCTATCTCGACCACCTGGTAGCACAGCAGGCGCAGCGGCCGCGAAGCGGTGATATTGGGATCGAGGACGCGCAGGCTGCCCGCCGCCGTGTTGCGGGGATTGGCATAGGTCCGCTTGCCCGCCTCCTCTTGCCGCCGGTTGAACTCCTCGAAGGCGTCGATGGGCATGTAGGCCTCGCCGCGGACGACCAGCCGCCTGGGAGCGGGTTGGGCGCCATCGCCGCTCTCCAGGGGAATGCGCAAAGGCAAGGCCTTGACGGTGCGCAGGTTGGGCGTGATGTCCTCGCCCTCCACGCCGTTGCCCCGGGTGGCGCCCAGGACAAAGCGGCCGTCTTCATAGTGCAGGACCACGGTCAGGCCGTCGATCTTGGGCTCGACGACGTAGGCCAGGTCGGGGTGCTCGGCGGGCAGCAGGCGCAGAGCGCGGTCGCGCCAGGCGCGCAACTCCTCGGGGTTGAAGGCGTTCGCCAGGCTGAGCATGGGCCGGGGGTGCCGGACCGTGGTAAACTCCTCCCGGACCTGGCCACCTACCCGCTGCGTGGGCGAGTCGGGCGAGACCAGGTTGGGGTGCGCCGCCTCCAGTTCCTGCAGCTCCCGGTACAGAGCATCGTAGGCCGAGTCGCTGATGACAGGGTCGTCCAAAACGTAGTAGCGATGGTTGTGGTAGCGAATCTGCTCCCGCAACTCCTCGATCCGTTGTGCCGGGTCCATGCATCCTCCTCAGGTGCTGTGTCACAGGCCCTATTGTAACACGGATCGGGCCCAATGGGCAATAGCTGCCGGTACCGGAATCTCCCATCGCAATCGCGCAATAACAGTCTTGACAAACCGCCGAGCCCGTGGTATAATTGTATTATCTAATGAGACACCGTATCACTGTGTGAGACATATAGGAGCCAAGGAGCGGGATAAGCTGTCGCGCCTCACTGTGTCCTACGCTCTCTGGCCTGGGCCATCGAGTCATTGAAGGCATCTTTCACGGAAGGGAGAGAAGCAGATGGCAGAGAAGGTTGACTTGGTCGAAGCCGTGATAAAGGTCATCCAGGATCGCCGCAGCATCCGCCAGTACACCACGGACCCGGTGTCCGAGGAGCATCTGGAGATGATTCTGGAAGCCGCGCGCCAGGCGCCGTCGGGCGAGAATGCCCAGCCCTGGCGCTTTGTTATTGTCAAGGACGAAGTCACGCGTAAGCGACTGGGCGCCATTGCCGGCGGCGGCAGTGGGCGCCGCTTCACCGCCGAGTTTGTCACCCAAAAAATGCAGGAGCGTTTCGAAAACCTCGAGGACGAGGCCAAAAAGAAGGCGATCTTTGACAAGCTCACCTCCGGTCAGGTTTCCGCTTTCCTGGCCGAAGCACCGGTTAGCATCGTCGTGTGCGGCAGAAAGGACGTGTGGGATCTGCCCTACGACACCTCGGCGGCCATCGAGAACATGCTGCTGATGGTCACCGCCCTGGGCCTGGGCGCTTGCTGGGTCATTGCCCCGTGCATCGACATCCGAGATGAAGAACGCCTGAAAGACCTGCTCGGGGTACCGGAAGGGGTCAAGGTCGTGAGCATCGTCTCCGTAGGACACCCAACTCGCCCCCACAGGCCCCGTCCGCGCCTGCCGCTGGAGGAGCTGGTCTACAAGGAAAAGTGGGGCGTCGCCTACCTGGAGGAGGGAGCATGAGTCAGTCTGGCGTTTCCCTGGAGTATGTCAACAGCATCATCCATGACCTGGAAAAAGCCTTCTGGGACGAACGTGGGAAAGGGGCCCGTTTTCGCGTCACCACCGTCGGCCGGGACTATTTCCTGGACAAATGCAGGCCAAGGATCCAGGAGCAGGATCTGGAGTGCATCATCCAGGCCATCAAGGATGTCCTCAGGGAAGAGGGCATCGTCGAGTCGATTTCCCACGAGGTGGACGGCAGGCTAATGCGCCTGAGGGTGAAGAACTGCCTCCACCTGCCTGTGGAGCAGCGCCTCGTGGCCAAGGGCGTGGAGCCCTTTACCTGTGTGCCTGCCAACCTGCTGGTGCTGGCTATCGAGGAGATGCTGGACCGGCCCGTCGAGCTGGCCGAGATCAAGGTCGAGGACGGGGTGTGCCACGCCGTGCTCGTTCTCTTTGAGTCGCGGCCGACCTTTGACTGATGGGAGGGTGCCGATGACGAAACTATCGACTCTCGCCGAAGCAGTCTCGACAATTCCGAATGGATCGCACGTCTCCCTCTCCGGCTTTGCCATCACCCGCTGTAACATGGCGTTTGCTGCCGAGGTCATCCGCCAGGGGATCAAGGGGCTGACCGTCTCGCAGTGCGTCGGCGCCATGGACGCCGATCTCCTGGCCGGCGCCGGCGCCCTGGAGCGCATCGTCTATGGCGGCGGCTCCCTGGACCGTTTCGGACGGCTAAACTGCGTCAACCGCGGCATCGAGGGCGGCACGCTGTGCGCCGAGGAATACAGCAGCCTGTCCATGGCCTTCCGCTACCTGGCGGGCTCCCTGGGTCTGCCGTTCATCCCCATCCGCTCGTTGCGCGGCTCCGACATCCTTCACCGCCTCCAGGAGACGGCGCCGTCCGAGATCGCCTACGTGGACGACCCTTTCACCGGGGAGGACTGGCTGGTGCTCAAGCCGCTGGTACCCGACGTGGCGGTGGTCCAGGTGCAGGCGGCGGACGAGGAAGGCAACGCCTGGATCCTGGGGCCGCGTTGGGACAACGAGGAACAGGTCAAGGCCGGCAAGCGGGCCATCGTCATCACCGAGCGGCTGGTGCCCCTGGAGACCATCCGGCGGGAGCCGGAGCGGACCATCATCCCCGGGTTCAGGGTGTCCCACGTGGTGCACCTGCCCTTTGCTGCCCATCCCACCTCGGTGTATCAGGCCTACGACTATGACGCCGACCACATCCGGCGCTACGTGGCCGCGTCTCAGAGCCTACAGGGCTTCGAGGAGTACCTGGAGGAGTACGTGTACGGTGTCCAGGACCACTGGGCCTACCTGGAGCGCGTGGGCGGCATGAAGCACCTGACCGGCCTGGTGGCTGACCCGGTGCTGGGGTACTGAGAGGAAGGTGAACGATGACAGCAGAGGTAGAATACACTCCCTTCGAGCTGATGGCTGTGGCGGGCGCCCGGGAACTGAAGGACGGGGAGATCGTGGCCGTGGGGTTGGGTCTGCCGGTGGTCGCTTCCTTCCTGGCCAAGCGCACCCACGCGCCGCGCCTGACCATGCTCTTTGAGCTGGGCGTCGTGGACCCGGAGCCGGTGCACCAGGGAGTAGGCCTGGCCGACCCCCGCGTCTGGTACCGGGCCAAGATCCTGAGCAGCTTTGTGGACATGCTGGGCACGGTGTTGCACAAGGGCCTGGTGGACGTGGGGTTCCTGGGTGGGCTGGAGACGGACGCCTACGGCAATCTGAACACGACCTTGCTGGGGGATCCTCACGGCAAGTTTCGCCACTTTGTAGGCAGCGGCGGCGCCAACGACATCGCCTCCTGCGCCCGGCGCACCATCATCATCATTCGCCACGAGGCACGCAAGCTCAAAGACGCCGTGTCCTTTGTCACCAGCCCCGGGTATCTGAGGGGAAATGGTGAGCGTGAGGCCGCTGGGCTGAAGGGCGGGTGCAGCCGCGTGATCACCGACAAGGCCATCTTTGGCTTTGAGCCCGAGAGCAAGAGGATGCGGATCGAGTCCATCCACCCCGGCACCAGCCTCGACGACGTCCTGGCGAACCTGGGCTTCCACCCCATCGTGCCCGCCGAACTGCCCACTACGCAGCCGCCCACGGCGGAGCAGGTGTGGCTCATCCGCAACGAGATCGATCCCGAAGGCATGTACGGCGGCTAGCCGGCCGGAACAATTTTGAACCTGGAAAGAGCGGAACAATGCCTTACGTAATCACCGATGAGTGTATCCAGTGTGGAGCGTGTGTGGCGGGCTGCCCGAGCGGCGCCATCGAGGAAGGGGAGCTCAAGTCCGTCATCCTGGTCGAGCTGTGCATCGAGTGTGGTACCTGTGAGCAGAATTGCCCGACCGGGGCCGTCATTTTCGTGGAGTTGGAAGAACCGGTGCCCGGCGGCTCCGGATGAGCGGCGCCGTGGATCCGGGAATCCACGTCCGTTTCGATTCCCGTACCAGCGCTGCGACAATGCGGAGGAGTGGAAGCAGATGGCGTACCTGAAACTCGAAGGCGTCCACAAGTCATTCGGCGGCTTGATGGCCATTCGCGATGTATCGCTTGATGTCGAGCAGGGCGAGATACTTGGACTCATCGGCCCCAATGGCTCTGGCAAGACAACTCTCCTCAACCTGGTTACCGGCTTTCTCAAACCTGACTCTGGGACCATCGAATTCTGCTGCGAGTGCGTGGCGGGCCTTCCACGCCACAAGATATGCCGGAGAGGCATCGCCAGAACGTTCCAGTTGACCAAGACATTCCTCGAATTCACAGCCCTGGAGAACGTCATGGTGGGGCGGGTATACGGGCATCAGCCCACCCGCCTGCTAAAGACGGCTGCCGGCGAATCGCTGGAAGTTCTTGATCGCGTTGGCCTTTCCGACAGGGCAAACACTCCGGCCGGAAACCTCAGCCTGATGCAGCGCAAGCGGCTCGAGCTGGCTCGAGCGCTGGCGACTCGGCCTCAGCTCCTGCTTCTGGACGAGTTGATGGCCGGGCTGAACTATGCCGAAATCGAGGAGGCCATGACGCTGATCCGGCAGATCCGGGATTCCGGCGTCACCCTTGTCGTGGTCGAGCATATCATCAAGGCCATCCTGGGGCTGTCTGATCGCATCGTCGTGTTGAACATGGGAGAAAAAATCGCGGACGGCCAGCCTGCCGACGTGACCGAGGACCAGCACGTGATTGAATGCTACCTGGGGAAGGCGTCAAATGCTTGAAGTACAGGGAATCAACGCCGGTTACAAGGACTTGCAGGCGCTGTGGGATATCTCGCTCCGGGTGGGTGAAGGGGAGCTGGTCGCCCTCGTGGGCCCCAATGGAGCGGGCAAAACGACGACGCTGAAGGTCATCAGCGGACTGATCAAGCCCATCGCCGGCAACGTCTTGCTCGACGGTCGCTCTCTCACCAAGGAGCCGCCTCACAAGATCGTGGACCTGGGCATCTCCCAGGTCCTCGAAGGAGGCAGGGTGTTTACCGATCTGACGGTACTGGAAAACCTGGAACTGGGTTCGTTCGGCGCCAAGGCGAGAAAGGTCAAGGACGAGAATCTGGAGCGGGTGTTCGACCTCTTTCCCCGGCTTCAGGAGCGACAGAAGCAGCGCGCCGGTACGCTCAGCGGGGGAGAGCGGCAGATGCTCGCCATCGGCCGGGCGATGATGTCCGCGCCACGGCTCCTGATGCTCGATGAGCCCTCGTTTGGCCTCGCTCCCATTCTGGTGCAGCAGATCTTTGACATGATCACCAGGATCAACAAGCAAGGAGTCACGGTCCTTCTGGTGGAGCAAAACGTTCGCGCTGCCCTGGAGCTGACGCAGAGGGCTTACGTGATTGAAAACGGCCGCGTGGTGGGTGAAGGCAGTGGGGACTCGCTTCTGTCGTTCGAATCCATCCGCACCGCCTATCTGGCCTAGAAGGGAAGGTGAGATTGCGATGTCCTCGTTACTGGCTCAGAACCTGATCTTTGGGCTCCTAGTAGGCGGCTTGTATGGACTGGCGGCCGTCGGCCTTTCTCTGGTGTTCGGAGTGACCAAGATTCTCAACGTATCTCACGGTGAGCTCCTGATGCTTGGCGGGTACGCGGGCTTCTGGTTGTTCACCCTGTTTGGCATTGACCCCTTCCTCGGTCTACCGCTGAACATTCTGCTCCTCGTTCTGTTGGGTGTGGTGCTGTACAAGGGCATTTTCGCTCGCATGACCAGGCTCGGCGAGGAGTCCAAGATCAAGAACACGATGCTGGTGGGCTTTGGGCTGGGTATCATCTTCCAGAACGTGGCGCAGCGGTTGTGGACTGCCAACGAGAGGGGCATCACGACGACCTATTCGTCTTCGGTGTTTACACTGTTCGACGTGCGCTTCCCCATCGTGCGGGTGGCGAGTTTCTTGATCGCATTGTTCGTCCTGGTGGCACTTCACCTGTTTCTGAAGCGAACCTACATGGGCAAGGCCATCCGGGCGACGGTGCAGGATTGGGAAGCCGCCGCGCTCCTGGGGATCAGCACCGATCGCGTCTACCTCGTTTCATTCCTGCTGAGCGCAGGGCTGGCGGGCCTGGCGGGCGCCCTGGTCAGCGTGGGTTGGCACGTTGTGCCGACCATGGGGTTGGATTGGACTCTCACGTCCCTGATTGTCATGGTCTTGGGAGGACTGGGCAGCTTTGTGGGGACGTTTATCGCGGGCGTACTTCTGGGCATGACCGAATCGCTTACCTCTTTCTGGCTGGGTGGTGCCTACCGGGAGATCGTCGCCTTGCTGTTGTTCCTTCTGGTCCTTGTTCTCCGGCCCCAGGGCCTGTTCGGCACGAAGGAGGGGTAGCCCGTGACTCGAAAGCGCGCGCTTGCGGCTGGGCTCGTCGTCGTCATCGTCGCGGTCCTGGTGGCCTTGCCGCTGTTCGTGAAGAAGGAGAGCACAATCAACCTGGCGATATTGGTCGGGCTCTATGTCTCGCTCGCTTCCAGTTGGAACATCTTGGGCGGCTACACCGGCCAGACGAGCCTGGGCCACGCGGCGTTTTTCGGCCTGGGCACCCTGGTAACGCGGCTGCTGTGGCTGTCCGCCGGGCTACCCCTGCTGTTGAGCATTCTGACCGGGGGCATTGTCGCGGTTCTCTTCTCGCTCATCATCGGGGCACCGGCCTTCAAACTCAGAGGGGCCTACTTTGCCATTGGAACCCTCGCCCTTGGACAGGCTCTGTACGTGATCGTCGGCCACAACTGGCCCATGATCACGTCTCTGCCGCCGTCGGAACTGGCGGCGTACAGCGTTACGTCTCGATATTACCTCTTCCTGGCGTGCACCCTTCTCACCATCGGCACAGCCTACGTGCTGGTGAATTCCAGGCTTGGCCTGGGTATGATGGCCGTGAGAGAAGAGGAAGACGCGGCAGAGTCTCTGGGGGTCAGCGCGCTGCGACACAAGTTGCTGGCCCTGGGCGTGAGCTCCTTCCTCGCCGGTCTTGTTGGAGGCGCATTCGCCTTCTACCACGTGGGCTATTACCCGCAGCTCCCGTTTGGCCCGCTCTGGAGTTTCGACTCGGTGACCATCGCCTTCATCGGAGGGACGGGCACCATCATCGGCCCCATCGTCGGGGGCGTGTTCTTTGTGCTGCTGAGGGAGCTGTTGTCACTGAAACTGGTCGAGATCCATCTGACGGTGTTCGGCGTCCTCTTTGTTCTCGTGGTCCTCTTTCTGCCGGGCGGCATTGTCCAAGCCTGGGAGAAGCTGCGGAACGCGTTTGCCCACCGCGGAGAGGGCAAGAAGCTGAAAGTCGCCCGCCCACAGGGAGGGTCGACGAGTTGAATCTGCGCTCCAGGCAGATGGCCTATGAGGCTGCCGGGTTGGGCCGGCGAACAGGAGTTGCCCTTCTGAATAGGAGCCCATATGTCCTGTGGGTTGAGGAGGTGACCATGGCATGACTTTTTTCCTGGGGGGATCTGTGACTGTGCAAGCCTTGAACGATTCAAAGGAGGACAAGGAATGAAGCTCAGGCTAACAATCTTGGTCGTGATCCTAAGCATGGTGTTGAGCGCCTGCGGCGCAACGCCGGCGCCAGCCGAACCGACGCAAGTAGCGGCCGCCCCGACTCAGGCTGCCCAACCTACCGAGGCAGCCGAGGAGCTGCCGCCGGCGCCAGAATACATTGAAATCGGCGCTGCCATGCCCCTCACCGGCAGATTCGGATCCCTGGGCGCTATGGTCAAGCCGGGATACGAGTATGCCGTGGAGGACATCAACGCTGCCGGCGGTATCTATGTACAAGAATACGGTGTGCAAATCCCCGTCCGTCTCACCCTGTATGACGACGAGTCCGATCCGACCAAGACCGTCAGCAGGATGGAAACCCTTTTCTCGGAGAACCAGGTCGTCGCCTATCTGGGGGGCGCCGGCAGCGACATGCACGCGGCTGCTGCTCCCATCGCCGAAAAGAACAAGGTACCCTATCTCGGCGTAGCCTTTGCCCTTTACTCGATTCACCAGCAGGGATACCAGTATCTCTTCTCGCCCTTCCCGAAGTCTCCGGACCAGGCACGAGACGTGTTCGAAGTCCTGAACACAATCCCAGAAGGCGAGCGGCCGAGCAAGGTCGCGGTGTTCCAGGAAAAGACGGACTGGGGCATCGAGTTGTGGGACCTGTGGCAGAAGTACGCCGAGGAGTACGGCTACGACATCGTGGTGCATGAGGAATATGCGCCGCGCTCCGAGGACTTTTCCGCCATGATTCTCAAGGCCCAGGAGGCCGAAGCAGAGGTCCTGCTCACAGTGCCCAGCCCTCCGGACGGCCTGGCGATGCAAAAGCAGATGGCCGAACTCGGCTGGACGCCCAAGTTCACCCTGATGATTCGCGCCCCCGAGAACGTGAGCTGGACAGAGACGCTGGGACCCATTGGCGACTATGCGACCATGTTTGCCGGTTGGCACCACGGCGAAAAGTTCGAGGGCGTGGCCGAGCTCAACGCCAAGTACGAGGCCGACTTTGGCATGCCCGCCGAGCTGCTGACGGGGCCGGCGTATGCCTGCGTACAGCTCCTGGCCGATGCCATCGAGAGGGCCGGCACCCTGGACCGCGACGCCATCCGGGATGCCCTCGTCGAGTCGGACATGATGACCGTCGTGGGGCCCGTGACCTTTAACCCAGATGGGACGGGCAACGTGCTGAACCCGCTTTCGCAGTGGGTGGATGGCCAGATGGAGTTGGTGTGGCCGGCCGAGCACGCCACAGCTCCTTTGGCCTATCCTGCCATTTCGTTCGAAGACAGGTAGGCAACATCCAGGATCGCATCAGGACTTTTGCTGAGGATACGGCACTATGCGGCGTGTGGCGGTGGCCCGAGATCGGGCCGGGACAATGCCCATTGGCCATCGCCACACGCCCGGCAGCCTTTGGCCGAGATCTCGCTGGAGAGCGCACTAGATGAGTAATCGAGAAAGAGGGGACGTACTGCACAAGCAACACCGGCTGGGCCCCTTGCCCATGGAGCGCTTCAGGCGCGTGGACAGGCCGACGACACTTCTGACCGAGACGATCCAGCGGATCGATATGCGTGATACGGCCTATGGCCTGGCGGCTCGGGGTGAGTACGGTTCTGCGGTCCAGAGGGGCGTGCAGAAGAGCCTGCCCGGCAAGTATCCCCTGTCTGCAGCACAGAAGGACGTGATGGACCACCTGGCGCTGGCGCCCGCTGCTCCCGTTGGCGCCGAGATTGCGCCCGTCGCGCAGGATCCCGAGGCCTTGACCCGCCACGTCAAAGCCGTGGCCTATTTCCTGAAAGCCGACCTGGTGGGCACTTGCCAGGTGCCCGCGTCGGCCTACTACAGCCACGACAAGGAAGGCAGGCCGGTCGACGTCCGTTATGAAAGTGCCATTGTCTTTATTATGCGCAAGGATTTCCAGGCCATGCGTGCTTCCACCGGCTCTGACTGGATGGGCGACCCCATCAGTTTCCAGGCGTATGCGCACCTGGGGCTGGTGGCCGAGACCCTGGCCAACTATGTCCGCCGCCTGGGATGGGATGCCGAGCCTCAGTATGGGCCATCCTTTGTCAATCGCTATTCCGTCCTGATGCCTCCCCTCCTGCTCCTGTCGGGCATGGGGGAGGTAAGCCGAGCCGGCATTATCCTGAACCCGTTCCTCGGCCTCGGCTACAAGGCCGCCGCCGTGTTGACCGATATGCCTTTGATGCCCGATAGGCCGGTCGACTTTGGCCTGCAAAGCTTTTGTCAGTCGTGCCGGATCTGTGCCCAGAACTGTCCCAGCAAGGCCATCTCTATGGGCGACAAGGTGATGTACAACGGCTACGAGACCTGGAAGTTGGACACCAAGCGCTGCGCCAGCTTGAACTTTACCAACAAGAAGGGCACGATGTGCAACCGCTGCGTGAAGAGCTGTCCGTGGACGAGTCCAACCACGGCGTCCCACAACCTGGTCCGCAACCTGGTCACACGCTCGCGGGCAGCGCAGCGTATCGCCATCCGGGCAGCGGCTCTTCTCGAGCCCGGCAAGGATCACCCAGAGGAACAATGGTGGTTTGACATGGAATACGCAGATGACGTTATCCGGCCGCGGTGATCCGTGAGGGAATGGTGACCACGATGGACAGGGATTCGAAGAGCTACAATGTGCGCGCAGTAGAGCGAGCGATGCAAATCCTGTGCTCGTTTCAGGGCCAACACGCGACAATGGGCGTGTCGGAGGTTGCCCAGGCCACGGGGTTGCACAAAGCGACGGCTCACCGCATCCTCACGACCCTGGTCAGCACCGGCTTCCTCGAACGGACGAGCGACGGCGACAGGTTCCGCCTGGGGCTGCGGCTGATGGAATTGGGCCTGGGCGCTCTGCGCAGCCTCGACTTCCGGCGCGCTGCCGTCCCGTACATGCAGCAACTGGTGGAGCGTTTCCAGGAGTCGTGCACCCTGTCCGTCTGGGACCGGGGCCGGATGCTGTACGTCGAGGTGGTCTATAGCGAGCATGACCTGACGATTGGAGCCCGAGTGGGGCGTCATCTGCCCGTTCACTGCACGGCCAGTGGCAAGGTACTGCTCGCTTTTCTGCCGCCCAAGGTCACAGAGCCAATCTTGTGCGGACCTCTGGCGGCCTACACGGAGAAAACGATCACGTCGCCTGACCGGCTCCGGGAGGAGCTGAAACTTGTCCGGGAGCGAGGCTATGCCACCGCTCACCAGGAATTCGAGATGGGAATCGGGGCCATCTCTGTTCCCATCCGCGACATCGACGGCAAGGTGGTGGCCGCGATGAGCGTCGCCTTTCCCACGAGCCGGCTCAAGGCGGAGCGTGTCCCCGAGATTGCGCAAGCACTGTTGGAGGCGGCCAATGCCATTTCGGCGCACGCCTAGGCAAGGAGCCCTTGCCAGCCGGCTGCGCCACGGCTGGCCTGAAATCATATTGTATGTGAGGAGGAAAAAGCAATGGAAAAGCTGCCATTTGTGCTGGCTGCGGACGTGGAAGGCGAAGAGAGAATTCCGAAGCGAGTCTCCAAGTTGCTGCTGGCGCCCAAGACAGTGGGCACCAGCAACGTGTCCATGGGGCTGAATGTGACTGCGGTGGGAAGCATGATCCCAGATCACGTTCACACGGATTCGGAAGAGGTGATGTATATCATCAGTGGGCGCGCCAAGCTGGTGATCGAGGGCGAAGGGGAGTGGGAGATCGGGCCCGACACCGCCATCTATTCGCCGCTGGGCAAGAAGCACCGGCTGGAAAACATCGGCGACGAGCCGCTGAAACTGGTGTGGGTTTATGGCCCGCCCCTGCCGCAACACTTTGAGTGATCGTCACTGTACTCTGACATATTTTAAAAGGAGAATGGACTGACATGTTCGAGGAAACAAGAAGCTACGTCAAGACATTGGGTTTGCCGGAAGGAGATCTGAACGATCTGCCGACATCCGAGGCCAGGTTCCCCGACGGAGCGGCCTATCGCATCGAGGTGCCGACGGTCAACACCGCCGAGGCCGCGGCCGCGCTGCTGGAATCCAGCGACAAGGCCGGGATTGCGATCAACCGCGTAACCGAGACCTATGGCATGTTCCGGCACACCCGTGACGAGCTGAAAGAGTACTGCCGGCTGTGCCATGACTATGGTGCAGAGCTGATGCTTTCCGTCGGGCCGCGGGCCACGTACGATACAGGCGCCACCGTGCTGTCACCCCAGGGCGTGCGCATCAGCTACCGGCTGCGCGGCATGGAGCAGGTGCTGCGCGCCGTGGAGGATATCAAGCGGGGTATCGACCTTGGCTGCCGGGGCTTCTTGATCTATGACGAGGGGTTTCTGTGGCTGGTGGGCCAGATGCGCAAGGACGGTGAGCTGCCCAGCGACATCATCTTCAAGACCTCGGCGCACCTGGGACACTGCAACCCGGCGTCGGTCAAGCTCCTGGAGTCCCTGGGGGCCGACAGCATCAACCCCGTGCGCGACTTGCAGTTGCCCATGATCGCCGCCCTGCGGGCCGCCATCACCACCCCGCTGGATGTGCACACCGACAACCCGCCTGGATCGGGCGGATTCATCCGCGTCTACGAGGCGCCCGAGATCGTGCGTGTCGCCGCGCCGGTGCACTGCAAGACGGGCAACTCGGTGGTCAGTGGTCATGGTCAGCTCACCAGCGCGAAGGACGGCAAGCTGATGGCCGACCAGGCTTCCATTGTTGTGGAGATGGTGAGCAAGTACTATCCACAGGCGAAACAGACCGAGAGGCACGCCGCCGACCTGAACATTCCGTGCGTCTAGCCTCGTGCAACCGCCACGCGGTGCAAAGTAGCATCGGCCGGTCTGTGTTTGCGGGACACCCCCCGCCCGGATAGAGTGGCAAGTGGCATAGGAAGGAGATGGCATGAGCAAGTGGAAACTGCCGCCGGCAGGCGGCCACATGGACAAGCCGTCGGGCATCTATTACCAGACGATGACCAAGGCCGAGATCGAGGAGCGGCTCAAGGTCAACGACCTGATCATCATTCCCGTCGGCAGCACAGAGAGCCACGGCGCCGCCCAGCCGTTCGGCGAGGACACGTTCCTCGTCACCAGGATGGCGGAGGCAGTGGCAGAAGCCACCGGCTGCACCGTGGCCGAGCCGGTGTGGTATGGCTCGCACCCCTACAATCACCTGGGGATGCCCGGAACCGTCGTCGTCCCCGAGGATGCGTTCCTGGCCTACCTGCGGGCCATCATCGCCGGGTTCTGGAACACGGGCTTCCGCAAGCAGATCCTGCTCAACGGCCACGGCCAGGAAGAGGTTATTCCCCTGGCACTGCACCAGTTTGCCAAAAAATACCAGGTGCCGTGCATGCTGGTCTCGCTGCACTGGCCGACCGTGATCCACGACCATCTCAAGGACAAGGAACATGGCGGGCCCTTTGATACCCCGTTCCGGCACGCCGACGAGGCCGAGTGCTCCTACTCCCTCGCCCTCTTCCCCGAGATGGTCAAGCTCGACAAGGCCGAGGACACGGCTCCCGAGGGGTTCATGCCCCCGGGGCACGTGGACAAAGGCGGCGACGTGTACCACGCGCCCATCAAGGGGCACGAACAGGTCGGTTTTGGCGGCATCGAGGTGGTCATGACGCCCCAGGGCGTGGTAGGCAAGCCCTCGCTGGCGGACCCAGCCAAGGCCGAGGCGGGCCTGGATGCGCTTTTGGACTACATGGTTGGCCTGATCGGCGACATCCTGGAGCGGTTCCCGGCCGGCGAGTTGCCGCCGGCCGACAAGGTCTCCATGCGGAGCCCGGACGAGATCGAGGCTCTGCTCAAGGGACCGCTCCACGGCGGCCGGCATATCTACACCGTGGCGTATCCGCCCTAACCGGCGGGTCAGAATAGGAATACGATGAAGGCCCTTCAACTGGTGAAACCCAGGCAATTCGAGGCAGTAGCCGTCGCCCGGCCAGAGCCGGGCGACGGCCAGATCCTCGTGCGCCTGGAAAAGGTCGTCCTGTGCGGCAGCGACGTTCCAAAGTTTGTGGGACTGTGGCGTGGCCTGAGCTACCCGCTGCCGGTGGGCATGCCTATCCACGAGTGCGTGGGCACCGTCGACAGCAGCCGGTCGCCGCGCTTCCGCGCCGGCGACCGGGTGGTTGCCGTGCCCCAGGGTGACCAGGGGCTGGCGGAGTACTATGTCGCCGCGGCGGCCAAAGCGGTACACATCCCCGCGGCGCTTGCCGGCACGGACGTGAACCTGCTCATCCAGCCCCTCTCGACGGTTGTCTATGGCCTGGACAGGCTCGGCGATGTCGCCGGCCGCACGGTTGCCGTTGTGGGGCTGGGACCCATCGGCCTGCTCACAACCTGGCTGCTCCACCAACGCGGGGCGCAGGTGGTGGGCATCGATCCCCTCGCCTGGCGCTGCGCGGCGGCACGCCGCCTGGGCGCGGCCCGCACCTACGACGTCCACAGCGAGCGCGTTCTGGACGTAGCCAGGCAGGGCGAGGCCTGGCAGCCGGTGGACATCTGCGTCGAAGCTGTGGGCCAGCAGACACGGACCATCAACGACTGCCTGGCCCTCGTTCGACACCGAGGCCAGGTCCTGGCCCTTGGCGTGCCGCTGGAGCCGGTGTATGCCTTTGACTACATGCGCTTCTTCCGCGCCAACCTGGATCTCATCGCCTCCGTGACACCGCCGGATGAGAGCTACATGGAGCGGGCTGCGCAGCTGCTCACCGGCCGCGATCAGGAGTTGGCTTTCCTCCTCACGCACGGCTTCGGTCCAGATCCCGCGGAGGTGGCCGAGGCCTTTACCTTGTACGAGACGCGGGCACCCGGTAAGCCGCTCAAGATCGTCATCGACGCCACCATCTGGCCGGAATCAGGCTGAAAAGGATCAAGAGAAAGCTGATGGGCACAAACCGCAATGGCAGAATCTCTGGCAGGCATTGAGGTAAAGCCGACGAGCTGGTTCTGGTGCTCTGTCGGATATCGAAGGCGGAGCCTTTGGGCGCCTGGCGATGGGCTGCTAGCTTGCGGGAGACCGGCTGCATCCGGTAGACGACTGATTTTTGGCCATTTGGCTGCAGGAGTGAACTGAAAAATGCTTAGAGTTGATATGGATCGTTTGCAGGTCAGGCGAGAGCCCGTCAATCCCGAGTACGAGCGCCTGGGCGGCCGGGCGCTCATTGCCGGGATCATGCTGGCCGAAGTTCCGCCCCAGTGCGATCCCCTGGGACCAGACAACAAGCTCATCTTTGCCCCCGGGCTGCTGGGCGGCACGGGGGTGAGTAGCTCCGGCCGGCTGTCCGTCGGGGGCAAGAGCCCGTTGACGTGGGGCGTCAAGGAGGCCAACTGCGGCGGCAACGGCGGCTCTGACCTCGCGCGCCTGGGCGTCAAGGCCCTGGTGGTGGAGGGCCAGCCGGCGCCGGAAAAGCTGTACTTGCTCCACATCTCGGGCACAACCGCCGAGCTGCTCCCTGCGGATGACTGGAGGGGGCTGGGCACCTATGCGACGGCCGCGAAGGCGCGTGAACGATGGGGTAGCGGCTGCACGGTCATCTCCATCGGGCAGGCCGGCGAGTATCGGATGGGCGCCGCGGGGGTATCGTGCACCGGGCACAAGGAACAGGACAGCCGGCTGGCAGCCCGCGGTGGGCTGGGCGCTCTCATGGGCAGCAAAGGCCTGAAGGCGATTGTGCTCGACGCCTCCGGAACGCAGTCGCTGCCGTTGGCGGACCCCGAGCTGTTCCGCTCTTCGGCGCGCCGTTTCGCCCAGGAGCTGGTGGAAAGCCCCAAGACAGGCCGGAAGGGCGCGATGCACCTCTACGGCACGGCTGCCATCGTCGCCGCCGTCAACGAGATGGGCGCCTTTCCGACCCGGAACTTTCGTGAGGGCCGGTTCGAGGAAGCCGACAACCTCACCGGCCAGAAGATCCGCGAGACGGTTTTGGAGCGCGGCGGCCAGATGGGCACGACCTGCATGCCAGGTTGCGTCATCGCCTGCTGCAACGTGTTCGTCGACCCGCAGGGCAAGCCAGTGGTGTCGACCCTGCAGTACGAAACCGTCGGCCTCCTCGGTTCCAACCTGGGCATTGGCAACCTGGATGCGGTGGCCCGATTGAACCGCCTGTGCAACGACTATGGCCTGGATTCCATCGAGGCCGGCGCTGCCCTGGGGGTCGCGGCCGATGCGGGCCTTGCCCGTTTCGGCGACGAGGCGAGTTTTGCCGCGCTCCTGGGCGAGATCGCGGCGGGCAGCGTCCTGGGCCGGGTCCTGGGCCAGGGTGCGGCCGTTGCCGGCCGGGTGCTGGGCGTTTCGCGCGTGCCCGCGACCAAGGGGCAGGCCATGCCCGCCTACGATCCGCGGGCCCTCAAAGGCAACGGCGTGACCTATGCCACTTCGCCCATGGGCGCTGACCACACTGCCGGCAATGCTTTCGGCAACCGGCTGGAGGTGAATCCCCTCGGCGTCGAGGGCCAGCGCGAGCTGTCGCTCAAGCTCCAGTTGGGCGCGGCGATGCTGGACAGCACAGGGCTGTGCCTGTTCGCCAGGCCGCCCGTGTTTGGCGACCCGCAACTGATGGTGGACATGATCAATGGTCGTTTCGGCTGGGGCTGGTCGGTGGCCGATCTCCAGGAAATGCAAAAGTCTGTGCTGAGGATGGAGCTGGCCTTTAACCATAAGGCGGGCCACACCGCGGCCGATGCCCGCCTGCCGGAATACATGACCCGCGAGCCGCTGCCGCCGCACAACGTGGTGTTTGACGTGCCCGACAGCGAGATGGATGCCATCTTCTCGGAGCTGTAGCCCGGCGATGGTTCAGGTTCGCGTTTACAACGCTCAGTGGGAGCATCTGGCCCCCAACCTGGAAATGGACCTGGAGGGGCAAGAGGGCACCGTGGCGGACTTGCTCGCTGCCCTCCATCTGGACCCGGCTGAGGTTGGTATCGTGACCGTAGACGGGCGGCAGAGCACGCTGGACGCGCCGGTGCCCCCCACTGGCCGCGTTTGCATCTTTCCGCCCATGTTTGGAGGCTGAGTTGAAGACAGAGACGGACGAGATCCGTACCATACCGGCGGGTGCCCTCCAGGAGTTCGTGGAGAAGGTCTTTGTGGCCCTGGGCACGCCCCCGGACGACGCTCGCATCTGCGCAGAGGTGCTCGTCGCCTCGGACCTGCAGGGCATCGAGTCCCATGGGGTGGGTCGGCTCAGGGTCTACTATGAGCGCATCCGGGCCGGCGTGCAGCAGGTCAGAACCGAGATCGAGATGGTCAAGGAGACGGAAACGACGGCCCTGGTGGACGGACACCATGGCATGGGCGCGGTGATCGGTTATCGCTCCATGCGCCTGGCCATGGACAAGGCCAGGCAATACGGCCTGGGAGCAGTCGCAGTGCGCAACAGCACCCACTTTGGCATCGCCGGCTACTACAGCAACATGGCGGCTGCCGAGGGCATGATCGGCCTGGCCATGACCAACGCCCGCCCGGTCATCCCGCCGACCTTTGGCGCGGAGCCGATGCTGGGCACCAACCCCATTGCCTTTGCCGCACCCTCCGACAACGCCTATCCATTCTCCTTTGACGCCGCAACGTCCACGGTGTCCAGGGGCAAGATCGAGGTCCTGGCCCGCGCCGAAAAGCCGGCGCCCGGGGGCTGGGTTGTGAATAGTGCGGGGCAGCCTCTCACCGACTCACGGGAGATCCTGCGCTGCCTGGAGGACGGCAGCGCCATGCTCTTGCCGCTGGGCGGCGCTGGCGAGACCACCGGCGGCCACAAGGGCTACGGCCTGGCGACCATGGTCGAGATCCTTTGTGCCGCGCTGTGCGGCGGAGCGTACATGAAGGATCTGCTGGGCAAGGCGCCAGACGGCTCGCGCCGGCCGTACATGCTGGGACACTTTTTCCTGGCCATCGACGTCGCCCACTTTTTGCTCGTCGACCAGTCGGCCGCCATTACGGGCCAGATCATGCGCGACCTGCAGAACGCGCGCCGCGCGCCGGGGCAGGACCACGTCTATGTTGCCGGGGAAAAGGAGCACGAACGGCGGAAACTCGTCTGTGAATGCGGCGTTCCTCTCAACCGCAACCTGCGGCGCGATCTGGGGGCCGTGCGCGACGGGCTGGGTATCCCTGGCTATGAGGCCTACTTCTAAAGGAGGTGGTGCGCGAAGGGGTTTCGTTGACCTCGCACAATATCCCGGAGGTGGGCGAAGGGCCAACGGGTACTTTTTAACCCACGGCCCAATCGGCTGTCATCGGCCAGTGACGCGCGTCGCGACACGGCGGACCACTTGCTCTCAGGGCAGATTACTGCTGGAGCCCGTGGGCAGAGATGGCGTCGGCCGCCTCCACCACTGCGGCGGCAATCTCGGGAATGCGCTCGGGCGGCATGCGGTTGACCGGCCCTGGCATGCTCAATGCGGCAATCACATTGCCGTCAATGTCGCGGATGGGGGCGGAGACTGCCCTGATGCCTTCCTCGAGCTCCTCCATGTCGAGGGCGTACCCCCGACGTCGCGTGGCCTCCAGTTCTTCCCGCAGGCGGGCAAGGGAGGTGATGGTCTCCCCTGTGCAGGGGTTCAGCGGTCCATTCAGGATGGGCTCCACAACCTCCGGGGGGAGGAACGCCAGGAATACGCGGCCGCTGGCTGTACAGTAGGCGGGCAGGCGGCGGCCAACGCGCGCGGCGATGGTCAGTGAGTGCTGGCTGTGCACCACCTCGACGTACAAGACCGAGCCGCGGTCAAAGATGCCCAGGTCACACGTTTCTTGAAAGCGCTCCACCAGTTGCTCCATGTAGGGGAAGGCAGCGCGCCGCACGTCGAGACGGCGTAGCGCGCCCAGGCCGAGCTCCACCACTCGAAGCCCCAGGCGAAACCTTTCGCCGTCCTCCGCCCGCTCGAGAAAACCACCGTTGAGCAGGGTCATCATGATGCGATGCGTCGTTGCCTTGTGCAACCCCGTCGCCTGGGCAATCTCCGATACCCCCCGGTCCTCGTGTTCGCTGTCAAAGGCTGCGAGGATCTGCATGGCCCGTTCCACTGCCCGTACGTTATAGCTTTCTCGATCCCTTTCCATGGGGAAGCCAATCTCCTGGCGTCGTGTGCGCGTCCGTACGCAGTGGGCCCTTGGTGAGGCCCAAGCACCTACCACATAATATCTGGCACACCCTTGCCCATCTATCGCTAGAGCTTGAAATAGTTGTGCTTGCGCAAGGCCAGGTAGCGCGCGGCGATAAAGGTCAGTGGCTTTTCGGCCAGGATAAAGTGCTCGGACAGGGTGTTCAGGACGCCGTCCAGCCCCTCTCTTTTGGCCTGGGGGTGCTGCGCCGCCAGCCGGTAGAAAGAACGGCCGTAGCCCTCGAAATCCTCCAGCGTGTGGAATAGCGAGCCCTTGAAGCGCAGGCGTGGCTGCCTGCTCTGGGGATAGAGCTGCTGGGCGCTGATGTGCTCGGGAAAGATGCCGGTCAGAAACAGGCTGGCGTCTCCGATGCGCCGGTAGGCCCAGAAACGCTGCTCCTCGTCCAGGAGCTGTGCGTAGCGGATGAGGCTGTCCACGTCCAGGTCGCTGACCCGGACTCGTTGCCACACGCCCTGGCGGACGCGGATGGGGATCGTGGTGCTCTTGGTGCGGGTATAGGAGGCGAGCATCGTGGCCAGGTAGTCGCTCACCTCGGGCATGTCCAACAAGTCGACGACCCGGTTGGCGTCAAAGAGCACCACCTTTTGCTGCTGCCGGTGCTCGATGGTATAGATCTCTTTTTGCAGGTCTCGCCGGGCGCGCAGAAGGAGGACCCGGAAGAAAAAGAGGGGCGAGACCGACACGAGTCCCTGCTCGTCGTCCATCAACTGCTCGAACAGCCGGTCATCCTGCAGCATGGCGTCGAGCAGGTTCACGTCGTCACGCAACAAGTCTACCACGTGCTCCGCGTCGGCGCGCTCCGGGATCAGGGTTTCGACCACAAAGCGCAGGTCGCGGTGCGACCACAACGCCATTGTTTTGTTCATGGTTTTCCCTTTCCAGCCCGGACCCTTGCCTGTCCAACCGTCAGCGCTCACCCTGGACAGCACAGCCATAGGCGAACGAACCTGGACGGTGCCGGGAATCTTCTGCCGCTCCATTGTACCCCAAAAGGCGGGATTGATCAAGGTTCGCGATCAGAGCTTCAGAGCTTCCGCGAGCGACCGGCGACCATGAGGCCTGGCTGGCATTGGCGGCAGAAATCGGTGTCGCGGCGGTCGCGCGTCACCCGGCTGATGGTCGTCCCGCAGCGCGAGCAGGGCTGGCCGGCCTTGCCGTGGACCGCTAAAAACGCCCGCACCTCCACGTCGATGGCGTCGCCAACGTGCTGGCGCAGCGTCTCAATGGCTTCAAAGAGCACCGTCCGCATACTCTCGTACAGGCGGGCCAGTTCCTCGGCGTCCAGGGTGGGGCGCCGCCGGAAGGGATAGATCTGGGCGTGCCACAGAATCTCGTCGGCGTAGGCGTTGCCGATGCCGGCCACGAAAACCTGGTTGATCAGTGTCCCCTTGATCTCGCCCGTGTGGCGGCGAAGCCGTTGCAAGAAGACGTCCAGGGTAAGCTCCGGGTCCGTGGCGTCAGGGCCCATCTCGTCAAAGGTCGGCACCTGCGCCAGGTTGGACACGAGATAGACCTTGCCCATGTCCTTGGCGTCGTGGTAGCGCAGCTCCTGTCCGTCGTCCAGGCGGAGCACCAGGGCGTCGCGGGTTCGGTGCCGATCCAGGGGAGGACCCAGGCGCACGCGCCCCAGGAGCATGGGGTTAATGGCCACGGTTGCGCCATCCTCGAAGGGCAGCAGCAGGAACTTGCCGCGGCGCCGCGCCCCTGCGAAGCGGCGGCCGGACAACTGTTCCGCCGGCTGGCCGCCCAGCAGGTTGCGCACCACGAGGGGCCGGCGCACCTCGGCCGCAGCGATGGCCACCCCCGCCAGGCGTGGGTCCAGGTATTCGCGGATGACTTCCAGGTCGGGTAGCTCGGGCATGGGAGCTACTCGCGCAACGGGCTGGCCACCCGCTCAAGATACTCCGTGGCCAGGGCGATGGTCATGCCCGTACGTTGCTCGCCGTCGACCATCCTGGCATCGTGTGGTTGGCTCACGCCGCCTCCTGCAACAATTCCTTTGAAGGAAATAGGCTAGTCCTCGGGCTGCACCAGGCAGATCATTCGAAAGCACTCGGCGTGGGCCAGGCCCTTTTCCTTGCCCACCTCGGCGCTCCATTTCATGATGCGCTCCGTGGGGTCCCAATCGCCCATCTGGCTGGCGTGCTGCTTCAGGGCGGCAATCTTTCGGTCGATGGTCTTGGAGATGTCGATCCAGACGTTCGGCTCGTTGTTGCCATAGATGTACACCCGCTCCACGCGGTGCGGCTCGCCCTCCTCGGGCCAGAGGAGCGGCATGGCGCTGGCCGGCGCCACGGCGTCCAGGGCGGCCTGCCCGGCGGCGCGATGGTCCGGGTGGTTGATATAGTGGTCACCGGAGAAAAAGCGGCTGGGATCGCTGGTCAGGATCGCCTCGGGCTTTTGCCGGCGAATGGTGCGCACCAGGTCGCGGCGCAGCTCCAGGGTTGGCTGCAACAGGCCGTCGTCGTAGCCCAGGAAGTGCACCTCGCTGACGCCCAGGCTGGCGCAGGCTGCCCTTTGCTCGCTCCGGCGGATCTCGGCCAGGCGCTCGCGGGTCATTCCCGGCTCGTGGGAGCCNNGGCCAGGGTGCCCGCCATGGTAAATTCGGCATCGTCGGGATGGGCAATGATGACCATGGCCGACTGGGGTATGCCATTCTGTTCCACGATTTTACCTCGTCTCAGTAAGGTGATTCGGTCCCAATCTTACCACATCCGGGGCCGGGGTCGCAAGCCCGGCGTGGTGCTATTCTGCCAGACGCACGGTCAGGGCGCCCATGGCCTGGTTCACGGTCAGGTCCACCCGGTTCTCGGCGCCCTCATAGCCCGGCGACGTATAGACGTCGCCGTCTCGACGGTAACCAGCGGGCATGTTGCGGACGGCCAGGGCTGTGCTGGCCTGGATGCGTGCCTCCAGGCGGTCGGGGATGACGATGACTGTCTCGCCGATGGCGCCGTCGACCGACGCTTCAAAGCGCCCCTCGGCCGGCAGCCGGACCTCGGCGCGACCCAGGCCAACTTCCACCTGTAGCCGCTCGAGCTGCAGGCCGGTGAGGTCGAGGATCGCCTCGCCGGCGCCGAGCTCCGCCTCCAGGTCCAGGACCGCCCCCGGACTGAGACCCACGTCCCACAGGCGCCGGTCAAAGGCCCACGTGCCAAAGGGGACCCAGCTGACCTCGCCGGCCTCCAGCGTGTAGGTGGCGCGGGTCCCGCCTTCAAAGACCTGCTCCACCTCCTCGTTGCGGGTGCGATAGATGGTGCCCTGCACCAGGCTCGCCTCCTCGGGCAGCGCCTTCATCTGCAGGCGGCCGACAGCCGGCGAGACGACGACCTCGGCGCTGGTGGCTGCTCCCAACGGCTGCTGCACGTTCTCGGCCACCAGGCCGGCGCCTCCCGGCGCGACGTCGGCGCTGGCCAGCCACAGCGCGCCGGCCAGGACGCCGAGGACCAGGACGGCGGCCAGGAGCGAGCCCCAGACCGAGTGGCGGCCGAGGAGCAGGTCCAGGCCGGCGGCGATGAGGAGCACCGGCCAGAGCCGTATGATGCTCAGCCACACGCTCCATTCCAGGATACCCAGCGTATTCAGCAGCAGCACGGCACCGATGGCGATGAGCAGGACCGGACCGAGGATGTTCACCCTTTCTCTTCTGGGTTCCCTCATGTTGTTCTCTCCTCCCGATTGCTGCTGCTATTCTACACGATGGAAGCGGAATGTCAAGACTGGCCGGGCACTTTTTGAGCCTTTCCAACGCGTTTTCGGTCTCAGCTCCGCCCGGGGGCCAGAGAAGCAATTTCGCCCGTTTGACGCCCGCCCGGGTGCATGCTAGAATGGCGACCATGGACACTGAGCGGAGGCGCAAGCTGGTGGCGTGGGCCGGGCTGGCGGTGGCGTTGCTCGCCGTGGCCCTGGTCGGGCTGATCCTGGTTTCCGGCAGCCTGTCGTTGGGCGTCCTCGGACCGCTGCGCCTTCTGGAGCACGACCCCGGAGCGGGCGAGGCCGGCATGCCGATGACGGCTCCTCTGCGTCTGCACTGGAGCGGCCCGTTGGATGCGGAGGGCATGGAGGGCCGGCTGCGGCTGGAGCCGGCGGTCGAGGGGAGGCTCGTCATGACAGGCCGCGATGCCCTCTTCTGGCCGCGGGAAGCCTGGAGCCCGGGGACGACCTACACGGTCACCGTAGAGGCGGGCGTGGCCGGCGAAGGGGGGCGCCGGTCGTCGGAGGAGCAGAGTTGGCAGTTCCGGGTGCGAGAGCCGAGGCTGCTCTACCTGGGTCGCACCGCGCCGGGCGACGGCCCCCGCCAGCTCTTCCTCGCCGAGCCGGGGGGCGGCGCGCCGCGCCAGTTGACGGCGCAGCCCCTGGGCCTGTGGGATTATGCGGCCCATCCACTGGGCGACTCGGTCGTCTATGCCGCCGTGCGCGACGATGGCGGCAGCGACCTGTGGATCGTGCGGGCCGATGGCTCGGGAGACGCGCTGCTCCTGGCCTGTCCCGGCGAGGCGTGCCTGAACCCCACCTGGTCGCTCACAGCCGCGGGTGAGGCGGGGCTGGTGGCCTACGAGCGCCGGCCGCTGTGGGCCTCCGCCCCTAACCTGGATCCCCAGGCCGGGAGCCTGTGGCTCCTGGACGTGGAGGACGCCGAGACGTGGCCCCTGTTCGACTATGACGTGCCCCTCCACTCGCCCGCCTGGGCACCGCCCGTCGCGCCCGGAGGACAGGCATCGGCTGGGGGCCGCCTGGCCTATGCCAGCCCGACCCAGCCCGGCATCGAGGTCTATGACTTGACCACCGAAGAGCTGTTCCAGGTGGGGAACGAGTGGGGCAGCACCCCCGCCTGGTCTCCCGACGGCCGCAGCCTGGCCCTCTCCGAGTTGCTGCTGGCAGGCGAGTCGATGGTCGTCCACCTCTTTCGCGTGGACGTGGGCTCCGGGGAGGCGCTGGACCTCAGCGGCGAGGACAGCCTGGTGCAGGATGTGGGGCCGGCGTGGTCGCCGGGAGGTGGCTGGATCGCCTTCGGGCGGCAGTGGCTGGACGACGAGCGCTGGACGCCGGGCCGGCAGATCTGGCTGGTGCGCCCCGACGGCAGTGAGGCTTACCCCCTGTTGGAAGAGCCCACGGCCCATCACCTGGGTCTGGCCTGGCGGCCCGACGGCGGTGCCCTGGCCTACGCCAGCAGCGATCTCTCCCAGGGCAATCTGCCAGTGCCCGACGTCTCGGTCTGGGTCTATGACCTCCTCGCCCGCCGTCCCATGCAGGTGGCAGCCCAGGCTGTCTTGCCGCGCTGGCTGCCTTGACCTAAACCCCTGCCCCCTTCCCTGCAAGGGAAGGGGGAGAAAGACTCCCCGCGCCGGATTACGGGCATGATGGGCCGGATCGGCCGTGGAGTGATGCCTGGCGGCTCGCCTATGCGCAATTGACAGGGCAGGCGAATGCCGCTATACTGGACCCGCACGTACCTTTTTCGTTCACCTGATGGCGCTATGCGACTGAAGCACCTGGAGTTGCAAGGCTACAAAACCTTTGCGTCCCGCACCGAGTTTGTCTTTGACGGGGGCATTACGGCCATCGTCGGGCCGAACGGCAGCGGCAAGAGCAACGTCGCCGATGCCATTCGCTGGGTGTTGGGCGAGCAGACGTATCGCGTGCTGCGTGCCCGGCGCACGGAAGACATGATCTTTGCCGGGAGCGCGCTGCGGCCCCGCGTGGGCATGGCTTCCGCCTCGCTGGTCCTGGACAATGCCGACGGCTGGCTGCCCGTTGACTTTAACGAAGTGACCATCACCCGTCGCGCCTACCGCTCCGGGGAGAACGAATACCTGCTCAACGGCAGCCGCGTGCGGCTCCGAGACATCACCGAACTGCTGGCTACGTCGGGCCTGGCAAGGCGCACCTACACGGTCATCGGCCAGGGCCTGGTCGACGCCGTCCTCAGCCAGCGGCCCGAGGATCGCCGCCTGCTCTTCGAAGAGGCATCGGGCATTACCCTCTACCAATCCAAGCGCGCCGAGGCCCTGTCGCGCCTGGACGAGACGCGGGCCAACCTTCTGCGCGTGAACGACATCGTCAACGAGATCGCGCCCCGGCTGAATCGCCTGGAGCGCGAGGCCGATCGCGCCGAGCGCCACTCGCTCCTCTCCCGCCAGCTCGAGGGGCTGCTGCGCACCTGGTACGGCTATCGCTGGCGCGAGGAGCAGATTACCCTCCAGCGCACGCGCGACGCCCTCAACCGCCGGGAGTTGAGCCTCTCGCGCCGCCGGCAGGCGCTGGACGAGCTGGACGATAAAGTGGCCCGCCTGCGCTCGGCCCAGAGCCAGGTGCGCGAAAAGCTGGGCCAATGGCACCGCGAGAGCGCCGGCCTCCACCGCAACATGGAGGAGGTGCAGCGCGACCTGGCCGTCTGGCAGGAGCGAGCCCGGTTGTTGGCCCGCCGGGGCGACGAGCTGCAGGCCGAGATGGCCGACCTGGCGGGCCGATTGCAGGCCGCCACCGAGGCCGTGCAGGCTGCGGAGAAAGAGCTGGCCGACTGCCACGTTGCCTGGCAGGAAAAAGATGCCCTGGTCGCCGAGGCGCAGGCCGGACTGGATGCCCACGAAAGGGCGCGCCGCGACCTTTCGACGCAGATGGCCCGTGCCCAGGCCCGCGTCCAGGATCTTGGCGCGGAGGTGACCGACCGGCGGAACCGCCTGGCCCAGCTCGAGGAGCAGCGCGCTGCCCAGGAAAAGGAGCGGGCCGAGCACCAGGCGGCCCTGGCAGCCAACGAAGCCCGGGCGGGCGAACTGGCGGCCGCCGCCCGGGAGGTGAAGGACCGGCAGGCTGCCCTCAAGGTCAAGGACGAGGCGCTGGCGGCCGAAGCGACCAGCCTCGACGCCTCGCTGGCGGCGGCCCAGGCACGCCGCGCCGAGCTGGAAGCCGAGCTTGCCGGCGCCCGCCAGGAGACCGACGGCCTGCGATCCCGCTACGATCTCCTGGGGCGGCTGCGGGCCGAGGGCGAGGGCCTGCATGCCGGTGTCCGGGCAGTCCTCCAGGCAGTCGAGAAGGGGCACGACGGCGGCGGCGCCCGGCGCGAGCAGCGCGCCAGGAGTTCCGGCCCGCGGCTTGGGGGCATCCTGGGCACCGTGGCGCAGCACGTCCACGTGCCGCCCGAGTACGAGGTAGCCATCGAGGTCGCCCTGGGGGGCCACTTGCAGGACCTGGTGGTCGAGTCGTGGCCCGACGCCGAGGCGGCCATCGCCTATCTGCGCCAGGGCCAGCGGGGCCGGGCCACCTTCCTGCCCCTGGACACCGTGCGGCCGGGCTCCCGGCTGGAGCTGCCGGGCGGAGAGGGGGTCCTCGGCGTCGCGTCCGACCTGGTGCAGTCGGAGGCTCGCCTGGGGCCCGTCGTCGAGATGCTGCTGGGCCGGACGGCGGTGGTGCGCGATCTGAAGGCCGCCAGGCGCACCTTTGACCGGCTGCGGGGTGGCTTTCAGATCGTCACCCTTGCCGGCGAGGTGCTGCGCTCCAGCGGCACGGTGACGGGGGGCGAGGGCAGGGGACAGGCCCAGGGCCAGGTGTTGGCCCGCGAGCGCGAATGGCGCGACCTGCCGGCGCGGATCGAGGAGGCGTCGGCCCGGGCCGCCGAGCTTCTGCGCTCCCTCGAAGCGATCAGGGAGGGCGAAAGGCAGGCGCGCGAGGCGCGGGACGACCTGGAGGGGCGCCGCCGCGAGGGCGAGGCGGCGGCTGCCGCGCTGCAACGGGAGGCGGCCGACCTCGAGGGCGAGCTGACGCTGCTGGGCCGGCAAAGCGCGTGGCGCCAGGAGCAGATCGCCCAGGTGGATGCCGCCGCGGTTCGCCGGGAGCAGCGGGCAGAAACCTTGCGGACCGAGCTGGAGACCCTGGCCGCCGAAAAGGAGGCCGGCGAGGCACGGGCGGCCGCCCTGCGAGGCGAGTTGGAAGCCCTGCCAGGCGAGGCGCTCTACCGCCAGCTCTCGGAGGCCAAGACCGCCGCGGCCGTCTCGCGGGGTGTATGGGAGCACCGCCAGGCGGCCCTCGACGGCGCACGAGACCGTCAGCGGCAGCTCCAGGCGGAGCAGGTCGCCAAGGAGCAGCGCATCGCCGACCTTCAGAAAGAGCGGGAACTCCTGGCCGGCCAGATCCAGGAGCGAGCGGCGCGGGAGACGGTTGTCCAGGGCTGGCTATCGGCCCTCGCGGACAAGATCGAGCCCGCGGAGGCCGAGGTCGCGCGCCTGGAAGCCGAGCGCGAGGAGCTTGAGGGCCAGGAGACACTGCTGCGCGCCCGCCTGCGGCAGGCAGAGAGCAGCCACTCACAGGCGCTCGTCGCCCACAGCCGCCAGGAGGATCAACTGGAGCGACTGCGCAGGCAGATCCTGGACGACCTGGGCCTGGTGGAGATGGAGCCCACCGAAGGGCTGGCCGAGCAGCGGCCCTTGCCCCTTGGCCAGATGGTCTCCGAGCTGCCCGCCGTCGAGGTGCTGCCCGAAGGGCTCGAGGAAGAGATCCACCAGATCAAGGCCCAGATCCGGCGCATGGGAGCCGTGAACCCCAACGCGCCGGAGGAATACGCCGAAGTGCTCGACCGCTACACGTTCCTCAGCACCCAGGCCACCGACCTCGAGGAAGCGGCCCTCAGCCTGCGCGAGGTGATTGCCGAGCTCGACGAGGTGATGCGCCGTGAGTTTGCCGCCACGTTCAAAGAGATCGCGGCCCGCTTCCGCGAGAACTTCAGTCAGCTTTTCGGTGGGGGGACAGCCCGCCTGATACTGACCGATCCCGAGGACATCAGCCAGACGGGCATCGAGATCGTTGCCCGGCCGCCGGGCAAGCGCCAGCAGACCCTGTCGCTCCTCTCGGGCGGCGAGCGATCGCTCACCGCCGTGGCTCTCATCTTTGCCGTCCTGGCCGTCAGCCCGCCGCCGTTCTGCGTTCTCGATGAGGTCGACGCCATGCTCGACGAGGCCAACGTGCGGCGCTTTCGCCAGGCCCTGGAAGCCCTGAGCCAGCAAACCCAGTTCATCCTCATTACCCATAACCGCGGCACCATCGAGGCGGCCAACACCATCTATGGCGTCTCCATGGGTGACGACAGCGCTTCGCAGTTGATCTCGTTGCGCCTCGAAGGCGATCGCATCGCCGCGCCCGACGGCTCGACCGTCCAACTCAAGGCCGGCTAACCGCTCTCCCTTTCTCCCGTAGGGCAGGCTGCCATCAGGCGCCGGGGCGGGCAGCTCGTCCGTCTTAAGCGGGCAGTTGTCCCTCGGCTACCAGGTCCCGAAGGCCTGTATCGGTATAGCCCAGTGCTTCGGCGATGCGCTGCGAGGCTTCGTTCTCCTCGTCGACGGTGTAGATGGGCCGCACGCGCTGCTCGAGGAGGGCTGCGGTGCAGGCCGAGACCACCGAGCGCCCCCAGCCTCGCCCCCGCCCACTGGGGTGGACGTAGACAAAGATCTCGGCAAAAGCCGGAGAACGCCAGTTGATGCCGGCCATGGCCATAACCTGGCCCTGGGACTCGATCTGAAAGCGTATCGTCCCTTCCGCCTCGGCTATGCGCTGCACCAGGACGTTGATGATGGGCTGAAAGCGAGAGGGGTCCAGGACGTACAGGCGGGTCAGCGCCGACTTGGTTACGTGGAGGTGGTCGCGCACGGCAGAGGCGAGCCGGACGGGCGCGATGACCTGGTAGGGGCGGTTGGGGGCCAGGGCCTCTCCCAGGAGGGTCCCTACCGCTTCTGGCCCGGGCGCGCGCAGCGTGACCAGGGGGCGAAACAGGTCGGCGCCGGTCTGGGCGACGACCAGGAAGCCGTCCACCTTGCCCTGGGCATCGCGATGCAGGGCCAGGCGCGTGCGCCGCGGATCGTGCCACAGGGCATAGTAGCTGGCCAGGGCGTCGGCCGGGTCGCCCGGCGACAACAGGGGCCGGATCAGGCGTCGCTTTTCATTCAGCTCGTTCAGATCTTGAAAGTCCAACCTGTTCCGCCTCCGTGAGGTGGCCGGCGGGGGGTGCACGCCGGCAGGCGGCAGAGAGGGGCGGCCCGGAAGCCGCCCCGTTTGCCCGAAAATCCGACTTTTACAGGGTGATGGTCGATTCTGGCGTGAGCAGGGTTTTCATATAGTTGGCGCGCTCGAAAGCCATGGGGTCGGCGACGGCCTTTTGGCTCAGGCTGCCCTTCATCTGCGCCAGCGACTCGTACTCGTGCTCTTCCATCCACAAGGTCATGCCGTTGATCAGATCCGAAATTCTGCCGATGCCTTCCCGCAGCAGTAGCGAGCAGACGTGGGCCACGTCGGCGCCGGCCATGATGGCCTTCAGCGCATCCTCGGGGGTGTGGATGCCCGTGGTCAGTGCCAGGGAGGCGCCCACGTGCCCGTAGAGGATGGCGATCCAGCGCAGAGGCAGCCGGATCTCGGACGAGCGGCTCAAGACCAGGTTGGGGCGCACTTCCAGCGCCTCGATGTCGAGATCGGGCTGGTAGAAGCGGTTAAAGAGCGCCAGGCCATCGGCGCCCTCCGCGTCCAGCATGGAGGCGACGTGGGGCAGGGCGCTAAAGTAGGGGCTGAGCTTCATGGCCACCGGGATAGAGACCTGATCCTTGACCCTCCGCAGGATCTTGACGTACATATCCTCGACGTCGTAGCTCATCAGGCCAAAGTCGGTGGGGATCCAGTAGACGTTCAGCTCCACGGCATCGGCGCCGGCCTCCTGGAAATGGCGGGCATACGACACCCAGCCTCCCGGGGTGACGCCGTTCAGGCTGGCGATGATGGGAATGTCGACGGCCTTCCTGGCCTGGCGAATGTGCTCCAGGTACTCGTCGGGCTCGCGGCGATAGTCCTCCATGGGCGGGAAGTAGGTGAGGGCTTCGTAAAAGCTCTCGGTGCCCCGCTCCAGGTAGTAGGCCAGCGCCTCGGCTTCCGTCTCGATCTGCTCCTCGAAGAGGGAGTGGAGCACGACGGCTGCCGCCCCCGCGTCCTCCATCTGTTTGATCTTGACCAGGTCCGCAGAGAGTGGCGACGCTGAGGGGACGATGGGGTTCTTCAAGCGGATGCCCATGTAGGTGGTTGCCAGATCTACCATTCTCACGTTCCTTTCTGTCCGTCGGGGTCCGGGCATACGGCAGCCAGGACGCTTGCCGTATGCCCGGACTCTCAGAATTCAAGGCTCCAGACGGCTCTATGAGCCGTAATCGAACGAGGCCATTTGCTCGTACATACGCCAGCGGGCCTCGACGTCCTGCTGGAGGAGCTGGATGAGCTGCTCCGCCGCCTCCGGGTCCGACTGGGTGAGCATCTTGAACCGGGTCTCCTGGTAGGCGTAATCCCGGACGGGGATCTTGGGCGCCTTGGAGTCGAGCTGCAGCGGGTTCAGGCCCTGCGCCGCGCGGCGCGGGTCGTAGCGGTAGAGGACCCAGGCGCCCGAGTCGACGGCCGCCTTTTGCTGGTCAAAGCCACGGCGCATGTCGAGGCCCTGAGCGATGCAGTGGCTGTAGGCGATGACCATGCTGGGGCCGTCGTACGATTCGGCCTCGATGAGGGCCTTGACCGTCTGCGCGTCGCTGGCGCCCATGGCAATCTGGGCGACATAGATGTTGCCGTAGGTCATGGAGATCATGCCCAGGTCCTTCTTGGGCAGGCGCTTGCCGCCGGCGGCAAACTTGGCCACCGCGGCACGGGGCGTCGCCTTGGACATCTGCCCGCCGGTGTTGGAATAGACCTGCGTGTCGAGGACCAGGACGTTGACGTTGCGACCCGACGCCAGGACGTGATCCAGCCCGCCGTAGCCGATGTCGTAGGCCCAGCCGTCGCCGCCCAGGATCCAGACGGAGCGCTTGACCAGCATATCGGCCACGCTGCGAAGCTGGGCTGCCTGGGGGCTATCCACCCCGGCGAGCCTGGCCTGTAGCTCGGCGACGCGGGCGCGTTGCTCGGCAATGTCGGCCTCGCTCTCCTGCACGGCGTTCAGCAGGCCGTCGGCCAGCTCGCCGCCGATGGCATCGCGCATGGCTTCCACCAGCTCGCGGGCGTATTCGGCCTGCTTGTCGATGGTCAGCCGGAAGCCAAAGCCGAACTCGGCATTGTCCTCGAAGAGGCTGTTGGACCAAGCCGGGCCCCGGCCCTCGGCATTCTTGGCCCAGGGTGTCGTCGGCAGGTTGCCGCCATAGATGGACGAGCAGCCCGTAGCGTTGGCAATGATGGCTCTGTCGCCAAAGAGCTGGCTCAACAGCTTGACGTAAGGTGTCTCGCCGCAGCCGGCGCAGGCGCCCGAGTACTCGAACAGGGGCCGCAGCAACTGCGAGCCCTTGACCGAATTAATCTTGGCCTGCGTGCGGTCAAAGTCGGGAATGTTCAGGAAGTGGGCATAGTTGTCCCGCTCGGCCAGGCGCCGCGGCGGCTGGGGCTGCATGTTGATGGCCTTGCGCTTTGGCTCGGTCTTGTCCTTGGCGGGGCAGACCTCCACGCACAGTCCGCAGCCGGTGCAGTCTTCCGGCGCCACCTGGATGGTGGCCACCATGCCGTCGTACTCCTTGCCCCGCGCGGGCGCCGACTTGAACGTCTCGGGTGCGCCTTCCAGGTGCTTGGGGTCATAAATCTTGAAGCGGATGGTGGCGTGGGGGCAGGCGATGGCGCACTTGGCGCATTGGATGCAGATGTCGGGCTCCCACACCGGGATCTCCAGGGCGATGTTGCGCTTTTCCCACTGGGTGGTGGCCGACGGGAATGTGCCATCGATGGGCATCTTGGACACCGGCAGCGTGTCGCCCTTGCGTGCCATGATGGTGGCCGTCACTTCCTGGACGAACTCGGGAGCCTCGGGCGAGACCACGGGCGGCATCTCGATCTGGCTCGAGACCTGGTCCATCACCTCGACGCGGAACAGGTTGGCCAGGGTCGTGTCCACGGCTGCATAGTTCTTTTGCACAACGGCCTCGCCGCGCTTGCCATAGGTCTTCTTGATGGCGTACTTGATGGCCTCTATGGCCTCCGCCCTGGGCAGCACCTTCGACAGGGTAAAGAAGGCGGTCTGCATGATGGTGTTGATGCGCACCCCCATACCCGTTTCCTTTGCCACGCGGTAGGCGTCGATGACATAGAACTCGAGCTGCTTGTCGAGAATGCTCTGCTGCACCGTCCTCGGCAGCTTGTCCCACACCTCGTTGGGGCCGTAGGGTGCGTTCAGGAGGAACGTGGCGCCCTGCTCGGCGTTCTGCAGCACGTCGAACTGCTCCAGGAAGACGAACTGGTGACACGCCACAAAGTTGGCCGAGCTGACAAAGCACGGCTGCCTTATGGGCCGCGGTCCGAACCGCAGGTGCGAAACCGTGACCGTGCCGGCCTTGCGCGAGTCGTATTCAAAGTAGCCCTGGGCATAGTTGGGCGTGTCCTCGCCAATGATCTTGATGCTGTTCTTGTTGGCGCTGACCGTGCCGTCGGAGCCCAGGCCGTAGAACAAGGCGCGGACCACGTCGCTCGACTCGACGTTGAACGCCGGGTCGTAGTCGATGCTGGTCATGGTCACGTCGTCGATGATGCCCACGGTAAAGTGGTTCTTGGGCTGCTCCTTGGCCATTTCGTCCAGGATGCCCTTGACCATGGCGGGGGTGAACTCCTTGCTCGACAGGCCATAGCGCCCGCCGATAACACGCACAAAGCGGCCCGTTTCCGCCATGGCCGTCACCACGTCCTGGTAGAGGGGCTCGCCCAGGGCGCCCGGCTCCTTGGTGCGGTCCAGCGTGGCGACGATCTTGACCGAAGCTGGCAGCGCTTCGGCCAGGTGCCTGGCGCTGAAGGGCCGGTAGAGGCGAACCTTGATGAGGCCGACCTTCTCGCCGCGCTCCACGAGATAATCAATGGTCTCGTGGGCCAGCTCGGCGCCCGAGCCCATGATGATCAGCACACGCTCGGCGTCGGGGGCGCCCACATAGTCAAAGAGCTTGTACTGCCGGCCGGTAAGGCCCGCGAACCTGTCCATGGCTTCCTGCACAACCTCGGGCATCTGCAGGTAGAAAGGATTGACCGTCTCACGGGCCTGGAAAAAGACGTCGGGGTTCTGGGCCGTGCCGCGGATGAAGGGCCTTTCCGGGTTCATGGCCCGCGCACGGTGAGCCAGAACCAGGTCGTCGTCGATCATGGCCCGCATGTCATCCATGGTCAGCAGCTCGACCTTGTTGATCTCGTGGCTGGTGCGAAAGCCGTCGAAAAAGTGGACGATAGGCACGCGTGCCTTCAGGGTGGCGGCCTGGGCGATGAGGGCCATGTCCATCACTTCCTGGGGCGAGTTGCTGGACAGGATGCCCCAGCCCGTGGATCGTACGGCCATGATATCGCTGTGATCGCCAAAGATGGACAATGCATGCGAAGCCAGGGTACGCGCCGTAACGTGAAATACGGTGGGCGTCAGCTCACCGGCGATCTTGAACATGTTGGGGATCATCAGCAGCAAACCCTGGGACGCGGTGAATGTCGTCGTCAGGGCGCCGGTCTGCAGTGCACCGTGCACGGCTCCCGAAGCGCCTCCCTCCGACTGCATCTCGGCGACCAGGGGTACTGTTCCCCAGATATTCTTTTCCCCGCCAGCGGTAAAGGCATCGGCGTGCTCGCCCATAGGGCTGGAAGGGGTAATTGGGTAGATGGCGATGACCTCGTTTACCTTGTGGGCTACGTAGGCCGCGGCTTCGTTGCCATCTATGGTCACCATCGTTCTTTCTGCCATAGAAACCTCCCTGAAACTTTTATCCGAGCGGTGTGGAGAGCGCTCCAAAAAATCAGGCGCCAGGCCAATGAGCCTGGCGCGTGTTAACCACTCTTTTTTCCCGCGGGCAGTTTCTGCAAAGAAACTACGCGTCGCTCACAAGCGTAGCGATTATAGCACAGCGGTATGCGTTTGTCAAAGGGTGTACAAACTCTGACCCGAGGCGCTTATGGCCGGTACCTGCGCACCCGGCGCTCGAACTGCCGCTGGCAGTCCATGCACATCGTGGCCTCGGGCAGAATCTCGAGTCGCGCCGGATCGATGCGCTGGCCGCAGCTCTCGCAGATGCCATAGGTGCCGCGATGTGCCGACTGGATGGCACGCTCCACGGACTCGAGCTTGGCCTGAAGCCGCTGGATCAACGCCCACGTCTTCTCGCGCTCGTACGCGTCGACGTCGGCTTCGTCGGCGGACGGCTCCGCCATGCTGCGCAGATCCCTTCGAAGACCCTCTATGTCTTCGAGGAGTTCCTCTCGCGTTTCCTGCAATCTTGTAATGTCCAGGTCTTGTTGTTCAATCGCGCTTGTCATCACAAAGGTCTCTCTCCTACATGATACAAGGGGTGCCGGTCGATGCGAGAATATACCACAGTTTGATGAGACCGTCAAATATGCAAGAGATCGTGATCAACAATGTTGCAGGGCGCATCATGTGCCGCACTGGCGGACCGCGGGCGTAAACGTCTCAAGCTGGGGATACGAAACCGAGTATAAAGTGGATGAAACGTGTTGATAAGTCAGGGCAGGGGCTGGTGAGCTGGCGTTGTCCTTGCCCACAATGAAAACGGGCCAACCCGGAACCTGTGGTACACTGTACTTGAGAGAGAACACTGTACCGAGGTTTCGAAATGGCCCGCACACAGAATACCACAAAGTGGACGACACAACAAATCTGGCATACGTTGGCACTTCTCAGCTTGTTGACGCTTGCCTTGATGGGTCGACCGTTGGAAAGCCAAGCGGGCTGGATCACATGTCCGCCGGTCCTGTCCAGTGTATCGGCAGCAAACTCCAGGCGAAGAAAATGCCATGCTTCTCGCCCTATTCGAGACCGCTTGCGGCAAGCGTGGCGCTATGGGCGTCAAAGCTGGCATCAGCCCTGTCTGCGCAGCCTTCTGCTTGCTACTTTGTGGACCACGGGCGGGAATCAATGGCCGGTTTGGATCGTCGGTTGGCCGTGGGCATTGTGGCTGTGGCAAGTCATCGCCATGTTCTGGTCGGAACTACGCTATCAGCCTCTGTGGCGAGCGGGACATGAGCTCTTGTGGCAAGGACAACGTGCTGTAATCGTGTTCTCGGTGGGATTCGTGCTGAAACAAGGCATAGAAGTGGGTGGAGACGATTCTTATGCGCCAAGTCCACCTCTCCTGCTTGGGCTTGGCTGTCAATACTGTGGCAGAGAGGGGCCTTGGGTTGAAGTGCAGCACGACGACGACAGCTACCTTGCAACTCTATGCGGTCACTTCACGATCCGGGTGCCAAGGAATCATCCTTTTCGTGTTCGGATGCTGATGCTGTTCGTACGGCTGTTGGATGTGCCCGATCAACCGCGTGGCAGTCGACGAACTAGAGATGGGCGGACACCTTTCGTGCGCCAAGTCCAGGCTGCGGAATGGTTTGGGGTGCCCCACCCAGACATCAGCCGGGTGGAAGGCTACTGGTATCACGGCGACTGGCCGGAGCTTTTCAGCCAGTTCACGCCGGAGGTTCTGACGCCTGAGTTGGTGCGGCGCGTGGCCACAGTATGTGCCACGTTTCCACACTGGAGCCAAGATCAGGTGTATGAGTACCTGCAAGGTCAACACGTGCCACTGAGCCACCGTCAGGTACGCCAGGCGATCGAGCAGAGTGGTTGGTCTACATTGCGCCAGCAATTGCGGCAACACTTTCACTGGACCGAGGACTCCTTCCGTCTGCGAGAGGAATGGATCGTACAGGAGTTACTTCGCCTGGTTCAGCAACTGCAAACCTGTCTGGAAACAGACCAGCCCGTGCCTGTGGAAGAACAGGTTGCGTTGGCAGATGTGCAGACACTGGCTCACGAATTCGGAATCGAAATGCCGCCAACGCTGAAACCCCTTCCCTGGCTCTTGAAAGTCGAGCACGTTCTCTTCGGACAGTGGTCGATGATGGAAGACAACACGGTGGCCTGCCCTGCGTGCCAATCCATACAGGTTGCACGCAAAAGTCGCACGCCGCGGATGAAAAAGTACTACGACGCCGAGGGGAACCTGCAAGAGGTGGCCGTCTACCGCTACTACTGTCGCAACCCCGCGTGCGCACGCCAGACCTTTACCCACTTGCCGCCCGGCTTGGTGCCCTACTCCCGCCATCGGTTGGATGTGCACCTCAGGGCCGTCCAGGCCTACAGCTGGAGCTACGGCACCTACCGCCGTGTCGGTCAAGCTTTGCAAGTGAGCGAGATGACGGTCTATCGTTGGGTCAGTGCCTGGGGTTACGAGCTGCTGCCGGTGGCCGCCATCTTTGGTCTGGTCCGGTCCAGTGGCGTCGTTGGCGTGGACGAAAAGTACGTCCTGGTGCCGAAAAACGACAAACCAGAAGGCAAGATGCGGCGTTGGATGTACGTCTACCTGGCTGTGGACGTGCATACCTACGATTTGTTACACATCGCTATCTACCCGCACAACACGCGCGAAAGCGCCCAAGTCTTCTTGTTAGCGCTACGGGCCAAAGGCTACCATCCAAAAGTGATTGTCACCGATCTGCGCCGTGACTACGGGCCAGTGATCGCCCAGGTCTTTCCTGAAGCACAACACCACGAATGTGTGTTCCATGCCGAGCAGGAGATCAGTCGCTATCTGCGTGACACCCTTGGCCGAGACTACGCCGAGCAGCATCCAGAAGCCGAACAGACGCGGACCGAGATCGTGCGCATTTTCCAGGCAAGCACGAAACAGATGGCTAACGACCGTTATCAGGCCTTACTGGATCAGCGAAAAGCGTTGACCGGCGCTGAACCCGCCATCGAGTGGCTGTTCGAGTTCTTGGAACAGCACTGGGAACATCTCGTGAACTCGGTCGAGAACGACCTGATCCCGGCGACGAACAACGCGACCGAGATGGTGATCCGCCGCTTCGATCAACACTACCAGAACTTTTGCGGCTTTGAGTCCATCGAGACGGCGAGAGTCTACCTCGGCGTGTTCGAAAAAATCTACCGCTTCACGCCCTTTTCCGATGATGCGCAACCGAGGATTCGTGGCAAAGGCCCGCTACAAATAGCCGGGTACGACCTCGGAGCGATGCCCATGAACTGGCTATGTCGAGGATATTGCCTTGAGAGGGCAGTGACCCAAGGAGCGGAAGATGTCCCAAACTTGTGACGGTTCCCGCGGGCCGTTTGCCCTCTCTGCAGACCCGTGGTACAATGTATTTCCGGCTTTCGCACCGTTTGTGCGTCAAGCTGCAGATGCGCTCTGTCGCAGAAAAAGGAGAATCGCGGATGAAGATCGAGCCGTTTGCCCTGGAACGTTGGATGACGACCTACGAAACGCGCGTCCACTACGACATTGCCGAAAGCGGCATCTTTCCCCTCAGCCTCCAGGAGCTGCTCGCCATGCAGCCGGCCGGCGAGGGGGAGCAAACACTCCAGGAGCTGCTGGACCTGCGCCTGGGCTACAACGAGGCCAATGGCACCCTCGCCCTCCGCGAGCTGCTGGCGGGCACCTACGAGAGCTGCGGTCCGGAGAACATCCTGGTCACCACCGGCGCAATCGAGGCCAACTTCTTGTTGTTCAACGTTCTCCTCAGCCCGGGCGATCACGTAGTGGCGCCCTTTCCCGCGTACCAGCAGCTTTATAGCGTTCCCCGTGCCGTGGGCTGCGACGTAGACCTGTGGCGCATCCGTCCCGAGACGGGCTTTGCCTACGACGTGGACGACCTGGAGCACCTCTTGCGCCCCACGACGCGCCTCATCGTCGTCAACTCGCCCCACAATCCCACAGGGGCGGTTCTCTCGGCGGCCGACCTGGAGCGCGTCTATCGCCTGGCCGAGTCGGTGGGCGCCACCGTCATGAGCGACGAGGCCTATCGCTGGCTGGTCATCCCGGGCGGCGAGGAGCTGCCGCCGCCGGTCTACAACCTGGGACCCCTGGGCATCAGCGTCGGCACCCTGTCCAAGCCCCTGGGGCTGCCGGGCCTGCGCATCGGCTGGATCGCCGCCCCGGCGGACCTGGTGGCCCGCTGCTGGGCTACGAGGGACTATGTGTCGCTGAGCCCGGGCAAGCTGAACGACGCGCTGGCCCGGCTGGCGCTCGAGCACCGCGAGGGCGTGTTCCGGCGCAACGCGGGCATCATGACCGCCAATCTCGCCGCCGCCAACGCCTGGATCGAAGAGCACCGCGAGCTGGTCTCCTGGACGCCGCCGCGGGCCGGGCTGTTGGCTCTGCTGCGCTACAACCTGGACATTCCCTCCTACGACCTGGCCAACCGGCTGGCCGAGGAGTACAGTGTCATGCTGGCGCCCGGCGCCGCCTTTGGCGTCGAGGGTCATTTGCGGATCGGCATCGGGCAGGATCCGCCGGTCTTTGCTGCCGGGCTGGAGGCTACCAGCCGCTGCTTTGCCGACCTCCAGTCCTCAGGCGTGGGGCTTGCCAGTCCATAGAGGGCTGCACGGCGGCATTGCCCGGCCTGGCTATTCCGTGGAACAGAGGGTACCGTGATCGCCAACAGCGAGGAGACGAGCTACCAGCTTTCGGCGGAAGATCAGGCGCAGATGCTGCGCCGCTTGATGCTCTATTGGGACGGCCAGTGGTTCCTGAAGGCGGTGGACGCCTTTGGCTTGGACGCGGCCGTGTCCCTCAACGCCCGGGTGCGTGCTTCCTTCGGGCGCATCGAGATGCGCCTGCTGCTCAAAGCCCTGGGCAAGGAGCAGGCCGATGACCTGCCCGATGCCATGCACATGGTCGATCTGTACACCCGGGTCTTCATGGGCAAGTCCATCCGGGCAGAGTTCGTGGCGGTGGGCGAGGACCGGTCACAGGTGATCGTGCGGCGTTGCCCGGCCTACGAAGGTGCCAAGCTGGCCGCCCTGCCGCGGCAGGATCAGAGCTGCGTGGCGTGTGAGGGTCTGTGGAGTGCCTGGCTGGAGACCCTGTTGCCCGGGGCACACCTCACCGTTCATTATCCGCTGCGCCAGGGAAAGGGAGACAAGGTGTGCAGCTTTCTCATTACCATGACCGCCGGCCCTCGGGCGGCCTCGCCCGAGCAGGATGCGCCAGCAGGAGACGCGGACGAGGCTGAGCCTGGCGCTCAGGCCGGCCCGGATTGAATCGACTCGACCAGCACCGTGAGGAGGATGATCGATGTTCATCGCCAAGGATTATGACCTGCACCTTGAGGCCCCCGGCTGCGAGCCGGGTGCCGAGTACTGGAACGCCACCGCCCACTTTCGGGAGGATCTGAGCCCGGTGTTCCCCTATCTCAACGCCCTGTGGAAAGACGCCATCTATAACGCCGCGGCGCAGCAGATCACGTGGCGGTTCGGAGGCCGGGCCGTGGCCCTCAAGGACACCGAGATCACCATCAGCAACTTGCCCGACCGGGACACGGCCACCATCGAGCTGGAAAAGATCATTTCCGAGATCAATCGCATCTGGATGGATCGCGAGAACCTGGAGCCGCTTTATACCCCTCGCAAGCGCCTGGTAGCCATGGAGATCTACCAACTGCTGCCCGGAACCAACTGCAAGGCTTGCGGCCAGGCCTCCTGCTTTGGCTTTGCCGGGAAGCTCACCGTGGGTGAAGTGGACATCCGCGACTGCACCCCCCTCTTTGCCTCCGAAGAGTACGCCGCCAAGCGCGAGGCCCTGCTCTCCATGCTCGAGCAGGCAGGGTAGCCTCAGGCGCGATCCGGTCCGTTGGGTCCTCCCCTCGCAGGGGAGGGGAGTGCCCCCCTTCCTGTGTCGGGAAGGGGGGTGGGGGGTTAGGTTCCCCTGCGTACGGAGAGGAGCACAATGCCTCGCCCGTGCAGGTGGCGGAGCAACCCGATGAGCGCCGACTGATCCGCCTGGATGGAAAACAACCTCGAAGCTGGTCCCTCCCGTACGAGGGTCATGTGCAGCGGGCTCAGGGTGTTGAGCTCCTGTTCGGTCACTTGGTCCCTCACTTCGATCTGGTACATGCAGAGATCGTCCATCCATCCTCTCCCGGTGCCGGCTAGCGCCTGGGGCTCGGGACGGGCAGCCAATTCGCCGCCGGGGCCGGCGCCTTGCCCTGCTGTTGGGCGTCGCGGACAAGGCCAGCACCGATTGTCAGGAACATGAGCCCGAAGGCGGAGCCAATCAACCCAAAGACCACGAGCTCCGGGTCGGCGATGCCTACGAAATGGTCGAGCAGGATGGTGCCGGGGAACAATCCGAGCCAGGCGATGAGGCTGCCGGCGTAGAGCCAGGGCCAGGCCACGCTGAGCCCGCGGCCGACGCCCGCGGGCAGATGGGCCCGCAGCCAGGGAAAGGAAGCGTGAAGCCGGCTGGCGGTGGCGGCGACGATGAACCCGATGAGGGGCGGTCCGAAGCCGGCGCCTGCCACGAGCATCGCCGTCGACAGCAGGGCCAGGTACAGGCCGGTGTGCCGCCCTGGAACCCGAAGCACCACCCACAAAAAGATCAGTGAGAGCAGAATGGCCAGGATGCCCGTCACCAAGAAATTGGGGATGATCGACATCGCCGGCTCGCCGTTCAGGATCTCGAACAGCTCAGAACCGGGCCACGAAGAAAAGACCATCGTCGCCGGGGCAGTGTTGCCCTGCAGCACGGCGCCGAGGCCGTGCTCGATGCCCATGATGCCGGTGAGGGCGCCGTAGGTGGAAACCGCGGCTCGTGTTGCCTTGTTCATCGCCCTCCCTCCTTACGCGGCCAGGCCCGGCCGGAGCCGGGACGCCAGCTCGCCTGCCCAGGACTGGATGGCTGCCCAATCCCGGACGTCGCTGGCGGGCTGGCCGTGGAGCGGGCTCGCGGGCAGGGCTGCGAGGAGGCGATCGGCGAGGCGCAGTCGGGCCGGGTCATACTTCCCGCCAAACAGCTCCCGGGCCACGGGTGCCAGCGACGGATAACGGGCCAGCTCTCCGTCGAGCATCTCGCGGGCAGCGCGCCAGTCTTCTTCCGCCGTGGGGCCGCTGAGGGGGCCAAGGGCAAAGACCGCCACCGGCCGCTCGGCGAGGGCCCCGGCGTGTTGGGCCAGGAAACGCTGCGCGTCCTTCTGCAGGCGGCCGATATAAAGGGGTGCCCCCAGGACGACGGCGCTGTAGCGCGCGAGGTTCTCCACTTTTCGCATGGGCTGCACGTCCACCGCAAGCCCTCGTTCTCGCAGTGCCGCCGCGACGGCCTCGGCGACTTGCTGCGTCGAACCGTAACGGGTGGCATAGGCCACCAGGATAGAATCCGGCATGATATCCTCCTTCTCCAACTCTTACCCCGCAGTATACGACAGTCCGGGGTGCCTGTCACTGCCCGAAGGGAGTATCTTGCGGGCGACGTGAAAGACGAGGGAGGTGTACGAAAGTACACCTCCCTTGGACCTTGCCAGAAGGCAGCACACGCCGCTGCCCCGTCCCTGTTGGGATCAGAGGTCTGCCGGCAGGATGCCCAGTTGGCGTGCGCGGGCAACCGCCTGGGTGCGGCTGCTGACGCTCAACTTGCCAAAGATGTTGCTCGTGTGCTTTTTCACCGCGCTCACGCTGATGACCAACCCGTCCGCTATGGCCCGGTTGGAATCGCCGGCGGCGATGAGCGCCAGTACTTCGAGCTCTCTGGGGGTGAGGGGCTCCGCCAGGCCCGCCCCCTGCCCGCCAGGAGCCGCGGCCCCCGGAGGAAAAGCGGCCAGCAGCTCGCGGGCGTATTGCCGGAGCTCCTCGGCCGCCGCCGGGCGCTGCGCCACGGCTTCCAACAGCGGGACGAGGTCCGGGCCCTGCTCCCCAAAGTACAGCACATAGCCTTCCGGCTCGGCGAGGGCCAGGGCAGCCTCGAAGGCCTCCAGGGCAGCGGATGTTACGATCCCGTTGTTCTGGCGCAGCGCCGCCAGCGCCCGGATCAGATGGACGTCCATCATGCGGCCCGCATGCCCGCCCGACTCGGCCGTGGCCTGGAGGGCCTCCGCCACCTCGAGGGCGCGCTCGATCTCGCCCCGGCCGAGGAGGGTGCGCGCCAGGATGGACTGGACGTCTTCGACGAGGAGCGCGGGGAGCCGGACCGCCGCCGGCGCGCCGCCGAGCACCCCAGCCCAGGCTAGGGCCACGTCTGCTGCCTCGTGGGCACCGGCCAGGGCCTGCCAGCCAGGCGCGGAAGCCCCCGGGCCGTCGCCACGGGCATCCTGGAGCGCGCGGGCTCCACGCAGGCGCGCGCGGACGGCGGGGGCGATGGTAACGTTGGCCAGCCCTACCTGGCCGCAGAGGGCCATAGCCTGTTCCAGGCAGCTCTCTGCCGCTTGCAGGTCGTTCCGCTCCAGGTAGATGCCCGCCATGCCTGAGGTGCCCTGACACGCCAGCGATGTGCCATCTTCCCCGGCTGGTTGCCCCAGGTCAATCATTGACTGGTAGTAGCGGGCGGCCTGCCACAGCCGGCCGTAGTTGGCCTGCCCCATGGCCTGAACCATGGTCACGTGGGCGACAAGGGCATGATTGCCGGCGGACAGGGCCAGCTCCAGGCAGGCGTCATAGTGCCGCCTGGCCCTTTCGCCGTCGCCCTCCAGCAGGCATGCGACAGCGAGGGCCGAATGGGCACGGGTGCGTGTCGCCACGTCTCCCTCGCCGGCGGCAGCCAGCTCGCCTTCGGCCCAACGGATCGTTCGCCCGGTGTTGCCCGTCAGGGCGACGAAATGGCACAGGGCGACCATCAGCTCCACTCGGAGCCGCTCGTCATCCGGCGACGGCCGCGGGCCACCGACGGATGCGTGATCCTGGGCGTAGGGTTCCCTGCCTTCCACCAGGTCGAGCCAAGCGCGGTGGATGCTCAACAGGGGATGGGTGCAGAAGGCGGACACGGGCAGGGCGCGCAGCCAGGCCCCAAAGGCCTGCACCCGGCCCGCCTCCATCGTGCTGCGCGCCATCTGCTCCACGCAGGCACTCGCCCGCTCATAGTCCTTGCCCTCCAGTGCGTGCTGGACGGCATCCTCGAGGAAGCCATTCTGCGCCAGCCAGTCGCTGGTCAGGCAGTGCAGGCGCCGGATCTCGTCCTCGCTCACGGTCTGGCGCAACCGGTTGGCCAGCAGGTCGGCGAACAGGTGATGATAGCGATACCATTGCCCCTCGTCGTCCAGGGGGATCAAGAACAGGTTGGCCCTCAACAATCGCTCCAGAACGAGCCGGCCGTCGCCCCGCCCGGTGACCGCATCACACAGATCGCCTCGCAGCCGGTCCAGGATCGACGTCTGCAGCAGAAAGCCGAGGATCTCTTCCGGCTGCCGGCCCAGGACTTCTTCGCTCAGGTAACTGAGGATAAAGCGATTGCTGCCGCTGAGGGCGGCGATAAAGGCGGAAGGGTCGGCGTGGTGGCGCACCGAGAGCCCGGCGAGCTGCAGCCCCGCGATCCAGCCCTCGGTCCGCTCGGCCAGCAGCGAGACGTCGGTCGGCGACAGGCCGAGGCCCATCACCTCATTCAGAAAGCGGCCGGCATCGGGGGTTGTGAAGCGCAGGTCGGCTGCCCGGATCTCGGTCAACTGGTTGTTGGCCCGCATCCGGGCCAATGGCAGAGATGGATCTTCGCGGGTGAGGAGCATCAGGTGCAACGCCGGAGGTGGGTTGGCCACCAGCTTTTCCAGGGCCTCGAGGATGGCAGGCGCCTGCACATGGTGAAAATCATCCAGGACCAGCAAGCAGTGGCCGTCCCACGCCTGGAGATCGTCGGCCAGGATGGCAGTGACAACCTCGCCGGGGGGCGGCGGCCCCGACTGGAGGACGGCCTGGACATCGCGGCCCAGGCGGTGGTCCACCTGTTGCAGGGCGGCGACGAGATAGGCGAAAAAGCGCCGGGGGTCGTCGTCCGACGGATCGAGGGACAGCCAGGCCACTGACCAACCCTCCAGGGAGCCGGCCCAGTCGGCGGCACAGGTCGTCTTGCCGAACCCGGCCGGTGCCGAGACGAGGGTGATGTGCCTACCGGAGGCCAGGCCCTCGTTCAGGCGGCGGGCCAGGCGCGGGCGAGCGACCCGGTTGGGCGGGAGCGTGGGCGGCCGCAGCTTGGTCGCCAACAGCCTGGACATTGCTCCTTCGCTCATATCGCCGTCCTTCGTCTGCCGCCCCTGGCCTGTGGTGCGTTGCTCGAACTCGTTGCCAATAACCGCCAGCCCCTATTGTAGCATCACTTCCGCGCCCGGGCAAGCAGGTTGAATCAGGGATGGCCTGGGCCTCCTGGCCGGCAGCCTTCCGCCCTTACTGCCCTCGCTGCCGGATATACTCGCTCACGTCCACGTTATAGACGGCATCCTCGACCGTAAAGGTGGCCCACGGCTTGCCCTGGTCCAACCACGTGGCCGAACCCGTGGCGCTGAGCTGGGTGCTGCCTGGAAGCGTTGGCCCTTCTTCGCTCCTGGTGATCCACAAGACCTTTTTCTGATCGCCCGGATTAGGGTAGCGCATGGACTCCATCATGGTCATCAGGCCCGTGGCCGGGTCAAAGCGGACGACAAAGGTCTCTTCCTCGTCTTCGAAGGGCACGTACAGGAGCGCCGTGTCCTCGTCCACGGGCTCCCAGCGGGCGCGGGGGTCGGTCAGAAACAGGGAGGGAAAGAAGGCCCCTTCAGCCCACAGCGCCAGGTTGGCACCCTGGTTGGAGTTGGGGTCGTCGTAGTAGGTGCCCACGGGCGCCTCGAAAAAGCTGGCGCCATCCACGTAACCCTCGTTCACCTTCATGAGGGGCAGGCCAAACCACGTCGCCTCGAAATAGTGGCGATAGTCGTGGCCGGCGTTGTGCACAAAGACGAAACGCGCGGGCAGGGTAATCTTGAACGGTGCCATGGTGGCCCGCCCGGTGAATACGACCGTGTTGATGACCGGCACCTCGTCGCCATAGACCGTGCGATAGAAGCGGTCCACTGGCGCGGGCAGGCCGCCGGGCACCGGAATCATGCTCAACTCGGGCGTTCGCTCGGCGTAGGGCGGGAACGGCCTGGGCCTGACCAGCAGGCCCAGCCAGCCGAGCAAAACGATCAGGACGATCACTGCCAAGACGGCGACTACTTTCACCACATGCACCTCCATGCCTGGCCTGTTGCAACGGCCTTGGCGCAGACTTGCCGTCGGCGCGTTGGCCATGTATCGGACCTACCCCTGCCCCTCTTCCACTCTCCGAAGCTCCGCCGCAAAGAGGTCCACCGTCCGGCGGTCGATGTTCGTGAAGCGGATCTGCCGCAGATGGCCTGCCGGGTGCTCCTCGATAAAGTCGAGGGCGGCCTTGACGAGGATGGCGGCGCAGCGATCCTTGGGAAAGCCGAAAATGCCGCTGCTGATGGCGGGCAAAGCAATTGAGGAGAGCTTCAGCTCCTCGGCCCTGGCCAGGCTGTTCCACACCGCCGAGCGCAGCAGCTCGTCCTCGCCGGCCCGGCCTCCCTGCCAGACGGGGCCGACGGCGTGGATGACGACCCGGGCAGGAAGACTACCGGCCGAAGTGACGGCCACTTGCCCCGTGGGAACCGGCCCATGCTCGCGGAACCAGCGATCGCTTTCGGCCTGGATGACGCTGCCCCCTCTGCGTGCGATGGCGCCGGCCACACCGCCCCCGTGCATCAGGTGCGAGTTTGCGGCGTTGACGATGGCGTCCGTATCCTCTTCGGTCAGATCGCCCTGCCGAACTTCGATGGTTCGCATCGCCTCCGTCTGATACGCACTCACGAGAACGCTCATGATCTACCTCTCTCCCAACTCAAAACCAAGGCCGGGCTCTGTGGGTGGGGTGCTTCGTCGCGCCGGCAGCGCCACGAACGCCTTCCGCAGGTCAGACTATAGCACATTCCTTTCCTTATGGCAAACCGCTGGGTTTTGAACAGTGCGGCCGGCGACAAGCTTTTGGGGCAGCGGCATCCCGACCCCGCCGCGTGGCGGCGGGCAGTCCCGCGCGAGGGCTTTCAGCGAATTGACAACCTGGACCTTCTGAGCTATAATTGCCCACAGCTTGCAGTGGAGCAGGCGGTCCTATGGGTCTATGTAATGATTTTCTATTTGTGTGGAGACGATCAGTCTTCTAAGCCCTGGTGAGCTGAGACAGTGGCGCCTGCGCTGCGACAGCTAACCGGGGTTTTTTTTCGCCACCGCGGCGCGAGCAGTGGGGGCGCAAAGCCAGCAAGAGTCAGAAGGGGGGTGGTGCGATCCTCATGGATAGGTGATGCTGACGGCTCTGTCAGCAAATGTCTACATCGGTCCATTGGAACAGCAGTTTTAGACCAAGGAGGAGGGTAACAATGTCTCGGAAGGTTGGTTTTCTGCTTGCATTGGTCGTGCTGATGGTGCCCCTGATCGCAGGTTGCGGGGGAGACACGGGCACGATCAAGATCGGCCTGCAGGGCCCGATGACCGGCGATTATGCCTATGAAGGGCAGGGTTTCGAGAAGGCCGTGGGAATGCTGGTGGAGCAGGTTAACGCTGCCGGCGGGATCGACGGCCGTGAGGTGGAGCTGCTCGTCGAGGACGATGCCGGCGATCCCACCCAGGCGGCGCTGGTTGCCCAGCGCCTCGTAGATGCCAAAGTGGTTGCCGTGATCGGGGCCTACAACTCGACGGCCACCGAGCCGGCATCCGAGATCTATAACGACGCCGGCATCCTGCACATTACGCCGTCCTCCACGGCGACGGGATTGACCGAGAAAGGCTTCGAGCGCTTCTTCCGGGTCTGCTTCCTGGACGACCGGCAGGGGCTGTTTGCCGCCAAGTTCGCCAAGGAAATCCTTGGTGTGCAGAACTTTGGCGTCTTGCACGACAACTCGACCTATGCCCAGGGCCTGGCGGAGCATACCAGGCGCTACGCAGAAGAGCTGGGCATGAACGTCACCTTCTACGATGCCATCAACCCCGACGACCAGGACTTTACGCCCATCCTGACCAATATCGGCGGCGCGGGCCTGGATGCCATCTACTTTAGCGGCTACCACGCCCAGGGCGGCCTGCTCCTCAAGCAGGCGGGCGAGCTGGGGCTGGACCTGCAGTGGATGATGGGCAACGCCTCCAACAACCCTGAGCTGGTCCAGATCGCGGGCGTCGAGAATGCAGTGGGCACCTACGTGACCACCGAGCCGCTGCCGAAGGACGTTGACTATCCGGAGGCTCGGCAGTTTGTCGCCGACTTTGAGGCCAAGTACAACGAGCCGCCGGCCAGTGTGTGGTGGATGATGAGTGCCGAGGCGTTCAACGTCATCCGCTATGCCATGGAGCAGACCGAGTCGACCGATCCGGCCACCCTGGCGGAATTCCTCCACAACGAAGCCAAGGACATCAACGGCATCACCGGGCCGGTCCTCGGCTGGGACGAGAAGGGTGACCGCCTGGGCACCATTCACGTCGCCTACCGCATCGACGAAACCGGCGCGTTGATCGTCAACCCCGAGCAGCCACAGCCATAATAAGGGGAACCCGTGGGGGGAGCGCAGCCAGTCCGGCGCTCCCCCCCTTGTGCTGCACTGCAGCGACAAGGAGGCCAGACCCATGCAATTTGTGCAACAGCTCATCAATGGCCTGACCATCGGGGCCTTTTACGCGTTGGTTGCCCTGGGCTATACGATGGTGTATGGCGTGCTGAAGCTTATCAACTTTGCGCACGGCGACATGTTTATGTGGGGGGCTTATCTGGGTCTGACCGGTCTCAACGTGGCGGTCGCCCTTCTCAGCGGGGGCAGCGCCTTGATGTTGATCCCGGTGATCATACTGGTGATGGTGACCATGGCCCTCGTCGGCGTATTGGTGGAACGCGTGGCCTACCGGCCCCTTCGTTCTGCCGGTCGCCTGGCACCGGTCATCTCGGCCCTGGGCGTTGCCTTTATCCTGCAAAGCCTGGCCCGAAACGTGTACGGCGCGAGCTGGAAGACCTATCCGAACGTCCTGGCGCTCGGCGGACGCATCAACCTCGGGGGAGGCGCCAGCGTAGCGGTAATGCAGATCGTCGTACTGGCCGTTTCGTTCGCGTTGATGGGTGCGCTCTACCTGTTCGTCCAGCGCACGCGCATTGGCACGGCAATGCGTGCCGTCTCTCTCGACCACGACGTCTCGAGGCTGATGGGCATCGACGTGAACCGGATCATTGCCATTGTCTTCTTGATCGGACCCGGGCTGGGCGGGATTGCGGGGGTCATCGTAGGCGTTTATTACGGCTCTTTTGACTTTACATTGGGCTGGGTGTTTGGCCTGAAAGCCTTCATCGCCGCGATCCTTGGTGGCATCGGCAACATCCCGGGTGCCATGTTGGGGGGGATGATCCTGGGGATTATCGAGACACTGGGGGCGGGCTATCTCTCGCCGCAGTGGAAGGACGTCCTCGCCTACCTCATCCTCATCTTTATCCTGATCGTCCGCCCTACCGGGCTGCTCGGCGAGCGGGTAGCGGAAAAGCTGTGAGAGGAGCCAACGATGAATGCGACCCTTTCTCGTCTCCGAACGATGAACCCTGCCTGGTGGCGCATTGGCTTGTTGGTCGTGGCCGTTCTTCTGCCGCTGCCCTTGGGCGATTATTACCGGTCGGTGTTGTGGCGCACGGGACTGTACGTGATGCTTGGGCTGAGCCTGAACATCATCGTCGGCTATGCCGGCCTGTTTCAACTGGGCCACGCTGCCTTTTACGCGGTGGGCGCTTACACCGCCGCGCTGCTCAACCTCCACTTTGACGTGCCCATCCTCCTCACGCTGCCCATCAGTGTGGTGGCTGCCGGATTGATGGGTTTCTTGCTCACCCGGCCGATCCTGCATCTGCGGGGCGACTACCTGTGTATCGTGACCATCGCCTTTGGCGAAGTGGTGCGCCTGGCGCTGGTGAACAACCTCTTTGGCATCACGGGTGGTGCGAACGGCCTCAGCGGCATCGACCGGCCCCGCCTCTTTGGCCTGGAGCTGCGCGAGCCGATCTATCACTACTACCTCATGCTGATCTTTCTCGTCCTCACCGTTGTCCTGGTCAACCGGTTAGAACACTCTCGCCTGGGGCGAGCCTGGATGTACGTGCGCGAGGACTTGGTGGCCGCCGAGGCGATGGGCATCGATACGATCAAGGCCAAGATGCTGGCCTTTGTCATTGGGTCTGGATGGGCGGGGCTCGTCGGCGCGCTCTACGCCGGCAGGATCACTGTCATCTCACCCGAGCTGTCCAAGTTCCTGGAGTCGGTGATCATGTTCTGTATCGTGGTCCTGGGAGGAACGGGTTCGACGCCCGGCATTTTCGTCGGAACGCTGGGCATGGTGACCCTGCCCGAGATCTCGCGGCCGCTGAAAGCCTGGCGCGATGCCTGGATCGGCCTGGTGATGGTCGTCATGATGATCGCCCGGCCCGAAGGGCTGTGGCCTAGCCGGCGCATACGGATGGAGATTCGTGGCGACGAACAGGAGAGCGTGCCGCCGCAAACGGCCGCTGTGTGAAGAAGCGAGGCGAGACCATGGCACTCTTGGACATCCAGGGACTTACGAAGCAGTTTGGTGGGCTGACCGCCGTCGACCAGGTGGCATTCCAGATGACAGAAGGCGCCATCCTGGGGTTGATCGGCCCCAACGGCGCCGGCAAAACCACGATCTTTAACATGATCACCGGCATCTATGCGCCGACGGAGGGCGAGATCTATTTCAACGGCCAGCGCATCGCGCACCCGGCCCTGACCTGGCGCCAGCGCCTGACGACGCCGGCCTGGTGGCTGGGTTGGCTACCACTGCCCGGGCTCAAGGCCAAATGGGATGACCTGCGAAGCCTGCAGCCCCACGAGATCACGCAGCGGGGCGTGGCCCGCACCTTCCAGACGATCCGGCTGTTCCCGAACCTGACCTCGCTGGAGAACGTCATGTCGGGGCTGCACCACAGGACCCGGGCAGGCGTCGCCGGGGCGATCTTCCGGCCTCCCTCCCAGGCCAAAGAGGAGACGTTCATCGTCGAGGAAGCGGAGCGCTACCTGAGCTTTATGCGGCTGGATGATCAGCGGGACGAGCTGGCCAGGAACCTGCCTTACGGTCTCCAGCGACGCCTGGAGATCGCGCGAGCCCTGGCGACGGCGCCCGCGCTCATTGTGCTGGACGAGCCGGCCGCGGGCCTGAACGAACAAGAGACGCTGGAGCTCATGGGCCTGATCAAAGATATCCGCGACACGGGAGTCACCATTTTGTTGATCGAGCACGATATGAAGGTCGTGATGGGCATCTGCGAGAGGGTGGTCGTTCTGGACTATGGAAAAAAGATCGCCGAAGGCAGCCCGGCCGAGATTCAGAAGAACCCGCGCGTCATCGAGGCCTACCTGGGCGAGGTGGAGGAGGAGGAGTGAGCATGTCCCTACTAAAGGTTGAGAACCTGCACACCTACTACGGCCGCGTGCACGCCCTGAAAGGCATCAACCTGGAGGTCGAAGAGGGCCAGATTGTCACCCTCATCGGGGCCAACGGCGCGGGCAAGTCGACGACCTTGCGCACCATTTCGGGGCTGCTCCGCCCTCGCGAGGGTGGGATCACCTTCAAGGGCGAACCGATCCACGAGATGGCAAGCCATCGCATCGTCGAGCGCGGCATCTGCCATTCGCCCGAGGGCCGGGGGATCCTGTCGACGCTGACGGTGGACGAGAACCTGAACATGGGGGCCTACGTCCTTGGCTCGGACAAGGAGGCCATCGAGGCGAACCGCCGCCGCGTTTTCGACCTCTTTCCCCGCATGGAAGAGCGCAGGAACCAGTTGGGCGGGACGCTCTCGGGTGGCGAGCAGCAGATGCTGACCATCGCCCGGGCGCTCATGGCCCGGCCAAGCCTGCTGATGCTCGACGAGCCCTCCCTGGGCCTGGCGCCGCTGCTGGTCAAGACCATCTTTTCCACGGTCCGGGAGATCAACGAGCGCGGCGTGACCGTGCTCCTGGTGGAGCAAAACGCCCGGGCGGCGCTCAAGGTTGCCCACCAGGCCTACGTCCTGGAGACGGGCCGGGTCGTCCTTTCCGGGCCGGCGAACAAGCTGTTGCAGGACGAGCGGGTGCGGAAGGCGTACCTGGGAGAGAACTAGACACGCGCCCCGGCCAACACGTATTCGTGCAAGAGGGTGGCACTTGCCGTTGGTGCCACCCTCGTGTAGATCTTGCTTGTATCGGCTCGAGTCGTCAGCCGGTGCCGGCCACCAATTGCACGATCCCCCACCGCCCGTTGATCAGCCAGTCAGGGTCCCGGGCAGCCAACTCCTCCGCCTGGCCCTGCGCCAGGTCGACCAGCACCTCGGACTTGATCGCGCGCACTGCCAGGAATGGTGCGGCAAAGTAGGCGGCGGTCTCGGACAGGCGCGCCGTGTGCGGCCAGTGCCGGTCGTCCAGCAGCCGCCGGTAGTTCACGTCGCCCTTGAGGAGCACCAGGTCGGCGCCGCCCAGGTCCGCGGCCAGAGCCGCCGGCATCTGGTGGTATCCAAGGTGCGTCGTCCAGAACGGATCGTCGGCCAGGGCCAGCCGGCCGGCGACCAGGTGCCCTTGCAGCCGCCGGCCCAGGGGCTCGGTGGCTATCGCACCCACCAGTCGCCGGGCATCGGCGACCATGGCATCGGACACGAAAAAGGGGTGGCCCTTTAGGTGAAAGGTGACCCGGCCGGCCAGACCCCGCTCCACGATAAAGTCGGCCAGGGCCAGGTCGAACAGCAGCTCCCGCCCATCGTTGTCCGTGACCACGTCCACCCGGTCCAGGCCGGGCGCCAGCAGCGCCTCGACCCGCTCGGTGTCGTCGACGAGGATGTGCTGCCGCTCCTGCTGCGCCGCGATCCCGCCCTGTACCTCTTCCTGCACGTCAGGACGGCTGGGGTCGGCGCGGTTGCCCCACAAGCTGGAGTGCAGCAAAGTAGTAAGATCAGCTCCGCCGGCAAGCTCGTGACCACTTGAGGCCAGCCACGCGGCTGCCTGTCCCTCCTCCTCGCGCTTTTGCGCGGCGTACGGATCGTGCCCCTGCCAGGGGCCAGGCTGGAAGTAGCCGACGGCCTCCAGTAGGCGCCGGTAAAAGTAGGTCTCGGCGAAATACCAGGGCAGATCCAGCCAGGACCGCCCCTCGTACGGGGCGGCGGCCCGGTTCCAGAAGGCGACGTCGGGCGCCTGCTCGACAAAGGGCCGGATAGGCTGCCCGGCCAGTTCGTCGCGGAGCGCCTCGACGGCGCGGACGATGGGCGCCGGGTAGTCATTATCGCGGATAACCTGGCCCAGGAGCATCGGCAGGCGCTCGGCGATGGTGGCGTGCGCAAGCGATCCCGGTTCGGAGGTCATGATTGGCGGCGGCATATCGCTCATGGTCAGGGTTCTCACAGCCCAGAGGTGGCAGGCGGGCAGAGGGCAGCCCGACCGGCCGGCTCAGGGCTGGCCATCCAAAACCTCCAGGAAGATGGCGGCCGCCCTCTTGACCAGCGCCGCGCAGGGAATCGTGCCATCGGAGCCGTAGCCCAGCGCCCGCAGGTCCGCGCAGCGGGTGGTGCCCCACTCCGCCAGGAAGCGTGCCCGAAAGCTGGCAGCGAGCCCGTAGCACGGCTCATCCGGCTCCTCGGGCCCGGCCCGGCCGTGCAGTGCGCCCACGAGGAGGGTGCCCGCGCTCAGGGCGCCGCACATCTCTTCGTGGCTGCCGCCGACGCCACCGGCCAGGCCGGTCGTCATCCGCATGATCTGCTCGTCCACGCTGCCCAACAGGTGCTCGCCCACGGCGAGCATAAACGCTTCCGATCAGTGATAGCGCTGCGCCTGTGCGTTGTCCATCAGGCTTGCGATGCGATCAAGCACCCGCGCTTGATCCTGTTTGTCCATGAGATGGTCCTCCTTTGCCGATGGCATTCCTGGTCATTGGGCTGCGATCTTGGAGCAGGGGACCGCCGGCCTGCCGGCCGTGGAATCCCACTTCTCAGCGCTCGGTGCCTGCTCGCCCGTCAAAGCGCCCGCAGCCGCTTGTCCACTTCTTGCTTCAGCCGCTCGATCTCGGCCTTCAGAGCTGCCTCCTGCTGTCCGACGTCCTTGAGCTGTTCCTCGCTGGCGGCAAGTTGGTCGACGTACTGGGTGCGCAGCGCGCCCTCCTTGCCCGCCGTGGACAGCGCGCCCATGTTGCCCTGGATCTGCTGCTGCGCGGCATAGATCTTTTGCCGGTCTGTCTCCAGGTCCTTCAGGCGCTGCTCGTTCTCGGCGATGCTGGCCCACAGGCGCAGCACCTCGGCCGCCTTGTTGTGGGTCTGGCGATCCAGCAATCCCTGGCGGTGAAACTTTTCCAGGCCCTCCAGCGACTGTCTCAGGAGCTCTTCCTGGCGGCGAAGCAGGCGCCGCTCCTGCACCCGCAGGACGGTTTCGCCCCGGCCCAGCACCTCCACTTCGAAGCGGTACTGCTCGGCGGTGCGCTCCGCCGGTGTGGGCGTGTCGAACAGGTCGTAGTGGGCCGTGCGGGGATGCTCCACCAGGACGGTCATGGGCCCGCCGATGCTGTTGGTCAGCCTGTACTCCCGCCAGCGCACGTCCCACTCCTCGATGATGAGGTAAGTGGCGCGGATGTGAAGGCCCTGGATGTCGCGGCCGGAGCCGGCCTCCTCGCGGACCTTGACGCCCAGCTCGACCGAGTAGGGCACGACCACCTCGCCGCCGTCGACGGTAAAGGGCAGCACCGCCTCGCCAACGTATTCGCCCTTTTCGACGACGGTCACCGGGCCGCGTTCCAGCGTCAGGTGGCTCTCGTTCTGGAAGCGCAGGGTGGCCACGGGATGGGCGGCCAGCTTGTTCCCGTTGTAGAGCAGGTCCTTGCGATAGGGCATGCCCGCAGAGACGATGGGCACCATGGCCGACTGCCCGCGGCCGATGGTGACGGGCGTGGCGATGACGTACTGGAACAGCTCGCCCAGGGCCTCGCCGCTGGTCGCTACCTGGGCCGCGCCGGCCAGAGCCTCGCGGCTCATCTTGGCCCGTGCCGGCATGGCCGGGGCCGGGGCACCGCCCTCGGCAAAGGCGGCGCGCATAGCGGGCGCTCGCTCGACCTGGTCAGCCGCCACGCCCAGGGTCTGGGCCTCAAAGCCAACCGGTCCGGCCGCCACGCGCGCCTCTTCCTTGACCAGGGGTCGCTCGGGGGTGAATGGGGTGTAGAGGTCATAGCGAAAGGAGATGGGCATGCCAGCCACCAGGGAGAGAGAGACATTCTCCAGGTCCTCCTCCAGGCGGTTGTCCACGATGCCCCAGCCCAACAAGAGCACCTGGCCACGATGATGCTCCTCCTCTTCAGCCACCAGGCGATAGCTGACGCGCCAGGTCGGCGCCGGGGCGACATAGTGCACGGCCAGGTCGTGGTCGCCGGGCGTGAGGTGAATGACGACGCGGCGATAGTCCTCCTGGGTGAGGGCCGTGTCGAGGAAGAAACGCAGGTCGCCCGCTGCCGTCTCGTCCAGAATTTCCACACCTCGCAATCGCCCCAGCGACAGGGTCTCGACTCGCTCGCCGCCGGCGACGAGGATGGACACCAGGGTCGTGTCCAGGGGCTGCCTTTGGGGCATCTCGTCGATGCCCACCAGGCGGCCCTCCACGCTCTCGCCCTGGTCGAGCAGCAGGCGGACCGGGCGGCCACGGAGGCTGATCAACAAGTCCTGGAGGCTGCGGGTGTCGCCCATGTGCACCGACGAGCCGGCCAGGCGCTCTTCGCGGCTCTGGGGGGTGGCATAGTTGACGCTCAACACCTGGCCGCCGCCCTGATCCATGGCCGTCAGGCTCTTCAGGACGTCGTTCATCTCTTCGACGCGGAAGGTCAGCTCTACTTCCTGGCCGCTGACACTGGCCCGCCGCTCGAAAAAGCCTACACCGTGCTTGTATAGGGTCACATGGGTGATGGGCAAGGTTGTCATGGCTTACTAACCTTTCTGAAGATGCTTCGCTCCGCTTCGCCTGACAAAGGCCGGATGCTGCGCCGTGCTTGGGCTGACATAATAGAGCGCATTTTAGCGCAGGACGGCGCCGGCGATGGACACGAAGGACAGGCCCTGCGGGTCCGCGGGGCACAGGGCATAGCCGGCCTGGTGGCCCTGCACCTCGCCCAGGAGCCGCAGGGTAAGATAGATGGGCGGCAGGCCGCAGACGTGCCGCCGGTCGCCCTCATCCCGGATCTGGGCAAAGAACGACTCGGCGTCGCCCGCGCAGATGCTGGCCATAAGCCGCTCGTCGGCGTTGCGCTGCTGCGCCCGCCCGATGAAATCCACGCCGTGCCGGTCGCCAAAGGCCGGGCCGATGTGCGCCAGGTCGGCGGCGGCCACCACCAGGGTCCGGCGGCCGGCCATGGCCGGCTGCAGCACCTCCACGGCGCGGGCAAAGGGCTCGTGGTCCGCGGGCTGACCCTGCCCGGCGACAAAGGCGCCAAAGCTGCCACACAGGATGGGCAGCAGGGGCACCGCCTCGCCACCGCGCATCAAGTGCAGCCACACGGCGGCCAGCTCGATGGAATGTTCCTGGCGGTGGTTGAGCTCCTCGCCATAGACGGCCTCGTCGCCCAGGGCGCCGGCCAGGTCGTCTACGAGGCTCTGTTCCGTGGGGAGCACGCCAAAGGGGGTGGCGTACGACTGCCGGGTGAGGGTCAGCGTGGCCTCCCCGCCACGGTGGTCGGTGCCCAGGATAATCACCAACTCCGCCTGCCTGGCCGCTTCGGCGGCGGCGCGCCATACCTCGGCATAGACCGGCCCGCCGCGCTGGTAGTCGATGTGCGGGCTGATCACGCCGCGAATTGGTGCTGCTTCCCCTTCGGGCTCGGCGGGCGCCGGCGGCAGGGCGTCGATGTAGCCCTGCAACTGCGCACTGGTCATCTCTGCGCAGCCGTCAAAGCTGGCGCCGTCGAGGGTCAGAGGACGAAAGGGTGCGGCGCGATAGGCCTCGACGGCGGCGGCCCGCGCCTGGCGAAAGCGCTCGTTGTCCAACAGGAAGGCGGCGTCCAGGCCGGCCAGAAGTTGCTCCAGGAGGCCGGGCGCCAGGCGCACCCCAGCCTGCACCTGCAAGGCGGCTTCCAGCCGTGATGCGTCGCGGGTGCCGTCCATGAGCATCAGCAGGGCGGCCAGGGGCCGGGGGACGGCGATGGATGTGTCGCTCAGGTGCAGCGGGTCGTCCAGGAGGAGCATGGGCTGGTTTTCGTGCTGGATCGGATGGACGTTGACGGCGCGCAGCTTCGGATTCTCATTTGTCATAACTCAATCTCCCGAGCCAGGTCCCAGCGGACGGGCCCGAAACGGATGCTTGCCACCCGGTCCATGCCGGGCAGTGGTGAGCGCAGGGCGATGCTCCCGGCCCCGCGGTCGATTTCCTGGACGACGCCCAGGCCGAGACAAAAGCCTTCGGCGTCCTGGAGCGCCAGGAGGGCGCTCGGAGCCATGTATTCCAGGTCGTACACGGCGATCCTGTTCATGGCGACGACGTGCTGCCGGGCCTGGCGAACGTAGGCGGCCAGGCACTCCCGCCTGCGGGCGATGCGCTGCTCGCGGCTGCGCCTCACGGCCTGCGGCGAAACCCGGAAGTCCAGGAGGCGCACCCGGCCGTCGCGCCGCAGGGGCCACAGGATTGGTTCCATCTCGCTGCCGCGCTGTAGGGCAATGACCAGGGCCGGGGCCAGCAGCTCGATCTTCCATCCCTTCAGTGCCTTGCCACCCTGTGCCCGCTCCACCAGGCCGTTGGTGTCGACGACGATGGCCTCGGCGCCCAGGGCCAGGGCCCTGTCCTGTAGCCGCTTGCAGCCCACCAGGGTGGGCAGCATGTGTCCGCGGGGGGTGGTGGCCCCCACGAAAAAACTCGCCCGAGGTCCCCCGGGCGGAAACTCGTCGTCTCCCGCAGCCTGCGCCAGGGCCAGGTTCAAGGTCGCGGGCAGCCCCAGCGTACTCTGGCCCATGTCGCTATCCAGGTAGGCAGGACGCATGCCGCGCCGCGCGATTTCCTGGAAGAGGTAGCGAGCCAGGGTCGACTTGCCCGTGTCCGACTCACCCAGGACCAAGATCGTGCGCTGGAGCGTCTCGCCGTCGAGCGCTGCCCACTGGGGTGATACGACTAGCTCGCTCACAGCGCTAGTATAGCACAACTGCGCGGCGGCGGCAAGCCTGCGCCGGCCGCAGCGACGGCCGACCTCACCCCCGACCGACCTCGGGAGTGCTCCCCCCTTCCCTCTAAGGGAAGGGGGGCCGGGGGGCTCAGGTTCCCCCGCCTGCCAGGTTTGCCTCGGTGCCAGGCAGTGCTATAATAGGGCCTTGTGGAAACCTGGAAACGAAACCTGTACGTGGTGTGGGTTGCGGAGTTGCTGGCCATCGCCGGCTTTTCTGTGGCCTTTCCTTTTTTGCCGTATTATATCCAGGAGCTAGGTGTCACCGAGCCCGGGCGCGTGGAGTTGTGGTCGGGGATCCTGGTGGCCGTCCAGGGCGTGACCATGACCGTCTTTTCACCCATCTGGGGATCGCTGGCCGACCGCTACGGGCGCAAGATCATGATCCAGCGCGCCACCTTTGGCGGGGCGGCAGTCCTTGCGGCCATGGCCTTTGTCCAGAGCGTGGAGCAACTGGCACTCTTGCGGGCGGCCCAGGGTGTGCTGACCGGAACGGTGGCAGCGGCCATGACCCTCGTGGCCAGCGGCACGCCCCGCGACCGCACCGGCTATGCCCTGGGGCTGTTGCAGATGGCCGTCTGGCTGGGCAGCTCCCTGGGCCCGCCCCTTGGCGGGCTCATCGCCGACCTGTGGGGCTATCGCGCCGTATTTATCGTGACGGGTGTGCTGCTCTTTGTGGCGGGCGTCACCGTTTGGCGGCTGGTGCGCGAAGAGTTCACGCCGGTGGCCCGCGGAGAGGGCGCGGGGATCGGGGGCGACTTTTTCGCAGGCGTCCGGCTGGTGGCGCGCACGCCCTCGCTGGTGGCCCTCTTTAGCGTGCGTATTTCCGTGCGGCTGGGAACGAGCCTGGTGACGCCCATCCTGCCCCTCTTTGTCCAGAGCCTCCTGGCCTCGCCTGAGCGGGTAGCATCGACCACGGGCCTCATTACCGGGGTCGCTGCGGGCAGCAGCGCCCTGAGCGCAGTGCTCTTGGGCCGGGCAAGCGACCGCGTGGGATTCAGGCGCATGCTCCTGGTCTGCCTGGCCGGCACCGCCCTGTCCTACGTGCCCCACTTTTTCGTGACCGGCACGGGGCAGTTGCTGTTGTTGCAGGCGATCCAGGGCTTTTCCCTGGGCGGCCTGTTGGCCGTCATCAATGCCATGCTCGCCAACCAGTCGCCGGAAGGGCGGCAGGGCGCCGTCTACGGCCTGGATGCCAGCGTCACGTCGGCAGCCAGTGCCGTGGGGCCCATGATCGGGGCTTCTGTGGCAGCGGGCCTGGGCCTGCGCATCCCCTTCCTCATGGCCGCCGCCGCCCTCGGGTTGGCCCTGGCCGTCGCTGCAGCGCGCATCCCCCGCATGGACCGCACCAAGCGGGTGCCGCGCCCCGCGCCCTCGCTCTTTGGCCGCAAATCGCTCAGAAAGCGGCGCAGGCGCTGAGGCCGGCGCCAGGGGGTGCCACCACCATGGGGAAAGCGAGCGCCCCGGCCGGGAACGGTCGGGGCGCTGGATCGTGCTTGCGGAAGGGGTTCAGCGGCCGCGGATGTTGTAGAAGGCGCTCATGCCGGCAAAGGCTGCCGTCTCGCCCAGCTCTTCTTCGATGCGCAGCAACTGGTTGAACTTGGCCACGCGGTCGCTGCGGGCCGGGGCGCCGGTCTTGATCTGGCCGGCGTTCGTTGCCACGACGAGGTCGGCGATGGTCGTGTCCTCCGTCTCGCCCGAGCGGTGGGAGACGACGGCCGTCCAACCGGCCCGCTTGGCCATCTCGATGGCGGCCAGCGTCTCGGTCAGGGTGCCAATCTGGTTGAGCTTGATGAGGATGCTGTTGGCTGCTTTGCGCTCGATGGCCATCTTCAGGCGCTGCACGTTGGTCACAAGCAGGTCGTCGCCCACGATCTGGATCTTGCTTCCCAGGCGCTCCTGCATCAGCACCCAGTGCTGCCAGTCGTCCTCGGCCAGGCCATCCTCGATGGAGATGATGGGATACTTTTCCACCCACGCCTGGTAAAAGTCGACCATCTCCTCGCCGCTCAGGGTGCGGCCCTCTTTTTTGAGGTGGTACTTGCCGTCGTCGTACACCTCGCTGGCTGCCGGGTCCAGGGCGATAAAAATGTCAGAGCCCGGCGAATAGCCGGCCTTCTGGATGGCCTCGACGATGAGATCCAACGCTTCCTCGTTGGATTTGAGAGAGGGGGCAAAGCCGCCTTCGTCGCCCACGCCCGTGCTGTACCCTTTGTCCTTGAGCACCTTCTTGAGGGCGTGATAGGTCTCGGCTCCCCAGCGCAGGGCCTCGGCAAAGTTTGGGGCGCCGACGGGCATGGCCATGAACTCCTGGAAGTCGGGCCCGTCCAGGGCGTGCTTGCCGCCGTTGAGGATGTTCATCATCGGCACGGGCAGGGTGCGGGCCGCGACACCGCCGATGTAACGGTACAAGGGCAGGCCCAGGGCCGCCGCGGCCGCTTTGGCCATCGCCAGGCTGACGCCCAGGAGGGCGTTTGCGCCCAGCTTGCCCTTGTTTGACGTGCCGTCCATGGCGATGATGTACTCGTCCAGCGCCACCTGGTCGAGGGCGTCAAAGCCCCACAGCTCTTCGGCTATCAGGTCGTTCACGTTGGCCACGGCATTTTGCACGCCCTTGCCACCGTAGCGGTCCAGCTCGTCGTCGCGCAGCTCCACTGCCTCGTGAGCACCCGTCGATGCCCCCGATGGCACCGCGGCTCGCCCAAGGTCCCCCGATTCAAGCTGCACCTCGACCTCGATGGTTGGGTTGCCTCGTGAATCGAGGATCTCGCGCGCCAGGATTTCATCGATCGACGTCATGATCAACCTCCTACTTGTTGATTGCCTATCCCGGGGCGTGGTGCCCGCGGGCGGGGCGCCACCATGCTGCCCCGCGCGTGCGCCGTACCCGGCCGGTTTGGTCCAGGGATCACTGGCCCAGCTTCAATAGGCGGTAGAGCTGGGCAAAGTCGAAACGGTCCTCCAGCATCTCCTGGAAGCGTTGGACCTTTTTCTCCAGGTGAAAGCGCGTCTTGCCAAAAAAGCGCTCGATCACTTCCACGGCCGTCAGCGTGTCCTGACGGACCAGGATCATGGGCACGCCCACTTCTTCGGCCCGGCCAAGGATGATTGGGCTGGGATGCAGATTTCCGGTCAGGATCAAGCACTTGGTGCTCGTCTCCAGGGCAGCGAGTTGAATGTCGGGCCGGTCGCCCCCGGTGATGACCGCCTTGTTGGGCTTCCGGCGGAAGTAGGTCAGAGCCGAGTCGACGCTCATAGCCCCCACCATGAGGTGCTCCACCAGCTCGTCCGCCTTTTCCTCGCAGCACAGAATGCGCCCGTTCAGGAACTCGGCCAGGTCGCCGACGCTCACCGAAAGGAGCAGGCGCTCCTGGGGCAGGACGGCCAACACCGGGACGCCCCGCTCCTGCAGGCCCGGCTTGACCTTTTCCTGAACAAAGGGCATGCGCTGGCGGGGTACGGCATTCAGCACGGCGCCAATGAGCGACGGCCCCAGCCGCGATTGGGCGGTGAGGACGTCGTCCAGGAGCTGCACGTCGTCGTTGTACTTGACCACCACCAGCTCACGGGCGCCGAGCAGATCGGCGACCTTGGCCGTGGGCAGGCCGACGATGTGCCCTTCGCGCAGCGTGCTGCCCCCTTCGAGGATGACGACGTCGCGCCCGTGGGCCACCCGTTGATAGGCCTCCATGAGCCTGGCCTGAAAATCGATCTCCTCGCCCGAGAGGATGGCCTCTACGACACGGGGTGTCACGCCCACAGGCACCATGTCGTCCATGGAGTCAGGCACGCCAAAGGTCTGCTGGATGAACTCGGCATCCTCGTCCGCGAGGCCGGCGGCCAGGCGCGCGGCGGTACTCACCGGCTTCATGTAGCCGATGCGATATCCGTCGTGCTGAAAATGCCTGCCCAGCCCGACGCACAGGGCGCTTTTTCCCGAAAACGTCTCTGTCGATGCAATATAGAGCGTTACCATGCCCACCTCCCGTTTGAATCCACGAGCCTCGGATGCCGAGGTCCCACGCTACTCCAGCACCAATCTCATGTCAATACCTACCAGGCCCTGGCCGTCCTCGAAGACGGTCAGGGGGTTCACGTCAAACTCGACGATTTCGGGGAAATCGGTAACCAATTGCGACAGGCGCAGCAGGGCCTCTGCCAGCGCTTCCGTGTCCGAAGGACCCTCGCCTCGCGTGCCGCGCAGAATGTTGGCTGCCTTGATCTCGCCGATCATCTCCCGGGCCTCGCGCCGGTCAAAGGGGGCGATGCGAAAGGTGACGTCACGCAGTGACTCGACATAGATCCCGCCGAGGCCAAACATCATGAGCGGCCCGAAGTGTGGGTCGCGGTGCATGCCCGCGATGACCTCCTTGCCTCCCTGCACCATCTGCTGCACCAGGCAGCCCCAGATCTCGGCCTCGGGCATGTAGCGGCTGGCACGATAGACCATGAGCTCGAAAGCGTCGCGCACTTCGGCCGGCGTGGTGACGTCGAGCTTGACGCCGCCCACGTCCGTCTTGTGCAGGATGTCGGGCGACGAAATCTTGATCGCCACCGGAAAGCCGATCTCCTCGGCATAGTGGACTGCCTCTTCCGGGCTGCGGGCCAGGTAGGTGGGAGGCGTGCGAATGCCATAGGCGTCCATGATCTCCCGGGTCTCGGTGTCGCCCATGGACAGGCGGCCTTCGGCGCGTACCTGGGCAAGGGCCCGCCGCACCCGCTCGTGATCGACGGCCACGGTCTCCAGATTCTGGGGTGGGCGCTCGCGCCACAGCCGGTAGCTGCGCATGGCTGCCAGGGCGGCCACGGCCCGCTCGGGCACCGGATAGTTGGGCACGCGGTGCTGGTTCAGGATGTGGATGCCGGGCGCCACCGTGTCCTGGCCCATGAAGCAGCCGACTATGGACTTGTCCACTCGCTGCGACAGCTCGCCGACGACCCGCGCCGTCCCCACCACGTCGGTCATGATCTGCGGGGTCAGGATGACGACGATGCCCCCCACGTTCTGGTCGTTGGCCACCGTCTCGAGGGCCGTGCTGTAGCGGTCGGCCAGGGCGTCGCCCAGGAGGTCGACGGGGTTCAGGACGCTGGCTGCTGAGGGCAGTGCCGCCCGCAGGCGCTCCATGGAGCGCGCCTCGAGGGAGGCCAACTGCAGCCCGGCACGCTCACAGGCGTCCGTGGCCATGATCCCTGGCCCGCCGGCGTTGGTCACCACGGCAATCCGATCCACGGCCAGGAGGGGCTGGCGCGCAAAAGCGATGGAATAGTCGAACAGCTCCTGGACCGAACGGGCACGAATGACGCCGCTCTGTCGAAAGGCGGCCTCGTAGGCCCGCTCGGAGCCCGCCAGCGTGCCCGTGTGCGACGACACGGCGCGAGAGCCGCCGCTGGTCGTCCCCGACTTGATGGCGATGATCGGTTTCTTGCCGCTGGCCTCCCGGGCGACGCGCATGAACTCTGGCCCCTTTTCGATGCCTTCCAGGTAGGCCATGATGACGTTGGTACACGGGTCGTTCTGCCACGCCTTCACGAACGTCACCTCGTCGGTATCGGCCTTGTTGCCCAGGCTCACAAAGCGGGAAAAGCCCACCTGTTCGGCCAGGGCCATGTCCAGGATCGAGGTGCACAGGGCGCCCGACTGGGACATAAAGGCGATGGTCCCCCGCGAGGGCATGCCGGCCGCAAACGAGGCGTTGAGCCTGGCAATGGTGTCGATGATCCCCAGGCAGTTGGGGCCGATGAGGCGCATGCCGTAACGGTGCGCGATGGACACGATGTCGTGTTCTCGGTGCCAGCCCTCGCTGCCCACCTCTCGAAAGCCGGCCGAGATAATGACGGCACCCTTGACCCCCTTTTCTCCGCACTCCACCAGGATCTGGGATACCTGGCGGCTGGGCACGAGAATAATGGCCAGGTCTATAGGGCCCGGAACCAGCAGCACGCTGGCATAGCACTGCAAGCCCAGGATCTCCTGGGAATGGGGGTTGATGGGATAGACGGCTCCCTGGTACCCATGCTGCAGGATGTTCTGCAGGACGGCGTGGCCGATCTTGCCCGGCGTCCGTGACGCGCCCACGACCGCCACCGATTTTGGATCGAAAAACATGTCGAGCACGGTTTGCTCCTGAACGAGCGACGACGGAAATGTTGCCCGGGTATGATACCGCAAAACCCCTGAAAGCGCAAACGTGCTCCAGAGGCCGAAGCGCAGAGCGCAGGGCGCACAGAATAGGTCGCCCGACAACCGATACCCGCTGCGGCGAGGGCGCCAGGTCTCGCCGCCTCGTGGGCCGAGGGGATCGGCCGGTTCCCGTGGAGCCTTCCATGGAGCGGCCTGTAGCAGTCGTTACTTGACACGTCTTGGGGCCTGTGCTAGAATAATCCCGACATTTTACTAGGGATTCATCCCGGGAAGGCTGGGCAGTGCGAGTTTCGGCCAAAGAGTTGTATGGACTGCGGGCGATGGGCGAGTTTGCGCGCCATTACGGGCAGGGACCGCTATCCCTCACCGACTTGGCTCGCTCGCAGGACATTTCCCAGCCCTACCTGGAGCAGATCGCGGGCGACCTGCGCCGCGCCGGGCTCCTGCGCAGCAAGCGGGGAGCGCAAGGCGGGTACTCCCTGGCGCGTTCGCCATCCAGCGTGACGGCCGGCGACGTGATCCGCGCCCTGGAGGGCAACATCTTGCCTGTGCAGTGCATGGCCGACAAGGTGTGCGTGCCCTGCGCCCACGAACAAAGCTGCACAGCGCGGGGCATCTGGGAATTGGTCCGCGACCGGCTGGTGGAAACCCTGGATTCCATAACCCTGGCCGACCTGTAGCGAGGGCATAGATACCTATGACGAGTGATTCACGCCTGCGGGCGTTGGGTAAAACGGACCGAGAAGAGCGCGTGAGCTGGCGGCAGCTCTTGCGAGAGGATATACAGACCATATACGATAAGGACCCGGCGGCACGCAGCCTGCTGGAGGTCCTTACCTGCTATCCGGGACTCCACGCCAGTTGGCTGCACCGGGTGGCCCACGGCCTATGGAAGCGCAAGCACCTCACCCTGGCACGCATGATCTCGCACATCGGGCGCTTTATCACGGGCATCGAAATTCATCCCGGGGCAACCATTGGCCGGCGGTTCTTTATCGACCACGGTTCCGGAGTGGTCATCGGCGAGACGGCCGAGGTGGGCGATGACGTGCTGATGTACCAGGGTTCGGTGCTGGGTGGCACCTCTTCGGAGCGCACCAAGCGACATCCATCCATCGGCAATAGCGTCGTCATCGGCGCCCACGCCATCGTCCTGGGCAACATCTATGTGGGAGACGGCTCAAAGGTGGGCTCGGGCTCGGTCGTCATCGAGTCGGTGCCCGCCGGGTCCACGGTCATTGGCGTTCCCGGGCGCGTGGTGCGCATCAACGGGCGGCGGCTGGACGGCCGCCCGCGCGACGTCCTGGACCACGGACGCCTACCCGACCCCGTGGTGGAGACGCTCCGTTGCCTGGTGGACCGCGTCGAGCTCCTGGAAGGCCAGGTGCGGGAGCTGACCCGCTCGACCCCCGTCAACTGGAACGAACAGGTCCCGCTGGACTGCACGTGGGTTAAAGACGGCAAGGAAAATCTCACATGAGTGCGAAAAGAGCGGAGAGCGTACTCGACCTGATCGGTGAGACGCCCGTAGTTCGCCTTCGCCGGGTGGTGCCCGAGGGAGCGGCGACGGTCTGGGTCAAGCTGGAGCGGGCCAATCCCGCCGGCAGCGTCAAGGACCGCATCGGCAAGGCCATGATCGAGGCCGCCGAAGAGGCGGGAGAGCTGCGGCCGGGCAGCGTCATCGTCGAGCCGACGAGCGGCAACACGGGCATCGGCCTGGCCATGGTGGCCGCCGTCAAGGGCTATCGCCTCATCCTGACCATGCCCGATACCATGACGGCCGAACGGCGGGCCTTGCTCAAGGCCTACGGCGCCGAGTTGGTGCTCACGCCCGGCGACGAAGGCATGAAGGGCGCCATCGCCCGGGCGCAGGAAATGGTGCGCGAGCACGGCTATTTTATGCCGCAGCAGTTCATGAACCCCGCCAACCCCGAGGTTCACCGCCGCACGACCGCCCGCGAGATCCTTGAGCAGGTCGGGCATGTGGATGCCTTTGTCGCGGGAATTGGCACCGGTGGGACCATCACCGGGGTGGGCGAGGTCATGCGCGAGAGGCTTCCCGAGGCCCTTATCGTCGCCGTGGAGCCTGCGGGCTCGCCGGTCGTCTCGGGCGGGCAGCCGGGCAAGCACAAGATCGCGGGCATCGGCGCCGGCTTTGTGCCCGACGTGCTGAACACCGGCATCATCGATGAGATCATTACCGTCGAGGATGACGACGCCTGGGAGATGACCCGCCGCCTGGCCCGCGAAGAGGGGATCCTGGCGGGCGCCTCGTCGGGCGCCGCGGCCTGGGCCGCGGTGCAGGTTGCGCACCGCCTGGGGCCTGGCAAGGTCGTCATCGCGGTCCTGCCCGACACCGGCGAGCGCTACCTGAGCACCACGCTCTTTGGCGCGGACTGATGTTTTCTCACGCCAGGCTCACACAACATGCGAACGTGGACAGCTTGTCCGCGGACCGGGTTCCGGCCGCGTCAATAAAGTGGATAAAACACACGAAGGAGTGATCGACCCAATATGAGTACCCGAGCCGAGCGCACCATCTACCTGGATCATGCAGCCACAACGCCCGTGGACTCCAGGGTGCTGGAGGCCATGCTCCCCTACTGGACGGAACGGTGGGGAAATGCTTCCAGCATCTATGCCCTGGGACGCCAGGCTAGCCAGGCCCTGGAAGAGGCGCGAGGGACTGTGGCCCAGATCCTCAACTGCACACCCAAAGAGGTCATCTTCACGAGCTGCGGCACCGAGAGCGACAACCTGGCCGTCCGCGGCGTCGCCTTCGAGCGGCAAAAGCGTGCCAAGAAGAACCACATCATCACCTCGTCCATCGAGCATCATGCCATCCTGCACACCGTGGAGCAGTTGGTCAAGTATTTCGGCTTTGAAGCTACCTACCTGCCTGTGGATCGCTTTGGCATGGTGGACCCGGTCCAGGTGGAGCGGGCCATCCGCCCCGACACAGCCATCATCAGCATCATGTACGCCAACAACGAGGTGGGAACGATCCAGCCCATCGCCGAGATCGGAGCCATCGCGCGCCAGCACAAGGTGCCGTTCCACACCGACGCCGTGCAGGCGGGCGGGGTGCTCAACCTGGACGTCGACGCGCTGAACGTCGACATGCTGTCACTTTCGGCCCATAAGCTTTACGGGCCCAAGGGCGTGGGGCTGCTCTACGCCCGCCGCGGCGTGCCCTTCCTGCCGATGCAGACCGGTGGCGCGCACGAGCGGAACCGCCGGGCCGGCACCGAAAATGTGCCCTACGCCATGGGCCTCGCCACGGCCCTGCGCCTGGCCTACGACGAGGTGGAAGAGACCAACACCCGCATCGCTCGCCTGCGCGATCGCCTGGTGGCTGGTGTGCTGGAGAGGATCCCCGACAGCCAGTTGTCAGGCCATCCCTCGCAGCGTCTACCCAACAGCGCCAGCTTTCTCTTCCGCTACGTGGAGGGCGAGTCGATCCTGCTCAACCTGGATCAGTATGGCATTGCCGCGAGCAGTGGCTCGGCCTGCACCAGCGGCTCCCTGGAGCCCTCTCACGTTCTGATGGCCATGGGCTTTGCCCACGAAGTCGCCCACGGCTCCCTGCGGCTTACCCTGGGCAAAGGTAACACAGACCAGGACATCGACCGTGTTCTCGAGGTGTTGCCCGGGATCGTCGAGAAGCTCCGGCGCATGAGCCCGCTCTATAATCCCTAGCTACGGGGCGCACGGCCGTGCGCCCCGGATTGCAAGATCCTCGACATACGGACCGAGTGCGTGCCGCTTGCATCCTGGGCCGCCTTGAGGTAGAATAAGGCATGCAGTGCCGCTCGAAGCGGCGAGGTTTCGAGCGGCCGCACAACATGGTCTCTGCGTAACGGAGTGGCATGGCACTTTCAAGTCTCGATACAGCCTGCAAGCAGGTGTTGATGTTTGGCGGCAAGGGAGGCGTGGGCAAGACGACGACTTCGGCCGCCACGGCGTTGCATTTCGCCGCCATGGGGCGGCGGACGCTCATTATTTCCAGCGACATGACACCGTCGCTGTCCGACATCTTTGAGTGCGAGATCGGCCGCCACGAGACGGCCATACCGGGTGTCGAGGACCTGTGGGGTCTGGAGATCGACCCCGACGAGGTGATGCGTCGCTGGAAGGTCAAGTTTGGCCCCCAGATCTATGAGGCATCCCAGGTTTTTGTCGACATGCCCTACGACGAGCTCGTCGACTATGTGGGAATGGCGCCCGGCATCCAGGAAGAGTTCCTGCTGGACTTTATCCTGGACCGGGTGCGACACGGTGGCTACGACCTGGTGGTCTGGGACACGGCGCCGGCCGGCGACACCCTGCGCCTGCTGGAGCTGCCCTACAAGTTCCTCAGCCATCTGCGGGTCGCGCCGCGCGTCTATCTCAATGTCCGCGACAAGCTGCAACTGGGCAAGGTCCCCTTCCTGGAGCTCATCGATAGCTGGCGAGAGCTGTCGGCCGAGATTACTGGTTTTTTCCAAGATCCGGCAAACGCCGAGTTTGTGCTGGTGACCATCCCCGAGGCGCTCGGCGTGTACCAGGCCCGGCGGCTCGTGGGCGAGTTTGCGCGCTTTGGGCTAGAGATCGAGCGCATGGTGGTGAACCACGTCATCGCCCAGGCCGATTCCGAGTTCCTGCGGCAGAGGCAGGCCATGCAACGCCCCTATGTGCAGCTCCTGGAAAAAGAGTACGGGCACCGAATGAGCATCACCCTCGTGCCGCTCTTTGCCCAGGAGATCAAGGGCGTGGAGCGCCTGGGCCAGGTGGAGCGGGTCCTGTTTCCTTCCTGACAGCCTGGCCCGCCATCCGGTTTCCTGGACAAAAAGGAGGACGACATGAAACCCGATTATCCTGGAGCCACCTGGCGGCCGGCAGCCGCCGAAAATTTCAGCTCGCGACCCTCAAGGACCCAGATCGATGCCGTGGTCCTGCACGCCACCGCGGGCGGCCTGTCGGGCACGCTGGCCTGGTTCGCCAACCCCAGCAGCGGCGTGTCGGCCCACTACGTGGTGGCCAAGAACGGCCAGATCTACCAGATGGTGGAAGAGAAGGACCGGGCGCACCACGCCGGCCTCAGCGAATACCAGGGCCGCGACAACTTTAACAATTTTTCCATCGGAATCGAGATCGTCAACCTGAACGACGGGGTCGATCCCTACCCGGAGGCCCAGTTCGAGGCAGTCGTCGACCTGGTCAGCTATCTCTCCGAGAAGTACAACATCCAGAAAGAGTGGGTCGTCACCCACGCCCAGACCTCGCAAAAGCTGACGGGCAAGACCGATCCCCGCAACTTTGCGACGGAAGAGCTGCTGCGGCGCGTCTACGATCCCCTGGCCAACCTGCCCGTCGACGTCGTCCGCGAGGCTGCCTGGAATGCGTTGGGCATCCCCTTCAACCCCATCGCTGCCTTCCCGCGCTATGCCCGCGAGCACAACCTGGGCAACCCGGAGACCGAGGAGTTTGATTTCACCCACGCCGGCGTCGACTATCGAGGCCAGGGCTTTAGCCAGGGTATCGTCTTTGCCAGGGTGGGTGACTGGGGCAATTTACAGGAGCTGGTGTGGTAGGACCGAGTCGAGTCGTGGTGGCCATGAGCGGCGGAGTCGACAGCTCTGTGGCGGCCGCCCTGCTGGTGGAAGCAGGCCATGACGTGACGGGAATCATGATGCACCTCTGGGCCGAAGAGGATAACCGCTGTTGCTCGCCCGAAGCGGTAGATGACGCGCGCCGCGTGGCGGCCAACCTGGGCATTCCCTTCCACCTGGTGGATTACCAGGACGAGTTCCACGACTGCGTGGTGCGCTATTTCGTGGCCGAATACGCCCGCGGCCGCACACCCAACCCCTGCCTGGCGTGTAACCAGAACATCCGCTTCCATCGCCTCTTGCGCTATGCCCGTAGCCTGGGGGCCGCTTACATGGCGACGGGGCACTATGCCCGCATCGACGAGCATGACGGCCGCTACCGCCTGCGCATGGGCGTGGACCGAAGGAAGGATCAGTCCTACGTGCTCCACATGCTCGGCCAGGATCAGCTCCGCCACCTGCTCTTTCCCCTGGGAGATTATACCAAGGGGCAGGTGCGCGATATGGCCCGCGAGCGGGGCCTGCCGGTGGCCGACAAGGACGAGAGCATGGAGATCTGCTTTGTCACCGATGACGATTATCGCCGCTTCCTGGTCGAGCACGCCCCGGAAACGGCGCAGCCGGGGCCCATCCTCGATGCCGCGGGCCGCGAGATCGGCCGCCACCGGGGCCTGGCGTTTTACACCATTGGCCAGAGGCGCGGGCTGGGCAACCTGGCCGCCCGGCACCTGGGCGAAAGCGGACCGGAGCCCCTGTACGTGGTGCGCCTGGACCCGGAGCGGAATGCCGTCGTGGTCGGGCCGGCCGGCGATCTGGGCAGGCAGAGCCTGGAGGCAGAGAGGGTGAGCTACGTGAGCGGCGAGGCGCCGCCGGCGCCGGTGCGGGTCCAGGCCAAGATCCGCTACCGGGCGGCCCTGGCCGAGGCGACCTGGATCCCCGCCGGCGAGGCACGGGCCAGGGTCGAGTTCCAGCGCCCCTTGCGCGACATCACGCCCGGGCAGGCTGTCGTGGCCTACCAGGACGACGTGGTGCTGGGCGGGGGAATCATCGGCGATGCGTGACATGTTGCAAGCGCCGGGCCTCCTCCTCTCCCTCGTCGTGGCTTCAGCCCTGGGACTGGTCTTTTACCTGTGGCAGGGGCGCAGGCATCGAGACCTGCTCTTCTTCTGGCTGGCAGCCGTCGTTGGCTTTGCTTCCGGCCACCTGGTGGGCGTCGTCTGGGGTTTTGTGCCCTGGACGGTAGGCCAGGTTCACATCCTGGAGGGCTGCATGGTGGCCGTCCTATTTTTGGTCCTGGCGCGTTGGCTGGGACAGGAAAAGAGTAATGCATGACTGAAACAGATGGTGTTCGAGAGCTGGCTGTCGAGGTCTCGCCCCGCGAGGCGACTTCGGACGAGATGTTGAGCCGGATCCACCTGACAGAGCCCAGGGACACGGCGCAGGTGTGGTTCAACGACGGGCGCGTGTTCGAAGGGCCGGTGGGCACCCCCCTGGAAGCGTTTGTGCGGGCCGCCGGCTCCGACCCCGAGGCGCCCACGGTGGCAGCCCTCATCGACGACGAGCTGCGGGAGCTGTCGTATCGCGTCGACAGCGACATCGAGGTCGTGCCCATTACAATGGCCGACAGCGACGGCTTTCGCATCTATCGCCGGTCGCTCGCTTTCCTCCTCGTGACCGCCGTCCACGAGCTGTTCCCGGGGGCAACCCTCTTTGTCGACCACTCGCTGACCTTTGGCGGCTACTTTTGCCAGGTGCAGGGCCGCGAGCCCTTCACACCCGAGGAGGTGGCGCAGATCGAAGCCCGCATGCACGAGATCGTGGCGGAGGATGAGCCCATCTTCAAGACGCGGGTGCCCCTCAACGAAGCCATCGCTCTCTTTAATGCGCGGGGCGACGACGACAAGGTGCGGCTGCTGAACCGGCGGCGCAAGAACTATCTGACGCTCTACAGCCTGCGCGGTTTCCGGGACTATTTTCACGGCTACATGGTGCCCTCCACCGGCTACCTGACGGTCTTTGACCTGCACCACTACCCGCCGGGCTTTATCATCCACTTTCCACGCAGCAGCCCGCCCATGGAGCTGCAGCCATTTGTCGACTATCCCAAGCTCATCAGCGTCTTTCGCGAGTACGGGGAGTGGATGGAGTTGATGGGCGTGCGCGACGTGGGCAGCCTCAACGAGGCCATCGCCGGCGGGCGGGTCTCGGAGCTGGTCCTCGTCGCCGAGGCACTCCACGAGCAGCGCGTGGCGCGCATCGCCGAGGAGATTGCGCGGCGGCGCAAGGGGGACGAGACCGGCGGGCTGGAGCGCGAGACGGGCGAGACCGTGCGCCTGGTGCTCGTCGCCGGGCCTTCTTCCTCGGGCAAGACCACCTTTTCCAAGCGCCTGAGCATCCAACTTCTGGCCAACGGCCTGCGGCCCTTTCCCCTGGAGCTGGACAACTATTTCGTCGACCGGTCCAAGACGCCGCGGGACGAGCAGGGCGCCTACGATTTCGAGTCGCTCTATGCCGTGGACCTGGACCTCTTTAACGAGCACCTGGTGCAGTTGCTGGAGGGGCGCGAGGTGGTGCTGCCGCGCTACAACTTTGTGACCGGCCTGCGCGAGGTCGGCCCCACGGTGCAGCTCCGGCCGGACCACATCGTCATCGTCGAGGGCATCCATGGCCTGAACCCGCACCTTGTGCCGGGGGTCCCACGCGACGTCAGCTATCGGGTCTATGTGTCGGCCCTCACCCAGCTCAACATCGACAAGCACAACCGCGTGCCCACCACCGATACCCGGCTCTTGCGGCGCATCGTGCGCGACGCCGCTCACCGCGGCTACAGCGCCCGGGAGACCATCGACCGCTGGAACAACGTGCGGGCAGGCGAGAAGCGCTGGATCTTTCCCTACCAGGAGCATGCTGACGTCATGTTCAACTCGGCCCTGGTGTACGAGCTGTCGGTCCTCAAGCTGCTGGCCGAGCCTCTGCTGCTGCAAATCCAGCCCCGGACGCCAGCCCACGTGGAGGCCAAGCGCCTGCGGGCCATGCTCGAGTGGTTCGAACCCCTCGCGCCCGACCTCGTGCCCGACAACTCGATCTTGCGCGAGTTTGTCGGCGGCTCGATCCTGCGCGAGTTTCACCTGTCGTTGTAGGCGGCACGCAAGAACCAGGCTCGCGGCGCATTGCCAGATGCGCCGCTCCGGGAGCGCGAGCGGCGTCGCGCCGAGCTTGCACCCCTTCCGTTGGTTCTCGAGCGGCGACTTGACATCTGGCCGGATCACGGTATAATAGATTCGTCTGGCCGGTTCTTAACCCCTTTCAAGCGTCGAGTGGATAAGGAGCGGGCAACGTGGCATCAAGTGGGAACATGCTTGTACACGAAGGCCTGACTGAGAGCGCCGCATTGGGCACCACTTCCCTACCCCAGGGGCGCCCCCCGGCATAGAGATGCCGCAGTGACAGCCCGCCGCCTGGCAGATTTGTTCACGTTCGAGGTGGCAACGTGGAACGCTGGCTGGCAATAGAACTGGGAGCAGCCATTGTCGGGACCGCCTTTCTGGCGTTCCTGGGATGGCTCATGCAGGGCCGCAAGACCGGCGGACTCGTGCTGGTGGGCATGACCGCGGCCATGAGTTCAGGCGTTTGTATCCTTGGCACCTTTGTAGGGCGATATGTCGGCGAGAACGCCGGCGGTTGGCTAGGCAACGCTCTTGCAGGGGAAAGGGGCGGATGGGTCGGGCTCGTTGCCGGAATGCTGCTATCGGCAGTGCTCATCGTTCCTCGCCTGGCCGGCTTTGCCCGGGCCAGGAGTGTGTGGCCCTTTGTTGTCTCCTGGCTGGGTCTCTGCGTGCTATGTATCGCCGGCTACCTCCTCGGCGATTGGCCGGGCCTGGCCATGGTCCCCCTGACGACCATCGTTATTCTGCTCTGGCTCCTCTTCCGGTTCTCCAAGTGGGTCCTGCCCCTACCTGAAGTGATCAAGCAGGAGGTGAGCTTCTTCGAGCGTATCCGGGCTTTTTTTCGGGATCCCAGGAGCGGAGTCCAGAGCCTGTACAAGGCGAGTATCCGAGCCTATCGTCAAGTGCTGGCCTTTCTCCGCCATCCGCAAAAAAATGGCTATCATCCACGCCCTGAGCAGGCCAATGCCTTTCGTTGTCTCCTGACGTTTCTCCTCGGTTCTAACTGGCCGTTCTACTTTGTCCAAAACGGCAAAGTTGAAAAGCGAGTAGACGGCAACCCCTTTCGACAGTTCTTTGCCGGGCCGGGCTTTGTCTACTGCGAGCCGGATCAGGCTGCCTACGTGACCGATGGCGTGAGGCTGACGAGGGTGTGCGGCCCGGGACTGACCTTTACCGGGCTCTACGACCAGGAGGTCGTTCCCCTCGATCTTCGCCGCCAGCTTCGAGCCTTTTACGTCGAGGCCTTGACCAAGGACGGTATCCGCATCCGAGTGCTGGTTTTCACACCTTTCCGATTGTACAGCTCGGAAAAAGATGCCAAGCTGCCTGGTTCATTTCCGTTCTCGCCCCGGACCGCGCAACAAATCGCGCAACACGAGTTCACCGAGAGAATGAGAGAGAAAACCGCGGGCTCCGAGAGGCATACCTGGAATGGAACCTTGGTGCCCGTCCTGACCAAGCCCATTGTGCAAGACATTATCAGTCGCTATACCGTGGACGAGCTTTGCTCGCCCCTGGACCCCGACAAGGATCCACGGGTCGCCATCGTGCGCGAAATGAGGCGCCGCCTGCGACGCGTTCTTGCCAGTTATGGAATTGAGCTCATTGGAGGCGGCATCAGCAACCTGGTTCCCCTGGACGACAAGGTAAATCAGAGGCGCCTGGACAATTGGAAGACCGAGTGGGAGCATCGTGTCCTGCTCGCCATGGGCGAGGGCCGGTCGGAGCGTGCGCGCCATATCGAAAAGGCCCGGGCACAGGCCGAGTTGCAGATCCTGCACCGCCTGGGACAGGCGGCCAGGGATGGAGACCTGGGCGACGAGGCGTCCCAGGTGGCGCTTACATTGCGCTTTATCGACTGCCTTGGCGAGGTGATGAGCGAGGCAGACGCCCAGTGGCCCTTACCTGAGAGCTGCCGGGAAACCCTGGCACGGCTGCGTGGCGAGATCGAAGAAGGGCTGCGATAGTGGAATCCTGCTTGATTCCCAGGGGTGACGATGTTCAAGATTGAAAGGCTCACGCGCTTTGCCCGAAAGGTGTTGTGGGCCGTCTTACCATCCCTGGTGGTCGTCCTTGTCCTCTCCTTCCTAACCCAGGTCCTGGCCCGGCCAGAAGACCTGCACAAGCTTCTGGGGACGTGGCAGTTCTGGCTCCGCGTTGCTCTCGGGATCGTGCCCTTGCTGCTGGCCATTCTGACTGCTTTCTTGCTGGCAGCTCGCTTTCTGAGGGCCGTCTACCCCAGGCTCCGCAGGCTCGAGGCTATCAAGTTCCTTCTTTTCAGCCGCTTTGGCCGGCCGTCCTTTGGCCCCTGGATGAAAATCCAGGGCAGCAAGATCACCATGCCGGAGAATAGCGTGCTGACCCGCATCGGCGGCCCGGGATCCTTGATCGTGGCTGGTGACAATGCCGTCGTCCTGGAGAGGGGAGGAGTTTTCACGTCGGTGCAAGGTCCAGGCTTTCCCCAACTCGGGCCCTTTGAAAGGGTTTACGATATGCTGGACCTTGGGCCCAAGCGCACTTGTTACACGGTGACAGCCATGTCTCGCGAGGGCATCCTTCTGGACTGGACTGTGGAGGTGCAATACCAGCTCGCCGACGGTGGTCAGCCCCTGTCCAACGGTGCATTCTATCCGCTGTCGCCCGACGACGTGTTTCGGGCCTCGACGTCCAAGTGGATACGAGAAGATGGTTGGAAGTTTGGACAGGACATGGACTGGGAGGGCCTGATCGTGATCTCCCAGGCCGAGGGTACGCTGCGGAGCATCCTCGCCCGGCGTCCCCTGGATCAGTTGATCGGTATCACCGAGGAAGAAGAACAGGCGGCCAGGATCGCCATTCAAAAAGAGCTGGAGGACGATCTGCGAGCCTATGCGCCAAAAGTGGGCGCCAAAATACTGCAGGTACGCCTCGACAACCTGAGGGTGCGCGACGAGGTGGCCCAGCAGTGGATCGAGAGCTGGAAGGCCCGTTGGCAGAGTTGGTCCGCCGAGCGGCTAGGCCACGGCGAGGCAGCAAATATCTATCAACTCGAGAAAGCCAAGGCTGAGGCGCAGGCCGAGATGATCCTGGAGATCTCGCAGGCTCTCAGGGGTTTTCTCGGCAATCCGTCATTCCCTCGGCAGGCCATCTCTCAGATGCTGCGCCTACGCTTGTTCTCTGTCCTGGATCGCGCTGACTTTGCCAAGTCTTCCCGGGTTTTCTTTCCGACACAGACGTTGGAGGCACTCGAGACAATTCGGCAGCCGATTGAGGGACGCATTCAGCCCATCGTGACCGCCCTCATTGCCAACCCGAGCAGCATCACGGTCACCGAGTCGACCACCATTCTGGCGACGATAGGCGATGGACAGGGCAACGCTGTTCCCGATGAAACCGAGGTAATGTTCGGCTCGAGCGCGGGCGTCCTATCCGACGTCAGCGTCAAGTCGGTCAATTCCGTGGCCCAAACCATGCTGACAGCGGGCTCGACGGCGGGGGATGCCCAGGTCTGGGCGCGAGTGGCGGGCGCCACTGCATCCATGACGGTCAAGGTTTTGCCAGGCCCGCCGGCGGATGTGAGCCTGCTGGTCAATCCTCCCGGTATTGAAGCTGGTGGCGAGATCGAGCTTTTCGCCGAGGCCCGGGACGCCTTTGGCAATCCTGTTGCAGATGGCACGCAGGCAATCTTTCGGGCAACCCTCGGTCGCCTCTCTGCAAGCGCGGTTGAATCCAGGCAGGGAAGGGCACAAAGCCGCCTGTTGGCAGACGGCAAGGTCGGGCAGGCGGAAGTTTCCGTTCAGCTCGGTCAGGAGTCGGCCCAGGAGCAGGTTGCTTTTCTGCCGGGTCCGCCCCACAGCCTCAGCCTATCAGCCGTTCCGGCAGAGGTGGAGGTAGGCGGCGACGTTCAGGTTCGGGCGACGGTAGTCGATGCCTGGGGGAACC
>MTKX01000107.1_pt1 | contig 218047 bp, 195 predicted proteins | sample 1042771 | NCBI WGS metagenome assembly MTKX01 (sample SAMN06212183, study PRJNA360534) | anaerobic digester metagenome | biome: Wastewater treatment plant; material: sludge; isolation source: anaerobic digester fed with sludge from wastewater treatment plant | place: Denmark: WWTP Randers ...
GGCCACGGTGACGCCGTCGTGGGTGATGGTCGGCGCGCCCCACTTCTTGTCCAGGGCCACGTTGCGCCCCTTGGGCCCCAGGGTCACCTTGACGGCATTGGCCAGGGCATCCACGCCAATCTTCAGGTCTCGCCGTGCGTTCTCGGAAAATACCAATTGCTTGGGCATGATATCGTCTCCTTACTTTGGTCTCTCGGCCGCCTGCTTCTATTGCAGGATGGCCAGGATGTCGCTTTCCTTCAAGATGAGGTACTTCTTGTCATTGAGCTTGACCTCGGTGCCGGCGTACTTGGCGTACAGCACCCGGTCGCCCTCCTGGACGTCCATCTCGACGCGCTTGCCGCTCTCGTCGCGGCGGCCCGGGCCGGCGGCGACGACCTTGCCCTCCTGGGGCTTTTCCTTGGCCGTCTCGGGGACATAGATGCCGCTGGCGGTCACCTCGTCTCGCTCGATGGGCTCGACCACCAACCGGTCTGCCAGGGGCTTGAGATTGAGTGCCATTCCTGATCCTCCTTTGATTTCCTATTTTGTAGACACAATTTGCGCGCTAGCACTCGGTCAGCGAGAGTGCTAACGCCGGGTGGTAGTATACTTTACTTCGTCACAGCGTGCAAATTTCGATCGGTCTGTGGCGCGCCTGCCACGGTGGTCAACCACTTGCCTCTGTTACGGGTACCAGATGATCAGCGGGGCATCTCGCCCAGGGTTACCGGCACGGTCAGCTCCTGGCCATCGCGCCACAGCGTCACCTGGATGGTATCTCCCACTTCGGTCTGCGTGTCCAGGTATTGGAGCAGCGCCTGATCGCTGGTGATGGGCTCCCCCTCAATGGCGGTCAGGATGTCGCCGCCAATGGTCAGGATTGCCGGCCCGATGCGGACGCGCTGCCGGCCGCCCCGCAGTCCGGCCTGGGCGGCGGGACCGTTGGAGGCGACCTCGATGATCAGAACGCCCTCTTCCACGGGCACGTCCATGCCCGCCTCACGCAAAATCCCGGCACGCTCCGACGTCAACGACCAGACATAGTTGATGCCCAACCAGGGATGTGGGTAATAGCCGTTCTCGATGAGGGCCGGCACGACCCGCCGCACCGTGTCCACGGGCACCGCGAAGCCAATGCCCGCGGAGGCCTGGCTGGGACTAAAGATGGCCGTGTTGACGCCGATGATGCGCCCCGAGAGGTCGAGGAGCGGCCCGCCCGAGTTGCCCGGATTGATGGCCGCGTCGGTCTGGATGATCTCGCCGATAAAGCTCTCGTCGGGGCTCTGGATGACACGGCCCAGGGCGCTGACGACACCCACCGTCAGGGTGCGCTCCAGCCCAAAGGGGTTGCCGATGGCCACGACGAACTGGCCCACGCGCAGGTCCTCCGACTCGCCAAGGGGCACCGGCTGCAACAGGTCCTGGTCGGCCCCGACCTGGATCACGGCCAGGTCGACGGACGGATCAGAGCCGACCACCTTTGCCGGTACGGTGCTCTCATCGGGCAGCGTCACGAACAACTCCTCGGCGCCCTCGATGACGTGATAGTTGGTGATGATGTGTCCTTCCCGGTCGTAGACGATGCCGGAACCCGATCCCTCCTGGGGCACAGGTCGAAAAAAGAAGTCGTAGGCATAGCTGCGGTTGGTGATGTTGACCACCCCCCGGCCCACCGCCTCGTACACTGCAATGATGTCTTGCTCCAGCGAGAACATGCCCTGCGGGGCAGGTTGGGGCGGAGCCAGCGTCGGCTCGGGCGCCGGGGTCACCGTCGGAACGGCCACGGGCGTGGGCGTACCCTGGAGCAGGCTCTGCAGCTCGTTGGGCAGAGAGCAAGCGAGCAAGACCAGGCCGAGCACGAACAGGGCGAGGAGGGCAACGGAGGTTGATTTGCGCATGGCTTTCGTCTCCTTGTACCGGGTCACTGCCAGCCTACCTCATGCCGGGAATTCGTCCGCCGCCCATCAGCCGCGGGCCGTCGCCGCCTGCATCAGTTGCTGCAGGCGCGGGATCATGTCGGTGGGGTTCGGGTGCAGGCCCTCCATGAGCAACTGGCTCTCGAAGATCAACTCGATGGAATCGTCGATGACCGGGCTCTCGGGCGTCTCGGTCACGAGGCGCGCCAGGTTGGCCACGATGGGATGGGAGCGGTTCAGCTCCAGGATGCGGCGCGGGACCTCGTACTCCTGGCCCAACATACGATACACCCGGGACATCTCGCGGGCCGGTGCGTCGTCGGGCGAGACCAGGCGGGCGGGGCTGTCCTTGAGCACCCTCGACTCCCGGACCTCCAGCACGCGCTCGCCCAATACCTTGACAAAGCGACTTATCAGCCGGTTAAAGTCGGCCTCGGCCACGGCGCCGTCGACGGGCGCTTCCTCCTTCACGTCCAGATCCAGGCCCGCGTCGTCAACGTTCTTTAGCGGCTTGCCCTCGAACTCGCGCAGGGCCACGGCCATAAAGCTGTCGATGGGATCCACGAGGTAGAGCACTTCGAGATCGTGGGCCCGGAAATAGTCCAGGTGCGGGCTGCGGGCCGCCGATTTTTCGTCCTCGCCGATCAGGTAGTAGATCGCCTGTTGATCCTCGGCCATGCGCTCCACGTACTGGCGCAGCGAGACCAGTTCGTCGCCATCCCGGGAGGATTGGAAGCGCAGCAGGGGCAAGAGGTCGCCGTGGGACGAGGGGTCGGTCGCCACCCCTTCTTTGAGGAACGGCCCGAACTCGCGCCAGAACGTGGCATAGTCCTCCGGCCGCTCCTCGGCCATGGTCTCCAGTTCCTTGACCAGCTTGCGCACCAGCGCCCGCTGGATGCGGCGGGCGGCCGGGCTGCTCTGCACCGCCTCGCGCGAGATGTTGAGGGGCAGATCCTCCGACTCCACGACGCCTTCCACGAAACGCCATGCGTTGGGCAGCAGGTCCTTGTTATACTCCTGGATGAGGACGTTGCGTACGTAAAGCTGGAGCCCATGGTCGGTCCTGAGGCTCAACACGCCGCGCTCGCGCCTGGACGGCACGTAGAGAATGGCCCGAACGTTGGCCGGGGCGTCGGTCACCAGGTGGGCGGTCAGGAGCGGATTCTCAAAGTCGAGGGTCAGGTGCTTGTAGAACTCGACGTACTGCTCCTCGGTCACCTCGCGGGGCGCCTTGCGCCAGGGCGCCGTCTGGCGGTTGACTGCTTCTTTCTTGTCTCCGATATAGATGGGGAACTGGACAAAGTCCGAGTGCTTCTTGACGATCTGCTCGAGGCGCCAGGCGCTGGCCAGGTCGGCGGCGTCCTCCTTGAGCTTGATCTCGATGCGCGTCCCCCGGCTCGTCTTGTCGGCCGGCCCCACGCGATAGCTGCTGCCGCCATCCGACACCCACTCCACGGCCTCGGCCTCTGGCTTGTAGGAACGGCTGACGACGCGAACCTCTTCGGCCACCATGAACACCGAGTAAAAGCCCACGCCGAACTGGCCGATCATCTCCACGCCGGGGCGCTTTTCCTCCTGGAGTTGCTTCAAAAAGGCCGCTGCCCCCGAATGGGCGATGGTGCCCAGGTCCTGGACCACCTCGTCCTGGGTCATGCCCACGCCTGTATCGGAGACGGTGATGGTCCGGGCCTCGGAGTCGGCCTCCAGCCTGATGGCCAGCTCGGCATCGGGATCGACGACGTCGCGCGTGGTCAGCATCTCGAACTGGAGGCGGTTCAGGGCATCGGACGCATTTGAGACGAGCTCGCGCAGGAAAATCTCGCGCTCGGTGTACAACGAGTGGACGAGGATATTCAGCAGTTGCTGAATCTCGGCCTTGAACTCAAAGGATTGGCTGCGGTTGGCTTCTTCGCTCATGTTCGATCCTCGCGTTCTATTGGTCTATTTGATGTGACGCGGGTCCGGCCGGCTCACCTGGGAGATCATCCGGGGCCGGCGCGGCCCGATGGTTCAGGGAACCGTCATGACAGGGCAGCGCGAAAAGCGCAAGACTTCGGTGCTCACGCTGCCCAGGAGCAACTCCTGCGCGCTGGAGGGGCCGCGCGTGCCCAGGACGATGAGAGACGCGCCCTCCTCGTCCGCAACCTCCAGAATGGCCCGCGCCGCGGGCGCCTCGCGGACCAGGCCGCGCACCCGGACGCCGTTGCGCTCCATCTCGCCCACAACGTCGTCCACCACCGACCAGGCCACCTTCTGAAAGGCCTGGTGCAGATCTTCGTAGCTGTCCGAGGTGCTGTAATTCGCGGGCACCTGGAAGGCGTGCAGCACAATCACTTCGGCGTTGTCGACGAGGGCCAGGTGCTCCACGTACAGCAGCGCCCGATCGCCCGCCGGCGAGCCCTCGTTAGCAAACAGGATCTTGCGGAACATTCACACCTCCGGCCTATTCCTCGGGCTCCCAGGGGAGCAAGCGCTGCCACCGCGCGTCAAGGTCCCAGTCGTCTCCAGGCCACTCCCACGCCGCGGCCCGCCGGCTGGCATTCATGGCCAGGAGGCGGCGGCGCATGCGCAGGATAACCTCGATGCCGGGCAGGTTGATGCCCAACTCCAGCAGGCGCCGGATGCGGCGCAACTCTGCCAGGTCGTCCTCCGTCAGCGGCTCCTGCACCAGGCTGCGCACCAGGCACTCGCGAACCTGGCGCTGAGACAGCCCGCTGTTCCGCACGGCCACAGTGACGGTGATGACCCTTGCTTCCTTTCGCCGGCCCATGGTTTCCTACGCCTCCCTCAAGCCTCGCAGTTCTTCGAACAACTGGCGCTGCTCCGGGGTCAGGCGCGTGGGCAACTGCACCTCGACCTTGACATACAGGTCGCCATGCTGCTCCACGTTGCGCAGGCGAGGCATGCCCTTACCGCGCAGGCGGAAGGTGCGGCCGTTTTGCGTGCCGGGCGGGATGGTCAGGACCACGTGGCCGTTCATGGTCGGCACCTGCACCTCACCGCCGAGGATCATGGTATACAAGTCGGTGGTAACGGTGGTGTGCAGGTCCTCATCTCGCCGCTCGAAGCGGGGATCGGGCAGAACCTGGACTCGCAGATACAGGTCGCCGGCCGGACCGCCGGCCGCGCCGGTTCCGCCCTCGCCGCTCATGCGCACGCGGGTGCCGGTCCTGGCGCCCGCAGGGATGCGGACCTCGAGACGCTGCCCGTCCTTCTGCAACATGCGTGTCGTGCCGTGGTACGCCTCTTCCAGGCTGATCTCCACGGGCTGCTCGTAATCCTGCCCCCGCTGCGGCCGCATCTCGTACTGAAAGCCGCCGCCACCCGGCGCGGCCCGGCCGCCGCCCATCCCGCCAAAGACCTGGCTGAAAAAGTCGGAAAAGGGGCTGCCGCCGCCAAATAGATCTTCGAAATCCTCCGGCCGGCCGTAGCGCACGTGGACGCGGTCGCCAGGTGCGCCGCCGGTCCAGCGCTGCCAATCAAAGTCGCCGGGCTGCCCACCGGCGCGCTGGAAGCGTTGCCAATCGGCCCCGAGTTGGTCGTACTTGCGGCGCTTTTCCGGATCCGAGAGCACCTCGTAGGCTTCGTTCAGCTCCTTGAAACGCTCTTCAGCCTGGGGGTCGTCAGGATTGACGTCGGGATGGTGCTGCCTGGCCAGCTGGCGAAAGGCTTTCTTGATATCTTTTTCGGAGGCATCCTTGCTCACACCCAGGGTCTTGTAATAGTCCTTGTACTCCATAAAGGTCCTTCTTCGGTTCCCCTCTCCTCCTCGGCAGGTTCAGGCAAGAGCCCGCGCGGCTCCTGCAAACCGGTGCCGGTGCCAGGGCCTGGTGGCTAGACGGCCACGATGACCTTGGCCGGTCGCAACAACTGGTCGCCCATGCGATAGCCCGGCTGCAGGACCTGGACCACGGTCTCGGGGGCAACGTTCGCCTGCCGGTGCCCAACGGTGGCCACGGCGTCGTGCCAGGCCGGGTCAAACGAACGGTCCAGCGCTTCGATTTCCCTGACGCCCTCTTTGTCCAGGAGCTGGATCGCCTCGCGGTGGGTCAACTGAACTCCCTGCCGCAGAGCCTGCCCGTCACCGGGCGACTTGAGCGCGCGCTCCAGGTTGTCCACGGTTGCCAGGAAAGCGGCGAGCAATCGCTCCCGCTCGGCCTGGATCTGATCCTGCGCCAGCCGCTGCTGGCGCTTGCGATAGTTCTCCATCTCGGCTTGCAGGCGCAGCGCCAGGTCGCGCCAATCCACGTCCTGTTCCCGGGCGGTCCGTCCCTCGGCCGCCGTTTCTCCGCCTGGCCCCGCCCCCTGTGCCACGCTGCCGGCACCGGCCGGCCTGATCTCTTCCGGGCGCGGTCCGGCGTTGTCCGGGTCCCGCTCCCCCGTCTCCAGCCTGGCCGGAGAGTTCTGGAGCCGGACCGGAATCCTCACTCTTCTATCCATGTTCGGTGGTCAATCCTTGAAGCGGGCCCGTGGATGCCACGGGCCCGCCATCAGGGACCGCCCTCCGCCTGCCTGTGGATGTCCACGGGCGGATTCTGGCGGAGGGGCGGATGCCCTGGCTAGACTTCTCGGAATTCGGCGTCGACGACGTCGTCATCGTCGCCATTGCGGCCGTCCTGGCGGCCAGGACCGCCCGGCTGGCCAGGCTCACCGGGGAACGGGCCCGCCTGGGGACCGCCCTCAGCCTGCTGCTGGGCATACATCTGCTGCCCGATGGCATAGGTCGCCTGCTGCAACTGCTCGGTGAGCTGGCGGATGCGAGCCACGTCGTCGCCATCCTTCGCCCGCCGCAACTCTTCCAGCGTTCCCTCGATGGTGGCGCGGTCGTTGGCCGGCACCTGGTCGCCCATGTCGCGCAGCACCTTTTCCGTCTGGTAGATAAGCTGGTCGGCGGTGTTGCGCGCCTCGATGCTCTCCCGGCGCCGCCGGTCGTCGGCCTCGTGGCGCTTCGCGTCGCGCACCTTCTGCTCAACCTCGTCCTTGCTCAGGTTGGTCGTGGCAGTGATGGCGATCCGCTGCTCCTTGCCCGTGGCCTTGTCCTTTGCCGTTACGTTGAGAATGCCGTTGGCGTCGATGTCAAAGGTGACCTCGACCTGCGGCACGCCGCGAGGCGCGGGCGGGATGCCCTCCAGGTTGAACCGGCCGAGGGTCATATTGTCGGCGGCCATGGTGCGCTCGCCCTGGAGCACGTGGATGGTCACCGCCGTCTGCCCGTCTTCGGCCGTAGAAAAGATCTCGCTCTTGCGCACCGGGATGGTCGTATTCCGGTCGATGAGAGGCGTCATCACGCCGCCCAGCGTTTCCACACCCAGCGTCAGCGGGGTGACGTCCAGCAGGAGCACGTCTTTGACTTCGCCGCCCAGCACGCCGGCCTGAATGGCGGCGCCGATGGCGACGACCTCGTCCGGGTTGACGCCCTTGTGGGGCTCCTTGCCACCCGTCAGGTTGCGCACCAGATCCTGGATCATGGGCATGCGCGTCGCGCCACCCACCAGGACCACCTGGTCGATATCGCTGGCATTCAGCTTCGCGTCCTTCAATGCCTGCTCAAAGGGCCCGCGGCAGCGCTGCACCAGATCTTCGGTAAGCTGCTCGAGCTTGGCGCGGGTCAGCTTGATCTGCAGGTGCTTGGGACCCGTCGCGTCGGCGGTGACAAAGGGCAGGTTGATCTCGGTCTCCAGGACGGTGGACAGCTCGATCTTGGCCTTTTCGGCGGCCTCTTTCAGCCGCTGCAACGCCTGGCGATCCTGCCGCAGGTCGATACCCTGATCCTTTCGGAACTCGCCGGCCACCCAATCCACGATACGATCGTCCCAGTCGTCGCCGCCCAGGAAGGTATCGCCACTGGTGGACTTGACCTCCACCACGCCCTCGCCCACTTCCAGGATGGAAACGTCAAAGGTGCCGCCGCCAAGGTCGAACACCAGGATCGTTTCGGCCCCTTCGCGGTCCAGGCCATAGGCCAGAGAGGCCGCCGTAGGCTCGTTGATGATGCGCAGCACTTCCAGGCCGGCGATCTTGCCGGCGTCCTTGGTCGCCTGGCGCTGCGAGTCGTTAAAGTACGCCGGCACGGTAATGACGGCCTGCGTGACTTTTTCGCCCAGGTACGCCTCGGCGTCGTCGGCCAGCTTGCGCAGGATCATTGCCGAGATCTCCTGGGGCGTGTATTCCTTGCCCGTTTGCGGAATGTGGACGCGGGCGTCGCCACTCGGACCCTGCACGATCTTGTAGGGCAGGATGGTGCGCGCCTTTTCCACTTCCGCTTCGTCGTAGCGGCGGCCCATCAGTCGCTTGATGGAAAAGACCGTGTTGTCAGGATTGACCACCGCCTGGCGGCGGGCCGTCTGGCCCACCAGCCGCTCGTTGTTCTTCGTAAAGGCAACCACCGACGGGCAAAGACGCCCGCCTTCGGCCGTCGGTATGATGGTGGGCTCTCCACCCTCGATGACAGCCACCACGCTGTTCGTGGTTCCCAGGTCGATGCCGATGATTTTAGCCATAGTTCACTCCCTCACTCACAAATCCGCCGGCCTCGATCCAGATCTAGCTGGCCGGCCTCACAATAATGCAAAGGTAGCATACACATACTCTGTTAGAATGGGATTAGATCACTGTTAGCGTTTTGTTAGAACTTCTCACTTGTCGTTTCCGGCGGTTGGCGGTATAATGCATCCAGATCGGACAGGCTGCAGCGCAGCAGCGCCGCGAATGGCAAATGTTGCCGTGAAGCCAGTGACGCCCTTCTCGAGTTGGGAACGGGGTCGTGCATCCCGTGTGCAAATCCCACTTCTTGGCCACCAGGAGAGACTGAGATCATGTCTGGAACCCCTGTGCACAGCCACCCGGCTGGCAAAGGTGGCATCCTCGTCGTCGAAGACGAGATAGCCAGTGCACAACTTCTGAGCTATATCCTCAGAAGCGGCGGGCACCAGGTCAGCGTGGCGCACGATGGCCACGAGGGCCTGGACCGGGCCCAGCACCTCCTGCCCGACCTGATCCTGCTCGACGTGATGATGCCTGGCCTCAACGGATACCAGGTATGCGAGCGCCTGAAGGCGAACGAGGAGACGCGAGACACTCCCGTGCTGTTTCTGAGCGCCCTCGCCGAGGTAGACGACAAGATCCGGGCCTTTAACGCGGGTGCAGCCGACTATATCACCAAGCCCTTCCACGCGAAAGAGGTGCTAGCCCGCGTATCAACGCACATCGCCCTGCGCCGCCTCCAGAAGCAGCTCGAGACGGCCAACAGGGCGCTGGAGCAGCAGAACGCCGAGCTGCAAACGCGCAACACCGAGCTCCAGGAGGCCTTGCACACCATCAAGACTCTGAGCGGGCTTATTCCCATCTGCGCCTGGTGCGGCCGCAAGATCGAAGACGAGGATGGCAACTGGGTGCCGGTGGAGGCCTATATCCAGGCCCACTCCCACGCCCAGTTTACCCACGGGATGTGCCCGGATTGTTTCACGCGCATGAAAGAGGACGCGGTGCGCACGCTGCGCTCACGCAATGCGGGCTCCACGCCGGACGGCTAGGGGAGAGCGGGGCCGTCACTCCTCCACGACGATCACGGGGCCTGCCAGCCGGCCGAGGCCATTGCCGGGAGGCAACAGGCGGGCAACCAGGTCCAACTGGTAGCGCCCAAGCCCCTGGTGCAGGTTACGGCGGGCTGCCTGGGGTCCGTCGTCGGGCCAGAAAACATCCATCAGCACGTCTTTGGAAACCGGCGTGGGATAGTGGAGAATGAGATACTCGAGGATGCCCAGGCCTTTGCGACTGGGCCAGGGGCTGACCGAGTGCAGGTTGTAAACGAGGCGGAATGAGCCCATGCAGTAGGCAGCCAGGCCCGGCTGCCTGGTGTGGGGAGATGAGCCCGGGAGGTCGAAGGCAGGGGATGCAATCAGGGCCGAGAGCTGGACCAGGAGGCCGCTGTCTGGCTTGGACGAGGGTGCGCCGCTCCCGTCCTGACTCATGGCCGGGGCCTGCTCGCGTTCGAAGGCGGATGGCCCACGAGCACCCACGGCCCGGTCTCGCAACAGAGCTTCGAGAAGCAGTGCTCGTGCCCCCGTTCCCAGATCGATCGCTGTGAGCCGCCGAGTCGTCCGCAGCTCGGCCGTATCCGGACCCTGGAAGGTTGTGAGCAAGTCAAGGTCACCATCCAGCATAACGAACTGATGTTCGCTTTTCTTCACATAAATGATAATTATAACTTAATTCTACCTAATATCATAGCACAAAAGATAGGTCCTGTCAACGGGTTTTCGAGCCCCGCGGCCCAAATTTGCGTGAATTTGAGGGCAAGTTGCACCGGGCGCAAAAAGTCGCTATAATGAACTCCGAGAGTCGAGCTTACCAGAAGGAGGCGCGATGCCCGACCTGTTCTCACCGCTGACTTTGCGAGACGTGACCCTGCGCAACCGCATCGTCATGTCGCCCATGTGCATGTACTCGGCCAGCAATGGCCTGGCCAACGATTGGCATCTGGGTCACTACCTGGCCCGGGCCGTGGGCGGGGTTGGCCTGTTGATCGCCGAGGCGACGGCCGTGGAGGCCCGGGGGCGCATCAGCACGGAGGACCTGGGCCTGTGGGACGACGCCCACATCGAGCCCCTGGCCCGCATCGTGCGCCTGGTGCAGGCCCAGGGCGCGGCCATGGCCGTGCAGTTGGCCCACGCCGGCCGCAAGGCCTGGAGCTCTGCACGGGGGCAGGGGCCGGAGACGGCCGTGGCCCCCAGCGCCCTCCCCTTTGACGAGGGCTGGCAGAGCCCGCGGGCCCTTACGGCAGGCGAGATCGACGACGTCGTCGCCGGCTGGGGGGCAGCGGCGGCCCGCGCCCTGGAAGCCGGGTTTGACGCCGTCGAGATCCACGGCGCCCACGGTTACCTGTGCCACCAGTTCCTGTCGCCCCTCTCCAACCACCGCGACGACGAGTACGGGGGCGACCTGGCAAGCCGGAGCCGCTTCTTGATGCGCGTCGTCGACGCCGTGCGCGGCGCGTGGCCGGAGGATCGGCCCCTCCTGGTCCGCGTCTCGGCCACCGACTGGGCGGCAGGGGGCCTCACACCCGACGATCTGGTCGTCGTCGCCCGGGAGCTGAAGGGGCGGGGGGTCGACGTCATAGACTGCTCTTCGGGCGGCGCCGTGCCCGCCACGCCACCCGGCGTCGGCCCCGGCTACCAGGTGCCCTTTGCCGAAAAGATCCGCCGCGAGGCAGGGATCGCCACGGTGGCCGTGGGACTCATCGGTGCACCGGAACTGGCAGACGAGATCGTGCGCAACGGCCGCGCCGACCTGGTGGCCTTGGGCCGCGAGCTACTGCGCAACCCCTACTGGCCCCTGGATGCCGCCGGCACCCTGGGTCGCGACGTTGCCTGGCCGCGCCAGTACCAGCGGGCCCGCCCGTGCTAGGGCCGGCCCTGTCCCGCGGCCATCGAATTCCGGCCCCGGCTGCCCGCAGTCGCTTGGGAAGTGCTCTGGATGGGTAGTGAGCAGTATAGAGAAATGGAGGCATAAGTATGAATGCTCAAGACCTGGTGAACCGCTTGACGTGGCTGGGCCACGACAGCTTCCGGCTGGACGGCCCACCCGTCATCTACTTTGATCCCTGGCAGCTCAAGGGCGATCTGCCCCCTGCCGACCTGGTGCTCGTGAGCCACGAGCATTACGATCACTGCTCAGCGGACGACGTGACCAAGATCCGCAAGCCGGATACTGCCATCGTCGCTCCCGCCGCGGCGGCGGCCCAGCTCCCGGGGGCGCGGGTGGTCAAGCCCGGCGACCAGTTGTCGCTCAAAGGCGTCGAGATCGAGGTCGTGCCCGCCTACAACATCAACAAGTTCCGCTCGCCCGGCAAGCCCTTCCACCCCCGCGAGTCGGGCTACGTGGGCTATGTCGTCACCGTCCAGGGAGTCCGCGTCTATTTTGCCGGCGACACCGATCACATCCCCGAGATGGCCGACATCCAGTGCGACGTGGCCATTCTGCCGGTGAGCGGCACGTACGTCATGACCGCCGAAGAAGCGGCCGAGGCAGCGCGGACGCTGAACCCGGAGATCGTCGTGCCCATGCACTACGGATCGGGCATCGGCACCTCCGCCGACGGCCGCGAATTCGCCGACAAGTGCGACAAGGAAGTGGCCGTCCTGGAATCAGACTGAAGCGCTTGTTCCCCTTTGCGGTCGCCGGCACGTGCTGCCCGGGGGGTGCGTGCCGGCGACCGCGCCGCGATTCGGGCGCGGGAGGATCCGTTTATGCCAGAATCCGCCATACCCCGCTGGCTGCAGTGGGCACAAGAGATCCAGGCCCTCAGCCAGACGGGCCTGACGTACAGCAACAGCCCCTACGAGGTGCAGCGCTACACGCGCTTCATGGAGATTGCCGCCGAGATCGTCGCCGGCCACACCTCCCTTGACAGGGAAGAAACGCTGGCAGATTTCCACACCCAGCCCGGCTACGCGACGCCCAAGGTGGACGTGCGCGGTGCCGTCGTGCGCGACGGGCAGATCTTGTTGGTGCAGGAACGGGTCGACGGCCTGTGGTGCATGCCCGGGGGCTGGGCCGACGTGGGCGACCAGCCCTCGGAGATGGTCGTCCGCGAGGTGCTGGAGGAGAGCGGCTTTCACGTCGTCGCCCGCAAGCTGGCCGGCGTCTTTGACGCCAATCGCAGCGGCCGCCCCCTGTCGCTATACCACGCCTACAAGCTCGTGTTTCTGTGCGACATCGTGGGCGGCGAGGCCCGCGGCAGCGACGAGACGCTGGCCGCCGGCTTTTTTCCCTTCGATGGGCTGCCGCCCCTGTCGTCGAACCGCACCAACGAGCGCCACCTGGCCGAAGTGCGCGCCCATCTCCACGATCCAGCTCGCCCCGCCGCCTTTGACTGACCGGCCGGGGCCAGCCCCACATTATGATGAATTACCCGATATCAATTTTGACAAATTGCCGGGGACCGTGCATAATGGGAGGGTACATGGAAAGGAGATAGGCCATGGCAAGGTTGGGTGCGAGAATCGGGAGCTGGGCGCAGGCCCTGCGCGGTTGCAACGTCGACGACGTCTCCGGGGCGGATCCCATCGCCCGCTGGCTGGTTATCAGCCGGGCGTGCGTCTTTGCCATGACCATCTTCTCGGCGCTCATCGGCACGCTGCTGGCCGCTGCCGACGGCTATTTTCGTCCCGGCCTGGCTCTCCTGAGCCTCGCCGGCCTGGTGGCTGCCCACGCCGCCAACAACCTGCTGAACGACTACCTGGACGTCAAGAACGGCGTGGACAGCGAGGATTATCCCCGGGCGCAGTACGCACCGCACCCCCTGCTGGGCGGGCTGACCACGCCGCGCAGGCTGCTGCAAGCCATCCTCGTCCTGAACCTGGTCGACGCGGCCATCATGCTCTACCTGGGCCTCGCCGCCGGCCGCCCGTGGGTTTTCGCCTTTGCCCTGGCCGGCCTGGCCCTGAGCGTGTTCTACGTGGCCGGGCCCATCAAGCTCAAGCACCGCGGCCTGGGCGAGCTGACCGCCCTCGTGGTGTGGGGCCCGCTGATGACGGGCGGCACCTATTACGTCGTGGCCGGCATCATCTCGCCCCTGACCTGGCTTGCCACCCTGCCCTACGGCCTCCTCGTGGCCACCGTGCTCGTGGGCAAGCACATCGACAAGCTCAAGGAAGACGCCTCCATTGGCGTGCACTCCATTCCCGTCCTGTTGGGAGGCGAGAACGCGCGGGTCCTGAACATGGCCCTCATGGTGCTCTTTTTCCTGCTCCTCGTCGTCCTGGTGGCCGTGGGCGCCATGGGCTTCTGGATCCTGTTGACCCTGCTGGCCCTGCCGCACCTCCTCGTCGCCCTGCGCCATTATGCCCGGCCCCGGCCCGACGAAGCCCCGCCCGGCTGGACGGTCTGGCCCCTGTGGTACGTGGGCTGGGCCATGCTCCTGAACCGCCGGGTGGGCCAGTTGTTCGTCCTGGGCCTGATCCTGAACGTCGTCTGGGCCGCCATCCGCGCCCGGTTCCTGGGCTAGGCCCCGGCCGGCACTTGCCGTTGCCCGGCCCGGGCCTGGGCGCCCGGCAGGTGATCGTTCAACCCACAGATCCCGGTCGTTACCGGGTTCGTATCACCACCAGTTGGTCCACGCCCGATTCGGCACCCCATATCTCCCCCGGCCGGCCCAGGATCTGGCGGACGGCCGCCGGGCTGCTGGGCAGGACGAACTGCTCGAACTCTTCCGTACGCGGGTCAAAGCGCACCAGGGCGTTGGCGCCAAAGTCACTCAGCCAGACCATGTCCTCGTCGTCCACGAACACGGCATAGGCCTGCGGGCGGTCGCCGGGCAGGCGCCATTCGCGCCAGGAGTCGCTGGCCGGATCGTACATCCCGAGCTGGCCGGCGTTCCACTCGCTGACCCACAAGCGGCCTGTCGAGTCGGACCACACCCGCCGGGCCCCCTGCCCTGCCGTCGGCGGCTCGATGACGGTCGCCTGTCCCGTCTCCAGGTCGATCCGGGCGATGTGGCTGCCCGCCAGGGAGGCGTAGTAGATGCCGCCGTCGGGCGTGGCGGTGATGCCGTAGGGTCCGCGGCCCCGCGGCGCGTCATACATCTCCACGTCGCCGGTCGCCGGGTCCAGCCGGCCGTAGACGCCGTTCTGCCCGGTGAACCACAGCGCGCCGTCGCCGTCAAAGGCCGCCGTATTGAGGTTGGCGCGGGGGCTATCGTCCGGCAGCGGGAAACGCAGCACCTCGTCGGTGGCCGGGTCCACGCGGACAATGGCGTTCAGGCCGCTATCGGTGATCCACGGCGCGCCATCGGGGCCGACGATGACACCGTGGGGCGACGAGCCGCTGCCCAGGGCCACGTGCCGCGTCTCGCCCGTTTCAGGGTCCAGGTAGCCCAGCTCGCCGGAGCCCTGGGCCGTGTACCACACCCCGCCATCGGCCGCGGGCGCCACGTCGTGGGGCCGCGAGCCGGCGGGCACGGGATACTCGACGATGACCGGCTCGACGGGCGCCGGCGCGTCCTCGCCGGCGGCGCCGGGGAGCGGCACCAACACCAGGTCAAAGGTGTCCTCCGCCTGGCCGGCCCCAGGATAGTACTGGGTCACCAGCGTTTCGTGGCCGCCGGCCGTCACCCGGAGATGGATGTGGGGTGGGCGGCCGCTGTAGGGCGGCGGCGGGTTGCTCTCGAAGCGGTAGGTCCCATCGGGCCCGGCCACGACCGTGGCGCGGTGGTCGTCGTCGTACTGGCCGTTGGCCCCGGCCAGCCAGAACTCGATGCGCGCCCCCGGGATGGGCGCGCAGTCCGCCGCCGAGCGGACGATGCCCTCCAGGACGTGGCCCTGGCCGACGCTGTCCCGCTCCGGCGCGTTGGGCTCGTAGAACGGCCCAAGCTGGTCGGGGGCCGTCGGCTCGCAGGTCTGCGCCGCACCGTCCGCGCCGTACTGCGCCGCCAGCTCGGCCCACTCCCCGGGCGGAACCCGGGCAATCGGCGTGAAGCCGGCCTCGCCGATGCCGGGCGCCAGGACCGCGGCTTCGCCCTCGGCCAGCGTGATATTGGCCGCGGCGGCGATGACGTTGCCGTGGGCCACCAGGACGGTGTTGGTGCCGGGGGCGGGGCTCGCCGCCAGCCTCTGCCGGGCGCTGGCCGCCACCGCCTCTGTGCCGCCCACCACGTCGGCGGCGCTCATGTTCATCAGGTCCGTCGTGGGTTCCACCGGCCCCAGGTCCATCAGCCGCGCCGTCTCCATGGTGCGGCAGTAGGGGCTGGCCCACACCTCGCCGATGGGAATCCCCAGGGCCCGGATGGCCTCGCCCATGGCCCGCGCCTGGGCCTCGCCCTCGGCGGAAAGCTGGCGCATCAGCCCGGGGTCGCAGTTCGCCCACCACTCGTCTCCCACCCGGTTGTCGCCCTGGCTGGAATCCGTGGCTGCGTGGCGGAAATAGAGCACGTACCCTCCGCCCCGCAGGGCATCGACCAGCGCCTGGCCCTCCCGGGGCGTGCCGTCGACGGTGGGGACGGGGCTGGCGGTCGGCGTCGCCGTGGGCTCGGGAGTCGCCGTCGGCTCGGGCGAGGGGGTCGCCGTTGCCTGCTGCGTCGCCGTCGGGCTGGCCGATGGCCGTGGGCTGGGGGACGGCGGCGGCGCCGTCTCGGTGCTGGTCGCCTCGGGAGCCAGGGCCTGGAACGGGGTTGGGACCTCGGGCTCCTGGTTCGCGTTCCCATCGCTGCCGGGCGTCAGCCCCGCGCAGCCGGCAAGGAGAGCGACGACCATGAACAAGCCGGCCAACAGCACGAGCCGGCGCGCCGGCCCGGAACGATCTGCGGTCACTCTTCACCTCCTGAAATCAGTCTCACCCGGCTTTCCGGCCTGGCTTGCCTTACCGGCCACCACGCAGCAGGTGGGTCGAGGGAATAGGGGATGGAAACCGGTTCGATGGAAGCCGGTACAAAAAGGACCCGGGCAGCCGCTGCCTCTTCGGTCGCGGCATGGACCAGGTCCCACAGCAGAGCCGGTACGGTTACGAGCAAGGGCCGGCAAGCTGCCCGGCCCCTGCTTTCAGGGGTGGATCATACCACAGAGGGGTCCGGACTGTCAAGGGTTTTCGGAACTCTTTTACTTTTTGGAGTTCTGTGCTACAATGCGATTATCGGGCGCAATCTGGCAAATCCACCGGCCCGAGCCTCGGTCACATACTGTTCGGTCACGACAATCAGGAGAAAGGAGGAGCGCAATGGAGATGCTCAATGGAAGGGAGCGGCGGATGCTGGCCTGGACGCTGGCCGCGTTGGGCCTGGCCGTCGGGATGTTGTTCCTGGGGGTGGCTTCCCCCAGGGCCCTGGCAGAGACCGAAAGCAAAGGCCGCTCGATGGACGCCGCCACCTGGCGGGTTGAGAGGCCCCGTAGCAGTCTGGCAACGCTGCCCTACACGACGCTGGTAGACGTGCAGGTTGGACAGCCGGAGTCGATGGACCCCCACTGGATGTACGAAACGGCGGGCCAAGGGGTGGCCGCGCAGGTGTACGAGACGCTGCTGGCCTACCGGCGCGACGATCCGGGCACATTGGTGCCGCAGTTGGCTTCGAGCTGGGAGGTGTCGGCCAGCGGCGACGTGTATACGTTTACCATCCGCCCGGCGGTCCGCTTTCACGCGGGAGGCACGCTGGAGGCCCACGACGTGGCCTACAGCTTCTGGCGCGGCCTGCTCCAGTACCGCACCGATGGGCCGACGTGGATGTGGTTTGATGCGCTGTTCGAGAACGCCTGGATCATCGACCAGCTTCCCGGCGACGACCCGGCCAAATGCCAGGCGGTGAAAGAGGCCATCACCTACGACGATGCGCGGCGAACGGTCACCTTTCACCTGGCCTATTCCTTTGCGCCATTTCTCAACCTGCTGCCCATGGCCTCCGGCTCGATCCTCGACCAGGAATGGATGGCGGCCAACGGCGACTGGACGGGGGATTGTGCCAACTGGCGTGACTTTTACGATCCGCCCGCCGAGGCCAGCATCCTCTACGACCAGGCGAACGGCACGGGTCCCTTCCGCCTGGTGCAGTGGACGGGCAACGAGACCCGCCTGGCACGATACGACGGCTACTGGCGCCAGGAACCTGCCTGGCCGAACGGGCCCAGTGGACCGGCGGCGCTGGAGGCGGTGGTGGTCAAGTACGAACCCGATGCGACGGTGCGGCGCGATATGCTCCTCCAGGGAGAGGCCGACCTGGCCCTGGTCGACACGACCGCCTGGCCCGACCTGGAACCCTGGCTGTGGGGCGTCTATTCCGGCTATCAGGACCACGACCCGACGCTGTTGAGCCCAGACGGCACCCTGATCCTGTTCCGCGACCTGCCCGCCATGTCCGGGACCCCGATGCAGTTGAACCACAACATCAATCCCGAGTCCAACCCGTACATCGGCAGCGGGACGCTGGACGGCGACGGCATCCCGGCGGACTTTTTTGGCGACATCCACGTGCGCAAGGCGTTTAACTATGCCATGGACTGGCCGGCTCTGATCGACGACGCCCTCGGCGGAGCAGCGATCCAGGCCAAAGGCCCGATCCCGTTGGGCATGCTGGGCTACGACGACGCCCAGCCTGGCTACTTTTACAGCCCCACGCTGAGCGCGGCCGAGTTTCAGCAGGCCTGGGGAGGCGCGGCCTGGAGCCAGGGCTTTTCGCTGACGGTTCCCTACAACGAGGGCAACCTGACCCGGCAGCGGGCGGCCGAGATCCTCGCCGAGAACCTGCGGGCCATCAACCCCGCCTTTCGCCTGAACGTCGTCGAGATGGTCTGGGCGGACCTGCTCGCCGACCGCCGGGAGAAGTTGCTGCCGATCTATACCGGGGGCTGGCTGGAGGATTTCCACCACCCCCACAACTGGGTCCATCCTTTTCTCCGCAGCGGAGGGGCCTATGCGGGGATCCAGAACTTTGCCCCGGCCCTGGCAGCCGTGTTCGACCCCAAGATCGATGAGTGCGTCCAGGTGGTTGACCCAGCCGCGGCCCAGGCCTGCTACGCGGACATCCAGAACCTGTCCTACACCCACGCCGTGGCGGTGTGGGGCTACCAGAACTTGGACCGCCGGTACGTTCGTACCGAGGTGCGCGACTACAACTATGCGCCGGCAAGCCCTGGCGCACCCTACTACTATGCCTTGTCCAAGGGACAGCCACCCACCCTGGACACCGTCGAGCCGGAGGAGAGCAGCAGCCTCACCTTTAGCACCGGGGAGGAGTCGACGGCGCTCCTCGACCTGCCGGCCGGGGCAGTGACCGAGACGAGCACCATCGTCTATACGCCCGACGCCGTGGTGTACGAGAGCCATCCCGGTGGCCTGCGCCTGGGAGGGATGACCTTTGACCTCCAGCTCTGCCAGGACGGCGAGTGCCTGCCCGGCTATACCTTTGCCGAGCCCGTTACCCTGACGCTGTCCTACAGCGACGCGGACATTGCCGGGGTACTCGAAAACGAGCTGTACCTCTACACCTGGGACGGCAACGCCTGGGTGGACATTGTCGCGGACTGCGGCTGGCCGCCCACGGCCTACGAACGCCACCCGGAGATCAACGAGCTGGTGGTGCCGGTATGCCACCTGAGCCGGTTCGCCCTGGTGGGCGCGACGCACAACATCTACCTGCCGGTGGTCCTGCGCTGACCGGATCCGCGGGGCCATGCAGGGGCAGAGCCGTGCGGCTGAACGGGCCTGCCCCTGTATCATGCCGGCCCGGCGCCCTGCCTGGCTACGATCGCTGCTGCCGGCTACCCTGGTTTGCGGGCTGTGGTTTGGACAGGGCGCTGCAATCGGCGCCTGCGAACCTACGCTGGAAGTGACCGAAACCCGGTATACGGCGCGGGGGGGCCGCCGTTCTTGCCGGGCGCCGGGGCCTGGGCCACGGCGGCGTGCCAGTCCTCGGGTGTGTTGAGGTTACGGAAAGAGGACAGGGCAGGATCCAGGTGGGCGATCTCGGCCGGCGCCACAAAGCGCACCCGGATCTGATCGTAGAAGGCAAAGGCGCAGCGCTCGCCGCTGCGGATGGTGGCCTCAATGGCCGGCAGGCAGGTCTTGCGGTAGACGGCGTGCAGCGGCTCCACCCCCTGCTCGTGCTTGAGCACCACCAGGTCCCAGCCCTCGGCGGCGGCGACGAACCAGGCCAACAGATCGGGATTGAGAAACGGCATGTCGCAGGCGACCACCAACGCCAGATCGTGGCGCGCCACCTGCAGGCCGGCGTGGATTCCGCCCAGGGTGCCCACGTCGGGGTAGACGTCGGCCACGCAGCGGTCGGCAAAGGGCGCGTAACGGGCCGCGTCGGGCTCCGCGCCGCCGGCCACGATCACCTCGCGGCCCACCAGGCGCACCTGGTCGGCGATGCGGGCGATGAGGGGCCGTCCCTCAAACTCCAGGAACGCCTTGTCGCGCCCCATGCGCCGGCTGGCACCGCCGGCGAGGATCACGCCGCTGGCGGGAGGGGTCATGGCCTACATCAGCCCTTCGACGAGGTCCGCCAGCCCGGCCGCGTCGTCCAGATCAAAGCGGGGCACGCCGCAGTCCAGGGGCAGATCGGTGGCCAGGGCCAGCAACTCACCCGGCTCGCAGATGGGCTCCGTGGCCCGGGCGGCGCGCACCACCTCGATTTTGTACCGGCCGCTCCGCAGGTAGCCCTCGGTCAGGACCACGTCCACGTCGGTCATGGTGGCCGTGATCTCGTCCAGGGTCGGCTCCCTGTCCACGCGCCGGATGGACGCCACCTTGTCGGGCGCGGCAATGACCACGTGATCGCTACCCGCCTCGGCGTGGCGCCAGGTGTCCTTGCCCGGCCGGTCGAGCTCGAAGCCGGGATGGGAGTGGTGCTTGACCGTGCCCACCCGGTAACCGCGCTGTTTCATCTCCCGGACGAGCTTTTCCAGGAGTGTTGTCCGGCCCGACTTGGACCGCCCTACGATACATACCACAAGAGGCATAAACACATTCCTTCCATAGGAGCGCACCGCCGTGCGCCCCTAGAGCCTATCGGAGAGCCCGTTCGTAGTGCGCGCTTCAGCGCGGTTGTTCGTAGTGCGCGCTTCAGCGCGGTTGTTCGTAGTACGCGCTTCAGCGCGGTTCTTCGTAGTGCGCGCTTCAGCGCGGTTCTTGGGCGATAAATCGCCCACTACGAACATACACACACCTCTCCGACAACCTGCTAGAAACCGCCGCCGCTGCGCATGTCCAGCGGGCCCAGGAGCTGGACCTCGATCACGGTGCCCTCGGGGATCTGCTCCACCCCTTCGGGGACCTTGACAATGGCCTCGGTGCCGGCCATTTCTTGCAGGCGGCTTTTCAGGCGCATGGGGTGAACGATCAACCCCTCGGCGCTGCGCTCCAGGCGGCCGTGGATGAACTGCGTCCACTCCAGCTGTCCCTGCACCCCCCGGGCCAGGCGCGCCACCTGGACGGGCAGCCCGGGCCGGGTCCGGCCCTCCAGGCGTCCCAGGCCGGGCAGGGCCAGTTGCAGAAAGGCCATGTGGTTGGAGGGCGGTCCGCCGGGCAGGCAAAAGACCGGCTTGCCCTGCCACAGCCCAAAGGCCACAGCCTTGCCGGGCCCCATGCGCACGCGGTGATAATGCTTGTGCCAGCCCAGCTCGTCCAGCAGGCGCACCACCAGGTCCCGATCGCTGTTCCACGCGCCACCACTGGTCAGGATGGCGTCGTGCTCGGCCAGGCTCTCCTGGAGCCCGGCCTGGATGGCCTCGCGGGCGTCGGGCAGGATGCGCGTCGTGACGGCCAGGCCCGCGCTGGAACACCAGGCCGCCAGGGTCGCCACGTTGCTGGCATAGAGCTTGCCCGGCGCCAGGGGCGTGCCGGGCGCGACCACCTCGTCGCCCGTTGCCAGGATGGCCACCCGGGGGCGGCGATAGACGGGCACCCGGGCATGGCCTGCGGCCGCCAGCAGCCCCACGGTCACCGGACGCAGCACGGTGCCGGCGGCGACCACCGTCTCACCCATGGCCACGTCGCTGCCCCGCGCCAGGATATTGCGACCGGGCTCGGCGTCGTTCACGATGGTGACGACCTGGCCGTCGTCGGAGGCAAACTCGGCCGAAACGACCGCCTCCGCTTCGCGGGGAATGGGCGCGCCGGTCAGGACGCGCACGGCGGTGCCCGGCTGCACGCCCTCCGCGCAGTGGTGGCCCGCCGCGGCCACGCCGGCCAGGCGCAGCCGCACCGGCGACGCGGCACGCGCCCCGGCGATGTCCCTGGAGAGAACCGCGTAACCGTCCTTCAGCGAGGCATCCACCGAGGGCGAGTCGACCAGGGCGTCCAGGTCCCGGGCGACGACGCGCCCGCAGGCCTGGGCCAGGTCGACCGTTTCGACCCCCAGGGGCTCGACGTATCCCAGCGTCGTCTCCAGCGCCTGGGCATACGAGATGCCGCTCCTCGCGTTGTCGCGGCGCACGCCCCGCTCCCGCTGCAGAAAGCGACCCTCGATGCAGTCGGCGATGCCCTGGATGTCGTCCAGGCCGTACTGGGGCACGGGCAGATCCAGGGGGGTGTCCGTGGCGACGGCAAAGCGGTACTCGGGCCGGGCCACGAGATCGAGGCTGTTGGCAGCGCGGACCACCTCGAAGGTGGGCAGCTCGGCCTGCTTGTAGCCCTCTACGAGGACGAGATCCACGCCCGAGATGGTCGCCGCCAGCTCGCCCAGGCTGAGCTCGTGGTCGAGGATGCGGTAAGTGGCCATCTTGTCGGGGGCGGCGACGATGACGTGCTCGCTGCCCGCCCGGGCGTGGCGCCAGCTATCCTTGCCCGGCTGGTCGATATCAAAGCCGTTGTGAGAGTGGTGCTTTATCGTCGCCACGCGGTAGCCGCGCCGCCGCAGCTCGGCGATGAGCTTGACCAGCAGGGTCGTCTTGCCCGCGCCCGACCGGCCGACAAACGTTACAATTGGAATTTTCATCGCACACCTTGGGATGGTTTCACGGTTCTCCCCATTCTACCACTACAGGCGCACGACACAAAACGCCAGCAAGCAGATCGAGGCCAGGGCCGCGACCATCCAGTCCAGGCGGCCCGAGCGCACCGGCAAGGGCCGGGCGCAGTCGGGCGAAAAGGCGCGGGCCTCGGCCGCCAGGGCGATCTCTTCGCCGTGGCGCAGGGCGTTGCTCACCACCGTCACCAGCAAGAGCTTGGCCGCCCGCAGCCGCTGCCGCCGCAGCCCGCCCCGCATCCACAGGCTGTGCCAGGCGTTGCTGGCCGACCGCTGCAACGCGGGCAGGAGATTCAGCGCCACGCCCATGGAAAAGCCCAGCCCCTTGAGCCCCACCCGCTCCAGCAGGCCGGCGATGGCCGCCACGTCCACGGCCGCGGTGAAACCGTCCACCGCCACGATGACGACCACGAACCGCACCGCAATCTGCAGGCCCGCCGCGACGCTGAGGGCCGGGCCCTCGGACTCGCCCAGCAGAAACATGGGCGGCAGCGCCAGCAGGCCAAGGAGCAGCAGCCAGCGGGGGCGCAGCAGGCGTCGCAGCGAGAGGGGATAGGCCAGCGCGGCCGCTCCCAGGCAGGCGATGGCCGCCAGGTAGATCCGCTCCGCGGGGACGAGCATGACCATGGCCAGCGACCAGGCCAGGATGACCAGGTGGCCGGCGGTGCCCAGGCGCTCGCCCACGGGCGCGGCTGCGGCCCCTTCCAGTCGGCGGGCGTGGATCATGGCACCGCCTCGATCTTGGTCAACATGCGCACGTTCAGCTTGCCCTCCGCGTCGGGGATCACCATGCGCACCATGCCGTCGTCCGCCGGCAGGGGCCCGTCGGTCTGGGCATAGGCTACCAGCACATCCGCCCGCTGGAACAGGGCCGGGTCGTAGTTGACGCTGTAGCCGTCGGACGCCACGGCCTTGACCGCCTTGAGGGCGGCGGGATCAAATCCCGCGTCGCGCAGCAGATCGCCCAACGCCACGCCCTTGTAGCCAACCTCCAGAAAGCTGGCCTCCGTCACCGGCAGCCCGGCCAGGTCGTCGGCGGTATAGGTCTTGGTCGTGGTGCCATCGGTCACGGTCAACGAGTCGGACACTTCGACCGGCCCGGCGGCACCGCCACAGGCAGCCAGCATCGATACCAACAACAGCCAGAAGATCCATTGCACTTTCATCTCTCGCCTCCAGAATTCGCTTAGCTCCTGGCCTCTGCCAGGACGGTGTCCCTGCCCAGGCGGGTCTGCAGCGTGCGGCCCGCCTCCCAGGCGAACCAGCCGACCACCAGCCCGACGGCGGCGTGCAGCGCCACCAGGGCCAGGACGATGACCAGGGCCGCGTCGCTTCCCAGCCCAAACAGCCTGCCCCCCACGTCCAACAGGTCCAGCCAGACGGTGAACAGCGTGCGGCCAAAGAGCAGCGGGTTGGTCACAAAGGGCTGCACCAGCGGGCAAAGGACGCCAACGGCCCCGGCGACCAGGAACCCGGCCCGCCGTGGCCTGCCCAGGGCCGTCAGGGCCACCTCGGCCACCAGCGCCTCGCTCATGATGCCGATCATGGGCCCGATGATGACCCCACCCAGGCTGAACAGCTTCAGGAGCGTGGCGATGACGCCGATGAACAGGGTCGAGCCGCGCCGCGGCACCAGAACACGGCCCACCAGGGCAATGACCAGCCCGACGGTGGACAGGACGACACCGCTGAGGGGGATGTTCAGCGACTTGAGCACCGTGCCCAGGGTCATTTCCGACAGCCCCCACAACGTGCCAAAGACGGCCATCGTTACCAGCTCACGCGTTGAGAATTTCATCCTTCCAATCCTTTCAGTGTTGCGCTATCGTCTCGCAGCCGGCAACTCGCCTGTGGTTGCCGTGCTGCGCCAGGTGCCCCATGGCCTTGACCCGGCCTTTTTCCATGAGAATGGCCCGCCGGGCATAGTGGTGCACCAGCTTGTAGTCGTGGGAGATGAGCAAGATGGCGCTGCCCGTGCAGCTCAGGAGGGTCAAGAAGTCCATCAGCCGCGACAGGTGCTGCCAGTCCTGGCCCAGGGTCGGCTCGTCGAGGATGAGGAGCCGTGGGCGCAGCGCCAGGCTGGCCGCCAGGGCGGTGCGCTGCTGCTGCCCCACCGACAGCGACAACGGGCGCCGCTGCCGCAGGCCCGCCAGGTCCGCCTCGATCAGCGTCTCGCGGTGCTTTTCCTCGTCGTAGCAGCCATAGTTGCGCGGGCCGTAGGCCACTTCCTCGTCCACGCTGTCGGTGAACAACTGCTCGCCCGGGTCCTGGAACAGCAGGGCCACGTCCAGGCCGGGCCGCGGCCGCTTGCCCCCCAGGAACTGCACCCGCCCCTCCAGGGGCTTGAGGAGGCCACACGCCGCCAGGGCCAGGGTCGATTTGCCCGCTCCGTTGTCGCCCACCAGGGCCACCAGCTCGCCGGGATAGAGGTCCATGCTCACGTCGTGGATGACCGCCCGGCGCCCGTAGCCGGCGCTCACCCCCTGCAGCGACAGCAGGGGCGTGGCGTCCGCCGGCCCGTGGCCGTTGGGCCGGATGAGCTGCTGCCAGGGAGTGGGTGCCTCTTGCGCCGGCCGCCGCAGGCCCATCCGCCGGCGGATCTGCTCGTCGGCCAGGAGCTCCAGGGGAGCCCCCTCGGCCACCACGCGGCCCTCCTCCATGAGCAGCAAGCGGTCGGCCAGGTGGGCCGCCTCGGCCAGGCGGTGCTCCACGAGGACGATGGTCATGCCCTGCTTGTCCCGCAGCGAGGCCAGGGTGCTCATCACCCGCTGCGTGCTGGGCACGTCCAGCGAGGCCGTCGGCTCGTCGAGGATGAGCACCTGGGGCTGCATGGCCAGCACGGCGGCAATGGCCAGGCACTGCTTCTGCCCGCCCGACAGCTCCGCCGGCTTGCGGTCGCGCAGGGCCCCCAGCCCGGTGGCACCCAGGGCCCACTCGACCCGGGCACGCACGGCCTCCTCGTCCAGGCCCAGGTTGCGGGGCCCAAAGGCGACCTCATCCTCGACGCGGAGGTGAAAGAGCTGGGCGCCCGGGTTCTGAAAGACGATGCCCACCCGCTGGGCCAGGGCCGGCAGGGCGTGCTGGCGCGTGTCCAGGCCGGCCACCCGCACCTCACCCTCCATGCGCGCAGGAAGAGCGTGGGGGATCAGGCCCGCGAGGACACGGGCCAGGGTGCTCTTGCCGCAACCCGACGGGCCGCTGACCAGGATGCACTCGCCGGCCTTGACGTCCAGCGAGACGTCCTCCAGCGCGCGCACCGGGCCATAGGCCACCGTCAGGTGGTCGACGTGGATCACGACGATGCCTCGGGCTGATAATACCCGCCGTTGGCGCACGACCGGCACAGAACCCGGCCGTTCATGCGCACCTCGCGGGCATCGTTGATGCCCTCACCACAGCACTGGCAGATGACCCGGCTGACCGTAGGGCCAGGCCTGTCCTCCGTGCGAACGGCCATCTGTACCTCCTGCACGTCAAAAAGCTCGTCGTCGGGCATGACCTTGTAGGCTTCTTGCTGGGCCTCGTACTTGGGCAGGTCTGCCGACACATAGTGTCCCACGTTGGCGCGGCTGTCCTCACGGGCCACGACGCGCACCGCTCGACCCGACACAGTATCCAGGAAGGTGGCGGCCATCTTGCCATAGTCCACGTGTTTGAGCGTGCGTTTTCCCAGCCGGCAGCCCGTCACTGCGGCGATGGCATCCGTGGCGCAGCGATCGATCTCGACATAGACGATGAGGCGCTTTGGTTCGAGCTCCGGATCCGCCACGCCAAGCTCACTGCAGGCGCGCATGGACATGCGCACACCCAGCACCTGGCCGGGGCAGAGGTGGCCGTGCATGGCCACCGACTTGCTCAGGAGCGTCTCCAGGTCTTGCCTATGTCCGTTCCCGTTCCCGTTCCCGTTTCCGTTTCCGTTTCTACCGTTTCCTTCTTGCACAGTTACCCACCCTTCCTCTCCCCGACCCGCATCAGCCCGCGCCGTTGGCCAACAAAAAAGCTCGCCAAGGAGACCGTTGGCGAGCAGAGATTGCTCTACAGTGGCACGGTTCTCCTTCCCAATTCCATCCCGCTCTGCAGCGGGATTTCAGGAGGCGATGGCGTTTCCCCCATCACCCGTGATCCTCCTTCTGTGGCAGAGGACCCCTCGAGATGGCTCGAGGATCGGCCTGCCAGCCGTAGCGTTACGCCTTAGGCTGTAAGGCTCGGAGAGAATATTCAGTTTCTAGCCCAGCGATTCGAATATCGCCTTTGCCGTTCTTTCCAGATTTGGCTCCCGCCAGGGCTGGCTGCTGGCCTGGCGCACACACAACAGCTCCACATCGCCATCCATGATCCGCCCCAGGTCGACTTCGCCCAGGGGGAGGACCGCGTGCTGGTAGCAGATGTCGCTGCACAGGTGGCAGTTGACGCAGCGCGACACCTGGTAGACGACGCCCACCCTGCCCTCGTGTTCGGCCTTGAGCAAGGCACCCGTGGGGCAAAAGTAGGCGCACATCTGGCAGGCCGTGCAGTCACTGCTGAACTTCAGGCCTGCCCACAAGCCACCCTCGCCCGCCTGGAAGCGGGTTTCGGCCGGGCGGCCCATGTGCTCCAGGGCAGCCACGAGCAGCAGCCGCTTTTCGGGCAGCGCCGTGGGCAACCCATCGGAATAAACGCGAATCTCGGGCTCCTCTTCCTCCACCTGCTGCGGAACGCGGGTGGCTTCGCCTACGCGCGCCGTCTCGCGGACCAGGGTCTTGAACAGGCCCCGCCGCGTCACCCCACCGCGGCCGGCCTGCTCGCCTGCCGCTGCCAGTTCGCCGGGCAGTTCGGTGCCGACCATGATCTCGGTCGACCGTCCAAAGGCCTGTAGCAGCGCCTCGGACCGGGCGATCACGCCGTCGAGGAGCTGGCGGCCCCTGGCCAGGGGACAGCCGGCGCACTCGCCTTCCACCAGCCACAGGGAGCGCGCTCCGTAGGCGCCGGCGCCCACGAGGAGCGCCTCGTCGATCCGCCCCAGGCAGCTAACCTCGATCAGCCCCTGCCTCCCGGCGGGCGGCACCGCTGCCTTCGAGCAGACAAACCCAGCCCAACCGCGCTCCTGGGCCGCCTTTTGCGTCTGGACCCACAGCTCGTCGTGACTGGGCGAGAGGGCCTCGATGGCGCCTGTGGGGCAGGCCGCACTGCAGATGCCACATTGCACGCACAGCTCCGGGTCAACCTCCAGACCGTCATCCCAGGTCAGCGCGCCCGTCGGGCACGCTTCCAGGCAGCGGTTGCAGGTCGAGTGGCGGTGCCGCTGGCGCGAGCAGCGATCGCGATGGATGGCCAGGTGCCGGCTCTGCAGCGTATCTACGACGCCTTCGATCTGCTCCAGGGATAGGCCAGGCATGGTTACAGCTCCTTCACTGCCTCGAGCAGCTCGGCGATGGTTTCTTTTTCCATGGCGAGGTGCTCCTCTGTAAGCCGGGCGATCCCTCGAAAAAAGTCCGAGGCTGCCACTTTGGCCAGGTCCTGGCTAAAGGTCGGGATCCAGACCAGGAGGTGCTTTTCCAGGAATGCCTGCTGCTTCTGCAGGTAGCCTGTGGCCGCGGCCAGATCTCCCGCCGCCAGCCCTTCGGCCGCCTTCTGGCAGAGATAGGCCATGTACTCCAGCTCGATGGCGATGTGATCCTCGGGCTCCTTGAACTCACCGATGCGCGCCAGTCCTTCCTGGCGATACTCGGCCAGCACCTGGTCCCGCGCCTCTTGCATGAGAAGGCGGTCCGTGCTGGTATAGACCGACTCGAAGGGATGGACCGTTTTCGAGCTGGCGTTGAGAAACAGGCTCGCGTACTCGGCGCTCAGATCGGTCTCGACCTTGGTCATGTCCGCCTGGGCGATGCGCCGGGCATAGTCGCGCAGCAGGCGGTGGCCTTTGCTCTCGGCGTCCTCTTCCGGCGCCTTTGCCAGCTCTTCGACCAACCCTTCCAGGAACTCCACCGACACCTCCTGGCGGTAGGCGCGCGACAAGAAGCTGTAGCTGGCAGCGCGGCTCTCCAGAATCTCGGATACCTCAGCTCGGGTCAGCTCGTCTTCCATAGCACACAACTCTTTCTAATCAGTCTCTACACCCCGGGTGCAGCGCCCCCGGTTCACGGGGGCGCCACAGTGAGGGTCCCTTAAGGCAAGTACTTGATGCCTTCCAACATCTGTTGCATGGCCGGGCTCGTCAGCATCGCCGGTAGGCCGGCCGACAGGATAACAAAACGTAGGGTCCAACCGCCGATGAGACAGGACGTCGCGCCGACCAGGGGCACGACGAGCGCCGCCTTCTTTTTCAGGAGGCCCGTCAGTTGGGTGATGCACACCAACAGGGGCACCACCAGGCCCAGTCCCACGACCACGATCCACAGCGCCGGCCACAGCGCTCCCGTGGTCAACATCTCGGCCGACCGCGCTGCATCAGGGCTACCGTTGAGCATTGTGCTCAGGAACACGCCCAGCACCGCGCCCTCGACGACGATGAGGGTGATGATGGCCGCCTCCAGCACTTTGCCCAGCCGCTTGGCCCCCTCTGCCTTCTCTCTCACGGCGGCGTACGCGGCCACGAGCCCCACGCCGGTGTCCAGCGCCGACGCTGTGAACAGGGCAGGCAGGAGCCAGGTGTTCCACAGGGGCCGGAAGGGCAGCACGCCCAGGAGCACGCCGGTATAGATGGCCACCCCCAGGCTCACAGGAATGCCGACGATGGCCAGGATCTTGCGAATCGTCCCTGCCTTTTCCTGGAGCGGCATCCAGATCTTGCCGATGTAGCCCAGGGTCCAGTCGGTGCGAAACAGGGCAAACAGACCGTTTACGACGATGGCCAGGATCAGAAGCCAGGCACCGATGGCCATCCAGGACGTCATGTTCACGAAACTGCGAAAGAGCACCAGGGCCCGGAACGGTTGCCCCACATCCAGCAGCAGAAACAGCGTGCCAACGGCGATACAGATGGCACTAACCCAGGCACCGAACCGAACCGTAGATTTGTAGCGGTCGCCGGTGGCCAGGTAGATCACTGCTGCAGTGATAAAGGACCCTGCGCCCAGGCCTCCCAGGAACAGGTAAAAAGCTACTATCCAACCCCACGTTGTTTGAAGTTGTGTCATCATCCAGCTCCCCTGGGGCACCTGTGCTGGTCAGCCTCTGACCCATGCCAGAGCGCTGCCAGCACGGCCCCCCTTCCGTTCTCATCTCCAGTCATTTCGCTCGACCGAGCGGGTGCCGCCCTGCACGGAGCGGCACCCGGTCAAGCCATTTCTACTTGGAGAACAACACCGATGGCTGGGTCGAGGAGGACAAGGTCTTGGCCGCCTTTTCCTGCGCCAGCACGGCGAGCTCTTCCAGGGTCCCCGCGTGCAGGGCCCCGGCCGGGCAGGTCGACACGCAGGGCGGATCCTGGCCCGCCGCCAGCTTGTCGATGCACAACTCGCACTTTTGCATGGTGCCGTCGTCGCCATACTGGGGCACGCCGAAGGGGCACGCGAAGAAGCAGTAGTGGCAACCGATGCACTTGGACCGATCGACACGCACGGCGCCCGTCTCGGGATCCTTCTTGATGGCACCCGCCGGGCAGACGGCCTCGCAAGCTGGATTGCCGCAGTGCATGCACGACATCGAGATACTTTCCTTGGTAACGTTGGGGAACGTGCCGCTCCACACCGTCGTCACCCGCCGCCAGCTGACGCCCAGGTCCACGTTGTTCGCTGCCTTGCAGGCAACCTCACAGGCGTGGCACTCGACGCACTTGTCAACTTCGAGATAAAAGCCATATTGTTTTGCCATGGTTCACATCTCCTTCCTTTCCAGGTCCTGTGCCACGCCTAGGCCTTCCGGACCTCGACCAAGGTCTGGCTGCTCATGGCCATCACCACGGGATCAAACATTTTGCTCCGATCGGTGGTGTACATGTTGTTGCTGTTGGCCCCGCCGTCCGCCAGCGGATAGTCTTCCATCCCCAGCTCCTGGCAGCCTTGCCACCAGCCGTGGAGGATCATGACCGTGTCCGGGCGGATCCCGGGATAGTACATGGCCTTGACCTTCAGCCAGCCGTGGGGGCCTTCGACGATCACCCAGTCCCCGTCGTTGATGCCGCGCGCCTTGGCCGTGTCGGGATAGATGTGGAGGAAGGGATAAGGCTCGATCTCGCGCAGGTATGGGATATTGCGCAGCCACGCTGCGTTATAGGTCTTGGACGTATGGTAGTCCGACATGAGCAGTGGATATTTGTCCAGGAGCTCGGGCGTGGCCGTGGGGCCTTCCGGAAGCTCGCGCCAGACCGGCATGGGGGTGAACCCCGCCTCCTCGAAGAGCGTGTTATAGATCGCCACCTTGCCCTGGGGCAGGTAGGGACCCTTGTCGATGCGCGTGCTCACCGTCGAGAACCTCTTGGCGTACTGCTCGTACTCCCGAGGGTTGCCCTTGTACTTGCGGCCCTTGGGATACTCGGTCCGCAGTTGCTCGTAGGTCATCTCCAGCGGTTCCATCCGCCAGTCCATGTGGGCCTTGATGTCGCCATTCCACCAATCCTCGCCATAGCCACAGGCCGTGCCCAGGTCGAGCCAGAACTCGTAGTCCGACTTGTAGTCTCCCTGGCGCTCGATGACCTGGTTGCGGGCCATGATCCACGGGCCCGAGGTCTCGAAGGGATGGTCATTTTCGTAGCCGGTGGCCACGGGCATGACCACGTCGGCCCAGGGCATGTCGGAGGTGCGCATCAGGTCCAGGACCACAAAGAACTCGAGCTTGCCGAGGGCCTCGATGATGCGCTTGGTGCCGCGGGTGCTGGCGATGGCCTGGCTGCCGGGGGCGATCATGGCCCGGATGGGATACTTTTCCCCGGTCAGGACGCTATCGAACAGGTTGTACAGGCCGCAGGAGGTACCTTCCTGCCAGGGCTGGAAGGGCTTGGGCATCTCGTAGCCCACCAGCTTGTCGACCCACTCCTGGGTGTAGCGTTCCCGGAGGTGCACGCCACGAGGCTGGGGCATCTCGCTCGAGCCACCCCAGACGTTGCAGCCGGGCTTGTCCAGGTGGCCGGTGATGGCCATCATGATCGCCACGGAGCGGACGGCGTCGTTGCAGCTCGGGGCGTGCTCGGGCCCGTTGCTCAACTCGATGGCCGCCTTGGGCGTGGTGGCGTACATGCGGGCCACTTCCTTGATCTGGTCGGCGGGTACGCCGGTGATGGTCTCGGCCCATTCCGGCGGATACTGCTGCACGTGCTCCTTGAACTCCTCAAAGCCATAGCACCACTCGCTGGTAAAGGCCGCATCGTACAGGTTCTCGTTGATGATCACGTTGAGCATGCCCAGGGCCAGCGCGGCATCGGTGCCGGGGCGCAGGGGCACCCACATGGCGTCCGTCATGGCGCCGTCGGCCTCCACCGAGGGCTTTATGGCGATGAACTTGACGCCGCGAGCCTTGGCATCCACCAGCTTGGCCACGCCACCCTTGGCCGAACCGGAATACACGGGCTGCACACCCCACAGGATGATGAGATCGGCGTTGCTATAGTCCGGCGAGGTGACGCCACCGATCGTGTACGTAAAGGTGAACATGCGCTGCATGGCGCAGATGCCGCTGTGCCCATAGTTGGGGCTGCCATGCGTGATCAGGAAGCGGTACAGGTAGTCGCTGTAGCTGCGCCGCGCCGGCGAGAGGATGCCCAGGCTCTCCGGCCCGTGCTTTTCCTTCAGCTCGAGGAGCTTGTCGGCGATGAGCTGAATGGCCTCATCCCAACTGATGCGCTCGAACTTGCCCTCTCCCTTTTCTCCCACACGCTTCATGGGATACTTGATGCGGTCGGGGGAATAGACCCACTGCGGGGCGGCGTGGGCCTTGGGGCAGTTCTTCCCGTTGTTGGTCGGGCACTCCGGGAAGGGCTCGATGCCCACGAACTTGCCATCGACCACCTTGGCCATGACGCCGCAGCCGGAGCTGGGCCCACACATGGCGCAAAAGGTCGGGACAAGCTTGACTTCCCCTGCCTGCTCCTGGGCATAGGCCACGCCGCGCTGCTTCTTGAGCAGGGTCGCGCCGGCCCCACCGATGGCTCCCGCCGCTCCAAGCGCTCCTGTTGCCTTCAGGAACGTGCGGCGGCTAAACCGTGTAGAGGTATGCTGTCTCTCTTCACCCATTGAATCCTCCTATCTGATTGGGCTCCACACCATCGTCATTGGTTCGATCGGCGAGTTTGATTTGTTCTGGCCTGGCCTCCTCTACCCGCTCCGCGGGCCGCAAGGCACAACCGTGCGGCTCGTCCAGGCAGACAACGGGTGCTTTGCCCGTGATGGCGCACACCAGGTCCTGGATGTCCGTCATCGCCCGCCGCTCACCGCTAAGCAAAAATATCAAGTTTTCGTCGGGGCTGATGCACGTAATGCGTTGCACCAGACCGCCATTCAGGCATCCCATGAGCTGGACGACCGGACACTCTGCCGGGTCCGCGCAATCGACCAGGACCACGTCGGGCTTGCAAGCCTCGATGCGGTCCTGGATTGCTTCGCTCCGGGCCCAACGCCCCACGAAATCGATGTTCTCCTCAACACGCAAAAGATCTTCGATTCCCTGGGAAAACAGGGACCGATCGGATACCAAGAGAACTTTGGTCATTCCTTGACGATACCTTTCACCTGGTCCTGATACAGTGTATCAGAATTCCGGCGTTGAGGCACCATCCGGTCTACCCATTTTTGAAAAAAAAGGGAGCCATCTTGCGATGGCTCCCAGGGGTGAGAAAGACCTCAGCGGCTATGGCCCAACTGGGCCATGTGTGGCGGCATCCGGACTACCCATCCGGGGAACGCCCTGGCTGCGACTCGGGCAGCAGGCCCTCCTGCACGGCATAGACGGCGGCCTGGATGCGGTTCTGCATGTGTAGCTTGTCGAGGATGCTCTGTAGATGCTTCTTGACCGTGTTCTCGGTGATGCCCAGCGTATCGGCAATTTCCTTGTTGGTGGCCCCGGTGGTCACCTGGACCAGCACTTCCAGCTCTCGGGCCGTCAGCTCCTCGCGGTGGGACTCCTCGGGAGCGGGGGCACCCGGACGTTGAAACTCGGCCAGGATCTTGGCCATCATGGGCATGGACAGCGCGGCATCTCCCGCAGCCACCCTGGACAGCATGTCGTAAAAGTTGTCGGGGTCGAGCTTTTTCAGAAGGTAACCGCGAGCCCCGCTCTTGATGGCCTCGAACAGCGTCTCGTCCTGCTCGTCGGCGGTAAGCATGATAATGGACGTGCGCGGCAGCTTGGGCCGGATGGCCCGCACGGCCTGCAGCCCATCGCAGTGGGGCATGTGCACGTCCATGAGGATAATATCGGGCTCGGTTTCTTGCGCCTTCTTTATGGCTTCCAGGCCATCGCTCGCCTCGCCCACGATTTGAAAGTCATCCCGATAGGACAGCAACGAGGCCAATCCCTTTCGGAACAAAAGGTGGTCGTCCACCAGGAGAACCTTGAGCCTGGTCATGTCAAACCTTTCTCGCGTTTCAAGGGCAGGGCCAGCCGAATCTCGGTGCCCTGACCAGGTTTACTTTGAATGTCGAGCGTTCCACCGACACTTTCGCCGCGCTCGCGCATCGTCTGCAGCCCGAGGTGCTGCTGGCCGTCCCGCTTGACCTTTTTCGGGTCAAAGCCACGGCCGTTGTCGCGCACCACGATGGAAGCAGAGTGGTTCTCGGAGGCGAGGATGATTTCTACAGCGCTTGCCCCGGAATGTCGCCTCACGTTCGTCAGCGCTTCTTGCACGATGCGCAGCAATTGAACCTCCGTATCGCGGGACAGGGAGGTAACGCGCCAGGCGGCGGTATCCATGGTGACTGCAATCTCGCTGCGCTCCTTGAAGTGCCGCGTGTGCTCCTCCAGGGCGGCCAGCAGCCCTCCCTCCGCAGAGATGGTTACGCGCAGCCCGGCGATGGAATCGCGCACGTCGTCATAGGCCCTGGAGGAGATCTGTTCCATCTCTCTCAGCTCCTCCTTCACCTCGAGGAGCCGGTATTGGCCGAGCAGCCGCTCCGCCAATTGGCTTTTGAGGTGCACGTAGGCCAACACCTGGAGCAGGTTGTCGTGCAGCTCGCGAGACAGGCGGGCTCGCTCCTCAAGGGCGACCATGCCCCGCAACTGGTCGCTGAGCCGGGCAGCGTTGATGGCGACCCCCAATTGATGGCCGGCCGACGTCAGGAGCGCAATCTGCTGCGGAGTCAGGTGGTGCGGCTGGCTGTGGGCCAGGTTCATGACACCCAGGACCCGCCCCCCCGCTTGCAGCGGAATCCCGGCATAGAACTGGACCACGTCAGTGGTCCTGGGCACAAAGGGCCGGGAATCATTGGCCACGTCCTCGACGATGAGGACCTCACCCTTTTCCGCAACCCAGCCGGCCAGGCCGTCCCCAACCCGCACCGTTGTCAGTGCCTGGCTAAACCACTCGGGGACGCCCAGGTGGGCCACCTGCACCAGGAGTTGCTTCTCCTCGTCGAGGAGCATGGCGATACCGCGCTGCAAGCCGGCGATGCGCAGTGTCTCGCGCAAGACCAGGTGCATCATCTCCTCGATCTCCAGGGGCTGGCTGATGGCCGACGAGATCCTATGGACGACGTCGGCCAGCGACGCGCTCCATAGCTGAATTTCCTCGCAGGTCTGGCGTTGTACCTGGAGCGCCCTTTCCTGCTCCTCGAGGCGCGCCTGGGACGCCAGGCTCATCTGCCGTTGCCGCTCGCCTTCGGAGGTATGGAGAACCCGTACCAAAAAGACCGTGATGCCCACCGTGGTGAGGGTTCGCAGCGCCTGGACGGTGGCCCCAAGGAACAAGGGCAGCGAGCTGATGGAGCCCAGGATGGGCAGGGCAACGCCGCCGGAAACGAGGGACTTGAGCCAGAAGGAAATCGCCGCGCCGCCCAGGTCGCGGTTCGCCTCCTCCAGCCCGGCGTGTGACCGCTGCAGCCACACCGCGAGGCCAGAGAGGGCCAACCCGGGAAGGTAGAGCATGATCCGCGCCCAGGTCTCGGCTTGCGGCAGCCAGTCACCGTTGCGTGCTGCCGGGCTCGCCAGGATGGCAGCCAGAACGCCGAGATAGGCCAGGCCAAAGAGAGCCAGGAACCACTGGCGGCGCTGCCAATTGGGCCTGCTGACGCCGAGGGCCTGCAAGCCAAAGGCGATAAGGAATAGAGTGCTCACCACGAATAGGCCCAGCACCCCCGCTTGCACCAGCGGCTGGCCCCTGAGGACCCCCGCGCCGCCGGGCATGCGGAAGATCATTTCCAGCCAATTGCCGATACTGGACAGGAACGCGTGGACCGAAAGCAGCCACAGTTTGTCGGTGATGCGCAGAAATTGGGCGCGACGCAACTCCAAGGAGATGGTCAGGCCCATGACAAAATAGGCCAGCCCATTTACAAAATAGAGTAGATAGGCATTATCCAGGAAACTTGTCTCTAACACCGTCAATATAACTCCACCACGCGGGAGTAAGGTTTGGCTCCTGCCTGGCGCACGATCTTAGCACAGAAGTAGGGGATTGTCAACAAGGGGAGGCTCACTGCGGTTATTGTCAGAAAGCGCCGGTTCATACAGTAGCCAGCAAGTACCCGCTCAACTCTGCCCGTAAACCGGAATGGCCGCGCCGTTGATGGGCCGCGCCGCCTCGGAGGCCAGGAACAAAAAGACCTGGGCAATGGCGCCGGGCGGCACCCATCGGCCGGGATCGGCCTTGGGCATGGCGGCCCGGTTCTGGGGGGTGTCGATGGTGCCGGGGAGCACGCAGTTGACGTTGATCCCCTTCGGCCCCAGCTCGGCCGCCAGGCCCTCCACCAGGCGCACAACCGCCGCCTTGGACGCGCTGTAGGCCGCCGAACGGGCGCTGCCTGCCAGGGCAGCACGGGCCGCGGTGTGGACGATCTTGCCCTCACCCTGCTCCAACATGGCGGGGGCCACGGCCCGGCTCAGGATGAGGGCCGTGCGGGCATTGAGGTCGTGCAACAGGTCCCAGGTCTGCAGCGCCGCATCGTCGATGAGCGCACCCCCGCGCCAGCCGCCGACGGTGTTGGCCAGGACGTCGATGCGCCCCAGGCGCTCCAGGGCGGTGCCCACGGCGGCGGCCACCGACGCTTCGTCGGCCGCGTCTACCCCGGGAAGGAGCAGGTGGTGGCCGGCCCGCGCCCATTGGGGGTANNCCCGCCTCGTCAAAGGCCCGGGCCACCGCCTCGCCGAGGTTGCCCGCGGCGCCGGCGACCACGACCACGCGACCGGTAAAGTCAAACATCGCAGCCCTCCTGTAGATCTCCCTGGAACCCTAATACAGGTCGAACCCATACCATGCCGCGCCCAACAAGGCCGTCTTGGGGTTCAGCACGACGTACACCGGGACGTGGGACAGGGTGTCGGCAAAGCGCCCCTTGTTCACAAAGGCGGCCATGAACGTGCCATCGCGGAGCTTGGGTAGGATGCGGGGAGGGATCCCGCCCCCGACATAGATGCCGCCCGTGGCCATGACCTTGAGGGCCAGGTTGCCAGCCTCGGCGCCCAGGACGGAGACAAAGGTGTTGAGGGCGGCGATGCACAGCTCGCACTCTCCGCTCATGGCCGCCCGGACGAGGACGGGGGTGGGGTCCTCGGCTTCGCGGAGGGCCTGGGCCACGCCGGGCACCTCGGGCGCGTAGCGGTTGTCGCGCAGATACTCGTAGATGAACGGCAGGCCCAGACCCGAGCAGACCCGCTCGTAGCTGACGTGGGCAAACTTGCCCATGAGATAACGCAAGAGCTCTATCTCGAACAGGCTGTTGGGCCCGAAATCGACGTGGCCGCCCTCCGAAGGCAAGACGTGGTAGCGGCCGTCCTTGAAGAACAGGATGGCCTCGCCCAGGCCGGTGCCGGGGGCGATGACGGCCTTGGTGCCGCTGCGGGCGGGCGCGTCGTTGAGGACAAAGAGGTCCTCGGCCTCCAGGTGGGGAACGCCATAGGCAGTGGCCTCCAGGTCGTTGAGCAGCTTGGCCCCCACCAGCCCCAGCCCTCGCTTGAGGACCTCCTCGTCCATGGTCCAGGGCAGGTTGGTGGCAGCGCACTTGCCCTCCACCACCGGCCCGGCCACGCCGACGACGGCCCGCTCCACGGTGGCGCCGGTCTCGGCCAGAAACTCTTTCGCCACCGCCTCCAGGCTGGGATAGCTGGCGCTGGCAAAGGTCTTTTGCACCTCTGGCACCAGGTCACCGTCCGTCGAATATAGGGCCAGGTTGGTCTTGGTTCCGCCCACGTCACCGGCCAGCAGCATGTCGTTCCCTCCTTTGCCATCCCAGCAGGTACGGGCCTGCCTGCCCTCAAAATATCATGGAACGAGGGGCTTGTCAACTGCCAGGTTCAAGCCCGATTGCCTTTTCCCTCCCCCGGTGGTATAATGCCCACCAGAAGAGCCGGGGGAGGGAGCAGAACACGCACCATGTCTCTTTTGCAGACCGAGATCTACCAGCAGCCTGACGTCCTGGACACTCTGCTCGCCGAGGAAAGCGACCGGGCGTGGGAGATTGCCACGGCGCTGAGAGAACGAGAGATCTGCCACGTGGTCATAGCCGCGCGGGGCACGTCGGACAATGCCGCCCGCTATGGGCAATATCTCCTGGGCGCCCACAACCGCCTGCCGGTGGGCCTGGCCACGCCCTCGCTGTACAGCGTCTACCGGCAGCCGCCACGCCTGGACCACTCCCTGGTGGCCGGCATATCCCAATCGGGCCAGTCGCCCGACATTGTTGCCGTCCTGGCCGAGGCCCGGCGCCAGGGGGCGCCCACGCTGGCCATCACCAACGATCCGGGCTCGCCCCTGGCCGCCCAGGGTGACCACCTGCTGCTCCTGCACGCCGGCGAGGAGCGGGCGGTGGCCGCCACCAAGACCTACCTGGCCCAACTGGCGGCCCTGGCGCTCCTGTCGTGCGCCCTGGCCGACGACCGCGAGCGGCTGGAGACCCTGCGGCAAGCGCCGCGCCTGGTGGAGCGCATCCTGGGCATGGAGGAAGAGGTGGCGGCCGCCGTGGTGCGGTATCGCTACATGGAGACCTGCGTCGTCCTGGGCAGGGGCTACAACTATGCCACCGCCTTCGAGATCGCCCTCAAGATGAAGGAGCTGAACTATCTCATCGCCGAGTCGTACTCGTCGGCCGACTTTATGCATGGTCCCATCGCCGTCGTCGGCGGCGGCTTTCCCGCGCTGCTGGTGGCACCTTCGGGGGCAATGTTCCCGACCATGCACGCCTTTGGCGTCGAGCTCAAGGCGCGGGGCGCCGAGCTGCTGGTCATCTCGGACCGGAAGGAGCTGCTGGCCGAAGCCGTGACAGCCCTGCCGCTGCCCGAGGGCCTGCCCGAGTGGGTTTCGCCCCTGGCAGCCGTGGTGCCGGGCCAGCTCTTTGCCCTGCACCTGGCCCTGGCCAAGGGCCACGATCCCGATCAGCCCGTGGGCCTGCAGAAGGTGACGATCACCCGCTGAGGCGAGCCCGGGAGATGGTCGCCTCAGGCTCCTCGCCTGGAGGTGGCCATCAGCGCGCCAAACACCCCCAGGGCCAGAACCAGGTCGGCCAGGATGGCGGTCATGGTCACCGCCGGCCCCACCGACTCGAAAAGCTGGCCGATCATCCAGGGTAGGAGCATGCCCCCGATGCTGGCACCCACCAGGAGCCAGGCCGTGACCTGCCCCGTGATGCGCACGCGCCTTTCGGCCAGGGTGATGGCCGTGGGAAAGACCGACGCCATGGACACGCCGAGGCCCAGGGAGCCTACCCACAGGGCGACCACCGAGCCGGACCAGATCAGCATGACTGCGAGAGACAGGATGCAGCCCAGGAGGTCGACGAGGATGATCCAGCGGGGCCGCACCCGCGCCGCCACGGGAAGGGACAGCAAGCGTCCGAAGGTCAGCCCTCCCCAGAACGCCGAGGTCAGGTAGGCGGCGCTGGCCGCGCTGCCCAGGCCCTGGGCCAGGGCGTAGCTGTAGATCCAGCCGCCAAAAGCCACCTCGGCGCCCACGTAGAGTGCCAGGAGCAGGGCAATGAGGACGACCGTGATCCCCTGGCGCCGCGGGGTGTCGAGGATCGCAGGATCTCCGCCGGGCGTCGCCGCCCGTTCGTGCACGGCGGCGGGGCTGGGCTGGCGTGCGAGCCAGACGGCGACGGGGATCAAAAGGACCGCCAGGGTCCAGTAGGTCCAGCGGATGCCTCCGCTCCAGATCAGCGCCTGAGCCACGAGGAGCGGCGCCAGGAAGGAACCGACGCCAAAAAAGAAGTGCATGGCGTTCATGTAGGGCCCCACGCGGCTGCCGTGGATCCAGACCAGGAGGGTGTTTCCTCCGACGTCGATGGCGCCCCCGCTCAGCCCCACGAGGAGCCAGGCGGCAGCCAGCAGCCACAGCACGGGGATGGCAGGCATGACGGCCAGGGTGACGATCATCAAGGCCATTGTGCCGGCCATGACCGGGTGCCCTGCCACGCGATCGTACAGGCGCCCCCCGAAAAAGGACCCGATGAGATAGCCCACGGAGTGGGCCATGAACAGAAAGCTGATTCCTTCGACCCTGGTGTTCGTCTGCTCCGCCAGGCCGGGCAGCGTCGGGCCGAGCATGGCCGTCACCATGCCCAGGGCGACGAACCCACCAAAGTAGCCGACGGTCTTGGGCCAGTGATCGGCCTTCACGGCGGGCTCGCTGGCAGGCATATTGCGTTCCACGACATACTCCTCTCGCCCCGATGCCCGGGAGCCGGGCGGGACGGCGTAGAAGGTGATCTGGCCCATTATTCCACAAGGCGCGCCCGGCGGCAAATAAGAGGGGAGGCTTGCCCGGCAGTCCGCCTAGGGGCGCGGGCGGAGGCGGAGCCAGTGTTCAGGACGGCCGGGGTCGTGACGGTACAGGAGGAGCTGCTCGTCCTCGACGGCCTGGTACTCGCCGTCCGAGACCTCGACGCGGTAGCCGTGGGGGTAGTGCAGGACCGGAAGGTAGATCTCGGTCGGGGCCTCCACGGCCGGGTCGTGGCGAAAGACCAGCTCGAAGGCACGCCGCCGCACATCGTAGCTCATCTTGAGGGGCAGGCCCGCCACGGCCCGGGCGTAGGGCCGGACCACGGCCTCCAACGCCCGCCCGCCCGAGTCAGGATCGGCCGGATCGTGCTGCTGATCCCGCGAAAAGATGGAAAGGTCCTCGCCGTTCCATTGGTCGCCGCGCTCGTTGTCGTTGTCCCCGGTATAGTTCCACAGCGTGCCGCTCAACAGGTTGGCCTCCAGCGCCCGGAAGGTGCGGTCCATGGCCCGCACCTGCTGGCGGAAATCTCCGGTCCGGTAGGCACGGCCGCCCGCCAGGTCAAAGGGGATGCCAAACTCGCCGATGAGGGTGGGCACGCCACGGCCGCGTTCCGACGCCTCGGTCCGGACCCGGGCCAACTGCGCCGCGAAAGAGCGCTCGACCCGGCGGCTACCCCAGGCGCGGGTGCCCTCCTGAGCGTCGACGCCCAGGAAGGGAACGAATTGCTTCAGGAAGAGGGTGACGCCGTCGTACCAATGGGGCGCGTGCACGACCCGGGGCATGGTCCACTCGTCCCAGGCGGCCGTGGGCTGGTCGGGCGGCGCCTCCAGGAATAGGACGGCATCCGGGTCCACTGCGCGGACGGCCGAGGCAAAGCGTCGCCAGAAGGGCAGCACGTAATCGTCGAACCGCACGGGCCGCCCCCGCACCTCGCAGAAATGGCGCGGCCGGAGCAGACGCGGCTGCCCCTGGCCGTCCAGGTCCCACACGCCATTCTCCCGCCACAGGCAATCGTGGCCGGCACGCCAGGCGCGGGCACCCCCGGGATCGATCAGCCTCCGCCCGGTGCGGCGGATGCCCGCTATCCCCGTGGTCCAGACCTCCACCTCCTGTGCGTAGCCGGCGCCCAGGAGCATCGACTGGAAGGGCGTGGGGACGTCGCCGTGGCGCAAAAAGCCGGCATGCTGCCGCAGGTCGGGCCAGCCGATATAGCCGGCGGAGGGCTCGTTGAGGGAATCGTAGCCGGCCACGTGAGGCAGGCCCCGCAGCCTCCTGGCCACTTGCTGGACCGCCGCCAGGTAGTGGCCCTGGAGGTACTCCTGGATTGGCTCCCCATCCACCCGGGTACGGGGGGCAAAGTCGTTGCCGCCGAAAAAGAGGCTGAACATGGTGGCCGACGCCAGCTTGGTCTCGTTGGTCGGCCAGATCATGCGCGGGAAGGGATCGCCGTGGGTGGCGTGGACGATGGCTGCGCCCGTTGGGGCAAAGTTGGTCATGTCCAGCCCGGCCGCCTCCAGCGTCCAGCCAGGCGCGCCGTCGCCGCCCGAAAAGCGGCTCCAGACGTCCTGGTGGGGGTCGATGAACAGGTGCAGGCCGTGCTCCCCCGCCCGGCGCACGACCTCGTAGAGATAGTCCAGGTACTCCTGGTCATAGATGCCCGGTCCCTGGTGCTCGATGGCCTCCCACGTGACCAGCAGCCGGAGGAAGGTGAGGCCCCAGCGGCGCAGGCGCCGGAAATGCTCGTCCGCCTCGTCCAGGGGAAAGGGACGGCCCACGAACGAGACGTCCCGGTGCTCGAAAAAGCCCTCGCGCCGGTGGGTGGCGCCGTCGGGCCGGAAGGGCACCTTGCTGCTGCCTCCCAGGTTCACGCCGCGCAGCAGCAGCGTCCGTCCGTGCTCGTCCTTGAACCATTGGCCGTCGATCCCGATGCGCATCGCCGCTTCTCCTTCAACCACGGGCCACGACCAGGTTGCCCGATTCGTAGCGGCGCAACCCCAGGTAAAAGACCAGGCGCGCCAACAACATCATGCCCGCCGTCACGGCCGCCAGGATGCCCAATTGTCCCAGGTTGAAATCGGTCAGCAACCGTGCGGGCATGGAGCCGATGAACGCGGCCGGAATGAGGGTGTAGAGCAGCCACTGCACGGCCCCCGGAAAGATCTCGATGGGGTATGTGCCAAAGGTGATGAGGGCGTTGATGGCCTGGCCCGCCAGGTTGTCGGCATTGCCCACCCAGAAGGCCAGCGACCCGACCAGGACGGAAAAGGCGACAAAGATCAGCCCGGCCAGGGTGCCCACGAGCAAAAAGAGGGGCAGGTGCAGCCACCGCTCGGGATCGACCAGCAGAAAGACCAGGAGGCCAAAGAGCAGGTCGCCCCAGGCCGAGAGGTGCATGCGCGAGACCAGGAGGTGCACCAGTGGATCGGCGGGCAACGCCAGATAGTAGTCGAGCTCGCCGCGAACCACGGCCCGGGCGACAAAGATGGTATTGCCGCACACGATGTTGCCCAGGCCAAAGGCAAAGGCCACGAGGGCGTAGAGCATCATAACCTGCACCATGGACCAGCCGCCCAGGACGGGGATGCGCGTGAAGAGGACCCACCAGAAAAAGAGGAGGACGACGTCGTTGAGGATCATGCCCACGACCTGCATGAAAAAGGCGCCGCGGTAGGCCATGGCCGACATCATGTTGTGCCGCAGGTAGCCGAGCACCAGGCGCGCCGTCTTCATCTCAGCCTCCGTGTACCACCAGGCGGCGCTGCGCCACCCGCCAGACGAGATGGATCACGGCCAGCAGGATCACGATATAGATCGCCTGGCTTGCCAGGGTCTGGAGCACAAAGGCCGGCTCGAACTTGACCAGGGCGCGAGCGGGTGCGTAGGCCATGAGCTGGAAGGGCAGCCAGCGCACCGCCTGCTGCAGGCCCGCGGGGAACAGCTCCAGGGGCAGGAACAGGCCGCCGATGGTGAACACCAGCTTGTTATACATCCAGTAGACAGGCATGATCTCCTCGAGCCAGAAGGCCGCCAGGCCGATGAGGACGGCAAAGAGGGCGTCGAGGAACAGGGCCAGCGCCGCCAGCAGCAAGAAGGCCCCCATGCCCGCCAGGCTGCCCTCCACCTGCCGCAACGCCACCAGGACCACAGCCGAGGCAATGACAAAGTTGAGCAGAAAGCGGGGGACCGTGCCGCCCAGAGAGTTGGCCACCTGGAACAGGGGATAGCGGAGGGGCCGGGCCAGGGTGTAGGCCAGGTCGCCGGCGCGCACGGCTTCGGCTATCTCGTTAAAGATGCGCGACGACGAAAGTATCATCGTCTCGGTCATGGCCAGGTACCAGATCATCTCGCCAAGGGAGTAGCCTTCCAGCTCCGTCCGGCCGCTCACGCCGTAGGCTGTGCTCCACAGGGCCATGAACACGGCCATGAAGAGCACGATTTGCACGGCCCGGGCCACCATCTCGCCGCGATAGACCCACTGCTGCCGGGCGGAGGTCACGAGGACGTGCCCATAACGGATCACGGCCGGTTACCCCTCCGCCTGCTCATAGATCCGGGCAATGATCTCTTCCATGGGCGGGTTGTCGACGTTGATGTCGGCGATGCTGTAGCAGGCCAGGAGCTGGCCGATGACCGCCTCGATGGGCGCGGTGCGCGTGTCGACGCGCAGCTTGACGCCATAGCCCTTTTGCTTCAGAAGCTCGACGCCCGGCAGCTCGAAGCCCTGCCAGGCCTCCCCGAGCTTGAGGGAGATGGTCTTGTGGTGCAAGTAGTCCCGCTTGAGGGTCGACACCCGCCCGTCAAAGATGACGTGGCCGTGGTTGATGACCATGGCCCGCTTGCAGAGGGCCTCCACGTCGCCGGCATCGTGGGAGGTGAGAAAAACCGTCACCTGCTCCTGCTGGTTCAGCTCCAGGATCAGGTCGCGGATGCGCTGCTTGACGACCACGTCCAGCCCGATGGTCGGCTCGTCCAGGAAGAGAATGTGCGGCTTGTGCAGGAGCGAGGCCGCGATCTCGCAGCGCATGCGCTCGCCCAGCGATAGCTTGCGCACCGGGGCCGCCAGGTAGTCGCCTATCTCGAACAGCTCCACCAACTGTGCCAGGCGCCGGCGGTAATCGGCGGCCGGCAGCTCGTAGATGCGGGCCAGGAGGTCGAAAGAGTCCTGCGGCGGGAGGTGGTACCAGAGCTGCGACTTCTGGCCGAACACAGCGCCGATCTCGTACGCCAGGCGCTCCCGCTCGCGCCAGGGAACCTTGCCCAGGACGCGGGCCTCGCCCGAGGTGGGGTGCAGGATGCCCACCAGCATCTTGATGGTCGTCGATTTGCCCGCCCCGTTGGGGCCGATAAAGGCCACCCGCTCGCCCTGCTCTACGGCAAAGGAGATGCCTACGACCGCTTCCACCTCCCGGTAAACGGGCCGAAAAAGGGATCGCAGGCTGCCTTGCAGTCCCTGTTGCTTTTCCCGGGACACAAAGGTCTTGCGCAATTGGTTGACGTCGATGGCCACCATTCTTGCCCTCACACGCGCCGGCCCGGAGGCCCCCGGAGTTTCTGCCGCTAGTTCTGGCCCCCGCCGGGGACCGGCCAGCACCGCGCCATCTCGGCGGCAGCGCGCACGGTCTGCAAATGGATGTCGACAATGTCCTCGACCTGCGGGCTGTAGCCCCCGCCCATGACGACCGCCACCGCCAGGCCGGCCTCGCAGCAGCGCTCCAGCACCAGCCGGTCGCGCCGGGCCAGGCCGTCCTTGGTCAGGGCCAGCTTGCCCAGGCGGTCCTTTTCGAACGGATCGGCGCCGGCCAGGTAGACGGCCAGCTCACCCCGCATGCACGCCAGGATCTCGGCCAGGCCAGAGTCGAGGGCGGCCAGGTAGCCCTCGTCGTCCGTGCCGTCGGGCAGGGCGAGGTCGAGGTCGCTCTGTTCCTTGAACAGGGGAAAGTTGCTCTCGCTGTGGATGGAAAAGGTGAGGATGGAACCGTCACCCTGGGCCATGGCGGCCGTGCCATTGCCCTGGTGCACGTCACAGTCGACAGACAGCACCTGCCGGGCGCGGCCCTCGTCCACCATGGCCCGCGCGGCAATGACCACGTCGTTCAGCAGGCAAAAGCCCTGGCCGTGGTCGCGAAAGGCATGGTGGGTGCCGCCCGCCAGGTTCACGGCCAGGCCGTCTTCCAGGGCAGCCCGGCAGGCGGCGATGGTGCCGCCCACCGCGTGGCGGGCCCGGGTCACCAGCTCGGGCGACCAGGGCAGGCCGATGCGCCGGATCTCTTTGACGGTAAGCTGGCCGGCCATGAGCCGCTCCAGATAGTCCCGGTCGTGGGCACGGAGGATCTCCTCGTCGGTGGCCGGCCGCGCGGGCCGCAGGTCGCCGGGCGGTACCAGGCCGGCGGACTCGACCGCCTGGCGCAGCAGCTCGTACTTGCTCATGGGAAAACGGTGCCCCTCGGGCAGGCGCACCGTGTAGGTATCGCTGTAAAAGACTTTCATGGCGATCGCCGGACCCCGAAGTTGGACTAGATCTCGTGCAGGGCCGTTTCTCCTCCTTTACGCACGGCGCCTGTGAGTATACCACAGCCCGCACCTGCCGTCCACCCGGGCATCGCCGCCAGCAGCAGCTTTGAATATGGCGAGGCGCAAGCCTGACTCTGCTTATCCTATTTGCTCGGTCTGGGTCGCCAGATCCAGACCAGACCCGGCCCCTACTGCGACCACTCTGTCGGCTGGCGCTCCCAGCGGTGCGGGCGAAGGCGGTCGATCAACTCGGGCGGCAAGGGGCCCGCGTTGGCCGCGGCGATGTTGGCCTCCACGTGGCGCAGCTTGCGCATGCCCGGAATGGTGGTGCTCACGGCCGGATTCGACACGACAAAGCGCAGAGCCATCTCGGGCAGGGTCATGCCTTCGGGCAACAACTCCTTGAGCGCCTCGGCGCGGTCGACGCTGGCGCTGAGGTTCTCGGGGACAAAGTAGCTGTTGCGCCAGTCGCCCGCGGGCCAGGTGGTGTCCTTGGTCAGGGTGCCCGTGAGCGAGCCCTCGTCGAACGGCACCCGGGCAATGACCGCCACGCCCATCTCCACGCAGGCCGGGAACAGCTCGTCCTCCGGGTTCTGGTCAAAAATGTTGTAGATGACCTGCACCGAGTCGATCAAGCCGCTGCGCACGGTCCGGATACCATTCCACGGCTCCCAGCGGTTGATGCTGATGCCCACGGCGTGGAACAGTCCCTGGCGGCGCAGCTCGTCAACCTTTTTCGCCCAGCGGTCGTCGTCCAGCCAGTCGTCCTCCCAGACGTGGAACTGTATCAGGTCAAACGAGTCGAGTCCTGAATTCTGCAGGCTGCTGTGGACGTATTGCTCTATGTGGTCAGGCGGGAAGGTGTCGTCGAGGGTAAAGCCGCGCCGGCTGGGCCATTTCCGGTTCTTGGGCGGGATCTTGGTGGCGGTGTGCAGCTTGCGGCCGGGGTTGGCGCGGATCAACTGTCCCAGCAGGCCCTCGCTGTGGCCGCTGCCGTACGCCCAGGCGGTGTCAAAGAAGTTGACACCCGAATCCACAGCCCGTTGCAGGGAGCGCATCGACTGCTCATCGTCGGAGCCGGTCCATTCGCCCATACCCCACATGCCATAGCCGAGGACGCTCACGTTCCAACCCGTGCGTCCAAACGTGCGGTAGTTCATGGTTTCCTCCTGAAATTGGTGGTTGGTGGACACGGCGCTGGGTCGCCAGGGGATCATATACCAGGAAGGGGCAGGCGTCAAATCGGCAGCTTGCCTCATCGACGACTCCACGCGAGAGCAGTGTCGACGATTCCTGCCGCAGTTCGCGCGGAGCGATGACCAGGTAGTGGGGGCGGACCGCCTCCATCCGCCGGCGTACCGGCAAGGTGGCCCGCCGCCCTGGCCTGGTTGCTAGCCGGCTGCTTGCAGCCTGGCCAGCTTTTCTTCCACGGCCCGTGCTTCGGCCCGCAGATCGTTCAGGTACAGCTCGAGGCCAGCGATGCGTTCCTCACGGCTGAAGAAGCGGCGCTGAAAAGCAGCCCTGGGTTGCCTGCCTTCGCCCCGACCGGCGCGACGCCCACCGCCGTAATGGCGATGGTGCCCGCGGTGCGAGTGATGGTGCAGACGACGATGGTGGCTCTCTGTATATCGATTCATTCTATCACCTCCTTTCCTCTCGAAAGTAGACCTCATACTCGTGCAAAAAGCGGTCTAGCCGCTCGCGCGTACGGACAAGTTCTACGACCCAGGCGTGCAGGTACTCCAGTCCTTCCGCCGTGATCTCGTACACGCGCCGGGCAGCGCCTGGCGCGTCCGTATCCCAGGTCGAAGACACCAGCCCGTCGGCCTGGAAGCGGTGGAGGGTCCGATAGAGCAGCGCCGGATCGATGGCAGCTCCTTCAGCTTTGTTCAGTTCCTCCATCAGCTCGTACCCGTAGGCGGCTTTCTGCACCAACAGAAACAGCACTCGTGGTTGAACAATGCTGCGAACGCGGCCCCCGGGGGGGCGACGCCGCTCGCCCTTGTGGCCGTGCCCCGCCGAACCTCTTCCGCGCATTTCCATCCCTCCAGTCCGTATGTTTCACACAAGTATATGTCTCACACATATAATTGTACCACACAGTATACTTGTTGTCAAGTCAGCCCTGTCCTGTGACACTCGTGTGCGGAGCCTCTGCACAGTGCGAGCTGGGCATGAGTGGTAGATATACTTGCTACGTCGGCGGCCAGGACGTATAGCGATGCACAGCGGCGTTAGGCAGGAGGACGCCGTTGTGGGGAGGCTTCAGGCCCTATTTACTGAACACAGAGCTCACTGCCGGCAGGACCGCCGGGTAGGCCGTCCTACTTCTCCCGCGCCGCCAGCTCGTCGCGCAGCGCCCGGTGCTCGGCCCGGCCAATGGGGTAGCGCCAGGCAAAGACAATTGCCCCCAGGAGGAGGACGACGGGCACCGGCCCCATGAACAGGCGAATGGCCTGCACGGCACTCGCAGGCTGCACCGGCAGCGGTCCCGAGGCAAGGGGCCGGACGTAGCCGCTGGCCGCCAGGGCGACGCCCATGGCCCACAGGGCCGCGCCGGTGGCGAGCTTCTGGAAAAAGGAGGCAAAGGCATAGTACGAGCCCTCGCGCCGCTGACCGGTGCGCACCTGGTCGTGCTCGATGACGTCGGGAACCATGGACCAGGGGAGGACGTAGGCCGTGGCGATGCCCGAGCCGGCCAGGGCGGCCAGCAGGTAGGCCAGGATCACGTCCTCGGGGCCCAGAAAGAAGATGCCCATCATGACGACAATCCAGGAGCCCGTGCCCAGTAGGAAGGCAAGGCGCTTGTCGAGGCGCCGCGCCACCCATACCCACAGGGGGATAAAGAGGATGGCCGAGCCCTGGGCGGCGAGGATAAAGTAGTTTGCCTGGTCGGGCACGCGCAGATAGTAGTTGGCGAAATAGACCAGGTTGGCGGCCAGGATGCTGGCCGTGGTCCAGCTCAGCAGGTAAAGCCCCATGACCATCCGGAAGGGCCGGTTGCCGAGGGTGCTGCGCAAGGCCTGGCGAGCCGGCAGGGGCGCAGGCTGCTCCTCGCTCGGCCGCTCGCGGGTCACCGCCACCACCACCAGCGGAGGTACCATAGCGACCAGGCCCAGGGCGAGCCCCAGCAGGCCAAAGAGCAGTCGCTGATCGTCGATGACCCAGCCCAGGACGGTGGCCAGGATGATGGCTCCCAGGGTGCCGGCGATGGAAAAGACCATGCGATAGCCGTTGAGGGAGCTGCGCTCGTCATAGTCGGGCGTCATCTCGGGCGTCAGGGCGTTGTAACCCACGTGCACGGCGGTAAAGACGGTATCGAACAGGATAAAGGCGGCGGCGTAATAGGCCACCATGCCCGCCGGGCCCCAGGGTGGCACGATCCACATGAGGGCAAATGCCAGGCCCAGGGGTACGGCGCCAAAGAGGAGCAGCACCCGGCGGCGCCCCCAGCGGGTGCGGATCCGGTCGGAGAACAGGCCAAAGAGGGGATCGTTCACCGCGTCCCAGGCACGGCCAATGCCGATGGCCAGGCCGGCCAGGTCGGGCCGCAGCCCGGCCACGTCGGTGAGGAAATAGAGCTGGAAGAACATGACGATGGCCAGCGGGATGCTGGTGCTCAGGTCGCCGGTACTGAAGAGCAACTTGATGCGCGTGGGCAGCCGGGCCGGCCCGCTCGTCCCCTCGCCCGTGGTGCTCGGGGCGCCCCGGGTACCCTGCGGGCCCTTTGTGGTGATCGAGGTGTCCATTCGTTATCCTGCCTGTGGGAGAGATGTTGCCGGCGCCCGCCACGCCCTTGCCACCAACCGACCGTCCTCCTCTGCCAGGAGAAGAGAAAAGTCCACGAGGTCACGCTGGAGGCAGTAGATGGGATCGGCCGGTGGGTAGTGCGGCGCGTCGCCGCGCAAGAACTTTATCGTTGCTTCGTGTTCGACGATGTGCTGCAAGGTGGCGATGTGGTCGTACGGCCGGCCGGTGAGCAGGTGCTCCAGGTAGTCGGCGCAGCCCTCGTCGTCGGGCATAGGCACCCGGCCTTCCAGGCCCATGGGCACCAGCGATACGACCCGGGGCGGCGGCGAGAGGGCGGCGATGGCGCGAGACGTCGCCGCGGCCGTCAGGAAACTGCCCAGAAAGACCTTGTCGCAGCGGCGGGCGGNNCGGCCGCCACGGCGCCCTGGACCCCGGCACTGGTGCGCTGGGCGACGACCCGCCCCTCGAAGAGCGCCCTGCCCGCCGCCAGCACCTCGGCGGGCGAGTTGCCCAGGTCAAAGCCCGGCACCTTGCGCCCCTTTACCTCGCCCACGGCCAGGGTGCCCAGGCTGCGCTTCAGGTCGAGGGCCTCCTCGGCGCCGGCCACGAGCAGCAGCTTCTCGGCGCCCAGGTGGAGCATGAGGGCCGCCGAGGTAAAGGCCCGGTACACGTCAATGATCACGGCCACGCCCTCGGCCTGGTGGGCGCCTTCCAGCAGGCCCTGCCGCCGAACCTGGAGTTGTCCCATCCCTCTGCCCCCCTTTTCCGCTGATTCTAGCTCATGTGGGCCGGGCTGTCAAAGGGAGCCCGGGGTGCGAAGCGCGGCAACTTGACTTTTTCTCGCTCGGGGGAGATAATACGGACACACCAGGATCAGGAGACAGTATGGGGGTAGAGGTCCTTAGCCACAGGCGGATGACGTGGGTCAACATCGAGAAGCCGACGCCGGAGGACATGGCCTACCTGCGGGAGCGTTATCCTTTCCATCCCCTGGATCTCGAAGACTGCTTGAGCCGCATCGAGCGGCCCAAGATCGACGAGTACGATGACTATCTGTTTATCATCATGCAATTCCCCGTGTTCGACATCACGCGCCGGGTGAGCCGCCCTGGTGAAGTGGACATCTTTGTCGGCGCCGGATTCCTGGTCTCGGTTCACGACGGCAACCTGTGGCCCATTACCAAGTTCTTTGACGACTGCCAGGACGACGAAGCCGTCCGCGACCGGCACATGGGCGGCGGCTCGGGCCTGCTCCTGCACGACATCGTGGACCGCCTGGTGGACTACTGCTTCCCCATTCTCTACAAGGTGGATGCCAACATCCGCGAGATCGAAGAGGACATTTTCACCGAGGATCTGCGGGGCGTGGTACAAGAGATCTCCTGGGTCCGGCGCGACGTCATTGCCCTGCAGCGCATCGTAAAGCCACAGATCGGCATCGTGGCCAACCTGGAGCACCGGGACCGGCCCTTTATCCGAGAGGAGCTGGAGCTCTATTTCAGCGACGTCCTGGACCACCTCTACAAGGCCTGGGACATGCTGGAGGACCACCGCGACGTGGTGGAAGGCCTGAGCGATACGGCCAACGTCCTGACCTCCTTTCGCATCAACGAGGTGATCAAGATCCTGACCATCATCTCGGTCATCATGCTGCCCCTGACCCTGGTCTCGGGCATCTATGGCATGAACATCTCTCTTCCCTTCATGGATCATCCCCTGGCGTTCCTGTTCATCATCCTGCTCATGATCGCCATGGCCGGGAGCATGATCCTCTATTTCAAGAAAAGGCGGTGGATCTGATGGAATTGCAATTCCTGGGCGCGGTGCGAACCGTCACCGGCTCGATGCACATGCTGCGCGTCAACGGCGCGCAGATCCTCCTGGACTGCGGCCTGTTTCAGGGCCGGCGCGAAGAGAGCCGGGAGCGAAACAAGAAGCTGCCCTTCGATCCGGGCAGCATAGACGCCCTGGCCCTGTCTCACGCCCACATCGACCACTCGGGCAACATCCCCACCCTGGTCAAAGAGGGCTTCAAGGGCAACGTCCTGGCCACGTCTCCCACCCGGGATCTCTGCTCCGCCATGCTGCGCGACTCGGGGCACATCCACGAAGAAGACGCGGTCTATGTCAACAAGAAGCGGGCCAGGCAAGGGCTGCCTCCCGTAGAGCCGCTGTACACCGTAGAAGACGCGACCCAGAGCTTGACGCACTTTGTGAGCGTTGGCTATGACCGGCCCATGCCCCTCGCCTCGGGCGTGACCGTCACCTTTCGCGACGCGGGCCACATCCTTGGCTCGTCCGTCGTCGTCCTCGACGTGGAGGAAAAGGGCAGCAAGAAGCGCATCCTCTTTTCGGGCGACCTGGGCCGCGAGGGAGTGCCCATCCTGTGCGATCCGCAGCCCGTGGAAGGCGTGGACTACCTGATCATCGAGAGCACCTATGGGGACCGGATGCACGACCCCGTCGAGCTGATGGACAGCGAGCTGCGCGAGATCGTCATGGGCGCCTATCGCCAGGGGGGCAAGGTCATCGTCCCCGCCTTTGCGGTGGGGCGAACCCAGGATCTGGTCTATGCCCTGCATCGCCTGGTACGTGCCCAGAAGCTGCCCGCACTGCCCATCTATGTGGACAGCCCCCTGGCGGTCAACGTCACGGAAGTGTTCCGCCTCCACCCGGAGTATTACGACGAGGAAACCAGGGCCTTTATCGAGGCCGGCAACGGGGCGGATCCTTTTGGCTTCCACCGGCTGCACTATGTTCGCGCGGTGGAGCAGTCCAAGGAGCTGAACTTTTTGCGGGAGCCGGCAATCATCATCAGCGCATCGGGCATGGCCGAGGCCGGCCGCATCCTGCACCATCTGAAGAACAACGTGGAGGACCCGCGGAATACGGTGCTCATCGTCGGCTGGCAGGCGCCCCACACCCTTGGCCGCCGCCTGGTCGAGCGCCAGCCGGTGGTCAAGATCTTTGGCGAGGAGTACCAGCTCAACGCCCGGGTGCAAACGCTCAACGGCTTTAGCGCCCACGCCGATCGCAAGGGCCTGCTGGATTACGTCCGGCAGTTGGGGCCCAGCCGGCTCCAGGCGGCCTTTGTGGTGCACGGCGAAGAGGCGTCGAGCCTGGCCCTGGCCGAAGGCATGCGCGACCTGGGCGTCGGGCGGGCCGTCGTGCCCCGGCCGGGGGAAACGTTCAAGCTGTAGATCCCGGGACCCGGCTCAAAGGCCGAGCACCAGCCGGGCGATGCTAAAATAGATGAACAGGCCCGTGGCATCAACCAGGGTGCTCATCACCGGGCCCGATACCACCGTGGGATCGATCTTGAGCCGGGCCGCGATGAGGGGCAAGAGCGAGCCGATGCTCGTGGCCCACAGCACGATGCCCATGATGGCGATAGAGACCGTCAGCGCCAGGGCCGGATCCGACTCCCAGGTGATGGCGCGGGTATAGGCCACGACGGCCATGCCCAGCCCCAACAGCAGGCCCACCGCGGCCTCGTGCAGCCAGACCCGCAGGGCATCTCCGAGCTCGACCTGGCCCGTCGCCAGCTCGCGGATGAGGATGGCCGTGGTCTGAGAGCCGGCATTGCCGCCGGTGCCGATGAGCAGCGGAACAAAGACCGCCAGGGCCACCATGGACTGCAGCAGGTCCTCGAAGAGGCGCATCACCGAGCCGGTGAGGGTCGCCGTCAGGAACAGGAGGAGCAGCCAGCCGATCCTCTTGCGGGCCAGGGTCAGGACGTTGGTATCCAGGTAGGGGCGCTCCAACGGCTGCGCGCCGCCGAGCCTTTGAATGTCCTCCGTCGCCTCGTCCTCGAGGACTTCCATGACGTCGTCAAAGGTGACCACGCCCACGAGCGTATCGTCGCCGTTCACCACGGGCAGCGCGACGAGGTCGTAGCGCACCATCAACCGGGCGCACTCTTCCTGGTCAACCCCCACACGGACATAGATGACCTCGGGATCCATGATCTCGGACAGGGGGGTCCGGGGATTGGCCACCACCAACTGCCACAGGTTTACGACGCCCAACAGCCGCCCCAGGCGGTCGACGACAAAGAGGTAATAGACGCTCCCCGAGTCGGGCTGCCACTCACGGATGGCCTGCAGCGCCTCGCCGGCGGTCATGCGCACCCGCAGGGCCAGGAAATCGGAGGTCATCAACCCGCCGGCGCTGTCGTCGGCGTGGAGAAGGAGGGGCCGGACTTCGTCGGGGTCTTCCAAGCCGGCGAGCACGGCGATGGCCCGATCGCGGGGCATGTCGCCCAGGAGGTCGGCCGCCTCGTCGGGCTCCATCTCGTCCACGATGCGGATGACGGTCTCGGTGGACAGGACCGCAACGAGCTCGGCCGCCTGCTCGTCGTCCAGCTCTTCCAGGATATCGGCCGAGTCGTCCGGGTGCAGCTCGGGCAGCAGGACGCGCTGTTCCCTGTCCTGCAACTCGGCAAACACCTCGGCCTGGTCAGGCGGGCGCAGGGCGGCGATGATGGCCGCCGCGCCGCTCAGGTCGTCGCGCTCGAGGGCGGAGCGCAACTGGTCCAGAATGCCTTCCAGGGCAAAGCTCTCCATGGGTGCACCTCCGGGAATAGCCCACCGGAGGGCACTCCCAGGAAGAGCTACCCTCCGCGGGCTAGGTCATTCGGTTTGTTCGCGGCTCGCAGGCCGCGGGATTCGAGGCTATACCTTCCAGCGAGCTGGATAAGGGAACCTCGTCTGACTCGATCTCCATCATCATCCCAGGTTTATGATAGAACAGGCTGCCCTTCGCCGGACTCGCGGCGCCGCACCGCATGGGTGCCAGGCACGCGGGCAAGCGGCAAAGGGATCGCCATATTTGGGCACAGCATGCACTTTTGCCGGGATGTCGCCCGGCATAAAAGAAACCACGAGCATGCCTCCGGTCGTGTTCCCCGGAGGCGAGGAAAAGAGGTCCTGCCTTCCGGGGATCAGGCTATTTGGTTGGCAGGTTTGCGACGGGACCACTGTCCCCCACTACTCGAAGGGGGCCCGTCTTCAGGTTCCATTCCTTGACTCATCCCATGAATGTGCTAAACTGCTAAACACCGATGATCGGGCATATCGCACCAATCACCACGCCATTATATCCGCCTCGCCCGAGCCTGTCAAGTCCATTGGGGGCATTTTGACAAACCCCGGGGCAGATGATACAATCCCGAGTGGCACCGCACAGGCTGCGGAAAGGAGATCGAATTGACGCCTCGACTCGCTCACGAGCTGGAGGTCGCCAGGGACCTCGCACACCGGGCCGGCCAGGCAATCATGGCCCACTACCAGCAAGACGTGATCGTGGAGTACAAGGAAAAACGGGAGCCTGTCACCATCGCCGACCGAGAGGCGGACCATCTCATAAGAACGGGCTTGCAGGTGGCTTTTCCCGGAGACGGACTGTTGAGCGAAGAGGCCGAAGACGACCCGGCGCGGCTGGACAAGGAGCGGGTCTGGATCGTCGACCCGCTGGACGGCACGACCGAATTCATCGACAAGACGGGCGAGTTTGTGGTCCAGATCGCCCTCACCGTGGCCGGGCGGCCGGTCCTGGGCGTGGTCTACCAGCCGGTGCACAACCTCGTCTACTATGGCGTCCAGGGCCAGGGCGCCTCTGCCGAACAGGACGGGCGGCGAACCGAGCTGCACGTCTCGCAGCAGAGGGACCCCAGCCAGATGTGCCTCATCGCCAGCCGCTCGCATTATACGGGTTTTGTCGATGCTGCCCGGCACAAGCTGGGCATCGACTCCGTGCAGCGTTTGGGCAGCGTCGGCCTCAAGATGGGGCAACTGTCGCAGGGCGCCTGCGATCTGTACCTGGCGACCAGGGTGTGCAAGGAATGGGACCTGTGCGCGCCCCACGCCATCCTCCTGGAGGCGGGTGGGGTGCTCACCGACCTGTGGGGCAAGGTCCCCGTCTACAACCAACCCGGTCCCGCCGAATGCCGGGGATTGCTGGCCAGCAACGGGCAGGTCCACGACCAGATCCTGGAGGCCTGCGCCCCGCTGCTCCACATGCTCGAGAGGTGACGGCCCGTGTCCCGGCTTGACGCGAAAATCCTGCTGCTCAGCCTTGTCCTGCTCACGGCCCTGGCCGGCTGCCGGCCCGCAGATCCCGACCGTGGCGAGACCCGGGGCGGGACCGCGATCCGGCCAACCGCCGCGCCGACGGCCACCGAGGAGCCGGCGGGGCCCATGGCCGAATACTACCTCGAGCTGAGCCTCGACGCGGACGCCGCCCGGCTGACGGGTAAGGAGCGAGTCGTCTTTCCCAACCATACGGGCGGCCCCCTGGACGAGATTGTCTTTCGCCTCTATCCCAACCTGCCGCAGCGCGGCGGCGCCATGGCCGTGCGAGACGTGACCGTCGAGGGCCGGCCGGTGGACTTTTCCCTGCGCGCCGAGAACACCTCGCTGGTGGTACCGCTGGAGGAGCCTCTGCCCGCCGAAAGGGACGTGTCGGTGGAGCTGGCCCTTGACCTGCAGCTGCCCGTCGTGGCGGAAGGTTACGTGCTCCTGGGCTACAGCCAGGGGATATGGAGCGCGGCCGACGCCTACGCACTCCTGGCCATCCACGACGGCAAGGCCTGGCTCGAAGACATTGCCCCCGCCCACGGCGACGCGGTGACGGCGGCCGCAGCGGTCTATGACGTTCAGCTCAGCCTGCCGGCGGACCTCGTGCTGGCGACCACGGGCACCAAAGTTAGCATGCCCAACGACGACCCCGGAACTGTCACCTACCACGTATCCGGCCGGCCGCTCCGCGAGTTCGCCTGGCTGGCCAGCGCCGATTACCGGGTGAGCGAGACGACGGCCTATGGCACACTCCTGCGGTCCTACTACCTGCCCGGCGACGAGGCGGCCGGCCAGGCCACCCTCAACGTGGCGGCGGCGGCCCTGCGCGCCTACAACGACGCCTTTGGCCCTTATCCCTACCAGGAGATGGCCGTGGTCGAGGCGCCCTTGCTGCATTTTGGCATGGAGTTCCCCGGGCTGAACCTCATCGGCATGGACCTGTACCGCCACCTGCGCGCCCAGCTAGAAGATCGCGTGGTGCACGAGATCGCGCACCAGTGGTGGTATGCCCAGGTGGGCAACGACCAGGTAAACACGCCGTGGCTGGACGAGGGCCTGGCCGAGTACTCCATGGCGTTCTACTACCGCCAGGTGTACGGCGAGGCGCACATGAACACCGTCGTCAACCAGCGCTGGCTGGTGCCCTACCAGGTGGCCGTGGACAACGGCTACGACGCCGTGGTCAACCAGCCCGCCGCGGCCTTTGCCTGGGAATACGAAGTCATCGTCTATGCCAAAGCGGCCCTGTTTTTCCACGCGCTCCACGGCGAGCTGGGCGACGAGGTCTTCTCCGATGTTCTGCACACCTACCTGTCGCGCTACCAATGGCAGATTGCCAGGCCCGACGATTTTCTGTCGGTCGCCGAGGAGGTCTCGGGCCAGGATCTGGACGACCTCTACAACCGCTGGATCTTGAGTGCCCAATAACCCCGTTTCCTGGCCGTAGATGCGGCTCTCGATTGACAGCCAGAACACCTTGTGGTATTCTTGTATTAGATGACATAGTTGGTGGGACGAGGGCCGTCCAGTATCTCCCATGCCCCGCAGGGAGCTCGGCTAGACGACGGAAGGTGAACGTTCTCGAAGGACATGGCGTTAGTTGAGATGGAGACAGAGTTCGAAAAAGGGCTCGCCGGCCTGGAAACGGAAGGGCTCGTAGGTCGTTGTCAGCGAGGAGATCGGCTGGCCATTGAGGTGCTGATCCGCCGCTACCAGAACTACGTCTACAGGCTCTGTTACCTGGTCATGCGCAACGAACAGGACGCCGAGGACATGACGCAGGAGACCTTTATCCGGGCCTTTCGCGCTCTGCCCAAGTTCGAGATGCGCCAGGGAACAAGCTTTGATGCATGGCTGTACCGAATCGCCGTTAATGCCTGTCGTTCGCGCATGCGCCGGAAGTGGTACCAGGTGCTGCCATGGCCAGAGCCAGCGCCGCAGATCTCCGGGGAGCCAGAGGAGCAGCCCGAACGCGTGTGCCTGATGGGCGAGCAGCGTGCCGAGATCTTGGCCGCCGTCGATTCCCTGGGGGACAAGCACAGGCTCGTCGTGATCTTGCGCTACTATGCCGGGATGTCGAACGAGGAAATAGCCCAGGCACTGAGCATTCCATCGGGGACCGTCCGTTCCCGCCTACACATCGCCCGGCAGAGGTTGAAAGAGCTGCTGAGCGAGCACGAGGAGGCCAAGCCCCTGGTCAAGTCGAAAGAGGTGGCCGCGTGAACTGCGAAGCAGTGGGCCATCTGATGGACGATTTGCTCGATAATGCGCTGAGTCAGCGAGAGCGGGAGCTCCTGGAGGAGCACCTGGTCCGCTGCCCGCGCTGCATGAGCGAGCTGCGCCAGAGACCCGCTTTTGAGCGGGGCATCCGCCGCGCCCTGGCGACCTCGGTGCAGCCGATGGCCTTGCCGTCAGCCTTTGGCCAGGGGCTGGTGGACGCTGCCCAGAAAAGCCTGCGACGCGCCCGCTGGTCGCAGCGTGCCCAGAGCATGGCCCGTGCCTCCGTGAGCGCCGTGGCGGTTTGCCTCCTGGTTGTCGGCCTGCTCTTTCTGACGGGGAGCATCCCGGTTCCGTCCCAGTTGCAGCCCGTCACCCTCTTTCCCGTGAAGCAGGCATCCCTCACCGAGTGGGCGGCCGGGATGGACCCCGCCCTCGATGAGCCCATCAAGTGGGTCAGGGAGGAGCCGGCGCCCGTAACCTCGTCCCGGGTCAGCATGATCATCGAGCCGAATGTCATGCATCCCAGCAATGCCTTTACCATGACCGTCTTCTTGTGGAGCGCCGAGGCCCAGCCGGTCGAGGCCGTCACCCTCGACCTGGCCGTGAACGGGCCGACGGGTTACTACGAGTTCGACCTGGCCCTCGAGGAGCCCCTGCCCTCCTGGGGCGTGTCGGTCCTGAAGGTCACGCCCGAGCTTCTGTCCACGTCATGCCGCGAGCAATACCTGATGGCGCCCACGGAGCTTTTTGCCGTGCCGGGTGTCTATGACGTGAGCGTCACCATGACCAAGCCGGTGACCGTACAACGGCTGCCCTGAAAGCCCCTCATCAGCAGGAGATGCGAACCCTGCCTGCAACGCTGCGCGCCTTGTCGCCGAGGATGGCCGGCATCACGTCGATCGTCCTTCTCCTGGGGCTGATGTGCCTCATCTCGGCCTGCCAGGGCAGCAACGCCGGGCCCACCATAGAAGCAACGGACGGCACGATCACCCCCGCCCCCATCTCCTGGCGCGCCACCAGCACCCCAGAGCCGCCGATCCTGGCCCTCTCCATCGTGACGGAGGAGCTGAAGGTGGAACCCACTCCCCTGCGGGCCGGCCATCCCTTTACCATCACCGGTGTGATCCATAATGACAGCCCCGTGCCCGCCAGCGATGTGCCGGTGCTGATCCACCTTTCGGCCAACCAGGAAAAGCTGGGCTACACCTCCTTCGTGGAGCTCCTGACCGTCACCGTCGCGGCGTCGCAGTCGGTGCCCATCACCGTGCCGGTGCACTGGAACCTGGCCGGCGGTGAGCACCGCCTCTGGCTCCAGGTCAACTACCTGCCCCGCGCCTGGCAGCCCCGGGCGCCGACCCTGCCCGAGGAGAACCTGGCCGATAACCTGGCACTCGTCGACCTCATGATCGATCCCTTTGACGCCTACACCAGTGACCTGTGTCCGGGCCGCGTCGACCTGGAGATAGGCCCATCGGACGTGCTGCCCGATCCGGAGCGACAGGTGGTGCACGTGCTGGTTCACAACCTGGGCAACAAGGCGGCCTACAACGCGCCCGTCATTGCCCTCAGCCGCAACACTTCCGGCATGGCCTACACGCCCATCGTCCCTCCCTGCGGCGGGACGGCCCGGGTAGAGATCGCCGTCGACCAACCCTTCGAAGAGGGCGAGGCTTTCAGCGTGCGGGTGAACCCCGAAGGCTGGGAAGACGGCCTCGTGGAGGACAATTACGCCAACAACACCGTCAGCGTCGCGGCCGGCCTGCCCGGGGCTGCGCAGCAGCAATTGAGCAGCTTGCAGGACTACGATTTCAGCATCCACGCCGGCGAGATCGAGGTACCCGAATTGGGCGTTCTCCTCATCCGGGTCCATAACCACGGCACCCGCGACGCCGCCAACGTTCCCATCCAGGTGACCGACGATGCCGGCCACAAGCTGAACGACGTCGTTCCCCTGGTGCAGGGCAGCGGCTCGGGGGTGGTGGCCATCCGCGTCGCCTCGCTGTGGAAGGCGGGCGTCACGCTCACCCTGACCGTCAATCCCGAGGACGCCGGCGAAGGCTACCCCGAGGTCAACCGCGAGAACAACGTCGCCACGTTCGCCATCCCCTGACCGTCCGGGCCGGCTCCCGCAACGGGGGCGCGCGCGCCGCCCACTTTTTGCATTTAACGGGCTTTTTGGTATACTGAGGAACACTCGCTCGAGGAATGAGGGATTGTTGAAGGTCGCCATCGTCCATGATTGGCTGAACCAAATGGGGGGCGCCGAAGAAGTATTGGAGACCCTGGTAAACATGTTTCCGGGCGCACCGGTGTACACGGCCATCTATTGGGCCGAGGGAATGCCGGCAGCCTATCGCCAATGGGACATCCGAACCACGTGGATGGATCACCTGCCGGGGATCTATCAGCACCACCAACCCTACCTGCTTCTCTATCCCCTGGCCTTTGACGGCCTGGTCCTCGAAGGCTACGACCTGGTCATCAGCAACAAGAGCGCCTTTTGCCACGGAGTGCGAACCCCTCCCGGCACCTGCCACATTTGCTACTGCCTGACGCCGACGCGCTTTGTCTGGAACCTGGACGGCTACGTGCAGAGCGAGCAGGTGGGCCGGGCGGCCCAGACCCTGGTGAAGCCTTTTGTTCCGTGGATGCAGCGCTGGGAGCGGGCGGCAGCCGCCCGCACCGACTTCATGGTGGCCATCTCGACCGAGGTCCAGGACCGCGTGGGGCGCTACTATGGCCGCGAATCGACGGTCGTCCATCCGCCGGTGGACACCGGGCGCTTTGCCTCCGCTGAGAACCGGGCAGACGGCGACTATTTTCTCATCGTCTCGCGGCTGATCCCCTACAAGCGCATTGACCTGGCCGTGCAGGCCTTCACGCAGTTGGGGCTGCCCTTGTGGATTGGCGGCGAGGGGCGCGATCGGGCGCGCCTGGAAGCCATGGCCGGGCCCAACGTCCGATTCCTGGGCTATGTCCCCGACGAGGACCTGCCGTCCTTGATGGCCGGCTGCCGGGCCTTTGTCTTTCCGGGCCTGGAGGACTTTGGCCTCACCCCGGTGCAGGCCATGGCCGCCGGGCGGCCGGTGATCGCCTATGCCGGCGGCGGCGCGCTGGACACGGTCGTGGAAGGCGTCACCGGTACCTTTTTCCACGAGCGGACGCCCGAATCACTGGCCGCTGCTGTCGAGAAGTGGGACGAGGGGGCCTTTGACCCCGAGACGATACGGGCGCATGCCCGCCAGTTCGACACCGAATTATTCAAGGCCAGGTTTCAGGCCCTGGTGCGGGAAAAGGTGAGGGGAAGCTGATGGAACTGATTCACTACTGGCGCATTGTCCGGCGGCGTTGGTGGCTCGTGGCGGCCCTGGTGGCCATCGCCCTCCTCGCCAGCCTGATCACCTACGACCGGCCTGACACTGTCTACCAGGCGAGCATGCGCTTTGCCATTGGCGTTGAGGGCCAGGAGCCGGTTGCGGCCGTCTCGGGTGAGGGCCGCTCCGATGCCTGGCTCGCCTCCGAGTACCTGGCCGACGACCTATCCGAGGTGCTCAAGGGCGGCGACTTTGCCGCGCGTATCGGCCAGCGGGTGGGCCTGGCCGTGCCGGCTGGGGCCATCTTTGCCAGTCGCGAGCACCGTATCATGACGGTGACCATTACCTGGGGCAACCGGGACGAGGTGCAGGCCATCGCCGAGGCAGTGGCCGCCGAGGTCGAGAACGTGGGGACCGACTATTTCCCGCAACTGGCGGGTGTGGATGCCAGGGCAGTCCTCATCGACGGCCCGGGCATCGGCGAGGTGGGCCCCGGGCTCCGCGACCGGCTGGACCTGCCCATCCGGCTACTCATCGCCCTGGTGGCCGGGATTGCCCTGGCCTTCCTGTGGGACTACCTGGACGACAGCCTGCGCAGCCGCGCCGAGGTAGAGGCCCTGGGGGTGCCCCTCCTGGCCGAGATCCCGCGCCGGTCCGGGCGGCGACGGTCGGGAAGGCGAGGCTGAGACCACAGGGCGAGGATTTGGGCCAGGGCCCGATCCGTGGTAGAATGAGCGGTGGACCTGTTTTCAAGGATGATTCGGGGGGACGGATATGGAGTTACGAGAATATTGGAACGTAGCACGCAAACGCGGCTGGATCATTGTCCTGGTCGCCATCGTGGCGGCCGTGGCGGCGCTGGGCGTTAGCCTGATCATACCCAAGACCTACAGCGCCAGCATCCAGCTTACCGTCGAGCCCGCCCGGGCAGATTGGGGCCTGAGCCAGGCCGCCAAGGAAATGCTACGCAACTATATCGTCACCATTCGCAGTCACACCATGGTCCAGGAGGCCATCAACCGCGGCCAGCTGGACATGACCACCGACCAGTTCCTGGCCGACCTGGACGTCAGCGACGATGCCTCCAACCTCACCATCACCATCAAGGCGGAAAGCCACGACGAAGGCGTGGCCATGACCATGGCGCAGCAACTGGCCGACGTGTTCGTCGAGAAGCGCCGGGCGTGGAACGAAGAGCAGGACAAGAGCGCCCGCATCTATATCGAGAAGGTAGACGACGTGCGCTATGCTGTCCTCGCCTCGCCCAAGTGGAAGTTCAACACGCTGGCGGGGGGCATCTTTGGGGCCATCGCCGGCGGCATCGTCGTCTTTTTCCTGGAGTGGCTCCAGGCCGACATTATCCGGACGCCCGGCGACGTGGAAAAGACCCTCGGATTGACCGTCCTGGGCACCATCCCGACGCGGGGCGAAGCCCCCGGCGCGCCGAAGCGCAGGTGGGGACTGCCGGGCTGGGTCGAGCCGGGAATCCTGTTGGTCTTTGTCATCGGCCTGGCCATCGGCGCCGGCCTCGGCGCCCTGGTCGTCGGCCTGTTATAGAGACGGGACCGGAGAGCGGGTAACAGGCCGCCGCTCAGGCGCACAGCAGATCCAGATGGGGATAAGGGGCATGACCGAAAAAATCAACGAGCTGATTACCGTGGCAGAGCCGCGTTCGGCCATCAGCGAGGCATATCGCACGCTGCGCACAAACCTCGACTTTGCCAGCCTCGACCGGGCAGTCAAGACCCTGGTCATCACCTCGGCGGGCGTGGGCGAGGGCAAATCGACGACCCTGGCCAATCTGGCCGTCGTCTCGGCCCAGGCGGGCCGCAAGGTCATCCTGGTGGATGCCGACCTCCGCCGGCCGACGATGCACCAGATCCTGGGCGCCAGCAACGAGCTGGGCCTGACCTCCATGGTCGTGGACGAGGCCCGGCTGACTTCGCCGCCGCTGCAAGAGACCGGCATCCCGGGGCTGTCGCTGCTATCGAGCGGTCCCCTGCCGCCCAACCCGGCCGAGCTGCTGGGCTCGCGGCGCATGGCCGAAGTCATCGCGACCCTCACCGAGGAGGCCGACCAGGTCTTTTTCGACACCCCGCCCATCGTTGCCGTGACCGACGCCGCCGTCCTGGCCACCCGCGTCGACGGCGTGCTCCTGGTCATTGGCGCCGGCAAGACCCGCCGCGAGTATGCCCGCATGGCGATCCAGCGCCTGGAGCAGATCAATGCCCGGCTGGTGGGCACGGTCCTGACCAACGTGGAGGCCGGGGGCGGCTTCACGGGCTATTACTGATCGCCGGACGGCGGCGGCCACAACCCAAATCTCCTCGCCTGGACAGCAGCCTCGCATTCGGTGCCAGAACCAAGAGGTGGTATAATCGGTCGCACGAGCAAACGGGCCGGAGGCGCGCCCCCGGCCCGCAGTGGGCGATCCCTGGCCGCGGGCCACAGGATGAAAGGCCAGATGTTAGCGTGACACGCAGGGAACGGGTTTATCGAACCGAGGGCATCGTGCTGCGGCGCACGGACTTTGGCGAGGCCGACCGGCTGCTGACGGTGTTGACCCCCGACCGGGGCAAGCTGCGCCTCATTGCCAAAGGCGCGCGCAAGCCCAGCAGCCGCAAGAGCGGCCACGTGGAGCTCTTTGCCCACAGCCAGATGCTGGTGGCCGTGGGCCACGAGCTGGACATCGTCACCCAGGCCGAGACCATCGAGCCGTTTGTCGGGCTGCGGCGCGACCTGCTGCGCACCACCTATGCCTACTACCTGGCCGAGCTGGTGGACGCCTTCCTGGCCGAGCACGACGAGAACCGGCCCATGTTCGAGCTGCTGCGCGCGTCGATGGGGCGGCTATCCACCGAGGGCGATGGAGACCGGGGCGGCGAAAGCGATCTTGAGGCGGCTCTGAGCCTGGTGGCCCGCTTTTTCGAGCTGCGCCTCCTGAGCCTGGCCGGCTACCAGCCCCAGCTCTTTTCGTGCGTCCGCTGCGGCAAGCCCCTGGAGCCCGAGGTCAACTTCATGAGCGCCGCCGACGGCGGCGTGTTGTGCCGCGACGACGGCTACGATCGTGTCGGCACCCTGGAGCTGTCGGTCAATGCCCTCAAGGTGCTGCGCTTTCTCCAGACCCGGGACTGGGAAACCTGCCGGCTGCTGCGGCTGAGTACCGCCAGCCGCCACGAGGTTGAACGGGTGATGATCGACTATATTACCTATCACCTGGAGCGCCAGGTCAAATCGGTGGCCTTCATGCACCGCCTGCAGGCCAGGACCTGAGGCCGGCGCCCGGTTCCAATACCCTACGCTACGGAGTCATCATGAGCAAGCCCTTGTCCTTTCAACAGGTCATCATGCGTCTCGATCGCTATTGGGCCGAGCACGGCTGCCTCATCTGGCAGCCCTACAGCGAAAAGCTGGGCGCCGGCACCGCCAACCCGGCGACGACGCTGCGCGTCATGGGCCCCGAGCCCTGGAACGTGGGCTACGTCGAGCCCTCCTACCGGCCCGACGACGGCCGCTACGCCGAGAACCCCAACCGCATGCAGATGCACACCCAGTACCAGGTCATCCTGAAGCCCGACCCGGGCAACCCCCAGGAACTGTACCTGGGCAGCCTGGAGGCCATCGGCATCGACATGCGCGAGCACGACGTGCGTTTTGTCGAGGACCGCTGGGAGAGCCCGGCCCTGGGCGCCTGGGGCCTGGGCTGGGAGGTGTGGCTCGACGGCCAGGAGATCAGCCAGTACACCTACTTCCAGCAGGCGGGCGGGCTGAACCTGGACCCCGTGCCGGTGGAGCTGACCTACGGCCTGGAGCGCATCGTCATGTACCTGCAAAAGGTGCGGGCCGTGTGGGACATCGACTGGGACGGCGCGCACACCTACGGCGACATCTACCGGCGGCCCGAGGTGGAGCACTGCATCTATAACTTTGAGCTGGCCGACGTCGAGCGCCTGAACCAGATGTACGGCCTGTACGAGGCCGAGGCAAAGGCTTGCATGGAGCGGGGCCTGGTCATTCCGGCCTACGACTATGTCCTGCGCTGCTCCCACACCTTTAATCTCCTGGACGCCCGGGGCGCCATCGGCGTCACCGAGCGAGCCTACTACTTTGGCCGCATGCGCGACCTGAGCCGGCAGATCGCCCGGCTGTACGTCCAGCAACGGGAGGAGATGGGCTTTCCCTTCCTGGAGGAGGGGGCCACGGCAGGCGAGGTCGCGGCGGAACCCGAGGCCCGGCCGCCGGCCGTGACGGCCGAGCCGGAGACGTTCTTGCTCGAGATCGGGACCGAAGAGCTGCCCGTGGCGGACCTGGCGCTGGCCCTGGAGCAGTTGCGCGCGGCCGTGCCCCGCGTGCTCGACGACGCCCGGCTGGGCTACGACGAGATCAAGGTGATGGGCACCCCCCGCCGCCAGGCAGTCCTCGTCTTCGGGCTGCAGCCGCGCCAGGCCGACCTGACCACCGAGGTGCAAGGCCCGCCGGCCCGGGCCGCCTACGACGCCGACGGCCGGCCCACCCGCGCCGCCGAGGGATTTGCCGCCAAGCTGGGCGTGCCGGTGGAATCACTGCGCCTGGTCACCGAGGGGCCCAAGTCCTACGTGGTTGGCACGCAAGTGCAGGAGGGCAAGCCCGCCGGGCAGGTCCTGGCCGAAGCCCTGCCCGAGCTGGTGGCCGGCATCCGCTTCCCGAAGACGATCCGCTGGAACGGGACCAACGTCGCCTTCTCGCGACCGGTGCGCTGGCTGGTGGCCCTCCTCGGCGCGCAGGTGGTGCCCTTCCAGTTCGCGGGCGTCGCCAGCGGGCGCACGACGAGGGGCCTGCGCCCCCTGGGCTCGCCGGCCATGGAGCTGGCCCGGGCCGGTGAGTACACCGAAAGTATGGCCGGGCAGCAGATCGTCCTGGACGTGGACGAGCGCCGCGACATCATCCGTGGCCAGGCCCAGGCGTTGGCCGCTTCGGCCGGCGGCCGCATCCCCAAGGACCCGGGCCTCCTGGACGAGGTGACCAACCTGGTGGAGCGGCCCACCGCCCTCCTGGGCCGGTTCGATCCGGAGTACCTGGCCCTGCCACGGGAGGTGCTGGTGACGGTCATGAAAAAGCATCAGCGCTACTTCCCGGTGGTCGATGCCCAGAGCGACGAACTGCTCCCCTACTTTATCACCGTGCGCAACGGCGACGAGCAAAGCCTCGCCGTGGTGCGCGAAGGCAACGAGGACGTCCTCCGCGCGCGATTTGCCGACGCCAAGTTCTTTTACGAGCACGACACCGCCCGCCCGCTGGAGAGCTTTCTGCCGCGCCTGAACACCCTCACGTTCCAGGAGCGCCTGGGCTCCATGCTGGACAAGAGCAAGCGCCTGGCGGCCCTGGTGCCCGTCCTGGGCCGGGCGCTGGACGTGGACGAGGAAGAGATGGCCGTCGCCACCCGCGCGGCGGAACTGTCCAAGGCCGACCTGGCCACCCAACTCGTGGTGGAGCTCACAAGCCTGCAGGGGCACATGGGCCGCGAGTATGCCCGCCTGTCGGGGGAGAAAGAAGGGGTCGGTACGGCTATCCTGGAGCACTATTTGCCCCGTTCCGCCGACGACGTCCTGCCCGAAACCCGGCCCGGCCTGATCCTGGGACTGGCCGACCGCCTGGACAGCCTGGTGGGCCTCTTTGCGGCAGGCCTGGCCCCCACCAGCACGGCCGATCCCTACCACCTTCGCCGTGCGGCCCTGGGCCTGGTACAGAACCTCATCGCCCACAAGCTGCCCCTGGACCTGCGCCCCCTCCTCGCCGAGGCGGCGGCCCTGATGCCCATCCCCGTCCCGGACCAGGCGCTGGCCGACGTGTCGGCGTTCATCGTCGAGCGGCTGCGGGGCTGGCTGCGGGACGAGGGCTGGCGCTACGACGTGGTCGACGCCGTCCTGGCCGAGCGGGGCACCGATCCCTACGGCGCCCGCCGCGCGGCCGCCCAACTGACGGCCTGGGTGGAGCGGGCCGACTGGCCGGACCTGCTCAACGCCTACGGGCGTTGCATTCGCATCGTGCGCGACCAACCCGACGAGGCCCGGTATCAGCCGGGGCTCGATCCCGAGGCGGCGACCGAAACCCTGGGCGAGGCTGTCCGCACTGCCCGGGCGCAGGTGACTCCCGAGAGCGACGTCGACCGGCTGCTCACCGTGTTGCGCCCCATGATCCCAACCATCAACCGCTTTTTCGACGAGGTGCTGGTCATGCACGAGGACCCGGCGCTGCGCCAGAACCGCCTGGCCCTGCTGCACGAGATCTGGGGTCTCAGCCGGGGCATCGTGGACGTGACCAAGCTGGAGGGCTTCTAACCCGTGGAGGGTCTGAAGACGGCGCTGGTGACCGGGGCGTCGCGGGGCATCGGCGAAAGCTTTGCCCGGCAGCTTGCCGCGCAGGGCATGGACCTGATCCTGGTGGCCCGCGCCGAAGACAGGCTGCAAGAGCTGGCCGCCGAGCTGTCGGCGGCCCACGGCGTTGGGGCCCACGTCGTCGCCTGCGATCTATCGGTGCCGGGCGCCGCCAACCAGGTGTGGGCCGAGACAGAGCGGCTGGGCCTGGAGGTTGACCTCCTGGTCAACAACGCCGGCGTGGGCCGGCGGGGTCCCTTTGCCGAGCTGGACCACGACTTTCAGGCGGCCATGGTCCGGCTCAACGTGGATACCGTGGTGGAGATGACCCGGCTCTACCTGCCGGCCATGCGTGCCCGGCGGCGAGGGGGCATCATCAACGTCGCGTCCAATGCGGCCTTTCAGCCGGTGCCCTACCTGGCCGTCTATGCCGCCAGCAAGGCCTTTGTCCTCCATTTTTCCGAGGCTCTGGCCGAAGAGGTGGGCCCCGACGGCGTATGGGTGATGGCCCTCTGCCCCGGCCCGACGGACACCAGCTTCTGGAACGTCGCCGGCCTGTGGCAGGACCAGCGCGGTTGGATGACCCCGCCGGAGAAGGTGGTCTCGTCGGGGCTGCGCGCCTTTCGGCGGCGGCGGGCGTTTTTTGTGCCCGGCCTGGTGTGGGCCATCCTCGCCTTTGCCGCCAGCCGGCTGGGGCCCCGCTGGCTCGTGCGGCGCATCGCCGGCCGGTTCTTTCGCTTCGGCTAGCCTACCACGGCCGGCCGCCAAAGCCCAGGCCGTAGCGCACGGCCATGAGCCCGGCAAAGGCCAGGCCGGCCAGGATCACCGCCGCCCAGTCCCGGGCGCCGAAGGTCAGGTCGACCATGGTCGTCCGCTGCGCGGGGTACCCCAGGCCGCGGGCCGCCAGGGCCAGGCCCAGGTTGTCGCTCAGGCGCAGCGCGGCAATGATCGTCGCCACCAGGATGGGCACGTAGGCCTGCGCCCGCCGGAAGAGGTTGCCCCGCTCGAGCACCCAGCCCCGCGCCTGCTGCGCCTCGCGGACCGTCACCAGGAGGCCGTAGGTGGTCGGCAGGTAGCGGATGGATAGCCCCACGGTCAGTCCCCAGGCGTAGGGCACGCCCAGCTTGACCATGGCCTGCACCAGCCGCGAGGGGTCGGTGGTCAGCAGCAGGAGCGCCGCCAGGAAGGTGAGGGCCCCGGCCCGTAGGGCAAAGCTCACCCCTTCCAGGATGCCGGCGACCGTCAGCCGCAGCGGGCCAAGACGGAGCAGGTCGGGGCCAGGGCCGGGCGCAAAGAGGGGCTGCAGGACCAGGATGAGGAGCAACAGCGGCACGAGCCGCGCCCACAGCCAGCGAATCCGCCCGGCGGGGATGCGCGCCGCGATCAGGCCCAGGTGCACCACCAGGAGCAAGGCTGCCAGCACGGCCAGGTGCCGGAAGAGGAGCCCCGTGAGGCCGGCCAGCAGCACGGCCCACAGTTTGGCCCGGGGATCCAGGCGGTGCAGCCAGGAGTCGCCCGCCAGGTAGACGTCAAAACGCTGGCTCACGGTTCTCTCCCGCCAGGGCGGCGTACTCGTCGCAAAAGGCCTCGACGGTCAGGCCTGCGCCCCGGAAGCCGTCGGATTGCAGCGCCCGGGCCAGGGCCACCACCGGCGGCGGGGCAAGGGAGGCGCGGGCCAGCAGCGCCTCGTCCCGGAAGACGGCCCCCGGCGGCCCGTCGCCCAGGATCTCTCCGGCGTGGAGCACCACCACACGCTCCGCGCAGCGCGCCACCAGGCCCATATCGTGGGTCACCAGGACAATGGTCCGGCCGAGGCCGTGCAATTCGGCCACCCAGGCCAGCATCTCGCGGCGGCCGTGGGCATCGAGGCCCACCGTCGGCTCGTCCAGCACCAGCACCGGCGGGTCCATGGCCGCCAGCGAGGCGAGGGTCACCTTGCGGCGCAGGCCATAGCCGAGGATGGCCGGGGGGCGTGCCGCGGCGGGCTCCAGCTCGAACCGGGCCAGGGCCGCGGCCACCCGCTCGCGCACCTCTGCGGCGGGCAGGCCCAGGTTGCGCGGACCAAAGGCCACTTCCTGTTCCACGGTCGCCGCAAAGATCTGCTGCTCGGGATGCTGGAAGAGAAAGCCAACCTGGCGAGCCATCTCGCCCACCGGGTGCCGGGCAGCATCCAGGCCGGCCACGCGCACCGTGCCGCGGCGGGCGCGCAACAAGCCGTTCAGGTGCTTGACCAGCGTCGTCTTGCCCGAGCCGTTGGCCCCCACCAGGGCCAGGAGCTGGCCGGCAGGCACTCGCAGGTCGAGGCCGCGCAGCACCGGGGGCCCGCCTTCGTACCAGAACCACAGGCCGGCGACGTCGACGATGTCGCCCGCCCGGGAGGGTGCTGCTGTTCCGTGCTCAAGGGTTGCCCTATCCGCCAAGGTACGCCGCCAATGCTTTCCACGCCTCGCCGGCCGTGGAGAAATCGAACTCGGTGCCGAGGCGGCGATTAAGTCCGCCGGCCACGCGGACGAGCTGAGGCACCTCGACACCCAGGGCCTCCAGGCGCTCCACCTGGCGAAAGACGGTCCCCGGCGGGCCCTCGAGTGCCACCCTCGCCCCCCCGTTGCCCGGGCGCTCCAGCACCACCAGGCGCCGGGCAAAGGCCGCCACCGCCTCGGGATCGCCCTCGGTCATGACGATGGTCGCGTCCAGCTCGCTGCGCAACGTGGACAGGGCGGCCAGAACCTCGTCGCGGCCGGCCGGGTCCAGCCCGCCCAGGGGCTCGTCGAGGATGATGACCGCCGGCCGCATGGCCAGCACCGAGGCCAGGGCCACGCGTTTCTTCTCGCCGCCCGAGAGCCCGTCCGGCGGCCGCCCGCGGAGGGCCTCGAGGCGGAACAGCGCCAGGGCGGCATCCACCCGGGCGCGGATCTCGGCCGGGGGCAGGCCCAGGTTCTCCAGGCCCCAGGCGATCTCGGCCTCGACGGAGGGGTTAAAGACCTGGGCCTCTACCTCCTGGAAGACCAGGCCCACGAGGGCGGCCAGGGCGGGCGGAGGATGGTGCTGCGTGTCGCGGCCGGCCACCAGGACGCGGCCCTCAAGCGTGCCGCCGGTGAGGGACGGGGCCAGGCCGGCCAGGAGCAGGCAGAGGGTGGTCTTGCCCACGTCGCTGGCGCCCATGACCGCCAGCCACTCGCCGGCCCGGACCTCCAGGTCCAGGCCGTCGAGCACCCAGGGCGCTGTCGCGCCGGAAGAGAGGGGTGGGTAGGCAAAGCGCAGGCCTTCCACCCGGATGGCGGCGCGGGCCTCGCCCGCCGCACTACTCGTCACCACAGGTGGCTAACGAGAGCCAAAGCGCGCGATGGGCGGGTAGGCCTGCCGCACGGCGGCATAGAGCGGCGCGCTCACCACGGCGCCGGTGAGGGCCTGGATGAGGTTCAAGGGGATCTCGGTGAGGGCCGCGCCCAGGCCCACCAGGATCGTGCCGGCCAGCAGGTAACCGGCGACGACGATGGCGGTTCCGGCCAGACCGGCAGCCACCAGGCCCCGGGCACCCGGCCAGCGTTGAGCCAGCCAACCGGCAACCCAACCCTGGAGCCCATGGATCAGCAACGAGAAGACGGCCCACTGGGCGTAGGGGCTGGTCAGGTCGGCGAGGGCCGTGCCCAGGCCGCCGGCCACCGCCCCGACGAGGGGGCCGAAGGCAAAGGCGCTGAAAAAGATCCCCAGGTCGCCCAGGTGAATGTAACCGACCACGGGCGTGGGCACCTGGATGACGCGGGTAAGCACAAAGACGATGGCCGTCATGAGGACCATCGCCGCCATCAGACGTGGATTGGGTGACCGGCGTTGCATGATTGTTCCCCCGTGCTAGTCTTGGAGCGCTATTATACCATTCTACCACCCGGGCTTCAAGTGCCGGGCGATGCGTCGTGAATTGCGATTTGCACCCGCATAAGGTATAATGCGTGGCGCACCAGGAAGGTTCGCATGATCCGAGACACGATTTGTACGACGCCAGAGAGCGATTGTGGGTGGGCTGCTTGCGCGCCATGAACCTCGTATTTATCGGCCCCTTTGCCTTTAAACCCAAGGGCACGGTCAGTGCCCGCGCTTTTCTCATCGCCCGCGCCCTGGTACGCCGCGGCCACCGGGTGACGATCCTCATGCCCCCCTACGACAACCTGGCCGACTCGGGCCGGGCCTGGGCGGAGGACGGCGTGCGCCTGGAGAACATGGTGCTGCGGCGCAACGACGCCTGGCACCAGCTCACCGTGCCACTGCGCATGGCCCGCCGGGCGACGCGCCTGGGACCCGACGCCGTGCACGTCTTCAAGCCCATCGGCTACAGCGGCCTGGCGGCCGTCGCCCTGCGCCTCTTTTCCCGGCGCCCCCTGGTGGTGGACACCGACGACTGGGAGGGCAAGGGCGGCTGGAGCGACGTCAATCCCTACCCCGCCCCCTGGAAAGCGCTCTTTGCCTGGCAGGAGCGCTGGCTGGCCCGCCGTGCCGGCGCCGTGACCGTCGCCAGCCGCTGCCTGCAAGAGCAGGTGGCCGGCTTCGGGGCCGATCCCGCCCGCGTCTTTTACCTGCCCAACGGACCCGATGGCCGCTGGCGCGACCTGGCCGCCATCGGTGACGAGGACAAGGCCCGCGTCCGCGCCGAGCTGGGCGTGGGCGAGGCGCCCTTTGCTCTCTACCTGGGCCACATTCCCCAGGGCACCGACCTGGACCTGGCCCTGGAGGCCATGGCCGCCCTGGGCCCGGAGCTGGCCGCGGCGCGCCTGGTCGTCGCCGGCGTCGGCGATGGGCTGGCCGGCCTCAAGGAGCGCGCCCGGGAACTGGGCGTCCAGGATCGGGTGATCTGGGCGGGATGGATCGAGCACGAGCGCTCGCACCTGGTGGTGGCGGCAGCCGATGCCATCGTCGCCCCCTTTCGCGACACCCTCATCAACAGAGCCAAGTGCCCGGCCAAGGTCGTGGCAGGCATGGCCATGGGCAAGGCTGTCGTGGCCGGCGGTGTGGGGCAGAACGCCGAGTACATCCAGGACGGGAGGTCGGGCCTGCTGGCCGCCCCGGGCGACGCCCACGATCTGGCCCGGGCCCTGACGGCAGTGCTGTCCGACAGGGAGCTTGCCGGCCGGTTGGGCACCGCGGCCCGCAGGCGCATCTGGGACGAGTTCGACTGGGACACCCGGGCCGGGCAGGTGGAGGCGGCGTACAGGGCTGCCGGGGCGGGCAGGCAACCTTGACCCCTCGTCACCGGCCACGCTCCACCCCCGGCCCCGCTGCCATCGCCCGCTGGGCTGCCGTCCTGGCCTGGATGGGCCTCATCTTTTTTCTTTCCGCCCAGCCCGACCTGCCGCGTCCCGACGTCGGCTGGGCCGATCGGCTGTTCAGCAGCGCCGCCCATGCCCTGGAGTACGCCGTCCTGGCCGTGCTCCTGGCCTTTGCCCTGGAGGGCAGGCGCCGGTCGCTCCTCGTCGCCTTCCTGGTGGCGGTGCTGTATGGCATCTCTGACGAGTTTCACCAGTCTTTTGTGCCCGGCCGGACCCCGGATCCGTGGGACGTGGCCTGCGACGCGGCCGGCGCACTGGCGGCGCTGGCCTTGTGGGCCGCCTGGCGGCGGCACAGGTCCCGCTCGCGGGAGCGCGCATCGCGCTAGCCTAGGGACGCACTCCTGTTTGCCGGGCGGCGTCTTGGTCATCCTCAGCAGGGCCCTTGTCCCCAGGGGCCGGCACGGGGCAGGCGTTGGACAAGGTGACCACCATCACCACGTGGCCCTGCTCGGCGGCACGATGGAAGGCCTCTTGCAGAGCAGCAAAGACCGTGGAATCGTCGCCGGCGATCATGCTGCTCATGGCACCCGCTTCTACGTGGAGGCCATGGGCCTGGAAGGTATCCAGGACCGCCTCGATGGGTTGCGACAGGTTCTCCTGTCGCAAAGGATAGAGGCTGACCTGCGCGCTAATTCCGATCACGTCTGTCCCCCATAAGTCTCACTCCGATGCCGATGAACCCACCCCACGGCAGTGGCAGGGCCCCCGGCAATACGGGCCACAGGGTGGTCCGCCAGAAGATCCCGATTCGCCTGCCCGCAGCCGCCCGCCGCAACAGCTCCACCACGTCGGATGGCGCGAAAAAAGAGGCTGCATCCCATATCGGACCGCCCTCTCTTTTCAGTTGCCGGCCGAGCAGGCTCTGGCGATTCAGGACGCCCAGGATCAATCCCTGGCGCGACACGCGCAGCGCCTCTGCCAGGGCCTGGACGGGATGGGCCACGAACTCCAAGGTCGTGACCATGGCGACCAGGTCAAAGGACTCGCCGGCAAGGGGTAGGGCCAGGGAATCACCGCGGATGCAGGGACGGCTCCCCAGGCTCAGGGCCTCAGCCAGCATGGGCAGCGACAGGTCCAGCCCGGCAACCTGCAAGCCCTGCTCCTGGAACCAGCGGGTGAAGTGGCCCGTGCCACAGCCCACCTCCAGCAGGGTACTCGCCCGAGGGAAGCGTGCCAGCAGCCGCATCAACAGGGCTTTTTCCAGGCGATCGGCCCGGCGGCCGGCGGTTTCGTACCATGCCTCGTAGCCAGAGGTCATGCCCGGGTCGTCGAATGGGTTGGCGTACAAACCCTTCAGTTTCTTCCTCCTTGCCCCATCATCCCGGCCCCGCGCTGTCGTTTTTTCGAAGATGCAACGTCTCTCGTGTGAGGGCCAACAGCGGCAACCGCAGGCAGACGTCGATGGCAATCGCCGCCACAAACACGTGCTGTGGGCCGACGTGCTCCCAGATCAGCCCGCCCAGGGTGGGGGCGGGAATGCTCAGCAACCCGCGAAAGAGGCCGACGAGGCCGATCCAGTGCCCCATGTGCTCCTGGGGCATGATCTCGGCCGCCATGGAAGAAGCGAGCCCCATGCCGATGCTGTTGAAGCCAAAGAGGACGCCGTAGGCCAACAGGCATGCCGAAGCACCCACTCCGGACCCCGGCGCCCAGATCAGAAGAAGGTTGCCGGCATAGGCCAGGGGCGCGATGGCAAAGAGCAGCTTCTTGCGTCCGTGGCGGTCTGCCAGGCGGCCCAACGGGATGGAGGCGAGCATGGGCACGAAGGCATTCGCCATGGCGATGCCGCCGAGCACAAACTCGTCGGCCCCCTTGAAGTCGTGGGCATAGACCGGCATGAAAGGCTGGGCCACGGTCCACGGCAGCTCCATGAGCCCCATGATCACCAGCAAGCGTACGACGTCGGGACCCTGCTTGAAGACCTGCGCGAAACCCTCCAGGGTCGGGCGTCCAGCGGCCGACCCGTTCCGTCCGCGACCGGCCGACAGCCGGATTAGCAGGAGGACAAGGATGGCGACAAAGATGAGCGCCTGAAAGGCGAACAAGGGGCGGAGGCCCTCTACGCCGATGCCTCCGAAGCGGGAGATGAGCCAGGCCGCCAGCAGGGGTGAAGCCAGGGCTATGGGCGACGCCAGAGTGCGGCACAGGCCGCGCCCGGTTGCACGCCCCTCGTTGGGCAGCTCGGCGGCACAGGTGACGGTGCAGGCAGTGCAGGTGATGCGCGATCCCAGGTAATAGATAATGATCGCGGCATAGAGCCAGGTCCATTCCGGAGCCACGAAATAGAGCACTCCAGACGCCGCCAGGAGTGCCGTGCCCAGGAGAAAGACTTTTTTCAAGCCATAGCAGTCGATGAACCAGCCTGCCGGCAGCGACGCCAGGGCGCCCACGGTGTTGCCCACGCTCTGCAGCGATCCCAGTTGCACCGGGCTGGCGCCCAGCAACGTGGCGTACAGCGAGCTGTACTGTGTTGTCAGGCCAGTAGCCAGACCATGGAGTGTCCGGCGTGCCAGCATCAGCTTGAAGTCGTGGCTTTGACGTTTGGTAAAATGAATGCTTCGTTGAACAAGCTTCTGTAGAAGCATGACACGCCACTCCAAGGCCTCGCCCTCGGGGCAGGGGGGACGGCTGCGGCCCGGTTGCCCGCCCCGAGGGATCCGTTCTTACGTCGCCCTATTCCTCCTGGCCCAGCTCCCCTATGCGCTGGCCGATAGCGTCCAGCTCTTGCTTCAGCCACTCAGCCTGCTGCCGGAGGAACTCGATCTCTTGCTCGCGGCTCGGCTCCGGGGCATAGGGCCCGTAGCCCCAGGAGGGCGATGCCCCCCAGGGCTGCGGCGCTCCCCACGCCGGCCCGTAGCCAAAGCGCATCCAGCCGGGCACGCCCGTGGCATGGTACCAGTTTCGGTGGCGCCAACCACCGCCTCCTCCCCAGGCGCGGCCCCGTCCCCAGCCCAGGCCAAGGCCAAAGCCACGCCCTGGAAACGGGTTGGACCAACCCGGAGCGTCATAGCCGCCGCAGTAGCCCGCACCGCGGCCGGTCATCGGTCCCATCCCCATGGGTCCCGTTCGATCTCCTGCTGGCATATTGCGCACCTCCCTTCCAGCTCATACCTCACAGATCTCTTGTCCTGTAGCCCACTGGATAGCTGCACTACCAGCGGCGGCCTCGCCCTCGCCGGGCGGCCCAGGCTCGACCTGCCCACCTGGCGGGCCACCACGCCAGCGCCGGCAGCCACCTGAAGGGCCGGGACGCCAGGGGCACGCGACGCAGGGGTGTCCCCTGCAATCCGGCATAGCCGCGAGCCACTCTGCCCGGCTCGGGCTGCTCTATGGCACAGTATCCCTCGCCGCGTCCGGTCATGGGACCGGCACCCTGCGGTCCGGTACCGTCAAAACGTGGCACGTCACTCACCTCCTTCCACTCTCAGTCGTATGCCCGCCGCGTCGCTTCGTCGGTGAGCACCGGCTGAATCAACTCTTGCCACCTGGCCGAGCGCCAGGTTCCCAGGGCACCGTGGGTCAGATAGTAGTTCTGCGGGATGGGATGGGTGCCCACGACCACCTCCAGGCCATACTTGGCCGGAATGAACTCGCAAAAAGCCTGCAACCGCGGGCAAGGCGGATAGCCGACCACCAGGCCCGTCGCCAGGTGGATGACCTCGGCGCCGTTCTTTTTCATCTCGGCCGGGGCGTATTCCACGTTGCCGCCCGGGCAGCCGCCACAGGTCGTATAGCCGACCAGCTCCACCTCTTCGTCCCGGTACCGGGCAAAGGCTCCCTCCCGGTTGCGCAGCGAGCGCAAGCACTTGCCGCCTGCGCAGGTATGATAGCGATTGCAGATTATGATCCCGACCTTTACCATGTGAGCTCCTCCTCGAATGCTTGTTGTGAATCGGCTACCGATCCCGTCGCGCCATGGTCAACAGGCGCTTGCCCGGTATCTGGCGAAAGGTTGCTCCTTCGCTCACGGCGCGCACGGCCGCCGCCACGTCCACCACCTTCGTACCCGAAACGGCGTCCACGCCCCGTTCCAGCAGCACGGGCGAGAGGGGGGCGCTGGCTCCGAGGAGGACGACAAAGGCCTCGGGCCGGCACAGGGCGACGAGATCGTCAAACGTGTGGTTGAGGAGCGAGGTGCCCGTCAAGGCCACGACGTCCGCCTGGGGCAGGACGTCCACCGCCTGGCCGGCGGCCAGGTCGCCGGGACGCGGACGCAGCTCCAGCACCCAGGACTCCCGCGCAACCTGTCGCACGCGGTCTACGAAGGGAAAGTGGCCCACGATGGCCACCCGCTTGCCGGCTCCCCGCTCTACGATGAGATCCTCGGCGTTGAGATCGACACAACTCGATTCGTCCACGTCGAGGAGCGCGTTCAACGCCGCCATACCGACGCTGGCCTCCAGGATCTGCGGCGAGCGGAGCAACTCGGCCAGCTCCCGCCCACTGCGCTCTCGCAGGCGCCCCGGCTCCCGGACTGGCGGGCCCTCGTCGTGGTGTTCGCCGTGCAACGTCGACCCCAGCCCGGCGCGGATCGGGTTACTCTCCAGCACCACCGCCGTCCAGAAGGCACCTACCACCACCTGGCGAACCGGCGCATCCGTTTTCAGCTCTGCCAAAAGGTCGTCCGTGATCGTCACCCTTTCTCACCTCCAGTAATCGTCGCGCAAGGCGCGTTGCGAATGCCAGCCCTCCTTGCCAACCTCGAGCATGGAAGTCCCTTGCGGCCTGTTCTCGCGCCCAGTATAACACGCTATATGGTATCTGTCAATAGATAACTGACATTTTGTCTAAAATACTTGACAAAGGGACGCGGGTGTGCTATGCTATATGCAACTTACACATAGAGGTTGCGAACCAATGCAGTTTGAGGGCCGGAGGAGTTCTTTGCAGCGCTCCCGGCAGCCTGACAGAGGCCCCCAGAGGCCGTCGCCGGCCTTCCGTGGTGTTCGAACACGCCAGCGGATGGCAACGCTTGGGGCCCTTGAGTTGCTGTCCAGTTTTTCGGACATGCACATGCACTGGAGGAGCCAGGAGACCAACAATGATTGCCATGGGTAACAGACCAGGAAGGAGATCGAATTCATGAAGATCGTAGTTTCTGCACAAGGTGAGACGCTCGACGCACCTGCCAGCCCCGTCTTTGGCCGGTGCCCGGCCTACCTCTTTGTCGACACAGAGAGCATGCAGTACGAGGCAGTGGCCAACCCGGCGATGGACCTGGGTGGGGGAGCCGGCATCCAGGCGGCCCAGTTCGTCGTGGAGCGCGGCGCCCAGGCGGTGCTGAGCGGCAACCTGGGGCCGAATGCTTTCGGGGTCCTGCAGGCAGCCGGCGTGCCGGGCTACCTGGTTTCGGAAGGGACCGTGCGTCAGGCGGTGGAAGCCTTCAAGGCCGGCCGGCTGCAGCCCATGGGCGGTGCCAACGTGGACGCTCACGCCGGCATTGGCGGTGCCACGGTCCCTGCCCCTGGCACAGGCGCCGGGATGGGCATGGGCCGCGGCCAGGGCATGGGCCGTGGTCGTGGCATGGGTCGTGGCATGGGGATGGGCCGCGGCCAGGGCATGGGCCAGGGCATGGGAATGGGCCGTGGGATGGGCACAGGAGGCCAGGCTCAACCCGCGCCCGTGCCTCCCTCCGAAGACCAAGAGGAGCTGGCGCAACTCCGTGAAAGCGTCCAGCGCCTGCAACAGCAACTGGCCGAAACGTTGAACCGCCTCAATCGATTGGAAGGGGAACAATAGCGGACCTGTGAGGCCTGGGTCCCGCGCCTTATCCATGATACGGCATCGAGGGAGACCCAGGCCCGCCGTGCGGCCGGTCGGGCCGGCGTTGACCGGCCGCTCTACCCGGATCGGCCCTCGTCCGCCACGCCGGCGGCCAGCCGGCGGATCTCGAGGAGCAGGGGTTCGGCTCCACCCTGTTTTTCGATAAACGCCAACGCGCCGGCTTGCAGTGCCTGTGCCCGGACGTCCTTGCCCTCGCGCAGCGTCAGCACGATCACCGCGGCGCCCGGCATGGCATCGCGCATCTGCCTGATGGCCTGGAACCCATCGACTCCCGGCATGTCGATGTCCATGACGACGACGTCGGGAGTGATGGTGCGAGCCATTCCCAGCGCTTCTTCGCTGCTTCTGGCCGCGCCTACGATCTCGAGATCCGGTTCCAGGGCAAGGCGCATCCGCAATCCCTGCCGCACAACGGCCTGTTCATCCACCAGCAAAACCTGAATCATCACACAAATCCCCGTACCGACGCCAGGCAGATCGTCGAATTTTGCCAAGCCATGCATACCCATTATAATAGGGCAGATGGTGCCCTGCATCGGGTAAAGGGTCGGTCTTGTGTGGGATATTTGTCCTAGGACAGTTGCGGCAGGGAGGCCAGGGCGATGGGCATTCGCATTCTAATCGTGGACGATCACAAGGTAGTTCGCAAGGGACTCGGGATGTTCCTGGCTGCGGACCCCGAGCTGGAGATCGTAGGCGAGGCAGGCAACGGCCTCGAAGCCCAGCGCCTGGCCCGGGAGCTTGAGCCCGACGTCGTCCTCATGGATCTGCTGATGCCGGTGATGGATGGCATCGCCGCCACCGAGGCCATCCGGCGCGAAATGCCATCCGTGGAGGTGATTGCCCTGACCAGCGTCCTGGAGGACAGCGCCGTTTACGGGGCCATGCGTGCCGGGGCCATTGGCTACCTGCTCAAGGACATCGATGCCAAGGAGTTGTGCCGGGCCATCAAGCAAGCGGCGGCAGGGCAGGTGTCCCTCTCACCTTCGGCCGCCGAACGGCTGCTCAGGGAGGTCCCACCGCCGAAGGATCCCCAACCCCTGACCCGCCGCGAGGCCGAAGTGTTGCAGCAGTTGGCCCTGGGCAAGTCGAACCAGGAGATCGCCGAGGCCCTGGTCATTGCCGACAAGACGGTACGGACACACGTCAGCAACATCCTCAGCAAGCTGGGCGTCTCCAGCCGGACGCAGGCGGCCCTCTATGCTGTGCGCTCCGGCCTGGTGACCCTCGACCCGTCGAAACGCGCGACATGAACCGTGCAAGGCAGCGGATCCTGGATTACGTCACGAGCCCCAGCGGCAAAGCCGCCCTCGCCGCGGCGCTCACCCTCGTGGTGTTGCTTTTCACCTGGTGGTACGCTAGGCGCTGGTACGAGGCGCGCTTGCTGAAAGAAGAGCGCGCCGAAGCCATGGCCGAGACGTCCCTGCGGGGGAACACGCTGTCGCTGGCCATCAACCGCCGCCTCGCCCGGTTGCAAGGGCTTTCCGCCTTTGTCCAGGTGGAGGCGTCGGCGCAGGATCTCGATGACCGGTTCGAGACGTTCGCCGAGGGCTTGTACGCCGGCGCCCAGGGCATCCGCTACCTGGCCGTGGCCCCCGCCGGCATCGTGCGTTATGTCTATCCCCGAACCGAAAACGAAGGATTGCTGGCGTACGACCTGTTGCAGGATCCACGACCGCAGGTCCGGGCCGATACTCTGCGCTGCCTGGAATCGGGGCAGGCGGTCGCCACGGGCCCCGTGGCACTCATGGACGGCAGCCTGGGCTTGATCGCCCGGCAGCCCGTGTACCAGGAAGACGTCTTTGCCGGGCTGGTTGCCATCGCCCTCGACGTTTCGGTCCTGCTCAAGGACGGGGGGCTCGCCGAAGACACGGGAGACCTGACCTTTGCCCTGCGCGACAGCGAGGGGCAGGTCTTTGTTGGGCCACCCGGGATTGTCGACCAGGATCCGGTCCTGGTCCAGGTCCAATTGTCAGAGGAAACGTGGGAGCTGGCTGCCGTTCCGAAGGGAGGATGGGGCAGCGCCACCAGGCAGGCATTGCTCGTTTTCGAGATCGGCGGGTTGATCATCGTCCTTCTGGGTGCCGGGCTCGCCCACCTCTCCGTGAACCGGCAGGCGTGGCTGACGGAAGCGGTTCAATGGCGGACGCGCGAGATCTTGACGATCAACGAACAGCTCCAGGAGGACATTGCCGAGCGCCGGCGGGCGGAGGCGGCCCTGGCCGAGCGCGAAGAGCAGTATCGCAGCGTTTTCGAGTCGACCAGCGACGGCCTGCTCATCTTTGACCTGGAGGGCCGCCTGGTGGACTTTAACCCGGTCGCCAGCCGCATGCATGGTTATCCCTTCTCCCACTCGTCCCCGCGCGAGCCTGCGGAGTTGATCCATCCCGACTCGATGCCACTCTTCAGCCAGTTCCTGGAACAGGTCAGGGCCAATGGGCAGTTCCACGGCCGCGCCGTGAGCCTGCGCCGCGACGGCACGCCCTTTCACGTCGAGCTGGACGGCACCGACTTCTTGTATCGCGGCCAACCCCACACGTTGGTGGTCATTCGCGACATCACCCAGGAGGTACAGGCGTACCAGTTGCTGGAACAGCGGGTCCAACAGCGCACCCGCGAGCTGGCCACGCTGCTGGATGCCTCGGCCAGCATCGCTTCCACCCTGGAGCTGCGCCCGCTGCTGGGCCTGATCCTGGACCAGTTGCGCCAGGTGGTGGATTGTGCCGCTGCAAGCATCCTGCTCCTGGAACGCGATGAGTTAAAGCACGTGGCCCATCGGGGGAGCAACTCTGGAGAGGAGGCCTCTCTGCTACCCTTTGTGGACAGGAACAACGAGCTCTGGGCGGCGATGCAGTCCGGCAAGCCCGTCATCGTGGACGACGTGCGCGGCGAGGGCCGGCTGGCCCACGACGTTCGGCAGGCGCTGGAGTCTCATCCCGACCAAGAGATGGCCCACGTCCGCTCCTGGATGGGGGTCCCGTTCACGGTCCACGCGCAGCTTCAGGGCTGGCTGCTGCTCTATCACGTCCAGCCCGCGGCCTACACGTCGCACCACGCCGCCCTGACCCAGACCATCGCCAACCAGGCGGCGACCGCCATTGTGAACGCGCACCTCTTTGCCCAGACGCGGCGACTGGCGGTATTGGAAGAGCGGCAGCGACTGGCCCGGGAACTCCACGATTCGGTCTCGCAGGTGCTGTACAGCATCGGCCTGGCCGGGCACACTGCCCTCACACTGCTGGAACAGGACCCGGGCCGGGCCGTGGAGCCGATGGGCTACGTGCTTTCGCTGGCCGAGGCGGGCCTGGCCGAGATGCGCGCCTTGATCTTTGAGCTGCGACCCGACTCGTTGGAAAAGGACGGCCTGGTCGTGGCTTTGACCCGGCAAGCAGCGGCCCTGGGCGCGCGTCACGAGCTGGAGGTAGAGACCGAGCTGGGCGAGGAGCCCGACGTTGCCCTCGAGGCCAAGGAAGCGCTCTATCGCATCGCCCGGGAGGCGTTGAACAACGTCATCAAGCACGCCGAGGCGAGCCGGGTCATCCTTCGGCTCCAGGCCGGCCCCCACGAGGCGATGCTGGAGGTGCAGGACGACGGCATCGGCTTTGACCCCGAGGGCGAATTCCCCGGCCGGATGGGGTTGGGCTCCATGCGCGAGCGGGTCGCCGAGCTGGGCGGCACCCTGGAGGTCGACAGCGGGGCAGGGCAGGGCACGTGCATCCGGGTACGCGTCCCGGCCTGAGGCTGAGAGGCCGGCCGCCCGGCAAAGGGTGAGAAGGGACGAGGGGCAAAAGCAGACCCCGGTGTGGCCGAATGTGGCACACCGGGGTCGGTGTTTGTAGCACTTGACTCTGCCGGAAAGCGCGTCAATCAACGATTCTCACGACGCGCGCGGCACATCGGGCCTATTCAGGGGCAGCCGCGTTGTTGACGGTCACCGCGATGGGCTCCGAGGCGACATAGTTGCCCGTGTTGTCCACGAGCACGGCGCGCAGAGAGTAGCTGCCATTGGGGAAGAGCGTCGTATCCCAGGTGGCGAGGGTGGCGCCGCTGACCTGCTCCTCGTGGCTGTAGTCGTCGCCGTCCACGGGGTACCAGTTCTCACCGTCCGTCGAGTATTCGACCTTGTAGTACTCGAAGGCGGGAGATGTCGCCGTGCCGGTGATCTCGACCGAACCGCTGAGGCTGTCGCCCGCCGCCGGTGCCGAGATGCCAACCGAGCCGCGCTCGGTGGTGACGAGCCAGGACGGTGCCGCCGGTGCCGGCTGAGCAGCAGGCGCTTCGGCCTCCTCCTCTTCCTCCACCGCGGCCTCTTCCTCGGCTGCAGCCTCTTCCTCTTCCTCCACTGCGGCCTCTTCCTCGACGGCTTCCTCGGCAGCCGCGTTGTTGACGGTCACCGCGACGGGTTCAGAGGCGACATAGTTGCCCGTGTTGTCCACGAGCACGGCGCGCAGAGAGTAGCTGCCATTGGGGAAGAGCGTCGTATCCCAGGTGGCGAGGGTGGCGCCGCTGACCTGCTCCTCGTGGCTGTAGTCGTCGCCGTCCACGGGGTACCAGTTCTCACCGTCCGTCGAGTATTCGACCTTGTAGTACTCGAAGGCGGGAGAGGTCGCCGTGCCGGCGATCTCGACCGAACCGCTGAGGCTGTCGCCCGCCGCCGGTGCCGAGATGCCAACCGAGCCGCGCTCGGTGGTGACGAGCCAATCCGCCTCCTGCGCCGCTGCCGGCATAACCGCCATGGCGCCGACGATCAAGGCCACACAAGCCAGCATCCTGATCAGCGTCTTGTTACGTGTCATACTTTCCTCCTTTGTGAAATCGTGCTTGCGAAACGTCAGACTTCCGGGCCAATAGCGCGCGCGTAGGTGCCACGCCGTGATGCCCACGGGGGTCATCATACCAGCTATTCGCCATGGGGGGATCGGATAGAGGACCGATTTTTCTGGGACAAATGTCCTATATTGGCTGTTGGCCGGATTCCGACTTTCGAGCCACCTCGCGCTTCTCTACCAGGATTTCGCCAAACATGCGCTCCTGGCGCACCTGGACCCGGAGCTGCTTGATCATCTCCAGGAGGGCCAGGAGCGTGACGATCACTGCCAGGCGGTGGGCCGCCCCCTCAAAGAGGTCTTGAAAGCGGAGGACGCGCCCGTCTGCCAGCCGGCGCTCGATGTGGTCCATCTGCTCGCCGATGGTGATGCTCATGGGCGCCACGGCCTGGTCTACGTGCGGCATGGCCGGCTTGACGGCCAGCACCTCGCGCACAGCGGCCAGGAGATCGTCCAGGCTGACCTCGCCCAGGTCGGCGCTGCGCTCCAGGTCCGGCATGGCTGCCAGTCGGACGTAGGAGCGCAGGCCCTGCTCGTCCTGCTGTTGCAGCCAGCGGGCGGCCTCCTTGAACCGCTTGTACTCGACGAGCTGCCGCACCAGATCGTCGCCCTGGTCTTCTTCGGCCGCCGGGGGCGCGGGGGGCTGGGGCAGCAGCACCCGCGACTTGATGAGGAGCAGCTTGGCCGCTACCACCAGGAAATCGGCCAGGTTGTCGGGGTTGCGCTCGCCGGCGCCGGCCAGGTACTCCAGGTACTGGTTCGTCACCTGGGCCAGGGAAATGGCCGTAATGTCCAGCTCCTGCCGCTCGATGAGGTGCAGCAACAGGTCCAGCGGGCCCTCAAAGACGGGAAGCGCCACCTGGTAGCCGGGCTCGTCCTGCTCGCCCAACAGCCGTGCTTGCCGTTCCACGCTCATTCGGCCAGGCCCTGGAAGCGCTTGCCCTTTTCCGCCAGCTCGTCCAACTGCCGCTGGGTCTCGGCCTCGTCCTTCCCGGCGATGCGCTCCACCTTGCACCCGGCTGCCCGCAGCCACTCCTCCACCTGCCTGGAGACGCCCAGCGGCCCGCCCACGATGGTGACGTATTCGGCGTGGGACGCGTCGTTGGCCGAAAAACCGGCGGCGGGCCGGAAGCGCCCGATATAGTTTCGCGCGCTCGCCCAGTCCTGCTCGGCCCAGGCCCCGTCTGTACTCCAGAAAAGCAGGTAGTGGTAGATGGGCTTGGCGCTGGGCGGCACCACCGGGCCCGGCTCCCTGGCCTCCTCCTGAACGCGGCTTATCTCCTGGCGGAGCATCCCCTTCCACACCTGTCCCTTGAGCCACTGCTCGCCGGGGCAGGCCGTGGCCACGACCTCCTTGTGCCCGATGACGTCGTCGATGCCCAGGTTCAGCTCCTGGAGGAGCCAGGCCACCAGGTGCGCCCCCGCCCGAAGCTGGGTCGCGGGCGGCACGGCCTGCATAAAGCTGCCCAGGAAACAGATACCCACCGACGTGGGGTTGGCCTGCACGGCATGGTACGAGTTCGTCTCCAGGGTGTTGGCCTGATAGAGGATGCCATCGTCGGCCACGAAAAAGTGATAGCCGGCCCCCGGCCAGTCTTGCTTGGTGACGTGATAGCGGGCGATGGCGTCGGGACCCACCGTGGGCACCACGGCGCTGTGGTGGATCACCACGTTCTTGATGTCGCCCAGCTTGCGCTTCTTGTACGTCTTGGTCGGGTGCTTGGCCAGCTTGGCCGTCAGATCCTGGATGGCCGGCCGCGCCACCTTGGCCGGCCCGCTCGGCTCGGGCGGCAGCGGCGTCGGGGTGGGCGCCGGCGGCTGCTTCTTGAGCTTCTCGATCTCTGCCTGAAGGGCTTCGATCTGCTCCCGCAGCGCGGCAATGACCGCCGCCGAGTCGCCGCCGTCGTCCTGGAGTGCCTCGTCGACCTGGGCCAGCAGCTTGTCCTTCCAGCGCTGTCCCGAGAGCCACTGCTTGCCCGGCGATTGGGTGTTCATCAGCTCGCCCAGGCCCACGATCTTGATCGGCGACAGGCGCAGCATAGCCAGCAGCCAGGCACACAGGCGCCCCCCGGCCTCCAATTGGGCCGACGTGGGGATCTCGGTGGTAAAATTGCCCGGGAAACAGACGCCCACCGAGTCCTGGCTGTGGGCGTAGGCGTGGCTGGACGCCGTCTCCAGGCGGTTGGTCTGGTAGATCGTACCGTCGGCTGCTACCACAAAGTGGTAGCCGATGCCCGGATTGCCCAGGGTGTGGACGGCGTGCTCTGCCAGGCGCTGCGGCGTGATGGTCGGGCTCGTGGCCGTGTGGTGAATGACGATCTGGCGCACGTCGGTCAGGGCGCGGGTGGGATAGCGATTGGTGGCGTGCACCGGGAGCTTGTCGACAATGTCCTGGATGGGCGGGCTGACGGGACCCGAAGGCACCGGATGCTGGCTCAGCTCCTCGATGCGCGCCTGCAGCTCGGCGATCTTGTTTCTGGAATCCCAGGCCTCGCTGCCCGCCAGCTTGAGGCGGATCTTGCCGTTCTTTTGCCGTTCCAGCGCCACCCGCTGGAAGAACTGGGCCTGAAGTCCGTTCTCCTCGAACTGCTCGGTGATGGGATAACCGCAGATGTCCAGGCCGTAGGTGTTGAAAAACTCCAGGAACTCCTTGCGCACCGTCTTGCCCGTCTCCGGGAAGGTCCGCTCGGTGACCGGCTTCACGGGGATCGGCACCGGCGTTGGTGGAGCAGGTGTTGGTGGCGCCGGCGTTGGCGGCGCAGGCGTGGGTGGCACCGGCGTGGGCGGCGTGGGTGCCGGCGTGGGGATCACCTCCACCGGCTTGCGCTCCATATTGGCCACGGCGTGGACCACGGCCAGCATCTCGCCGCCTTCTTTCATCCAGACAAAGGGCACCCAGGTCGGATCGGGCGACGAGGCGATAAAGGCGCTGGCCGAGCCGATGTAGGGATAGTGGTTCAGCTCCTGGTAGTAGCGCACGTAGAGCTGAGCGACCTCTTCCCGCGGGCGGTTGGGCGTGGAATCGCCGAACTCGGTGAGCTCGAGCCTCTTGTTGGGGAATCGCTCGTGGTACAGCTTGAAGCGCAGGCCCCACTGATCGTTCATCATGTTGCCGTACTGCCAGTAGCAGTGGCAGCCCAGCCAGTCCGATGCCTCAATGGCGTCGCGGCAGATGTCCAGCCAGGCCAGGTCGCGGTGTGGATTGTTGAGGGCCAGCCCCGGAAAGCCAAAGCGTGCCCAGGGACAGGCCTGCTTAAGGCCGGCCAGAACCTGCAGATACCAACTGCGAAAGGCGTGGGCGTTGTCGTCGCTGGCGCCCCAGCCCTCGATCCCCTCGGCGTGATTGGGCTCGTTGTGGATCTCGAACTTGACCGTGTAGGGCTTCAGGCGGTCGATGAGGGGCACCATGCGCGCCACGAAATCGGCGGGGCTGGGGCGGGAGTCGCGGCGAATGCGATCGTCGTAGAGGCGCACGATGAATTCCAGGTCGGGCTGCTCCTGGCGCAGGCGCTGGTACACGCTGGGCTCGGTGAGGGACATGGTCTTCAGGGTCTCGATGCGGGCCCGGCGAAGCATCTCGTAATCGGCATCCGGAAAGCGAACGTCGTTGCGGGCGTGGAGCCCCACGCGTACCCTATGTTCCGCCATCGAACAGCCTCCTCGTTTCCGCTGACGGGAATGCGCACATTATACCGTATATTGGGCGTTCTGTCCAGCTTTCCAAAAAGCCGGCCAGCGCCATCCGACTGCAACCCTGTCCCGGGAATGGCGTATAGGGGGCGAGAACAGAAAGCAATCTGATGCACAGGGCCAGCCGGGAGGCGGCCCGTGCCGGTAAGAGAGTAAGGAGGAAATCTACAATGTCGGATATGGACAAGGCCGTGCAATCGCCCGAGCCTGGGAGGGCAACTTCTCAGAAGCCGGTGATCACGCGCAGACTCGATGCCGCGACCGAGGCGCCAAACCCGCGCCCCAGGCGCCCGGAAACGGTCAAGCTGAACATGGATGCGGACGTCCAGGCCGGGAGCAGCGTTCCGGCTGCGCGCCTGGGCCTGACGCGCGACGAGATGAACTGGGCCGCCGCGGCCCACGCCAGCATCTTGCTCACCCTGTTCCTGGGCCTGGCAACGGGCGGAGTCGCCGCCCTCCTGGGTCCCATCGTCCCGGCCCTCATCTGGTACGCGTACCGCGACAAGTCGGCCTACGTGACCGAGCAGGCGCGGCAGGCAACCATCTTCCAATTGGCCGGCATGGTCGCCTTGTTGGCCCTGGCCATCGTCGGAGCGGTGCTGATGGCAGTGGGCTGGACGGTGAGCGCCATCCTGGTCGTCGTCCTGGTGGGCCTGCTCCTGCTGCCGGTGATGCTCGTCGTGACGCTGCTGTGGATCGTGGGCGTCGTGGCGCTGCCCATCGTGCAGGTCGTCTATGGCTGCTACGCCGCCCTTGAGGCCTACAACGGCAGGCCGTTCCGCTATCGCTGGATCGCCGACCTCATCGACCGTTACCAGGCACAGGCCTAGCCGCTACATCCTGGGCCCGGGTTCTCCTGGGCCTCCATGCAAGCAGGCGCCCTCGCTCTACGCAGAGCCGAGGGCGCCTGCACGTTTCAGAAGCCAGGGGACCCGTCAGTCCGGCCAGGCCAGCGGCAGCGACTTCAGGTCGACGGGCAGCCCGGCGACCATGAGGATGACCTGCCCGGCGACGCGCGCCAGGGCCTGGTTGGCCCAACCGAGGCAGTCGCGGTAGGTGCGGCCCAGGGGATAGGCCGGCACCACGCCCAGCCCCACCTCGTTGGAGACGACCACCAGGTGCGCCCCCAGCCGCTCCCGGGCGGCCAACAGGCCGTCAACCTCGGCCCGCACCCAGCCCATGGCCGTCTCCACGTCCGGCTCCGGCGCCTCCGGCCCCCGAGACAGGAGCACGTTGGACACCAGCAGGCTCAGGCAGTCGAGGAGGATGACGTCGGTGCCGGCGACCTCGGGGCTCGACTCCAGGGCCGCTCCCACAGCCAGGGGCACCTCCAGCGTCATCCAACCGGCCGGGCGACGGGCGCGGTGGGCGGCCACGCGGGCCCGCATCTCCTCGTCCAATGCCTCGGCCGTGGCCACGTAGAGCACCCGGCGGCCCAGGCGCGGCGCCAGGGCCTCGGCGTAAGTGCTCTTGCCGCTGCGCGCCCCACCCAGGATGAGCGTCAGCGGCGCTCGCGCTTGATCGTTCATCGCCTTCCCCGTCCCTTCGTCCCCAGGATCTCGACCACCATGTCCCGCGAAGCCGAAAAATCATCCCGGCCAAACACCTCCAGGGTCAGCACGCCGTCATAGTTCCGGTCGTCGAGGAGGGCCAGCACGGCGGTTACCTGCGCCACGTCCTGGTGCCGCAGCGACTGGTGGTCGCGGCTGCCGATGCCGTGCAAGTGCACCACCCGCGTTCGCCCCAGGTGCTCGGCCAGGAAGGGCAGCGGATCCCGGCCCACCAGCCACAGGTGCCCGACGTCCACGCACAGGGCAACTCCCGTCTCGTCCACGAGGGGGAGAAAATGCTCCGGCGGATAGTTCTCCAGGTTCTCGACGCAGACCCGGCCCACATCGCCCGCCAGCGCCACCACCCGCTCCAGGGCGCGGCGAGCCTCGTCGCGCCAGCGGGCCAGGACTTGCTTCCCGGGGGCGCCCTCTACCGCCCGGCCGTCCAGGTGGAGCACCACGGCCGAAGGCGGCAGGCCGCGGGTGCGGTCCAACACCGTCTCGGCCATGCGCAGCGAATCGGGCTCGGCCAGGGCCAGGTCGAGGGGCAGGTGCACGCTGTAGGTCAGGTCGTGCTGCCGGGCCAGATCCCGAAGGGCGGTCACCGTCCGCCTGCCGGGCAGGTTGGAATGGCCGTCGACCTGAAAGAGGACCAGCTCCACGTCGTCCACCAGGGGGCCCAGGCGGTGTGCGTTGGCCGCCAGCCCCGCCGGCCAGACGTACGAAGTGGAGCCCAGCCGGTAGGGAGTGCCCAACACCGTCACGACAGCACCCCCCGGGCGGCGAGGGCCAGCAGGCCGGCGGCCTCGCCCAGCTCGCACAGGGCGCCATAGGTGTCGCCCGTCAGGCCGGGGATGCGGCGGCGGATCCAGGCAGCGAGGAGCACCGCCACCAGGGCCACGACGGGCGGGAGCAGGGCGGCGGCCCAACCCAGGCCCAGGAGCCAGGCCAGGATGGCGGCCAGCAGTGCCGTTGTCGTGGCCAGCGCCAGCTCCCGCGGCCCGGCGCCCGTCCGCGCCAGCCGGCCCAGGCCGGGCCCGGGCCGCGCATAGGGTGCCAACACCACCGCGCCACTCATGGTCCAGCGGGCCAGGGTGGGCACCAGGAGCAGGGCGGCCGGCCGCGCAGGGCCGGGCAGCGCCGCGAGGGCAGCGGCCTTGACCATGAGGAGCAAGACCGCCCCCACCAGCCCAAAGGCACCCACGTGCACGTCGCGCAATATCTCCAGCCGGCGCTCGGGCGAGACGGGAGCCAGCAGCGCGTCGCAGCAGTCCACAAAGCCGTCCAGGTGCAACGCCCCGGTCAAGGCCACCCAGGCAGCCAGCAGCAAGACGCTGGACAATCCCTCGGGCCAGGCCCGGCGCAGCAGCCAGTCCAGGCCGGCCAGGAGGGCGCCCAGGAGCAGCCCGACGAGTGGATACCAGCCCACCGATCGGCCCCAGTCCTCGTCCCGGAGATCCCGGACGCGGGGCGAGGGCAGTACGGTGAGAAAGCCGATGGCGGCGAGCAGGGCGCGCACTTAGTTGTCCTGGCCCGAGACGCCCGCATCCTCGAAGGTGGCCATCTCGCCCAGGATGCGACAGGCGGCCTCTACCAGGTGCATGGCCAGCACCGCCCCGCTGCCCTCCCCCAGGCGCAGGTCGAGGGCGAGGAGCGGCTCCAGGCCCAGGGCCTGCCACAGGGGCCCGTGGCCCTGCTCCACAGAGAGGTGCGAGGCGATCATGTAGGGCCGCGCGGCGGGGCAGAGGGCGGCCGCGATGAGGGCGCCCGCCGCCGAGATAAAGCCATCCACCACCACGGGCACGCGGTGGGCGGCGGCCGCCAGGCAAACCCCGGCAATGGCGCCGATCTCGAACCCACCGACGGCGGCCAGCACTCCCAGGGGATCGTCGGGATCGGGCCGGTGCAGGGCCAGCCCGGCCTCGATGACCTCCACCTTGCGGGCCAGCCCGGCGTCGTCGACGCCGGTGCCACGGCCCGTCACCTGCGCCACGGGCAGCCCGGTGTAGACGGCCGCGATGGCGCTGGCGGGCGTCGTGTTGCCGATGCCCATCTCGCCCGTGGCCAGCAGGTCCAGCCCGCGGCCGGCCTCGGCTGCCACCACCCCGGCGCCGGCGGCGATGGCCTGGGCTGCCTGCTCGCGGCTCATGGCCGGGCCGCGGAGAAAGCTGGCCGTGCCCCGGGCGACCTTGGCCGGCACCAGGTCGGGGTGCGCGGGCAGGTCGCCGGCAACCCCTACGTCGACCACCACCACCCGCGCGCCTGCTTGCCGGGCCAGGACGTTGACGGCGGCGCCGCCGCCGAGAAAGTTCAGGACCATCTGGGCGGTCACCTCCGGCGGATAGGCGCTGACTCCCTCGGCGGCGACGCCGTGGTCGCCCGCCAGGACGACCACGGCCTTGCGGTCAACCCGCGGCAGAGACCGGCCGGCGATGCCGGCCAACTGCACCGAAAGGGCCTCCAGCCGGCCCAGGCTGCCCATGGGCTTGGTCAGGCTTGCTTGCCTGGCCCGCGCCGCCGCTATGGCTTCCTCGTCCAGGGGTTTGACACGGGCGCAAAGCTCGTCCAGAAAAGGCGTGCTGCGGTTCACGATGGCTTGACCTCAAAAAAGAATCTCTGCTGAAAGCGTCGCAGCAGGCGTACGACAGGGGCGGCAAAGAGGAGCAACAGCAGAAAGTTGCCTGCCGCCCGGGCAATGTCCCACCACAGGGACGTGACGGCGTAAAAGACGGCGTACCTCTTGAGCACTTCCAGGGCGCCGATGCCCGGCTGCCAGTACATCTCGGACGGGCCGGGGGCCAGGACGTAGGGCCAGAAATAGACGTTCATGAGGACGCCAAAGGCAAAGCCAAGCACCAGGCCCCAGACGGCCAACAGCAGCGCTTCGACCCGGGGATGGCGCCCCAGGCGCGGCAGCCAGCCGGAGAGCAGGCCTACCCAGCCCGCGGAGAACATCTGGAAGGGCAGCCAGGGGCCAACGCCAAAGCCGATAAAGGCCGAGACGGCCAGCGAGAAGACGCCCAGCAGAAAGCCAAAAGTAGGGCCGTAGACGTAGCCGCACAGGATGGGCAGAATAAAGACCAGGTTAAAGCCGGCCGGCCCGGGCACACCCCGCAGCACGGCGTTGGCCGCGGTGAGAACCCCCAGGACTGCCACTAGCTTGGCGTTCATGGCCCCCGACGAGAGGCTGCTCAGGACAGCCCCCAGACAGAGGATGACGAGGAGGGCAAAGACCAGGGGCGCGTCGTGGGCGTGGGCCATGGCCGCCATGCCCTCGGCGTCTGGCGGCAGGAGGAAGGGGTAAAAGAACGAGCCCAGGCCGATGATGCTCGCCACGGCCAGGATGGCGCCGCCCAGGATCCTCTGGAGCGGAAAGAGGCGGGCCTCAGACATGGTTGCCGTTCCCCGAGGCCGGCGGGAGTCCATGGCGGGCCAGGACGTCTTTGACGGTCAGAAGAGCCGGATCGCGGTAGAGCTTGTTGATCTGCGAGGCAAAGACCAGCGACTCGCTCATGACCTGCCGGGCCGGGCCGTCGACCACCACCTGCCCGTCGCCCAGGAGCACCACCCGGTCGGCACAGCCCGCCACCAGCTCCACGTCGTGCGTGGCCATGATGATGGTCCGACCCCGCGCCTTTTCCGCCTGCAAAAAGCCCACCAGGGCCTCCTTCTGGCCGTAGTCGAGACCCCGCGTCGGCTCGTCCAGGAGCAGGATCTGCGGCTCGGCCACCAGGATGGAGGCCAGGGCCACCCGCTGCCGCTCGCCGACGCTCAGGTCGCGGGGATAGTCCTCGGCGTGGGCGGCCAGGCCCAGGGTATCCAGCAGCGGGCCGTTGTCCGCCGGGGGCAGCCGGTGCCCGCGCCGCGTGAAGTCCAGCTCCTGGCCCACGGTATCGTTAAAGAGCAGGGCGTTGGGGTTCTGCGGAACATAGCCCACCACGCCAATGATCTCTTCCACCGCCGCCTGGCGCGTGTTAAAGGCCTGGCGCGAGCGCGGATCGACGATCTCGACCTCGCCGCGCTGGGGGCGCAAGAGGCCCACGAGCTGCTTGAGAAGGGTTGTCTTGCCCGATCCGTTGCGGCCCATGAGGGCCACGAACTCGCCCTGGCGGACGCTCAACGAGACGCCGTCGAGGGCGGGATGGCCGTTGTAGGAAAAGCCCAGGCTGCTGACCGAAATCACGGCGGCCGGGGCTGCCTCTGCCGCGGCCGGCGCCGCCGCGGGAGGCACGCTTTCTCCCTGTGTGGCCCTTGCCTCCCGGCCCACGAAACGCCGCCCCTCCTTGATGGTCAGGGGCAGGGGCGACCAGCCGAGGGCCTTGGCCAGGCTAATGAGGGGTGGGGTTAGCTCCACCTGCTGCAGGACGGCACGGGGCTCGCCCAGCACCGGCGGCCGGCCCTCGCCGGGCAGGTAGAGAATGCGGTCGGCGTACTGGACCACCCGCTCCAGGCGGTGCTCGGAGAGGACGACGGTCAGGCCCAGGTCCTGGTTGAGCTTGACGAGCGTGTCGAGCACTTCTTCGGCGGCCTGGGGATCGAGCTGCGAGGTGGGCTCGTCGAGGACGAGAAGGCGTGGCTGGAGGGTCATGACCGCGGCGATGGCCACCCGCTGGCGCTCGCCGCCCGAGAGGGTGTTGACCGACCTGGCCCGCAGAGCGGCGATGCCGAGCTGATCCAGGGCCTCTTCGACCCGTTTGCGCATGACGATGGGGTCCATCCCCTGGTTCTCCAGGGCAAAGGCCAGCTCGTCTTCCACACGATCCACGACGAACTGGGCCTCCGGGTCCTGGAGGACAAAGCCGACGGTGCCGGCCATGCCCCGCGGGCCGAGGGCCACCGGGTCGAGCCCGGCCACCGACAGCCGGCCCGAGATCTGCCCGCCGTAGAAATGGGGCACCAGCCCGTTGAGGCAGCGCAGCAGGGTCGACTTGCCCGAGCCCGAGGGCCCGATGACCAGCAGGAACTCGCCCTCTCGCACGTCGAAGCAAAGATCGTCCAGGATGGCCGATGCCGACCCCGGATAGCGATAGCCTAGATGCTCAAAACGAATCATGGGCAACACTCCTCGCCCCGGCCTGCTCATGCCCGCCGCCGGTCTCGCTCCCGGCAGGCAGGAGAGCCGGAAGCGCCAGGGGCAGCAGGGCAGCGCCGATCAGGGGATTGAACGCCGGGAGCAGGTCGGCCGGCGGATAGGGGCTATAGTACAGGGTGGCGGGCGCCAGGAACCTGGCCCCGGCGACCGCCGCGATGACCAGGACGCTGGTCACGGCCAGGGCCGTGTCGCGCGCCTCCCAGCGGGGCCGGCGGTAACGGCTGCGCCGCACCCCCCGGCCCTGGTACCAGAACAGGGCCAGCAGCCCCACCACGGCCAGGCCGGCCAGGGCCCAACCGGGGGTCGCTGCGGCGGGATAGTAGGCCAGGATGAACAGCCCGCCCAGGAGGGACACGAGCGCCGCCAGCGTCCCGAGTTGCACCCACAGAGCCTGGCGGCGCGGAGCGGGCGTCTGGGTGCCGGCAAAGCCCCTGGCCTCCATGGTCTCGGCCAGCTGGATGGCCCGCTCCAGCCCGTTGGCCAGGAGGGGGATGATGAGCGGCAACAAGTCGCGCACACCCCGCAGCCGGTGGCCGCGGATGCGCTGTGCCTGCCGGATCTCCCGGGCGGCGAGCACCATTTGCGGCACAAAGGTGATGGCGATGGACACCACCACCCCGGCCTGAAAGAGAAAGGCCGGGGTGGCGCGCAAGAGCTGGTAGTGATCCACGCCGGCGTTAAAGGCGGCAAAGACGGCCAGGATGGCCAGGAGCGCCAGGCCGTTGGCCGCGCCGGCGAGAATGGCTTCCAGGGTTATCACCCCACCGACGATGGGCCAGGTCTCGGGCAGGCGAAAGAGCACGATGCGCCCGGCGTGAATGGACAGGGCGTTGAAGGGGATGGACAGGGCCAGGAAAAAGACCCCTATGCGCACAAAGGCTCCCCAACTGCTGCCCAGCGGTGTCGAGCGGCCCAGGGCGGTGTAGACCAGCCAGGCCGCGCCCAGGACCAGCGCCAGGTATAGTGGGTTCTGCAGGGTAAAGGCCGGCAGCGCCGCGGCCGCCAGCCAGGCAACCCACGCCCAGGTATGGTACATCAACGTCTCCGCAACCAGACGACGACGCCGGCGGCGGCCAGGACCAGGAGCATGCCGCCAAAGGCCAGGTACCCGCCCGTGCCTCCCGTGCCATCGGGCGCGGCGGCGGCCGGGGCTTCCGCGGGGTGCCCGGCAGCCGGCGCCTGGGCCACGACAGCGGGCGTAGCGGTGGCCGAGGGCGGCGCCGTGGCCGTCACAGAGGTCGCGCTGCCTGCCGTGGAAGGCGGCGGGGTGGCCGTCGCCGCCTCTGTCGCGACGGCGGTTGGCGTGGGCGGCTGGCAGATGGCCTCGAAGGTCAGGTCCGCGGCGGGGGGCGTGTGGCCGTCGCCCCACACCCAGGCATCCACGAAGCCGGGCAGGACGGTGTGCAGCCCGGCACCCAGGGGCGAGTAGGTCCAGGTTTCCGCGCCGGCCTCGCGGTAGAAATAGTTCCAGTAGGCACAGTCGGCGCCGCCCATGCACTGGCAGAAGCAGTGCTGGCCGGGAAAGTTGCAGCCCTGGCCTTCCAGGCGGCAGACCGAGACGCCCATGCCGCCCGAGACGTCGGCCAGGACCTCCAGGCCGGAGGCCTGCAGCAGCTCGATGCCCTTGACGCCCTCGGCTGCCACGTCCAGGCAGCGGGTCTCGACGCGTGACTCGTCGAACTGGACCACGAGCCCCGCGCGGCCCGGCTCCTGGGCCCCGGCGGGGAATGCCACGAGGCACAGCGCCAGCAGCAGGAGGCTCCCCAACAGCCGGGAACCGATCTTGGTTCCCCTCATCTCTTTACCCTTTCTCTCACACCGTCCCGCCCGCCGGGAAGCAGGGGCGCTGCCCCTGCCTCCCGCCAGGTGGGGAACCGGCTCGCTACTTGCGGCGGCGTAGGGCATAGCCCGCGGCCGCCAGCCCCAGGCCGGCCAGGGAAAGGAGCAGGGCAGGTTCCAGACCCGCGCCGCCGGTCTCCGGGATCGTGGACGGCGCCGGCTCGCTGGCCGTTGCTTCGGGAGCGGATGTGGGAGCGGGCGTCGGCGTCGCCGCTGCCGCGGCCGGCTGGCCGGCGTCCGTGGTCGCCAGGGGAAAGGCCTTGCCCGCCAGGGCCGGGATGGCCTGGACCGTGGCCAGGAGGTTATCGTCGGGCATGGCTGCCTGCCAGGCAAAGGCCCCGCCCTCGTTCTGGAAGGCCTCCAGGGTTTCCACCGGCCCCACGCCGCTACTTCCTTCCCAGCCGGCCGGATCCTCGCCGGCGGCGATGAGGGCCTGGATGGTGACGGCCGTCGAGTTGGCGTCGGTATCCGTCCCAAAGTCGGAGGGGCTCTGGTAGGGCCAGCCGCCATCCTCGTTCTGTATGCTGCGGTAATAGTCCAGGGCATTGCCAACGGCCTCGCTGCCGGCCTGCCCGGCAGCAACCAGGGCCTGCACGGCAAAGGCCGTGGAGTTGGTGTCGGCAGGCGTCGCGTCGGTGCCGTCCCAGGACCAGCCGCCGTTCTCCTGCTGCGCCTGGACGATCTGGTCTACGGCCGCGTCCGAGATGGGGCGCCGGACGCTGGCCAGGGTCAGTACGGCGAGGAGGTGGCTGACAAAGGTGTCGTTGGCCGTGCCTATGCGACCGCCGGCGCCGGCCATGGCCTCCAGCCGGGCGACGGAATCGGTATCGCCAAAGGTGCGCGGATTCTCGCCGGCGGCCACGGCGGCCATGATCAGCTTGGCCAGGTCGCCGGCATTGTCCACGGCGGCGGCGTTGGCGGCCAGGTAGTCGAGGGTGCTGTTGCCATCCTGCGCAAAGGCGGCGGGGTCGCCCCCGGCGGCCACGATGGCCATGACGGCGTCGGCCGTGGAGCCGACCGTGCTGCCAGGGCCAAAGCCGCTGCCAAAGCCGCCGTCGGCGTTTTGTTGGGTGCGCAGATAGTCGAGGGCCGCTGCCAGGTCGGCGGCAGCCAGGGCGGGCAGGGCACTACCGGCGACGAGCAGCAGCGCCAGTGCGAGGGCAAGAATTCGATGTCTCATGTTTCCTCCTTGAACGAGACCGGGGCAACGCGGTCGTTGCCGCCGTATCGGAACCACCTTACAAAAAAAGCCCGACCTTTCGGTCAGGGCTATCCTCTCAACGTAAAACCCCTTGCCTTTCGACAAGGGGTGGTCATGGGCCTTGGTCCATGCGCCTCACCCCTTTCCGCGAAGGTTCGCAGTGCGCGACCGCGGCGGGCGTCCTGGCTTGGGCATTGGCCCTTACAGTTGCGGGACAGCGCCGGACTCTCACCGGCTTCTCCCATTAAACCCCGCGCATCCGGGCTACGGGGTACCACGGTCTGGCATATTCAGTTGCAGGCAGTATAGCACAGGGGCGGACGGCTGTCAAACGGGAGCGGCAGAGAGTCAGCAGTTTTTAATGTAGTGCAGGTTCAGTGTCGAACCCGGCGAATCCTGTCTGATCCCTACGCCTGCCCCCGCACCTCCATCTCCAGCCGCTCGAAGAAGGCGACCATGAAGGCGTGGCGCTCTCGCGCGATCTCGCGGGCGCTCTCGGTCAGGAGCCGGTCCTGGATCCTGGCCAGTTTCATGTGGTACTCGTGCACGGGGGTGTGCTCCCCGCGGGTGGCTTTGCTCTCCTGGTACCCGGGCGGCACCTCGGCCCACAGCCGCTGGCCGGCCCGCCCCCCGTAGGCAAAGGCGCGGGCCACGCCCAGGGCGCCGATGGCATCCAGCTTGTCGGCGTCGTGCAGGACGCGGGCCTCGGGCGTGTCGGGCGCCGGCCCGGTGCGAAAACGGTGGGCGGCAATGGCCCGTGCCACCGCCTCCACCCGTTCCGGCGGATGGCCGGCCAGCAGGCGGCGTGCCTCCTCGGCACCGGCCTGGGCGTGGTCCGCGCCCTCCGCCTCGCTCCCATCGCCCCGCGCCACGTCGTGGAGCAGCACGGCGGCGCGCAGGATCTCCGGATCGGCCCCCTCGGCCGGCGCCAGGCGCTCGGCCAGGGCCAGGACGCGCAGGACGTGGTCAAAGTCGTGGACGGCATCGCTGCCCTGGTAGTGTTGGCGCGCTTCTTCAACGCTGATCAAGGTTCCCCTCCTGGTGCCGCGCGTGGAATGGCCGGCGGCGGCTATTATATCACATCATTGCCGCTTTTCCACAACTCTTTTGGCACTGGCAAAAGCACCCGGATTGTGCTATAATCCTGTTCGCTTGCAGCATCCAGTCCCCCTCGAGGCGGGACCAATGAGAGAGGTTTTTGGGGACGCATGACAAAGAGTCGGTTCTTGCTGGCCAGCCTGGCAGCGCTCCTATCGCTGCTGTGGGGCTGGGCGGTCCAGGCGCAGGGTATTCTGCCAGAGGCAACGGCCGAGCCGGGTGTCGTTCGCTTTATCCTCTTTTACAGCGACACCTGCCCGCACTGCCACGAAGTCATGGAGAACTATCTCCCCACGGTCTATGAGAAGTACGGGGACCGGGTTGAGCATCAATACATCGACATTCACAACAATACCGAAGGCTACCAGGCCATGCTGTCGCTGGAGAGCAGCCTGGGCGTGCCCCAGTCCGAGCAGGGCTACATTCCAGCCCTGGTCATCGGCGACCAGGTGCTTATCGGCGGGGACCAGATCCCGGCGAGGTTGGAGGGCCTCATCGATCAGTACCTGGCCCAGGGCGGTGTGGACTATCCCTCCCTCGAGAACCTGCCTACGGTCGTGGTGCCCACGCCCGGCCCGAAAGTCCAGGTGCTCGTCTTTGTGGACCAGGCCAGCCCTTCCTTCCAGGAATTGAGCACCCTCATGATCTCCCTCGGCCAGCAGCATGGCAGCGGATTCGAGCCCTACGCGGCGGATATTTCCACTGCCCAGGCCAGGGAAGCGTTGGACCGTCTCCACGAGGCCCTGGGAGAGGCACCTTACACGGACGGCACCCCCGAGGTGCTCATTGACCGCACGCTCCTCATCGGCATGGACGAGATCGAAGCCGAGCTGCCGGGCCTCATCGACGATTACCTGGCCCGGGGAGGTGTCAACCTGCCGTCCCTCAATGCGCTGGCGGGCGAGACCCCCGTGCCCGAGGAAAGCGCGACTCCGACTCCGACCGCAGGCGCGGCCGCGCCCATTTACATGGCCTACTTTGAACAGAGCGGCTGCCAGGAGTGTGCTCGCACCATGTACGACCTCCAGGTGGTGCAGGAGCAATACCCGCAACTGGTCGTCGAGAGTTTTGCCATGGAGGAAGCCGACAACAAGGCCCTCAACGAGTGGCTGAGTGAAAAGTACGGCGTGCCCGAGGAAAAGCGGCTCTCCACCCCCATGGTGTTCGTCGGCGAGGACGTGCTCATCGGCGAGGAGGCCATCCTGGACAACCTTCTGCCTGCCGTGGGGCGCTATGCCGCCGGCGGCGCGCCGCGCACCTGGGAGGACTTTGATCCCGAGGCGGGTGAGGAGGGCATCCTGGCGCGTTTTCAGTCCCTGGGGGCGCTCACGGTGCTCGGCGCGGGCCTCATCGACGGACTGAATCCCTGTGCCTTTGCCACACTGGTATTTTTCGTGTCGTACATGGCCTTTACCGGGCGTCGCGGGCGCGAGGTGCTGTTCGTCGGCGTAGCCTTTACCCTGGGCGTCTTCTTGACCTACCTGCTGGTGGGCGTGGGGCTCCTCAAGGTCGTCCAATCCCTGGGCATCCTGTCGTCCCTGGGCCGCTGGGTGTATCTCCTCACCGCCCTGCTGTGCGCCATCCTGGCCGCCCTGACCTTTCGCGACCTGGCCCGTGCCCGGCGAGGCAAGCCCGGCGAGATGACCCTGAAGCTGCCCCTTCCCTTGCGCAAGCGCATCAACAAGGTGATCCGCGAGGGAGCCCAGGTGCGAGCCTTTGTAGGCATGGCCTTGGTCACGGGCTTCCTGGTGTCGCTCATCGAGCTGGCGTGCACCGGCCAGGTCTACCTGCCCACCATCGTCTACGTCCTCAGCCAGCCCGAGCTGGCGGCCAGGGCCTTTCTCTACCTGCTCCTCTACTGCCTGATGTTCGTCCTGCCCCTGGTCGTCGTCTTTGTGCTGAGCTACCTGGGCACCACGTCGGAGCAGTTGGGGCAGTTCGTCAACCGCCACACGGCGAGCATTAAGCTGCTCACCGGCGTGATCTTTGTGGGCCTGGCCCTGTGGATGACCTGGACCCTGGCGCCGCTGTTCGGCCTCGCCCTGGCCTGGCAGAAGTGGCTTCTCATGACCGGCGTGGTGGTCGCCATCGCCGTCGCCGCCGCCCTGCTGCGGACGAGAGACAAAACCCAGGCCCGGATGGCGGCCCGACGCCGCAGGAGCCGTGCATGACCGAGCGCCTGCACTACGATGACCCTTTCCTGCTCCGCTTCTCGGCGCGGGTGGTCGAGCGCGTGCAGTGGGAGGACCGGCCAGCCGCCGTCCTGGACCGGACCGCCTTTTACGCCACCGGCGGCGGGCAGCCCCACGACACCGGCATTCTGGGCGGCGTGGACGTGGTGGAGGTGGTGGAGCGGGAGGGCGACGGCGCGGTGGTCCACATCCTGGCCGCACCCCTGCCGCCCGGCACGGTCGAGGTGGAAGGCGAGGTGGACCGGGCGCGGCGGCTGGACCTCACGCAGCAGCACACCGGCCAGCACATCATTTCCGCGGCCTTTGTCGAGGTGCTGGGGGCCAACACCGTGAGCTTTCACCTCTCGGCCGATTACGCCACCATCGACCTCGACCGCGCCCCACTGTCGGCGGAGGACCTGGCCCGCGTCGAGGACCTGGCCAACGAGGTCGTGTTGGAGAACCGGCCGGTCATCTCGCGCTTTGTGAACCGCGACGAGCTGCCGTCGCTGACCCTGCGCAAACCCCTGACCCACGCCGGCCCGGTGCGCATCGTGGAGATCCCCGGCTTTGACTGCTCGGCCTGCGGCGGCACCCACGTGCGCGCTACAGGCGAGGTGGGCCTCATCAAGCTCATTCGCAGTGAGCGCCGCGGCGCGGAGAGCCGCGTCGAGTTCCTGTGCGGCGGCCGCGCCCTGGCCGACTACCGGGCCAAGAACGCCCTCCTTCTGGACCTGGCCCGGGAATTCACCGTCGGCCATTGGGAGGTGGGCGACCTGGTCCACCGCCTGGACGACGAGCTGAAAGAGGCCCGGCGAGAGCTGCGGGCCGCCCGCGACGCCCTCCTCGACGCCGAGGCGGCCATGCTCCGGGCCCGGGGAATGCCCGCCGGCGCTGCACTTATGGTCCACGCCCACCTGCCCGACCACACTCCGGACGATCTGAAGCACCTGGCCCAGAGGCTGGTGGCGGAGCCCGGCACGGTGGTCCTCCTGGGCAGTGGCCAGGCAGGGCAGAAAGGCGCTTTCGTCTTTGCCCGCGGTGCGGACGTGGGACTGCACGTGGGCAACCTGGTTCGCCAGGCATGCGAGGCCATTGGCGGGCGGGGCGGCGGCCGGCCCGAGTTTGCCCAGGGAGGGGGCACGCGCGGCGAGGACGTGGCACAGGCGCTGCAAGCGGCCCTGGAGACGGCGGCGCAGGAGCTGCAGAGCGGGTAGCAGCCCGGCGGCGAGCGCCTTTTTCATCGGGATGAGCGCTTGAGGAAGGGCACGGCAAGCGGGCTCGCCGGTAGAGCCTACGCAGGGCGGCTGAAAACCAAATAGGCCAGCCACCAATGAGTGGCGTGTGCGAGAGGGGAGCCATGATCCGCGAGATCGCACCCAATGTTTTCGTCGAGACCGAGTACCACGGCGCCAACGTGGCGTTCATCGCCACAGGTGAGGGCGTGATCCTGATTGATACCCCTATGCTGCCCCGCGAGGCCCGCCACTGGCTGTGCGAGATCGAGAAGCGCACCGACGAGCGGATCCTGTACATCGTCAACACCGACCACCATCGCGCCCACATCATCGGCAACCAGCATTTTCCCATGGCCACCGTGGTGGCCCACGAAAACGCATGGAAGGAGATCAAGAGCTACGGTGACAGTTTTCGCACGCGGCTGATGAATATGTACCGCGAGCGCATTCCCGAAGCCGCGGCCGAGTGGAAGCAGACCCTGGAGATCGTCAAGCCCCAGGTGACCTTTACCGGCCGCACCGTCCTTTACAAGGGCCAGACCGAGTTGCACCTCATCGCCGTTGGCGGCCATACTCCGGCGACGGCCGTCGTCTATATGCCCAACGAGAAGCTGCTGTTTACCGGCGACGTGGTGGTCACCAACCGGCCTCCCTTCCTATCGCAGGGCAACACCAAGGAGTGGCTGGAGGCCCTCACCTTTCTGCGCAAGCTGCGCTACGACATCCTGATCCCCGGCCACGGCGAGCTGACGGGCAAGGAGGCCACCGATCGCATGTCCGAGTACCTGCGCCTGGTGCGGCGCAAGGTGCGCAGCGCCTACCAGGCCGGCATGCCCAAAGCCGACACGGCCCGCAGCCTGTCGCACCTCATCCGCTACTGGCCCATCCCACCCTTCGAAAAACCCAAGGCCGACCGGCGCTTCAAGTCGGGACTGGGGCGCGTCTGGAACGAGATCAAGGCCGAGGAAACGGCCAAGGCCAAGGCCAAAACCAAGGCCAAAGCCAGGTCCAAGAGCGCGGCCTGAGAGCCGGAAGAGCGAAGCATGGACAAGCCGGCAGTCGCCCTGATCCCCTGCGCCAGCTACGGCCAGGACGAGGTCGAGGCCGCGGTACGGCGCGGCCTGGACCTGTTGGGCGGCATGGCCCGCTTTGTCCAGCCCGGCCAGCGGGTGTTGATCAAGCCCAACTTGCTCCTGCCCAGCTCCCCCGAGCGTGCCATCGTCACGCACCCATCGGTGTTGCGTGCCGTGCTGCGCCAGGTGCAGGCGGCAGGCGGATCGGCCTTCATCGCCGACAACCCCGTCGTCATCCCGGTCTCGCGCCGGGGGTGGGAGGGCGCCTACGAGCGCACCGGCTGGGCGGCCGTGGCGGCCGAGACCGGCACCCGGCTCAACACCTCCATCGTGCCGGAACAGCACCCCTACCCCGAGGGCAAGCTGCTGCACCTGGTGGACGCCAGCAGCTTTCTGGCCGAGGCCGACGTAGTCATCTCCCTGCCCAAACTCAAGACCCACAACTTTATGCGTTTCACCGGGGCGGTCAAGAACCTGTTTGGTGTCGTGCCCGGCACCGTCAAACTCGGCTACCACCTCAAGCTGCAGACCGCCGAGCGCTTTGCCGACATGCTCCTCGACCTGGCCGGTTTTGCCCGGCCGGCCTTGACCATCATGGACGGCGTGGTGGGCATGGACGGCCACGGGCCCTCGGGCGGCCGGCCCTTTGCGGCAAATGTCGTCCTGGCCGGCACGGACCCCGTGGCCGTGGACGTGGCGGCCCTGGCCGTCGTGGGCCAGGAGCCCCTGGGCGTGCCTACCGTGGCTGCCGCGGCGCGCCGCGGGCTGTCCACGGGCCGGCCGGGCGACCTGAACATCGTGGGCGAGGAGCTGAGCCGCGTGCGCGCCAGCGGCTTCCGGATGCCTCCCGGCCGCCCGTCCGACGTGAACCACATCCCGGCCTTCCTGCGCCCCCTGGCGACCAGCCAGTTGGTCGCCACTCCCTACGTGACCGGGCGTTGCATCGGCTGTGGCCAGTGCATCGAGCACTGCCCGGCCAAGACCATTGTCCGCATTCACGGCAAGGCCTATATCCGGCCGGCCAACTGCATTCGCTGCTACTGCTGCCACGAGCTGTGTCCCGAGCAGGCCATCGACCTGCGCAATCCGCTCCTCGCCCGCGTCCTGGCCGGCCTGAGCCGCTGACCACATCCCTCAGTCGGCTGGGCTACGGCGTCCGCCAAAAGTTGTGCCTCTCAACTAATAGAACGTTCAACGGCGGTCAAAGCGGCCAATTGAAGGATTGACAACGGCCCAAACCGTGATATAATGGCCTTAGTTTGTTGCTACGACAAACTAAGGGGGAGACGTGCAGGGACGATATCAGACGGCCGACCAGGCCCTCGTCCGCGAGATGAACCTGTCCATCATCCTGCGTTACCTCCATGCCGGCGGGCCCATGTCCCGGGCGTCGCTGGCCTCCCTCGCCGGCCTGAACAAGACCACCGTCTCGAGCCTCGTGGACGAGCTGTGTCGCAGGGGCCTCGTCCACGACGTCGGCATGGATAACACGCGCACCGGCCGCCCGGCCACCCTCCTGGAGCTGAACCCCGACGCTGGCTTGATCGCCGGGGTCGCCCTGGGCGTCGACTTTGTCTCGGTCATCCTCGCCGATTTTGTCGGGCAGATCCGCTGGCGCCGCCGGGAGGCGGCGGACCCCAGGGAGAGCCAGGAGGACATGATCCGGCGCACGCAAGAGCTCGTCGACGAGGCCATCCGCTTCGGGCGCGACGCGAGCAGGCGGCTCCTGGGCCTGGGCATCGCTACCCCGGGCACGGTAGACGTCGACCGCGGCCTGCTCATCTTTTCGCCAAACCTGCAATGGCACGACGTCGCCTACCGCGACATCTTTAACGCGCGCACAGGGCTGCCGGTCCTGGTGGACAATGATGCCAACGCCGCCGCCCAGGCGGAGCACCTCTTTGGCGTTGCCCGCCAGGCACAGAACTTCTTGAGCGTCTTTGGCGGCGTGGGCGTCGGCGGGGGCCTGTTCCTGAACGGCAAGCTCTACCGCGGCGCGGGAGGCTTTGCCGGCGAGATCGGCCACACCAACTTTGTGGTCGAGGGCTACCGGCGGCCCTGCCGCTGTGGCAGCCGCGGCTGCTGGGAGACCTCCGTGGCCCAGGAGTCCATCGTCGAGCGGGTGCGCAGCCGGCTGCTCGCGGACCGCAACAGCCTGGTGTCACGTTTGATGGCCGAGCAGCAGGTGACCCTCAGCCTGCCACTCATCGTAGAAGCAGCCCGGGCGGGCGATGCCGAGTGCATGGAGGCGCTGGCCGAAACCGGCGCGCTCCTGGGGCTGGGCGTCGCCAACCTGGTCAGTATCTTTAATCCCGAAATGGTGGTCCTGGGCGGCCCGTTAGGCGAAGCAGAGCAGTTTCTGCTGCCCCCCATCCGCGAGGCCGTGAGTGAGACCACCCTGCCCGAGATCCGGCAACAGGTGCAGATCCTCGCCTCTCCCTTTGGCGCGGATGCCAGCGTTGTTGGCGCCGTGGCGCTGGTCGTGGAGGCTATTTTTGCCAATCCAACCAGCGTCGGGTATCTCGACGGCACCCCAGCTCACGAGAGGAGGTGATAGACCCAGACGAATTCCCTGGAACCCTTGAGCTTTGCGTGATATTTGAGGGCTCTGATAGAGGAGGAGTTTGACCATGTTTCGCAAGAACCTATCCTACGGCACCCTGACCCTGTTGATCCTGGCCTCGCTTCTGCTCGCCGCCTGTGGGGCGACGGCCGAGCCGCAGGCCACCCAGGTACCGGAAGCAACCCAGGCACCGGAAGCGACCGAGGCAGCGCCCGCGCCTACGGCCGCCGAGCCGGCAGCAGCTGCCGGCGACCNNGGCCGACGGCCTGAACGCCATGTACGAGGTGTTCGCCGGGCAGTATCCCGACATCGAGGTCATTAACGCCACCGTGGCCGGTGGCGCCGGCTCCAACGCCAAGGCCGTCCTCGCCACCCGCATGCAGGCCAACGACCCGCCCGACTCCTTCCAGGTCCACGCCGGCCACGAGCTCATCGACTCCTGGGTCGTCGCCGACAAGATGGAGCCCGTGACCTTTATCTTCGAGGAGAACAACTGGCTCGACGTCTACCCGCCCGGCGTCATCGACATCCTGTCCTACGATGGCGAGATCTGGAGCGTGCCCGTCAACATCCACCGCTCCAACGTCCTGTGGTACAACAAGGCGGCCTTTGCCGACAACGGCCTGGAACCGCCCACCACCTTTGACGAATTCTTCCAGGTCGCCGACGCCCTCCAGGGCGCGGGCATCACCCCCCTGGCCATGGGCGACAACGGCATCTGGGCTGCCACCCACCTCATGGAATCGGTCCTCCTGGGCACCCTCGGCACCGAAGGCTACCAGGGCCTGTGGGACGGCTCCACCGACTGGAACGGCCCCGAGGTTCAGGAAGCCCTCGAAACCTTTGCCCGCATGATGGAGTACGTCAACGAGGACCACGCCGCCCTCTCCTGGGACCAGGCCGCCCAGATCGTGGCTGACGGCGATGCCGCCATGACCATCATGGGCGACTGGGCCGAGGGCTACTTCAAGTCCATCGGCCTCACACCCGACCAGGAGTTCGGCTGGGTGCCCTCCCCCGGCACGGATGGCATCTTCATGATGCTCTCCGACTCTTTCGGGCTGCCCCAGGGCGCCCCCCACCGCGACAACGCAGTGGCCTGGCTGACCCTCGCCGGCTCCAAGGAGGGCCAGGATGCCTTCAACCCCCTCAAGGGCTCCATCCCGGCCCGCACCGACGGCGACCGCTCCCTCTACGACGCCTACCTCCAGTCGGCCATGGATGACTTTGCCGCCAACGAAATCGCCGCCAGCCTGGCCCACGGCGCTGCCGCCTCCGAAGGCTGGGTCACCGCCGTCAACGACGCCATGACCCTCTTTGTCAGCGACCTCGACGTGGCCGCTGCCCAGACCGCCATGGCCCAGGCCTGCGCCGACGCAGGGGTTTGCCAATAAGTCCAGATAGACGAGACCTGGCAGGTCAATCAAGACCTGCCAGGTCTCTTGCCCGGAGGGGACCATGTCGCACTCACGCCGCGAACGCTGGATCGCGTTTCTGATGGTCTTGCCGTCCATCATCCTCATCGCGATCTTTGTGTACGGCTTTATCGCCTGGACCGGTGCCGTCTCGGTCTCCAAGTGGGATGGAGTGCAGCCCAATTACGAGTCGAACGGCCTGGCAAACTATCGCCAGCTTTTCAGCCGGGAGGGCGGTGTCTCGGCCAGGCGGTTCACCATTGACCTCTGGAACACGCTCTTTTTCACCATCTTTTTCCTCCTCATCTGCGTGGTGCTGGGGTTGCTTCTGGCCATCCTCCTCGATCAGAAGGTCAAGGGAGAGGGGATTTTTCGTACGATCTATCTCTTTCCCATGGCCCTATCCTTCGTCGTGACGGGCGTGGTGTGGCAATGGATCTTTGCGCCTGGCACCGCGACGCGGCTTCGCGGGGTCAATGCCCTCCTGCACGCCGTGGGGCTCGACGCCTTGCGCTGGAAGTGGTACACCGATACCAACTCCATCGGTCCCTTTCACGTGGCCCTTATCCCGGTTATCATCGCCGCGGCCTGGCAGATGATCGGCTATTGCATGGCCATGTACCTGGCCGGCCTGCGCGGCGTCCCCGAGGAGCTGCGCGAGGCGGCGCGGGTCGACGGGGCCAACGAGGCCGGCATCTACAGGCACATCATTCTGCCGATCCTCCAGCCCATCACTCTCAGCGCCCTCATCGTCCTGGGCCACATCTCGCTCAAGATCTTTGACCTGGTGTACACCATGACCGGCAAAGGGCCAGGGTTCGTTACCGATGTGCCGGGCATCTTTATGTTCGAGACCACCTTCCAGGGCAACCACTATGCCCAGGGAGCCGCCATCTCGATCATCATGCTCCTCATGGTGGCCGTCGTCATCGTGCCCTACCTCATTTTTAGCCTGCGCCGGGAGGTAGAGATATGAGCCCATCCGTCACTCCACCCATCGTGGGCAAGGTGCAGCCCGCTCCCCGCCGGGGAACGCGGCGGCGCGGTGCCAGCCCGGCGCGTATCGGCATCTATCTCCTGCTGATCCTTTTTGCCATTCTCTTCCTGGTGCCGGTCTATGTCATGCTGGCCAGCTCGTTCAAGACCTTTGCCGAGGTGCAGGACCTGTCGCGCATGTGGGCGCCGCCCACCGGCATCAACCTCGACTCCTTCCAGGCCGCATGGTCGGGCATCCCGGGCAAGGGGCTGCGGGGGCTGTCACAAAACCTGCTCAACAGCGTCTACCTGACGGTGCCGGCAACGCTGCTGTCTTCGTTCCTCGGCTCGCTGAACGGCTACGTGCTGTCCAAGTGGAAGTTCCGGGGGGCCAACGTGGTCTTTCCCTTGATGCTCTTTGGCATGTTCATTCCCTACCAGAGCGTCCTCATCCCCTTGACGCAGACGCTAGCGGCCATCGGCCTGGGGGGCACGCTCTGGGGGCTCATCCTGGTACACGTGGTATACGGCATTCCCATCACCACGCTCATCTTTCGCAATTACTATACCGAGGTGCCCACCGACATGGTGGAGGCAGCCCGTATCGACGGCGCGGGCATCCTCGGCGTGTACTGGCGGGTGCTCTTTCCCCTGTCGCTGCCCGGCTTTGTGGTGGTCATCATCTGGCAGTTCACCAACATCTGGAACGAGTTCCTGTTCGCCGTATCGATCCTGCAAAAGCCGGAATTGCAGCCCATCACCGTCGCCCTGCGGAACCTGTCGGGCAGCCAGATCCAGGAATGGAACATGATCATGGCCGGCTCCATCATCGCCGCGCTGCCCACGCTGCTCATCTATATCATCATGGGCCGCTACTTTATCCGAGGTTTGCTGGCCGGCTCGGTGAAGGGCTAACGAGGCGCGCCCGGGCACGATGAATCGCGCACTACGAACCAGAGTCTTGCACGTTAGCACCCGTTCGTAGTGCGCGCTTTAGCGCGCTCACTGCTCTTTCCGCCAGTAGACGTCTCGCTCCCGGGCCATGAGCCCGGTTTCGATCATCTCCCGGCGCAGCGTGGCAAAATCGGGGTGCACGCGGCCGATGATCTCGTTCACCTCGCGCTCGCTATAATGCTGGTCCGGCTCGAACTGCTCCAGCAGGTAGCGCAGGATCACCTGCCGCTTTTTCCACTTGTGCGGCCAGCTCTTGAGCCGGCCGCCCTCCATGTAGTCGCGCAGCACCTTGCGATCGTACGCGTCCAGGTCCAGGTCATTGGTCACCTCTTGCAGGCCCTCGCCCGACAGGATCTGCGCCGACAGCTCGTGCAGCGTTTGCAGCCGGAGCGAGTAGACGTGATAGTGCTGGTCGGCCCGGGCCGTCACCAGTCCTAGCCTGGCCAGGCGCTGGAGGTGGTGCGAGACGGTGGCCGAGCTCAGGCCCAGGATGGCGGCCAGCTCCTCGACCGAGTAATCCTGCCTGGCCAGGAGTCCAACGATTTGCAGGCGTTTCTCATCGCCCAACGCCTTGAAAAACTCGAGCAGAACCTCGCTTCGATCCTCGCCTTCCATCATGTGCCTCTATTTGTGTTGATAATCATCGAAACAAATTTACCATCGTTTCGCGGCGCTGTCAAGAGGACAGAGGATAAAAAAGGCGGGAATCGCTTCCCGCCCTTCTTTTACCGCCCGGCCCTACGCCCTCCGCACCCAGACCTGCCCGCGCCGCTGCCACCACAGCACGGCGCCCGGCAGGCTGGAGACATAGATGGTGAGCTGCATGACCAGCGACATGGCCAGGGCCGGCGCCTGGGGGAGGATCCCGGCCAGGTTGTGATAGAGGGCCACGAACACGGCCTGGTTCACGCCCAGGCCCGAGGCGATGGACGGAATATAGAGGGCAAAGGGCGTCAGGGGTGTCAGGACGAGGGCCCAGACAAAGGGCACCTGGGCCCCGACGGTGACGGCCGCCAGGTAGTTGACGACGCACGTCGCCAGCACGGTGGCCAACCCCAGGCCAAAGGCAATGAACAGGGCGCCGGCGTGGGTGCGATAGATCTGCACCGAGTCGGACAGTTGCTGGTAGAGGGGCAAGAACCGGCCCAGGGGCTTCCAGCGAAAGATGCCCTCCACCAGGCGCCGCAGCCGCTGGCTCATGAGCACGGCGACGACCAGCGCAAAGGCCAGCAGCGCCAGCGCCAGGGTCAGGAGCAGCCAGCTCATGTCGGCCCGGCCAAGGCCCCAGACGGCGTAGGCGAGCCCGGCCACGGCGGCCACGAGGAAGGCGGCCAGGCCGACGACGCGGTCGACCAACACCGAGACGGCCACGGGTGCCCCCTGCCCGTCCGTGTGCCGGGCCAGGTCCCAGCCCCGGGCAATGTCGCCGCCGACCATGCTGAGGGGCAGGTTGGCAAAGAAAAGGCCAACCAGGTTGTGCCGGAACAGGCTGGCGTAGGGCACCTGCACGCCCAATGTGCGCAGCAGATACTGCCACTTGAGCACGTTCAGCCCGATGGCCCCAAAATAGACGGCGAGGGCCACCACCCACGGCCAGACCCGGACGTTGGCCAGGATGCTCTGCCAATCGGCGTCACGAATGGTGGGCCGGGTAAAGACAAAGACGATGAGGCCCAGGCTGATGGCCACCTTGGCCAGGGTCAGAAGGCGGTCTTTCAAGGCCGGCTCTCCCGGTAGTCCCCTTGCGGAGGCGGCTCCTGGCCGGGGTCCTTGGTCGTCCAGGCCATGTCCCACACCACGTGCTTTTTCTTGCGCACGTAATAGTCCCAGGCCCCCAGGATGCGGGAACAGATCTCTAGCATGGCCAGAAAGGCGAGGGTCGCCAGCAGGCGGATGGCGCCCCAGACCTGCTCCAGGGCCAGGCGCACCACGCGCGTGTTTTGCAGGCTCGAAACCTTGTATCCGTACTTTTCCTTCAGGTAGAGGTGCCCTGCATAGTTGCGGCGCCGCTGCCTGACAAAATCGGCCACCGTCTCGGGACCCATGTTATAGACCACGGCTTCGGGCGCGTAGCGCACCTGCATGCCGCGGCGGATGATGAACGCCTCGACAAAGGCCTCGTCCATGGCCACGTCGGGGGGGAGCTGGTCAAAGACCTTGCGGAAGGCAATGAGCTCGCCCAGGCGCGGGATCTCCAGGCAGAGCTGGTGCTCCATCTGTAGCCGGAGGTGGGAGAGCAGGCCCACGATGTGATCGGGTGTGTTGACGGCCACCTTCTGGGCGCCGGTCATGCCCACGGCCGGGTTGCGGAACATATTGACCATCTTCTCGATGGTGTCTTCCCGGGGCAGGGTGTCGCCGCTCTCCAGCACGCAGATCCTTTCGCGGGCGTGCTCCAGGAATACGTTGATGGCCGAGGTCTTGCCCTCGCGCTGGGGCTGGACGTAGAGCTGGATGCGAGGTTCGCGGGCCATGGCCTCGCGCACGATCTCTTCGGTGCGGTCGGTGCAGCCCGAGGCCACGACAATGATCTCGCTGATCTCGACCTCGTACAGGCGCTGATCGATGATGGCCTGGAGCAGCCGGCCAATGTTGGCCTCTTCGTTGTAGGCGGTGATGCCCACGCTGCAACGGATCTTGCCTTCGTCCATGCTAAGATCCCACCACCGTCCGCCACGCCATGCGCGCCGTGCGCGGCAGGCGCAGCCAGGTCTCTTTGCGCATCAGGGTGCGGACCACGCGCCGGGGGCGCAGGTAGAAGCGACGGTACGCCTCTTTCCACTTGCGCTCCACCAGCTCGGCCGGCAGGCCTGGCATCTCGAAGCGGGCCTTGCCCTCGAAAAAGACAAAATCATCCCAGGTTTCGGCCAGCATGCGGCCGCCGGCCATCACGGTGTTGTACATCTGCGTCCCGGGAAAGGGGGTGGCGATGGAAAAATTGGCGACGACGGGATCCAGCTCGATGGCAAAGCGGATGGTGTCTTCGATGGTCTCTTCCGTCTCGCCCGGCAGCCCGATGATGAAAAAGCCGATGGTCTCCAGGTCCACGGCCTTGGCCGCTCGAAAAGCCGCGCGGACCTGGTCCAGGGTCAGGTGCTTGTCCACGACGGTGTCGAGGATCTCCTGGTTGCCGCTCTCCACGCCAAAGGCGCTGCGCAGGCAGCCGGCACGGACCATGGCGCCCAGCACCTCCTCGTCGGCCAGGTTGGCGCGGATGCCGTTGATCATGATCCAGGGCACGCCCGTCAGCCCCTCCTCCACCAGCCGCGCACAGAGGCTCAGCACCCGCTGCCGGTCGATGTTGAAGGAATCGTCCAGGACGCCGATCTCGCCCACGCCCCATTCCCGCACCAGCCAGCGCCACTCGGCGACGACGCTCTCGGCCGAACGGGCGCGCCAGCGGCGGGGGCCTATCTGCGAGCAGTAGCTGCAGCGATAGGGGCAGCCCCGCGAGGTGAGGATGGGCAGGCTGGGGCCGTCCACCTGATCGACCGTGGGCTGCAGGTTGGTATAGCGCTCCAGCTTGAAAAGGTGCCAGGCGGGAAAGGGCATGGCCTCCAGCTCGGCCACGGGGATGGGCAGGCGGTCGGGTGTGCTGACGACCTCGCCGTCCGCGTCACGGTAGGTGATGCCCAGGATGGGCTCGCCCTCCGCGTCCAGGAACCGGCCTCCTTTCCCGTGCCCGTTCTCCCAGCACCGCAACAGCTCGAGCCAGGTGGCCTCGCCCTCGCCGCGGACGACGACGTCGACAAAGGGCTTGGCGGCCGACTCCTCGGGCAGAACGGTGGGATGGGGACCGCCCAGAACGATGGGCGCGTCGAGCACACCTTTCAGCATCCCGGCGTCTCGCCAGGCGGCTACAATCTGCGTGGTGTTGGCGGTGATGCCTATCACATCGGGCGCGAAGGCACGGGCCGCAGACGCCAGGGGCTCGTCCTCCACGTCGCCATCGTGGATCAGAAGCTGGTCGCCGCGCTGCTCGGCGACGGCGGCCAGGTAGGCCAGGCCCAGCGACGGCGAAGACCGGGTATCGATGGGCAGCCTTGATTTGGGATTGACCAACAGGATCCGCAATGCTCTGTGACCTTTCCCCCAATGTGTCGGCGAAGTATAGCACAAGTCGGAAACCTTCACAAGCTGCTGCCTTGAAAAGGTTGTTTGGGGCAGTTTGACAAAACGCCCGCGAGATGCTAAGATCGAGCATGGTGTTCCGTTCTCAGAATGCCGATTCGAGGCAAGACGATGTCCAGTTATGATCTGCAAAGCAGGCTCGCCCAATTCTGGCTGCTGTCGGACCTGGACCAGGAGGAGCTGCAGCGCACCGCCGAGTTTGTCCAGGAAGAGACGGCCCAGGCGGGCCGGGAGCTCTATCACCAGGGCGAGGCGCCCACGCATTTTTACCTGCTGGAAAGCGGGGTCGTCGAGGAAAGCGGCATAGATGGCGCCGGCAACGAGATCCTGCACCGCCGGGCCGGGGCGGGGGATTACGTGGGGCGCTGGGGCGTGTTGCACAACGAGTCGCGGCGCGCCACGGCCAAAGTGGTGCGCGAAGCCAGGCTCCTGTCCATCGAGAACCAGGATTTTCAGACGCTTCTGGCCATGGTACCGCGGCTGCGCGAGCGCCTGGAGCGCAAACACGTCATCAACCGCCTGCTGGCCATTCCTCTGTTCGCCAGTTTTGCCCGCGAGGAGCTGTCCCACGTCGCCGACCTGGTGCGAGAGGTGGACTTTCCCGCGGACCAGACGATCTTTGCCGAGGGAGACGAGGCCGAAGCCTTTTACGTCATAGACAAGGGCCAGGTCGAGGAGATGAGCCGGCACTCGGCCCGCGGTGGGGAAAACTGGCCCAAGATCTTGACAGCCGGCAACTTTTTCGGGCGCCACTCCCTCATCAACAACACCACCAGGCGGGCGACGGCCAGGGCCACGACCGATACCACGCTCTTTCGCTTTGGCGCCGAGGGGTTCCACTGGCTGCGGCGCCTGAAGCCCAGCTTTGACCGCGCCCTCGCCCGGCCCGACATCGAGGGCTATCTGCGCCAGACGAACACCTTCAAGGGGCTCAACGAGGTCGATCTGAGGCGCCTGGCAGGTTTCACCGGGCTGGCCCATCTGCGCCCCGAGGAGACCCTCTATCGCCAGGGCGAGATCGATCCCACCCTCTATATCCTCTACAGCGGTGAAGCCATCGTCCGCGAGCGGGACCGGGAGGGCAGGGAAAGGCCGCGCTCCTACCTCAAGGCGGTGCAGGCAGCCGGCGAAAGCTCCCTTTTCCTGCAGGAACCGCGAGACGTGACGGTGGTGGCCACCACTGCCAGCGATTGGTGCTACCTGACCAGGGCGGACCTGGACCGTTTTCTGGAGCAATACCCGGAAGTCGAGGAAAAGTTTGCCCCCAGGGAAGAGGTCAAGGTCCGGACAGAGATGAAGCGGCTGCCGTGGATGGAGCCAAAGGAGCAGCTCGTGTTGCGGCGCCGCCGGCACTGGTTCTTCCTGGTCAACAAGCTGGCGGGCCCCCTCATCGCGCTGCTGGTAGCCGTGATCCTGGCCGCCATCAATGCCAACGAGGACGCACGCGACCTACTGAGGGGCCTCGCGTTGGTCGTGGGCATCCTGGGCGTCCTGTGGACCGCCTGGCGCGTGGTCGACTGGCTTAACGATTATTACGTGGTGACCACGATGCGCGTGGCCCACCGTGAAAAGACGCTCTTGATCCGCGAGACCCGCGACGAAGCCCCCCTGGACAAGGTGCAGAACGTGAACCTGAGCCAGGGCGTCATCGGCAACTACCTGAACTTTGGGAAGCTGATCATCGAGACGGCGGCGGCAGTGGGCGTCTCGCGGGTGAGCTTTAACTTTGTGCCGGAACCGGCCAACGTCCAGCAACTGATCTTCCAGCAGATGCAGAGGCTGCGGGCCGGCGAGGCCATCGAGAGCCAGCAGTTCATTCGCGACAAGCTCGAGTCCCGGCTCGATCTCGGGCCTCGTCTCAGCATTCCACGCCCGGCCATTCCCTCCTCCGAGGTCAAGCCGCCCAGCGAGACTACGCGTGTCGGCGTCGCCCAGAGGCTGAGGGAGGCCCGCCAGAAGCCCATCTTCTGGATCCGAAGATGGGAGCCCGACAGCGTAACGTGGCGCAAGCACTGGCTCAAGCTCCTGTCGGTCATCTGGTTGCCGGGCCTCCTCGTGCTCGCCATCCTCGTGCTCCTGATCCTCTACGTCGCCTCGTCGGCCAGACTCGAACTGCTGGTCGTCGTCTTGCTATTCGGGCTCGGCGTGGCCAGCTTTCTGTGGGCCAGTTGGAACTGGGTCAACTGGGGCAACGACCTGTACATTGTGACCAACGACCGGATCATCGATACCGAGCGCCTTCCCCTGGGCTTTCGCTCCAAGCGAACCGAAACGACTTTTGACAAGGTCCAGAACGTCAGCTTTACCATTCCCGGCCCCATCGCCACCATTTTTGACTATGGTACGGTAACCGTCTTTACGGCCGGCACCGAGGGCAAGCTGGACTTTTCCTGGGTGCAGGACCCCAAGGGTGTGCAGCAAGAGATCTTTCGGCGGATCAGGATCTACGAGGATCGGCAGCGTCACCAGCGGCGCGAGGAACAATGGGAGTCATTGCCCGAATGGTTCGCCGCCTACGATGCCGCCCGCCGCACCTGATGGCAAGGCTCCCCGCCCATTTCGACCCCATGTTCGTTCTGTGTTATAATCTGTCTTTGTTATCGGGACGGGCCGCGGCTCGCTGCCCGTCCGCTGGAGAATGTGGATGGATCCAATTCGGATAGTGTTTTACCTGTTAGCGCTGGTGGTGTCCATCAGCTTTCACGAATTCGCGCACGCCTGGTCGGCCAACGAGCTGGGCGATTCGACGGCGCGCAGCCAGGGCCGGCTGACCCTGAACCCGCTGGTCCATTTCGATCCCGTCGGGGCGATCATGATCGTCTTCATGGCCATCAGCGGCTGGGGCATTGGCTGGGGCAAACCCGTGCCGGTGAACCCTTACAACCTGCGCACCGACGCCCGCGTAGGTATGGGCCTCACCTCCGCGGCCGGGCCGTTTTCGAACCTGGTGCTGGCCGCCCTGTTTGCCATTCCCTTGCGCCTGGGCCTCGAAATGCCGGGGCTCCTGACCCAATTTCTGTACGTCCTGGTGGTGGTGAACATCGGCCTGGCGCTCTTTAACCTCATACCACTGCCGCCCCTGGACGGCTTTGGCGTGGTCCAGGGAATCCTGGGCACGTTTCGGACGCGCTGGGCCAACGACTGGGGCCACCGGCTGGACCAGCTGGCGCCCTACGGTCCTGTGCTGCTCATGGCTCTGCTTGCCCTGGGCTGGTTCGGGTTGGCGAATCCGCTGGGCTGGCTGCTCGGCCCGCCGCTGACCGCGCTCCTGAGGTTGTTCCTGGGCTAGAGGTCATGGGGGCTATCTATCGCGTCCGGCAGTTTGCGCAGGCCGCCGCGACCCGGGTCCGGCCGGCCGCCGTGGACAAGGACTTGTTGCGGCAGATTCTGCCGCCCCGGGCTGTGGCCCTGTTCCTGGCCATGCCCGGGTACGATCGCCAGCACGCCATGGCCGTGTTCCGGGCCCTGCGGGCGGCCGGCCACGACGAGCCAGACCTGCTGGCGGCGGCGCTGCTCCACGACGTGGGCAAGAGTGGCTCGGGGTTGGCCCGAATTCGCATCTGGCACCGGGTAGCAACGGTGCTGCTCCAGGCCCTGTGGCCTGGAGCCCTGGAGCGGATCGGCCGGGACGTGCCGGGCAGTTGGCGCCGCCCGTTTTTTGTGCAGCAGAACCACGCCTCTCTGGGCGCCGAGCTGGCCCGGGAGGCATGTTGCTCGCCGGGAGCCGTCGCGCTCATCCGGCGGCACGAGGAGACCTATCATGTTGGCGACGATGCATTGCTGGCAGCGTTGCAGGCCGCCGACAGCTTGCACTGAGGAGTGGACGTGAGCACACCAAAACCGCGCATTGCCATTGTTGGATTGGGACTCGTAGGCAGCTCCCTGGGACTCGCGCTGCGACAGGCGGAGGTGACCTCGACCGTGGTCGGCCACGATCGAGATCGCCTGCTGGCCAACGAGGCCAAGAGCCGGGGCGCCGTGGACCGCACGGAGTGGAACCTTATCTCGGCCGTGGAAAAGAGCGACATTGTCATCCTGGCCGAGCCCATCGACGCAATTCCCGCGACCATGGAGGCCATCGGCCCCTACCTGCGGCCAGGCTGTGTCGTCATGGACACGGCCCCCCTCAAGACCCCGGTGCTCGCCTGGGCAGCAGAGCACCTGCCGGAGCAGGTCCACTTTGTGGGGACCAACCCCATTCTGCCCTCGGCCGCTTCGTCCGGTTCCGCCAGGGCCGATCTGTTCCAGCGCGCTCCCATCTGCGTCGTGCCCTCCAACACGGCCGACGAAGCCTCTGTCAGATTGATCAGCGACCTCATCGGCATCCTGGGCGCCCAGCCGCTCTTCCTGGATGCCGCCGAGCACGACGGACTGCTGGGCGGGGTTGAGCATCTGCCACGGATCCTGGCCCTGGCCCTCCTGGAGATGGCCGTGCAGCAGCCCTCGTGGCGCGAGTTGCGGCGGGTAGCGGGCTCGGCCTTTGAATCGAGTACCCGCATGGGCGAAGGGGATGCAGCATCCCTCAGCCTGTTGAGCATCTCGAACCGGGAAAACCTGCTGCGCTGGATCGACACCTATTCCGAGGTGCTCGCTTCCCTGCGCCTGGCCCTGGCCGAGGGCGAGGGGGAGGGCGAGGCCCTCACAGAGCGCATCAAAAAGGCAGGAGAAGAGCGGCAAAAGTGGCTCGCCGATCAGGCCCAGGGACAGTGGCAGGATGGGCCGGCGACCGAGATGCCGCCCCGCCCCTCCCTTTTTGACGCCTTCCTGGGCTCGTTCTGGCGCAAGAGGTCCAGAAAGGAACCCTGACCGGTGCCCTTTGTGTACATGGTGGTGTGCAGCGATGGCAGCCTGTACACCGGCTGGGCGATGAACGTGGAGGCCAGGGTCAAGCAGCACAACGCCGGGCGCGGGTCGCAGTATTGTAAGCAGCGCCGCCCTGTGCGCATCGTATATAAGGAGGAGGTCCCGAACCGCAGCGCGGCCATGAAGCGCGAGCTGGCCATCAAGCGCATGCGCCGGGAGAAAAAGCTCAAGCTCATCGAGGCCTTCCACGGACGGGAAGGGCCATCTTGACGACGGGGTGAAAAAAGGAAATGGCTAGCATATCCATGGTGCTTCCGGCCTACAACGAGGCGGAAAACATCGAAGCGATGGTGGCCGAGGCCGTTCCGGCGCTGGAAGCCAATGCGGACGATTGGGAGATTGTCGTCGTGGACGACGGCAGCGCCGATGAGACAGCAGCCGTAACCCGGCGCGTAGCGGAGCGCGAGCCCCGGGTGCGGCTGGTGCAGCACGCGGTGAACCAGGGCTTTGGCTCCGCAGTGTTGACTGGCTTTACCAGCGCCACCAAGGACTGGATCTTTTATACGGACGCCGACCGCCAGTTCGTCCTCGCCGAGCTGGAGCGCTTTGTGCCGCACATGGAGAACGCGGACCTTATCGCCGGCTATCGAGCGCCCCGGCGCGATCCCTTCCTGCGCGTGTTCTATGGCAAGGGCTGGAGCGCCCTCTGTACGCTGCTCTTTGGCTACACGGTGCGCGACGTGGACTGTGGATTCAAGCTCCTTCGCCGCGAGATCGTCCAGGATTTGGCACCCAAGATCGGGTCGCGCGGCGCGACCTTTAGCATCGAATGGCTGGTACGGGCCAAAAGGGCAGGATACCGTTTCGTGGAGCTGCCCGTGAGCCACCGGCCCCGGGTCGCCGGCAGCCAGACGGGTGCCAACGTGCGCGTTATCGTCCGCGCCTTTCGTGAGCTGGTCCGCTTCCGCCTTCAACTCTGGCGGGGAGAGTGATCTCTGCAGGCAATCGCCGTTAGCAGGATGGGTGCCAGAGCCAGAGCCGTCGAGACAGCAAAGCAGGGCCGCACGCTGTTGCCCCTGCTCTTGTTGGCCTTTGCGCTGCGTATCTACAACCTGGCGGGAAGCGAGTTCTGGTTCGACGAAGCCCTGACGGCCAACGTGTCGGGCCTGGGCTGGCAGGGCATTCTGGCGCACCTGCGCAGCGCCCCTTTCGAGCACCCGCCGCTCTACTTCCTGTCTCTCTATCCCTGGCAGAGGCTCCTGGGCACCAGCGAGTTTGCCTTTCGCATCTACTCGGTCTTCTGGGGCGTGCTGTTCATCGCCCTCCTCTATACCCTCGTCCGGCTCCTGGCGAACAGGCACCTGGCCTTGATGGCGTCCACCGTGGCCGTCTTCTCGCCCTTCCTGGTTGCCTACTCGCGCGAGGCCCGCATGTACTCCCTTTTGCCGTGCCTCGCCATCCTGACCATCCTCCTCTTCTTCAAGGCGCTGCGGCAACCCGAGCGGCCTGCCTGGTGGCTGGCCTACCTGGTGTTGCTGGCCACCGGCGTGGCGACGCACTATTTTTTCGCCTGGATCTGGCTGGTCAACAGCCTGTTCCTGGCATTTCTCGCTCTGCAAAAGCGCCGGATATCGTATTGGGCGGTGGCCGCCCACGTCATGGCCCTGGCCGTCGTGCTCGTCTGGCTGATGGCGGCCCCTGGGCTGCGCGCCTCACTGGCCCGCGTTTGGCAGGGAGAGATGGCCTTCGGCCTGGCCTACAAGATGGAAAAGGTCATGCCGACCCTGGTGCTCTCGGAGTTGATGGGCACCGAGGTTCCTCTCCTGGCCCACCTGCTGGCAATCGCCGGCTGGCTGCTGGCCCTCCTCGGCGCCTGGTACTCGCGCAAGGGAACCATCATCTCCACGTCCTTCTGGCGCCTGCTCCTGCTTCTCCTGGTGGTCACCCTGGCCGGCTCGTTCCTCGTCCCCTACAGCGTCCTCGGCCGGCACCTGGGATATCTCCAGGTGCCCCTGTCGGTCTTCTGGGCACTGGGCCTGCTGGCCCTGGCCCGCAAGGGCGGAGCATACCTGGGCGCCGGCCTGGTGCTTTTTCTCCTCCTGGCCAGCTACGGCCTGGCGGGGCATTATGGCGTGGGCAGCGACCGCAGCTTTGGGCGTGCCCTGGCCTATATCGACGAGCGAGCCCAGGACGGCGACGTCCTCATCCTCACCCAGCCGAGCCAGGCCCCCCTGGAGACCTATTACAATACCCGGCGGTGGCCGGTCCGTTACCTGCCCGCCGCCCCGGGCCCTCTGGATGCGGCCCAGATCGACGCCACCCTGCTGCCACTGCTCCAGGCCGGCCATCGCCTGTGGCTGGGCCCGGTCGGCGCCTGGACCGAGGATCCGGAGAGCCTGGTGGAGCGCTGGCTGGTTTTCCACGCCTTCGAGGCCGAGCAGACGTGGTTCCCCGACAGCCACGCGGTGTCGCTGTACGTGGCCGGCGAAGAGGACCTGGTCCGGACGGACCTGGAACACTTTATTTTTGGAGGGCAGATCCGCCTGCGCAGCCTGGACATCAGCCCCCTGCAGGTAGAGCCCGGCAAGGCCATTCGGCTGAGCTTTCGCTGGCGGAGTGGGCTCGACATCTCGGAGCGATACCAGGTGAGCGTGTTGCTGGTCGACCAGGATGGCTTGGTCTGGGCCAGCCGGGAGAGCGAGCCCTGCGGCGGTTGGTGCCCCACGGATTCGTGGCCGCAGGGCGCGACCAACGAGGATCGCCACGCACTGCTGGTGCCTCCCGGCACGCCACCGGGGGAGTACCGGTTGCAGGTGGCCTGGGCTCCCCTGGAGGACGGCCCTCGCCTGGAAGTCGAGGTCGGAAGCGAGCGCCTGCGGCAGGTGACCGTCGGCCAGGTGACCGTCCAGCGCGGCCAGCCCCGCTCCCCCATCCTGTCCACGCTGCCCAACGCGGGCGCGACGACCTTTGGCGAGCTGGTCCTGATGGGCCACACACCTGCCAGCGCCGAGGTACAGCCGGGCGAAGTGATCCACATGGAGACGCACTGGCAGGCCCAGGCCAGGCCGCAGGCCGCCTACACGCTTCTCGTCGAGCTGGTGAGCGCGAGCGGGCAGGTGGCCAATAGCTGGCAGTTCGCACCCTTTACCGGATCGCACTCGACAGAGCTCTGGCAGCAGGGCGAGTACGCTCGGGGGCACCACCTGCTGGTCCTGCCCAGCGGCCTCGCCCCCGGCAGCTACCGGCTGCAGATGGCCCTTCTTGGCCCTGAGGGACGGGTGCCCATTGCAGGCGCCCAGGGCGAAGCGTGGCCCGTGGCCTCGGTCCGAGTCCTGGATCGGACTCGAACGTTCGAGATGCCCCTCATGGAGCACTCCTTGCACGCCAGGATCGGGCGCCAGGCCAGGCTCCTGGGCTACGACCTGGATACGAGCCAGGCCCATCCCAGCGGGCAGGTGTCAGTCACATTGTACTGGTATGCAGACGGACCGATGGTCCTGCCCTTCAAGGTCTTTACGCACCTGTTGAGCGAGGACGGCACCGTGGCCGCGCAGGATGACGGGCCGCCGGGCAAGGGATGCTGCCCGGCCAATACCTGGGCCACCGGTGAGGTGATCGCCGACGAGCACGTGATTCCCCTGGGCGCCGACCTGCCCCCGGGAACACTCGCGCTGGTGGTGGGCCTCTACGACGAGCCTACGAGCGTCCGTGTGCCCGCCTACGACAGTTCCGGGAACCGCCTGGTGCACGATCGCGTCCCTGTTGCAGAAGTCGAGATCTCGGGCACGGCGCCGGGGAGCGAGGGGCAGCAGGCAGTGCCCCGGCCCGAGTTCGGATCCTTTGCCATCTACCTGCCATCGGTGTTCAGGGAGGTGGCTCCCTGAAGCACGGTTGATGCAATCTCGGCCGCTCCCTGGAAGGCTCGAGGGTGATCGGCAGATCCCCGGCCCGCAAGGGCTGGCCTGACTGAAAACGCGATTGAACGGAAGGAGAAGAGTCAATGCAGACAATCCACTTCAAGCGGGGCCAGAGCTATCTCTTTCGCCTGCCGCCCGGCGAAGATCTTGTGGTGGGGCTCTATCGCGTTTGCCGCGAGCAGAACATTGCCTGCGGCGTGTTCATGGTGCACGGCGCCGTCCGCAACGCCACCATCGGCCATCTTGACCAGGAAAGCGGCCAGGTGCAGCGGCGAGCCCTCGACAGCGAGTACGACCTGGTCCATTGCAGCGGGAACATCAGCTCCGAAGGCGACCGGTTCTCGGTGCGCGCCTATGCCGTCCTCAGCGACAGGGAGGGCCAGGTGATAGCCGGCGAGCTGCTGGCGGCCGAGGTATTCGTGGCCGAGGTGTCGTGCCAGGAGTTGCGCGGGCGGGTGCCCGTGCGCACCCAGGATCCGGAGACCGGCCTGTCGCTGTGGCCGCCGGCATAAAGCCATGAGGAAATCCGTGGGTACATCCGAGGGCGGGCCACTGCCCCCACCCGAGGGCAAGGTGGCCTTTGTGCGGCAGTTGTTTACCGACATCGCCCGGCGCTACGATCTGATGAACCGTGTCATGTCGCTGGGACGCGACCAAAGTTGGCGGCGCTATGCGGTATCGCAATTGAGGTCAAAGCCCGGCATTGCCCCCCCGCCGGGCGACGGCCCGCAGCGGGTACTGGACGTGGCCAGCGGCACCGGCGACCTGGCCCTGGAGGTATTGCGCCAGCAGCCCCAGGCCCAGGTCACCGGCGTCGACCTGGTGCCCGACATGCTCGTCCAGGCCCAGGAAAAGGCCAGGGAGGCCGGCGCCCGCCTGCCCCTGGCTGCCGGTGATGCCCTGCGGTTGCCCTTTCCCGACCTGAGCTTTGACGGCGTCGTAACCGCCTTTGCCCTGCGCAACGTGGCCGACATTCCGGCCGCCTTTGCCGAGATGGCCCGCGTGACACGGCCCGGCGGGCGGGTCGCCTGCCTGGAGTTTGCCTGGCCGACCCTGCCCATCTTTCGCGAGCTGTACCGTTTCTATTTCTACCACATCGTGCCGGTCATCGGCCTGTTCCTGACCGGCCAGCGGACGGCCTACACCTACCTGCCTCACTCCGTAGGGGCCTTTCTCTCGCCCGACCAGATACTGGCCGTCATGCAGCGCGCCGGCTGGAAGGACGTCTGGTACCGGCGCCTGATGCTGGGCACCGTCGCCGTCCACGTCGGCGTCCGGGCCGGCGCCTGAGCCCCACTCCCCCCGGGTGAGAGCAAGGGAACCTGGCGCTTATAAGGGGTTCTCTTGCATCTCCATTCTCGCCTCCCCCTTGACAAGAAGCGGCATTGCGTGTACAATGGCCCTATATTTTGGTTTTTTGGGTAAGTCATGAAGCGGATGGCCAAACTTACGGCTCGCCAGAAGGTCTTTTGCGAAGCGCTCCTGGAGTTGTATGGCAAGCTCCGTGGGCCTGTCCACTACTCGGAGCTTGCCAAACGGCTGGGCGTCAACCGCTTCTCCGCCTACGACATGCTCAAAGTCCTGGAGAAAAAGGGGTTCGCCGCCTCCAGCTATGCCCTGGAAGCGGGCCATTCGGGGCCCGGGCGCCCCATGGTCGTCTTTGCACCCACCTCGCAGGCTGCCAGCCTGTGCGCAGCTCCCCAGGATCTGGAGATCGAAGAATGGCATTCGCTCCGGGAGCGGGTTCTGGCCAAGCTGCGGCAAGCACGTGGCGCCAACGTGCGCGAAACCCTCAGCGACCTCCTGGCCCGGCTGCCCGAAACCGGCGGCGCGCCCCTCACCTACTGCACCGAGATGACCGCTGCCCTGCTCCTCAACATGCAACGCGCCAGGGCCCGGGCCGCGGGTCTCAGCCCATTTCGCGCCCTGGCTGCCCTACGCAGCGGAGGCGCCACGGGCCTGGAAGCACTGGCGGGCCTGAGCGTCGGAGCGACCCTGGCGGCCGAAGACGAGACGAGCACGTCCCTTACCCAGCGCTTGCTGGACCACGCCCGGCGCTACCAGGTCAACCTCGAGCGCCTGAGTGAAGAAGCGCGTGCCTTGCTGGTCCAGTTTCTGGAAGAAGCACTGGAGGCTCTGGACTGAGCTGCAATTACACCCGGGCCGCCCGAGGGAGACCGCGGCCCGCGCAGTATCCAATGAGGGAAAGGAGAAACCATGATCAAAATTGTAACTGATTCGACTGCGTACCTGCCGCAATCCATCGTGGAAAAGAATGATCTCCGGGTGGTGCCGCTCTGCGTTCACTTCGGAGACAAGACCTACAGGGAGGGCGTGGATCTCTCGAACGGCGAGTTCTACACGCGGCTGAAGGAAGCTCCGGTGCTGCCCACGACCTCGCAGCCATCAGCCGGCGAGTTTTACGAGGTGTTCTCCGAGCTGGTGGCCCAGGGCCACGAGATCGTGACCCTGACCATTTCGAGCCGCTTGAGCGGCACCTGGAACTCGGCCATGGCAGCCAAGGAGATGATGCCCGATGCCAAGATCAGCGTCATCGACTCGCTCTCCACGTCGGTGGGCCTGATGCTCATGATTGAGGCGGCCGTGAACGCGAGAAACGCAGGGGCAAGCCGCGAGGAGATTGTGCAGCAGGTCGAAGAGATCAAGAAAAAGATGCACCTCTTTTTCGTCGTCGACACGCTGGAATACCTGGCCAAAGGCGGGCGCATCGGCAACGCCAAGGCGTTTCTCGGCACCCTGCTGAAGGTCAAGCCGATTCTCTTCCTGAAAGATGGCGCCATCGAGCCCCTGGAACAGGTGCGATCCAAGCGCAAGGCGCAAGCCCGCATGGTGGACCTGGTGGCGGAGTGCATGGGCGGCGATGGAAAAGGGGCTCGCATTGCCCTGGTCGACGCCCTTGTGCCCGAGGAGAGCGCCGTTCTGGCCAAGGAGATCCATGAGCGCCTGGGCTGCGAACCGCTCTACCTCACCCAGCTCGGGCCCGTCATTGGGACGCACACCGGCCCCGGCGTCGTCGGCGTGGCCGTCTACCGTTAGCACCGTGCTGCGCCGCCAGGCGCGCCGTGCTCACTGCATAGACAAGCCGCCGGCGAGCCCGGCGGCTTGTGCGTTGCTTGCGGCAGCACGGTTGCGTTCAGCTCGCCGCGATACGCTCCAGGCCCTCCCGGTCCAGGATGTGGATGCGCTTGCGCCCGATGTCGATGAGGCCGCTGGCCTTGAAGCTGTTCAAGGTCTGGGTTGTCGTTTCGCGATAGGTGCCAATTCGCTCGCCCAGGTCCTGGTGTGTCAGGCCCTGGATGGTGTCGCTCTGCCGCTCGTCGGCGAGCTGGAGCAAAAGGGACGCCAGGCGGGCGGGGATGCCCTTGAAGGCGATGGCTTCCAGCCGCGACTCGGTCTCTTTCAGGCGGTTGCCCATGGCCTCAAAGATCCGCAGGGCCACCTGGGGCTTGGTGATCAGCAGGCGCTCCACGTCCTCGCGGCTCATTACGATGAGGACGCAGTCTTCCGTGGCCTCGGCAAAGGTGTTGTGCATGCCCTGGCCGATGAGCGCCATCTCGCCAAAGACCGCACCCGGGCCCACCGTCCCAATGACCAGCTTTTTGCCCTCGGGGGAGATACGGTAGAGCTGCACCCGCCCCTCTTTCAGCAAAAACAGCACCTCGCTGGTGTCTTCCGGCATATAGAAGATCTTGCCGCGGCGTCCGGTGGTGATGGTCATCGCCCGATCGATCTCGGCGATCTCTTCCTCCGACAGATCCTGAAAGATGTCGACCATGTGCAGGTATGCGATCCGGTCGGTTTGCTCCTCTGACACCTCTGCCTCCCAGGGTCCGAGAATCCGTCTCTTCCCACGTCTCGATTATACCTTAAGTTGCGGCGCACTACAAGGACCAGGAGGCATTTACCACAATCCCCGCACCCGCCTCGGCAAGGACAACCGCCTGTTTGAGGGGAAAGCGCTTTTTGTGTTATAATGCGGGGCAACTTGCCGGGGGTGGGTAGATGAATCCTATCAATCCAATCATTTTCCAACTGGGTCCTTTCCAGGTGCGCTGGTACGGCGTGCTGATCATGACGGGCGTGGCCATTGGCGCCTATTTTGCCTCGCGCCTGGTGGCCAAGCGCGGCGCCAACCCCGAGCACATCTGGAGCGCGCTAATCCTGGCTGTCGTGGTCGCCATTGTGGGAGCCCGGTTGTACCACGTCTTTTCCACGCCTGCCGACTGCCCACTCGACGCCACCTATCCTTGCGGCTGGCCCTATTACAAGGACCACTTCCTGGAGGCCTTCATGATCTGGAGGACCGGCGGGTTTCAGGGGCTGGGCATCTACGGGGCCATCGTGGGGGGGATGTTGGGCGTCGTCATCTACTCCGTCTGGCAGCGCTTGAACCCCCTCTTCTGGCTGGACGCCGGGGCGCCGGGCCTGGCCTTCGGTCAATTTGTGGGGCGCTGGGGGAACTTTATCAACCAGGAGCTGTACGGCCCGCCCACGGGCTCGGACTGGTATGGGCTCCGGATCAATCCCGAGCTTCCACACCAGCCGCTGCCGCCCGGCACCACCTATGAGACCCGCTTTCATCCCACCTTCCTGTACGAGTCCCTGTGGTGCCTGCTGGTCTTCCTGATCCTGTACACCGTCCACGCCCGCCTGACCCATCGCCTGCGCAACGGCGACGTCATGCTCGGCTACCTGATCCTCTATCCCCTGGGTCGCTTTTTCATCGAGATGTTCCGGCCCGACGCCTGGACGGTGGGCGAGCTGGCGGCGGCACAGTGGATCGCCCTGGGCATGATGGCCGCGGCCGGCATTCTCCTGGTCCTGCGCCACGTCTTCTGGAACCGAAAGGGCGAGCCCCAGGCCATGCTGGAGCCGGCTGCCGTTGAAAACGCCGAGGGCGCGGTTCGAACGGAGCAAGAAGATGGTGAGTAAGAAGAGCATCGGAGTCAAGGCTGTGGAGACTGCCGCCGGCTGGGTGGGCATCGCCTGGTCGCAAGAAGGCCTGGTGGCCATCAACCTGCCCGAGCCCGACGAAGCGGCGGCATTGCGGCGCCTGCCGGAGACGAGCAGGCCCGCGCCCCAGGCACCGCCCGGCCTGGACGTCGACGGCCTGGCAGACAGGCTGCGGCGCTATTTCGTCGGCGAGGACGTCCGCTTTGACGAGCCACTGGACCCGAGCCTGGGCACCGCCTTCCAGCGGCAGGTGTGGGCGCTGACGCGGGCCATCCCCCGCGGCGAGACGCGCACCTACGGCCAGTTGGCCCGCCTCGCCGGGCACGCCGGGTCGGCCCGGGCCGTCGGCCAGGCCATGGCCCGCAATCCCTGGCCGGTGATCGTGCCCTGCCACCGGGTGGTCGGCCACGACGGCCGGCTGACCGGCTTTGGCGGCGGCCTGGCCCTGAAGCAACACATGCTGGAGATGGAAGCAGGGCTGATGAGCAGCAGGATTTGACGCTGCAAGGCAACGATGGTATAGTACGAGCAGGAAAAGGGTCAGTGTTGCCCTCCATCCTGCGAGTTCCGGCGATGGAGGGTTCTTTTTTTTGATAGCCCCGAGAATGGAGACGGCATGCGCATTGGAATAGACGCGCGGTTGGTCTACTACAGCCAGGCCGGAATCGGGCAATACATCCTACACCTCGTCAACGGCCTGTCGAGGATCGACCGGGAAAACGAATACGTTCTTCTTCAGAGCCGCAAGGACGAGACGAACATCCTCCACCAGCCCAATTTCCACAGGGTATCTCTCTGGACCCCCAGCCACCACCGCCTGGAACGCTATTCCATGAACGTCGAGTTAATGCGCCTTGGCCTGGACGTGTTGCACAGTCCGGACTTTATCCCACCCCACCGGCCGAGTTGCCGGTCGGTCATCACCGTCCACGACCTGGCCTTTCTCCTCTACCCCCATTTCTTGACCAAGGAAAGCGCCCGCTACTACGGCCACATCGACCAGGCCGTCCGCTGGACCGACCACATCATTGCCGTGTCGGAAAGCACGCGGCGCGACACGATCCAGCACCTGGGCGTGCCCCAGGACAAGATCACCGTCGTGCACGAGGCCGCCAACCCCATCTTTCGTCCCATCGACCGCAAGGAAGCGGCCGAAGAGGTGCGCGTGCGCTACGGGGTCGACGCACCCTTTGTGCTCTTTGTCAGCACCATCGAGCCGCGGAAGAACGTGCCCACGCTGATGCGCGCCATCTGGCAGCTCCAGGAATGTTACAAAGAGGACGTGCACCTCATCCTGGCAGGCGGCAAGGGTTGGCTCTTCGAAGATGCCTTTGCCTCCGTCGAAGAGTTCAAGCTCGACAGCCGGGTGCATTTTGTGGGGCGGGTTTCCAGCGAGGAGCTGCTCTATCTCTACAATGCCGCGGAGCTCCTGGCCCACCCGGCCTTTTACGAAGGTTTTGGCCTGCCGCCCCTGGAGGCCATGGCCTGCGGCCTGCCTGTCGTGGTCTCGAACGTGGCCTCCTTGCCCGAAGTCGTGGGCGACGCGGGCTTGCTCATCGACCCCCACGACGTGGACGAGCTGACGGTGAACATCTGGCGCGTTCTCAACGATGACCAACTCCGGGAAGAAATGCGTGAAAAGGGCCTGCGCCAGGCGCAGCGTTTCTCCTGGGACCGTGCCGCCCGGGAGACGAAAGAGATCTACCGGCTGGTCATCAAAGAGTAGACGGGAGCCATGACGCGCAACGAAGCCGCCAGAGTTCTTATCCTGACACCGCAGTTCCCATATCCCCCCCACCAGGGAACCACCATTCGCAACTACAACCTCATCGCCGGTCTGGCGCGGCGCCACGAGGTGCACCTCCTGTCTTTTGGCGACCCACAGCTATGCCAGGACACGCCCCTCAGCCAGGTGTGCCGCAGCGTGCAGGTGGTGCCGGCCCCGCAGCGCACCACGCGGCAGCGGCTGGCGGGCCTCTTTTTCTCGGGGCTGCCCGACATGGCCCAACGGCTGCCTTCGACCGGGTTTCGCGCGGCCCTGGACGCGACGCTGGAACGCGAGGACCCCGACGTGGTGCAGGTGGAGGGCATCGAGCTGGCCCAGTACCTTCTCCACGTGGCGGAGCGCCGGGGAAGGCAGCAGCGCCCGCGCCTCATCTTTGACGACCACAACGCCGAATATGTCCTGCAGCAGCGTGCCTGCGAGACCGACGCCCGCCAGCTCTGGCCGCGCCGCAAAGCGGGCACCGAGATGGAGCGTCCCGGCGCGCCCGGGACAATGGGCCGCGGCCGGCGCATGGCCGGCGCCGTCTACTCATTCATTCAGTGGCGGCGGCTACAGGACTACGAGCGGCGGGCCTGCCTCGCCGCCGACCGGGTGGTGGCCGTCTCGGACGCCGACGCCGGCGCCCTCCGCGCCCTGGTCCCCGGCCTGGAGCCGGTGGTCGTGCCCAATGGCGTGGACATGGACTTTTACGGGGCAGCCATCCCACCCCTCACCGACGGGCCGGGGCCTTGCGATCTGATCTTTACCGGCAAGATGGACTTCCGGCCCAACGTCGACGCCACCCTGTGGTTCGCCCACAACGTGCTGCCCCTCATCCGCCACGAAGCGCCCGACGTCCGCTTCTGGATCGTGGGCCAGAACCCGCACCCCCGCCTGGCGTCCCTGCCGGCCGGCGCGGCCGTCGAGCTGACGGGCTGGGTAGAGGACGTGCGCCCCTACATCGCCGCGGCGGCCGCCTACGTGGTGCCCCTGCGCATCGGCGGGGGCACCCGTCTGAAGATCCTGGAAGCAATGGCCATGGGCAAGGCCATGGTCTCCACGACCCTGGGCTGCGAAGGCTTCGAGGTGGTGGACGGCCAGGAGCTGCTCATCGCCGACGAGCCGTCGGAATTTGCCGCGGCCGTGCTGCAACTACTCCGCCAGCCCGAGACCCGCGAGCGCCTGGGCCGCGCCGCCCGGCGCTTTGCCGGCTCGCGCTATGACTGGCGAATGATCGTACCAAAACTGGAGCGTTTATTGTGACCCAACCACTTCGCATCGAAGAAGACAACCATTGGTGGTTCGCCGGGCGCACCTGGTCGCTGCTGAACATGCTCGACCGGGTGGTTGCCCGCGATGGAGAAAAGCGGGTATTGGACATCGGCTGTGGCGCCGGAAACATGTTCCATCACCTGGGCCGCTACGGATCGGTGACCGGCGTAGACAACAACCCCCGTCCCCTGGCCGTCGCCCGCGAGCGGGGATACGACGTCCGGGAGGCCAGCGGCGAGGAGCTGCCCCTGGACGACGACACCTTTGACCTGGTGGCCCTGTTGGACACGGTGGAACACTGCGAGGACGACCTGGCCGTGTTGCGCGAAGCGTACCGCGTCACGGCCCCCGGCGGCGTCCTGGTCGTCACCGTCCCGGCCTTCATGTGGCTTTGGAGCCACAACGACGAGCTCAACGCCCACCAACGGCGCTACACGACCCGCGAGCTAAAGGAAAAGCTAATGCGCGTGGGGTTTCGCGTGGTGCGCGCCACCTACAACAACTTTGCCCTGTTTCCCGCGGCCGCCGGCCTCATCCTCCTGCGGAGGGGGGCCAGGCAAGAGCCTGAATTGGGCTCTCCCCACTTTGACGACGAGTCGTACCAGGTGGAAATGGAGCCGGCGCCGCCCCTGGTCAACACCATCCTGAAGGGCGTGACCTGGACCGAGTCGCAGGTGCTGCGCTGGCTGAACCTGCCGGCCGGCACGTCCATCATCGCCATTGCCCGCAAGCCGGGCGGCTAGCGCTCGGCCGCGGCAAGGGCCTGTAGCGGCCCCGCCGGGCGACGAGCAGCCACCACAGCCCGCCTCCCGCCAGGGCGGCGACCAGCACGGCATAGAGGGGAAAGAGGGCATAGTCGCTGGCCACGGCCTGGCGCGCCACCCAGAGGCCCACGACGAGGCCAGCGGCGCCGCAGGCGAGGGCCATGCCCAGGGTGCTCACGACTCCACGATCTGTGGCTTTGCCCATTCTTCTCTCCGGAAAGGCGCGCTGCCGGCGGGCGGGGATCAGTCGGTCTGTCCCGAGGAGCCGGTCTCCTCGGCGGCCTCGGGCCCCAGGGGTGTGACTCGGATGGTGCGCTCCTGCCTATAATTCACCAGGCCAGGCGCGGCGCGGGGGATGCGGCGCACGTTGCGCCGCTGCGTGTAGTCCACCACCACGGATGCGTCCCGCCGGGCCCGGGAATAGTAGGCCGCCAGCTCGGCGGCGCGGCGCACCGTGGCCCGCGGCAGCTCTTCCCCGCCGCCGCGGACGATGACGTGGGACCCCGGCACCCCTCGCGCGTGGAACCACCAATCGGTGCTGCTCGCCCGGCGAAAGGTCAGGTCGTCGTTCTGGCGGCTGTTGCGCCCCACCAGGATGGTGAGGCCATCGGGCGAAGGGAACGACAGGGGCTCACTTCCGGGCGGCTTTCGGTCCCGCATCTTCTTGACGCGCACGTGCCCCGCTTCCACCAGGGCCCGTCGCACCTCGTCGACTTCGGGGCGGCTGGCGGCGAGGTCCAGGTCGGTCTCCAACTGCTCCAGGTCGCGAAGCCCCAGGTCGATCTCTTCCAGGCGCCTGGGAACGCCCGCGGCAGCCCGCTGGGCCTTGCGATAGCGGGCAAAATAGGCCTGAGAATTGTCGGCCGGTGACAGGTCGGGATCCAGGGGGATGCGCAGCGTCTCGGGCTCGCCGGTCTCGGCCAGCAACTCGGTTTGCCCCGGGGTTATGGTGTGGGCGTAGGCCAGGATCCACTCGCCCCATTGCCGCCACTGGTCGGCCTCGCCTGCCTCTGCCCGAGCCCTCTCCAGGGATTCGCGGCGGCGCATCAGCCGGCCGCGGGCCATGGCAATGGCCTGACGCACGGGGCGCTTGGCCCCGACGTAGGGATCGGCGCTGGCCGCGGCGGCCGTGTAGAGCTCGATGGCCTGGCTGATGGATTCCACCGGCCGGGGCTTGCCCCTGTGGCGGATGTGGTAAGGTGCATAGGCGACGGGCTCGTCGTCCTCGTAGGCCAGGCTCGGCTGCCAGCTCCCGTCTTCCAGGGGCGCCAGCAACTCGCCTGTGACGGCCAGGACGCGCGCAAGGTCCTCGACCTGGCCCACCGCCATCCGCACATAGCCCAGGGCTCGGTAGCTGATCTCGCGGGCAAGGAGGGGGCTCATGCCCTGCACGCCCCGCACCAGGGCTTGCCACAACTGCGTCTCGGGCTCCTGGGCGGCCAGGATGGCGGCGAGGCGCGCCTCGGTCAGCTCCGGGGCCGGCAGCTTGGACTGCGCCGGCGGCGGCACGTAGGGCCGGCCGGGCTGCACGGGTCGATGGGGGCTCATCTCGGGGCTGACGTGCTTGACCGCGCCCAGCACACGGCTGCCGGCGTCCACCAGGATGAGGTTCGAGTGTCGGCCCATGATCTCGACCATCAGGTCCGTCGTTCCCCACTCGGGATGGTCGAACTCCAGGCGTAGCACCCGCTCGAAGGGCGGTTGCACGATGTCCGACAGGATGGCGCCGCGCACGTACTTGCGCAGCAGGAGCAGGATGCCCGTCTGCCGTTCCACACCGCGCCGCAACTTCTCGGAGGACAGCAGCAAGCGGCCCAACTCGGCGTGGGCCGAGGCCAGCAGATAGCGGCGCGTGCCCTGCCCATAGATCTCTAGCCCCAGCGACAGATCGTCGGGCAGGAGCACCCGCTGCACCCGGCCGTTCAGGATGGTCGCGTGCAGCTCATCGGCCACGCTGGCCATGGTCAGGGCGTCAAAATACATCCGTTGTCCTTACCAGTTGAGGTTCAGTTTATGCACAAAGTCGCTGAGGGCATCGTTACCCTGGATCCGCACCCGGCGCAGATGAAAGAGACCGTCGCTGCTGTGCGTGGCCCCTTGCTCGATGGCCACCGCTCCCCAGTAGTGCGCTGATCGCAGGACGTCGATGACGTGATCGTCGTAGCGGCCCGAGGGATAGGCAAAGAAGCGGCACCTGGCTCCCGTGCGCTCCTCGATGGCCTCCTTGGGCCCCAGGGTCTGATAGACGATGAACTGGTACCCGCGGCTGCGCAGGTCCGAGTGGTCGTAGCTGTGGACCTCCATGGCCATGCCTGCCTCGTGCATCTCTCGCACGTTGTCCCAGGAAAGAAAGGCGGGATTGTTGGCATCGATGGGCGCCGAGGTCAGGAAAAAGGTCCCCGTAAAGCCATAGTGCTGCAACAGAGGAAATGCCTGGGTATAAGCGTCGGCGTAGCCGTCGTCAAAGGTCAGGATGATGGGCCGCTCCGGTAGCGGCTCGCCCACGGTCAGGTGCAGCACCAGGTCGTACAGGCTCACCGTCTGGTAGCCCTCCTGTTGCAGGTAGCGAAGCTGCGCTTCGAAATTCTGCGGCGACACCGAAAGGTCTCGGCGCAGCGCGTTGGAGCCGGGCGGCGCATCCTGGATGTGGTGGTACATCAGGATGGGGACGCGCGCCTGGCGTAACACGCCATCGGGAGTGGGCAGCAGCGGCGTCGGGGTAAAGGTGGCGGTGTGGGTCGGCGTGGGTGTCGGCGTGAAGGTTGCCGTAGGCGTCGCCGTGGCCGTCGAGGTCGCCGTCGGAATGGGCGTGGCCGTGTCGGTGGGCGTGGGGGTCGTGGTGTTGGTTGCCGTCGCGGTGGGTGTGGGTGTGGGCGTCGCAGTGTCCGTCGAGGTTGGGGTGCCGAGGACAGAAACAGCAGCCAGCGCGCCTGCCGGGTTGCCCGGTATAGGGCCGTCCTCCGAATTGGAGGGCTGCCTGTGCATGGCACTCAGGAACAGGACGAGCAGTGGCAGAATCAGGGCTAGCCACCGGGCTTTCGGCGCGAATTGCAAGTTCATCCTCACAATTGTCGTTTCGATTAAGATACCGCAACTGCCTGAAACTGTCAAATGCGCTTCCAAACGGAACGCACTTGCTGCCCGCCCGGGAGTGGGGTATAATGCCTTGCCGAAGGGCAGCCACCGCACATCGCGGGCCACGTGCACGGGGCTGATCACTATCGAACACTAGCAATGGGGAGAAACCTATGGATATCCGCTTTGACACCTATTACCGCTACGGCGACCTGGTCGAGATCCTGAAGGGGCTCGCCGCCGAGCATCCGCAGTTCGTGCGCCTGGAGAGCATCGGCCGGAGCTACGAGGGCCGTGACATCTGGCTGGCGACCGTCACCAATTTCGAGACGGGAGAGGACAGGCAAAAGCCGGCCCTGTGGGTGGACGGCAACATCCACGCCAGCGAGATCTCGCCCTCCAGCGCCTGCCTGTACCTCATCCACCACCTTGTGACCGGCTACGGCAACGATGCCGAGGTAACCCGCTGCCTCGATACCCGGGCCTTTTACGTCTGCCCGCGGGTCAACCCCGACGGTGCCGAGCTCGCCCTGGCCGACCGTCCCAAGGTCGTCCGCTCCAGCACGCGTCCCTATCCCTACGACGAAGAACCCATCGGCGGCCTGATCCGGGAGGACATGGACGGCGACGGTCGCATCCTCATGATGCGCGTGCCCGATCCCAACGGGCCGTGGAAGGCCTCGCCACGGGAACCGCGCATCCTGGTGCGCCGCGATCCTACCGAAACAGGCGGCCAGTACTACCGCCTGCTGCCCGAGGGCCGCGTGGAGGACTATGACGGGGTGACCATCCGCTTGCAGCGCAACAAGGAGGGCCTGGACCTGAACCGCAACTTTCCGGTCCAGTGGCGGCAGGAGTACCAGCAGGAAGGGGCCGGGCCCTATCCCACGTCAGAGCCCGAGGCCCGCGCCCTGGCGCATTTCATCACCGGCCATCAGAACATCACCGGGGGCATCGCCTTTCACACCTGGAGCGGCGTCCTGCTGCGGCCCTATTCCGACCGGGACGACAAGGAGATGCCGGCCGAGGACCTGTGGACCTATCAGACCATCGGCGCCCGCGGCACAGAGATAACCGGCTACCCGGCCGTCTCGACCTACCACGACTTTCTCTACCATCCCGCAGACGTGACCACCGGCGGCTTTGACGACTGGCTCTACGACCACCTGGGCATCTTTGCCTGGACGGTCGAGATCTGGAGCCCGCAGCGCCAGGCCGGCATCGAGAAGTACAAGTACATTGACTGGTACCGGGAGCACGACTTTGAGGACGACCTGAAGATGCTGGCCTGGAGCGACAATACGCTGGGTGGAAAGGGCTACGTCGACTGGTACCCCTACGAGCATCCGGAGCTGGGCCCGGTGGAACTGGGCGGCTGGGATATGCAGTATGCCTTTCGCAACCCGCCCCCGCAGTTCCTGGAGGCCGAGATCGCTCCCTTTGCCAGGTGGCTGGTCTGGCACCTGCTCATCTCCCCGCGCCTGGCCCTGTACGAAGCCAGTGCCAGGAAGCTGGGACCCGACACCTACCGGGTGCGCCTGGTGGTGCAAAACGACGGCTGGCTGCCCAGCTACGTGACCAAGAAAGCGATGGAGAAAAAGCTGGTGCGCGCCGTGGTGTGCGAGATCGAGCTACCCGAAGGCGCCACCCTGGAGACGGGCGAGCCGCGGGTGGAGCTGGGCCAACTCGAGGGCTATGCGTACAAGCCCCCCGTGCCCGTCTCCTTTAGCCCCTGGGACCCCACCGAGGATCGCGCCAAGGTCGAGTGGGTTGTTCGCGCCCCGCAGGGCAGCCAGGTGTCGCTGACGGCGCGCCACGATCGGGCCGGCACCGTCATGACCCAGGTTACGTTGGAATAGGGGCGGGCGTTTTGGGCGCAGCAAGCTGCGCCCATCTTTCCTCGCCCCCAACCTGATAGATCAGTCGAGGATCTCGACGCTGCGGCTCGTCATGGAAAAGCGAACCCCGGCAGCGGCCAGCTCGTCCACCAGGCGGTCAAAGAGGCGGCCGGTCACGAGCTGCTCCGGCGTCCGGAGCCCCTGCCCGCGAATCTCTCCCCGGGCTGCCATGCGGCCGACGATGGCGCCGGTAAAGGCCGTGGTGCGCGCCATGGAGGTAAAGCCCAGCGATTCGTCGTAGCGGTCCACCATCTCGATCTCGTAGACCTGACCGTGCCCATCCTGGCGGCCCCTGGCCACGACGCGAAAGCAGGTAATGTCCCGCTCGCCCTCTTCCAGGCGCACGCGCGGATAGAGGACGGCGTCCAGCACCTTCTTGGGGCTCACCTGGGCGCCGTCGACCTCGACCGGCTCCAGGCTGAGGAGGCCCACGTCGCGCAGCAGCGTCACCTTGGCCGCGTAGCCGGGCCAGCGGACGGTCTTTTGCGTGCCCGACCTCAACCCTTGCAGGACCTCGAGGTCCAGCAGCCAGGGCATAAAGCCCTCGTGCCACGCCTCGCACTCGCCCACTCCGTCAAAGTAGGTCGACTCGACGCCCGAATAGCGGGCCACGGGCTTGAGCTGTCCGTCCTTCACCAGGCGGGCGTCGGTGTCGCGGAGGGGCATCTGCCGGCCGCCAAAGACGATCTTGTAGCCCAGGGGCGGCTCCGGCTTTTCGGGGATGCCGCCGCACTGGATGTGCAGCTCTTCCACATGGTCCAGCTTTTCGGCAAGATAGCGGGCCATGATCTCGGTCAGGCCGGGCTCCACGCCGCAGCCCAGAATGACCAGCGATCCCGCCGCTTCCACGCACTGCCTGAGCTCCGGAAGGTCGGAATCGGGGGGCCAGCTCAGGTCGACGAGGGGCACCCCCGCCGTGGCCGCCGCCCGGATGCCCAGGGGAATGGCGCCCTTGGGCAAGGCCGCCACTACCGCGTCGTGCTCCCCCACCAGTTGGGTGGCCGCCGCCTGGTCGCCCAGGTCCAACGGGACGACCGTTAGCTTTTCTCCGCCCGGCAAGGGGAGGAGCTTGCGGCGCGCGGCGTCCAACTGTGCCTGGCTCAAGTCGGCCAGGGTTACCCCGGATACCTCCGCGTCGGCCAGGGCGTTGAACGCAGCCGCCGGCCCCATCAGGCCACTGCCCAGCACCAGGATTCTCATGAGGCTCTCCTTTTCGCCATTGTGAGTGATTTGCACAGCGGATTATACTACCGTTTCTCGCCGGTGGCAACGCGCACCCGCGACGGTACGGGCCACCGGCCGGGCAGCCAAGGGGTCCGAACCCCAAATTGACAATCCCCGGAACCTGGGGTAGAATGTGTCCTCAATTGGAGCCAACACAGGCAAGGCGTTATGCCTGATCGCTAGAGGGTAAAAGCTAGAAGCCAGAAGCCAGAGTCCAGAACCGTCGCTGACGGAAGTCAATGTGCCGGGAACCATTCGCAAAGTGCGGAGAGGAGAGGGAGACCGACCATGGGCCGATTTATCTTGATGCGACTGCTGGGGCTTGTGCCTGTGCTGCTGATCCTCTCCATCTTTACCTTTGCCATCATGCACGAGGTTCCCGGCGCGCCCTGGAAGTACGGGCAACGGCCCTTCTCCGAGGCCCAGATCGCGGCCCTGGAGGCACGCTACGGGCTGGACAAGCCGGTGTGGCAGCAATATCTCATCTGGCTGCGCGGCGTCCTGCGCCTGGACTTGGGCATGTCCTTCGAGCATCCCGACGAGTCGGTCCTGGCCCTCATCGCCCGCACCTGGCCGACGACGGCCCACCTTGGCGGCATGGCCCTTCTCATCGCCTTTGGTGTGGGCGTTCCCCTGGGGCTGGTCGCCGCCCTCAAGCAGAACACCTGGATAGACCACATGGCCACCCTGACGTCCATCGTCGGGTTTGTTACGCCCCATTTCGTGTGGGGCATCCTCTTTATTCTCATCTTTTCCCTGGCCCTCAAGTGGCTGCCCACGGGCGGTTGGGAAGGGCCCAAGACCTGGATCATGCCCGTGGTGGCCTATTGCCTGGCGCCCATCGCCACCATTGCCCGCTATACTCGCGCAGCCGTCATCGAAGTGCTGCGAACGGACTATGTGCGCACGGCGCGGGCCAAAGGGCTGCGCGAGCGCACAGTCCTGGGACGGCACGTGATGAAGAACGCCCTGATCCCCCTCATCACCGTCTTCGGTCCCCTCATCCCGGACCTGATCACGGGCTCGATCTTTATCGAGGCCATCTTTCGCGTGCCCGGGCTGGGCAAATTCTGGGTCACCAGCACCATCAACCGCGATTATCCGGTCATCATCGGCCTGACCATGCTCTGGGCGGTCCTCATCGCCATCACCTATCTCATCTCGGACATTCTCTACGTCGCGGCCGACCCGCGCGTGCACTATAACTAGCGAGGCGGAGCCATGGCAACGGGTGTGCCGGCCCCGGGTGTGGCCGAAACAGAGCAGGAGAGCATTGCCAGGGTCTACGGGCTGCGCTCCCAGGAGCGGGGCATCTATCGCGACGCCGCCCGCCGCTTCCTGCGCAACAAGCTATCCATGGTGGGCCTGGCACTGGTCGCCATCCTCCTGCTGACGGCCATCCTGGCCGACGATGCCCTCATCGCCATTCCCCTGGGCCGCGAGCCCAGGCCGATCATTGCCCGGACCCCCTACGACAAGATCTTTTTTGGGCCGGCAGGGGAATTTCCCAGCAGCGAGTACTGGATGGGCACCGACCTCAACGGCCGCGACCTCTGGAGCCGCATCATCCACGGGGCACGCGTCTCCCTGTCCATCGGCATCCTCGCCCAGCTCGTCGCCTTTGGCATCGGCATCCCCCTGGGCGCCATCGCCGGCTGGAAGGGAGGGCGCGTCGATTTCTTTATCATGCGCCTGGTGGACATCATGTCGTCCCTGCCCACGCTCCTCTTTGCCTACCTGATCATGGCCCGGCTGGGGGCCGGGTTCTGGAACGTGATGCTGGCCATTGGCATCACCACCTGGATCAGCGTCTGCCGGCTGACCCGGGCCCAGTTCCTGACGCTGCGAGAAAAAGAGTTTGTGGAGGCGTCGCGCATGATCGGCGCCAACGGCTTGCGCATCGTGCGCTACCACCTGTTGCCCAACGCCCTGGCGCCCATCATCGTCGCCCTGACGTTGGGCATTCCCGTCGCGATCTTTGCCGAGGCGTCCCTGAGCTTCCTGGGGGTCGGCATCAACCCGCCCATGCCCAGTTGGGGGCAGATGATCGGCCGTGACGGCATCACCAACATGACCTACTACTGGCATCTGGCCTTCTTCCCGGCACTCATGATCGCCGTCACCATGTTGGGCTTTACGCTCATGGGCGATGGGCTTCGTGATGCGCTGGACCCACAGATGATCCAGACCAAGAAGTAGCGCCGGTGCAGGTCAAGAAAGGAGGGCAGAACTTTCCAGAAACGGGACGAGCAATTTTGGCTCGAGCCATGGCCTGGAACGCCCGTGGCCACCGAGCCCCGTAGATCGGAAAGCCTTTGAAAGAGACGAGGAGGAGGACGATTATGAAGGGTAGGTTTGCACCGCTCGCCATCTGGCTGGTCATCCTGGTGCTGGTGGGCTGCGGGCCCGCGCCGGCGGCAACCCAGGTGCCGGCCGTCGAGGCTCCAACCGCGGCCCCCCAGGCAGCGGAACCAGACAGGGTCGTCAATCGTGCCGGGGTGGAGCTTCCCCCTGATGCCGCTCCCCTGGACCAGCAAGTGATGCGTTACGCCGAGAGCGAGGCCACCTGGCTGACGTGGGACGCCAGCGTGTACGACGAAAACGTGGGCGACATGTACGCCTGGCCCGATTCTTGCGTGCGGCCTGACGAGTTCTACGAGCCACAGCCCAACGCCTGCACGAGCTGGGAGGTGTCAGACGACGGCCTGACCTGGACCTTCCACCTGCAGGAGGACAAGATCTGGAGCGACGGCACGCCGGTGACGGCCGACGATTGGGTCTTTACCCTGCAGCGTTACGCCCGCGCCGAGTACGACTTTGAATGGTTCTATAGCATGGCGGGCATCGTCAACTGGGCAGGCGTCGTGAGCGGCGAGGTGCCGCCCGAGGAGCTGGGCGTCAAGAAGGTCGACGACTATACCTTTGCCATTACCACCGAGCGGCCGGCACCGTATCTGATCAAGATCATGGCCGACGTGTGGGTCGTGCCCAAGCACGTCGTCAAGGACCGCCTGGACGACGGCTCGTGGGCGTTCAAGCAAGAAAACTGGGTCTCCTGCGGCCCCTATATCACGGAGGCCTACGAAAAGGGCAAGCATCTGATCTTTGTCGCCAACGAAACGTACACCGGGCCCTTTCCTCCCCTCATGGACAAGATCGTCGTCAACTTCATGGAGCCCGAGGTGCGCTGGACCGCCTACAGGAACGACGAGCTGGACGCCATTGGCGGCGGCTACCAGGCGGACCTGCCACCCTCGGCAATGGCCGAGATCATGGCCAATCCGCAGCTGGAGAAACAGCTCGTCGCCTGGCCCAACTTTATCACCTATTACCTCTTCTTTGACACCTGGAACCCGCCCTTTGACAACCTGCTGGTGCGGCAGGCCTTCAGCCACGCCGTGGACCGCGACCTGCTGATAGAGGGCCCGCTAAAGTACCAGGCGGTGGCGGCCTACACCATGAACCCACCCGGCTTCCCCGGCGAGAACGTCGAGGAGCTCAAGAGCGTCCAGGCCTATGACCCGGCGCTGGGCGCCAGCCTGATGGAACAGGCAGGCTACCCCGGCGGCGCGGGCTTTCCCAAGCTGACCCTCTACACCCGCGAAGCGGACCCGGCCCTCTTGAGCGCCGCCGAGGCTGTTGCCGCCATGATCAAGGAAAACCTGGGGGTAACCGTCGAGGTCCAGGACCTGGAGTACAGCATCTACATGGAGTCCATGTACAAGCAAAAGAGGGAGAAGGCCGGCGATTTCATCTTTGGCATCGTCCCCTACGAGTTTGACTTTGTGGATGGCAGCAACCTCTTGAGCGTCTGGGGCGGCTGCGAGACAGAGGGGGCGGACCTGTCCGCAATGCCCGGCCGCCACACCTGGTACAACCAGGACTATAACAAGCTGCTGTGCGACGCCGGGGTCATCTTTGGCGACGAGGAACAGCGCAACACGCTCTACCGCCAGGCGGAGCGCATGCTCATCGAGGACGTGGCCCTGGTGCCCGTCTATCACGCCATCTTTGTGGCCATGGTCAAGCCCGACATCCGGGGCCAGATGCTGGAGCCCGGGGAGGATGGCGTCGTGACCTGGATGCGCCACCGCTTCTCGTCGCGGGAGAGCCTGATCTATCGTTCGACCCAGCCGCGGGAATAGCCGTTCTCGCGGCGGACAGAGAGGAGCGGGGCAGCCGCGGCCCGCGGCTGCCCCGCCATCGCCCTCCCCAATTCGATCCCACACCAGGAGGCTCGTATGTTTGTCAAGGAACTCGTCCCGGATCTCGTCCTGCACCGGGGAACGATCCACACCATGGACGCCCGGCGCAACGTCGTGCCGGCCCTGGCCATCCAGGACGGCCGCGTGGTCGCCCTGGGCGGCGATGCCGAGATCCAGGCCCTGGCCGGGCCAGGCACCCGCCAGATCGATCTGGGGGGCCGGGCGGCCATCCCCGGCTTGTTCGACAGCCACAACCACCTCCTGGAGGTGGGCGCCAAGCTGAGCACCATTCGCCTGGACGAGTGCCGGTCGGTGGAAGAGATGGTCGAGCTGGTGCGGCAGCGCGCCCGGGAGACGCCGCCCGGGGAGTGGATCGTGGGCCAGGGGTGGAACGAGGGCTACTTTGTCGACGGGCGGATGCCGACCCGCCACGATCTCGATCCGGCCACGGGCCAACACCCGGTCATCCTGATGCGTTTTTTCAACACCGACGTGGTGAACACCATCGCCCTGCGGCTGGCGGGCATAGACCGGGGCACGCCCGATCCGGAGGGCGGCCGCATCGAGCGCGACGCCGACGGCGAGCCCAACGGCCTGCTGCGGGCCAGCGCCAAGGCCGCGGCGCGGCGCCTGATGCCCCGGCCCGGCCTGGAAGAGATGCTGGCCTACCTGCGACTGGCCTATGCCGAGGTGCACCGCTACGGCATTACCAGCGTCGTCGAGCCCGGCCTGCGCCCGGAAGAGATCCGCGCCTACCAGGCCTCCTACCGCGCCGGCGAGCTGACCCTCCGCGCCAACCTCATGCCCGCCTGGCACGGCTTTCACGACGACGAAGAGGAGGCCGAGCTGGACTGCCGGGCCCGGCAGCCGGGCATTTTCAGCGGGCTGGGCGACGAATGGCTGCGCATCGGCGCGCTGAAGATGGCCATTGATGGCGGCACCACACCCCACACGGCGTACATGTACGGGCCCTACGAGGGCGACAGCGAGCTCGTCGCCTTTAACCGCCTGCCCCTGGAAGCACTGCGCCGCTACCTGCCCACCGCCCAGGAGCTTGGTTGGGACGTGGGCATCCACTGCTGCGGCGATCACGCCCAGGATCTGGCAGTCGACGTCATGGCCGAGGTGGCGCGCGACATGCCGCGGCCCGACGCCCGCCACAGCATCATCCACGGCTACTTTCCCACGCCTCGCGCCCTGGAACAGATGGCCCGGCACCAGATCGCCGCGGTCCTGCAGCCCAGCTTTATCTACTGGGAGAGCGAGCTGCTATTCCGCGACGTGGGCGAGCGGCGGGCCCACGCCTACAAGCCGGCGCGCACGTACCTGGACCGGGGCATCCCCGTCACCTCCAGCTCTGACGTCACCAGCACCGTTTCACCCAACCCATTCCTGGGCCTCTATTCCCTCGTGACGCGCCAGAATCACCTGGGCCAGATCGTCGGCCCCCAGGAGGCCATCGGCCGCGACGAGGCATTGTGGGCCTACACGGCCGGAGGCACCTGGCTGACACGGGAAGAGGGGCTGAAGGGCACCCTGGAGATCGGCAAGTTGGGCGACGTGGCGATCCTCGACTGCGACTATTTCGCCGTGCCCGACCAGGAGATCAAGGACATCCAGGTGGATGCCACCATCGTCGGCGGCAAGGTGGTGTGGGAGCGCGGCGCGGACCAGGGGGGACGGGAGCCGGTCGGCTGACGCCCGGCCTGCCGGCTACCGGCGCGGAACAGGGACCTGGGCTGCCAGGCCTCCGTTCCGCGCCGGCAGGTTCTGCTTCAGGATAGGGCATTCTCCTGGCGGTAGACGAACCTGCCGTCCAGGAGGGTGGCCACCACTTCCGTTTCCAGGATCTCGTCGGGCGGGATCGCCAGGATGTCACGGGAGAGCACGGCCACGTCGGCCAGCTTGCCGGGCGAGAGGCTGCCCTTGATGGCCTCCTCGCCGCCGGCATAGGCCGCCCCGACCGTGTAGGCCCGGAGCGCTTCCTCGGCGCTCAGGCGCTCCCCGGGGATCCAGCCCTCGGGCCCCGGCGAGCCGTCGGGCCGGCGCCGGGTGACGGCGGCGTGGATCCCGGCGATGACGCTCAGGTCCTCCACCGGCGCGTCGGAGCCAAAGGCCAGCACCGCCCCGCTGTCCAGCACGCTGCGCCAGGCATAAGCGCCCGCGCAGCGGGCACCCCACAGGGCATCGGCCAGGAGCATGTCCTGCGTGGCGTGGAGGGGCTGCATGGAAGCCACGATTCCCAGCCGGGCCAGGCGCGGCACGTCGTCGGGAGACAGGAGCTGCGCGTGCTCGATGCGATGGCGCAGGTGCAGCCCCTCGCCGGCGCGGCGGCTGGCCTCCACCGCGTCCAGGACGTCGCGGTTCGCCCGGTCGCCGATGGCGTGGACAAAGGCGGCCAGTCCGGCCCGGCTGGCCTGGCGCACCATCGCGGTCAGCGCCTCGCCATCGGCGATTACGATCCCCCGATCGCCGGGATAGCCCTCGTAGGGGGCCAACATGGCGGCCGTGCGTGCCCCCAGGGCGCCGTCGGCAAAGATCTTGACCCCACCGATGCGCAGCCACTCGTCGCCCAGGCCGCTGCGCAGCCCCAACCGCACGGCGGCCTCCAGGTTCTCCTCGGGAACCTGGATGAGGACGCGCATCTGCAGCTCGCCGCCCCCGTGGAGGTGTTGGAAGGCGCGCAAGGCGGCCGGCCCCTCCATGGTGTGGACGTTCACCAGGCCGTGGCGGTGGGCCGCGGCCGTGGCGGCCTGGATGGCCTCCGCCGCTTCGGCCAGGGTGGGCTCCTGGATCAAGCTCGACACCAGGTCCATGGCCGTGTCCTTCAGAATGCCCGTGGGCTCGCCGCCGGCGTCGCGCTCGATGGCACCGCCCGGCGGATCGGGCGTCGCTGCCGAGACGCCCGCCAGGGCCAGGGCCCGGCTGTTGGCCCAGCCGGCGTGGCCGCACTTGCGCCGCAGCCAGACGGGGTGATCGGGCGCCACGCGGTCCAGGTCGTGGCGCGTGGGAAAGCCCCCACCGCTCCACAGGGAATGATCCCAGCCGCGGCCCGTGAGCCACTGGCCGGCGGGGGTCACCTCGGCGCGGGTCGCCACGCGGCCCAGGGCCTCTTCCAGGGCCGGCACGCCCGCCAGGTCAATCTGGCGAAGGCTCAGGCCCCAGGACATAAAGTGCAGGTGGCTGTCGGTAAAGGCCGGCACCGCCGTGCGCCCCTCCAGGTTCACGGCCTGCCCATCCGGGGCCACGAGGGCCTGCATCTCGGCGTCGTCGCCCACCGCCACAATGCGGTTGCCGGCGATGGCCAGCGCTGTCGCCCGCGGGCGGGCGGGGTCCATGGTATGAATGTTGCCGTTGTAGAGAACAATCTTTGTCATCAGGCTTAATACTCCAGGACGTCTTCGCGTCCGACGCGCTTGCGGAAAACCCAATAGCTCCAGCCCTGGTAGATCAGGACAACGGGCAGGATGACGAGGGCCACGATGCTCATCACCTGCAGTGTGTAGGGGCTGGACGAGGCATTATAGATCGTGAGGCTCCAGGCATCGTTCAGGCTGGAAACCATCACGCGCGGATAGAGGCCCATGGCCACGCCGGCGGCCGACAGGGCGATGCTCAGGGAGGTCATGGCAAAGGCCCAGCCGTGGGATCGCTGCCGGATAAACCAGCCCACGGCCAGGAGGGCCGCGCCGGCTCCCAGGGGCACGGGGCCGGGGTTGAGCCCCAGGCGGCTGAACATGTCGGTGGCCAGGTAGCCGCCCACCACAAAAATGGCGACCAGCACCACGGTGGGCAGCCACAGGCGCTCGGCCGCTTTCTGAGCGCGCTCCAACATCTCGCCCCTGGTGCGCAGGTTCAAAAAGACGGCGCCGTGCAGGGTAAAGAGGGCCAGAAACGCCAGCCCGCCCGACAGGGCGTAGGGATTCAGCAGGTTCCAGAAGCCCCCCTGGTACTGCATGTCGGGGCCGATGGGCACGCCCCGCACAATGTTGGCAAAGGCAATGCCCCACAGCAGCGCCGGCACCAGGCCGCCGGCAAAGATGGACCAATCCCACAGGCTGCGCCACCGCGGATGGCGGTCCTTGCTCCGGAACTCGAAGGCGACCCCGCGAAAGATGAGCGACACCAGCAAGAGCAGCAGCGCGATGTGAAAGCCGCTAAAGAGGGTGGCGTACCAGTGGGGAAAGGCGGCAAACATCGAAGCGCCGGCCGTGACGAGCCACACCTCGTTGGCGTCCCAGAAGGGCCCGATGGTGTTGATGATAACCCGCCGGTCGGCATCATCCTTGCCCAAGAAGGGCAGGAGGATGCCGACGCCATAGTCGAAACCTTCCAACAGGAAGTAGCCGGTAAACAGGAACATGAGCAGGACAAACCAGATGGTGTTCAGATCCATTTCTGCCTCCTATCGTGACCGCGGCCTCATGCCACCGCCAGCTCTCTGGTCTCTTCCTCTTCGGCTTGCATCCCGCGCCGGGCAAACTTGCTCAGCAGGTAGACGTCGGCCACGATGAGGCCGGTGTAGACCAACGCCAGGACGACGAGGGACGCGAAAATGGCGCCCACCGGAGCGGCGGTCGAAACCCCTTCCTCGGTGCGCATGAGGCCAAAGACGATCCAGGGCTGCCGGCCAACCTCGGTCAGAAGCCAGCCGCCCGTGTTGGCGAGGTAGGGGAGGGGAATGGCCAGGGGCAGGTAGCGCAGATACCAGGGCGCGCGGTGCAACCGGTTGCGGAGCACGAGGTACAGGCCCAGGAGCGCCACGAGCGGCATGATGACGCCGGGGATGAACATGAAGCGAAAGGCCCAGTAGCTCACGGCCACGGGCGGCACGTAATCGCCCGGGCCGTACAGCTCCTCGTACTCGGCCTGCAGGTCGTTGATGCCCTTGACCTCGCCCTCCAGGCTGTTGTAGGCCAGAATCGTCAACAGGTAGGGAATGTGGATGGCAAAGACGTCCTCTCGCTCTCGCTCGTTGCCGATGGTGAACAGCGAGAACGGAGCCGGATCATCGCTCTCCCATAGCGCCTCGGCGGCAGCCATCTTCATGGGCTGCGTCTGGAACATCTTCTGGCCCTGCGTGTGGCCCACCAGCCCGACCATGATAGAGCCGATGAGGGTCCACACCAGGGCGATGTGGAACGAGCGGCGGAAGTGGTTGCCCCCTTCGCCCTCGGGCTCGCCGGAGCCGCGGAAGAGGTGGTAGGCGCTGATGCCCAACACGAAAAAGCCCGCCGTCGTCATCCCGGCGAAAAAGACGTGGGGGAACTGCACCCACACGTGGGGGTTGGTCACCAGGGCGCCGACGTCGGTCATCTCGGCGCGCCCGTTGCGCAGGACATAGCCCACCGGCTCTTGCATGAACGAGTTGGCGATGAGGATCCACAGGGCAGAGATGTTGGCGCCGATGGCCACCAGCCAGATGGCCGCGGCGTGGATGACCTTGGGCAGGACTTCCCAGCCAAAGATCCAGATGCCCAGGAACGTGGACTCCAGGAAAAAGGCCAGGAGCGCCTCTATGGCCAGGGGCACGCCAAAGATGTCGCCCACGAAACGAGAGTACTCGGACCAGTTCATGCCGAACTGGAACTCCATCACGAGGCCCGTGACGACCCCCATTGCAAAGTTGATGACGAACAGCTTGCCCCAGAATTTCGTCATCCGCTTGTATTCCTCGTTGCCTGTGCGCACGTACATCGTCTCCATGATGGCCACGAGGATGGAAAGGCCGAGGGTCAGGGGAACAAAGAAAAAGTGATAGACGGTTGTGATGGCGAATTGCCATCGTGCCAGCCCAAGTGCGGTCATAACAGGACCTCCCCCACGAACGTACGTTTGTGAAGTGGAACACAACCAGGGTTAGGATACCACAACCTCCAGGCGGTGTCAAAACCTACCGCTGCCAATTTTGGGCCTGGCACGGTGCCGGCGTTCCGACGGCCAGTCCGGCTTTTGCCTGGACCTTGATTTTCCACGGCGCGGGAAGCGTGATATAATGGCCAGGTATGGCTTCCAAACGTGGCTCGACGGAAGAGAGTGAGTCGATCCGGGTAGGGCGGCCGGGCTGGCCTTCCATCGTCGCTCTGGCCTTGCTCCTGGCCCTGGCCTTTGCCCTGCGCTGGCGCTACGTGCGCGAGATCAGCCTCTTTGTCGACGAGTTTGTCACCGCCTGGGCCGCCCAGAACGTGCTCCTGCGGGGCGCGCCCGTCTTTCCCTCGGGCAACATCTATCCCCACGGCTTGCTCTTTACCTACCTCGTGGCGCCATTTCTCCTGGGCGGATTTGACGAGGTGATGGTTCGCATCCCCGGGGTCCTCGTCAGCCTGGCCGCCCTGCCGGTGGCCTACCTGGTTGGCCGGCGCATCCTCTCCGAGGAGGCGGGCCTGGTGGCCGCGGCGGCCATGGCCGTCGATCCAGACCTCGTCGTCTGGGGCGGGCGGGCACGCATGTACGGGCTGCTCCAGCTCCTGGTGCTCGTGGCCGTCTATTTCTATTTCCGGGGGCTGGCCGGCGGCAGCACGCGCCAGCGCGTCGTGGCCATGGGGGTCCTGGTGGCGGCCATCTTTACCCACGCGGAGGCCGCCTTCCTCTTGCCCGTCCTGGGGCTCGCCACCCTGGTGGCCCTGCCCTGGCGGCAACTGTTCCGGCGCGACGTCGTGCTGCCTTTTGTCCTCGGCGGGGCGGGGGCCGTCGCCTTCTTTCTCGTCGCCAAATACGGCCAGCCAGAGCACCTGGAGACCATGGAACGGGAAGGGCGGGGCTACCTCGACCTGTCGGCCGACCTGTTGAGCGGTCCCCTGGCCTTTGGCCCGGCCATCACGGCGTCTCACCGCCTGGCCTTTGGCCTGCTGGCCCTGGTGGGCATCGCCCTCCTGTTTTATCCTCGCTTCCGGCGCCGCGGCGCCCTGACCTACCTGTACGTCGTCCTGTTGGGGCTGCTGGGCCTGCTGATGACCCTGGCGGGGGCCGCGTGGCAACGAGAACGCTATCTTTTCCTGGCCCTGCCCCTCCTTTTCCTCGTCGACGGCCAGGTGCTGGCCCGGCTGGCCGGCCTGCTGCCCCTGCCGGCCCTTGCCCGCCGCTGGCTGCCCGCGGCCCTGGCCCTCCTTGTGGCCGCCTACGTCGGGCTGGCCGGGACGAGCAAGGCGTACGTGCAAGAGTGGGGCTATGACCAGGCATTTCGCCACCTGGAGGACAACTGGCAGCCGGAGGCCGGCGACCGGCTGGCAACCTCCATGAGCACCGCCGCCCTCCTCTACCTGGGCCACAACGATGCCTTTGCCATCCAGCACGGCTACGAGGAATACGTCGTGGAGCGGCCCGGCGACAACACGCCCGTCGACCTGTGGACCGCGACGCCGGTGCTGACCACCACGGCCGCCTTCCTCGAGCTCCTGGAGGAGGCGCCGCGCCTGTGGTTCGTCACCGACGGCTGGCGCTTCCAGACCCGCTACGAGCCCGATCTCATCCTGAGCGTCGTGGAGCAGATGGACCTGGCCTGGAACGAGCGGGGGGTGCTCGTCTTTCGCGGCGAGGGCAGCGCCACGCCGCCAGAGCCCGCCTTCGAGCGAGGACGCCAGGTCGCCTTCGGGGGCAAGCTGGCCCTGACGGGTTTTGCCCTCTCAAAGACAACCCCCGCGCCGGGCGACGACCTGGAGGTGATCCTGCACTGGCAGGCCCTGCCCGACGCCGGCGCGGCCTATACCGCCCTGCTGCACCTGGTGGCAGCCGACGGCAGCGGCCTGGCCGGCGTGGATGAGCCCGTCCTGCAGGCCCTCTACCAGCCGGACCTCTGGCCCCGGGATCGCAGCCTACCCGACCGGCACCGGATCCAGATCCCGGCCTCGGTGCCGCCGGGGCGCTACCGCCTGGAGCTGGGGCTCTACAGGCCAGGCGAGGTAGAGTCGCCCCTCCTGGCCGATGGCCAGGAGCGCGTTGCCCTGGCGGCCATCGACGTCGGCCCCACCGCTCCCGTGCCGCCGGCCCAGGCCCTGGAGGTTGATTTCGAGGGGGTCAGGCTGCTGGGCTATGACCTGGCCTGCGAGGGCGAGGTGCCGGGCTGCCGGCTGGCCCTCCACTGGCAGGCGGCAGAGCCCCTGGACCGCGACTATACCGCCTTTGTGCACCTGGTGGACGGCCAGGGGAGCATTGTCGATCAGGACGACGCACCGCCGGGCGGCCTCTTTTTGCCCACCACCGCCTGGCTGCCCGGGCAGACCGTCGTCAGCGAGCACGCGCTGGCGCTGCCGGCGGGCGCGCCGGCCGGGGACTATGGCCTCGTGGCCGGCCTGTACCACCTGCCCACGGACCAGAGGCTGCAGGCCACGGGCCCCGGCGGCCAGCCCCTGGGCGACGCCCTGCCCCTGGCGACGGTGCCCCTCCCCGGAGCGGCGCCGTGAGCGCGCCGGCCGGCTCGCAGGTCCAGGCGCCGAAAGGCCCGCGGGGGAGGATGAGCCGCCACACCTGGTGGCCCGGCCTGGTCCTGGCCCTGCTCATCGCGGCCTACGTGGCCTACTTCGGGGCCCTGACGGTCCAGAAGCACAATGCCTTCCAATCCACGGCCTTTGACCTGGGCAACGTCGACCAGGCGGTGTGGAACACGCGCCATGGCCGCCCCTTTGCCATGACCAACATCTATGGCCTGGAGAACCGCCTGGGGACCCACGTCGAGCCCATCCTGCTGCCCGTGTCTCTCGTCTATTTCGTGTGGAGCGACCCGCGGGCACTGCTCCTCCTCCAGACACTGGCCATCGGCCTGGGCGCCTGGCCCCTCTACCTCCTGGCCCGGCGCGGGTGGACGCGGGAGCCCGTTGGCACCGTCGCCGCCCTGGCCTTTGCCCTGATCTACCTGCTCTTTCCCGCCCTCCAGTCGGCCAACTATTTCGACTTTCACGCCGTGGCCCTGGCGCCCACCTTTTTCCTGTTCGCCCTCTATTTCCTGGAGACGGAGCGCTGGGGCGCCTTTGGCCTTTTTGCCCTGCTGACCATGAGCTGCAAGGAGGACGCGCCCCTCCTGGTGCTCATGCTGGGGCTGTACGCCCTGGTCGTTCGCCGCCGGCCCTGGGTCGGGCTGGCGACGATGGCCGCCTCCCTGGCCTGGTTCGGGCTGGCCGTGGGCTGGATCATGCCCCACTTTGACACACGCGGCGTCTCGCCCCTGGCCAACCGCTACGCCTACCTGGGCGACGGTCCGCTGGAGATGGCACAGACGATGGTCACCCGTCCCGGCCTCGTCCTGGAGCGCCTGGCCACCGGCGAGAACCTGGCCTACCTGCGCGACCTCCTGCTGCCCACGGCCTTTCTCGCGCTCCTGGCGCCCCAGGTGTTGATGCTGGCCCTGCCCTCCCTGGCCGTCAACCTCTTGAGCACCGATGGCTTCATGCACCAGTTGGAGGGCTTTCACTACGGCGCTCCCCTGGCGCCCATCGTCGTCGCCGCGGCGGCCTATGGCGTGGGCTGGCTGTCGCGCAGGGCGGGCCGCCTGCGCCACGGCGGGGTGCTGCTGCCCGCCCTGACCCTGCTGGTGCTGGCCGCCAGCCTCGCGTACCACGCCGGCCACGGTTACACGCCCCTGGCGGCCGGCTATCGCCACCTGTGGCCGGCGGTGACCGGCCATCACCGCCTGGGCGCCCGGATGGCCGGCGAGATCCCTGGCGAGGCGGCCGTGGCGGCCCTGCCCCGCCTCAACCCCCACGCCAGCCAGCGGCAGCGGCTCCTGGTCATCGACGCCATAGACGACGAGGGGCTTCTCTCGCCCCTCCAGGACGCTGGCGGCACGTGGAGCGCGGATCTCGCCTGGCTGGACGTGACCGACGGCTGGCCCCTGCATCCCAACGACCTGCAGCGGGGGGTGCAAAACCTGCTGGCCGGCGGCTGGGGCGTGGAGCGCGCCGCCGACGGCTGGCTGCTGCTGCGCCACGGCGGCGACCGCAAGGAATTGCCTGCCGCCTTTTACGACTTTGCCCGCGCGCCCGATGCCCGGCCGCGGTTCCCCCTCCTGCTCCAGTTCTACCTGCCCGGCGAGGACCCGGATGCGGGCGCAAGGCCGGCCCTGGAATGCCTGGGCCTGGACGCAACGCACGATGCGCGCCAGGGCACCCAGGGGCTGGCCCTCTACTGGCGGGCACTGCGCCCTCTGCCGGCCGGGCTGCGCCTCTATCCCTTCTACTTTGACGACGCCACCGGCCACGTCGTGGAGGACACGAGCCTCAGGCCCATGATCGAGACCGTCTGGTACCCGCCCGAACGCTGGCAGCCGGGCGAGGTCGTCCTCACCCGCACCCTGCCCTGGGACGTGGGGGACGACGTGGCGGTAGGACTGGGGGCCATCCTGGGGGAGGACTGGAGCGCCGTCGACGACCGCCTCCGCCTGCGCGTCGAATCGTCGGCTGGCATCGTCCGCACCTTTGACGGCGACACCTGGGCGCGCCTGCTAGGCCTGGAGGACGGGCGGCCCGTGGACGAGCCGCGCACCTTTGCCCCGCCCACACCCGGCCAGCCCCTGCACGTCGATTTTGGCGGGCAAGTGCGACTCCTCGGCGCGGACGTGGTACGAGACCCGGCGGGTGCGCCGGATACCCTGCGCCTGACCTTTCACTGGCAGGCCCTGGCGCGCATGGACACCAGCTATGCCGTCTTTGCCCAGATCCTCGACCCGGCGGGCGCCGTCCGGGCGCAGGCAGACCAGGTGCCGCGAGACGGCGGCTACCCCACCACGTGGTTGCTGCCGGGCGAGATCGTCAGCGACGAGGTAACGCTGGCCTTGCCCCAGGGGTTCGACGCCGGCCAGTTCCGGCTCATCGCCGGACTGTACGACCCGGCAACGGCCGAGCGGCTGCCCGTCGACGGCACGGGACGGGATTTTGTCGAGGTGTCGCTGGCTGCGCCGTAGGAGGAGGTCTCGGCGGCGCCTGCCGGCGCGCTACGCCGGAGCCCGAGACCCGGCGGCCGCCAGGCGGCCGGGCAGCAGCCGTGTGGCGACCACCGCCACCGAGGCGGCGATGAGGACCACCAGCACGTTGTGTTGAAAGCCGGCGGCCATCCCCGCGACCTCCATCGACAGGATGAGGCCAAAGACCGTGGTGCCCAGGGAGCCGCTGACAAAACGCCCCATGTGAAAGATGCCCGTCGCGACCCCCATTTGCGCCTGGGGCACGATGCCCGTCACGGCCAATGTCACAGGCGACTGGGTCAAGCCCATCCCGCCGCCGATGACCAGGAGCGCGGCCGTCAGCCCGTACCAGGTGAGCGTCCCTCCCGCGGGCCCCTAGGCCAGGAGCACCAGCGCGCCCAGAAGGACAACGACCATGCCCAGGGTGCAGGTGCGGCGGCTGCCCCAAACGTCGGCCAGGCGCCCGGCAAAGGGGGCCACCACCGACATGATGAGGGGCAGGGGCAGGGGCAGCACCAGCAGGCCGGCGAGCTGGCTGCTGCGGCCCTGGACCTGGATAAGATAGATGGGCAGGGCCAGCAGCAGGCCAAAGAGGCAAAAGTTCTGGGCGGCAATGACCACCATGGCCGCCGTGTACTGCCGCTTGCGAAAGAGCTCCAGTTCCACAAAGGGCACGGCCGCCCGCCGCTCCACGACGACGAAACTGCCCAGGGCCAAAAGGGTGCCGGCCCACAGAGCCAGGCTCGCGGGCGCGGTCCAGCCCCAGCGCGCGCTCTGGGTCAGGGCCAGCATAAGGCCCGTGGCCGAGGCGGTGAGGGCCGCCGCTCCGGCAAAGTCAAAGGGCCGGCGCTCGCGGCTGAGGTCGGCGGGCACCAGCCGCCACACGGCGGCAATGTTCACCAGGCACAGGGGCACGCTGGACATGAAAGCGACCCGCCAGCCCAGGTGATCGATGAGAAAGCCGCTGAGGGGCGGCCCGAGCGCGTGGGCCGAAGCGTTGGCCAGGGCCCAGAAACCCATGGCCCGGCCCCGCTCGCCGGGAGGAAAGGTGAAGGCGATGATGGCCATGATCGAGGGCAGCGTGGGGGCGATGCCGATGCCCAACAGGGCTCGGGCGCCCAGGAGAGAAGCAAAGGTCGGCGCCAGGCCGCTGGCCACGGCCGCCAGGGTAAAGAGCACCATCCCCCACAGGTAGACCCGCCGCTGGCCGTACAGGTCACCCAGGTAGCCGCCCACGGGCATCAGCACGGCCAGGATCAGGACAAAGACCGTGACCACCCACATGGCACTGCTTAGGGGGACGTCGAACTCGGCCATGATCGAGGGTACGGCTACGTTGGTCAGGCTGTTGCCCAACGTGCCGACAAAGGTACCGATGAGGATGGCGGTCAGGGTGACCCACCGAGAGGCTGGCGCTGTGATGATCCGGCTCCTCATCCAGGAATGGACGGCTCGAAACTCCCTTGCCCGATAACCGCATCGCGCCCGGCCTCTACGAAGCCGGGCCTGCTCGCATTATACGTGAAGAGGCCGCGCCTGTCAAAGGACCGCGGGCCGGTCAGGGGCGAGCCCTTGCCCCTACGGGTATGGAACCGTCGTGGCGCCCGCCCGGTCAGGGCTCCAGCCACTTGTACATGACGTGGGCGTCTACCAGGCCGAGGGCCCGGTGGTTGAACGCCCGGGGCAGGGTGCCGACGACGTCGTAGCCCAGGCTCTGCCACAGGCGCACGGCGACCTCGTTGGTGGCGACCACCAAATTGAACTGCATCGCCTTGAAGCCCAGGCGCACGGCCTCGACCTGGGAATGAAGGCACATGGCCGTGGCAATGCCCCGGCCCCGCGCCCAGGCGGGCACCATGTAGCCGCAGTTGCAGACGTGGGCGCCGAGGGCCGGCTGGTTCGCCTTCACGTAGTAGGTGCCGGCGATCTGGCCGTCCAGCTCACAGACGTAAGTGGCCGCCGGCCTGTGCACCCAGATCTCCAGGGCCTCTTCGCGGCCGGTTTCGGGGTCAAAGGCGTAGGTATCGCCCCGGGAGACAATCTCCTGAAAGATGGCCCAGATGGCCTCATGGTCCTCAGGGGTTGCAGCACGGATCTCCATTGCCATCTCCTCATGCGTCATTGTTTGCCTTGTCCCGCTCGGGCCGGCGGAAGCGGCCGCGGAACTCGGACGCGGGGTAACGTCCCTCGTTGACCTCGAGCTTGGCCATCACCGCGCTGCTAACGTCCAGGTCCAGGGCGTTGCTGAGGCTCAGGCAGTAGATGAGGACGTCGGCCAGCTCTTCGGCCACGCCATCATCTCCGGGGGCCGCGGCCCACGCCTGCTCGTTCGTCAGCCACTGAAAGCGCTCCATGAGCTCGGCCGCCTCGATGGCGATGGACATGGCCAGGTTCTTGGGGCTGTGAAAGGGACGCCATTCGCGGGCGTCGACAAAGCGCGCCACCGCCTTGCGCAGCATTCCCACCGTCGTCCTCTCATCCGTCGTCATGGGCGACCTCCTTATCGCCGTCAACTGCCGCGGGGCCTGTCGGGTTAACGGCCGGTTCCGTCGAGGGATGGGTCCCGCAGGTGTATCGGCTCCAGGTGGACAAAGGCCTGGTCCACCTCGTCCAACGCCTCGACGGCGGCAATCACCCTGGTGCTAACGTCGTGGGCGTCGGAGAGCGACATCTCGCCCGGCACGTCCACGTGCAGATCGACGCGCACGCGCGGCCCCACATAGTCGGCAACCACGCGGTGCACATCTGCCACGCCTTCGACATCCAGTGCGGCGGCGTGTACCCGGGCCAGGAGGTCTTCACCGGGTGCCCGGCCCACCAGGTAACCCAGGTTCTCAAACAGGATGGCCACCGCGTTGCGAAAGATCCAGATGGAGACGAGGAGAGCGGCCACGGGATCGGCCAGGGGGTGCAGCCAGGTCGCCAGCACCACGCCCACGAGGGCCGTGCCCGACGAGACGACATCGGCCAGGTTGTCCCGGGCCGCAGCGGCAATGGCCGGGCTGTGGGCCCGTTTTGCCAGGCGATGGACGACGGCATACATGACGAGCTTGACGAGGGCGCTGCCGACCAGCACGGCCACGGGCAAGGCCGACAGGAATTCGGGCTCGGGAGCGGCGTCCAGTTGAGACACGGCCCGCTTGATGACCTCCCAGCCGGCCAGCCCCATCATCAAGGCGGTGACGATGCTCACCAGGGGCTCGATGCGCGCGTGGCCCTGGGGATGGTCCTCGTCTGCCGGCTGTTGGCTGCGCCACAGCCCCCACGCCATAAAGAGGGTGTAGACCAGGTCGGTCACCGAGTCGACGGCCGTGGCCAGGACTGCTGTGCTGCCCGTGATCCAGGCCGTGCCCGCCTTGGCTATGGCCAGGAGCGTGTTGCCCGCCAGGGCAATCCAGATGGAGCGCAGGTAGAGGCGGTACAGCCCACGGTCGATGTCGGGGTCCCGCACGCGCTCGACATAGTCGAGATTCTGATTGGTCATGGGTTGCCGGGCTCTCGATCCCAGAGGGGAAGCTGGTGAGGGGGACGCGCCCCATCGAGAAGCAGAAAGGGCGAGGCACGGGCCGTCATGGCACCGGCCCGGCCAAGGTCGGCCACCTCGCGGATCTTGTCCTGGCGGCGCCAGCGCAGCAGCCGCTCCACCGAGCGGGGCCCCAAGCCCGGCACGCGCAGCAACTCCTCCCGCGACGCGCGATTGACCTCCACGGGGAACAGCTCGGGATGCGCCCGGGCCCACATCATCTTCGGATCGGCCCGGCGGGGTAGGAACCCTTCGCTGTCAAAGATCAGGTCCTCGAAGCGAAAGTTGTAGAAGCGCATCAGCCAGTCGGCCTGGTAAAGTCGGTGCTCGCGCCAGGCAGGCGTCGGCTCCAGGCCTTCCAGGGGGGTGCCTCTCACCGGCTGGAAGGCGGAAAAGTAGGCGCGCTTGAGGCCCAGCTCGCCATAGAGCCGGGCCGTGGTATCCAGGATCTCGCGGTCGGGCTCGCCGGCAGCGCCGACGACGAATTGCGTCGTCTGCCCGGCGGGCGCCAGGCGGCCGCCACTGGCGTCTATCAGGCGCCGGGCGATGTGCATGGGCTCGGCCAGCTCCTCGAAAAAGCTCTTGCGCGGGGCAATGACCTTCAGGCGTTCCGCGTTGGGCGCCTCCAGGTTCACCGACACGCGCTGGGCAAGCTGCAGCACGCGCTCGATGTGCGCCTCGGAGGCCCCGGGCAACATTTTCATGTGCACGTAGCCGGTGAACTGGTAACGGCGGCGTACCAGCTCCACGCAGGCGATCATGCGGTCCATGGTGGCCGCCGACCCGGTGCTCACGCCCGAGCTGAGAAAGAGGCCGTCCACCAGGTCGGCCCGGTGCAGCCGGTCAAAGGCGGCGGCCAGCTCGTCGGGGGTAAAGCTGGCGCGGGGCACGTCGTGGCTGGCGCGGATGCCGCAGTAGCGGCAATTTTTTTCGCAGACGTTGGTCATGAGGACCTTGAGGACCCGCACCCGGCGACCGTCGGGCAGGGCCGCGGGATAGATCCAGCGGCCGATGTCGTCGCGCTTGCGGGCCGCGGCCCCACAGGCGTTGCACAGGTCGTATCGCGCCGATTCACCCAGGGTCTCGATCTTTTGCACCAGGTCCATGGCCCTGACAGCCTCCCCGCCCGTATTATAGCACACGTGTTCCGGCTGTCAATCTGCGGTCCCCTCGGCAGCCGGAATCCCTGGCCCATGGGATGCGTCGGCCTGGCGCCGCGCTCACTTGCACCGCCGGGCAGCCTGTGGTATATTGGGCCGTGCAATGGAGGCAACGAGCAATGCTCTATCGTGATCGCGCCAGCGTGGTGGCTACGCTGGTGGTCCTGGGCCTGATCCTGGCGGCGTTCCTGGAACTCCCGCCCTGGAGCCACGACCTGACGGTCCTGGGCTCGCCGCTGCGGATCAACGTCTCCCAGACGGCCCTCATGGCGGCGCTCCTGGTGGGGATCACCTGCGCCGGAACCGACGCCATCGTGCGCTCGCACCCCACCGCGCAGCGTATCGAGGCCCGCTTCAGCTTTGTCACATGGACGTTGCCCGCCCTGACGGTGCTGCTGGCGACCATCCTGCTGCCGCAGGCGCCCACCCGCCTCTACCAGTTGGTGGGCTATATCCTCACCGGATTGATCCTGATCCTCGTCATCAGCGCCGAGTACTATACCGTCGACCCTGCCAGCCCGCGCTATCTTGCCGCCCGCCTGAGCCTGAACGGTTGGGCTTACTTCCTGGCCATCGTCCTCTTTACCCTGATCTATTCGGCGAAAGCCCGCAGCCTCGTCTCGGCCACGGGAGTGTCCCTGGTCAGCGCGCTCCTCGCCCTGGAGTTCCTGCGCAGCGCGGGCCGGGGCTTTGGCCGGACGGCGCTCTATGCCGCCATCGCCGGCCTGTCGACGGGCGAGATCATCTGGGCCATGAACTACTGGCGCATCTCGGGCATCACCGGCGGGCTGATCCTGCTCCTCGGCTTTTACGTCGCCACCGGGCTGGCCAACCAGCAGCTCCAGGGGCGCCTGACCCGCCGGCTGTTGATCGAGTATGCCGTGGTGGCCATGCTCGGGCTAGCCATCCTTCTGCGGTTCGGCCCCTAGCCCCTGGTATTGTAATCTTGGACACATGCGATCTCGTACTTGACAATTCAGAGCACTTGATCTAGAATGGCGCGCAGTCTATGAAAGGAGGCAACTGGATGCGCTACATGCAGCAAACCATCTATCGTGCCGAGTTCACCAGCATCGGTGCTGCTGTTTCTCGTAGTGCGCCCACACGCCTCTAGTTATCGTTAAGTAAAAGGCCGTGGGAGCACTGGATCCCACGGCCTTTTTAGTTTCCGGGGCGCGCGTCGCCCGAGAGCCGTGGGAAGAGGATCCCACGGCTTTTTTGTTGGTCCGCCAATTCTGGAGAAGGACCTGGAACGGGGCAACACAACCTTGACAAACACGAGGAGCCTGGAAAGCTGATGTTCGTTCGTGCGACACGCCGCTACCTGCAACAACTGGCGAGCTTTAGCCGCAACGCGCGGCTCTTTCTGCTCAGCACGGTCATCACGGGGTTCGGCTACAGCATCTACATGCTCATCTTTAACCTGTTCGTGGATAGCCAGGGCTACTCGCGCCAATTCCTGGGCGAGCTGCAGTCGATGCCGAACCTCATCGCCCTGCTGAGCGCCTTGCCCGCCGGAGTGCTGGTGGACCAGATCGGGCGCAAGCGGGCCATGAACCTGGCCAACCTCGGGCGGCTGGTGGCCTATCTCGGCATCGTATTCTCGCCGGGGCCCTGGTCACTGCGGATCTCGATGGTCGTCTTTGGCGTGGCGCAGTCGCTGTGGATGGTAAGCGCTTCGCCGTTCATGATGGAGAACTCGAAGGAGGAGGAGCGCAACACGCTGTTCAGCGCCAACTTTGGGCTTCAAACCCTGGTGGGGTTCTTTGGCACGCTGTTGGGCGGCTACCTGCCCACGGTGTTCGGGAACGCCATGGGGGCCGGCGTGGAGAGCCCGCAGGCCTACGCGGCCACGATGTTTACCATCGTGCTCCTGGCACTGCTGGCCGTGGTGCCGGTGCTCATGATCGAGGAAGGGGCCCGTCCCGAGGGAGCCCGGGTGCGCTCGTTCTTGCCGTGGCGCAACCTATCCAGCCCGCGCCTGGCGATGCGCATCTTTGTGCCCAACATCATCATCTCCATGGGGGCCGCCATCCTCATCCCGTATATGAACCTGTTCTTCAAGGAGACGTATGCCATCTCGGACAGGCTCCTGGGCACGCTCTTTGCCGTATCGTCGGTGGTCACGGGCGTGGCGACGCTGGCCTCGCCGCTGCTGGCCGACCGCTGGGGACGCATCCGGGCACTGGTCCTGACACAACTGGTATCGATCCCCTTCCTGCTGCTCATCGGTTTCTCGGGGATCTTCTGGCTATCGGGCCTGGCCTTCTGGGTTCGAGCCGCGCTGATGAACATGGGCAACCCGCTGTACAGCGCCTTTGCCATGGAACAGGTGGCCGAAGGGGAGCGGGCAACCATCAGCGGGCTGATGGGCATGAGCTGGAACATCGGCTGGACCATTGGGCCCTTTGTGAGTGGCTTCATGCAAGCCCATCCGGACATCGGCTTCCAGCCGATCTTTGTCATCACTTGCACGCTGTACATCGTGGCTTCGGTCCTGGAAAAGCGCTATTTCCAGAAGACGGACGATCGGCAGCGGCGCGCAGCTTTGCTCAGAGAGCAGGGCGTTTTGGATCTAACACAAGGAGCAGGACAATGAGCGTAACAACAACCCGAGGCGTTGCAAGACAAGCGAACCGGCCTACACAGTGGAAGTCAATCAAGGAGGGAAACATGCCAGCGAACGTAATCGTACGCAACTACCAGCCTGAGGATCTGCCGGCGCTGGTGGCAATGATCAACGAGGCAAATGAATACGATCAACTCGAGCGGGCCGTGACCCTGGAGGGGATGCAGCACGAGATGACGTGGCCGAACTACCATCCCGAAACCGACTGCTTCCTTGCCTGGAAGAACGGCCGCCTGGTGGCCTATGCCGACTTCTTGATGCGAGCCGGCGAGGAGAACGCTCCTACTCTCTTTTACACCTGGGGAATGGTCCACCCTCGCTGGCGCCGCCTGGGCATCGGCCGGCACCTGATGGAGACCCTATACCACCGGGCCACGCAACGGCTGCAGGGACTGGGCGACAAGCCGGCATACTTGCAGGGCAGCGGCCGCGATATCGAAGAAGACCGGCGGGCCCTCTTCGAGGGCTTTGGCATGCACCGGGTGCGCTACTTCTTTGACATGGCGCGGCCCATCAACGACGGCCTGCCCCCGGCAGAGACGCCGCCCGGCTTTCGCCTGCGCACCTTCGAACCGAGCCGCGACATGGAGGCCGTCTACCGCGTGGACGTGGACTCGTTCCGCGACCACTGGGGCTGGACCGCCTTTTCTTACGAGGAGTACGAGCACTGGGTCTACCAGCCCCACTTCCGGCCCGAGCTGTGGTTCATCGCCGAGGAGGAGGCCACGGGCAAGATGGCGGGCATCTGCCTGAACAAGATCGATCCGGACTGGATCGCCGAGACGGGCCGGCAGGAGGGCGTGGTCAGCATCCTGGGCGTGCTGCGCGAGTACCGCCGGCTCGGGCTGGGGACTGCCCTGCTGGCGCACAGCCTGCGGACGCTCCGGGAGGCGGGCATGGAGTTTGCTCACCTGGGCGCCGACGCCGAGAACCTGACAGGCGCGGTGCGCATCTACGAGCGGATGGGCTTCCAGGTCCGCAAGACCACGGCGGTCTATCGCCGCGCATTGCACAACGGCAACCTAGCCGGCTAAACGAGACTGAACAACGACGACGAGGCACCAGCCTGTGCCACAGAAAGGAGGGTTTCCTTGATGGTTGAGATAGAGGAAAGCGATGTGTCAGACGTGGGCAAAAACATCGAGCGAAATACGGATCGCCTGTCGCCGGGCCACGCCCATCGGGCAGGGCCGCCGACCGGGAAGGCAGGCCGGCGAGGGCCGAGCCTGACCGTCATCCCGGCCCCGGACCCCCGGGGCAGCACCCGGCGAGGGCCAGGTACTTGACCATTTTGAAGGAGATTCCAACGGTGACGAGTGACGACTCTTACCTGGACAAATACGAACGTTACGAAGAGCTTTACGACCCGACCCCGGGCCTACCCGCGGGACGGAACGGAAAGCGAAAGGGGAACCACAAACCCAAAAAGGCCGAGGGGCAAATCCTGGCCGAGCTGACGGATGACCTGTCGGACGTGGAGCTGGGCTTCGAGACCACCTACACGCCGTCGCGCTACGAGAGCGGCTGGCTGTTGTCGTCGCTGCACGCTTTTTACAACGAAGGGCTCATCACCGACGTCCTGTCGGCGATCAAGGGCGGCAAGGAAGCCAGCGTCTATCTCTGCCAGGCGCATCCCGCCACCGGCCTGGAGCTGGTGGCGGCCAAGGTCTACCGGCCGCGCATGTTCCGCAACCTGCGCAACGACGCCATGTACCGCCACGGCCGGGAGATCCTGGTCGGCAGCGGCAAGCCGGCGGGCCGCGACTCGGGCTATATCGAGCGCGCCATCCGCAGCAAGTCGGCCTTTGGGCAGCAGGCCGCCCACACGTCGTGGCTGCTGTACGAGTTCACGGCCATGGAACGGCTGTACGAGGCCGGCGGCGCCGTGCCGCGGCCCATCCATGCCAGCGACAATGCCATCCTGATGAGCTACCACGGCGACCGGGCCATGGCCGCACCGACGCTGAACAGCGTGGAGCTGGAGGCCGAGGAGGCGCAGGAGCTGTTCCGCGAGGTGTTGCGCAACGTGGATCACATGCTGCATCACGACCTGATCCACGGCGACCTCTCGGCCTACAACGTGCTCTACTGGGAGGGCGCAATCACCATCATCGACTTTCCGCAGGTGGTCAACCTGCACAGCAATCCCAGGGCCCGCATGATCCTGGAGCGTGACATCTTGCGCACGTGCGAGTACTTTGCGGCCCAGGGCGTGGACTGCGATCCGGAGGCCATCGCCAGAGATCTGTGGCGCCGTCACGTGGCCGAGATCGACCCGGAGGACGCGGCCGCCGACCAATCGCGGTTGGAAATGGAACTGGCTCTGCAAGAGTCCTGAACGCAACGAAAGAGGCAACCGAGATGTTGGTACGAGAACAGACAAGAATTACGAATTCGGTGACCCGGGACGCCGAGACGGGGCGTCCCCCGACGGCCACGCCGTCGGTGCCCGGCCTGGTCTTTCGCGGATTCCGCGGCGAGGTGGACTACCCGTCGATGCTGGCTGTCATCGAGGGGTCCAAGGAAGCCGACGGGGTGGAGCGCACCGACACCCTCGAAGACATCGCCCGCAACTACCGCCACCTGTACAACTGCGATCCCTACCGCGATATGATCTTTGCCGAGGTCAAGGGGCAGGTCGTGGGCTACGGGCGGGTCTTCTGGGATCAGGAAGCCAGCGGCCTGCGGCGCTACCCGCACTTTGTCTTCCTCCTGCCCGAGTGGCGGGGCAAAGGCATCCGGCGGGCCATGCTGCACCGCAACGAAGAGCGCCTGCGCCAGATCGCCGCGGAGCATCCCGACGACGGGCCCCGCTTCCTGGACGCCTGGGCCGAAGACGGCGAGGTCCACTGGGAACGGCTCCTCGGCGAGGAAGGCTACGAGGGGGTCCGCTACGGTTTTGAGATGGTGCGCCCGGACCTGGAGAACATCCCGGATCTGCCCCTGCCCCCCGGCCTGGAAGTTCGGCCGGTGCAGCCCGAGCAGATCCCCCAGATCTGGGATGCGGCCAAGGAGGCCTTTCGCGACCACTGGGGCTTCAGTGAACACGAGTGGGAGCAAGAGCTGGAAAGCTGGCGGGAAGCACCGACCTTTATGCCCGAGCTGTGGCAGGTGGCCTGGGACGGCGACGAGGTGGCCGGCATGGTGCAGAACTTTATCGACCACGCGCAGAACAAGGAGTACGGCCGGCTGCGGGGCTACACCGAGGGCATCAGCGTGCGCCGCCCCTGGCGCCGCCAGGGCCTGGCCAAGGCCCTCATCGCCCGCAGCTTTCGCCTGCTCAAGGACCTGGGCATGACCGAGGCGGCCCTGGGCGTCGACGCTCAGAATCCCAACGGCGCCCTGCAGCTCTACAAGAGCATGGGGTTCCAGGTGGTCAAGCGCATGACCACCTACCGCAAGGAAATGTAGGTGGCAAAGCCCCCCTGCCGCCGATGGCGGCAGGGGGGCCAGTTCCGTTCCCCGCACACAACCCCGCACCCTCCAATTGCACAAAACTACACGATCGGCAAAGGTCGTGGTTTGCCTTCTGCGGCAACATGGTGTATACTGGTGGCCGGTTCCGTTCTTCCCGCGTTTGCCCGGCTGACGTCCTCTGATATGGAGACGGACATCATGACCTCAGAAGTGCGCAGCCGCGACTCGTTGCTGCGCGAACTAGACGAACTCCGATCACAGCTCACTGGCTTTCAGGCGGCGGAAGCCTCGAGATCCAGTACCGAGGCGCAGAACGAGCGACAGGCCCAGAGCCTGGCAGCGGTCAGCCGCCTGGCCATCGATCTGGCCGCCGCTCCGCCGGAGGCCGACCTGCTGTCGCTCATCGCCGAAAGCCTGCGCGGCCTGACGGGCGCCATGGCCGTCAGCATCTCGCTGTACGACCAGGATAGCCAGGATCTGGTCCTGACGACGGTTGTCCCTGCCCGGCCATACCTCACCCGTCTGGCCTCGCTGCTCCACCGCAAGCCGCTGGGCATGCGCTTTCGCGTGAGCCGCGAGCTGTATCAGGAAATGCTCGACACCGTGTTGCGCTTTGAGAAAACTCTTACGGCGACCACCTTTGGCGCCATACCCGGGCCCGTGAGTGCCGCGGTGCAGCAAGCCTTCGGGATCGACTATTTTGCCGGACTGGCCTTCTGCCACGGTGGAGAGCTGCTGGGTTCGTCCGTCCTGGTCATGCCGCGGGGTGTCCAGATCCCGCCTGATGACGTCCTCAAGTTGTTTGCGCACCTGGCCGCCGTGTCGCTCCGCAAAAAGCGGGCCGAAGACGCCTTTCAGCGGCGCAACATGGACCTGGAGCGCCTGAACGCCGCGGGCCAGGCCCTCAATGCCTCCCTCGACCTCGACCAGGTGCTCGTCACGGTCGTCAGACAGATCCGCGAGCTGCTGAACGTGCAGGCCTGTTCCGTGTGGCTGCTGGACGAGGACAGCAGAGATCTCGTCTGCCGCCGCGCCGCCGGCGCCCACGCAGCCAAGGTGCGTGGCTGGCGGTTGAGCCCGGGCCAGGGCCTGGCGGGCTCGGTGGCCCAGAACGGCAAGAGCCTCCTCGTGACCGATACACAGTGCGATCCCCGCCACTATCCTGGGGTAGACGAGGAGACAGGCATCCAGATGCGCTCCATCCTGAGCGTGCCGCTTCGCATCAAGGGCAAGATGGTCGGTGTCATCCAGGCGCTGGATTCGCGGCCCGGCCGCCTGGGAACGGGCGCCGTGCCCATGGTCGAGTCGCTGGCGTCGTCGGCAGCCATTGCCCTTGAGAATGCTCAACTTTACGAGAACCTGCAGGAGCGCCTGCGCGAGTTGAGCCAGGCGCAGACCCAGCTCGTGCAGACGGCCAAGATGGCGGCCGTGGGCGATCTGGCCGCTGGTGTGGCCCATGAGCTGAACACTCCCCTGACTTCGATCCTGGGCTACACCGAAATGCTCCTGGAACAAACTCCTTCCGATGCCCGGGCGCGACGCAGGCTGGAGGCCATCTGCCGCCAGGCGGCCAAGGCCCGAGACATTGTCCGGAGCTTGCTCGACTTTGCGGAGCCGCACGACTATATCATCGACCGGGTCGACCTCAACGCTCTGCTCCAGCAGTCGCTGCTTCTTCTTCGCCAGCGCCTGGAGAACAAGGGCATCATCATCCTGGAGCAGTACGAGCCCAACCTGCCCTGCCCGGCGATGGACGCCAGCCGGATGAAGCAGGTCTTTCTCAACCTGTGCATCAATGCCCTCCAGGCCATGCCCCAGGGAGGTACGCTGACCGTGCGCAGCGAACTCTGTGGCGACGGCGTGGCAGCGTCCTTCATCGACACCGGGGAGGGGATTCCGGCAGAGAACCTGACGCGCGTCTTTGAGCCCTTTTTCACGACCCGGGCCGTGGACGAAGGGACGGGGCTCGGCCTGTCGGTCAGCCTGGGGATCGTGCAGGCCCACGGCGGCCGCATCGAGGTGCAAAGCAAGGTGGGCGCGGGCAGCACCTTTGTCGTCTGGCTGCCGCTGGAGCCCCCGCCGCAAGAAGAGCCAGGGCTGAAGGCTCCTACGAAGCAGAGCCGGACAGCGGAGGACAAGACAACCGTTGGCGAAGGATCTCGTAAAGCAGGGCGGCCGTGGCGGCCGAAACGTTGAGCGACGTGGCCCGCCCGGCCATGGGCAAGCGCACGTCGACGTCGGCCGCCTCTCGCACGGCTGCCGGCAAGCCATAACGCTCGCTGCCGGCGAGGAGCACCAGGGGCCGGCAATACCCCACATCATAATGCGTGTCGCGGCCGTGGGCCGATGAGGCGACGACCAGGAGCGGCAGCCCCTCCCCCCTCAGGTCCTGAAACCAGGACAGCAGCGCCTCCGGATCGTCCAGCCAGACGATGGGCAGGGCAAAGAGCGAGCCCATGGTAGCCCGCACGGCCTGGGGATCGTATAGGTCGGCCGAGGGCGCCACGACGACCACGCCCGAGGCACCGGCCGCATCGGCCGTGCGCACGATGGAGCCCAGATTCCCCGGGTCCTGGAGCTGGTAGGCCACCACCGCCAACAGGCTCTCGCCCCCCGGGATGCTGGATAGGGGACGATCCTCGATGCGCACCACGGCGGCGAGCCCCTGCGACTGCTCGCGGTCGGACAGGCTGTTGAGGACCTCGGCCGATACCTCCAGCCGCTCCACGCCGGCGGCCCGCTCCACCAGCTCCCGAGCCCGGGCGCTCACGAGCAGGTCGGGGGCATAGACCAGGGTCTCCACCGGCGCCCCCAGGTCAAAGGCCTCCTCCACGATGCGGATGCCCTCCACGAGGAAACGGCGCTCCTGTTGGCGGACCTTGCGCAGGCGAAGGGCGCGCAGGGCCTTGATCCTGGGATTCCGCAAGCTGGTGATCTGAAGAGGCATGCCCGGGCGGGTCTAGCGGTCGGTCCGGAGGCCGTTGAGCGAGTGGTCGCGGGCTTCGGCCGCGACGCGCTCCTCGCCGCCGCGCACCGCGGTGCCGTCGTATTCCTTGCCGTCGGAGAAGAACTGCCAGCCCGAGAGGACCAGGGGCAGCGGCCCGTCGGCGGCAATCCACTCGCCGTTGTACTTGCGGGCAAAGTGCAGGTGCGTCGACTCGGCAAAGCCGCCCTCGCACGAGGGATGCCCGACGGGATCGCCCTGCTTCAGGTACGTGCCCTCGGTCACCCGGCCATCCGTGGCGAGATGCAGGTAAAAGAGCACCCAGCCGGTCTGCTCGTAGCCGTCGCCGTCCAGGTCGAGGCTCACCTCGCCCGTGCCGCTATAGACCACCAGGCCACCGGCGGCGGCCCTGGCCCAGGACGTGGCCGCCTGGCAGCCCAGGAAGCCCTCGTCGGGCACAAAATCCACCGCGGCCCAGGCGCTGCCTTCGCTCCAGGCGCCATGGGGACCGCCGGTGTAGAACCAGTCCTCTCCCCGGGCCCAGGGCAGCACCAGCTCCGGGATGGCGGTGTCGGCGGGGATGAGCGGCTCCACGGCGTAACGCGCCGGATCGCCAAAGAGCTGCCGGTAGGTCTCCAGGAAGCTGCCCGGCCCATCGCCCACCAGGACTTCCCACCCTCGCCTGTCGCTGTCCAGCGAGAAGAAATAATACAACCCGGCCGTCGCGGCGTTGAGGTCCAGCGGATAATGGCTGACGGTTCCGTCGGGCCAGGAGAGGGGCGCGATGCCTCGCCCGCGCCAGTCATAGTAGCCGCGATTCAGTTCGTCGGCGGCCCAGGCTAGCTGCCGGCTGAGGAGGTCCCAGCCGCCGCCGTTGTAGCCCAGGGGCAGCGACGACACCTGCCCGGCAGAGCCGGTCACCCAGTTGCTGCGCAGCTCCATGATGGCCAGGAGCAGGCGCGGGCCAACGCTGTAGTGGTGGGCCACCAGGTCCACGACCTCGGCCCCGCTCAGCAGCTCGCCCCCGAGCCACTCCGAATATTCGGCCAGGTAGCCTCCCTGCTTCTGGACAAAGGCCTCCGTATCGAAATCGACATAGGCCGGGCCGTAGACGAACTCGCTGTTGGGCAACAGGCGGGTCGAGGGCGCGGAAACGACCTCCAGGGCGGGGATGCGCAGTTGTTGCCCCACCCGCAGGGTATTGGGATCGGCGAGCTGGTTGGCATCGACGAGGGACTGGAGGTTGCAGCCAAAGCGCCGGGCGATTTCACTCAGCGTGTCGCCCGCGACCACCGTGTACACCTGGGGGGCAGGCGATGGCTGGGCGCCGGCGTCGTTGAGCTCCGAGTGCGGCGCCTCGAGGGGCAGCAGCCCCGGGCCCGCTTCCGAAACCGGGGCATTCGTGGGCTCGACCCGGGCAGCGACGGGCGTGCTCCCGGGAGGGGGGCGAACCTCGCCGCTCGCCGGCGTGGGATCCTGTTTGCGGGCACAGCCACTCACGGCCAGCAGCAACACGAGCAGGAAGAGCGCGGCCTTGTTCATGCCTCGCCCCCGGGCATAGCTGCCATTCATCACCCTCCCGGCCAGCCTCCAGAGCACTCTTGATGCCGATATTATACCATGCCCCGGCCAGGAGCGCCAAGCGACGACCGCCAGGGTACGGGCCCGGCCGATTTGACACGCCGCTCGACGGCGTGCTATACTGGTGGCAGGCAATCACCGCCGAACGGCTTCGCAGCATCAATATCCAAGCCAGGAAATCGAGCAGACTAGAAGCCAGACAGGAGTAGCGAATGGAGCAATCCTCGGGGAAACCTATGGCCCGTGCCCGGCGGGGAGAGCAGGCCTTCCTATTCAGTACGCTTCTGTTGCTGATCCTGGTGGCCTGCCAGGCCGCGGCTCCGGCACGAGTGCTGGCTCAAAACCTCCAACTGCCGACGCCCACGCCGGAAGACGTGCCGGTCGAGGCACCGGATAGCGTGCAGGTGCGGCCCGAGGCCCGCGACGAAGAGATCCGGGCCAGGCTGCAGGGGATCCTGGAAGCCACGGGCTGGTTCGTCGCCCCCAGCGTGGAGGTGCGGGAAGGGGTTGTCTTTATTCGCGGGCAGGCCAAAGACGTCGAGTACAAGACGTGGGCCGGAGACCTGGCCCGCAGAACGGGCGACGTCACGGCAGTGGTCAACCAAATGGAGGTGGTGCAGCCTTCCATCTGGGACTTTCGGCCCGTGATGAGCGGGCTGCGCGCCCAGGCACGCTCCGTGGTCAGTTCAGTTCCGATTATCATCTTTGGCGCCGTGGTCCTGCTGTTTTCCTTGCTGACCGCCCGCATCGCAGGCTCGGTCACCCGCAGGTCGTTGCGCCGGCGGCAATGGAACCCTCTCTTGATCTCTGTCGGCACGCGGGCGGTTGGCGGGTTGGTGCTGTTGGTCGGCCTGTTTATCATCTTCCAGGTCGCAGGGCTCACCAGCATCGCCCTGACGGTCCTGGGTGGCACCGGGCTGCTGGGCATCATCCTCGGCATTGCTTTCCAGGACATCACGGAGAACTTTTTGGCGAGCATCTTTCTCAGCGTGCAGACGCCCTTCGAGTCCGGAGATCTGGTGGACATTGACGGGACCATGGGCTTTGTGCAGAGGCTGACGACCCGCGCGACGATCCTCATGACCCTGGAGGGCAACCACGTACAGATCCCCAACTCCACGGTGTACAAGAGCAAGATCAACAACTATACCAGCAACCCCAATCGCCGGGCGGACTTTGCCGTGGGCATTGGCTACGAGGACAGCATCGCCAGGGCCCAGGAAATCGCGCTGCGGATCCTGGAGGAGCACCCGGCGGTCCTGCCCGAGCCGGAGCCGCTCGTCCTGGTGGAAAGTCTTGGCAGCACCACGGTCAACCTGCGCATCTACTTCTGGATAGACGGCGCCGAGTTTAGCTGGCAAAAGGTCAAGTCGTCCATCATCCGCCTGGTCAAGGGCGCCTACGAATCCGCCGGCATCGAGATGCCGGGAGAAACGCGGGAGCTGATCTTGCGCGACCGGATCCCGGTAGAGATCCAACAGGCGGATGGCCTTCAGCAGGAGGCCGGGCGACCGCGCCGCCCCGTGGAAGAACCGCCGACCGTGTCCACCCAGGCCGAGGCGGGCCTGCACACCGAGGCGGTGAACATTGAAGCGCAAGCCCGCCACGCGCGCGTGCCCGAGGAGGGAGAGGACCTGCTCAGGCCACACACCACCCACAACCCGGACGAGGAGCAGTCGTAGTAGACCACAGCAGTCCGATTGACAGGGCGGCCCACCCCTGGTATAATACGCCGCGTGCCGCGGGTATCTATGCCGCCGGCTTGGGCAGCGGGGCAAACCGGAGGAGCGCGTAGGCGTATGTTAGAACTGCTGGGTAGGCTCCCGTTCTATTGGAGCTTTTACCACCTGGGCCGGCCCAGGCTTTTGCCTTTCAGCCTGGTAATCAGCGTTAGCTATCGCTGCAACAGCCGCTGCAAGACGTGCGGGGTGTGGCGCCGGGAGAGCGAGGAGCTGAGCCTGGAGGAGTGGCGCCAGGTCTTTGCTCGCCTGGGCCGGGCGCCCTTCTACCTGACCTTTACCGGCGGCGAGCCGTTTCTCCGGTCCGACCTTCCGGAGTTGGTCATCGCCGCCGCCGAGCTGTGCCGGCCCGCCGTCATCACCATCCCCACCAACGGTCTCCTCACGCGGCGCATCCTGGACGGCGTCGAGAACATCTGCGCGTCCGCGCCCCACTCCCAGGTGGGCCTGAACCTCTCCCTGGACGGCGTGGGCGACGAGCACGACGAGATTCGCGGCGTACCCGGCAACTGGCAGCGCGCTATGGACACGTGGCGGGGCCTGAAAGAGCTCCAGGCCCGCCACGCCAACCTTGTCCTCAGTGTCCACACTGTCGTCTCGCGCTTTAACGCCGAGCGCATCCCCGGCATCGTCGAGGGACTGGCCTTTCTCGATCCCGATTCATACATCACCGAGGTGGCCGAGGAGCGCGTGGAGCTGGGCACCGTCGGCTGGGACATCACGCCCCGACCCGAGCAGTACGGGGTCATCGCCGACTATTTGTCGGCACGGGCCAGAGCGGCGCCGGCAAAGGGGCTGGCCCGCTTCACCCAGGCCTTCCGCGGCCGGTATTACCAGCTCGCCCGTCGTGTCCTGGAAGAAGGGCGGCAGGTCATCCCCTGCCAGGCCGGCTGGGCCAGCGGCCACATCGCCCCCAACGGCGACGTGTGGACCTGCTGCGTTCGCGCCGAGCCCGCCGGCAACCTACGCGAAACCGGCTACGACCTGCGGCCCATCTGGTTCGAGCAGGCCGGCGACCTGGGGCGCATGAGGCGCAGCATTGCCGCCGGCGAGTGCGCCTGCCCCATGGCCAACGCCAGCTATGCCAACATGCTCCTGCATCCTTCCACCCTGGCCCGCGTCCTGTTCAGCATCCGCTGACGGCCTTTGCCCCCGACCACGAAAAAACCCCTCCCCGCCTGGCGGGAAGGGGGTTCTGTCCCTTATCCTTTCCGGTCCTGGTTGCGCACCACCACCGGCAGGTACAACTGGAAGGGATAGCCCGCCTGAGCGCACAGCACATTGCTCAGGCTCGAAGTGTTGGGCCATCCAGGCCCCGGTCCACAGGCTGTTATTTCACGATCTCTCCTCCGGCCATCTGGATCGAGCGCGTCCCATACTGCCCCAGCTCGGCCGAGTGGGTAACCAACAGGACCGTCACCCCCGTCCGCTGGTGGATGTCGCGAAACAGAGACATGATCTCGCGCTCGGTCATCTCGTCCAGGTCGCTGGTCGGCTCGTCGGCCAGGAGCAGCTCCGGCTCGTTCATCAGCGCCCGGGCAATGACCACGCGCTGCTGCTGGCCGCCCGAGAGCTGCCGTGGATAGGAGCGCAGCTTGTCGGCCAGGCCAACCTGTTCCAGCAGGTGCCCGGCCCGCTCCTGGACGTGGCCGTTGCGCTTGCCGCCAAACATGGCGGGGAGCATGACGTTCTCCAGCGCGGTGAGCGCCGGCAACAGGCTCGGGAACTGGAAGACAAAGCCGATTTTCTCGTTGCGCAGCAGCGACTGCTCCTTGTCGGGAAGGCTCCACACGGCCACGTCGTCCAGCAATACCTGCCCCGAAGTGGGCCGTGTCAATCCCGCCACCAGGCTCAGCAACGTCGTCTTGCCCGAGCCGGAGCGCCCGGTGATGACCACAAATTCGCCCGGGTCTACCTCCAGGCTCACGTTGTGCACCGCCGGAACGGTAAGTGACTTGGTTACATATATCTTGCTTACGTTCTGCACCGATATCATCGCTTATTCCCTCATCGAGATGGCCGGATCCTGGAAGCTGATGCGCAACGCCGGCACCAGCGCCGCCAGGACGACGCCCACCAACGCCAGGGCCAGCGCGCCCAGCCCCAGTGTCAAGAGCCCCGGCAGGGCCGGGAACAGGAACGGCGTGCCCAACAGGCCGATGATCAGCGGCCTGAAGAGATAGATGGCCAGGCCGGCCACGGCGACGCCCGCCAGGCCGCCGGCCAGGGCCAGCAGCACCGCCTCCAGCAACAGCGACCGCAACACGACCTGCCGCCGTGCCCCCAGCGCCCGCATGACGCCGATCTGCCGCCGCCGCTCATTCACCGCCAGCGAGAACACCACGGCGATGAGGGCCATGGACAGCACCCACGTGATGGCCAGCAGCAATACCACGCTGTTAAGCAGGCTCACGATCTGCTCCCGCTGGCCGCGAAAGAGACTGTTCGTTACGATGGGCGACACCCCCGGAATGGCCGCCGAGATGGCTTGCGCCACCGCCTGGGGGTCCTCGTTTAGCCCCACCTTGACCAGCACCGACGACACCGTCCGCGGCGGGATGTCCAGGGCCTTGACCGCCTGCACGGCCGACAGCCGCTGGATCTCGAAGGCAGTGTCCATGGTAAAGAACATGCTCTGATCCAGGCCGGTGCCCGTCGGGTCCAGGCTGCCCGCCAGCTCCAGGCCGTAGCCGTAGACCAGCAGCTCTCCGTCCTGCTCGGGCACGAACACCAGGCTGCCGCCCACGGCCTCACCTACCTCCAGGCCGTCTTCCACGTGCTTTTCCAGCCAGGGCCGCAAGGTAAAATCGGTGGCCGGATCGTAGGCGATGAGAAACATCTCGGGCACCGAACAACAGGTCGCCCCGCGCAGCGTCGACAGGTAGAGCTGCGGCGAGGCCGCGGCCACGCCAGGCACGGCCGCCACCTTTTCCACCGTCGTATCCGGCATCCAGAAATGCAGCGGCACGCCCATGAGCAGCGCGCTCTCCAGCCGCTGCTCGTTCCCCTCGGGGATGACGATGATATCCGCCCCCAGGCGCTCGAGCGCCAGGCGCAGGCTGTCGTCGGCACCGCCGATGACCACCGTCGCCACGATGACAAACCCGGCCATCAGGGCGGCGCAAAAGAACACCATCCAGCTTCGAAAAGAACTGCCCGACACATTGCGCAGGGCAAGCCGTAACTGGTTCATTGGATTCACCCCGTGATTCGTTCTGCTCCCAACTCCGGGCACTCTACCCCTTCGCGAGGTTCTACTCGCGCATGGATAGTGCCGGCTCCTCCCTGCTCAGCTTGCGGGCGGGCAGCCATGCCGCCACGGTGACGCTCACCACGGCCAGCGCCAGGCCGGCGGCCGCCAGCCCTGCAAGGATCAACGGTGGGGGCAGCGCGACCAGAATACCCGTCCTCCGGGCAATCTCGGGCCCCATCAACCCCACAACTGCCACCGCCAGGCCCAGGCCCACCAGGCCCCCCGTCACGGCCAGCGTTACCCCTTCCAGGAGCAGCGTGCGCAGGATCGTGCCGCTGGTGGCGCCCAGTGCCCGCAGCGTGCCCATCTCTCGGCGGCGCTCGTTGGCGGCCAGCGTGAACACCAGGCCGACAAAGGCCATGGACATCAGCCACGTGACGGCCGCCAGGACGAGGACCGTCCGCAGCAGGCCCACCATCTGCGAGCGCTGCGTCTGGAAAAAGCCCGTGCTCTCCAGGGGCACCACCCCCGGCACCTGCTCCAGGATGCGCACCGCCACGTCGTGGGGATCGCTCCCCAGGCGCACCTTCACCATGGCTGACGAGATGCTCTCCGGCGCCAGCTCAAAGGCCGGCTCCGGCTGCCTTTGCACCTCGTCCAGGATGGCCCCGGCCGTATCAAAGCTCACGAACAGCGTCCGATCGACGTCGCTGCCCGTCTCTTGCAGCCTGCGTACCAGCTTCAGGGGATAGCCGTAGGCCTGGAGCCTGGCATCGTCCCCGTCGTCGAGCACGTCCACCCCGGCCACAGCCTCCCCCATGCGCAGCGTCCCCAGCGGATCGTGCTCCAGCCAGGGCTTGAGCACGAAATCGGTGGCCGGATCGTAGGCCACCAGGTAGGTCACCCCACTCGCCTCCGCCGCGGCAGGGTCGTAGCTGCTCCCTACCCCCACGGCGCCGTAAGAGTCGGAGGCAACCCTCCCCCCCGCACCGGCGGGGCCGGGAGGGTTCAGGGTCGAGATAAAGAGCTGCGGCGTAACCGCTTCCACCCCCTCGACCAGGGCGATGCGTTCCAGGTAGGCGCGGGGCATCCAGCGCTGGGTCATCATCCCCACCAGGTGCGCCCCGTCGAACTCGGGCGCCATGGTCCCCCAGGGGATGACCTGGATGTCCGCGCCCATGCGGCTCAGGTTCCGCCGCAGCCCGCCCTCCGCCTCGCGCACCACCAGCGTGGCCGACAGGCTCAGGCCGGCGACCAGGGCAGCGCAGGCGACGATGGCACCGCTTCGAAACAGGCTGCCCAGGACGTTGCGCAGCACCAACCGCCAGAGCGTCACAGCTGGTCAGGCTCCCGGCCCCACGAGAATGCGACGGTTACGAGGCCAATGGCCATCACCAGCGCGCCCATGAGCAGGAGCGCCGGCTTCATGGTCGACACGCACGGCATGGAGGGGTTCATGCACACCCCGATGAGCTCCGTGGGCAGCAGGATGGTCGCGATCCCCAGGGCCGCGCCCGCGATGCCCAGCATGCGCCGCGACCCCCTGTTCTTCGAGAAGGGCATCATGGCGCCCACGGCGAGCAGCGGCAGGGCAAGGCCCAGCTCCGCTCGCGCCGTCCAGTGGCACTTCATCGACACCTGCCGTCCATCCTCCAGCGTAAGCATCCGTCCGGCCGATTCGCAGTCGGTGAACATGGGAACGACGCCGATCAAGACCGCCAGAACCATGATTGCAAAAGACGCGACTTTCATGTTTTTCTCCTTTCAGCCTCCCTACCAGGGAACTGCGTGCTCCAGCTTCAGGTCGCCGACGGCGATGGTCGCCGGCCGGCCCGATTGAATGGCGTTATCGGTGTTGCGATAGAGAACATAGTAGGTGCGGCCCGGCTCAACGCGGTGGTTGTGCAGGCCCATGATGGTGACGTCCACGATCTTGCCCGTATCTTCGGAGATGAGCATGGGCGCCGTCTCGGTAAAGTGGCCGAAGTTGGCTGCCTTTCCCTCGTCAACCACGCGGTAGCGCAACTCGACCATGCCGCCATCGGCGGTCACGGCCAGGAAGGAAAACCGGACGCCAAACTTTTCTTCCATCTCGGGGCTGTTGGGCATGGTTCCCGGGATCCACTCCCTCGCATTGCTGGCCCTCAGGCTCCAGCCCACCAGGGCCGCGCCCACGAGCGCTACGAGGCCCAGGGTCAGCAACAGGTGCCGCGCATTGATGATAATCGGCCCCCGCCGGCTATTGACAGTGAGAACTTCTCGATTTAACATGGTCACCCCCTGATTGCCTTTTACGTCCGTGATCGTGCGGGTTGGGCCCGCTCCGGACGTGGGCCGGGGCCCGGTGCTTGCCGCCGGGCCCCGGCCTGCATTGCCGGTTACTGCCCCCGCGACACGAGGGGCAAGAAGATCGCCATCGCGCGGCGGGCGTCGTACTCGTCAAAGTACTGGGCGCCCGATGCCGCCGGGTCGATGTCACCCGAGGGCCCCAGCCAGATCTCGTGCACCGTGTAGGCCGCGGTGTCCAGGTAGTCAAGGGTCTCGACCACCTGGCCGTCTACGATGAGCGAGAGACTCGCCTGGCTGGCCGACTGCCAGTGGATGCCCAGGGCGTGGGGTTCGTCGCTGATGCCGTGCCACCCGGTATAGATGGGCACGCCATTGGACAACGCCCAGCCGCGAACCTCGTAGCCGCCATCTCCGCTCGCCTCAACCTGGATGCCCATGATCGCCTTGTCGGCATACAGCCCGGCCAGGATGTCATGCTCGGTGGCGCCCAGGTTGGCGCTGTTGGGATCGTACAGGAAGCGGGCGCGGTACGCCGCCTCGCCCAACGGCATGGCGGTGCTCGCGTACGCTGGCGCGCCGCCGTCGATGCCTGCCCGCATTCCCAGGCCTGCCCGGTCTGCTCCGAGCCCGGCCTCGGGTACCACGGTCACGTCGCCCACCACGTTGCTCCAGGCGTCCAGGTTGCCGCTCTCGAAGTCGTCGGCCATGATCTGCACGGCGTTGTTGCCCTGGATGCTGAGGGCGACCTCGACGGGGGCCCCAAAGTTGGCCTGGGAGTCGTAGGCCACCAGGCTGATCCGGTGGGTGCCGTTGCGCCAGCCGGTGACGTCGATCTGGGCCGTCAGAGCCTCGACAGGCGAGTCAAAGGCGCCGTCGGCTGCCTGGAACGTCCCGACGTAGCCGGGGCTGGCGCTCCACTGCCCGCCCGCGACGTTGCTGAGCAGGTCCGGGTCGGCCGCCTGGACCGTCAAGGTCACCAGGGTCGCGCCGGCGGTCGGGTTCGGCACAGCTACGGCCGAAGAGAGCACCGGCCCGGCGGTGTCGGTCGCCCCACGCTCGATATAGATCTCGGCCGTGGCCAAGGGGCCCCAGTTGCCGGCGGCGTCCAGGCCGTGGACAAACACCGGGTGCGGGCCCTGGCTCAACAGCAGGAAGGCGGAGACTGGGATGTCAAAGTAGATGGCCTCGCTGCTCTCGTCAAACATTGCGTCCGACGCGAACAGGTCAAAGCCAGTGCCGTTGGGGCCCACTGTCTCGACGAATCCCTCGGCGTTGGCCAGTATGGACTGCGCCCCGGCCGATACCGGGTCGTCCAGCATGGCCTCCAGGCGGACGTTGACCACGGGCGGCGCCCCGGATAGATCCAGCGTGCTCGGCGCCAGGGTCAGCGCCGACACGTCCGGTCCGGTCGTGTCCATGGTCAGGGTGATGACCCCCGGCGCGCCCCAGTTCCCCAGGGCGTCCTGGCTCGTGACGCTGATGGGGTGCAAGCCCTGCGGCAGCGCCTGCACCGTTTCCAGCGCCAGGGTTGCCGTCATGGCCGTCACCGGGTTGTCGGTGCGGGCCAACTGCATGGGCTGTGCCACTCCGCCGTCCATGCTGAACTGGCCGGCCACCACCGGGTTGGCGCCGTTGGAGTGGTCGTCACCCGTCGCCCGCAGCAGCACCGGACGCGAGCCATTGCTCGGCTCCGGCCACAGGCTCAGGGCATTGCTCTCAGGCCCCGTTTTGTCCAGGTTGAGCACGACCGAGCCAACCAGGCCCCAGCCGTTGGCATCCTGGCCGCGTACGTAAAGCGTCACGAGGCCGCTCTGCCAGGTGGCCAACTCGCCGGCCGGGATGCTGGCCGTGGCCGCGTAGGCCGGCCCGCCCCCGCTAAAGCTCATGGCCACGCCCGTGCCCGGAACACCCACCGAGCCGGTAAAGTATTCGACGGCGGTGAGGCCCGCGTCCGAGGTCAGATCAGCGCTCAGGGTCACGCCATCCGCCCCCGTCGTGGGGTTGGGGGAGACCTGCACGTCGGTTACCACCGGGCCGGCCAGGGTGCCGGCTGTGCCGGTGATGGTATCGACAAAGGTCAGCAGGCCGCCAAAGGCAAGCCGGCCGTCGGTGAGGCGTTGCGACGCGTTGTGCATCATCAAGCTGGCATCATAGACCGCAAACTGGGTCCCCTGCACGGTGACCGCCGGGATGGTGAGCAGGGCGTCCATGGTCTCGCCGCTCACGATCTTTTCGGCCACCACGCCATAGGAGTGGATGGGCTTGCCATCAGAGGCCACGATCTGCTGCCGCAGCCCCAGGACGCTCATGCCGTGGGTTTCCAGTCCGGCATTGATGTAGCGCAGCAGAACCGTCGCGCCTGCCTCGGCACCGATCATGGTCGTCTGCGGGTAGGCGAGCCCGTTGATAAGCCAGTAGCGCGGCTCAAAGGAGTACAGCTCAAAGCTGTTGGGGTCCGGGCTGTTGTTCAGCGCCGGATCGATCTCGCTTAACACCAAAAGCTCCTCGTAGGCGAACGCCGTGGCGGGGTCGGCGTAGGCCTGGCCGGGAGCCGATGCCGGCCGCACCACCAGGCCGCCAAAGAGCCCCATGGCCACCTGCCGGCCGCCGTTCGGCGTGGGTCCGGCCTCGTACAGGAAGGTGCCCGGGTTGTCCAGCACGAACTGGTACTCCTGGGTCGCTCCCTGGCCAACGCCCGCCGTGTAGTCCTGCAACCCCGACTGCCCGGGGAAGACCAGCGATACCGTCTCGCCGGGAAGCTCGTTGTGCAGGATGACCCGCAGGGTCTCGCCCTGGTTGGCCACGATGGGCGGGCCGGGCAACTGCGCCGTCCCTGCCGCGTCATCGGCAAAGCCCCAGATCGTCGCGGAGGTGCCATCGGGCAACGGGATCGAGCCCGGCATGGCCCACAGGTCGCAGGTGCGCGTGTTCGTGCCGGCGTCCAGGGTACAGGTGCTGGCGGGCAGGTCGGCCATGGCCGGCGAGCTGACCAGCATCATCGTCGCCAGCAGCAGGAGCAGGCCACCCACCTTTAGCAGCGAAAGTATTCTTGTTTTCATAGCCGTGATCTCCATTCTCTCGTGTCCGGCATGAAACCGGCCTGTTTTCCGGCGTGTCCTTTGCAGCGTTATGCCGTTCATGGCGGACCTCACGGACAATCGTTGGGCAGCGGCGGGTCGATGCGGGTGAAGGTGATATGGCCGCTGAGCACGATACCCCAGGCAGTGATCTGCTGCAGGGCATGGTTGTGCGAGATGTGATAGTATTCCCCACAGGCGTTCAACACCTGGTGGCCCACGGGCAGCGTGTCCAGGTTGCCCAGGTAGGGGCTACCGCTGTAGAACGTGCCAAAGGTCAGGTTCTGGAGCTGCGGGATGGTCACCGGGATGGGATTCGTCACCGGGTCCCACTGCTCCACGTCCCACCAGGCGAACAGCTCGTCGACGGTCTCGCCCGGGCCCACGACCACCGTGAACTTCTCGTACGAGAGATCCTCGCCGCCGGAGATCAGGACGTTCCCATCGCGGGCGATGAGACGGCCGTGGTTGCCGTGGGGGTGGTGCGGGTAGTCCTCGGTGCCCACGCTCAGGTAACGGATGAGGGCCGGGCTCGGGTGATAGGCAGGATCGTCGGGTGCGACGCTATCGTTGAAGGGATTGATGTGCACCAGCGAGCTGTAAGGCTGGTTGGGCAGCCACTCGGCGCCGTTGGGCGCGATGGTATCGGGGAAGCTGCGGCCGTTGATCATCCAGTAGCGCGAGCGATAGTTGTTCATGTTGTAGGGCAGCCCCTGCTCGACGGCCATGTGCAGCATGGGATCGATCTCGGACAGAAGCATGACAAACTCTTCGTCCGGCGTAAAGGCGGTGGTATAGGTCTCGCCGCCGGCCTCCACGACCTCGTTGTAGGCCCAGTCGGGATGGAGCGCGGGCCGCACGATCAGGGCGCCAAAGAGGCCCATGTTCACCTGCACGGCCGACTCGGTGCCACTCTCGTACAGGTAGGTGCCGGGCCTGGTGGCCATGAACTGGTAGGTAACGCTGCCGCCGTTGGCCGCCGCCACGGGCGCCAGGGAGATCAGGTTGCCACCGCCGTCAAAGACAGGCTGCGAGGGCAGCCCGTCGGCCAGAACGTTCTCCTGCCCGGGAAAGATGATGGACACGTCGTGTTCGAGGGTGTTGTTGAGCACAACCGTGACCGTGTCGCCCTCGTTGACGCACAGGACCGGGCCAGGATGCTGGAAGGGGCTGTCCCCTTCGCTAAAGCCCCACATGTAGACGATGTTGCCGTCGGGGGTGCTGATGGTGCCTTCCTTCGTCGTCAGGGTAAAGGTGGCAGTTGGATTGGTGGTGCAAACCATGCCATGGGACGGCATGGCAGCGTGTTCCGCCACGACCTTCCCCGCACCACCACCCATTGCCCCCAGCACCAACATCACCACCAGGGGAAGGGACAGCAGCCGAGCTATCTTGCCAAACCTTGCGGGTTTCATTGCTCTCACCTCACTCTGCATTTTTCCGGCCCGCCTACGTGTTGGGCTCGGTCTGTTCCGGTAGCGGCTGGCTGGTGGGCAAGATGTGCACTTCTGTGATCTGCCCTCCGTAGCCACTCATGCCCGGATTGCTGGTGTACTTGTAACGGCGATCGTGCAAGAGCAGACGCGTCTCGCTCGACACGTCGGGCGCGACAAAGATGGCATCCAGGCTCTCGCCGGGGCTGATGTGCACCGTGTCGGTCATGTAGCTAAGATCGTTGCCGCCACGGCCTTGCAGGGGCGTGGCGTCTTTACCCACCACGCGCATGGGGATGCCCGACAGGCGCATGGCGTGCTCGGTGAAACCCAGGTTGACAAAGCGCAGCAGCACCCTGTCGCCCGAGTTGCAGCGGATGAGCGACGAGATGGGCTGGTACTGCAAGTCGGATCGCCCGGGCGGTGGGATCAGATCGCCGGTCACCGGGTCCGTGCCGCCCCCGGCGGGAGCGATGGTGTCCGGGTAGGCGCGGCCGTTGATCAGCCACAGGTCGGGCTGATAGTCGCTCCACTCGGGCAACTGCACGTGCGAGTCGCACCAGTGGGCCAGCGACCAGACCTCGTTCATGTTGAGGACAAATTCGCGGTCGTACTCGGTAGTCACGTCGTTGTAGGCGAACTTGCCTCCCGCCGTCTGGTTCAGCTCGGGCCGGACAAAGACGACGCCGACCATGCCCATGTGCACGTGCTCCGTCTCCTCAAAGTGGCAGTGGTAGAGGTACGTGCCGGGGTGGTGCGGCCGGTAGAAGTAGGTCAGGTCGCGGGCGATGGGCACGCCCACCGACGAGTGCGGCTCGCCGTCAAAGATGGGAATGGCGTTGCGAAAGCCGTGAAAGTGCAGCGTGTGGGCGTCGATGAGGTCGGGGCGAATCTGGAGGCCCAGGTTGGTCAGCTTCAGGGTAAAGTCCTGCCCCTGGTCCAGCCACCAGGTGGGCGCCGTGAGCTGGGCCTTCATCTTCTGGGCAAAGGCCTGGTCGCGGGTCAGGCCCGTGACGTTGCGAAAGCCAAAGATGTAGGTCGTCAAACCATCAGGGGCCATGTCGTCTGGATGGTAGGGTGCGTTGGCCCCGGGCAGATGGATCCAGCCGTCGGTCGCCGCAAAGTGCAGGTTGGGCTCGGTGATCTGGGCCCGCAGCCCCGCCTCCACACTCTCGGGCTTCAGAATCGCCCGGGGCAGGAGCGTCGCAGCGGCGCCAAGGCCCACCAGCCCACCACCCAGCTTCAAGAAGCGCCGGCGGCTTAGTTCGTGTGTGGACTCTTTCATCATTAGTCTCCTCATAACTAGTTGGACGGGGTTGGGGACCGGCTCTCTGGCCGGCCCCCAACCGTGATCCGTCTTACCAGGGCATCGTGCCGCCACCAAAGTCGGTAATGCTCGCCCCATCCGGTGTGGTAAGGACGGGCCATTCGAACCACAGGCCGATCCTGCCGGTCTCCTCGTAGTACGGCCAGGGATTATCGCCGGCGCTGAGGTCGGCACGGCCGATCAGCATGCCGTTTTGATAGACTTCCACGAGGCCACCTTGGGTGGCCCGCGCGCCGAACAGGTCGCCGGCGGCAAAGGGGATCCCGCCAAAGATGGCGTGCGTCTGCCAGACGTTTCCGGGCGACAGGGTCACCACCTGGATCGTCTCGGTCGTGGAATCATAGCCCACGTCGATGAGATACGTGTCTGTCCCTCTCAGGCCGCCGGGTGCCAGGCCATTCACCTTGAGCAGCAGGTCCTGGCGTGTGGCCGTCGGACTCGCAGCCTGGAAGGCAAAGTAGGCTTCCTGGTCACTGCCGAACAGGTCCCTGTACCAGGTGACAGCCCCGCTGGCCAGCACCTGGATGCCCGTATTGTCGTCAAAGACGAACTTGTCCGTCTCGCCTGCCCAGTCGACGGTCGTGCCGGTGCCGAACTGCGAGACGATGGGCAGGTACAGCCTGTACTGGCCCTGGAACGCAGCCATGGGCGCCACATCCCCGGCTGCCAGGACGGCGCCCGCCGGCGGGAAGATGATGGGTGTGTTCGGGAAAGCGGCGCCTGTCTCGTCGGCACCGATCTCGTACCGGCCTTGCGACGGCCGCGGCTGCCGGTCATAGTCCTGGTTCAGGGGATAGCCAAGGGTCGCCGGGTTCACGCCGGCATTGATGGCCGGCGAGCCGCTTGCCAGGTGATAGTCTCCCAGCAGCGTCACGGGCAGCTCTATGGCTACGATGTCGGCCCCAACAAAGTTGGGGTTGCCCCGCCAGGGAAAGACCCGCACGGTGGAGTCATACTCGGCCACGACGCCGGGATCCTGCGCCACCAGGTTGGTGGCATCCGGCACGCCATTCTGAACCTGCATCAGCGTGTACGTAGGACTGAGCTGGCCAAAGCCACCGGCGACGCCCAGATCCCAGTTAAAGATGGGGCTCAGGTCGCCGTCCAGTCCGATACCGGCCACTCCGCCCCCGGTCCACGTGCCCGCGCGGTTGTCCCAGAAGATGTTGTTGAACATCAGCGGGTCGCTGAACAGAGGCGCGCCCGCCGGCAGCGTGGCCTGCAAGAGATCGCTGTTCTTGCTGCTGGAGAAGCCGGCCGGCGCCGCCAGCCCGTTGCTGGTCATGGAGGTGGCCGTGGTGATGTTGTTCATGACCGTGTTGTTGTAAAAGCGCACGTCGGGCGCGTCGTTGAGCGAGACACCGCCGCCCTCGTGGGTCGACACGTTGTTGACGATGATGTTGTTGTAGACGTTGTAGGGGTTGTTGCCGGCCATGAGGAAGCGCAGGCCGCCACCGTCGTCGTTGGCCAGGTTCCCCTGGATCAGGTTGGCATAGACGTCCACCGGGCCCGCGCCGTCGGACAGCAGGGCGGGATCGGGCGGCAGCTCGCCGGCGATCATGACCCCGCCGCCTTCGTCGTAGGAGCGGTTAAAGTAGATGCGGTTGTGGCTGATGGTGCCGCCCGGGCTCTCGCCATAGTGGCTGATGCCGCCGCCATACTCGGCCGAGAAGTTGCCGCAGATGTCGTTGTGGACGATCTGGTAGTTCTCGGCCCCGGCAAAGACGCCGATGGCGCCGGCCAGGTTGGTGCCACCGTTGCCCACGATGCGGTTGTGGGCGATGACGATGTTGTCGTTCTGGTGGTCCTTGAAGGGCTCGGGTACGTCGGGCGTGCCCAGCCGGATGCCCCCGGCGTACGCCCCGCCATTGTTCCCGATGTGGTTGTTGGTGATGCCGAGATAGCGGGCATAGCCGTTGACAAAGATACCGCCGCCCTGGATGACCACCTCGGCCGGGACCCCGGGAATTCTCCCGCCACCGATCTGGTTCAGGTTGTTGGGAAAGCCCTGTTGGTCGCCGCCCTGGATCGTGAAGCCGTCGACGCTGGCATAAAAGTCGGCGGTGAACTCGCCATCCTCGGCATAGACGGTCACCACCGCCCCTTCGTAGATGCGCGGGGTGTTGTCGTCTTCGCCGTCCATGGTGCTGCCGTCCCAGCCGCCGCCGTTGAGCCAGATGTCGCCGACGTGATCCCGCCACCAGGCGGCATAGACCTCGGTGCCACCCATGCCACGGCCGTCCAGTATAGACCCCGGCACGTTGGTGCCATCGGGATAGACGCCACCGGGACCAACACCCTGCAGCTTGATGGGCGAGTAGATGATGAGGTTCTCCAGGTAAAAGCCCAGGGGATTGGTAAAGGGCACAGGAGCGCCGGGATAGACGACGATGAGCGGGTCGGGCACGGGCGGCTGCCCGTTAAACCCGGTCGCCGTATCGATGGCATCCTGGATGGGCCCCGAGGAGTTGCCGTCGTACTTCGGATCGGTCGGATCGAAGGTCCTGCCCGGCCCGACCTCCAGCACGGTGGGATTGTACGAGGCCGGCGGGTTGTTGACCTGGCCCCGGACGTGGAAGGTCAAGCCGTTGGTCGTCTGCTGGCCGTTGCCGGCCACGACCGTCAACTGGTACGGTCCGGGAGGAAAGGTACGCCTGACCGGTGGCACCCGGGCGACGATCTCCCGGTCGCTCCAGCTCGTCACCGCCAGCCGGGTATCGCCCAGGGCCACGTAGCCGCTGCCCCGCGTTGCGCCAAAGCCCACGCCCTGGATGGTAAAGGTGTCACCGCCGCCCACCGCCGAGTAGGGCTGCGAGACGGCATAGATCTGGGGTGTGGTGTCTTCCAGCGTGCAGGCTGCAAGTTGGCTCACGTTCGACGTGGGGTTCCAGATAAGGGCTCCGTTCTGCGTGGGCGCCAGGTCCGAAGGCACGATCACCCCGGGGTAGATCTCGAAGCTGGTGCCGATGGAGCGATAGCCGGGATGATAGTTGTCGTTAAAGGCACCCGGCTGCCCCGGGTCGTTGCCATAGATATAGTAGACACTGGCCAGCATGCCGCTGGGAGCCGGTGCGTTGTAGGTGGCGTCGGAGGGAAGGATCACCTCGTACACGCCGTGAAAGTCCGAGTGTACCGTATGCACCATCCGCCCCGTGTAGTCATAGATGCCGATGGGACTGTTGGGCATGCCCGCCTTCTCCCCGTGAAAGAGCTCCATGGGATTGGTGGACACGTTGAGGTCGTCGATGATGTAACCGCGCCAGCGGCCGGGGATGGGCACGGGCGTCCAGAGGTTAAAGATGGGCGCCACGCCCTTGCGGTCCGCGACGGTCACCAGCTTGACGTTGCACAGGGGCATTTCCTCGCCCTCGAACCGGCTGCCCCCGGCCTCGGCAAAGCCCGGGTTGTCCACGGCATTCAGACCGTCGGGGGCGATGCCGGCCACGTCTACCACGTGGAGCGGGCCGGCGCAGGCCGGCGGCACCACCTGCGGGATGAACGTGTCGCCGTCAAAGATGTTCAGGTCCTCTTCGCGCGTCACCTGGTACAGCGGCCGGTTGAGGATCGGATCGTCGGGGATGACCACTTCCACCAGGTAGTCGCCCGTGGGAATGGGGATCGAGTAGGCGCCGGCCGCCTCAAGCGACGGCGTAAAGATCTCGCTGAAGCCATAGTTGCCCGGCAGCTCTTGCTGGCCATGGCCGAACTGCACGCCCATGGGCGGGCCTTCCAGGCAGTCATAGCCACCCGTCGAGGGCGGCATGGACGGATAGTCCACCGGATCGCCGTACACGTCCAGCGGCTGGCAGTCCTTGGGCCGGACCCAGTCCTCGGTCACGGTTTCGTTGAGGAGCGCGCCCTTGGCGATGGAGCCATCGTCCGCCAACAAGTAGCGGCCCGTGGGGTCGCAGTTGGCGGTCGGGCCGGGGCATTCGACCGGTTCCCACAACTGCAGCGTGAGGCCCGGAATGCCCGGCTGCCAGGGCTCGGCGCCGGCGTAGGCCGCGTCGTCCTCGGCCCGGACGGTGTCGTAAAAGACTGTGCCGGCGATGCCACCGTTGGTGCCGGGATCGTAGAACTTGACGCCCCAGTCCAGGCGACCGGCCTGGCTAAAGATGGGCAGCACCGCCAGGTCGACGATGGGACCGAGGAGGGTCGTTTCCTCCTTGGCGTTGCTGGCCTGGTAGGTCACACCCGTGGTGCGATAGATGTCGCTGTAGGCCTCCAGCACCATCCAGGAGCTCATAGGATAGCCCTTTTCCAGGGCCCAGTCGCCCGTAGCGTCGCTGACGGAGGCGATGGACATGCGGTCGATCTCGGTGTTGTCCCGGTCGCGCAACACCACCGTAACGTCAGGAACGCCCGGCTCCCCGGGGTCCATGCGGCCGTTCTCGTTATAGTCGAGGAACACCTTGCCATGCCACTTGGTGAACCAATTGGTCATGGTCCGCACGCCCACGTCGGTGACCTCGCCGGCCTGCACCGGGACCTGGACAAAGTCGAGGATGTAATGCTGGTTAAAGTCCCAGTAGGCCAGGAAGTAGTCGCCGGGCGGGATGTTGTCGATGCGGAAGCTGCCGTCTTCGTTGCCCATGCCGGTCCAGATGGCCGTGTCGCCGCCCTGCAGGCTGCTGAGCGACAACCACGGGTAGGCGATGGGCTCTTCGATCTTGACACCCAGGAGCCCGCCCCAGAGATCGCCCTGGTGCGGCAGGCCGCCCGCGGAGGGGGTGTAGGCCGTAATGCCCGCGATGACGCCCGTGATAGAGCCGCCATCGGCGATCGGCGGCAGGGTCGCCTCCGAGGGCTTCACGTAGCCAAAGATGGTCCAGGGAAAGGGCTCGGCGGCGACGATGAACTCGTTGTCGAGGCCGGTGCCCGCTTCCTGGATCCACGTATCCCAACCGTGGGAGCCCTCGAGGGTCGTCGTCTGGATCCAGGTCTCGCCATCGGGCGGGGTGACGAGGACGTCGTAGCGCATGGCGCCGATGTTGGGGATGTTGATGATGCCATAGTCGTCGCTAATGCATTCACCGCCCAGTTTGACAATGTTGGCCGGCATTCCATCGGCGTCCAACAGCACCTCGCCGGTCACCGGGTCCTTCTCGTACTCGGTGCACAGGGGATTGCCAAAGAGGTCGGTGGTGATCTCGCCGGCGATGTCGTTCAGGCTGACCCGAAAGCCGGCCATGCTCGTGGGACCCGGTCCGGGCTGCTCCACGGGTGCGTCAAACTGGCCATTGGTCATCGAGTTGTCGTTAAAGACTTGGATGACCATAGACGAGGTCGGCAGGGGGAGGGGATGAGCGGCTACCGTGACAAGCCCGGGTACGTCCATGGGCACGGTAAAGTGCTCACCGTCGACCTTGAAGCCATCCCCCTGTACCGAGATAAGGTACTTGCCGGGGGGAAGGGTGATACCCTGCGTCTCGTTGAGGTCCGCCTCGGTGCCCTGGGTGACGATTGGTGACCAGCCAGGGGTCGAGTGCACACCGGGCCAGTCGCAGCCGTCGGGATAGTTGGGGTTGCGAATCGTGTTCGCCGGCGGGTCCAGGTACGCCCAACAGTCCGTGTCGTCAAAGGGATCGCCCGTGTTGTCCTCGTTGATCATCCACTTGTACGAAGTGACGGGGTCTCCCTCGTTGACCCCCGCACCGTCCAGGGCCAGGGGCTCGGTGCGCGCGCTGATCACCCGCAGCGTGATTGTGTCGGTAGTTGCCTGAGCCGCTGCGGCAGGCGCTGCCTGGCTGGAAGTCATGGCCAGCGTCGCCACGTCCGGGCCCAGAGCGTTTGCCCGCTGCACGGCGGGCAGGGGCGCCAGCATGGAGACGGCCACGAGCAGGACCAGGAGGGTCATCCAGGCCCCGCTCTTTTGCCGGCGCCGGCCGCCGGCACTTATAAACAGATTTGAGATCATTTGCATTCCTCCTCGTTTCACGTGTCCTCTGGGCATAACACTTGGCCCTCGGCCGGCCTCTGACCCTCGCCGGGGTGGAGGCTGCGGCCGCTTCAAGCCCCACTCGGGCCAAGGGTCACCGATCATCACATGCCACGGTCTGTCTCATAAGCCGTTCCTTTCCATACCCTTCAAGGATAACCGCCAATGACCACCACAGTATTGAGACGGCTTCAAGTGAAGCCAAAGTGAAAAGCAAAGAAGAACCCAACGTCCTGATCGGGACAAGGCACTCCGCTTCGGTGGGGTGGATACCCTGTCCCCGTTGCGCGCCGGACCACATAATGGGAAAAGCCTGCCTCGCAGCCCGCGCTACAGACTACATACTAGCACACCTCAGCGCGCACAACCGCCGGACTTGGTAGTTGTTCGGTTGTGTCTGTTGGCCTGGGTCGCAAAAGTTGGAAAAGTGGGCCACATTTGTCCACAAATCCCTGTTTTAATTCTGGCATCTCCCTTCCACCGGTCATTTGCCAAGGGCGCCAAACGATGGTATCATTTCGCGACGAGGACACAAGGGTGGGGGTCGTGGCGTAGAGCATGGTTCAAGACCTGGTGGCAGCAGTGCGGGCGGCGGGGGTCGTGGGTGCCGGCGGAGCCGGTTTTCCGACTCACGTCAAGCTCGCTGCACAGGTGGACACCGTGATCGCCAACGGCGTGGAATGCGACCCCCTCCTCCAGTGCGATCAGCGCCTGATGGAAAGCCACGCCGCCGAGATTGTGCGAGGCGTGCGGCTGGCCATGGAGGCAACGGGAGCGGGCCGGGGCATCCTGGCCCTCAAGAAGGGCTACCAGGCGGCCATCGCCGCCCTCAGCCGCGCCATCGACGCCCCGGGCCAGGGCCCAGGCCAGGAACACAACCTGAGCCTTCACCTCCTGGAAAGCCGCTATCCCGCCGGCGACGAGTTCGTCCTCGTCTACGAGGCGACCGGCCGGCTGGTGCCCGAGACCGGCCTGCCCCTGCACGTCGGCTGCCTCGTCCTCAACGTCCAGACGCTGTTCAACGTGGCCCTCGCCGCCGATGGGGCGCCGGTCACCCACCGGCTGCTGACCGTCGCCGGGGCTGTCAACCGGCCCGCCACCCTCTGGGTGCCCGTGGGCACGCCCATCGGCCAGGTCCTTTCCTGGGGCGGGGGGATCAAGCTGCCCCGCTGGGCCCCCGAGGGCCGCACCGCCGACGACTATGCCGTCGTCGTCGGCGGGCCCATGATGGGCCGCGTGGCCGCCGGACCGGAAGAGCCCGTGACCAAAACGACCAGCGGGCTCCTCGTCCTCCCCCGCGAGGGCGTCGTGGTCCGCTACCTGACCCGCTCGCGCACGTCCTGGGTGCGCCGCGGCATGTCCACCTGCGACCAGTGTCGCGATTGCACCGATCTCTGCCCGCGCTACCTCCTGGGCCACAACCTGAAGCCCCACGAGGTCATGCGCGCCATCAACTACGGCCTCTCCCGGCCCGCCGACAAGGTCACCGCCGCCGTCCTGTGTTGCGAGTGCCGGCTGTGCGAGGCCTATGCGTGCCCCCTGGAGCTGTCGCCCATGGCCTATTACGTGGCCATCAAGAACGAGCTCCGGGCAGCGGGATGGGTCAACGACGTGCACAAGCGGACCGATTTCCAGCCCCACGTCACCCGGGACTATCGCCTGGTGCCCACGCATCGCCTCATCGCCCGCCTCGGCCTGACCGAGTGGGAAAAGCAAGTGGCTCCCCTGGACACCACGGCCTACGCCCCCCGGCAGGTGCGCATCCCACTGCGACATGGCCCCGGCGCGCCGGCCCGGCCTGTCGTCGCCGCCGGAGACCGGGTGGCTGCCGGCGACCGCGTGGCCGACATTCCCGAGGGCGCCCTTGGTGCCGCCCTGCACGCCTCCATTCCCGGGCGCGTCACCCGCGTCGACGACCTGGGTATCGAGATCGTCGCGGCGTGATGTAGCCATGATGACGATCATGCCCGCGATCCTGCGCGTTTTCGGAAGGGGTCCAACATGCCCAACGTGGCGAACGTGACCAACGTGCCCAACGTGATCGAGCCCGCCATCGCTCTCGTCGAGACCAACAGCGTCGCCGCCGGCATCCTGGCCGGCGATGCCATGGTCAAGAAGGCCGCCGTTCAGATCCTGGAGGCCCGCTCCATCTGCCCCGGCAAGTACATGGTCCTCATATGCGGTGAGGTGGGACCGGTGCGCGAGGCTTTTGACGTCGGGGTGGCAACCGCTGCCGACACGTTGGTAGACCAGCTTCTGCTGCCCAACGTCCATCCTTCCGTCTTTCCGGCGCTGATGAGCGCCACGCCACCCCGGGACGACGAAGCCCTGGGCATCGTGGAAACCGTCACCGCTGCCATCTGCATCGTCGCCGCCGACGCCGCAGTGAAGGCCAGCGACGTCCAATTGCTCGAGATCCGCCTGGCCAACGGTCTCGGCGGCAAGAGTTTCGTCCTCATGGAAGGCACCGTCGCCGACGTCGAGGCCGCCGTCGCCGCCGGCGTGGAGCTGGTGAAAGAGGAGGGGCTCCTCATCCGCCAGGTCATCATCTCGCAGCTCCACGAACAGATGAGGAGCAAGATTATCTAACATGCAGCTTGCACGCGTTATCGGCACCCTTGTCGCCACGCAAAAGGCCCCGGGCCTGGAAGGGGTCAAGCTCCTCGTGGTCCAGCCGCTGGACAGACAGGGCCAGCCCCAGGGCGAGCCGGCCATCGCCGCCGACGGCACCGCCCAGGCCGGCCCGGGCGAGCTCGTCTTTGTGGTCGCCAGCCGCGAGGCGGCCCTCACCCTACCCCAGTGGTTCGTTCCCGTCGACCTGGCCATCAGCGGCATCGTCGACCAGGCGGACGTTCCGCCCCTGGAACCCGGCCAGGAGTGAGGGAGGCAGCGAGCGATGTACATTGGGCGCGTGGGTGGCACCGTGGTGGCCACCATCAAGGACAAGACCTTTGCCGGGCACAAGCTGCTCCTCGTGGACAGGCTCGCCCTGAACGGCCAGCCCACCGGCAAGTACGATATTGCCGTGGACATTGTCCAGGCCGGCGTCGGCGACCTGGTCCTCGTCATGGATGAGGGCAATTCCGCCCGCCAGCTCCTCGGCCAGGAGCCCCTGGGCGCGGTGCGGGCCGTCATCGTCGGCATCGTCGACCACGTGGAGGTAGAGGACAACGCCTGAGGTGCGCGCCTCGGGCCTGGATCATGGCCATTGTGAAGAGACAGACCGAGTACGAGCTAAGAGAAGAGATCCTGCGCATCGGCCGGCTCATGTGGGAGCGGGGTTACGTCGCTGCCACCGACGGCAACATTTCGGCGCGGTTCGGTTCCGATCGCCTCCTGGTCACGGCCAGCGGGTACAGCAAGGGCTTTCTCACCGCAGACAACGTCCTCATCCTCGACCTGGAGGGCCGGCCGGCCGGCGGCTACCGCGGGCGCGGCGAGCGGCCGTCTTCCGAAATCCTCATGCACCTGGAGGTCTATCGCCAGCGGCCCGAGGTCCAGGCCGTCATCCACGCCCATCCGCCCCTGGCGACGGCCTTTAGCATCGCGGGCGTCTCCCTGGCCCGCTGCGTCATTCCCGAAGTGATTGTCACGCTGGGCGGCATCCCCACCACGGATTACGCCACACCCAGCACCCAGGAGGTGCCCGAGAGCATTCGCCAGGCCATCAAGCATTACGACGCCATCATCATGTCGCACCATGGCAGCCTGACCGTAGGCCGCGACCTGTGGGAGGCGTATCTGCGCCTGGAAAAGGTGGAGCACACGGCCCAGATCACCCTCGCCGCCCACCAGTTGGGACACGTGGGCACCCTTTCGCCCGACGACGTGGCCCGGCTGGCCGAGATGCGCCGCACCCGGCTCCAGAGCGAGGGTCGAGACCTGTGCGAGGGCTGCACCATTTGCACCATAGACGACGCGCCAATCCTGGGCCGGACATCAGCCCCAGGAGAGGGGACATCCGGCAGAGAAAGGACAGGAGAATGAAAGGACTCATCTTGAGCGGTGGCAAAGGAACGCGCCTCTACCCCATCACCTACACCAGTGCCAAGCAGTTGGTCCCCGTGGCCAACAAGCCCGTTCTGTTCCGCGTCATCGAATCCATACGCGATGCGGGAATCGACGACATCGGCATCGTCGTGGGCGATACCGCCCAGGAGATCCGGGAGGCCGTGGGCAACGGCCGGCGTTGGGACGTCAAGATCACCTACATCCCCCAGGACCAACCCCTGGGCCTGGCCCACGCCGTCAAGATTAGCAAGGATTTCTTGGGGGACGACCGATTCGTCATGTTCCTGGGCGACAATGTCATCGAGGGCGGTATCTCGGAGCTCATCGGCGAGTTTGAGAAGAGCGACTATAACTGCCAGATTGTCCTGACCCCCGTGGAGAACCCGTCGCACTATGGCGTGGCCGAGCTGGACCCGGAGACGCGGTCTGTCGTGCGGCTCGTGGAAAAGCCCCGCCACCCGCCCAGCAACCTGGTCCTGGTGGGCATCTATATGTTTGACGACCACGTCTGGGAGGCGGTGAATGCCATCAAGCCCTCCTGGCGCGGAGAGCTCGAGATCACCGATGCCATCCAGTACCTGGTGGACAAGGGCTATAACGTACATCCCTACATCCACCGCGGCTGGTGGATTGATACCGGAGCCCCGGGCGACATGCTCCAGGCCAACGACCTGGTGCTGGACGAGATCGACCACAGCATCCAGGGCTACGTCGACCGCGATTCGCAGGTCAACGGCAAGGTGACCATCGAAAAAGGCGCCGAGATCATCAACAGCCGCATCCGGGGACCGGCCATCATCGGCGAGGACTCGCGTATCGTGAACTCGTACGTGGGGCCTTTTACGTCTATCTATCACCACGTCGTCGTCGAGAACGCCGAGATCGAGCACAGCATCGTCCTGGAGCACAGCCGCATCCTGGACATCCCCTACCGCATCGAGGACAGCCTCATCGGCCGCAGCTCGGTGATCACCCGCTCGCCCATCAAGCCCAAAGCGCTCAAGATGACCCTGGGCGATCACAGCAACGTGGGCATCCTGTAAGGCCGGCAAGGGGTTGAGGAGAAGCGGGCCTGGACACAGGGAGCGTGCGAGTTGGAGATCTGGGCCCGAGCGTGTATAATAGTTATCTCGATAGACAATACATAAACCGAAAGGAGGTGAGACAATGGGCTCGGTTCAAAAATGGCGAAGAAAAAAAGCATCCAAGCACAAGCATCGCAAGATGCTGAAAAAGACCCGCTGGCAGCGGCGAAAATAAAATCCAGGTCGCGAGACCAGGACGCCGGGCGGCCACGGAAAACGCTAGATCCACTTGGTTCGGTTTTCCGGCTAGGCCGCCCGGCGTTCGCAGCCAGCAAATGCGGGAGAGTGATGGATGAAGACTACGTTGATCTACCCCGGCATAGCCGGGTACGGCTTTAACAGCCTGGCCAGGGGCATGGAGGCAGGCTGGGTCAGCCATGGCCTGGCCCACCTCTCCAGCGCGGCCAAGGCCCAGGGCTTTGACCTGGACCTCATCGACCTGCGGGCCCTCGGCGGTTGGGACCAGTTTCGCGAGGAGCTGCTTCGCCGCCGGCCCGACGTCGTGGGCATGACCATGATGAGCGTCGATTACAACCCCGGTATCGAGGCAGCGCGCATCGTCAAGGAGGCGCTGCCCGAGACCGTAACCGTCGTCGGCGGCCCACATCCCACCATCATGGTGGAAGAGGTGGCCGAGATTCCGGAGTTTGACCACGTCGTCACGCGCGAGGGCGAGATCACCTTTCCCTGGCTCCTGGGCGAGATCCAGGCCGGGCGGCGGCCCGAGAGCCGCGTCCTGGAGGGCGAGGCGCCCGATCTCGACGCCCTGCCCTTTCCCGACCGCGACCTGTTCCTCGACGAGTGGCGGAAATACGGCTATACCCTCGACTCGCCCGAGGTGCCCTTTGTCCCCGACCTGCCCGCGCCGTTCCTGACCATCATTGCCGGGCGGGGCTGCAAATACAACTGCAACTTTTGCCAGCCGGCCGAGCGCCACATCTTTGGGCGCAAGGTGCGCAAGCGTTCTCCGGCCAACATTGTCGCCGAGCTCAAGCTGTTGCGCGACCGCTACCATTTTGCCAGCTTGATGTTTCACGACGACTGCCTGACCGAGAACCGGGAGTGGGTGCTAGAGTTCTGCGATCTGTACCAGGCCGAAGGGTTCACCCAGCCATTTTTCTGCCAGAGCCGCGCCGACATCATTGCCAAGAACGAGGACATGGTGGCGCGCATGGCCCAGGTGGGGCTCAAGGGCTATTTCATCGGCTTTGAGAGCGGCAGCGATCGCGTGCTCAAGTTCTTGCGCAAGGGTACGACCCGCGAAAAGAACCTGGCCGCGGCGGCGACCTGCCGGCGCCACGGGATCAAGATCTGGGCCAACTATATGCTGGGGCTGCCCACCGAGACCAGGGAAGAGGTCATGGAGACCGTCTCCATGCTCCGGGAGATCGATCCCGACTGGTACAGCCCGGCCTTTTATACCCCCCATCCCGGCAGCGACCTATACGACTATTGCGTGGAGCACGATCTGAGCCTCATCACCAGCCACGACCAATACAGGCGCAACCCGTGGGAGATCAAGGTCAAGGGGCAGGACCCGGAGTTCTTGCAGTGGGCCCTGAAAGAGAGCCAGCGGCGCAAGCCGGCCAACGCCGCGCGCCGCCAGGCCCGCTACCTCTGGGGCCGCTACGCCCGCCCCGACAAGGTCGTGCGCCGCGTGCGGCGGCTGATGACAGGCAGTTGACAATCCGAAGCGTTCCTGGCGCGCCTTTCAGCGCACCCCGAACGACGCGTGAGGAGGACTGAGCATGAAGAACCTGCTGGTTACAGGCGGCGCCGGCTTTATCGGCTCCAATTTCGTCCGATACATGCTGTCCCGGTACCCTGACTATTGTATCGTCGTGCTGGACAAGCTGACCTACGCCGGCAACCTGGACAACCTGAAGGACGTGGAAGAGCGATTTGGCAAGCGCTATGCCTTTGTCCATGGCGACATTGCCGACGCTGCCGCCGTCGAGGCAGCCATGCAGGCCCACCAGATCGACACCATCGTCAACTTTGCGGCCGAATCCCACGTCGACCGCTCGCTGCTGGAGCCCGATGCCTTTATCAAGACAGACGTCTATGGCACCTACGTCCTGCTGGAGGCGGCCAGGCGGCACGACATCGAGCACTACCACCAGGTGTCCACCGACGAGGTCTATGGCGACATCGCCGAGGGCCATTCCTCCGTCGAGACCGACCCTCTTCATGCCCGCAGCCCCTACTCGGCCAGCAAGGCCGGGGGCGACCTGCTGTGCCTGGCCTATTACAACAGCTTTGGCACACCCGTGACCATCACCCGGGGCTCGAACAACATCGGTCCCTACCAGTACCCGGAAAAGGTGGTCCCGCTGTTCATCACCAACGCCATCGACGACGAGCCGCTGCCGCTCTATGGCGACGGGCGGCAGATGCGGGACTACCAGTACGTCCTGGACCACTGCGAGGGGATCGACGTGGTCCTGCACCGGGGCGAGAGGGGCCAGGCCTACAACCTGGGCACCGGCTATGAAACAGAGAATATTGTCCTGGCCCGCGCCATCCTCGACCACCTGGGCAAGCCCCACAGCCTCATCCGCCACGTCACAGACCGGCCGGGGCACGACCGGCGCTATTCCCTCAACGTGGACAAGGTACACGGCCTGGGCTGGAAGAGCAGCCACACGTTCGAGCAGGGCCTGGAAAAGACGGTGCGCTGGTACGCCGAGAACGAGTGGTGGTGGCGCAAGATCAAGAGCGGAGAATACCGGGAGTATTACCAGCGCTGGTACGGCCAGCGCCTGGCACAGAGCTAGGCCGCCGGCCGGCAGCGGTCAGGGGAATACCTGGTACAGCGCCTGGTAGGCTTCGTTCGTGCTCAACAGGGCGCCCTTCCAGCCGCCAATGGCATAGATGCGGGGTGAGACAAAGGCGGCGCCCAGGCCCAGCCACTGGCCGTTGACAGGCGTCTCTATCCGCGTCCAGGCATTCAGCCGGGGGTCGTAGCGCTCGTTAAAGGCCAGATATTTCTCCATGCCGCCGCCCAGGGCATAGATGTGCTGCCGCACGGTCAGCAACTCCAGTCCTCCCCGGGCCCGGAGGAGCGAGGCACACTCGTCCCACGTGTCGCCGGCAGGGTCATAGACCTGGCAGGTGTCCAGCTCGGCCCGCCCATCGTAGCCGCCCACGACGTAAATGAGGCCCTGCAGCGCCGCGGCGCCCACAAAGCCCCGCTTGCTCGACAGTTTCCCGATGGATTCCCAGGCGTCGGCCTGCGGGTCGTAGCGGTAGGCCGAGTCCACGTAGCCGCCCTCGCCGCGGCCGCCGAACAGGTACAAGGCGCCGTCCTGGGCCGCAAGCCCGTAGGCGCCCAGGGCCTCGGGCAAGGGCGCCCGGCTCTCCCAGCGGTCCTCCGCCGGATCGTACACCTCAAGCACGTCGCGAGGCTGTTCTCCGGCGTCCAGGCCACCCGGAACGTAGAGCAGGCCGTCGAGCATTGCCGCCTTGACATAGCCCACCGCCGTGGGCTTGGCGCTGCCCCGCGACCAGGCGTCGGCCCGCGTGTCATAGATCTCGACCCTCGTCGTGGCGCCCTCGCTGCTCGCCCCGGCGATGGCATAGATCAACGCCCCATCGGCCGCGACGGCCAGGCCGGTGCGCGGCGTGGGCATCTGCGCCCTGGTCTGCCAGCGGTTCGTCGACACACCGTGGGTGATGACCGGTGGCGAAAGGGCGCCGATGGGATCGAGCTGCTCTTCGTTGGCGCCCACTTGCAACACCTGGGGCAGAAACAGGAGGGCGATGGCCACCACGCAGGCCAGCGCCAGCCCCCCGCGCCGCAGCGCGGAAACCCGGGGCCAGCTCGTCGCCCGGGGCAGCAGAAAACCGGGCAGCGCAACGGCGCCAGGAACCGCCGCCGCCGCGGCATCCTCCTCGCTGCGCGCCACGGCTATCCAGCCCTCGCGCACGGCGACCATGGTCGCTTCGGTGCGCGAGGCGACGCCCAGCTTGGCATAGATGTTGCGCAGGTGAACCTTGACGGTGTTGACGCTGATTTGCAGGTCCCGGGCAATCTCCCGGTTGGTGGCGCCCGTCGTCAGCAGCCGGAGGAGCTCCATCTCCCGGTCGCTCAGGGAACCCAGGTCTTCTTGCAAATCGGCGCTATCTGTCATCATTTCTCTAACTCGAACCCAAGATCGGTCGCCGTCGTCGCTTTCGCCGCGCGGCGACGACAAAGATTATCCCATAGAAGCCGCCTGGGGGCAAATTCCGGCTTCCCTCACCCCGACCCCCTCCCCCGGCGGGTGAAGGCCCGGCTGAGCACCAGGAGCTCGGGCACCGGGCCGCGCCCGCGGGCCCGGGAGTTGATGGGCCGGGCTGCGTGGAGCACGACCTGGGGGTAGCCCGCGTACAGCGCGCGAATGGATTCCGTGTCCGAGTTGCTCAACATCACCTGGCAGCCCCGGGCGTCCAGCTCCCGAAAGAGCCGCGCCAGCCGCCGCTGATCGTCAAAAGCAAAGTCGCCGGCCGTGTAGGCCGTGAAATTGGCCGTGGCCGAAAGGGGCTGGTAGGGAGGGTCGAGGTAGACGAGATCGCCGGGACCGGCCTCCTCCAGAACGGCCTCAAAGTCGCCCGCCACCAGCCGCACCCCTTCCAGGGCACGGGCAGCGGCCCGCAGGTTCGGGGCGTCGCACACAGTCGGGTTGCGGTAGCGGCCAAAGGGCACGTTAAACTGGCCGCGGCGGTTCACCCGGTAGAGCCCGTTGTAGCACGTGCGGTTCAGGTAGAGCAGGCGGGCAGCCCGCTCCACCTCGCCGCGCAGGGCATAGCCCGGCTCCCGGTCCCAGGCGCGCACCCGGCCATAGTACTCCCGGTCCAGCTTGTGGGGTTCGTGGCGCCGCAGCTCGGCAATGAGGGCCTCCACCTGGTCACGGACCACGCGAAAGCAGTTGATCAGCTCCTCCAGGCGGTCCACCAGCACGACCTCTTTGCCCGCCAGGCGCCCGGTGTTGTACAGGTGAAAAAAGACCGCCCCACCACCCAGGAAGGGCTCGAAGTAGCGCCCGAACTCGGCCGGCCAATAGGGCTCGAACTGGGCCAGGAGCTGCCCCTTGCCGCCGGCCCACTTCAAGAAGGGCGTGGGACGGGGCGCCGCGGCCTCGGGCATGGGGGACGAATCGGGTCGGTTCATGGCCACTTAGTAGTGCGTCGTCAGGTCGATGAGCCCTTTTTCTCTCGCCCGGTGCTCCGACCAGCGAAAGAACCAGGTCGACACCAGTGCCGCCAGGAGCGTCGAGCCCAGCAAGATCAACAAGAGCTGCCAGTCGTCGATGCCCGCCAGGCTGGGGCTGATGTCCCGGCTCGCACCCGAGCCGAGAACCGCCCGGCGCAGGGACTCCATCCAGTAGGTCAGTGGCAGGGCAAAGCCCAGGGGCTGCAGCCAGCTCGGCAGGACGTCGAGGGGAAAGATGGCCCCGCAAAAGAGATAGAGGGCGCCCGTTACCGATTCGCCCACGCTCCAGTAGTGGCGGGCCATCTGCATCGTGGCAGCCCCCAGCAGCAGCCCGAGGATCGCCAGGCTGGACAGCCCCAGCACGGTGGAGGCCGCCAGGTAGGGCCAGTTCACCGCTTCCAGGCGGATGGGCAGGCGCAGCACCAGCAGCCCAAAAGCCATGGTAATAACCACCGACAGCGTGCCCGTCAGAAAGCGGGCCATGCCCCGGCCCAGCAGGTAGTAGTAAAACTTGATGGGGGAGACATAGATGTACTTGAGCGTCTGGTAGTGCTCCCGGTCGTCGATGACCGCCCAGCTCACGCCCACGAGAATGCTCCCCACATAGATATAGGCCGCATTGCCCAGGTACATGTAGGCAAAGTAGGGGCTCGTGGTATCGGTCTGGGTGATGACCCAGTACATGATCACCAGGATCATCACGCTCGACACCGGTTTGACGATGGAATAGACGAAAAAGAGAAAGGGATCGGTCCAGTTCGACTCGATCTGCCAGCCCAGCCAGGTCGCCACCCGGAAACTGCGAAGCGCCTCCTTCATCTAGCGCCTCCTCTCCGTCAGGCGGCCTTCCTGCATGGCGCGGCGCTCCATGTATTCCAGGGCAAATTTGCTGGCCACGAGAAACACGACCCCCAGCACCACCAGGATGCCGATCTCCAGGTCCACGCTCAGAAAGCCAAAGGTGGGATTCGCAGGAAAGAGGAGCTGGCGCATGGCGTCCAGCCCCAGGGTCAGGGGAATGAGGGAGGCCGTCGTCGCCGCCCAGAAGCCCAGCGCCTTGACCGGAAAGTAAAAGCCCGACGCCAGGTAGATGGGCTCCTGGAGAAGGTTCGAGAGGTGCCACGCCTCGCGGCCCCACAGCAGGAACACCGAGGCAAAGAGCATGCCCATGCCATAGAGCGCTGCCATGGTGATGACAAAGGTCACGAGCAACAGGCCCCAGTACTCCAGCGAGAACTGCACGCCAAAGAGCAGCCAGCCCGCGACGATGATGGCCACGGCCCGCGTGGTGGTCATCAGCAGGCCGCCCACGGCCATGCCCAGGAGGATGGCCATGAGCGAGCTGGGCGCGGCGATGTACAGCGTCAGGTTGCCGGCGTCCTTGTCCCAGTAGAGCTGGGCGCTCATGGACCACAGGACGTTGAGCCAATAGGCCGTCATTGCCCCGCCCACCACCACGAGCCCGATGTACTCCTCGGGCGCGTTCAACGCGCGGTAGAAAAAGACGTAAGCCGCCGTGGCCAACAGCGGCAGGAGCGTCTCGAAAAAGACCCAGCTCTTTTCGCGATTGGCACCGATGACACGGGGATAAGCGCGGGCCACGATGGACCGCAAGAACAACTCCGCCCCCTGGTTCACACCCTCACCTCGAAACCCTGAATGTCGAACCCGCGACAGCGCTCCATTGTATCACGTCCCACCTGTTACGCCAAAATCACAAGTCTAACAGATCTCTAACGTATCTCCAACGCTCATCTAACACACGGCTTTTAGAATCAGGCCAGAAACCTGGAGTTTTGTACCGCAAAGGAGGTGTAGAAATGTCTGGTATCGTACGTTGGGAACCGTTCCGTGAGATAACGTCGCTGCGCGACGCCATGGATCGCATGTTCGAAGAGGGCTTCTGGCGCCCGCCCGGGCCCTTTGGCGGCTGGGGCGAGGGCACGCTTGCCCTGGACATGTACGAGACGGAGGACAGCGTGGTGGTCAAGACGGCCATCCCCGGCATGAAGGCCGAAGACCTCGACGTGTCGGTAACCGGCAACACCCTCACCATCCGGGCCGAGACCACCGAGGAAGAGGAGATCAAGCGCGAGCGCTACCTGCGCCGCGAGCGCCGCCATGGCTCTTATGCTCGTTCGGTGACGCTGCCCAACGGCCTCCAGGCCGACAGGGCCGAGGCCGACTATACCGACGGCGTTCTCACCCTGACCTTCCCGAAGGCCGAAGAGGTCAGGCCCAAGACCATCAAGGTCAAGGGACAGCAATAACCATACCACAGAAAACATTGGACTTGGAGGAATCTATGGCCAGGCGAAACATTTGGGAACCAATGACCAACCTCATCACCATGCAACAGGCGATGGATCGCCTGTTCGACGACGTCTACAACCGCAGGGGCTACGACTGGCGCCAGGGAGAGCGCGCCGACGTTCTGCCCATCGATGCCTACGTCACCGGCGATGAGCTGGTGATCAAGGCCTCTGTGCCGGGTGCCAAGCCCGAAGACGTCGAGATCACCATCGAGGGCGAGACCCTCACCATCCGGGGCATGACTCCCGGTCCCCTGGAGAACGTCGAGTACGTCATCCAGGAGCGTCGCTCGGGCGCCTTTAGCCGCGCCCTGACCCTCAACGTGCCCGTGAAGGCCGAGGATGCGGAGGCGGTCTTTGAGAACGGCGTTCTGACCCTCACCATCCCGAAGGCCGAAGAGGTACGACCCAAGGTCATCAAGGTTCAAAGCAGAGACCAGCAGTAATCGTCCCGGTCTCAAAGACAACAGGGGCTGATGGCACGACCATCAGCCCCTGTTGTCTTGGTCCTCTCCCGGCAAGAGATCCTCGCCGCCCACCAGCCGTATGTGGCTGCGCGGCCGCACATCGTGGGGTGGCGCAACCCACGGCTCCTGCGGCAGCGGCGGCGCCTGGCCCTGCACGATAATCACGGGTGGGTATGCGCCCCGTTGCGTGTGCTGCCCCTCTTCCCCGGCGCGCCGGCTGCGCATTCGCCGCCCGGACAGGGTCACGTAGAGGAGGATGGTAGCCGGAATTCCGGCCGCAACGCCACACACCACGCCGATGGCGACCGCCAGCGCTTCGCTACTCAAATCTCGGACGACGATGATGGCCAACGTCAGGCAAAACGCCGCGCCCACCATGACCACAGCCCGTCCCAAACTCATGGCTCCCAGTCTCCCTGCCGCTCCATTCTCGGGAGCGAGCGATTCCATTATATACGAACATTTGTTCGATGTCAAGGAGGAGCTGAGAACGAGCGGTGCAGGCCGGGCGGGTCGCACTNNACGCCCCTGGCTAGAAGTCTACCGGCCGCCCCTCATAGACGCAGCGCAGGAGCCGCTCCATGTCCTCGTCTTCGGGAATGCGGGGGCCGATGAGGGTGGCGCTGTCAAAGTAGGCGTTGTCGACGATGGCGGGCAGGACCTCCTCAAAGGTCTCGGGCGAGATGCCCGCTTCGCGCAGCGAAGCCGGCTGGCCGACGCTCCTCGCCAGCTCCCGCACGGCGGTTGCCAGGCAAGCGGCAGCCTCCCCTTCGTCCGAAGCGGCCAGGCCCAGGAAGCGCGCGATGTCGCCGTAGCGGGTGGGCAGGTCGCCGCGCACCGAGAACTCGATGGTGTACGCCAGGCAAAGCCCCACCGCGCGCCCGTGGGGGATGGGCAAGAGCGCGCCGATGGCGTGGCCCAGACCGTGGGCCAGGGCCGCCATGGAGTTACCAAAGCCCAGGCCGGCGATGGTGGCCGCGTTGTGCATCCGCTCGCGAGCCTCCTCGTCGTCGCAGCCTTGCCGGTAGGCCCGCGGCAGGAAGTCGAAGACGAGCTGGATGGCCTTCAGGCACAGGCCGTCGGCAAAGTCGTTGTGCCATTGCGAGGTATAGCCCTCCACGGCGTGGGTCAGCACGTCCATGCCCGTATCGGCCGTGATCTGGGCCGGCAGGTCGAGGACCAGGGTAGGATCGACGATGGCCAGGTCAGGGATGTTCTCCGGATGCCCGACCGAGATCTTGCGGTGCTCCCGGGTGTCGGTCAGCACGATGGGCCAGGTGACCTCGGCCCCCGTGCCGCTGGTGGTGGGGATACCGATGAGGCGCGCCCTCTGGCGCAGCCCCAGGCGCCCCATGGGCGCCACGTCGTCGGGGCCCAGGTCCGGCCGCTCGTACTGGATCCAGATAGACTTGGCCGCGTCCAGGCACGAGCCGCCACCCAGGGCCACGATCCAATCGGGCCGGACCTCCAGGGCCACCTTCCCACCCCGCTGCACCGTCTCCAGGGATGGATTGGGCTCTACCTCGGCAAAGACCGTCACGTCCATGCCTGCCTGATGGAGATGCTCCGCCACCAGGCGCACCAGGCCCAGGCCCTCTATGTTTCGGTCGGTGACCACGAGCGCCCGGCTGCCCTCCAGGCCCGCCAGGTGTTCGAGCGCTCCTTCGCCAAAGACGATTTCGGGGCTACGGAAGAACCACATCGTTCACCTCCCTCGTTCTCTGGCCGTGACCAGAGGCTCAGGCCGGGACTCTCGTGCCCCGGCCGCGGGTTTGCGCCTGTTCTTTGCTGGCGTAGAGGACGATCAGAAGGTTGCCGCCGTAGGCGGGCGCCTGCATGTACTGCAGGGAGAGAATCTCGCCCGTCCCTTCGTTGCTCCACAGCACTGCCGCCTGGCCCTGCTCGCGGGCGGCTGCCAGGGCAGGGGTTTCCTGCGCCTGCCAGCCCGCATCCAGGAATCCTTGATAGTGCGACTCGAGGGCCTGGAAGGTCGTGCCGGCAGACACCAGGTAGACCCGCACCTCCACCGTGCCGGCGCCCGCCATGCTCTGGATCGAGCCGGCGACGGCCGCCCGGTCAAAGGGAAGCACGTCCTCGGGGATTTCCGTGGAACCGGACGGAGGGACAGGGATGGCGCCCAGCCGGGCAGGGGGCTCCTCGCCACAGGCCGACAGCGCCAGGAGCGCGCCCAGGAGCGCGACGGCAACGACGGCCAGGGAACCCGGCCGGGGTGCGCGCCCGATGGCTTGCCGACGGGAAAGGGGCAGGAAGATCCTGCCCCCATCACCTTGCCTCTTCATCTCTGCCGCTCAAAGGCAGACATGCCTGCCATTGCCCGTTACGGTTCAGGCTGCAACGGCGGCGTTCAGATCCTTCATCAACGCATCGACGTCGATGCCGTGTGCCATCGCGCCCTGCTCGACGTTCTCAAAGCGGGCAATGGCACAGCCAAAGCACATCAGTCCATGCCGCAGGAACACCTCAATGGTCTGGGGGTATTTCTGCACCACCTCACCGATGGGCATATCCTTGCCGATCGTGTCCTTCTGGGTGTTTTCCACCTACCTATCCTCCATATTAGTCTTCGTGCCCGGGAGTGCCGGGATACGCCCGATCCTCAAGGGCAGCAATGTACTGCTCAACTTGCATGGCTACCTTCACGCCCGAGCCCACCGACGTACCGATCTGGCGATAGATCCAGTCCGTCACATCGCCGGCGGCCCACACTCCTTCGACGTTGGTGCGTCCGTGCTCATCACTGACGAGGTAGCCGTTGGGATGGAGGGCGAGCTGCCCACCCAGGAATTCGGTGTTCGGCGAGTAGCCGACGGCGATAAAGACACCCTGCACGGGCAACGTTCGCTCTTCTTCAGTCTTGACGTTGCGCAGGCGAAGGCTGCTCACCGCACCGTTGCCCACCACCTCGGTGACGACGGTATCCCACACGACCTCGATTTTTTCGTTGCGAAAGGCGCGCTCCTGCAGCAGCCGCTCGGCCCGAAGCTGGTCACGGCGGTGAATGAGATGGACCTTGCTGGCAAAGCGCGTCAGGAAAGTCGCCTCCTCCACGGCTGCATCTCCCCCGCCGACGACGGCGATCTCTTTGCCCATGTAGAAAAAGCCGTCGCACGTGGCACAATAGGAGACACCCCGACCCGAGAACTCGCTCTCACCCGGCACGTTCAGCTTGCGGGGCGAGGCGCCGCTGGCGATAATCAGAGCCTGGGTTTCATACTCGCCGCTGTACGTCTGGACCTTGAACGGGCGCTGCGAGAGATCCACCCCCGTGGCAATGTCCAGCTCGATTCGGGCACCGAAACGTTCGGCTTGCTTGTGCATCAACTGGGCGAGCTCCGCCCCGGCAATATCCTCGGGAAAGCCAGGATAGTTGCCGACCTCACTGCTGATGGCGACCTGCCCGCCCAGGGCCGGGCCGGCGACGAGCAAAGGATCGAGCTGCGCACGCCCCGTATAGATGGCCGCAGCATAGCCTGCCGGACCGCTGCCCACGATGATCACTTTTTCCATGCTTCATCCCCTCAACATTCTCTGTCCATTGTACCCGTTTTTTGCCGGGGGAGCAAGAAATAAAGATGCCTGTGCGCTTGCCGGGCAGGGATCCGGGGATTACAACTGAATTCCAACCTTTGCCAACGCAACACAGTGTGAATTTAAACCGAGCCCGCCTGTCATGGTTCTCTTGCTTCCGGTATAATGTGGCCCGTGAGAATGTCACAACGGCCGAGTCATGGACTGTGGAACCGAAAGGAGAGAGACATGCTTGTCACCATTGCCTTGATCGTCCTGTTTCTGCTGCTCATCGCAGCGTTGCCCATCTGGCCCTATAGCGGAAGCTGGGGCTATGCCCCGGGTGGCTTGCTGGGTTTCTTGTTGATCGTGCTGTTGATCCTGTGGCTTACCGGGATTATCTAGATCTAACACGACACCCAGTGACGTGAGGGGGTGGAGGGCTCGTGGGGCCGGGCACGGCCACAAGAGGCCTCACCCCCTCGTTTTTGTTGTGTGAAACCGCTCGTCGCACGAGCGTTGTATTTGGGCACCAGGTGCCAGGAGGAAGATCTACCATGAAGACCATCGTCAGATTGTTTGACGACGTGTCCATCGCACGGGACGCCATCCAAGATCTGGTGGCTGACGGCTTTGACCGGCAGGAGATCACTCTGATGGCTTACGACCCGTACGGCGACTATAGAAGCTACCTGGACAGGTCGGAAATTCCCGGAGACATTGGCGAGGAAACAGCGGCCGGCGCGGGCATCGGCGCCCTCGTGGGCGGCATTGGCGGCCTGCTGCTGGGACTGGGAGCGCTGACCATCACGGGCATCGGGCCGATCGTCGCCGCGGGCCCCATCGCGGCGGCTCTCCTGGGCGCCGGTACCGGGGCCACCGTTGGCGGCCTGGTCGGCCTGTTGATGGAAGCCGATCTCGACGAGGAGCAAGCCCAGTTGTACGCCGAGGGCGTGCGCCGGGGCGGCACGCTCGTCGTGGTGAGGGCCGGCGACCGCGACGCCCAGCGTGCCGAGCTGGTCCTGGAGCGACATGGACCCGTGGACGTGCTGGAGCGCGCGGCAGGCTGGCGGGCCAGGGGCTGGACGGGCTACAAAGGCGACGACGAGCCCTATCCGCCCGACGAGGTAGAGCTGGAACAGAACTTTTACACCTTTGAACCGGTCTATCGCCGGCACTATGAGCAGTCCCTGGCGGCCGGGGGCAATCCCTATTGGCACTACGAATCCGCCTACTACTATGGATATGACCTGGTCGCCCGGCGCGGCTACCACGACCGCGACTGGGAAGAGATCGAGCCCGAAGTACGGCAGGACTGGGAAAGCCGGGGCCAGGGTCCATGGGATCAGTTCGGCACCGCCGTGCGCTACGCCTGGGAAGAAGCGCGCCAGGCCGTAGACATGGGAGACGAGTTGTACTACGAAGACTATGAGGATTGGCAGCCCGAGTTCCGGGAGCATTACGACGAAAACTATGCCAATTCCGGCCGGAGCTATCTGGACTTTGACTTTGCTTACCGTTTCGGTTACGATCTAGCCCTGGACGAGCGCTACGAAGGCCAGGACTGGGACGGGTTGGAGCCTGAGGCGCGGCGCGAGTGGGAGCGGCGTGGAGGCGGTCCCTGGGACGACTTTCGGCAAGCGGTGCAGCACGCCTGGACCGAGGTGCGCGACGCCTACGACTTTGAAGATGACTATGGCTCCTTCGAAGAGGACTTCCTGCGCCATTACCACACCAACTATGGCGCCAGCGGCTACTCCTTGGACGAATACGACACCGCCTACCGCTACGGCTACGATCTGGCCAACAGCGACCATTACCGGAACCGTGAGTGGGACGAGATCGAGCCCGAGATACGCCGCAACTGGGAAAGCCAGACGGACAGCCCCTGGGACGAGTTCAAGGGCGCCGTGCAACACGCCTGGGACCGGGTGACCCGAGCCTTCTCCGGCGAGGAGACCCGCGAACGGAGCAGTGTCATTGGAAATGGGTGCCGGAGCCGCGATGCCGAGTTTCGCCGCCATTACCAGTCGGTCTATGGCAGCACCGGATATCCCTACACCCGCTACGAAACCGCCTATTACTATGGCTGCGAGCTGGCCACCGACGAGCGTTACCGGGGCCGCAGTTGGGACGAGATAGAGAGCGGTGCCCAGCGAGACTGGCAGATGCGAAGCGAGGGACCCTGGGAAGAGTTTCGAGATGCAGTCCGCCACGCCTGGCGCGAGGCAATGGGTGGCAGCGACCCGGGAGGCCGGCGCGACGATCTTTATCAGAGCTGACCTCAGAGGGATCCTGTTCAACGAGTTCCTCGACGGCCGGCTGGCCGGGCATTTGCAGGTCCGGCCGGCCGTCCCTGTACGTGAATGGCACGGCAGTGCTACAAGGAGGTTGGGATGATTCCAGTAGGCGATTCCGACGTACGCGGCGCCAGCGTGCCCATCGTGAGCTGGGCGTTTATCGCGCTGAACGCTCTCGTCTTTGTCTACCAGCTGACCCTGGGCGAGATCGGGTTGCAGCAGTTCTTCATGCAGTTCGGCGTCGTCCCTTCCGAGATCCAGGAGGGCGACAACCTGCTTTCTCTGCTGACCTCGATGTTCATGCACGGTGGCTGGGCCCATATCCTGGGCAACATGGCCTTCCTGTTCGTCTTTGGCGACAACATCGAGGCCGTCATGGGCAAGGTCCTCTACACCGTCTTTTACCTGGCCGGAGGCCTGGCGGCCTCCCTTGCCCACATCCTGTTTAACCTGGGCAGCGACATCCCCAGCATTGGCGCTTCGGGGGCCATTGCCGCTGTCATGGGGGCCTACGTCGTCATGTTCCCGGGCTCCCGGGTCAGGATGCTGATCTTTCTCGGGTTCAGGGCCGGCATTACCCAGGTCAGCGCCCTCGTCTTTCTCGGCCTCTGGTTCGTGACCCAGTTGTTGAGCGGCGTGGCCAGCCTCGGCGCCACCTCGGCCCAGACCAGCGGTGTGGCCTTCTGGGCCCACATCGGCGGCTTTGTCTTCGGGCTCATCGTCGGCGTTCTGTTCCGCAGCCGGGCCCAGCAGATGGGCCTGGAGCATGCCTAGGCCAAGACCAGGCGCCTCCCGGGCGTCTCCGCATCTGAACCAAGGAGGAGATATTCGTGCTCAAGAAAATATGGGCCCTGCTCAGAGAGACGTTTGAGGAGTGGAAAGAGGACAAGGTATCCCGGCTGGCGGCCGCCCTTAGCTACTATACCATCTTTTCGCTGCCCGGCCTGCTCCTGATCATCGTGGCCGTTGCGGGCTTTTTCCTGGGACGGCAGTCCGTGCGCGAGGACCTCATGAGCCAGGTGGCCTCGGTGGTCGGCGAGCAAGGGGCGCAGGCCATCGGCACCATGCTGTCCAACGCCGGCTGGGACCAGGATGCCGGGATCGTGGCCGTGGTTATAGGTATCGTGACCGTGATCGTGGCGGCCACCGGAGCCTTTACGCAATTGCAAGAGGCCCTGAACACCGTCTGGGACGTGGCGCCGGCTCCCGGCGCGGGGGTCCTGCAAACCGTGCGAAAGCGCGCCCTGTCCTTTTCCCTCATCCTGGGCATCGCCTTCCTGTTGCTGGTTTCGCTGGTCATCAGCGCCGCTCTTTCGGGCCTGGGGAATTTCCTGGAGAGCCTGTTCCCCGGTGCCGCGTGGCTGATACAGATTTTAAACGTCGTCATTTCCTTCGCGGTCATTACCCTGCTCTTTGCCCTGATGTACAAGTACCTGCCCGACGCCGAGATTGCCTGGAAGGACGTGTTCATCGGCGCGGCGATCACCACGTTGCTCTTTACCATCGGCAAGTTTGTCCTCGGCTTGTACCTGGGCAGGAGCGGCGCGACGTCGGCCTATGGCGCGGCCGGCTCCCTGGTGTTGATCCTGCTGTGGATCTATTACTCGGCCCAGATCTTTTTGTTCGGGGCCGAGTTCACACAGGTCTACGCCCGGAGGCACGGCTCGCGCGTGGTGCCCGACGAAGGCGCCGTGCGGGTGACAGAGAGGCAGCGCATTCCGGAGGGTAGGCCCAGCCGGGAGACGGTGCAGGAGGCTGCCCGGTCCAGGCAGGGTGCGGGTGCCCTGTTGGCAACCCCCCAGGCCAGGGTCGAGGAGGGTTTCCTGGTGCAGGAAGCTCCACTGGCCCTGCCGCCCCCGCCGCGGAGCGGGCTCATGCAGGGGCTGCGCCGTGTCATGCCGGCCGCGCTCCTCTTTGCCGGGGGGCTGTTGCTTGGCTTTGTCCTGGGCCCCACCGCGCCGGAAGATTAGCCCCCCTTCTCCTCCCGCCCGCGCCCGGGCCCTCGGGCAGCGGATCCCCCGCTACGAGGTGGGGGATTTTGCTGCCGGTCGTTTGACGCACCCCGGATAAGATGCTATAATCCCCTGGCACACGAGCCAAGGAGACTGCGGAGTCATGGCAGAGCAAAGAAGGCAACCCAGGCCCAGCATCTCTGTCTTTTTTCCGGCATACAACGACGGGGGGACCATACCGAGCATGGTTTTGACGGCCCTTATGGCCCTGCGAGAAGTGGCCGACGATTACGAGATTCTGGTCATCAACGACGGCAGCGCCGATTACACGGCGGCCGTCCTGGACGAGTTGGCCTCGCGCTACCCCGAGCTGCGCGTTATTCACCACGAGAGAAACACGGGCTATGGCGGAGCCCTGCGCAGCGGTTTTTCCCACGCCACGAAGGAGCTGATATTCTACACCGACGGCGACGCCTAGTACGACCCGCGGGAGCTGGAGCGGCTGGTTGCCGCCTGGCACGACGGCGTCGACCTGGTGAACGGCTACAAGATCAGCCGATCGGACCCCCTGCATCGCGTGGTGATCGGGCGGCTCTACCACTGGACGGTCAAGATGGCGTTTGGCCTGCGCCTGCGAGACGTGGATTGTGACTTTCGCCTCATGCGGCGCAGTATCTTTGACCGCGTGCACCTGGAGTCGGACTCGGGCGTCATCTGCGTGGAGCTGATGAAAAAGGTCCAGGACGCCGGCTTTCGCATCGCCGAGGTGCCGGTGCACCACTATCACCGCGCCTATGGCAAGAGCCAGTTCTTTAACTTCCGGCGCGTCTGGCGTACCGGAAAACAACTCTGGGGCCTGTGGTGGGCGTTGCGCTGGCCGCAGCTCGTAGGGCGGGGAGGGCAGAATGCTGCCTGACCCTGGCCTGGAGCCCCCCTACCTGGAATCATTCCAGGGCAAGAAGGTGCTGATCACCGGCGGCCTGGGGTTCATCGGCTCGAACCTGGCCCACCGGCTGCTGTCGCTGGGAGCAAAGGTCCTCATCGTCGATTCGCTCATCCCGCAATACGGCGGCAACCCGTTCAACGTGGCGGGGATCGAGGACCAGGTGCGCATCAACATCGCCGACGTGCGCGACCGCTCGAGCATGGACTGCCTGGTGCAGGGCCAGGACTATCTCTTTAACCTGGCCGGCCAGGTCAGCCACATGGACAGCATGACCGATCCCTTCACCGACCTGGAGATCAACTGCCGGAGCCAATTGTCCATCCTGGAGTCGTGCCGCTACAATAACCCGGACGTCAAGGTCATCTTTGCCAGCACGCGCCAGATCTATGGCGTCGCCGACTACTTGCCCGTAGACGAGCGCCACCTGCTGCACCCCACCGACGTCAACGGCATCAACAAGATGGCCGGCGAGTGGTACCACATTGTCTACAACAACGTCTATGGTATCCGCGCCACCTCGCTGCGCCTGACCAACACCTTTGGGCCGCGGATGCGGGTATGCGATGCCCGCCAGACCTTCCTGGGCTACTGGTTCCGCATCGTGCTCGAGGGGGGCGAGCTGTGCATCTATGGCGACGGCCGCCAGGTGCGCGACTTTACCTACGTAGACGACGCCGTCGATGCCCTGTTGCGTGCGGCGGTCGACGACCAGGCCAACGGCGAGGTATACAACCTGGGGGCCGACGAGCCCATCAACCTGCTGAACCTGGCGCAACTCCTGGTGCGCCTGGCGGGCAGCGGGAGCTGCCGGCTGGTACCCTGGCCCACCGACCGCAAGCGCATCGACATTGGAGATTATTACGGAGACTATCGCAAGATCCGCAGCAAGCTGGGCTGGTGCCCCCGCATCTCGCTGGAGGAGGGGCTCCGCCGGACGCTGGACTATTACCGGCAGTATGGCGATCATTACTGGAACGAGTGCCCTGGCCCACCCGGCCGGGCGGTGACTTGAGTGAACGGGAGTCCGGGCGCCGAGAGCCCGGATCGGCGCCGACGGCAGCGCACGTTCGATAGGGTTCAGGTGAGAGGGATACCATGATACCGATGGGCGACCTGCAACGGGAGTACAGCCGCCTCCGCCCTCAGATTGACGCGGCCATCGACCGGGTGCTCCGCCGGGGATGGTTCGTCCTGGGCGAGGAGGTAGAGGCGTTCGAGGCCGAGTGGGCGGCCTACTGCGGCACGGCCCACGCCGTGGGCGTGGGCAACGGCACCGACGCCCTGCACCTGGCGCTGCGGGCAGCGGGCATCGGGCCCGGCGACGAGGTCATCATCCCGGCACTGACGGCCACCTTCACGGCCCTGGGCGTCTCGCTGTCGGGCGCCAGCCCCGTCGTGGCCGACGTGGACCCGGCGCGCTACACCCTCGACCCCCAGGCCTTCGAGGCAGCCGTGAGCCCCCGGACGGCCGCCGTCATCCCGGTGCACCTCTATGGCTGCCCCGCCGACATGGAGGCCATCCTGGACATCGCCCGGCGCCACGACCTGTTTGTCCTGGAAGACGCCGCCCAGGCCCACGGCGCCCGTTACAGGGGCACACGGGTGGGCGCCCTGGGCGACGCCGCAGCCTTTAGCTTCTATCCCAGCAAGAACCTGGGCGCCTACGGCGACGCCGGCGCCGTGACCACCAACGACGCCGGCCTGGCCGACAGGGTGCGAATGCTGCGCCACGGCGGGCAGCGGACCACCTACCAGCACGAGATCCTGGGGGCCAACAGCCGCCTGGACGAGATCCAGGCAGCCATCCTGCGGGCCAAGCTGCCCCACCTGGAAGCCTGGAACCGGCGCCGCCGGAGCCTGGCGGCGCGCTACGATACCCGTCTGCCGGCCGGCGGCGAACTGACCCTGCCCTCGACTCCCGAAGAGGTGGAGCACGCCTACCACCTGTACGTTGTCCGCACCGGGATGCGCGATGCTTTGCGCGGCTACCTGGACGGGGCAGGCGTGAGCACTTCTATCCATTATCCCCGGCCGGTCCACCAGCAGCCGGCCTACGCCAGCCTGGGCGCGGCCCCGGGTTGCTGTCCGGCGGCCGAAGGGGTGGTGAACGAAATCCTGTCGCTGCCCATCTTTCCCCAGCTAAGCGCCAGGGAGGTGGAACAGGTGTGCAGCCTCGTGCGCTTTTTCTATGCCATCCGCTGATGGACGCCCGGCCGCCGTGCTGCTCGAGGGTGCGCGATGAGCCCTGCCCGCACCTGGCGCGTCGCCCTGCCCCTGCTCCTGGTCGTGCTGCTGGCCTTTGGGCTGCGGCTGTTCGCCATTGACCGGCAGGACATCTGGGGAGACGAAGCCTTCAGTATCTGGCTCAGCAGCCAGCCTCTGGCCGAGGTCGTGGCCGGCGGCGCCGACACCCATCCGCCCTTCTACCCCTTCCTCCTGGCCCTCTGGCTGCGCCTGGCCGGGTCCGGTCCCCTGGCGGCCCGCGCCCTGTCCGCCTTTGCCGGCACACTCATCGTGCCCACCGTCCATGTCCTGGCCCGGCGTCTCTTTGCGGCCTGCGGTGAGGATGCGAGGCGGGCGATTGCCCTCCTGGCCGCGCTGCTGGCCGCCCTGTCGCCGGCCCTGGTCTACTATGCCCAGGAGACGCGCATGTACGGCCTGGTGACGCTCCTGGCCGTGGCGTCGGTCTACTGGTCGCTGCGCTTCTACCGGGCGCCGCGCTCCACGGGCGCCGCCCTCGGCTGCTTCCTGTCGGGGCTGGCGGCCGTCTATACCCACTACTATGCCTTTTTCGTGCTCCTGGCCGAAAACCTGGTGCTGTTCCCGGCCCTGCTGCGGGCCCGGCGATCGGGCGCCCGGCGCTGGCTGGCCGTGCACGGCGCAATGGCCGTCGCCTACCTGCCCTGGATTGCTGTGCAGACCGGGTTCCTCGAGGGCAAGGCCAGTGCACGATTTGCCGAATGGGGGGCCGCCGCCCTGCGCATCGCTTCGGAAACACTGACTGCCTTTGCCGGCGGCCTAGCCTTGCAGCCGGCCGCCGCCTGGGCCGTGACCCTCCTCTTCCTGGTGGCCGTGGCCGCGGGCCTCTTCCTGGCGCTGCGGCCCGCCCTGGCCGCGGACCGGGGTGCGAGGGCAGGCGCCGGCCGGGTCGAAGGGCTGTTGCTGGCCTCCTACCTCCTGGTGCCCCTGGTCCTCGCCTGGGCCGTCGATCCCATCATGCCGTTTTTCTATGCCCGCTACCTGCTGCTCCTGGCCCCGGCCTTTTACCTGCTGGCCGCCCTGGGCCTGGCCCCCCTCCTGCGGCGGCCCTGGCTGCCCCTGGGAGCTGCCGGCGCCCTGCTCCTGGTGGCGGGCAGTGCCTACGGCCTGAGCGCCTACTACGGGGGCCAGGGTGCGGCCGTCAAGGGCCAATACGGGCGGATGATGGCCTACGTGGCGGCCAACGCGCAACCGGGTGACGCATTGTTGCTGGCCAATCCGCTGCAGCGCCCCATCTTTGAATACTATCGGCTGCCCGGCCTGGAGGCCTACTACTTTCCGCGCTACGACTACCCGCTGGAGGACGAGCGCACCGGGCGCGACCTGGCCGGCATCGCCGGGCAGCACCCGCGTCTGTGGCTCGTACGCTTTGGCAACCCGGCCGAGTACGATCCCGAAGGCATCCTGACCCGCTGGCTGGCGAGCCACGGCAGCAAGGCCTACTCCGGCGGCTGGACCGACGCCGACCTGTCGTTGTACGTCATGACGCCCGCGGCCGCGGGGGACTCGGTCCCCAACCCCATGAACCTCGACCTGGGGGGGAAGGTGCGCCTGCTGGGCTATGCCCTGAATGCCGATGAGGTGGCGCCGGGCGAAACGCTGCTGCTGACCCTCTACTGGCAGGCCCTGGCCCCCATGGAGGAGCGCTACACGGTCTTTACCCACCTCCTGGACGGCAGCGGCCAGTTCCGGGCCCAGGTGGACAGCGAGCCCCAGGGCGGCGGCTGGCCCACCGACCGATGGACGCCCGGCGAGCTGGTCCGCGACAACTATGCACTGACCGTCGACGCCGCTGCCGTTCCAGGACCCCATGCCCTGGAGGTGGGCATGTACCTCCTGGCCACCATGGACCGCCTGCCCGTGCGGGACCCGGAGAGCGGCACGGACCTGGGAGATCGGATCGTCGTGGCTACGGTGCAGGTGGTGCGGCCATGAGGGCCCCAGGCGATGCCGGGCCGGCGGCCGAGTCCCGCCCCGCGCGCCCGGCCGGGCGGTGGGAGGCGGCGGCGCTGTTGCTCATCACCCTGCTGGCGGCTGCCCTGCGCCTCTACCGGCTGCCGGAGGTACCCCCGGGCCTGCACTACGACGAGGCCTTTAACGGCGTGTCCGCCCGCTCGCTGCTGGAGGACGGCACACCCCGCATCTTTTTCGCCGACGACATGGGCGAGGAGCCCCTGGCCATCTCCCTGGTGGCCGTGGCCCTGGCGCTGTTGGGCGAAGAGGCGTGGATCATCCGCCTGGTGTCGGCCGTGGCCGGCATCCTGACTGTGCCCCTCGCCTGGTGGCTGGGTCGCGGGATCTTTTGCCGGGCGCTGCCGGCCCTGGCAACTGCCCTGGTATTGGCCATCCTCTACTGGCACGTGACCTTCAGCCGCATCGGCATGGAGCCCATCTTTGTGCCGCTGACCGCGACACTGGCTTTCGCCGCGCTGCTCCACGGCCTCCGGGACGCCGGCGCCAGGCCGGGCCGCCGACAACTCCCGGCACTGCTCCTTGCCGGGCTTGCCCTGGGCGGCAGCCTGTATACCTACAAGGCCGGCTACTTTGTGCCCGTATTGGCGGCCGCCTTTGTGGCCTATGCGGCACTCCTGGAACGGGGGTTCCTGCGGCGCAACGGGCGGGGACTGCTGCTGGCCGCCGCCGTCGCCCTGCTGGTCGCCGCGCCCCTCCTCGCCTATTTTGCGGCGCACCCCGACCATTTCCTGCAGCGTCCGGCCAGCGTGGCGCTGAGCACCGCCCCACAGGATGCCCTGCCTGCCATGGTGTCCAACCTGCCGGAGGTCCTGGGGATGTTTTTCGTGCGCGGCGACGCCAACCCGCGCAGCAACCTGCCCGGCCGGCCGATCCTCGATCCGTTCCTGGCCCTCCTCTTTGTCGCCGGCCTGGCGCGGGCCGTGGCCCGCTTTCGCCAACCCCGGGAGATGCTGCCCGTGCTTTGGCTGGCGGTCATGGTCGTGCCGACGCTGATCACCACGGATGCGCCGCACTTTGGGCGCGCCATCGGCGCCCCGCCGGCCGTGGCGGCCCTGTGCGCCGGCGGGCTCGCCGCGCTGCGAACCTGGGTGGCGGTCCTGGGGCGGCGCCTGGCTGGCGTCGGGCCCGGCATTCTCCGGGGAGCGACCGCCGCCCTTCTGGGCCTGGGCCTGGCCTTTTCGGGGTTCTTGACCGCCCGCGACTATTTCCAGGCCTGGGCGCAGAGCGGCGACCTGTTCTTTGCCTACGACGAGGGCCTGGCCGGCATTGCCCACTACGTGGACGGCCTGCCCGCCGGCGAGGCGGTGTATCTGACGCCAACGCCGGCCGACCACTACACGCTCCAGTTCCTTCTGCAACGCCAGGTGGCGAGCTTTGACGGGCGGGCGGGGCACGTCTTCCCGCCGCCCCATCGCGCCGCGACACAGGTCATCATCCTGGCCGAAGATGGGGCCAGCCTGCCCGCCCTGCAATCGGCGCGACCCGACGGCGGCGTCACCTGGACCCTGGACGACCGCTACGGCCGTCCCTACGCCGTCGCCTACCACCTGCCCCCTCGCCCGGACCCGGCGCCCGCGCCACCGCACGCGGTGCAGGCCGCCCTGGGAGTGGGGGCCCGGCTCCTGGGCTATGCCCTGGACGCCGAGGTGGCAGCGCCAGGCGACGTCATTCACCTCATCCTCTACTGGCAGGCTCTGGAGCCCATGGAGGCCGACTATACCGTCTTTGCCCACCTGTTGGGCGAAAACAACGCGGAAGGGGGCGGCCCGGTGTGGGCCGGCCACGACAGTCAGCCGGACACCGGGCACTATCCGATGTCCGCCTGGCAGCCCGGCGAGGTCATTCTCGACGTTCACCCGCTGGCAATCCCTGCCGGCGCCCCGCCGGGACAATATACCCTGGAAGCGGGGCTCTACTTGCTGGCTACCATGGAGCGGCTGCCGGCCTGGCAGGCAACGGGCGAGCGCCTGCCGGGAGACGCCGTCGTCCTGGGGACGCTGCAAGTTACCATAGAAGAGGAGGAACCATGAGACGCGTGCCTGCTGCCCCGCCCTGGTGGCAGGCGCTCCTCGGATATTGCTGATGGAGCTGAGTGCATACGAAAGCATGTACGCGACCGAGGATGGTCACTGGTGGTACAGGGGCATGGAACGAATCACGATTTCGCTGTTGAACCAACTCTACCCTAGTCCACGGAATCTACGGATCCTGGATGCCGGTTGTGGCACAGGCGGAGCCACCAGGTTCTTGCTGCCTTTCGGCACCGTCACCGGCTGCGACATTTCGCCCGTGGGGCTGGCTTTCTGCCGGCGGCGGGCGCTGCCGCACCTGGGCCAGGCATCGATCACTTCGCTGCCCTTTCCCGACGCTTCCTTTGACCTGGTCACATCCTTTGACGTTCTGTACCATCGAGCAGTGACGGACCACCACGCCGCGTTGTTCGAGTTCTGGCGGGTCCTCCGGCCGGGGGGCCGCCTTCTCCTGCGGCTGCCCGCCTACGATTGGTTGCGCCGCCACCACGACGTGGTGGTCCACACCGGCCGGCGGTTCACGTCGCGCGGGCTGAGGCGGGACCTCACCGGGGCCGGGTTTGGCGTCGAAAGGCTGACCTATGCCAATACGTTTTCCCTGCCGCCTGCCATTGTGCAGTCGGTCGTGGAAAAGCGCCTGCCGCCCCGGAAACGGCCAACCCTCAACAACGGTTCGGGGTGGCAGAACGGGCTTTTTTCCCGATTGCTCTTTCTCGAAGCCCGGTGGCTGCGCACCCACAGTCTGCCCTTTGGCCTGACCGTGGCGGGCGTGGCCCGAAAACCGGGCAAGGATCTGTAATCGTCCAGGGGGCAGTTATGAGCCATTGGCGGTCTCTACGTCACGACCTGGGGGCAGCGGCATTGCTGCTCCTGGCAACCCTCGGCTATTTCTGGCGCGTGCTCGCTGGCCAGGCGTGGAAGCCTGCCGGCGGCGGCGACCTCGTCTCGTTCCTCTTTCCCACCTATCGCTACGCCGCCGCCCGCCTGTGGGCCGGCGACCTGCCCCTCTGGAACCCGCACCTCTATGGCGGCGCGCCCTTTCTCGCCGACACACAGAGCGGGCTCTTTTACCCGCCCAACCTCCTCCTCAGCCTCCTGGCGCCCACCTTTCCCTACGAGGCGCTGCAGTGGATGGCCGCCCTGCACGTCTTCTGGGCCGGGCTGGCCATGTACCTCTGCCTGCGATACCTGGACCCGGCACGGCCGCTGCGCCCGGTGGCGGCGCTGACGGGCGCCCTGGCCTACATGTTCTCCGACCTGTTCGTCGTGCACGTGGGCAACCTGAACCTCATCGCCGTGGCCGCCTGGCTTCCCCTGGTGGTGCTCCTGTTCTGGCGCGCGCTGCAAGGGCGCAGCCTGGCGCTGGCCGCCGCGGCGGGCCTGGTGTTGGGCGTCGCCACGCTGGAGGGCCACCTGCAGATCACGCTGGCCATCGGCATCGGGCTGGCGGTTATGGCCGTTATCGAGCTGCTGCCCGGAGGGACGCGCCGCACGGGGGGCTGGCAGGCCGCCTGGCCGCTGCTGGCGTTGGCCCTGACGGCGGCCGTGGCCGTGGGCCTGGCGGCGCTGGTCCTGCTTCCGGCCGTGGAATACGCGGGCCTCAGCCCGCGGGCCGGCCTCTCCTATCGCGAAGCAGCGCGCTACTCGCTGGTCCCGGCCATGCTGGGCGAGATGCTGGTCCCCGGGCTGTTCAGCAGCCGCGAGCCGTCCCTGTACTGGGGCGTCTGGGACCGGGTGGCGGCCGGCTACGTGGGCGTGTTCACCCTGCTGTTGGCGGGCCTGGCCGTGTTGCTCCGGCCGGCCCGCACTGCGGGGGGCCGCTCGCGGGTGCGCCTCTTCCTGATCCTGGGCGTCGTCGGGCTGTTGCTGGCCCTGGGCGGCCAGTCCATCGTCCACGGCTGGGCCTACAGCCTGCTGCCCGGCTTTGGGCAGCTCCGCGCCCCGGCGCGCTTTGTGCTGCTCCTCGATTTTGCCCTGGCGGCGCTGGCCGCCATCGGCCTGCAGCGCCTGCTATCGCCCCTGGAGCGCCCCGCACGCAGGTTGCTGGACGGCGCCTGGAGGGGGCTCCTGTGGCTGGGCGGCGGGGCGGCCCTGGTGGGCGGCGCCTGGGCCTACCTGGTCGTGTACCAGGCCCAGGACCGCGATCCGACGCTCTTCTGGCGCGTGTCGGCGGCGGCCAACGGCGTGGTCCTGGCCCTGCTGCTCCTGGGCGCCTCGTTGGCCTGGCTGGCCGCGCGGCGAAGCGGCCGCATGGGCCGCGGCACGCTGGGCTGGCTGGCCGCCGGACTGGTCTTTTTCGACCTGGCGTCGGTGGGGGCCTACGCCGACCTCGGCCACGAGCCGCCCACGGAGGGCTACCAGCACCCGGCCATCGTGCAGTTCTTGCAGGGCGAGCCCGGCCTGTTTCGCATCGACTCGCGGACCGACGTCGCCGCCTCCTGGCAGCCCGACACGGCGCTCCTGGCAGGTCTGTACGACGCGGGCGGCGTCGACAATCCCCTGGTGGTGGCCGACGTGGAGCGCTACTGGCAAGGAACCGGCGGGCGCTCCACGCAGCTCTATGATTTTCTGGGGGTTCGCTATCTCCTGGGCAGCAAAGAGATCACGCTGGACTGGAAAAAGTTCGAGCTTGCCTTTGAGGGCGATCCCGAGGTCAACGTCTATCGCAACACGACGGCGCTGCCCCGCGCCTTCCTGGTGCAGCGGGCGACCGTCGCCGGCAGCCAGGAAGAAGCGTGGGCCATGATCCACCAGGCCGGCTTTGACCCGGCCACGAGCGTGGTGTTGGAGGCAGGCCGGCCGCTGGATGGGGACGCGGCCGGTGGCGAGGTCCGGGTGGAGCGTTACGAGCCGGACCGCATCGAGCTGGCCGTGGACAGCCCGGCCGAGGGCTACCTGGTGCTCAGCGATCCCTTCTATCCGGGGTGGCGCGCCGAGCTGGACGGCAGCCCGGCCGAGATCCTGCGGGCCAACTATGCCTTCCGCGCGGTGGCGGTGCCCGCCGGCTCCCACACGGTGACCATGACCTTCCGGCCGGCCAGTTGGATCGCCGGCCTGGCCATCAGCCTGACCACCCTGGCGGCGCTGGCCGCAGCAGGGTTCGTCTGGTTGCGGCGCAGGCGGGCGTAAGCGCGGCGCCCTAGGGCTCGCCCTCCTCACGGGAGCGAGCCAGGATCTCGTCGAGGCTGGCCGACAACTCGTCCAGCCGGGCCAGCATCGCCTGGACCTCGTCCCGGCCGGGCAGGCCCCGGGACTCGAGAAAAGCGCGCACCCGGTCCTCTTCCAGACGAGGCCCGGTGGGCAGCGGCACGTCCGCCAGTTTCGCCGCCAGGCGAGCCCCCTCCTCCGCCGTCAGCTCACCGCGCTGCACCAGGGCCGCCAGCCGCCGCTCGATCTCCTCGTCCACCTGCCGCGCCAGGCCCAGGGGTGCGTCCAGGGCCCGGCGAAGCGTCGAAAGGGTCTGTCCACCCGCACGGACCAGGCCGGCCAGCAGGGACTGGGGCAGGTAACCGCGGCGCTTTTCTTCGCCCAGCAGGATCTGGGCGAGGGTCACGGCGGTGAGGTCCTCGTCGGTGGCATGGTCCACGACGGCCACGTCGTGGCCGTCGCGAATCAGGGCGGCGACCTCCTCCAGCGTGACGTAGCGCCGGGCCTTGGTGTCGTACAGCTTGCGGTTCGGGTAGCGCTTGATCAGGGGCATGGCCCTGGCCTGCGACCGTCAGGTCCCGCTACGCGCCCGGCCCGGTCCTCTTCAGCTCGTCGACCTTGCGGCTGAGCTCGCTGATCTTGGCGCTCAGGCTGTCGATGTCGCTCTTGCTCGGCACGTTCATGCGCGACAGCATGGATTCCATGCGGCGCTCCAGCTCCTCTTCGGCGCGCTGGGTCTGGTCGCGGCGGCGCTCCATCATGTCCCGGACCAGGCGCTTGCCATCCTGCTCCGCGATCTGGCCGCGCTCCACCAGGCGGTCGACAAAAGTTTCCATCTCCTCCTGGGCCAGGGCCACCGCGCCGATGCTGGCCAGCATCATGCGCCGGGTGGCCTCGAGAAGCGAGCCGCGGCGCTCGTCAGCCGGCTCGACGGCCGGGTCCTGCACGCTCACCTTGACCTTTGCCATGGTACACCTCCAGGTTTTGCCGGCCAGGGGCCGGCTTATGACGCATTGCATCATAAATCATTATAGCACCCCACCGCTGTCCTGTCAAGGGGAAAACGGATCGAGCTTGCGCTGGTGAAAGTGGAGGGGGCGGCCTCCTGCAGGGTGGCCACCCCCTCCTTGCACGCTCAAGCGTTCGGTCCTTCTTTTAACCGGCCGAACGCACAGCGCCGGACCGCATCCCTTACTCCGGGTCGGTGCCGGGGGCATCCGACACCCGGTACCCTGGACGATGGCTACTGGCCGCCATAGAGGCGATCGTCGTCCCCGTCCCCATCGCCAATCTGGTCGTCATCCCCGTTCTGGTCGTCGTCCTGGTCATCCTGGTCGTCAGCCTGATCCTGCGGAGTGTCTTCCGTGATGAGCTGGCCCTGCTCGTCCAGCAGGCCGCCGGCGACGTTGATCAGCAGCCCGCCGGTGGCGGGGGTGTCGGTGCCCGGGAACTCGAAGACGCCGATCTCACCGGCATCGCGGTGAACCTGGAGACAGAGAACCTGCGTGGCGCGGCTGGCGTCCACCGGCACCTCGATG